>Ga0268288_10007_pt1 | contig 508685 bp, 481 predicted proteins | sample BraspS3V5C_FD_191349 | JGI IMG/M metagenome (GOLD analysis project Ga0268288, IMG submission 191349) | Soil microbial communities from Anza Borrego Desert, Southern California, United States - Bradyrhizobium sp. S3-V5C | ecosystem: Environmental > Terrestrial > Soil > Desert | place: USA... | reverse complement strand
GCCGATCGGGTCGATGCACCGGCTGGCCAACCCGGGCAAGATCCCGCTGGAGCTGATCGAGGTCCAGGTCGGCTCCTACACCGGCGAGGACGACATCATCCGCGTCGAGGACATCTACGGACGCTGAGTGCCCAGGCGGCCAGCCTGCGACCCGATCACCCGCGGGTGCGCCCGGAACATGCGGCCGCCCCGATCGATAGCCTAGCGTGTGGCCGCTCCCGTGCGGCCGCGCCGCAGCGTCGGGGATATCGCATGAAGCACAAGCCGCTCCGCGAGCAGGTCATCGTGATCACCGGCGCCTCGTCGGGTATCGGCCTCGCCACGGCCCGGATGGCGGCCGAGCGCGGCGCCCGGGTGGTGCTGGCGGCGCGCAGCGGCGACGCCCTGGCGCGCATCCGGGCCGAGATCGAGGGCGTCGGCGGCAAGGCGATCGACGTCGTCGCCGATGTCGGCCGGCGGTCCGACGTGCAGGCCGTGGCCGACCGGGCCGAGGCGACCTTCGGCGGCTTCGACACCTGGGTGAACGTGGCCGGCGGCTCGATCTACGGCCGGCTGCGCGAGATCAGCGATGCCGACCACGAGCGCCTGATCCAGACGAATTTCTGGGGAACCGTCTACGGTTCCCTCGTGGCGACCGAGCACCTGCGCCAGCACGGCGGCGCCCTCATCAACGTCGGCAGTATCGCCTCCGACCTCGCCTTCCCGTTCCAGGGCATGTACGCGGCCTCGAAACACGCCGTGAAGGGCTTCACCGACGCCCTGCGCATGGAGCTGATGGACGAGAACGCGCCGATCTCGGTGACGCTGATCAAGCCGGCCTCGATCGACACGCCCCTGCCCCAGCGGGCGCGCAACTACATGGACCGCGAGCCGAGCCTGCCGCCGCCGATCTACCCGCCGGAGGAGGTGGCGAACGCCATCCTGCACGCGGCCGTGCACCCGCAGCGCGACATCTTCGTGGGCGGCGCCGGCAAGGCCTTCGTGGCCGGCAAGGAACTCGCCCCCGGCGCCTACGACTATCTCACCCCGGCGATCATCGCCCTGCAGAAGCGCGGGAGCGCGCCGCGCAACCCGGACGGCGCGCTGCACGCGCCGGTCGCGGCGGGGGAGACGCGGGGCGACCCGCCCGTCCCGGTCATGCGGACCAGCGCCTATACCCGCGCGACCCTGCACCCCCTCGCGGCCGCGGCCGGTCTGCTGGGCGTCGGCGCGGCCACGGCCTTCGCGGTGCTCGGCACCTCGTCCGGACGCCGACGGCGCCTGTAGGGGGAGGCGCGATGGAGACCCTGCCCGGCCCCGCCCGGGCGGCACGGGAGGCCGGGAGCGGGACCGGCGCCGAGGCCGATCCCCAGATCGTGCCGCGCCGGATCGTGTCCCTGGCCGAAGACCGGACGATCGCCTACGCGGAGACCGGCGCCGGGCCGGATCTCGTGGCGATCCACGGCACGCTGATGTGCCTGGAGGACGTCTGGCTCGGCCCCGTGCCGGCGCTGGCCGAGCATTTCCGCGTGCTGGCCGTCGACCGCCCGGGCCACGGTTTCAGCCGGCGGCCGCGCGGCGGCGCGGCCGACATCTGGGATCAGGCGGCCTGTATCCGGCGAGCGGTGCGGCACCTCGGCCTGGAGCGTCCGGTCATCCTGGGCCACTCGTTCGGGGCCGCCGTCGCCCTCGCCTACGGCATGCTCCACCCGGACGAGGTCGCCGGCATCGTCGCCGTCGCGCCGATCTGCTTCCCTGAGCCGCGGCTGGAGCAGGTGCTGTTCGGGCCGCGGGCGCTGCCGTTCGGCGGCGACGCCCTGTCGGCGCTCCTGGGCGCCAGCAGCGACCGGGCGCTGCTGCCGCTCCTGTGGAACGCGATGTTCTTCCCGGAGGCGATGCCGCCGCGCTTCGCCCGGGACTTTCCCTTCGCCCTCGCGGGCCGCCCCGCGCAGATCACCGCCGAGGGCGAGGATGCGGGCTGGCTCTGGCCGGGTCTCACGCGCAGCGTCCTCAACTACCCGTTTCTGCGCCGGCCCACCCTCATCCTGGGCGGCAGCGCCGACCTGGTGGTGAACACCGACCTGCACGGCCGGCGCGCGGCCGGCCTGATCCCCGGGGCGCGGTTCGAGCGCCTGGCGGGGGCCGGCCACATGCTGCATCACCTTCAGACCGACGCGGTCGTCCGCGCGGCGCTGGCGGTGCACGCGGCCGCCTGACGGCCCCGCGCGGGGGCCGCAACTCAGCGGATGAGCGCCTTGATCTGCTGCTTGGCGCCCGCCTTCAGCCGGGCGAGCCCGCCGCGGGCCTGCCGCTCGCGCTCCTGCCGCAGCGTGCGCTTCTCGGCGTTCCAGGGATGCTCGTGCCGGAGGGTATGCTCCGGCGCGCGGACCCCGAAGCCGAGGGCGTAGGCGCGCCGCGGTCCGGCACTGAGATTCGGCCCGGCGCAGTGCAGGGTCCGGCAATCGTGGAAGGTGGCGCCGCCCGCCGGCAGCGGACAGGGGACCGCGCGCTCCACCGGAACCCCCAGCGCCTCGAGGCCGTGGATCCGCGGGTCGCCGCCGATGCTGCGATGGGTGAGGAGCGGCCCCCTGTGGCTCCCCGGGACGTAGAGCATGCAGCCGTTCTCCGGCGACACGTCCTGCAGGGGCATCCAGACCGTGATCGCCCGGTAGTTCGTGTAGGCGGCGTAGAAGGCCTCGTCCTGATGCCACGCGGTCGCCGCACCGATCTTCGGCGGCTTGCGGATCGCGTGCTCGAAGACGAGGGCCGCGCGGCTTCCCAGGAGCTGGCGCGACATGGCCAAGGCGTTGGCCCGGAACAGGATGTCCCGGAGAAGCGGCTCGAAGCGGGACGGATTGAGAAGTTGCGGGGAGCGCGCCTCGCCGGCGCCGCGGTCGATGTCGACGAGGTCGAACAGGCTCCCGTCCTTCCAGCCGCGCGCCTCCTCGAACAGGCGGTCGTAGGCGCCGCGCAGCGTGTCGAGCTCCTCCGCGGTGGTGATCGCCGGGACGGTGACGAAGCCGTCGCGCCGGAACGCGGCGATCTCGTCCTCGGTCAGGAGCCGGCTCGGGACGCGCCCGGCCGCCCGGCTGCCCGCGATCCAGCGGACGAGCCGCGACCGCGCCACGGCCACGCGGGCGGAGAGGCCGTTCCCGGCATCGGGGACGCCGAGACCCAGGCGATCCGGAATCGTTGCTCGCATCGCACCCTCCGCTTCGAGATGATCCCGCGAGGATGCCCGCGTTTAGTCCGATGCCTACAGTACCTATTCCTAGGTATGACTGCCCATTCCAGTCTCATGCATTTGTCTTCATCTTTGCCGCCCACCACCTCCAGTTGAGATTTCCGGCGGCACGTCTTGCTCGTACCGGGCGGGCGCCGCGGTCGGCCGCGCGGCTTCCTCACGCCGGTGCATCGCATTGACGGCATTCCCGAAACTGTTTCCTTTCATGTCCAATATTTAATGCGTCTCACAGGAATCTTTACGCGTTCAATGCGCGATGACGACGATAAATACGCATCGGTTGCTCGGAGAGAGATCATGAATATTTTAATGAAAGCTGCTGCGGTCGCGATCGTGTCGGCGTTGCCGGGGTCAATGTGCGTGACGGGCGCGCAGGCGATGCCGCTCCCGGCCGATCCGGGCCTCGCGGCGCCGATCACCCTGGTGGCGGGAGGATGCGGGCCGGGAGCTTGGCGCGGCCCCTGGGGCCACTGCCGCCGCACGCCCTATGTCGGGCCGCTGCCCGGCGGCTGGTACCAAGTGCGGGCGGGGAACGGCTGCCCGCCCGGCTACTGGCGCGGACCGTGGGGCCATTGCCGCAACACGCCGTATCACGGCCGACTGCCGAACGGCGGTTACCGGTAGCCGGTTACCCTTACCGTCGACGGTGCGCGGCGCCGGAGCGCTGGTGGGCGGTGAGGGACTCGAACCCCCGACCCTCTCCGTGTAAAGGAGACGCTCTACCAACTGAGCTAACCGCCCGGCCGGCGACCGTTACGGCATGGCGCTGGTCCGGTGCAAGGGTCCGCGCCCCGGATCCGCGTCAGAGATCGATGAGCCGCGCCGCCAGGGCCGGTCCGAGGCCGACGCTCTCCACGGGATCGGGCCTGGATCGAATCGACGCGGACGCGCCCGAAGCGAGAACCGCGCGGGTCCCGGCCTCGACCGAGCAGATCACCGGAACGGGAACCTGCGGGGCGATCCGCGCCGCGAGCCCCGCCAGACCGGCACCGCCCAGGATGACCGTCTCCGCGCCGGACGCCGCGCAGGCACGGCAGGCCTCGGCCAGGATCGCCAGGGCCGCGTCGGGGTCCCGGGCGATGGCGCCGCCGCTCGGAGCCACCGTACGGAGCGCCGCGAGGGCGTCGGACAGCCCGAGCGCCGCCACGAATTCCCGCAACATCCCCTCCCAGGCCGCCCCACCGGTGACGATGCCGAAGCGGCCGGCCGCGGCGGCCTCGTGGCAGGCCGCCTCCGCCATGCCGATCACCGGCACCCGCGACAGCTCGCGCAGCGCGAGAAGACCCGGATCGCCGAAGCAGGCCAGGTAGACCGCGTCGCACGCGCCCCCGTGCTCCGCGAGGGCATCGAGGGCCGCGTGGCCGGCGATCGCCGCCGCCGCCCGGCTCGCGATGTAGCGCGCGCCGAAACGGCCGGTGACGGCGCGCAGCTCCGCCCGGCCGCCGAGCTGCCGGCCGACATGATCGGCGACGAGGTCGGTGACGTGCGCGCTGGTGTTCGGGTTGATCAGCAGGATACGCATCCGGTCCTCCGTGCCTGGATCCGCGCACGAAGAAGCCCCCGGGGCTCAGGGCGCCGGGGGCTCGTCTCACTCAGTCAGGACGCTCAGTGGGCCACGAAGGCCGCGCCGTCCTCTTCGGTGCGGGCGGGCTTGGCCACCGGCAGCGGCTCCTCCCACTCGATCGCCTCCGGTTGGCGGACCAGCGCCTTCTCCAAGACCTGATCCATCCGCGAGACCGGGATGATCTCCAGGCCGTTCTTCACGCTGTCGGGCACCTCGGCGATGTCCTTGGCGTTCTCCTCGGGGATCAGCACCGTCTTGATGCCGCCGCGGAGCGCGGCGAGCAGCTTCTCCTTCAGGCCGCCGATCGGCAGGACCCGGCCGCGGAGCGTCACCTCGCCGGTCATCGCGACGTCTCGGCGGACCGGGATCCCGGTCAGCGTCGAGATGATCGCGGTGGCCATGGCGATGCCGGCCGACGGACCGTCCTTCGGGGTCGCCCCCTCCGGAACGTGGACGTGGATGTCGCGCCGGTCGAAGAGCGGCGGCTCGATGCCGAAGTCCAGGGCCCGGGAGCGGACGTAGCTCGCCGCCGCCGAGATCGACTCCTTCATCACGTCCTTCAGGTTGCCGGTGACCGTCATCTTGCCCTTGCCGGGCATCATGACGCCCTCGATCGTCAGCAGCTCGCCGCCGACCTCGGTCCAGGCCAGACCCGTCACCACACCGACCTGATCGTCCGCGTCGATCTCGCCGTAGCGGAACTTCGGCGGGCCGAGGAAGACCGGAAGGGTCTCCGGGGTCACCGCGACCGACTTGGTCTTGGTGATCAGGATCTCCTTCACCGCCTTGCGGATCAGGTTGGACAGCTCGCGCTCCAGGTTGCGGACGCCGGCTTCCCGCGTGTAGCGGCGGACCAGCATCATCAGCCCGTCGGCATCGATCGACCACTCGTGCGTCCCGAGGCCATGCTTCTTCAGGGCGTTCGGGATCAGGTGCTTGCGCGCGATCTCGACCTTCTCCTCCTCGGTGTAACCGGCGATGCGGATCACCTCCATCCGGTCCATGAGCGGGCCCGGGATGTTGAGGGTGTTGGCCGTGGTCACGAACATCACGTTCGAGAGGTCGTAATCCACCTCCAGGTAGTGGTCGTTGAAGGTGCTGTTCTGCTCAGGGTCGAGAACCTCGAGGAGCGCCGCCGACGGATCGCCGCGGAAGTCCATGCCCATCTTGTCGATCTCGTCGAGCAGGATGAGCGGGTTCGAGGTTTTGGCCTTGCGCATCGACTGCACGATCTTGCCGGGCATCGAACCGATATAGGTCCGGCGGTGACCGCGGATCTCGGCCTCATCGCGCACGCCGCCGAGCGACATCCGGACGAACTCGCGACCCGTCGCCTTGGCGATGGACTTGCCGAGCGAGGTCTTGCCGACGCCGGGGGGACCGACGAGGCACAGGATCGGGCCGGTGAGCTTGTTCGCCCGCTGCTGCACGGCGAGGTACTCGACGATCCGCTCCTTGACCTTGTCGAGGCCGAAATGGTCCTCGTCGAGCAGCGCCTGGGCGCCGAGCAGGTCCTTCTTGATCTTCGAGCGCTTGCCCCACGGGATGCCGAGCATCCAGTCGAGGTAGTTGCGCACGACGGTCGCCTCGGCCGACATCGGCGACATCTGCCGCAGCTTCTTCAGCTCGGCGGTGGCCTTGTCTCGGGCCTCCTTGGAGAGCTTGGTCTTCTCGATCTTCTCTTCCAGCTCGGCCAGCTCGTCGCGGCCATCCTCGGAGTCGCCCAGCTCCTTCTGGATCGCCTTCATCTGCTCGTTCAGGTAGTACTCGCGCTGGGTCTTCTCCATCTGCCGCTTGACGCGGGTCCGGATGCGCTTCTCCACCTGGAGCACGGAGATCTCGCTCTCCATCAGCGACAGCACGCGCTCGAGGCGCTGCGCCACCGTCGGAGTCTCCAAGATGCCCTGCTTGTCGGAGATCTTGACGAGCAGGTGCGAGCCGATCGTGTCGGCGAGCTTCGACGGCTCGTCGATCTGCGTCACGGCGGAGACGACCTCGGGGGAGATCTTCTTGTTGAGCTTGACGTAGTTCTCGAACTCCGAGAGCACGGAGCGCGCGAGCGCCTCGGCCTCGACGCGGTCGCCGAGCTCGTCGTGGAGCGCCTCGGCGGTCGCCTCGTAGAACTCGTCCGAGCGGGTGAAGTCCACGACCTTCGCGCGGCCGACGCCCTCGACCAGCACCTTTACGGTGCCGTCGGGCAGCTTCAGCAGCTGGAGCACCGAGGCGAGGGTACCGATCTTGTAGATCGCGTCGGTCGCCGGGTCGTCGTCGCCCGCGTTGATCTGGGTGGCGAGCAGGATGTGGCGGTCGGTGCGGACGGCCTCCTCGAGGGCGCGGATCGACTTCTCGCGGCCCACGAACAGGGGCACGATCATGTGCGGGAAGACGACGATGTCGCGCAGGGGGAGGACGGCGTAGGAGCCCGTCGAACCCGGGACCACCGGCTGGCGCGATTTCGACTGTGACATGCTGACTTCCTCTCAGGGACGCCCGGTTCGGCGCCCCCATGCACGGAGCGCGCCTACAGCCAGGTGCCGACCGGGCCGCGAGGGTCGGATTTCGCTAACTTTGCGGCTGGCGACGCGGACCGGACCTCGAAGGAGCGTGCGGCCACCGCGCTGAGCCTGAGGTGGCTGCGGGGGGGAGCGTTTTCAAGGCGGCCCCCGCAGCGCGCCCGGCCAGAGCCGGGCGCCTCATGCAACCCTACCGAGCGCCTACGCGCTGACGCTGGCGGGCGCGTCCTTGTTGCGGTCGCCGTGGATGTAGAGGGGGCGCGACTTGCCCTCGACCACCTCCGGGCCGATGACCACCTGCTCCACGGACTCGAGGCCCGGCAGGTCGTACATCGTGTCCAGCAGGATCGTCTCCAGGATGGAGCGCAGGCCGCGGGCGCCGGTCTTCCGCTCGATCGCCTTGCGGGCGACGAGCGACAGGGCCTCGTCCTGGAAGGTCAGGTCGACGTTCTCCATCTCGAACAGCCGCTGGTACTGCTTCACCAGGGCGTTCTTCGGCTCCTGCAGGATCTTCTTCAGCGCGGCCTCGTCGAGGTCCTCCAGCGTCGCCAGGACCGGCAGGCGGCCGACGAACTCGGGGATGAGGCCGAACTTCAGCAGGTCCTCTGGCTCGACCGAGCGGAAGATCTCGCCGGTGCGGCGGTCGTCCGGGGCCTGGACGGTCGCGCCGAAGCCGATCGAGGTACCCTTGCCGCGCTGGGAGATGATCCGCTCCAGCCCCGCGAAGGCGCCGCCGCAGATGAACAGGATGTTGGTCGTGTCGACCTGCAGGAATTCCTGCTGCGGGTGCTTCCGTCCGCCCTGGGGCGGGACGGAGGCGACCGTACCCTCCATGATCTTCAGGAGCGCCTGCTGCACGCCCTCGCCCGACACGTCGCGGGTGATCGACGGGTTGTCGGACTTGCGGGAGATCTTGTCGATCTCGTCGATGTAGACGATGCCGCGCTGCGCCCGCTCGACGTTGTAGTCCGAGGCCTGGAGCAGCTTGAGGATGATGTTCTCGACGTCCTCACCGACGTAGCCGGCCTCGGTCAGCGTCGTGGCGTCCGCCATGGTGAACGGCACGTCCAGGATGCGGGCGAGCGTCTGCGCGAGCAGGGTCTTGCCCGAGCCGGTCGGCCCGATCAGCATGATGTTGGACTTGGCCAGCTCGACGTCGTTGTGCTTCGTCGCGTGGGCGAGCCGCTTGTAGTGGTTGTGCACCGCGACCGAGAGGACCTTCTTGGCGAAGTCCTGGCCGATGACGTAGTCGTCGAGGACGCGGCGGATCTCCTTGGGGGTCGGCACGCCGTCGCGGCTCTTCACCAGCGAGGATTTCGATTCCTCGCGGATGATGTCCATGCACAGCTCGACGCACTCGTCGCAGATGAACACCGTGGGGCCGGCGATCAGCTTGCGGACCTCGTGCTGGCTCTTGCCGCAGAACGAGCAATACAGCGTGCTCTTCGAGTCGTTGCCGCCAGTCTTGCTCATATCGGTCTCCGATTCCTCGCGTCCGCAGCCGGCAAGGGGCGGACGCGCATCGCATGAATGTAGGGGGCCCGTTTAAAGAAACAGTGTGCTGCGCGCCTTTGACCGAAGGGCCCGAACCTCGATGCAAACACGCTGCCGCGGCGGGATCAAGGCCGCGCCGCGGCGGTCAGGCGACGCGGGGCGGTCAGGCGGCCGCCGGCTCGGGACGCTTCTCGATCACCTCGTCGATGAGCCCGAACTCCTTGGCCGCGTCGGCGGTCATGAAGTTGTCGCGCTCCAGCGCCGTGTGGATCGTGTCGTAGTCGCGCCCGGTGTGCTTCACGTAGATCTCGTTCAGGCGCCGCTTCAGCGCCTCGATCTCGCGGGCGTGGATCAGGATGTCGGTCGCCTGGCCCTGGAAGCCGCCGGACGGCTGGTGGACCATGATCCGGGCGTTCGGCAGGGCGAAGCGGTGGCCCGGCTCGCCGGCTGTGAGCAGCAGGGAGCCCATCGAGGCGGCCTGGCCGACGCAGAGGGTCGTCACCGGGCAGCGGATGAACTGCATCGTGTCGTAGATCGACAGGCCGGAGGTGACCACGCCGCCGGGGGAGTTGATGTAGAAGGAGATCTCCTTCTTCGGGTTCTCCGCCTCGAGGAACAGCAGCTGCGCCACGATCAGCGACGCGCCGTAATCCTCCACGGGGCCGGTGAGGAAGATGATGCGCTCGCGGAGCAGGCGGGAGTAGATGTCGAAGGCGCGCTCGCCGCGGCTCGACTGCTCGACGACCATCGGCACGAGCGCGTTGTTGTAGACGTCGATCGGATCTCTCATCTCGTCCTGCCCCGGAGTGAGGCCCGGGGCTGCCGCGAATCAGGGCAGCCCCGGGCATGTCAGCGAACACCGGCGATGCTTAACCATCGCCTAACCCTTGCCCGCCGTCCTGGGACAGAGCGGGACTCAGTCGGCCTTGGCTTCGGTCTTGGACTCGTCCTTGGCCTCGGCCTTGTCTGCCGGCTTCCCGCCGGTCGTGTCGTCGTCATCTTCGTCGGCGAAAAGCGCCTCTTTCGAGACGGGCTCCTCGACGAGCTTGACCTGCCCGAGGACGTGGTCGACGACCTTCTCCTCGAACAGGGGCGCGCGGAGTTCCGCGAGCGCCTGCGCATTCTTCCGGTAGAAGTCCCAGACCTGCTGCTCCTGGCCCGGGAACTGCCGGACCCGGGCGATGAGGGCCTGGTTCACCTCCTCGTCCGAGACCTTGATATCGGCGCTCTCGCCGACCTGCGCAAGCACGAGACCGAGACGGACGCGCCGTTCCGCGATCTTCCGGTACTCGGCCTGGGCCTTCTCCTCGGTGGTGTCCTCGTCCTCGAAGGTCTTGCCGCGGGTCTTGAGGTCCTGCTCGACCTGCGCCCACACCGCGGCGAATTCCTGCGCCACCAGCGACGGGGGCAGCTCGAAGGCGTACTTGCCGTCCAGCGCGTCGAGGAGCTCCTTCTTGAGCCGGCGGCGCGAGGCGGCCTCGAAGTCCCGGCCGATCGCCTCGGACACGGCCTCGCGGAGCTTCTCCAGCGACTCCATGCCCATCGACTTGGCGAACTCGTCGTCGATCTTGGCTTCGCCCGCCGCCTGGATCTTCGTGACGGTCACGTCGAACTCGGCGTCCTTGCCGGCGAGGTGCTCGGCCCCGTACGACTCGGGGAAGGTGACCTTCACGAGGCGCTTGTCGCCGACCTTGGCGCCGACGAGCTGATCCTCGAAGCCCGGGATGAACGAGCCGGAGCCCAGCTCGAGGTCGATGCCCTCGCCCTTGCCGCCCTGGAACTCCTCGCCGTCGATGCGGCCGACGAAGTCGATCGTGACGCGGTCGCCGCTCTGGGCCTCGGCGCCCTCTTCGCGCTCGGTGAACGGGCGGCTCTGGCCGGCCATGCGGTCGAGGGCCTCGTCGACCTCCGCGTCCGACGGCTTGGCGACGAGCTTGGTCAGGCTGACGTCGGAGAGGTCGGCGAGCTCGAAGCTCGGCATCACCTCGAGGGCGACCTTGAAGGCGAGGTCGCCCTTGGCGTCCAGCGCCTTCTCGACCTCGGCCTGGTCGGTCGGGAACTCGACCTGCGGCTCCAGGGCGAGCTTGAGGCCGTTATCGGTGACGATCTGGCGGTTCGCCTCGTTGACGGCGTTCTGCACCACCTCGGCCATCACGGAGCGGCCGTAGACCTTGCGCAGGTGCGCGACCGGCACCTTGCCGGGACGGAAGCCCTTGAGCTGCACCTTGTCCTTCATGCCGGACAGCTCGTTGGTCAGGCGCTCCTCGAGTTCCTGGGCGGCCAGCAGAACCTGAAACTCGCGCTTCAGCCCCTGGGCGTTGATCTCGGTCACCTGCATCGTCGTCGTCGCTCTTCAAAGAAACCTGGGGTCGCCGGCCGGGCCGGCGTCGTGCTCGCGCGGACCGGGATGCCGAGATGTCGGGTACGGGGCGGAGGGTCCCGAGGGGACCGCAACCTCAGCAGAGGTCCTGGTGCGGGCGGAGGGGCTCGAACCCCCACGTCTTGCGACACTGGAACCTAAATCCAGCGCGTCTACCAGTTCCGCCACGCCCGCGCGCGCCGACATCCGGCGCATCGCCGGCCGCCGGAAGCGCGCCCTATAGCATGGGCCGGCGGGCCCGCAGCAAAAAACTTGCCCCTGTGGCGCGGCAGCCCGCGCGCCGCTAAGGAGCGGGCCCACCGCGAGCCGCAGCCGAGATCCCATGCCGCCATCCCGCACCGTGCCGCCGACCGATTCGCGTGCCGGCACGCCGTCGCGCCGGACCCTGCTCGCCGCCGCGGCGGCCTTCGGGCTCGCGCCGGAGGCCGCGCGGGCCCAGGCGCCGGCCGCCGCGCCAGGGGCGCCGGCGCCGTCCTCCGCGCAGCCGGAGCCCGCGGCGGCGCCGGCGGCCCTGCCGGCGGCGCCCGGCAGGACGCGGTTCAGGCCGGAACCGGCGCCAGAGACGCCGGTCTGGTGCTTCGACGGCAAGGCCCTGCCGCCCGTCATCCGCGTGAAGCTCGGGCAGGCGGTACGCCTCAAGGTGGAGAACCGGACCGACAGGGCGCTGTCGCTGCACTGGCACGGGGTGCGCAACGTCAACGCCATGGACGGCGTCGGCGGGGTGACCCAGGCGCCGATCCCGCCGGGCGGCGACTTCCTCTACACTTTCACGCCGCCGGATGCCGGCTCCTACCTGATCCGGCCCCTGGTCGTCGGCGGGGCGAGCGAGCCGTCGGGCCGCGGGCTCGCGGGCATGCTGGTCGTCGAGGAGACGAACCCGCCCGCGGTCGACGCCGACGTCAGCGTCGTGCTGCAGGACTGGCGGCTCCAGGACGACGGCACCCTGATGCCGTTCGGGCAGACGGCGCTCGCCGCCGCGCACGGCCGCCTCGGCAACCTCGTGACCGTCAACGGCAAGCCGGTGCCGGGCGCCTTCGAGGCCCGGCCGGGGTCACGTATCCGCCTGCGCCTCGGCAATGCCTGCAACGCCCGGGCGACGCGCATCAAGTTCGAGGGCGTGAAGGTCTACGTGGCGGCGGTCGACGGCCAGCCCACCGACACGTTCGAGCCCCTGCGGGCCACCCTCCCCTTCCCGCCCGGCACCCGCTACGACCTGCTCGTCGACCTGCCGGAGGAGGAAGGCGCCACCTGCGAGATCCACGCGCTGATCGGCAAGGGCCTGGTCCTGGCGAGCGTCGTCACCAAGGGTGCCAGGATCACCGAGAAGCGGCCCCCGATCGGGCCGATCGGCGAGAACAAGCGCCTGCCGGCCGAGATCAAGCTCCAGAACGCCCTGCGCCGCGACGTGGTGATCACCGGCGGCGCCTTCGTGCCGAAGGGTAAGGACGGGGCCAAGGACGGCCCCGCGCCCGACCCCGTCTACACGGGCGACCCGCAGAAGATCTGGTCGGTGAACGGCGCGAGCGGCGCCGCCGGCCTCGCGCCGATCTTCTCGGTGAAGCGCGGCCAGGTGGTGGTGCTGGCCCTGCGCAACGAGACCGCCTTCCCGCAGGCCCTGCACCTGCACGGCCACTGCTTCCGCCTGCTCCACCCCCTGGACGACGGCTGGGAGCCCTACTGGCTCGACACCTTTCAGCTGCTGGAGGGCCGCACAGCCCGGATCGGGTTCCTGGCGGACAATCCGGGGCGCTGGCTGATCAGCGCCACGGTGCTGGAGCGGTTCGACACCGGCCTCTGGACGATGTTCGAGGTCACCTGAGCGGTCAGCCGCCGGTCGACGCGACGAGGTCGCGCAGCACCGCCGGCATCAGCTCGGGGATGTCCTCGGCAATCAGGCCCGGCCCGTGGCGCAGGCCGGCATCCCCGTGGAGCCAGACGCCGGCCGCGGCGGCCGCGAAGGGCTCCATGCCCTGCGCCAGCAGGCCGGCGATCAGGCCCCCGAGGACGTCCCCGGACCCGGCCGTCCCGAGATAGGGGCTGCCGTGGTCGTTGATGGCCGCACGGCCGTCGGGGGCCGCGATCACCGTATCGGCCCCCTTGAAGACCACCACGGCGCCGGTGAGCGCGGCCGCCGCGCGGGCCCGCGCCACCTTGTCGGCCCCCTCCACCACCGCGTCCGTCCCGTCGAAGAGCCGCGCGAACTCGCCGGCATGCGGTGTCAGCACGGCCCGCGCATCGCCGTCGGCGAGATGGGCGGCGAGCAGGGGCGCCTTCCCGGCGAAGCTCGTCAGCGCGTCGGCGTCGAGGACGAGGCCGCGCCCGGCCGCCGCCGCCACGGCAACGCGCTCCCGGGTCGGCTCGCCGGTGCCGAGCCCGGGTCCGGCCAGGATCACGTTCAGCCGCTCGTCGGTGAGCAGGTCGTCGAGGTCGTCGGCGCTCTCGCAGGGCCGCAGCATGATCGCCGTGAGGTGGGCGGCGTTCTCAGCCAGCGCGGCGACCGGGGACGCGACGGTGACGAGCCCGGCGCCGACCCGCAGGGCACCGCGGGCGGCGAGCCGGGCGGCGCCGGTCTTGGTGGCGGGCCCGGACAGGACCAGGGCGTGGCCGCGGGTGTACTTGTGGCTCGCGCCGGTGAGGTGCGGGAAGTCCCGGCCCCACAGGGCGGGCCCGTTCCGGTCGAGGGGCGCGCAGGCGGCCAGGCCGGCCTCCAGCGCCGCCGGGCCGGTCCCGATATCGGCGAGGCTGAGCTGGCCGCAGAGGCTCCGCCCGGGCTGGAGCAGGTGTCCCGGCTTGAAGGTCACGAAGGTCACGGTCTCCACTGCCCGGATGGCGGCGCCGCGCACCGCGCCGGTGTCGCCGTCGACCCCGCTCGGCACATCGACCGCGAGCACCGGCACCCCGGCGCGGTTCACCGTCTCGACGAGGGCGCGGGCGGCACCGTCGAGGTCGCGCGACAGGCCGGCCCCGAACAGGGCGTCGATCACGAGGTCGCAGGACGGCAGCGCGCCGCCCTCGGCCGCGCGCACCGGCCCCGTCCAGGCCTCGGCCGCCAGCGCGGCGTCGCCTGTCAGCGCCGACACCGCGCCGAGGCAGAGGAGGTCGACGGCGTAGCCGGCTTCGGCCAGCAGGCGCGCGGCCACGAAGCCGTCGCCGCCGTTGTTGCCCGGCCCGCACAGGACGACGACCCGGCCGCCCGCCGGCAGGCGGGCCCGGGCGCGGGTGGCCACGGCGGCCCCGGCCGCCTCCATCAGGGTCAGGCCCGGGACGCCGCCGTCGATTGCCGCCGCATCGACCCGCCTCATTGCCGCGACCGTCAGCAAGCGCATGTCCGCCTCCGAGTGTGCCCGTGCACCGATCAGACATGACCAAAACCGCGCCAGATTCCGGCGAGGCGCCCTAAGGATGTGCGTGAAACGCACAGCAAATAGGCACTAAGGTCGGACACGCCGCGAAAACGGCATGGCGAAGGCGTCACGAGGATGTTAGAAATGCCAGGCACCGCAGCGCAGGCCCGAGCGGCATGAAGAAGATCGAAGCGATCATCAAGCCTTTCAAGCTCGACGAAGTGAAGGAGGCGCTCCAGGAGGTCGGTCTCCAGGGCATCACCGTCATCGAGGCGAAGGGGTTCGGCCGTCAGAAGGGCCACACGGAGCTCTACCGGGGCGCCGAGTACGTGGTCGACTTCCTGCCCAAGGTGAAGCTGGAGATCGTCCTGTCCGACGCTCTGGTCGAGGGCGCCGTCGAGGCGATCCGCAAGTCGGCCCAGACCGGCCGCATCGGCGACGGCAAGATCTTCGTCTCGACGATCGAGGAAGCGATCCGCATCCGCACCGGCGAGACCGGCACGGACGCGATCTGACAGATCCCCGCGCGGTCCCGGGACCGCCGGCGACCCGTTATTCCACGACACCTGCCCAAGATTTCGCACTGCGCGAATGTCCGGCATCGGCGCTTCCGACTCTGGAGCGCCGTCTTCCGCACCCCACATCATCGGGAACGGTCGGCCCGATCGGCCGCTTGAACCCGATGCAGGAGGAAGTGCGATGGCCGCCACGGACCCGCGCGAGACCGCCAAGATCTACGATCTGTCCGCGTTCCGACGCGCGCGCGAGACCGCCCGGGCGGTTCCGAACGCGAAACCCGCGTCCGTGCCGAGCTTCGGTGGGGGCGCCTGGTACCACGAAGCCGCCATCCGCGAGGACGAGCGCCCGCGACGTCCCTGAGGCGGAGGCGTGGGGCGCGATGGCGCCGCCCTCCCCCGCAACCCTCGAACAAGCTCGACCGGGCCGCCTGCCCCAGCTCCCCATCCTGAGGTGCCCGCGCCAGGGGGCCGCGAAGGAGCACTCTGCCGAGCAGTCCGGCCCCTGAGGCCTCGTTCGAGGCCTGGGGCGCGCTCAGGCAGCTCGGGATGAGGGCGCTTGCCCGGGAGTCCATCGCCCCGGAAACGGCGAAGCCGGACCCGAGGGCCCGGCTTCGCTAGCTCTGTCGGGAGACTGGGCGCCTCCCCCCGCGTCTTACGCGGCTGCGGCGGCCTCGGTCGGCACGGAAGCGATCGTCTTCAGCACCTGCGAGGCGATCTGGTAGGGGTCGCCCTGCGAGTTCGGACGGCGGTCTTCCAGGTAGCCCTTGTAGCCGTTGTTGACGAAGGAGTGCGGCACGCGGATCGAGGCGCCGCGGTCGGCCACGCCGTACGAGAACTCGTGGATCGAGGCGGTCTCGTGCTTGCCGGTCAGGCGCATGTGGTTGTCCGGACCGTAGACGGCGATGTGCTCCTCGCGGGCGTTCTTGAATGCCTCCATGAGCTTCTCGAAATAGGCCTTGCCGCCGTGCTCGCGCATGAACGCGGTCGAGAAGTTGCAGTGCATGCCCGACCCGTTCCAGTCGGTGTCGCCGAGCGGCTTGCAGTGGTACTCGACGTCGATGCCGTACTTCTCGCAGAGGCGCTGCAGGAGGTAGCGGGCCATCCACATCTCGTCGGCGGCCTTCTTGGAGCCCTTGCCGAAGATCTGGAATTCCCACTGGCCCTTGGCCACCTCGGCGTTGATGCCCTCGTGGTTGATGCCGGCATCGAGGCAGAGGTCGAGGTGCTCCTCGACGATCTTGCGGGCGACGTCGCCGACGTTCGAGTAGCCGACGCCGGTGTAGTACGGGCCCTGCGGCGCCGGGTAGCCGGAGGCCGGGAAGCCGAGCGGGCGGCCGTCCTTGTACAGGAAGTACTCCTGCTCGAAGCCGAACCAGGCGCCGGCATCGTCCAGGATGGTGGCGCGCTTGTTGGACTCGTGCGGGGTCACGCCGTCCGGCATCATCACTTCGCACATCACCAGCACGCCGTTCTTGCGGGCCGGGTCGGGGAAGTGGCGCACGGGCTTCAGCATGCAGTCGGAGCTGCCGCCCTCGGCCTGCTTGGTGGACGAGCCGTCGAAGCCCCACATCGGGAGCTGCTCGAGGGTCGGGAAGCTGTCGAATTCCTTGATCTGCGTCTTACCGCGGAGATTCGGGGTCGGCGTGTACCCGTCGAGCCATATGTACTCGAGCTTATATTTGGTCATTCCGGTTCTCTCGTCCGTATCGATGCGCGACCGGGGTAACCCTGGGCAACGCGAACGGCTTGCCGCCTCTCAGACGGCCGCAGCCGCCTTTGCATGGATCGTGCCAGGAAGGCCATTGCCGGAGAACAACGGTGCCCTAGAAACGGTGCGGCCCGATCACGCTTGCGAGATCGGGCGCGAGAACAGACTGATCGCTCTATCCGGCAACCGATTCCGATCCCCGGCGGGTGGCAAGGCACGCCCGCGCCGGATATCAAGCGCCGCCGGCCGGCGCGCGCGACCGCGTTCGGGTGCGCCACGAGAGACGGTTCAGAGATCCCTGGAGGATGCCCACGATGACCACTGCGGCCGAGGTGCTGAAGACGATCCGGGACAACGACGTGCGTTACGTGGACTTCCGGTTCACCGACCCGCGCGGCAAGTGGCAGCACGTCACGTTCGACGTGTCGCTCATCGACGAGGAGATCTTCGACGAAGGCACCATGTTCGACGGCTCCTCGATCGCCGGCTGGAAGGCGATCAACGAGTCCGACATGTTGCTGATGCCGGATCCGGTGACCGCCACGCTGGACCCGTTCTTCTCGGCCGCGACCATGTCGATCGTCTGCGACGTGCTCGAGCCGGCGACCGGCGAGCCCTACGGCCGCGATCCGCGCGGCACCGCCAAGCGCGCCGAGGCCTACCTGCAGCAGACCGGCATCGGCGACACGATCTATGTCGGCCCCGAGGCCGAGTTCTTCGTGTTCGACGACGTCAAGTTCGGCGCCGACCCGTACCGCACCGGCTTCGAGCTCGACTCCACCGAGCTGCCGACCAACGGCTTCACCGACTATGAGGGCGGCAACCTCGGCCACCGGGTGCAGACCAAGGGCGGCTATTTCCCGGTGCCGCCGCAGGATTCGGCGCAGGACATGCGCGGCGAGATGCTCGCGGCCATGCAGTCCATGGGCGTGAAGGTCGAGAAGCACCACCACGAGGTGGCTTCGGCCCAGCACGAGCTCGGCATGAAGTTCGACACGCTGACCCTGCTCGCCGACCACATGCAGATCTACAAGTACTGCATCCACAACGTCGCGCAGAGCTACGGCAAGTCGGCGACGTTCATGCCGAAGCCCGTCTACGGCGACAACGGCTCGGGCATGCACGTCCACCAGTCGATCTGGAAGGACGGCAAGCCGGTCTTCGCCGGCGACAAGTATGCCGGCCTGTCCCAGGAGTGCCTCTGGTACATCGGCGGCATCATCAAGCACGCCAAGGCGCTCAACGCCTTCACCAATCCGTCGACCAACTCGTACAAGCGGCTCGTGCCGGGCTACGAGGCGCCGGTGCTGCTCGCCTACTCGGCGCGCAACCGCTCGGCCTCCTGCCGCATCCCGTGGACCAAGAGCCCGAAGGCCAAGCGCGTCGAGGTCCGCTTCCCCGACCCGATGGCCAACCCCTACCTCGCCTTCTCGGCGCTGCTGATGGCCGGCCTCGACGGTATCCGGAACAAGATCGACCCGGGCCCGGCCATGGACAAGGACCTGTACGAGCTGCCGCCGCGGGAGCTCAAGAAGATCCCGACCGTGTGCGGCTCGCTGCGCGAGGCCCTGAACAGCCTCGACAAGGACCGGGCCTTCCTCAAGGAGGGCGGCGTGTTCTCGGACGACCAGATCGACTCGTTCATCGAGCTGAAGATGACCGAGGTGCTGCGCTACGAGATGACCCCGCACCCGATCGAGTTCGTGCAGTACTACTCGCTGTGAGGTGACAAGGGGCCGGGCGCGACGCCCGGCCCGGCACCCTCTCCCGGGCCGGGGCCTCTCGCGGGGCTCCGGCCTTCTTCTTGCGGCCGCTCCGGCGTTATCCATCCCCGGCCGATCCCGATGCGCCCGTCAGCGCGAAGACCGGGTCGGGACCCGCGCGGCCCGGGGGAAGGTCCGGCGACCGCGCCGACGCCGGCGGTCACGCGGAGCCCGCCCGATGCTCACCCTCGACCACCTCGTCGTCGTCGCGCCCGATCTTGCGGAGGGCGTGGCGCATGTCGTGAACTGCCTCGGCCTCGCCATGCCGGAGGGCGGCCGCCACCGCGAGATGGGCACGCGCAATCACCTCCTGCGCCTCGGCGACGCCCTGTTCCTGGAGGTGATCGCCGTCGATCCCGAGGCGCCGCCGCCGTCGGGCGCCCGCTGGTTCGGCCTCGGCGACGCCGCGCGGGTGCGGGCGGACTGGGACGCGGGCCGGCGGCTGCGCGGCTTCGTCGCCCGCGCGGACGATCTCGACGGCGTTCTCGCCGCCCACGGCGCGCTCCTCGGCGCGGCGGCGACGATGACCCGCGGCGACCTGTCCTGGCGCTTCGCGGTCCCTCCAGGCGGGGCGTGGCCGGCGGACGGCGCCGCGCCCTGCGCGATGGATTGGGGGCCGCGCGGCAACCCCGCCACGACGATGCCGGATCTCGGCGCCGATCTGGAGGCGCTCGTCCTGACGCACCCGGATCCCGACGCCGTCGCGGGGCTTCACGCCGCGCTCGGCCTCGTCGACCCGCCGCGGGTCGTGGTGGGCCCGGGCCCGCGCTGGACCGCCCGGATGACGACGCCGTCGGGCCCGCGGAGCCTGACCTGACGGCGACGGACCCTCCTCGCCGGCCTGATCGGGTGGGTGACCGGCGAGGAGGGCCTGGCCGGGGCTCGCAAGCCCAGGCAGCCACAACCTACCAGCGACACATCGCGGTGCGGTGACAGGAAAGTCTCACCCCGCACAGGAAGTGTGCGGGATCCTCGCGACTCTCAGGTGTGCGCGAAGATGTCGGTCTCGGGCCAGCCGTCGAGGTCGAGGCGCGCCCGCGTCGGCAGGAAGCCGAAACAGGCGGCCGCGAGATCGGTGCGGCCTTCCCGGGCCAGCATGGCGTCGAGCCGCTCCCGGGCCGCGTGGAGGTGGAGGACATCCGAGGCCGCGTAGTCGAGCTGGGCCTGCGACAGGGTCTCGGCGCCCCAGTCCGAGGATTGCTGCTGCTTCGACAGGTCGACGCCGACCAGCTCGCGGACCACGTCCTTCAGCCCGTGGCGGTCCGTGTAGGTGCGCGCGAGCTTCGAGGCGATCTTGGTGCAGTAGACCGGGCTCGGCATCACGCCGAGGGCCCTGTACAGGACCGCCACGTCGAACCGCGCGAAGTGGAAGATCTTCAGGATCCCGGGATCGGCCAGGACCCGCTTGAGCACGACCGGCTCCGGCCCGGCTTGCGGGATCTGGACCACGTCGGCGGTGCCGTCGCCGGTGGAGAGCTGCACCACGCAGAGGCGGTCCCGATGCGGGTTGAGCCCGAGCGTCTCGGTGTCGATGGCCACCGCCCGGCCCGCGTCGTAGCTGGCGGGCAGGTCGCCGCGGTGAAGACGGACGGTCGGGCTCGGCATCGTTCTCGGACCTTGCGGGGTTTTCGGCCGGTAGCATCGGTGCCAAGTGCCGGCAAGCCGCGGACGATTCGCGCGGCCGGGACCGACAGGGAGCTGGACATGACGGCAGCCGAGGTGATCGCGACCCTGGGGTTGAAGCCCCATCCCGAGGGCGGCCATTATCGCGAGACGTTCCGCGATCCCCGCACCGTCGACGGGCGCTCGGTCGGCACAGCGATCTACTTCCTGCTCGATCTCGGCGAGGTCTCCGCGTGGCACCGGGTCGACGCCGCGGAGATCTGGCACTGGCATGCCGGCGCGCCGCTCGTGATCACCACCAGCCCGAACGGTCACGACGCGGCGGCGCAGCATCTCGGGCCGGACCTCGCCGCCGGGCAGCGCCCGCAATGCGTCGTGCCGGCCGGCCACTGGCAGACCGCCACCAGCCTGGGCGCCTGGACCCTCGTCGGCTGCACGGTCTCGCCGGGGTTCGACTTCGCCGGCTTCGAGATGGCGCCGCCCGACTGGCGGCCGACGCCGCGGGGCTAGACCGGCTTCGGCGACGCCCGCGAGGCGCGCACCGCCGTCAGCGCGCCGGCCACGATCAGCAGGCAGGCGAGCGCGAGGCCCGGTCCGGGGCTGGCATAGCCGGTCACCACCAGGATCAGCGTCGAGAGGACCGGCGCGGCGTAGGCGATGACGCCGAGCAGCCGGACGTCGCCGTGCTTGCAGCCGATATCCCAGAGGTAGAAGGCGGCGCCGACCGGCCCCAGTCCGAGCAGCAGCACGGCGCCCCACTGCGCGGCGTCGGCGGGCCAGATCGTCGTCTCGAAAGCCAGGTGGCAGGCGAGGCTCAGCGCCGCGGTGACCAGGCAGAAGCCCGCGACGGCGTCGGTCGGGACCTGCCCGACGCGGGCCGAAAGGACCGAGTAACCGGCCCAGACGAACGCCGCCGCCAGGGCGACGGCGTAGCCCGGCAGGGCTCCCGCGGCGAAGCCGAGATCGCCCCGGCCGGCGAACAGCACCGCGATCCCGGCGAGGCCGAGGAGCGCACCGATCAGATGACCCGGGCGCAGCCCGCCGGCCTCGGGCAGGCGCGCCGAGAACAGGACGATGAGCAGGGGCCACAGGTAGCTGATCAGCCCGGCCTCGGCCGGTGGCGCGAGGCGCAGGGCGCTGAAATAGAGGGCGTGGTAGCCGAACAGGCCGCCGACCCCGAGGATCCAGACCGGCCAGGGCTGGATCAGCGCGCGGGCGCGGGCGGGCCGGGCGATCCAGGCAACGCATCCGCAGACCGCGCCGATCAGGAAGGTCGTGGCGGCGAGCTGGAAGGGCGGCATCGCGCCCGAGGCGGCGGTGAAGAGGGCGAGCAGCGACCAAAGCGCGATCGCGCCGACGCCCGCGATCGTCGCGGCGGAACGGGGCGTCGGTCGGGACGGGATTCCTGCAGGCGCGGTCATCGGCGTCCGCTACCATGCGGCCGCCCGAGTCGGCGAGGTCGAGGGTCACGCCCCTGTCACCGTCCCCCTCTACCGGCGGCCTGAAACGGGAGGTTCGCGATGCGTGCGATGATGTTGGGGCTGGGGCTGCTTCTGGGGGCGGGCCCCGCGCTCGCCGGCGAGGCCGCCCAGCTCGGTCCCCGGCCCTTCTACCTCGTCGACCAGCTGAAGCCCGGGCCGCTCAAGGACAGGCTCGCCGCCTGCGGCGTCGACCGGACCTACACGCCCCGGACCTTCTCGATCTCGCACCGCGGCGCGCCGCTGATGTTCCCCGAACACACACGGGAGGGCCTGCTCGCCGCGTACCGGATGGGTGCCGGGATCATCGAGTGCGACGTGGCCTTCACCAGGGACCGCCAGCTCGTCTGCCGCCACAGCCAGTGCGACCTGCACACGACCACCGATATCCTGGCCCGACCCGACCTCGCGGCGAAGTGCACGCAGGGCTTCACGCCGGCCGATCCGGCCACCGGGCGGAAGGCCTCGGCCAAGTGCTGCACCAGCGACCTGACGCTGAACGAGTTCAAGTCGCTGAACGGGAAGATGGACGCGTCCGACCCGGACGCCACCACGGTGGCGGCCTACATGAACGCGACGCCGCGCTGGCGCACCGACCTCTACGCCGGCAGCGGCACGCTGATGTCGCACAGGGAGTACATCGCGCTGGTGAAGGGGATGGGGCGGAAGTTCACCCCCGAGCTGAAGGCGCCCCAGGTCCCGATGCCGTTCCAGGGCACCTACACGCAGGACATGTACGCCCAGCAGCTGGTCGACGAGTACAAAGAGGCCGGGATCCCGGCCTCCGACGTCTACCCGCAGAGCTTCCAGCTGCGCGACATCCTCTACTGGCTGGAGAAGGATCCGGAGTTCGGCCGTCAGGCGGTCTTCCTCGACGACCGGGACGAGACCGCGAAGGGCTTCGACCCGGAGAAGCCCGCAACGTGGCAGCCCGGCATGGCCGAACTCGCCCGGAAGGGCGTGAAGATCCTGGCGCCGCCGCTGTGGATGCTGGTCCGGCCGGGGCCGGACGGGACGATCGAGCCCTCGACCTACGCCCGGGAGGCCAAGGCGGCCGGGCTGGGGCTGATCGCGTGGTCGCTGGAGCGCTCCGGCCCGCTGAAGGGCGGCGGCGGGTACTATTACCAGTCGATCAAGCCGGTGGTCACCGGCGACGGCGACATCCTGCGGCTGCTCGACGTCCTGCACGGACAGGTCGGCGTGCTGGGGGTCTTCTCCGACTGGCCCGCGACCACGACCTTCTACGCCAACTGCGTCGGCGCGCCGTAGCGACGCGGCTCAGTCGGCCCACAGGGCCACGAGGGAGAAGAAGCCGGCCATCGCGAAGTTCACGATCAGGAAGCCGGTGATGATGAGGGCGAGCGTCATGGCGGCCTCGGAGGCGGAGCGGTCTGGGGGATGGGGGCGCGGCGCGGCCAGGCCTTCGTGGACCTGCGCCGCCCGCCGACGGACCCCGCGGCGCGTCCGCGGGGCGTGCGCGGTGTCCGCCTAGTACGGGATCAGCACGTAGATGAGGTTGGACAGGTACTCGCCGCTCAGCGGCTTCCAGCCGAGCCGCCGCCGGATCAGGCCGTAGCCCGCGCAGGTCAGCGCGGCGGAGCCGAGGACAGCCAGCGTGAACCAGGCCAGGCTGGCGGTCGCGAACCCGACGGCGCTGCCGAACAGGGCCACCATCACGAAGATGATCCGGCTCGGGTTGCGCGGGCCGCGCGTCGTCATGTCGGACATGGGGACCTCCCTCGATCCGGATCAGCGGGCGCGGCAGTTCGGGCCGTACCAAGTCATGGTCCGGCGATCCATGCCGCCGTCCGAGGAGGCGCCGCAGACGGGGAAGCGCGGGTCGCCGGTGCGCTGCAGGCTCATCACCTTGTAGAGGTCCTGCTGGGCCTCGCGGCGGCGGTTCTGCTCGGCGAGCTGAGCCTGCCAGTACAGGTTGCTGTTGGACTGGGCGACGGCGCGCTGCTGGTGAAGGCCCATCATGCACTCGGCGAAGCCGTCGGTGCCGGGCTCGAAGCCGAAGGTGTAGCACTGGTTCTGATCCAGCGCGTGGCGCTCCTGCGGCGTGACGCAGGCCGCCAGCCCCAGGGCACAGGCCGCAGCGAGCCCCAGCTTCGCGATCGCGGGCAGCGCGGGGCTGCGGCGGGCGGCGGAGCGGTCGTCACGCATCGCGATCGTGCGGGAAGAACAATTCTGGCTCGCGCCGATAAACTGAACGCCGAATTTACCGTGAAACCAGTTGTTCATGATCCTCGGGACCTCGATTTCTATCGGCGGGACCATCCGTGAGCCGATGGAAGGAGATCTATACGAGGCCGCTCGAATTGTTCGTGTCTCAGAACACGCGGGCCGTCGCGCCGATCGTTGCCCGCAATGCCCGTTATCCCGGCCGACGCGCGCTTCCGCACGCGGCGAAGGACTTTCGTCACGCTTGATGGTTCGGATGGTGCGGGCCCGCGGCCGGCGGCACGCGCGGCGCGTGGGCCGGAGCGGCGCGGCCCGGGACGGTCGCCGGCAGGCGGGGCCCGGCGCGGGGAGCGCCGTCGTCGGGCTCGGCCGCGCGGAGTGTGGGAAGGAACGCTCTTCGGACGGAGAGATGCGCGCCCGACGCGGTGGGGCTACTTGCCCACAGGGCAGGCGCGCCGGTTCGATCCGGCGCGCCCGCGGCGATCAGACGAAGTGCTGGCCGCCGTTGATGGTCAGTGTCGAGCCGTTCACGAAGCCGGCCTCGTCGCTGGCGAGATACTCGACCGCGTGGGCGATCTCGTCGGACTCGCCGAGGCGGCCGGTCGGGATCGTCGAGATGATCTTGTTGCGGATGTCCTCGGGCACCGCCATCACCATCTCGGTGGCGATGTAGCCCGGCGCCACCACGTTGACGGTGATGCCCTTCGAGGCGCTCTCCTGCGCCAGGGCCTTGGCGAAACCGATCACGCCGGCCTTGGCGGCCGAGTAGTTGGTCTGCCCGGCCTGGCCCTTCTGGCCGTTGATCGACGAGATGATGATGATGCGGCCGAAGTTGCGGCTGCGCATGCCCTCGATCAGCGGACGGGTGCAGGTGAACATCGAGTCGAGGTTGGTCTTGATGACCGCCTGCCACTTCTCGAACGTCATCTTGTGGAAGGCGCCGTCCCGGGTGATGCCGGCGTTGTTCACCAGGATGTCCACCGGGCCGAGTTCGGCCTCGATCGCCTTGATGCCGGCCTCGCAGCTCGCGAGATCACCCACGTCGAACTTGAAGACCGGGATGCCGGTCTCGGCCTTGAAGGCGTTGGCCGCCTCGTCGTTGCCGGCGTAGTTGGCGGCGACCTTGTAGCCCTTGTCCTTGAGCCGCTTCGAGATCGCCGCGCCGATGCCGCGGGTGCCGCCCGTCACGAGGGCGACGCGTCCTTGAGCCATTGTTTCCTCCTGTTCGCATCACTTGATGCCGCGTGCGGATGGCGTCCGCACGCGATTTTTTCTGACTTCGGCCTTAAGTCTATGTTGTGAGCCGATACTGTCGTGACAGACCGATCAGGTCCGCTCGACGCACATCGCCACGCCCATGCCACCGCCGATGCAGAGCGTGGCGAGGCCCTTCTTGGCGTCGCGGCGCTTCATCTCGTGCAGCAGGGTGACGAGCACGCGGGCGCCCGAGGCGCCGATCGGGTGACCGATGGCGATGGCGCCGCCGTTGACGTTCACCTTCGCGTCGTCCCAGCCCATGTCCTTGTTCACGGCCAGCGCCTGGGCCGCGAAGGCCTCGTTGGCCTCGATCAGGTCGAGGTCGGACGGCTTCCAGCCGGCCTTCTCCAGGGCCTTGCGGGAGGCCGGGATCGGGCCGGTGCCCATGACCTTCGGATCGACGCCGGCGGTCGCCCAGGACTTGATCCGGGCGAGCGGGGTCAGGCCGCGGCGCTCGGCCTCCGAGGCCGACATCAGCACCAGGGCGGCGGCGCCGTCGTTGAGGCCCGAGGCGTTGGCGGCCGTGACGGTGCCGTCCTTGGTGAAGGCCGGCTTCAGCTTGGCCATCGCCTCGATGGTGGCGCCGTCGCGGATGTACTCGTCGGTGTCGACGACCGTGTCGCCCTTCTTGCCCGGCACGGTGACGGGGACAATCTCGTCCTTGAACCGGCCCTCCTTGCGGGCTGCCTCGGCCTTGTTCTGCGAGCGGGTCGCGAACTGGTCCTGCTGCTCGCGGGTGAGCTGGAAGGCCTGGGCGACGTTCTCGGCGGTCTGACCCATGTGGTAGCCGTTGAAGGCGTCCCAGAGCCCGTCCTTGATCATGGTGTCGACGAGCTTCACGTCGCCCATCTTCTGGCCGCCGCGCAGGTACTGCGCGTGGGGCGACAGGGACATCGATTCCTGACCGCCGGCCACGATGACCTTGGCGTCGCCGTTGGCGATCTGCTGCATGCCGATCGCGACCGTGCGCAGACCCGAGCCGCAGACCTGGTTGAGGCCCCACGCGGTGGCCTTCTCGGGGATGCCGGCCTTGATGGCGGCCTGCCGGGCGGGGTTCTGGCCGGCGCCCGCGGTGAGGACCTGCCCGAAGATCACCTCGTCCACCTCATCGGGCGAGACCTTGGCCCGCTCCAGGGCGGCCTTGATCGCCGTCGCGCCGAGCTCGTGGGCCGGCACCGCCCCGAAGGCGCCGCCGAACGAGCCGACCGGCGTGCGCGCCGCCCCGACGATGACGATCTCTTCGCTGCCTGCCATGTGAACGTTCTCCTCTCGCGAGCCGGCGCGCCTCCACGTCCCGGGGCGCGCTCTGTGCCGGCCCTGGGATGAAGGGCTTGAGGTCGGCGAAGTCAAGGTTGTGCATCGATGCGCCAAACGCGCCGATGACGCGACCGCGAGACTGAAATGGCGCGGCCGCCTCAACCACTCTGCATTATTCTGCGTTGAAGAGCTGCAGTTTGCTGTTTTCTGCGCCCGGGGAAGGCTTTAAGGATCGTGTTGCGGGCGCGAAGACAGCCCCCGCCAGACAGCACCGCGCGTCTGCAACGCCCCCCGGTCCCGAGTCCAGAAAGGCCGTTCCCGATGGCGGATACCGTCAAGGCCACACAGACCGTCATCAAGAAGTACGCCAACCGGCGCCTCTATCACACCGGCACCTCGACCTACGTGACGCTGGAGGACCTCGCCACGATGGTGCAGAACGGCGAGGATTTCGTCGTCTACGACGCGCGCACGGGCGACGACATCACCCGCTCGGTCCTCACGCAGATCATCTTCGAGCAGGAGAACAAGGCCGGCGCCGAGAACCTGCTCCCGGTGGCGTTCCTGCGCCAGCTGATCCGCTTCTACGGCGACAGCATGCGCACGATGGTGCCGAGCTTCCTCGAATTCTCGATGGCGAACTTCGCCAAGGACCAGGACGGCCTGCGCGAGAAGTTCGCCCAGAGCTTCGGTCCGGCAGCGTTCCAGAACGCCATCGAGCAGCAGGTGCGCACCAACATGAACTTCTTCGGCGACGCCATGAAGATGTTCACGGGCTTCGCGCCGCCCGCGCCCGGAGCCCAGCCGACGGCGCCGGCCCCGACACAGTCCGCGCAATACGGGGGTGGTGAGCTGGACGATCTCAAGCGCCAGATGCTGGAGATGCAGCAGCGCCTGGAGGCGCTCGCGAAAAAGTAATTCGGCCGGACCGGCCGGACGAAGGGTTGACGATCCGTAAACGTCGGCCCCACCTTTGCGACACGGGCACGGAAACGTGCGGAGAATGTGCGCATGGTGCGGATCGGAACAGTCAGCCGTCTCGGCCCGACACAGGTCCGGTCCACCCGGCGCGCGCCGGTCCCGGACGCGGACGGATCCCCCGAGGCGGCGCGGACGGAGGTCCAGGCTCTCGCCCTGATCGACGGGGGCCGGTCCGACGAGCCGCCCGCCCCCCGGACAGCGGAACGCGCGGCCGCGGGGAGACCCCGCGCCGGCTTCATCGCGCAATTGCTGACGGCGGGTGATCCGACGCTGCTGCCGTCGCGCCTGGAACGGACCCGGATGGCCGCTGCGCGCTACGCGGAGGCGGCGCGGCGCCTCGCCTGAGGCGCCGCCCTCGCGAAGGCTCAGGCCTCGGCGGACTTCACCTTCAGCACCTGACGGCCGCGGTACATGCCGGTCTTCAGGTCGATGTGGTGCGGGCGGCGCAGCTCGCCGGAATCCTTGTCCTCGACGTAGGTCGGCGCCTTGAGGGCGTCGGCCGAGCGGCGCATGCCGCGGCGGGAGGGGGAGGTCTTTCGCTTCGGAACGGCCATGGCTGGATCCTTCGTGACGCCGCGGACAAAGCGGCGCGCGGGCGGCTCCTCGATCGAGGATCGCCACGCACACCGCGGGATACGGATGAGGGCCGGCTTATAGCTCCGGCGCCGGCCCGTGGCTAGGGGTGCCGGACCACAACCGTTAAGCGCGGGTTCAATCGGGGCGGCGCAGTTCTGACGCGACGGCACCGCGGTGCGGGCCGCGCCTCTCGGGAGAACGCCATGGCCTCCTCCACCAAGACCCTCGCCCTCCTCGCCCTCCTGTCGAGCCTCGTCGCGGCTCCCGCCCTGGCGCAGGCGCCCCAGGCGCCGACGACCGCGGCCCCCATGGCCCCCGCGAAGCCCGCGGCGCCGAGCGCACCGGTCGCCGGATCGCCGAACGCCGCCAAGGGTGCACTCATCGACCTCAACAGCGCCAGCGCCGAGGAGCTCGACGCCCTGCCCGGCATCGGCGCGGCCCGCGCGGCCGCGATCATCAAGGGGCGGCCGTATCGCGGGAAGGACGACCTCGTCTCCAAGAAGATCATCCCGAAGAACGTCTACGACGGCATCAAGGACAAGGTCATCGCCAAGCAGAAGTAGCCGCTACTCGGCGATCGCCCCCTGAGGCATGGAGAAGCCGGGGGGCGTCTTCGGGGCCGCGGCGGCCTTCGGCGCCGCGTGCCGGGGCGCCTTCTTGCGGGCCTCGGCCTTCGGCACCTTCGGCGCCTTGACGGCGGGCGGCGCCTCGCAGGCGCGGAACGTGAGCTGCGCCAGGGGCGTCCCCTCCTCGGTGACGATCGCGATCGGATCGGGGAAGGTCGGCAGCGTCGGCTCCCACTGGATCGGACTGCCCAGCATAGCCTCGACGCCCGACGCGGCGCCGCCGCGCCGCAGCGTCGTGAAGTCCGGCCCGTAGGCGGTGGCGACCTTGCCGGCGATCACGACCTGGAGCACCTCGTTCACCTCGGTCGTCAGCGGCCTGAGCGGGTTCGTCGTGCGGACCTGCCCGGCCCGCGTGATCACCATCTTGAACCCCTTGGCGCTCTCGAAGCGGGCCGCCTGCGTCCCGCAGGGCTGCTCGAGAGTCGGACCGGCGGCCGGCGTGGGACTCGCCGCCCGAGGGTCGATCTGACCGGGCGTTGCTGGCGCCGCCGCCGCGGGCGCCGCAGGGACAGGCGGGACTTGGGCAGGCGGGACTTGCGCAGGCGCGACCTGGGCAGGCGTGACCTGGGCAGGCGCGGCCGGCTTGCCGGCGGGCGCCGCCGGAACGCTCTGCATCATCGACAGGCAGAGAGGGCCGGCGAGCAGCAGCCCGGCCACCCCGCGCGCGCGCAGCCTCATCGCGCGGCTCCCGGCGGATCCCCGCGGAGCGGCTGGTTGCGCTGCGTCCGGTCGAGAGCTCGGATCGGCTCCAATTCAATCGCTTCCAGATCGAGCACCCGCGGGTCGAGCACCTGTGCGCTGCGGTCGATCGGGCTCTTGCGCGGTCCGACCGAGCCGATGAGCAGGTCCTCGTCCTCGATGTCGAGTTCGGAACCCATGCGCAGGGGCTCGCGCCGGCCGCGCGCCGCCATCGCGGCGACCGCGACGATGGCGACGGCGAAGACCAGAATAGCCAGGATGATGAACAGGCGCTCCATCAGGAGGCCAGCTCTAACCTGCGGTTCGGGCCACCGCCACCCCATCCAGGCCTCGATGTCTCCCCGCCGCGTCGCGGCCGTGTCCCCGATCGCGCGCGGAACGCTCCTTGCGTGGGCCGTCGGACCGGGTAGATGCGGGCAGACCGGAGCCGGGACCGACCGATGCAGCACGAGCCGAGCCGCGAGCCCGAGGAACTGGAGGCGCACCTCCTCGGCCTGATCGAGGCCGCCCGGGAGCAGGCCCGGGAGGATCCGTTCCGCAATCCCGTCCTGGCGGTGACCTTGGCGATCACCCGGCGCTTCGACCGGGACGAGATCTCGACCGGCGACCTGGACGGGCTGTTCGTGCGCCTGCGTGCCGCGGCCCTGGCGGCGCGGGCGGAGCGGCTGCGCGCCTATGTCGGGCTCGACGCCGGCCCGGACGACCCGCAGGCGGGAATTCCCGCCCGGCTCGTGGCGGCGGCCCCCGACCGGGCGGACAGCGTCGAGACCTTCGCGGCCCTGATCCACCGCACCGCCTTCGCGGTGGTGTTCACCGCCCACCCTACCTTCGGCATGCCCCGGGCCGTCGCCGGCCTCCTCGCCGAGGCCGCGAGCCTGCCCGACGCCAAGGACCGCGCCGGGCTGATCGCGCGCGCGGCGGCCCTGTCGACGCGGCCGGACGTGCCGATCACCCTGGATGTCGAGTTCGAGCAGGCCTGCGCGGCGGCCAATAACGGCCGGCTCGCCCTCGACGCCTTCAACGGCGCCCTGCTCGACGCCGCCCGCGCGCGCTGGCCGGACCGCTGGACGGAGCTGACGCCACGCCCCTTCGCCATCGCCAGCTGGGTCGGCTGCGACACCGACGGACGGACCGATATCGGCTGGTGGGACACCCTGCGCTACCGGTTGATCTCGAAGCGCATGCAGTTCGACCGGGTGATGCGCGACCTGCCGGAGATCCCCGCCTGCCGGGAGGTCCGGGCCCTCGCCGAGAACGCCCTGGCGGCGGTGAACCGCCAGCTCACCGTGGCGCCGCGCCTCGGCGACCAGCCCTCCCTCGAGGCGGTGCACCGCTTCGCCCTGGCGCTCATCATCGAGCGCGAGCGCGCCCAGACCGATGCCGGCGCCCTCGTCGCCGGGCTGACCCAGGCCCTCGAGGCCGCCGACGACGCGGGCGACCAGCGCCGGATTGCCATCCTGCGCGCGGGCGTCGCGACGCACGGCCTGTCGAACGCCCTGCCGCATTTCCGGCTGAACGCCAGCCAGATCCACAACGCGGTGCGGCGGGTGATCGACCTGGAGGGCGAGCCCACCGACGCGGCCCGGCGCCGCTCCCACCTCGCGACGATCCACACCCTGCTGAACGACGTCCGCCCGGTGGCCGTCGATTTCGGAGCGCTCGCGGCCGAGCGGGCCTCGGCGGCGCGGCTGATGATGACGATCGCCCAGATCCTCAAGCACGTGGACGGCACCCATCCGGTGCGCTTCCTCATCGCCGAGACCGAGACCGGCTACACCCTGCTCGCGGCCCTCTGGCTCGCGCGCCACTACGGCATCGCCGACAAGCTCGAGATCACGCCGCTGTTCGAGACGGCGAGCGCCCTCGAGCAGGGTATCCGGGTGCTCGACGACGCCCTGCGCAACCCGCACTGGCGGCAGTACCTGAAGCGCATCGGCCGGCTCACCGTGCAGTTCGGCTACTCCGATTCGGGCCGCTACGTCGGCCAGCTGGCGGCGACCTTCTGGATCGAGCGGCTGCGGCTGCGCATCACCGAGATGCTGGTCCAGAACGGCCTGTCCGACGTCGAGCTCGCGATCTTCGACACGCACGGCGAGTCGATCGGGCGCGGCGCCCATCCGACCTCCCTGCGCGACCGCCTCGCCTACCTCGCCCCGGAGGATGCGCGGGACCGGGCCCGAAAGGCCGGCATCCGGGTCAGGCTCGAATCGAGCTTCCAGGGCACCGACGGCTACCTGCTGTACGGCACCGAGGCGCTGGCGCGCGCCAGCGTCGCCCGCATCGCCGAGCACGTCTACGCGCTCGACGTGACGGAGGAGGATTCGTTCCCGGACTACGCCTTGAACGACCGGCCGAAGGCCTCCGACGGCAGGATCGATCCGATCTACGCCGAGCCGGATTTCGCCCTCGAGTTCTTCACCGCCGCCCGCCAGGACATGGAGGCGCTGGTCGACGACCCGGGCTACGCCGCCCTGCTCGGCACCTTCGGCCCGAGCCTGATCGACCGGACCGGGTCGCGCCCGGTGGCGCGCCAGACCGACAACGGCGGCCCGGCGCGGATCACCCATCCGCGCCAGATGCGGGCGATCCCCAACAACGCGATCCTGCACCAGCTCGGCTTCCTGGCGAATTCCCTCCACGGGATCGGACGGGCCGCCCAGCGCGGCCCGGACCTGTTCCGCGACATGCGGCGCGATTCGGTGCGCTTCTCCCGGGCCTTCCGGCTGGTCCAGCACGCCGCCTCGGTCGGCGACCTCGACGTGCTGCGGGCCTATATCGACACCCTCGACCCGGCCGTGTGGCTGGAGCGGGCGCGGCGCACCCAGAAGGATTTCCGCCGGGACGAGCTCGTGGTGATCTCGGGGGCGCTGGAGCGCCTCGACCTCGCCCCCGCGCTGCGGAACCTGTTCGGACGCCTGACCCGGGACTGGCTCGCCCTGAGCGCGGCCGCCCCGGACCTGCCCGCCATGTCGGCCCGGCTGACGCTGCTCCACGCCCTGCGCCTCGCGCTGATCCACCGGATCTGGTTCCTGGCGGTGCACATCCCGGGCTTCCGGCCGCAGGCGGGCATCTCCCGCGAGCAGCTGCTGGAGCGCTTCCTGCGGCTGGACATCGACGGCTGCCTGAAGCTCCTCGACGCGATCTTCCCGGTCACGCCGGACCCGACGCTCGGCCTCAATTTCGGCGAGCCGGCCGGCCCGCGCGACGTCGGCACCTACGAGTCCGAGCACGCCAACCTGTTCCAGCCGATTCGCCGGATGTTCGATCAGGTGCGGGAAATCTCGGGAATGATCCAGCACGAGGTCGGGGCGTTCGGGTAGGCGCGGCCCTCAGGCCGCCTCCACGCGCAGGACCGTGCCGCCGATCCCGGTGACGCGCACCCGCCGGCCCGCCGGCAGGTCGGGCCCCTCGACCCGCCACAGCGTGTCGTCGAAGCGGATCCGGCCCGCGCCCCGCACGATCGGCTCGTCGAGCACCCCCTCGCGCCCGATCAGGCCCCGGTCGGCCCGGTTCAGCTCCGGCCCGGTACCCTTGCCGCGCCGCTGGAGGCGCGTCGCGAGCGCCACCAGGGCGACGGCGAGACCGGCGAACAGCAGGGTCTGGCCCTGCCAGGGCATAGGGAGCGCCGCCGCCGCGAGGCCGGTCGCGACGGCGGCGAGCCCGAGCCAGATCAGGAACACGCCGGGCAGCAGGATCTCGGCACCGGCCAGCACGAGGCCGGCGATCACCCAGCTCCAGGCCGCCCCGAGGGCCTCGAAGGTTCCGGCGAGGGAGGCGATCGTCACCGGCGTCAGGCCCGCGGCGCAGCGACGTTCGGCGGGGTCCCGGTGCGCCGGGGCGCGGCGGCGCCGTCGCCGAAGACCGAGCGGGTGAGTTCACCGATGCCGCCGAGGGTGCCGGCGAGCGCCGCCGCCTCGATCGGCACCACCACGACCCGCTGGTTCGGCGCGGTGGCGATCGCCCGCACGGCGTCGACGTACTTCTCGGCCACGAGGAAGTTCGCCGCCGCGATGTCGCCCTCGGCGATCGCCCGGCTGACCATGCCGGTCGCCGTCGCCTCGGCCTCGGCGGAGCGCTCCCGCGCCTCCGCGTCGCGGAAGGCGGCCTCGCGCCGGCCCTCCGCCTCCAGGATCGCCGACTGCTTGCGCCCCTCGGCCCGCAGGATCTCGGCGGCGCGCTGCCCTTCCGCCTCCAGGATCGAGGCGCGCTTCTCGCGCTCGGCCTTCATCTGCCGGGCCATCGCCCCGGCGAGATCGGCCGGGAGCACGATGTCCTTGATCTCGATCCGGTTGATCTTGACGCCCCAGGGCGAGGCCGCCGCGTCCATCACCCGGAGCAGGCGCTCGTTGATCTCGTCGCGGTGGGCGAGGAGCTGGTCGAGATCCATCGAGCCGACCACGGTGCGGATATTGGTCATGGTCAGCGTCGTGGCGGCGAGGTCGAGGCTCGAGACCTCGTAGGATGCGCGCGCCGCGTCGAGGACCTGGTAGAACACGACCGCGTCGATGGTGACGCCGGCATTGTCGCGGGTGAAGGCCTGCTGGCTCGGCACGTCGATGACCTGCTCCATCACGTTGACCTTGCGGCCGACGCGCTCGACGAAGGGCGTGATCAGCCCGAGTCCGGCGTCGAGGCTGCGGGCGTAGCGGCCGAAGCGCTCCACCGTGTAGACGTAGCCCTGGGGCACGATCTTCACGCCCGCGGCCAGGGTGACGATCGCCATCGCCGCCACGCCCACGGCGAACACGCTGAGCCCGAACGGAAGCCCCATCGACACCCCTCCCCTGCCGACGCCACGGCCGGCGCGGCCCCGCAGCCTAACAGGCCGCCCCGGGCTCCGCGACCGCGGGCCTCAGGGGCGCCCGGGGGCGTGCCGCGCCGCGGCGTGAACGGCCACCCGCTCATCTCGATCATCAATGGTTCAGGCCGCCGCGCTTACGAAGCCGGGAAGCGTCGCGTTCGTCGTCGCTCAGACCCCGTCGAAGCAACGCTTGTTGAAGAAACATTCGGCATGATCCCCGCCACCCTCGCCGCGGAAAGAAGTCCTTTCACGCCGCTGCGGGCGGCAGAAATCCCCACCCAACCGGACTCGGTGCGCGCGTGAAGATCGCTGTCCTCGCACATCTGAAATACCCGATCGGCCAGCCCTATGCCGGCGGCCTGGAGATGCACACGCACCTCCTGACCGTCGCGCTGAAGCGGCACGGGCACGACGTCACGCTGTTCGCCAGCCGCGGGTCGGACCCGGCGCTCGATCCCGTGACGCTCTGCGATCCGACCGGGGACGCGCTCCTCGATCCCGAGCGCGAGGAGGTGATCGACCGCACCGAGGAGGACGCCTACCGGCGCATGATGGAGATGGTCGCGGCCGGCGGCTTCGATCTCGTCCACAACAATTCCCTGCACGCGCTGCCGCTGCGCGAGAGCGCCCGGCTAGGCCTGCCCTGGGTGACCGTGCTGCACACGCCGCCCTTCGAGTCCCTGGTCAGCGGCGTGGTCCAGGCCGATCCCGACATGGCCTTCCTGGCGGTCTCGCCGTCCCTGGCGCAGGAATGGGCGCATCTCGTGCCCGGCGCCCAGGTGGTCGACAACGGGGTGGACCTCTCGACCTTCGCGTTCTCACACGCTGCCGACGATCCGCCCTTCGCCTTCTGGTCGGGCCGGATCGTGCCCGAGAAGGGGCTGCACCTCGCGATCGACGCGGCCCGGGCCGCCGGGCTGCCGCTGACCTTCGCGGGTCCCAAGCTCAATCCCGGCTACTGGGCCGCCGAGATCGCCCCGCGCCTCGGTCCGGACCTGACGCATCTCGGTCATCTCTCCCACCGGGACCTCGCCCACCATCTCGGCCGGGCCCGCGTGGCGATCGTCTCGCCGCGCTGGGAGGAGCCCTTCGGCCTCGTCGTGGCGGAGGCGCTCGCCTGCGGCACCCCGGTGGCAGCCTTCCGCCGCGGCGCCATGCCCGACATCCTGGACGCGTCCTGCGGCCGCCTCGGGCGCCCGGACGATCCGCAGGATCTCTCGGTGGCGATCCGGGAAGCCGCCGGCCTGTCGCGCCGGGCCTGCCGCGACCGCGCCGAGGCGCTCTACGACGCCGCCGCCATGACCGGGCGCTATCTGGAAGCCTACGACGCCGTGATCGCGCGCTGCGCCGAGCGGGCGCGGCCGGCCCTGCGCGTCGCCGGAGGACGCGGCTGAACGGCGCGGATCCGCGCGCCGCAATTCGCACCCGAGCCCGGAGCCCGGCGGCATGACGGGCCGCCCTCGACCTCCGCGGCGCACGAGGGTGCCACGGGAGACCTGTCATGACCACCGACGCCGATCACCCGGCCCCACCGCCCTGCGTCGTCTGCATTCCCGCCCGGAACGAGGCCGAGCGCCTGCCCCGCCTGCTCGCCTCCCTGGCGGCGCAGAACGGCGTCTCGGCGCGGGCGCCGCTGCGCGTCGTGGTGCTGGCCAACAATTGCACGGACGGGACCGTCCAGGCGGTGCGGGACGTCGAGGCCTCGGGCATCCTCGCGACGCTGACCCTCCGGCTGATCGCGGTCGACCTCGTCGGCGCGGACGCCCATGTCGGCACGGCCCGGCGGATGGCGCTCGATGCCGGTGCCGACTGGCTGGAGGCCGACGGTGAGCCGGACGGCATCCTTCTCACCACCGACGCGGATGCCCGCCTGCCGGCCGAGTGGGTGGCGGCCAATCTCCGCGCGCTGGAGGCCGCGGACATCGTGGGCGGCCGGCTGGTGATCGACGACGACGGCACCCCGGACCCCGCCCTCGCAGACCTGCACGCACGCATCGAGCGCTACTGGTCCGGCGTCCGCCGCCTGGAGGACCTGCTCGACCCGCCGCCCTACGACCCGCCCCCCCGCCACGGCGACCATACCGGCGCGAGCCTCGCCGTTCCCGCGATCCTGTACCGGGCTGTGGGCGGACTGCCGGCGCTGCCCTGCGGCGAGGACAACGCCCTCGTCGGGCTGCTGCGCGCCAACGGTGCGCGCCTGCGCCACTGCCCGGACGTGCAGGTCCTGGTCTCGTCCCGCCATCAGGGACGGGTCTCGGGCGGCATGGCCACCGAGATGCTCCGCCGGACCCGCGTCCTCGACGGAGAGGCCTACCTGCTGCCGGAGGCGGCCCACTGGCAGGCGCTGATCCTGCGCCGCGCGGCCCTGCGCCGGGCCTTCCACCTCGACCCCCAGGCCCGCGCCGCGGCCTGCGCGCGGCTCGGGCTCGACGCGGAGGATCTCGCCGCCGTCGGGGCCTGCCCGAACGACATCGCCTTCGTGGAGCGGGCCGACCGGATCCTCGAGTCGCGCAGCCCGCCCGCGCGGGAATGCGCCCTCGATCTGGCGGTCGCCGATCTCGACGCCCTCGCCCTGTCCCTGAGGGACGCCGCGTGACCCGCGGCATCGGCTGGTACGTCCACCACCAGGGCGCCGGCCATCTCCAGCGGGCCCGGGCGGTCGCGGGCGCCCTGAACCGGCCCTGCACCGTCCTCGGCACCCTTGCCGGGTTCGACACCGCAGGCCTCGACATCGTCGACCTGCCCGACGACCGCCCCCTCGGCGACGCGGCCTTCGACGGCCGGGACGGCGCCATCGAGCGGCCCGAGGCCCTGCACTACGCGCCGCTCGACCATCCGGGGGTCCGCGCGCGGATGGCGCGCATCGCCGCCTGGGCGGAGCGGGCCGACCCGGCCCTCCTGGTCGTCGACGTCTCGGTGGAGGTGGCGATCCTGGCGCGTCTCCTGTCGGTGCCGACCCTGGTGGTGCGCCTCGCGGGGACACGGACCGACCGGCCGCATCTGGAAGCCTTCCGCAGCGCAACGCGGCTGCTCGCCCCGTTCCCCGCCGCGCTCGACGGCGCGGCCGTGCCGGACTGGGTCCGGGCCAAGACGCTCTACGCGGGGTTCCTCGGCGCGCCGGCGCAGGCCCCGACCGAATCGGGGCGCGAGATCGTGGTGGTGTTCGGCCGGGGCGGCGCGGGCGGCAGCCTCGCGGAGCTCGCCGCGGCGGCGCGGGCGGTACCGGACCGGCCGTGGCACGTCCTGGGACCGGTCTCGGGCTCGGGCCCCGTGCCAGACAACCTGCACCTGCACGGCTGGGTCCCCGACGTCGAGGCGCGGGTCGCGCGGGCGGCTTTGCTGGTGGGCGGCGGCGGCGACGGCGTCGTTGCCCTGGCCGCCGCGCAGCGGAAACGCTTCCTCTGCCTGCCGGAGGAGCGGGCCTATGGCGAGCAGACCGAGAAGGCCGAGGCGCTGGCCCGGCTCGGGGCCGCGATCGTGCATCCCGGCTGGCCCTCGCCCGCGGCGTGGCCGGGCCTGATCGCGGCGGGCCTCGCCCTCGACCCCGCGTTTATCGGCGGCCTGCACGATCCGGACGCGGTCCGGACCTGCGCCGCGACGATCGACGACCTAGTGCGGCGCCTCTGATCGGTCGGCCAGCGAAGATCCGAACGTCGGCAGCGCCGAAGCGGGATCCGCTCCGGCGCGGGTAGCGCAGTCCGAGATCAGGAGATCAGGTCGAGCTTCGCCGCCTCGATCCCGTCGGCGCGGATCGCGTCCGGCAGGGACGAGAAATCGCGATATCCCGCCTCGCGCGCCATAGCGTCGAGGGCCGTCTGCTCATCGGCAGCCGCGCCAGTCCAGAGCACCGCGCCGCTCTTTTTCTGTCTAATCTGGAAAATGCTCATCGATCCCTCCCCGGTCCCGAGAAGACCATCGATCTATTAACGTCGCTATTCGTGGCGGGTTGCAGCTGGATCGATCTAAACCGCCGCGCTCCGGCCGCCACGATGACCTGCGGCGCGAGGCCCGGCGACGGCCTCGCGCGACGGCGCTATGCTCGGCACCGTCCAGGATGGCTCGCCATGAAAACGCCGACCTGCCCAGCGAGGGAGAGGCAATACCCGTCCAGCGCCGACTGCGAGGTCCCCGCCGTGAACTCCGTCCGTTGGCGCGCGTCTCGCCTCAGTCTCCTGTGCGGGCTCGCGATGCTCGCGGCGGCGCCGGCCCGGGCGGTCGAGACCGCCGCCGTTCCCGACGCCGCCGCCATCGCGCCCGCGGTCACGGTCGTGCCGGCCGAGAGCCGCGAGATCGTCGAGCGGGCCGTCGTCACCGGCACGCTGGTCCCCCGGGACGAGATCCTCGTTTCCCCCGAGGTCGAGGGTCTGCGCATCACCGATCTCCTCGTCGAGGAGGGTGACCGCGTCACCAAGGGACAGGTTCTCGCCAAGCTGTCGCTGGAGATGATCGTCACCCAGGAGGCCTCGAACGCGGCGGCGATCGCCCGCGCCGAGGCGGCCATCGTCCAGGCCCGGAGCCAGATCGTCCAGGCGGAGGCCGCCAACCTGGAGGCCAAGCAGGCGCTCGAGCGGGCCCAGGCGCTCGCCAAGACCGGCAACGCCACCGCGGCCGTGCTGGAACAGCGCGTCTCGGCGGCGCAGGGGGCGGAAGGCCGCCTCGCCGCCGCCAGGGGCGGCCTGCAATCGGCCCAGGCCGACCTCGCCACGGCGCGGGCCGCCGGGGCCGAGATCGCCCTGCGGCGCGCCCGCACCGACATCCGCGCCCCCGAAGCCGGGATCGTCAACCGCCGCACCGCCCGGATCGGCGCCACCGCCACGGCGGCGGGCGAGCCGCTGTTCCGGCTGATCGCCCGGGGCGAGATCGAATTGGAGGGCGAGGTGCCCGAGACGTCGCTGGCGCGCATCCACGTCGGCAATCCGGCGAGCCTCGACCTCGATGACGGTCGCCGCCTCGCCGGCAAGGTGCGCCGGGTCTACCCGGAGGTCGACCGGGCGACGCGGCTCGGCAAGGTGCGCATCCGCCTCGGCGATGATCCGGCCCTGCGCATCGGCGCCTTCGCGCGCGGCAGCGTGGAGATCGCGCGCCGCACCGGCGTCGCCGTCCCGGTCTCCAGCCTGCTCTACGCGGCCGACGGCCGCGCCAGCGTGCTCGTGGCGAGGGACGGGCGCGTCGAGGCGCGGCCCGTGACCACGGGCCTCTCCGCCGACGGCTTCACGGAACTCCGCTCCGGCGTCGCGGCCGGCGAGAGCGTCGTGGCCCGCGCCGGAAGCTTCCTGCGCGACGGCGACCGCGTGCGCCCCGTCCCGGCCGCCACCAGCACGCCGATCGCCGACGCGGCGCCGCGGTAGGACGAGTCGAAGGATCCGGCCATGCGCCTCAACGTCTCCGCCTGGGCGATCCGCAAACCCCTGCCCTCGGTGGTCCTGTTCCTGGTCCTGATGATCCTCGGGCTGGTGAGCTTCCGCTCGCTGCCGATCACCCGGTTCCCCAACATCGACATCCCGATCGTGTCGGTGACGATCACCCAGTCGGGTGCCGCGCCCGCGGAGCTTCAGACCCAGGTCACCAAGTGGGTCGAGGACTCGGTCGCCGGCGTGAAGGGCGTCAAGCACATCCTCTCGACGATCACGGAGGGCACCTCCACCACCACGATCGAGTTCCGCCTGGAGGTGAACCAGGATCGGGCGACCAACGACGTCAAGGACGCCATCGCCAAGATCCGGCAGAACCTGCCGCGGACGATCGACGAGCCGATCGTCTCGCGCGTGGAGATCGCCGGCCTGCCCATCATGGTCTACGGCGCCTCCGCGCCCGCCATGACGCCCGAGGACCTGTCGTGGTTCGTGGACGACGTCGTCGCCCGCGGCCTGCAGAGCGTGAAGGGCGTCGGCGGCGTCGAGCGGCTCGGCGGCGTCGCCCGCGAGATCCGCGTCACCTTGAAGCCCGACCGCCTGCTCGCGCTCGGCATCACCGCCGCTGACGTGAACCGGCAGCTGCGCCTGACCTCGGCCGACATGGCGGGCGGCCGCGCCGAGGTCGGCGGCCAGGAGCAGTCGATCCGGGCGCTCGCCGCCTCGGCGAGCCTCGAGACGCTGGCAAAGACCTCCATCGTGGTGCCGGGCAACCGCAAGGTCCGCCTCGACGAGCTCGCGACCCTGTCGGACACCGCCGAGGAGCCCCGCACCTTCGCGCGCTTCAACGGCGAGCCGGTGGTCGCCTTCGCGATCTCCCGCGCCAACGGCGCCAGCGACGCGGACGTGTCGGTGGGCGTCGCCAAGAAGATCGCGGCGCTCCACGCGGCCAACCCCAACGTGCGGTTCGACCTGATCGACACCAGCGTCGACAACACGATCGGCAACTACCACTCCGCCATGATGGGCCTGATCGAGGGCGCCATCCTCGCCGTCGTGGTGGTGCTGCTGTTCCTGCGGGACTGGCGCGCGACCCTGATCGCCGCGGTGGCGCTGCCCCTCTCGGTGCTGCCGACCTTCTGGGTGATGAGCGCGCTGGGCTTCTCGCTCAACGCCGTCAGCCTCCTGGCGATCACGCTGGTCACCGGCATCCTGGTGGACGACGCGATCGTCGAGATCGAGAACATCGTCCGGCACATGCGGATGGGGAAATCGCCCTACCGCGCCGCCCTGGAGGCCGCGGACGAGATCGGCCTCGCGGTCATCGCCATCACGGCGACGATCATCGCGATCTTCTCGCCGGTGTCGTTCATGGGCGGCATCGCCGGCCAGTACTTCAAGCAGTTCGGCCTGACGATCGCGGCGGCGGTGTTCATGTCGCTGCTCGTGGCGCGCCTGATCACGCCGCTGCTCGCGGCCTACTTCCTGCGCGATCACGGGCCGGACCACGAGCGGGACGGCCTCGTGATGCGCGGCTACACCCGCCTGGTGGCGTGGTCGGTCCGGCACAAGTTCATCACGCTGGTGCTCGGCATCGCGTGCTTCGCCGCCTCGATCGCCTCCACGGGCCTGCTGCCCGCGGGCTTCCTGCCGGCGGAGGACCAGGCCCGCACCCTGTTCGTGGTCGAGCTGCCGCCGGGAGCCCGCCTCGCCGACACGGTCCGGGTCACGGACCGCATCGAGGAGAAGATCCGCGCGCTGCCCGAGGTGAAGAGCGTGTTCGTGGACGGCGGCCGCCAGCTTCCGGCGAAGAAGGAGGTGCGGCTCGCGAGCCTCACCATCAACCTCGTCCCGAAGAACACCCGCCACAGGACCCAGAAGCAGCTCGACGCCGAGGTCGCGGCGATCCTGCGGGAGGAGCCGGACCTGCGCTTCTGGGCGCTGCGCGAGGGCGGCCAGCGCGACCTCGCGCTGATCATCGCCGGTCCCGACAAGGCGGTGGTGGCCGAGGTCGCCGCAAAGCTCCAGCGCGAGGCCCAGCAGGTCCCGCACCTCGTCAACGTCATGTCGACGGCGCCCCTCGACCGGACCGAGGTCCGGATCCGGCCGAAGCCCGCCGTGGCGGCCGATCTCGGCGTCAGCACCGACACCATCGCCGAGACCGTGCGGGTCGGGACGATCGGCGACATCGGCATGAACCTCGCCAAGTTCAACGCCAACGACCGGCAGATCCCGATCCGCGTGCAGCTCCCCGAGAGCGTGCGCGGGCGGCTCTCCGACCTCGAGACTCTGAAGGTGCCGGTGAAGGGCGGGACGGCCGTGCCGCTCGCGACGGTGGCCGACATCAGTCTGGGCCAGGGCCCGACCGGCATCGACCGCTACGACCGCGCCGTGCGCGTCGCCCTGGAGGGCGACATGCAGGGCAGCGACGCGCTGGCCGAGCTGATCGCCCAGGTGATGAACCTGCCGACCGCCAAGAACCTGCCGCCCGGGGTCACGATCAGCCAGACCGGCGACGCCGAGGTGATGGGCGAGGTCTTCGAGGGCTTCGCGCTGGCCATGGGCGCCGGCCTGATGATGGTGTTCGGCGTGCTGATCCTGCTGTTCGGCAACTTCCTGCAGCCGCTGACCATCCTGTTCTCGCTGCCGCTCTCCATCGGCGGCGCGATCCTGGCACTGCTGATCTGCCACATGCCGATCTCGATGCCGGTGGTGATCGGCATCCTGATGCTGATGGGCGTCGTGACCAAGAACGCCATCATGCTGGTGGATTTCGCCGTCGAGCAGATCCGGGCCGGCGTCGACCGGAACGTCGCGATCGTCGATGCCGGCCGCAAGCGCGCCCGGCCGATCGTCATGACCACGATCGCCATGGCGGCCGGCATGGTCCCGTCCGCGATGGCCTACGGGATCGGCGGCGAGTTCCGCGCGCCCATGGCGGTGGCGGTGATCGGCGGGCTGATCGTCTCGACGGTGCTGTCGCTCGTCTTTGTGCCGGCGATCTTCGTGCTGATGGACGACCTGTCCCGCCTGCTGACGCGGCTGTTCGGCCGCTTCGTGGGCGAGCGCGACGATCCGGAGGATGCCCCCGTCTACGATCCGGCCCATCCGGCCAACGACGGGCACCCGCCGCCACGGATCGCCGCGGAGTAGAGCGGTTCAGCGCGGGACGCGCACGCTGTCCCGGAGGAGCGCCGCGCGGGAACCCGGATCCGGGCCCCTGTCGACCGGCGGCGCATTGCGTCGCGCGCCGCGATGGGCTGTGACTCGGCCCCGCCGAATCAACGGAGACGAGCGAGACGATGTCGGGTGGTCACGGGGCGATCGAGGGGTCGAACAAGCGCGTGGCGCTGCTGATCTCGGTGCTGGCGCTGTTCCTCGCGTTCAGCGAGACGCTGGGCAAGGCGTCCCAGACGGATTCGATCGGCGCCAACGTCGAGGCCGCGAACCAGTGGGCCTATTTCCAGGCCCGCACGATCCGCGCGACGGTGCTCAAGACCGCCGACGAGGCCCTGGCGCTGGTGCCCCCGGGGCCGAACCAGGACGCGATCGCCGCCAAGCGCGCCGAGTGGTCCAAGACCCTGGCGCGCTGGGATTCCGAGCCGTCGACCGGCGAGGGCCGCAAGGAACTGTCCGAGAAGGCCCGCGCGTCCGAGGGCCGGCGCGACCTCGCGCTGCTGCGCTACCACCATTACGAATTGGCTTCGGCGGCCTTCCAGATCGGCATCGTGCTGGCGTCGGCCGAGGTGATCACCGGGATCAGCCTGTTGGTCTTCGCCGGCGGATTCCTGGGCCTCGCCGGGGCGGCGCTGCTCGGCTTCGGCTACCTCGCGCCGCACGCCCTGCCGTTCTTCCACTGATCGGCGTCGGCCACCGGCAGCGACGTAACGCCACTCCCGTTCCCGATCGATTGAACCCGCGCGCCGCCGGGCTGGACGCGCGGTTCGGAAGCTGATCGTCTCGGCACATTCCAGGGGGGAATGATGTCCGAACACTCAGAAGATCAGGGCCGCCTGACGAAGATCGCCAGCGCGATCTTCCTGCACACCGAGCACGCCATCTACGCGGCGCTCGGCATCCTGTTGGCGCTCACCGCCCTCGTGGCGCTGATCGAGGCCGCCGGCATGACTTGGGAGGCGATGCGGGCGCTTGGCGGCGCGCAGCAGATCCTGGAGGTGATCGACCGGCTCCTCTTCCTGCTGATGCTGATCGAGATCCTGCACACGGTGCGGGTCTCGATGCGGTCGGGGACGCTGACCTGCGAGCCGTTCCTGATCGTCGGGCTGATCGCCTCGATCCGGCGGGTGCTGGTCATCACCCTGCAATCGTCGGAGATCATGCACGCCAAGGACTGGTCGCCGGAGAAGCAGGCGCTGTTCCAGGCCTCGATGATCGAGCTCGGCGTGCTGGCGGGCCTGATCCTCACGATGGTGTTCGCGATCTTCCTGCTGCACCGCGCCCGCGACGATGGCAGGCCCGCGGGCGAGGAGAAGCCCGAACACGTGTCCTGACAGCCGTGCCGGCGCGCGGTCGGGCGCCGGCGGGATGGGCGGTCAGTTCATCCGCAGGATCGCGGCGTTGAGGAGCGTCGCGAACGCGACCCAGGCCGCGTAGGGGACGAGGAGCCAGGCCGCGAGCCGGTCGAAGCGCCAGGTCAGCCGGATCGTCCAGAGCACCATCACCAGCAGCATCGCGACGACGATTAGCCCGGCGCCGATCGCGTGCGCGGTGAAGAAGACCGGGGTCCAGGCGGCGTTGAGGGCGATCTGCACCAGGAACGCCGCGAGGGCGAGCCACCAGCCCTCGCGGCTCGGCCCGGTGCGCGGCATGGCGCCGAGCAGCCGCCAGAGGGAGACCGCGATCATCGTGTAGAGGATCGTCCAGGCGACCGGGAACACCCAGTTCGGCGGGTTGAAGGCCGGCTTGTTCAGGCTCGCGTACCAGCCCGGGATCTCGGCTTGGGTCGCCATCGAGCCGACGGCCGCGGTGGCCGCCACCGGCAGGATCGCGGCGGCGAGGCGCAGCCAGCGCGGCAGGGGCGATCCTCCGGGGACGTGTGTGGCGGCGGTCATGATCGTCGGTCTCCACCGGGCGCGGCGTGTGGCGCGGCTTGCCGGGGGCCACGCGCCGTGGCACGCGCCCGTCTCCATCCGCCGAGAATCGCCAGATGTCACAGCCTTACGCGCCGCAGGGTCGGTCGGATACCCGGAGCGACGCCGAGCCGGACTTCACGCGCCGGAGCCTCGCGGCCCAGGCCATGGGCCGGATCGAGCCGGAGACGCGGGCGGTGGTCATGCCGCTCCACGTCGCCACCACCTTCATCCGCGATCCCGACAACGGCTACAGCTCCGGCTACAGCTACGCGCGGCCCGACAACGCCACGGTGCGCGAGGCGGAGTCGGTCCTGGCGATGCTGGAGGGCGCCGGCGCCGGCGCGCTGCTGTTCGGCTCCGGGATGGCGGCGGCGACCGCGGTGTTCGGCGCGCTGGAGCCCGGCGACCACGTGGTCGCCGGCACGGTCATGTACTGGGCGCTGAAGCGCTGGCTGCGCGAGGAGGCGCCCCGGCGCGGCCTCACACTGACCTTCGCGGACACGGACGATCCGGACGCCCTGCGCGCCGCGATCGAGCCCGGCCGGACCAAGCTCGTCTGGATCGAGACACCCGGCAACCCGCTCTGGACGGTCACCGACATCGCCGCGGCGGCCGAGATCGCCCACGCGGCGGGGGCGCGGCTCGCCGTGGATTCCACGGCCGCCTCGCCGGTCCACACCCGGCCCCTGGAACTCGGCGCCGACATCGTGATGCACTCGGCCACCAAGATCCTCAACGGCCATTCCGACGTGGTGGCGGGCGTGCTGGCGGGCGCGCGGGCCGACGCGTTCTGGGAGCGGATCCGGGGGATCCGCGCCGGCAGCGGCGGCATCCTCGGGCCCTTCGAGGCCTACCTGCTGATGCGCTCGCTCCGGACCCTGCATCTCCGGGCGGCCGCGCAGGCGGCGGGCGCCCTGCGCCTCGCCGGGCGCCTGAGCGGACACCCCCACGTGACCCGCGTCCTCTACCCGGGTCTCCCGGACGATCCCGGCCACGCGGTCGCCTGCCGGCAGATGCGGGACGGGTTCGGCTTCATGCTGTCGATCCGGGTGGCCGGCGGCGAGGCCGGCGCCATCGCCACGGCGGCGCGGGTGCGGCTCTGGAAGCGGGCGACCTCGCTCGGCGGCGTCGAGAGCCTCATCGAGCACCGCGCCTCGGTGGAAGGCCCGGGCAGTCCCTGCCCGCCGGACCTGCTGCGCCTGTCCGCCGGCATCGAGGACGCGGACGACCTGTACGGCGATCTCGATCAGGCCCTGCGCGGCGCCCACCCGGGGTGATCGTCGCGGGCGCTTGGTGCCGAACGGGTTCCTGGCGCGTTGTGCCGGCAGTTCCGGCGGCGCGAACCGCCACAGATCGCGAGTCTGACGACATGACGACCCGTTTCCGCACGATGGTCCCCGGCACCTTCGCGCTGCTCACCCTGGCGCTCGCGTCGGCCTCCGCCCGGGCCGACGCGGTGCCCGATCTCGACGTCGAGCGCACCTGCCAGTCGGCCCAGGTCACGAACACGACCATCAGCGACAAGGCGAATTACGACGGCTGCATCCGCTCCGAGCGCGACGCCAAGAAGGAGGCCGAGCGGCACTGGAGCAGCTACACGCCCGCCGCCAAGCGCCAGTGCCAGAACCAGTTCAAGGCGGGCGGCTTCCCATCCTACGTCGAGATGGTGACCTGTCTGGAACTCGCCTCCGGCACCGTGCCGACGCAGAGCACCGAGGGCGGCCGCGCCGTCGGCGGGCCGGGCGCGCCGCAGGACGTCAAGGTGCAGCGGGAGGGCGGCGCCAATCTGACCAAGGAGCCGCCCGCGAGCCAGCGCACGGATCCGATCAAGGTGCTGGAGAACAAGTAGGCCGACCTCGACGCCGTCCGGCGCGCACGCTGCTGTAGGCCGTCGTCACGTAGGGGAAGTCGAGCGTCGCTCGGCCGGCGAGTTCGGGCGTGTCGGCGATGAGGGCCCGCACCGCCGCGGCGACGCGGGCGCGCTCGGCGCTGGGAAGCGCCGCGATGAAGCTGACCGAGAGCGTGCGGTCGAGGATCACGGCCTCGGGCGTGCCGCTGTGCGCGTGCCGCCAGTGCCGCTCGCGCAGCGGCCCGAAATCCGGCGCGGGAAACGGGGCCCGCCACGCGCCGGTGCGGTAGCGCGGCGCGCCGCCCTCGTGCGGATCGGTGATCCGCGACAGGGCGGCGACCCAGGGCACGGTCTCGTCGCGCACGTTCCAGATCAGCCCGAGCCGGCCGCCGGGACGCAGCACCCGGGCGATCTCGGTGAGCGCGGCGGCCGTGGCGAACCAGTGGAAGGACTGGGCGCAGACCACCGCGTCGAGGCTCGCCGAGTCCAGCGGGATCGCCTCCGCGGTCCCGGTGAGGGCCTCGACCTCCGGATGCGCGCCCGCGATCCGCGCGCGCATGGCGTCGACGGGCTCCACCGCGACGACGGAGGCTCCGGTCGTGCGCAGGGTGGGCAGGAACTTGCCGGTGCCCGAGCCCAGGTCGAGCACCCGCCGCCCCGGCCCGAGACCGAGATCCGCCGCGAGCCAGCCGGTCACGGCCGCCGGATAATCGGGGCGGCCCGTCACGTAGGTGTCCGCCTCGGCACCGTAGCCCTGCGCGGCGGCGCGGTGAATCGCCGATCCCCTCTCGTCCGACATGCCAGCACAGCTCCCGACGGTGCGCGACGCGGCGCGACGGCGTGCTATGGGCCGAGTCGCCCCCCGCGCACCAGACCCTTCTCCCGCCGGCCCCGTGAACGCCCTCGCCATCATCGCCCCGATCTTCGGGATCGTCCTGATCGGCTGGGCGGCCGCCCTCGCGGGGCTCCTCTCCGACAAGGTCAGCGACGGGCTGTCGGAATACGTCTTCGCCGTCGCGGTCCCGGCGCTGATCATCGCCACGCTGACCAAGCCCGGGATGAGCGGGACCGTCGCGTGGTCCTACTGGGTCGCGTATTTCGGCGGCGCGGCGATCTCGTGGTTCGTCGGCACGCTGATTGCCCGGCGGCGCGCCGGGATCGAGCGGCGCGGCGCGATCCTCCACGGCTTCGCGGCGAGCCAGTCGAACACGGTGTTCGTGGGCGTCCCGATGATCCTCCAGGCCTACGGCGAGGAGGGTGCCTTCCCGCTGTTCATGCTGCTCGCCGTCCACCTGCCGCTCATGATGGGCAGCGCCACCTTCCTGATCGAGTCCGATTCCGGCCTGCCGGTCCTGGCGCGGATCCGCGGTCTCGCCCTGGTGCTCCTGCGCAACCCGATCTTCGTGGCGCTGCTGATCGGCATGGCCATGAAGGCCCTCGGCCTCGCGCCGGCCGGCATCGCCCGGTCGCTGATCGACGCCTTCGCGGGCACCGCCTCCACCTGCGCGCTGGTGGCGCTCGGCGCCGGCCTGAAGCGCTACCGGGTACTGTTCGACCTCAAGGGTGCCCTGGTGATCGCGCTCCTGAAGAATCTCCTCCACCCGCTCGCGGTCTGGGTCCTGGCCTTCCACGTCTTCGCCATGCCGGCCGCCTACGCGGGCGTCGCCACCCTGTTTGCCGCCATGCCGGTGGGGATCAACGCCTACCTGCTGGCGGCGCGCTACCGGACCGAGACCGGCATGGTCGCGGCCTCGGTCCTGGTCTCGACCCTCCTGGCGCCGCTCACCACGCTGGCCTGGCTCACGCTCCTCGGCCGGGCGTGACGGCAACGCCCCGGCGTCACCGCGCGCGTTGGACCGGGCGCCGCGCGGGTCTAGGGTAGGGCCAAGCGCGCGGGCCGCGAGGACCCGCGCTTCCCTGCAGGCGAGGAATTTCGATGAACGCTCCGATGCGCCCTCCGGGCAGCGCCTCACCGTCGGCCCCGGCCTCGGCCCGCTTCGTCTGGGACGATCCCTTCCTGCTGGAGGATCAGCTCACCGAGGACGAGCGGGCGATCCGCGACGTCGCCCAGAGCTTCGCGCAGGAGCAGCTTCTCCCGGGGATCGTCGAGGCCTACGCCACCGAGAAGACCGATCCCGGCCTGTTCCGGAAGATGGGCGAACTCGGTCTCCTCGGCGTGACCCTCCCCGAGGAGTACGGCTGCGCGGGCGCCTCCTACGTGGCCTACGGGCTGGTGGCGCGGGCGGTCGAGGCGGTGGATTCCGGCTACCGCTCGATGATGAGCGTGCAGTCCTCCCTCGTCATGTACCCGATCCACGCCTACGGCTCGGAGGAGCAGCGGCAGAAGTTCCTGCCGAAGCTCGCCTCGGGCGAGTGGATCGGCTGCTTCGGCCTGACCGAGCCCGATGCCGGCTCGGACCCGGCCGGGATGAAGACCAAGGCCGAGAAGATCGACGGCGGCTACCGGATCTCCGGCGCCAAGATTTGGATCTCGAACGCGCCCTTCGCGGACGTGTTCGTGGTCTGGGCGAAGTCCGACGCGCACGAGGGCGCAATCCGCGGCTTCGTCCTCGAGAAGGGCATGAAGGGCCTGTCCGCACCGACGCTCAAGGGCAAGCTGTCCCTGCGCGCCTCGACCACCGGCGAGATCGTCATGGAGGGCATCGAGGTCGGCGAGGATGCGCTCTTGCCGAACGTCTCGGGGCTCAAGGGGCCGTTCGGCTGCCTCAACCGGGCGCGCTACGGCATCTCGTGGGGCGCGATGGGCGCCGCCGAGGATTGCTGGTACCGCGCCCGCAGCTACACCCTGGAGCGCAAGCAGTTCGGCCGGCCCCTGGCGCAGACGCAGCTCGTCCAGAAGAAGCTCGCCGACATGCAGACCGAGATCGCGCTGGGCCTGCAGGCCTCGCTCCGGGTCGGGCGGCTGATGGACGAGGGCCGGATGGCCCCGGAGATGATCTCGCTGGTCAAGCGCAACAATTGCGGCAAGGCGCTGGACATCGCCCGCACCGCCCGGGACATGCACGGCGGCAACGGCATCATGGGCGAGTACCACGTGATGCGCCACGCCCAGAACCTCGAGACGGTGAACACCTACGAGGGCACCCACGACGTCCACGCCCTGATCCTGGGCCGGGCGCAGACGGGGCTGCAGGCGTTCTTCTGAGATCCAGGAACGCGCCTCCCACCCGCACCCACATCCTGAGGTGCGGGCGGGATATCACCGCAGCGCTGGGGTGGGCTTACTCCCCGCCCTCGTCGCCGGCGAGCGACCATTCGAGCACCCGGGCCAGGTGATCGTAGGCGCCGTACTTGCTGGCATATTGCGGGTAGGGCCGCGCCGTGTAGGCCGCCTCGCCGGTCATGAACCGGGCCACCAGCCCCTTGAGCCGCGCGGCGTGCTCGGCCACGATCGCCTCCACGCCGCGCTCCTCGCCCCGGGGCGGCTTCACCGGGATCGGGACGAAGGGCTTCCGCCCGCCCGAGGCGTGGACGTAGAGCAGGTCCGGCGTCGTCTTCGCGGCCGGGAGGTCCGCGAAGGCGCCGTGCATCAGCATCGCCGCCTCCAGGGTGAGCTGCGGCGAGAACCCGGTGAAGATCATCTTCGCCGAGGGCGGCGTCCCGGTCTTGTAGTCGACGATGCAGGCGGTGCCGTCCGGCCGCAGCTCGATCCGGTCGGCCCGGGCGCGCAGCGTGAAGGTCTCGCGCCCCATCGGGATCACCCAGCGCCCGGAGACCTCCGGGTAGACCCGGGTCAGGCCGGGCCGGCGCTGCGCCTCCCAATCGAGATAGGCCGAGGCCATGCGCTCGTAGCGCGGCCACCACTCGGCGTAGAGGTTCGGGTACTCCGCCTCGATCTCGCCGAAGGCGTTCACCGCGAGGTTCAGCAGACGCTCCGCCGCGTCCGGCGGCAGGTCCGCCGGGTGGCGTGCGGCGAACTCCGCGAAGACGTCGTGCACCAGGGAGCCGCGGGTGGCGACGCCCGGCGCCGCCGCCAGGGGATCGAGGGGATCGAGCCCGAGAACGTGGCGGGCGAAGATGCTGTAGGGATCGCGCACCAGCGTCTCGATCTCGGTGACGCTGAGCGAGCGCGGGAACAGGGCCGGGTCCGGCTTCGGCGCGGGGCGCTTCAGCCGCGGCTCCGGCGGCGCCGCGTCGAGCCGCGCGGCGAGGCCCGTGATCCGGCGCCCCGCGCGCAGGACGGCGTCCCAGCGGGCATCGCCCGAGAGGGCGCGCAGGCGCTGGATCAGGCGCGACGGCACGGTCGGCGCGCCCTCCCGCTTCAGCGCCCGGGTGATCACCGCGTCGCGGCAGCCGAGCGCCTGCACGAAGTCGTGGGCCATCTGCCCGATCCGCCGCTCGGGCGGATTGAGGCCGACCCGCTCGCGCATCGGCCGGTTGAGGAACGAGTCGGTCAGCGTGCGCACCGGCCAGACGCCCTCGTCCAGCCCGCCGAGCACCACGCGGTCCACCGAGAGCAGGCGCGCCTCCAGCAGCCCGAGGATGCGCAGGCGCGGATGCGGCGCCTCGCCCGAGCAAGCGACCTTGCGCTCCCGGGCCAGCGACGTGAAGAAGGTGGCGTAATCGTCGAACCGCCCCGGCATCAGGCCGGGTTCGGCCATCTCCAAGTCGTCGAACAGCGCGTCGAGGCAGGACAGGGATCCGTCCGTCTCCGCCGGGGAAGCGTCCTCCGGCCCGGCGATCAGGCGGTCGCACGCCTCCCGGTGCCCCGTGGCGGTGGTGACGAGGTCGCAATCCCCGGCCCCGTCCGGGCCCGGAAAATCCCGGAACACCACATCCAGCCGGTCCAGCAGGTCCGCCGCCAGCTCCCAGTCGACGTCCTTCAGGCGGCGCTTGGCCCGGGGCCGGTGCTCGGGCGGTCCGGCGCGCTCGGCGGCGAGGGCCTTGCGCAGGCCGTCGAAGCCCGGGGCCGGGACCGGGCCGCGCAGCAACCCGATCTCCAGGGCCGCGGCGCCCCGGACCACGTCGGGGCGCGGCAGCCCGAGATGGACCATCGGATGGGAGAGCAGTGCGATCAGCCGGGCGGGGATCGCGTCGGCCTGATCGCGCGCGAGGTCGGCGGCGAGTTCCGCCGCGAGCCGGGCGAGCCGCCCGGCGGCGCTTCCGGCGAGGGACAATCCGGCGGAATCCTCCGCCACGATGCCCCAGCGCAGCAGTTCGACGGCGACCCGGCCGGCGAGCCCGCGGTCGGGCGTGATGAGGGCCGCGGTGGCGCCGGGGGTCTGGAGGGTCTCGCGCAGCGCCAGCGCCGCGACCAGCGCCTCCTCGCGCTCGTCGGCCGCCTCGGCGAGCGCGAGCCCGTCGAGGCCCAGGCGGGCAACGGTGTCGCGCTCGGCCGGGTCGAGGGCGGCCCACGCATCGGTGGTGTCGGCCGGACGGAGGGCCTGCGACAGGAGCGCGGCCCGCGCCGCCTGGCCGGCATCGGGCTCGCCGAGGGCGACGACCTCCGCGCGGCCGATGTTGAGGTTCTCCGGCCCGAGCAGCCGGTGCAGCACCGCCTGCGGGTGGCCGTGCGCGATCACGCGGGAGAAGCCCTCGCCGGTGTCGATGCCGTCCCATCCGGCCGCGTCGAGGTCGAGATCGAGCCCGGGCAGGACCACGGCGCCGTGGGGCAGCTTGGCCACGGCGGCGATGAGCCGGGCCGTGGCCGGCACGGAGCCCAGCGACCCGGCGACGATCACCGGGTCCTGGGTCGCGCTGCGCGACAGGCGCCGCTCCTCCGCGAGGACGAGCCCGCGGGCGCGGGCGACCGGATCGGCGAGTCCCCGCTCGGCCAGGAGCTTCGGCCAGTTCTCGGCGGCGATCTTCACGAAGTCGAGGGTCAGGCCGAAATAGCGGGAATACTCGGCCTCGACGGCCGCGCCGATCTCCGACCAGGGCAGGCCCTCGACGGTGAGCGCGTCCATCAGGCGCTCGAGATCGCCGGCGAGCCCGACGGCGTCGGCGGGGGAGGACGGCACGAGGAACGGCACCTCGGCATCCAGCGGCAGCAGCGTCCGGTCGACGGTCTTGGCCCAGGCCTGGACGAGGCGGGCCAGGATCAGACGACGCTCCAGCGGCGGCATCGGGATGCTCAGGGGGTCGGCGTTCTCCTCCAGCAGCGGCTCGGCGGCGAGGTCGAGTTCGGCCTCGTCGGCCTCGCCGAGGGGTATCATCCGCGGCAGCAGCGTCGCCTGGCCGGGCGCGTCCCGGCCGAGCCTCTCGGCCAGGATCGCGCCGAGGGCCCGGGCCGCGCGGCGGGTCGGCAGGTAGATCGTGACCGCGGCGAGGGCCAGCGGATCGCCCGCCACCGGACCGACGAGGCGGCCGGAGAGCAGCGCCTCGGCGAGCGTCGGCAGGAACGGAACGCCGCGGGAGATGGTGAAGACGGCCTGTCGGGCGGGCATGGGGGCTTCTACGCCCCCGCCGGGCTCGCGGACAGGGGGCGATGGGCCGCTGGGGAAACGATCGCGCGGCTCCCCCCACCCCGCGTAGGTCAGGGATCCGGGCGCGTTCCGCCGCGGACCTCAGCCCTTCGCCCTCGCGGCGGCGCCGTAGCCGGCGCGGCGGCCGAACACGACGCCGGAGGTCAGCCCCGAACCGCCGGGATAGCCGTTGAAGAAGACGCCGCCGACCATCTCGCCGCAGGCGTAGAGGCCGGGAATCGCGCCGCCGTCCGCGCGCTCCACGCCGCCGTCGTCGCCGACCTCGACGCCGCCGTAGGTGAAGGTGATGCCGCCCGTGACCGGGTAGGCCTTGAACGGCCCGGTCTCGATCTTCTGCGCCCAGTTCGACTTCGGCAGGGCGAGCCCCCGTGTGCCGCGCCCGTCCTTCACGGTCGGATCGAACGGCACGCTCTCGTCCACGGCGGCGTTGAACGCCGCGATGGTCCGCCGCGCCGCCGCCCGGTCGATGCCCTCGAGCCGCTCGAGGAGCCCGTCCAGCGTGTCGGCCTCGACGTAGTGCGCGTCGTGGAACCGGTACTCGCTGTAGAGCAGGTGATCGACCTTGGCGTCGAAGATCTGCCACGCCACGTGCCCGGGCTGCTCCATGATCGAGCGGCCGAACTGGGCGTAGGTGTAGTTGCGGAAATTCTTGCCCTCGTCGACGAAGCGCTCGCCGTTCGCGTTCAGCATCAGACCCAGGAAGTAGCAGATCTTCCGGTAGTGCTTGCGCTCGCCGTGCGGCAGGTCGAGGTTGCCGTAAGCGGGGGTGTGCAGGTCCATCGGCGTGGCGTGGCAGCCGCCGTAGAAGCCGTGGGCCTTCGCGCCGAGGTCCAGGGCCATCTGGAGCCCGTCGCCCTGGTTGTGGGGCGTGCCGCGCACCCGCGCCCTGTCCCAGCCCGCGCCGATGAAGCGCGTGCGGAGGGCGGCGTTCGACTCGAAGCCGCCGCAGGCCAGCACCACGGACGCCGCCCGGACCGGCCCCTGCGGCGTCTCCACGCCGACGACGCGCCCGTCCTCCACGATCAGCCCCCGGGCCGGGCAGCCGTAGCGGATCTCGCCGCCGGCCCTCGTGAAGGCCTCAAGCTCGGCCCGTGCGAGCCCGAAGCCCTCGTCGTGCGTGGCGAGCGTCAGGCCGCCCCAGAACACGAAGCGCCCGTCCTTCTCGAAGGATTGGCGGGAATAGATCGGCTCGAACTTCACCCCCTGCGTGGCGAGCCAGCGCAGAGCCGCGCCGCTCTCGTCGATCAGGATGCGCTGCTCGCGCGAGAGCGGCCGCCCGTCGTTGAAGCCGAGCAGGTCCTCCTCGAACTTCTGCGCCGTGTAGGCGCCGAAATCGGTCCGCGGCAGGCGCGGATCCTCGGGATCGACCAGCAGCGGAATCAGGTCGTCGTTGCCCGCGTAGACGAAGCGCATGGCGCCGGCCGTGTAGGCGGTGTTGCCGCCGGCGAGGTCCCGCTCGGCCTTCTCGATCATCAGCACCGAGGCGCCGCGCTCCAGGGCGGCGAGACCGGCGCTCATGGCGGCATTGCCCGACCCGACCACGACCACATCCCACCGCGCATCGTCCGGACGCTGCATCCCTGCCTCCTCTCACCGGCCTCTCTCGCCTCATTGTATACGACTGCATGCAATTGGCGGCAAGCGTTTCGGCCCCCTCGGTTTCGCGCTATGGCCGAGCGAGGAGAGCCGGACATGAAGGCCAGCGAAGCGGAGCGCTCCAGCGGCGCCGGCGCCTATGAGCGGCTGCTGCGGGCGATCGAGGAGGGCGAACTCGCGCCCGGCAGCCGCCTGCGCGAGGCCGAACTCGCCGAGCGGTTCCAGATCAGCCGCACGCCGGTGCGGGAAGCCCTCGGCCGGCTGGAGGCGCAGGGACTCGTCGCCCACGAGCCGCATCGCGGCGCCAGCGTGGCGCAGCTCGACTACGGCCAGGTGAGCGAGCTCTACGACCTGCGCGAGGTGCTGGAGGGGACGGCCGCGCGCCTCGCGGCGATCCACGCCAGCGCGGTCGAGACCGAGATCCTGGAGGAGATGGTCGCCCGGGACCGGACGCTGCTCGGGGACGCGCCCGCGCTGGCCCGGACCAACCGGCTGTTCCACCGGCAGATCCACGGGGCGGCGCGCAACCGCTTCCTGCAGAGCACGCTGGAGACGATGCGGCTGTCGCTGGTGCTGCTGCCGGGCGCCACAACCCTGGCGGCCCCGGATCGCGCCGCGGAGTCGCTCGCCGAGCACGCCGCCATCGTGGCGGCGATCCGGGTCCACGACGGGGATGCCGCCGAGGCCGCCGCCCGGGCCCATATCCGCGCCGCCTTCAAGGCGCGGATCCGGATCTGGCAGGAGAGCTGAGCGGCCCCGGCCCTCAGGCGTGGGCGGGCACGCGCTCCAGTCCCGCCCGGCCCCGGAACAGGGCGAGCGTCGCGACGATGCCGCAGGCGGCCGCCGCCATCAGCCAGTAGCTCGGCGCCGCCCGGTCGCCGGTCTTCTCGATCAGGAAGGTCGAGACCATCGGCGTGGCCGTGCCGAACAGCGCGGTGGCGAGGCTGTAGGCCAGCGAGAAGCCGCTCGCGCGGACGTGCGGCGGCACCACCTCGGAGAGGGAGACCACCATCGCGCCGTTGTAGACGCCGAAGAAGAACGAGAACCACAGCTCGACGGCGAGCATCTTGCCGAAGGTCGGGTCGGCCACGAGCCAGTGCAGGGCCGGGTAGGTCGTCAGCAGCGACAGGGTCGAGATCGTCAGCAGCACCGGCTTCCGGCCGACGGCGTCCGACAGGGCCCCGCCCACGGGCAGCCAGATGAAGTTCGTGATCGCCACGAACAGCGTGACGATCAGGCTGTCGGTCTCGGTGAGCTTGAGGACGTTCCTGCCGAAGGTCGGGGTGTAGACGGTGATCATGTAGAAGGTCACCGTCGTCATCGTGGTCAGCATCATGCCGAGCAGGACGATCCGCCAGTTGGCCGCCACCGTGGTCAGGATCTCGCGGGTGCTCGGATGGTGGGTCCGCTTGGCGAAGTCCTGCGTCTCCTGGAGCGAGCGCCGGATGAAGAAGATGAACGGCACGATCAGGCAGCCGATCAGGAACGGGATGCGCCAGCCGAAATCGCCGATCTGCTGCTTGGTCAGGAAGGCGTTCAGCCCGTAGCCGATCAGGGCGGCGAACATGATCGCCACCTGCTGGCTCGCCGACTGGAACGACGTGTAGAAGCCGCGCCGACCGGGCGTGGCGATCTCGAACAGGTAGATCGAGACGCCGCCGATCTCGACGCCCGCCGAGAAGCCCTGCAGCAGGCGCCCGGCGAGGACGATCAGCGGGGCCGCGACGCCGATCGTGTCGTAGCTCGGGCAGAAGGCGATGAGCACCGTGCCGCTCGCCATGATGGCGAGCGTGATGATCAGGCCCTTCCGGCGACCGATCCGGTCGATATAGGCGCCCAGCACGATCGCCCCGAGCGGCCGCATCAGCGCCCCGAGCCAGAACGTGCCGAAGGTTAGGAGCAGCTCGGTGGTCTCGTTGCCCGAGGGGAAGAACGCCCGCGCGATGTAGGTGGCGTAGAACCCGAACAGAAAGAAGTCGAACATCTCCAGGAAGTTGCCGCTCGTCGAGCGGAGGATCGCGCCGATCCTCGACTGGAGCGTGGCCCCGACGGCCCCGGGATCACCGGCCATGACGACGTCCTTTCCGGGTGCCCATCAGGCACCGATCCACTTCATGGCGACGATCGTGCCGGTCACGGTCAGCGCGCCGCCGATGCGGGTGGCGATCTGCGCGAAGGGCATCAGCGCCATGCGGTTCGCCGCCGTGAGGATCGCCACGTCGCCGGTGCCGCCCTGACCGCTGTGACAGGCGTTCACGATGGCGGTCTCGATCGGGTACATCCCGAGCCAGCGGCCGACGAAGAAGCCGACTGCCATCAGCGTCACGACGGTCGACACGATCGTGATCAGATTGACCAGGGTGAAGGCGGCCATCAGCTCGTGCCAGGGGGTGAGCGCCACGCCGATGGCGAAGAGCAGCGGGTAGGTCATCGAGACCTGCACGAACTTGTAGACGACGAAGCCGCCGGCCTGGAGGTGGGGCGACACCGCGCTGGCGAGCTTCGCCAGAACGGCGAGGAACAGCATCGCCACCGGCGCCGGCAGGCCGACGAGGTGATGGGCCATGACACCGAGCAGGTAGAGGGTGATCGCCGTGAGCCCGGCCGCGCCGATCGTCGCGGGGTCGATCTGGCCCTTGGCGGCCTCGGCCCTGGCCTGGGCGTCGCTCGACTTGATGCCGTCGGAATCGGGCTGGAGACGGCCCTCGCCGGTGAGGTGCGGGTAGCGCTTGCCGACGGAGTTCAGGGCTCCCGACAGGATGATCGCGGTCAGGGAGCCCAGCATCACCGGCGGCAGCACCTGGGCGAAGACCACGCCCTGCTGCAGGCCGAGGATCGCCGCGTAGCCGATGGAGAGCGGAATCGCCCCCTCCCCGACGCCGCCGGCCATGATCGGCACGACGATGAAGAAGAACGTCTTGTAGGGGCCGAGGCCGAGCAGCGTGCCGACCAGCGTGCCGACCAGGGCCGCCGCCACCGAGCCGAGGGCGAGCGGCGCGAAGATCTTGAGGAAGCCCTTGATCAGGACCTCGCGGTCCATGCCGAGGATCGAGCCGACGATGATCGTGGCGATGTAGATGTAGAGGAAGTTGGTGAACTTGGTGAAATCGGTGATCGCCTTCACCATCTGCGGCGGCACCAGCGCGTAGTAGACCAGCGCCGACGGGATGAAGGTCGCGAAGATCGCGCCGGCACCGATGTTCTTCAAGATGGGGATCCGCTTGCCGATCTCCGCGCAGGTGAAGCCGCCCATCACCAGCACGGCGATCATGGTCGGCCCGTCGGGCTTGATCTCGCCCTCCTGAACCAGGACGGTGAGGAGGATCGCCAGAATGACGAAGATCGGGAGCGGTATGATGCCGATCTTAAAGTCGATCAGGCGCCACCAAACGTCCGGCCAGAACCGGGCCGCGCGCCCGTTCTCCACCCGCCCCTCTGCCGGCGAGGGGATCGGGCTCGGTGATGCGGTGCTGGTCATGGCGTCCCCCCGGATCTCTGACCGCTTGCGGGCCGTTTCGCCGCGCCCTCGCGACCGCGGCCTGAACCGCGATTCGTCGAGTCCCGCACGATTGGCGGCGGATTGAGTGATCTCCGGCGTAGCAGCGCGGATAAGGGGCGGCAACGCGATCCAGGGAACAAAGGACGCGACCTGTCCCGTCGGCCGGGATTAAGACCCCGGCTCCGTCGTGGTCACCGGGCACGGAGATGGCCCGGCGTCGACCGGGCCATGACGGCATCGCGCGGGGACAGGCGACGGGACCGAGGCCCCGCCGCCGGGATCGTCGATCAGAAGTCGCGCTGGACGCGGAAGCGGACCTGCGAGACCGAGTCCTGCGTCACGGTGCGCGGGACGAAGGTGCCGTTGTTGATGCCGGCGACGTTGGCGTAGGCGGTGGGGCTCTTATCGGAGTCGATGGCGCGTCCGTGCTTCACGCCGATCTGGGTGTAGAAGGCCTCGACGCCGATATCGAGATCGCGCACGGGCGACCAGATGATGCTGCCGCCTGCGACGAACTGGTAGGTGTCGCGCAGAGCTTGGCTCAACTGGTAGAAGCGCGTTCCGGGCGCGCCGACCGCGTTGGAGCCGAAATTGGCGGCGCCGTTGAAGTTCAGGACGTTGTAGAGCGCGCCCTGGGCGAGGCGGGCATTGCGGGAGAAATCCTGCTCTCCGTAGGAGCCGAAGACCGCCGAGCGCCATTCCGGCGTCCAGTAATGCAGGAACGACGCGACCGCCGAGAAGGATTGCGATGTCTGCAGCTGGCCGGTGAACGGGTTGACCGTCGCGTCCGAGAAGCTCTGGTAGATCTTCTGGCCATGGAAGCCGTTGTTGAGCTGCGTGTAGCAGCCGGTGAAGGCGCAGTACCCCGTGTACATCTGCGCCCCGTCGGCGTAGGCGCCCTGGAGATAGAGGGCATCCCCCAGCGCGACGAAGGGTGCGTTGATCTTCAGGCCGCCCTGCACGGCCCAGCCCTCGACGCTCTTGGTGTGCGCGACGCTGACATTGGCGCCCGGCGCGGGCGTCGCCGCGATGTTGCCCACGTTCAGCTCGTGCACCGCGGCGGAGAGCTGCGCCGAGCCCCAACCCTGATCGACGCGCAGGACGCCGACGACGTCGGGCAACCGCTCGCGCTGGACGCTGTCGATGCTGCCGACCCCGATCGGGGCACCTCCGAAGTAGCCGACGAAGACCGGGCTCGCCGGCGACGCGGTGCCGGCCGGCGCGTAGATCGGGCTGCGCCGGAAGACCGGGTCCTCGACCGACAGCGTCGCCGACAGGCCGTAGCCGGCCGACACCGTGTAGGCGAGAAGGTTGGTGGAGGAGACATCCGAGCCGGAGGTCGCGCCGTAGATCTCGAAGTCGTGGGCGTAGAAGTCGAAGAAGGACGACGCGCGACCGGCCGTGAGGCCGGCGAACTGGATGAACGCCTTGTCCACATTCATGAATTGCTGCGCGTGCCCGGCCTCGTCGACGCCCGTGGCGTCGTAGGCCTGCCCGATGCGGGCCTGGGTCCCCGAGCGCGCGTACCCGGTGCGGGACCCGGCATCGAGGCGAACGAAGGCGCGCAGCGTGCCGTAGGCGGTCTGCGTGCGGGCATCGAGGTTGATGCGCAGACGGCCCTGATAGCCCGCACTGTCACCGGCGTTCGTTCCGGCCTGCCGCGTCGACGCTGTCATGTATCCGCCCTCGAACCGGGCACGGCCGGAGATGCGAAGGCAGGTATCGGTGCCGGGAATGTAGAAGAAGCCTGCGCCGTACGCGCCGCAGACGCGGACGTACTCGACCGGCACACCCTTCCTGATCGGCAAGTCGGCGGCGTGTGCAGCGCCCACGGCCGCGAACGCGGCAGCAGACCCCAACAGCGATGATCTCAGTAACGGCATCGACGTCTCCGGATTTTGAAGCTCAAATCTCGCAAACGGATGAGCAAGACCGGAAATTCCAAGTATAATCTGTGATTATCTCACGGACTTCTGGGTAGTTCTAGCTTGCTACGACGGTTCTGTGGCCCATTTGCCGGGATACACTGTGCATCGGCCGTCGTGCGCGCAACAAAGATTCGATCTTTTCTCCGATCTTCCAAGATAATGTTGTACGATCGCAACAAGACGCGCCAAAATAATACAAGAAAGATCGATCATTACTGATTTTATCAGCCGACCCGAAGATTAAAGGCGCAGGTCAGATAGTGTTATTTCAAGTTCTCTCGCGCGATCCCCACCAATCGACGGGCGCCGGTCCGGAAGGCGGGTCAGGGCTGTCGCGCGGGCCGCATCCGGCCAGTGAGTCATCGCGGCCGCGGTCGAAACCGGCTCGGCGTCCCGCAGCGGACCTGCGGCCGCCGGCAATCGATTCGAAGCGCGTGCCGCGCTTGTCCGGCTCGTCGGCCTGAAGACCGGATTGTCCGTCGGATGGCGTGCGCCGCACGACGCGGCGGCACCGTTTCGGCTGGATAGAAGCGGAGCACGCTCGGACAGTGGAACCGGTCAAACGAGGCCGCGCAGCGTCAGCTGCCCGCGCGCGGCGCGGAGCAGCGCCGGCGCTCCTCACCGGCAGGTCATCGACCGGGGCACGCGCAGCGAGTCGCCCGGCGGGACGCCGGACTGTGCCCGCCCGGGAACGGCGGTTCCGTCAGCGGACCCGCGCCCGGTCACCGCTCCGCGCGACGCCACGACGGCGCGGCGGCGGTCGCGCCGGATCGCGTCGGCGACCTCGTCCGCGGGCAGACCGCCTCACGGGCCGGGAGCGGCCCGACACAACGAAAAAGGCCCGGCCGAAGCCGAGCCTTGAGGTTTCTGAAGCACGGGGACCGGCGCGGAGGCCGAAGCCCCGGCGCCGGTGGAGTGGCTTAGAAGTCGCGCTGGACGCGGAAGCGGAAGGTGGAGACGCTGTCCGCCGTCGTGGTCCGCGGCACGAAGGTGCCGTTGTTGATGCCGGCGACGTTCGCGTAGGCCGTCGGGCTCTTGTCGCGGTCGATCACGCGGCCGTTCTTCACGCCGATCTGGGTGTAGAAGCCCTCGACACCGATATCGAGGTCCTTCACCGGCGACCAGATGATGCTGCCGCCCGCCACGAACTGGTAGGTGTCGCGCAGCGCCTCGCTGAGCTGGAAGAACCGGGTGCCCGGCACGCCGACGCCGTTCACGCCGAAGGAGTTACCGGTCGGGTTGGCGAGCGCGAAGGCCGCGCCTTGGGCAAGACGGGCACCGCTGCTGTAGCTCATCTCACCGTACGACCCGAAGAAGGCCGAGCGCCACTCCGGCGACCAGTAGTGGAGGTACGAGGCCGTCGCGGTGAAGCTCGTGGACTGCTCCAGCTGCCCCGTGAACGGGTTGAGCGTCGCGTCGTTCATGTACTGCGCGAACTTCTGGCCCTGGATGGTGGCCGGGTTCTGCGAGTAGCAGCCGCTGAAGGCGCAGTAGCCGGTGTACATCTGCGCACCGGAGCCGTAGGCGCCCTGCAGGTAGAGGGCGTCGCCCGGCGCGATGAACGGCGTGTTGATCTTCAGGCCGCCCTGCACCGCCCAGCCGTACGAGTTGCTGGTGTGCGGGATGCTGACGTTCGAGCCGGTGCCGGTGCCGGCGCCGTTCGCCACGTTGCCGACGTTCAGCTCGTGGACGGCGGCCGAGACCTGAGCGGAGCCCCAGGCCTGGTCGAGGCGCAGGGCGCCGACGAAGTCGGGCATGCGCGAGCGCTGGATCACGTCGACGAAGCTGTACCGGGTCGGCACGCCGTTGGTGTAGCCGATGAACACCTCGGCCGGCGACTGGGACTGTGCGAAGTTCGCGATGTTGGCGTTGACCGTCACGCCGCCCGGGTTGTTCGTCTGCGAGAAGATCACGCTGCGGCGGAAGACCGGATCTTCGGCCGAGATCGTCGCGGACAGGCCGTTGCCGAGCGTGGCCGTGTAGGCGAGCAGGTTGGTCGAGGCGATGTCGGAGCCGAGCGTGGCGCCGGCGAACTCGAAGTCGTGGGCGTAGAAGTCGAAGAACGACGAGGCGCGACCGGCGGTCATGCCGGCGAACTGGATGAACGCCTTGTCGACGTTCACGAACTGCTGGGCGCGGCCGAACTGATCGATGCCGAGGCCCGGGAAGGCCTGGCCGATACGCTGCTGGGTGCCGGAGGTGCCGACGCCGGAGTAGCCCGTGCGTGAGCCGGCATCGAGGCGGACGAAGGCGCGCAGCGTGCCGTAGGCGGTCTGGGTGCGGGCATCGAGGTTGATGCGCATCCGGCCCTGGTAGCCCGACGTGTCGCCGTTGCTGCCCTGACGCGAGTAGCTGGTCATGTAGCCGCCCTCGAACCGGGCGCGGCCGGAGAGACGCAGGCAGGTGTCGGTGCCGGGAATGTAGAAGAAGCCTGCGCCGTAGGCGCCGCAGACGCGGACGTACTCGATCGGGACCGCCTTCTTGACCGGCAGGTCGGCGGCATGAGCAGCACCCACCGCCGCGAACGCAGCAGCAGACCCGAGCAATGAGCTCTTCAAGAGCTTCATAGACATCTCCAAAGCTTCGAGACCCAATGATGCGGACGTGCCCGGTTATCCGGGTCTAGCCGCACGTTCTGTAGGTTTGGCCCGCGTCTTAAGTGGCAGGCTCCTGCGGGCTCTCGCTTGGCGATGCCCCCGTGCACGATCACCATGTGCGAACGGGTTTCTGCGAGCAACGAGGATTCGCGGCCGCCTCGGCAGTTCCAGCGCGATGTTGCGGCCTGGCAACATTCTCGGGGTGCTTTAGTCGGCAATGGTTCGCCGAATGTGCACGAATGCTGTCCTGAGCGGCTGACCTGCCGCTCCGACGGGCAGCGGCCCGCCCGGACCCGATCCGGGTCCGGGCGGGCTCTCGCCGTCTCAGGCGATTCGCCGGCGCGGCGGCACCGGAAGGCCGCCGCTCGTGGATGTGTCGGGCGGCGGCCTCACCATGGACCGACTCACATGGGCGGCGTCAGTCCATCCTTGCCGACGGCGACGCGCCGGGCGGTGATGCGCCCGTCATCCCCGCGCGCGGCGATCACGAAGACCTTGGCGCCGGGCGTCACGGCCGAGGCGCTGGCGGGCTCGAAGCTGACGACCGGCGCCTGCGGCGGCACCAGGATCTGCAGGGACTGGCCCTGGCCGTAATCGACCGTGAGGGTCCGCTCCGCCCCGCCGCCGCTCGCCTTCACCGTCCCGTTGGTCATCGCACTCTTCACGCGGGGCGCGTCCGGCGCGGTCGAGCGCATGTCCGTCTTCACCGTCCCGTTGGTCATGGCGCTCTTCACCGGCGCGCCGCCCGCGGTGCGGTCGGGGATCATGTCCCAGTCGTAGTGTCCCTCGCCGGTGCCGCGCATCGCCTCGGGAAACAGCACCACCTCCAGGGCCACCGGCGGCTCGCCCTTCGTGGCGGTGCCGATGAAGACGCCGTCCTTGATCGCGTCGAGGCTCGACGGAACGACCCAGGAGACCTTCGCGTCGGGGGCGAGCCCCACGGTTTCCGACGCGCCGTCGATCGTCTTCAGCGTGAAGCCGCCGCCCGCGACCGCCTCGACGGTGCCGCGCAGGCGCTCGACCTTCGGCGCCGCCTGCGCAGCGGTGGTGACGGCCAGCAAGCCCATCAGTGCGAGCGTCGTGAGTTTTGCCATGGGTATTATCTCTTCTCGCTGCCGGGATCGTCGCGACCGGCGGGACGTGGGGCGGGATCGCGTGACGACAGCCCTGGAGGGCCTGTGACATCGCACCCGGGTTTCGCGCCCGCGCCCGGCCCGGTTACGCGTCCCCGGCCTCTCCCAGGCGACTCAGGAACGGCGCGGCCGCCGCCTCCGCGGCCGCCTCCACAGCGCGGTACCGGCGCACCACGTCGGCGCCCAGGGCGGAGAGGCGCGCGCCCCCGCCGGCCCGGCCGCCGGTCTGCGCCTCGACCACGGGCCGGCCGAAGCCGGTGTTCATCGCCTCCACCAGCAGCCACGCCCGGCGGTACGACATGCCGAGCGCGCGGCCCGCGCCGGCGATGGAGCCGTGCTCGGCGATCATCTCGAGAAGCCGCACCTTGCCGGGACCGAGGCGGTGTCCCGGTCCGAGATCGATGCGGATGCTGAGCCGGGGCGCCTCGCCCGCGGCCGGGGCGGGGCTCCGGAGCGGGCCGGGTGAGGCGCTCAGGCGGGGAGCGCCAGCAGCGCGAGGCCGGCCGCGGCGAGGCCGGCGCCGAGGGCCGGGGCGGCCCGCGTCGCTCCGATCCGCGACGCCGCGACGCCGACGCCGATCCCCGCGGCGTGCAGGAGCGCGGTGGCCGCGAGGAAACCGAGGCCGAAGGAGAGGCCGGAAGCGGTCTCCGGCATCTCGGCCCCGTGGGCGTAGCCGTGGAACACCGCGAAGACGCCGACCAGAGCGGCCAGCAGGGCGACCGGCGCGCGGAGGCCGACGACGGCGGCGAGACCGAACACGACGATGGACAGCGCGATCGCGATCTCGACATGCGGCAGCACCACGCCGGCCAGGCCCAGGCCCGCCCCCACGCTCATCAGCGCCAGGAACGACAGGGGCAGCGCCCAGAGCGCCCGCCCGCCGCGCAGGCTGGCGAGGAGGCCGACCGCGACCATCGCGAGCACGTGGTCGGCGCCCAGAAGCGGATGGAGGAAGCCCGCCTCCGCGCCCGTCGCGGCGCCGTGGCCCGGGTGGGCGAGCGCCGCCTGGGGCAGCAGGATGAGTGCCGCCGGCAGGAGCGCCAGGGATGCGGCGGGTCGGGAGGAGAGCAGGCGCTTCATCGAGGATCCTTCGCTGGACCCGCGAAGATGTAGCGCCCTTCCGCCGCCGCTGCGAGGGGCCGGCGAACGATGATGCGGCCGCGCGGCGGCGCCGCGAGCCGGGGCCTCAGAGCGACATCGCCTCGTGGACCGCGGATGGGGCGAACGGCTCCGAGAAGGCGGCCCCGACGCCGTGGGTGAAGTGGCGCATCACCGTGGCGGTCTTTCGCCCGACGCGGATCATCGCTCCGATCTCCAGCTCGTGGTCGACGAGCAGGGCGACGCCGGAGGCCGAGACATTGAGGACGTGGCCCTGGAAGGCCTCGCCCGTCGCGGTCGTGACCTGGACGATCTTCTGCCTCGGTACGATTCGCCGGTGAGCCCGGACCGGCTCGGGCTGCAGATCCTGGGCGCGCGCCAGCGTCACGAACTGCCGGGCGAGATCGGTGAGGATCGCGCGCCCGCCCCGGACACAGACGATGAATTCCTGGCCGGCCACGCGGGCGATGCGGGCCTCGAGCGTCCCGATATGGCGGATGCTGCAGGTGAGATCCTCACCCGGCGCCAGGAGCGAGGAGGATCGGAACCGGATACCCTCGGTCGAGACGTCGGCGGTCACGGCGTAGAAATCGCGACGCCGCTGGTTCCAGCACAGAGCAGGCAACATGACGATGTGCCGCCGAACCATCGCACCCGTATCATCATGAAGAAGACATCGGTGACCTTCTGGGGCCCGAGATTTTTCCGGGCTGTTCAGGCAAACCGTAAAATTGGCCTTATCCCGATCTCCGGCGGGCCGCGTTCCCGATGCCGGGCCGCACGGCGCGGAACCAACCTTTCCGTCCCACCTCGGCGCTCGGCGCGGGGTGCGCGAACGTCGCGCTCCGAGGGCCGCCGACCGCGGCGGTGCGATCGCGCCACCAACTGAATACAAGATGCATCTTGACCCTATGGCACGGATGCTGCCTTGGGATTGTGCATGCCACACGGCCGCGCAACACTGCCGGTCGCTCCTGGAACGGACGCGGCCGATCCGCACCGCTCCTCCCGCCGCCATCCGGACCGGTCTCATGTTGCGTCTCGCCGCTTGTCTCCTCGCCGGGTTCGTCCTCGCCGGCCCCGCCGCCGCGCAGACCCTGCGCTACGGCATGATGGAGGATCCGGACGCCCTCGACCCGACGCTCGCCCGGACCTTCGCGAGCCGGATGGTGTTCGCGGCGCTCTGCGACAAGCTCGTGGATATCGGGCCCGATCTGAAGCCGGTGCCGCAGCTCGCCACCTCCTGGGAGCTGTCGCCCGACGAGAAGGCGCTGACCATGCACCTGCGCCCGGGTGTCCTGTTCCACGACGGCGAGAAGCTCGACGCCGCGGCGGCCAAGTTCTCGATCGAGCGGCACATGAAGATGCCGGGCTCGCAGCGCCGCTCGGAGATCGCGCCGATCGACTCGGTGGACGTCGTCGACGACCTGACCTTCCGGATCAACCTGAAGCAGCCCTTCGCGCCGCTGCTGGCGCAGTTCACCGACCGGGCCGGCATGATGGTCTCGCCCAAGGCCGCCGAACGGCTCGGCGACAAGTTCGCCACCGCGCCGGTCTGCGCCGGACCGTACAAGTTCGTGGAGCGGGTGCCGCAGGACCGGATCGTGGTCGAGCGCTTTCCCGACTACTGGAACAAGGACGCGATCCACATCCAGCGGGTCGAGTTCCGGCCGATCCCCGACGCCACCGTGCGGCTCACCAACCTGCGCGCCGGGCAGCTCGACCTGCTTGAACGGCTCGCCCCCACCGACGTGGCGCAGGTGAAGCGCGACGCCAAGCTGAAGCTCGACTCGACCACCGAGCTCGGCTTCCAGGAGATCCTGTTCAACCCCAACAAGGCCGGCTCGCCGGTCTCCGACCCGAAGGTGCGCGCCGCCTTCGAGGCGGCCATCGACCGCAACGCCATCAACCAGGTCGTCTACAACGGCGAGTTCCTGGCCGGGAACCAGTGGGTCAACCCGAAGAACCCGAACTACGTCGCCGAGTACCCGATCCCGAAGCGGGACGTCGCCAAGGCCAAGGCGCTGCTGGCCGAAGCCGGCAAGCCGAACCCGCAGATCACCCTGACCGTCTACGCCAACAGCGAGTCGCCGCAGGTGGGCCAGGTGATCCAGGCCATGACCAAGGAGGCGGGCTTCGACGTGAAGATCCAGGCCGTGGACTTCACCACCGCGCTCGATGCCGCCGACAAGGGCAATTACGAGGCGCAGCTCTATTCCTGGAGCGGCCGCTCGGACCCGGACGGCAACACGTTCAGCTTCCTGGCCTGCAAGGCGGCGCTGAACTATCCCAAGTACTGCAGCCCCGAGGCCGACGCGGCGCTCCAGGCCGAGCGCGGCACCGTCGATCCGGCCAAGCGCAAGGCCGCCTGGAAGGCCCTGGCCGATCAGGTCCTGAAGGACCGGCCGGGCATCTACATTCTGCACCGCAAGCTGCTCTGGGCCTACAGCCAGAAGATCACGGGCTTCGTGCCCTACCCGGACGGGCTGGTGCGCTTCACCGGGCTGAAGCTGAACTGATGCTGCGGTTCCTGGCGCGTCGCCTCGCCCTGGCGGTCCCGACCCTGATCCTCGCCTCGATGATCATCTTCGCCCTGCAGCAATTGCTGCCGGGCGACGTCGCCACCGCGCTCACCGGCGAGGAGCGCGACCCGCAGGTGATCGCCTTCATCCGCGAGAAGTACCACCTCGATGAGCCCCTGCCGGTGCGCTACGCGTACTGGGCCGGCGGCGTGCTGCGGGGCGATCTCGGCGAGTCGATCCGGCTGCAGAAGCCGGTCTCGGAGCTGATCGTCGAGAAGCTGCCGGTGACGCTGGAACTCGCCTGCCTCGCCATGCTGGTGGCGCTCGCCATCGGCGTGCCCATGGGCGTGCTCTCGGCGGTCAGGCGCGGTCAGGCCGCCGACACGATCGCCAACGGCGTGGCCCTCTGGGGGCTGTCGGTGCCCAATTTCTGGCTCGGGATCCTGCTGATCCTGCTGTTCTCGGTCGAGCTCGGCTGGCTGCCGGCCTCCGGCTACGTCTCGCCCTTCGAGAGCCTGTCGGACAACCTCGCCGCCATGGTGATGCCGGCCTTCGTGCTCGGCAACGCCATCGCGGCGGTGATGATGCGCCACACCCGCGCGGCGATGCTGGGCGTGCTGGGCTCCGACTACGTCCGCACGGCCCGCGCCAAGGGCGTCTCGCCCCTGCGCGTTACCCTCCGGCACGCGCTGCCCAACGCCGCGATCCCGATCATCACCCTCGGCGCGCTGGAGTTCGGTCAGCTCCTGTCCGGGGCGGTGCTCACCGAGCAAGTGTTCTCCGTGCCGGGCTTCGGCAAGCTGATGGTCGATGCCGTCTTCAACCGGGACTTCGCCACCGTGCAGGGCGTCGTGATCTGCACGGCGGCCACCTACATCGCCCTGAACCTCGCCGCCGACCTGCTCTCGGCCGCCGTCAATCCGAAGCTGAGGCGGGCATGAGCACCGGCAGCGAGATCGCCCGCGCCGAGGCGGTCGGCCTGGAGTCCGCCCCGTCCGGTACCCCCGCCCCCGCCATCCTTCAGGAACCCGGCACCCTCGCGGCCTTCTGGCGGCGCCTGCGCGCGCGCCGGAGCGCGGTCGCGGGCCTCATCATCGTCGGCCTGCTGGTGCTGATGGCGGCGTTCGCGCCCTGGATCGCCCCCTACGACCCCACCGCCACCGACTGGGGCAATGTCCGCGGCGCGCCGAGCCTCGCGCACCCGTTCGGCGGCGACGAGGTCGGGCGCGACGTGCTCTCGCGGATCATCTTCGGCGCCCGGGCCTCGCTCGGCGCCGGCCTCGTCTCGGTGGCGCTGGCCGTCTCCCTCGGCCTGCCCCTCGGCCTGCTCGCCGGCTACGCGGGCGGCTGGATCGACGGCGCGATCTCCCGGCTCACCGACGCGCTCCTGGCGATCCCGTTCCTGATCCTGGCGATCGCGCTGGCCGCCTTCCTGGGCCCGAGCCTCGTCAACGCGATGATCGCCATCGGCCTGTCGGCGACCTCGACCTTCATCCGGCTAACCCGGGCGCAGGTGCGCGCCGTGGCGGCGGAGGAGTTCGTGGAGGCGGCCCGCGCCATGGGCAACCCGCCCTGGCGGATCGCCCGGGTCCACATCCTGCCCAACATCGTCCCGGCGATCCTCGTCCAGGCGACCCTCACCATCGCGGCCGCGATCATCGCGGAGGCGAGCCTGTCCTTCCTCGGTCTCGGCCAGCAGCCGCCGGAACCGTCCTGGGGCGCGATGCTCAACACCGCCAAGAACTTCATGGACGAGGCGCCCTGGATGGCGATCTGGCCGGGCCTGTCGATCTTCCTGGCGGTGCTCGCCTTCAACCTGTTCGGCGACGGATTGCGGGACGCCCTCGACCCGAGGCAGCGCACATGACCAAGCCCCTCCTCGACGTCCGCGACCTCGCGGTCGCCTTCGACACCGACGGCGGCGCGGTCCACGCGGTCAACGGCGTGTCCTACACCCTGCACGAGGGGGAGACGCTGGGGATCGTCGGCGAGTCGGGCTCCGGCAAGAGCGTGCACGTGCTCGCCATGTTGGGCCTGATCCCGCGCCCGCCCGGCCGCATCACCGGCGGGCAGGTGCTGTTCGAGGGCCGCGACCTCCTCGCCCTGAAGGAGCGGGAACTCCGAAAGATCCGCGGCGGCGCGATCGGCTTCGTCTTCCAGGACCCGATGAGCTCGCTCAACCCCGGCATGACCGTGGCGGCGCAGATCGTCGAGCCCCTGCGCATCCATCTGGGCCTCGACGCCCGCGCGGCCCGCGCCCGGGCGAAGGACCTGCTCGATCTCGTGCGCATCCCGAACGCGGCCGCCCGCCTCGACCAGTACCCGCACGAGTTCTCCGGCGGCCAGCGCCAGCGGGTCATGATCGCCATCGGTCTCAGCTGCCGCCCGAAGCTGCTCATCGCCGACGAGGCGACCACCGCCCTCGACGTCACCGTCCAGGCCGAGATCGTCGCCCTGGTGCAGGAGCTGAAGCGCGAGCTCGGCATGGCGATCATCTGGATCACCCACGATCTCGGCGTGGTGGCCGGCATCAGCGACACCGTGCAGGTGATGTATGCCGGCCGGATCCTGGAACGCGGCCCGGTCGACGACATCTTCTCGGATCCGCGCAACGCCTACACGCTGGGGCTGCTGCGCTCCCTGCCGGACCTGTCCGGCGGCCGGGCCGGGCGGCGGCGCCTGCACCAGATCGAGGGCGCGCCGCCGGACATGCGCCACCCGCCGCCGGGCGATCCCTTCGCGCCGCGCAACGCCTTCGCCACGCCCCGCTGCCGGGCCGAGATGCCGTCCCTGGCGCAGGCGCCCGGTGCCGCTCCGGGCCACCTCGTCGCCGCCTGGTACGACCTGCCGAAGCTCCTGAGCCGGGAGGCCGCACGATGAGCGGGCAGGATTACCCGGTCGTCTCGGTGCGCGACCTGTCCAAGCACTATCCCCTCCGCTCGTGGTGGGGCGGCAAGGCCTCGGTGTTCCGCGCCGTCGAGGGGGTCAGCTTCGACATCCGCCCCGGAGAGACCCTCGGCCTCGTCGGCGAATCCGGGTCCGGCAAGTCGACCATCGGCCGGGCCGTGACCATGCTCAACCCGCCGACCTCGGGCACGATCGCCTTCGAGGGCACCGACCTCGCCAAGCTCTCGGCGGGGGCGATGCGGAGGATGCGCGCGCGCATCCAGACCGTGTTCCAGGACCCCTACGCGGCCCTAAACCCGCGGATGAGCGCCGGGGAGTACGTCGCGGAGGCCTTCAAGCTGCACCGGCGGGATATGCGGGGTCCGGAGCGGCGGGAGGCCGTAGCGGCCCTGTTCCAGCGGGTCGGACTCGATCCGCGCTTCATGGGGCGCTACCCGCACCAGTTCTCGGGCGGCCAGCGGCAGCGCATCTGCATCGCCCGGGCGATCGCCCTGAAACCCAGCTTCATCGTCGCCGACGAGCCGATCGCGGCGCTCGACGTCTCGATCCAGGCGCAGGTGGTGAACCTGCTTCAGGATCTGCAGGACGAGATGGGCCTCTCCTACCTGTTCATCTCCCACGACCTGCGGATGGTGCGCTACCTCTGCCACCGGGTGGCGGTGCTCTGGCGCGGGCGGATCGTCGAACTCGCCGAGGCCGATGCCCTCTACGAGGATCCGCGCCATCCCTACACGCGCCGCCTGCTCGCCGCCGTGCCGGTCCCGCACCCGGCCGAGGAGCGCGCCCGCCTCGCCGCGCGGGACCTCGCCGGCCACGACCAGCCGCCGGATGGGCCGCTCACCGAGGTGGCGCCGGGGCACTGGGTGGCGCTGCCCGCGGGGCAGCACGCGTGACAGGCTTACATTCTCTTTCCCGCCCTCCTCCCTCATCCTGAGGTGCGAGCGCAGCGAGCCTCGCGGGATAGCTCAGGCCGGCCTTGGGATCCCTGGGGCCCTCCTCCGAGGCCTCCGCTGCGCTCCTACACCTCAGGATGAGGTCGCGTCTTGGATCAAGCCATCCCGTCTCCCTGAGGCGGTCATCACAGCAGGACATCCCGTGAGAGACTTCTCCGCCCCCGGCCGCTCCCCGGTCTACGCCGCCAACGCCGCCGTCGCGACCTCGCACCCGCTGTCGACGCTCGCCGCCGTCGAGGTGCTGCGCGCGGGCGGCAACGCCGTCGATGCCGGCATCGCGGCGGTGGCCGTGCAATGCGTGGTCGATCCGCTGATGACCGGCATCGGCGGCGACTGCTTCGCCCTCTACGCCCCCGCCGGCGCCAGCAAGCCGATCGCCCTCGACGGCTCGGGCCGGGCGCCGGCCGCCGCCACGCCCGAATGGTACGCCGAGCACGGCGTCGGGATCACGCCGACCTCGCCGCACGCCGTGACGGTGCCGGGCGCGGTCGCGGCCTGGGACCTGCTGGTGCGCGAGCACGGCACCCGCTCCCTCGGCGAGCTGCTCCAGCCGGCGATCCGCTACGCGGAGGACGGGTTCGTCGTCCAGCAGCGGGTGGGCTGGGACTGGCTGCGCGGCGCCGAGCGCGTCGCCGCGGACCCGCACGCCGCCGAGACCTACCTGCCCGGCGGGAGACCGCCGGCGATCGGCAGCGTCGTCCGTCTGCCGAAGCTCGCCGCGACGCTCCGGGCGATCGCCGAGGCGGGTGCGCGCGCCTTCTACACGGGCCCCGTCGCCGAGGACATGGTGAGCCGGCTGAACGCCCTCGGCGGCCTGCACACCCTGGACGACTTCGCGGCCGCCAGGCCCGACATCGTCACGCCGGTCTCGACCCGCTACCGCGGCTACGACGTCTACGAGTGCCCGCCCGCCGGCCAGGGGCTGGCGGCGCTGATGATGCTCAACGTGCTCTCGCACTACGACGTCGGCGCCCTCTCGGACCTCGACCGGCTCCACCTCTTCGCCGAGGTGTGCAAGCAGGGCTACCATCACCGCGACGTCCTGTTCGGCGACGCCGCCCTCGCCAACGTGCCGATCGAGCACCTGCTCTCCGACGCCTGGAAAGCCGCCGCCCACGGGGCGATCGACATGGGCCGGGCCCGGGAGCCCGAGATCTATCCCGAGATCGCCCGCGAGATGGCCGAGGGCCGCGCCCACAAGGACACGGTCTATCTCTGCGTGGTCGACCGGGACGGCAACGCGCTGTCGCTGATCAACTCGATCTTCCAGGGCTTCGGCTCCGGCATCCTGGCACCCGAGAGCGGCGTGCTGCTGCACAACCGCGGCCTATCGTTCCGCACGGAGGGCGGCCACCCGAACAGCGTCGGGCCGGGCAAGCGGCCGATGCACACGATCATCCCGGGCATGCTGATGAAGGACGGGCAGGCCGTCGCGCCGTTCGGCGTCATGGGCGGCCACTACCAGGCCATGGGCCATGTCGAGCTGCTCTCCGGCCTGCTCGACCGGGGCCTCGACGTGCAGGAGGCCCTCGATGCGCCGCGCAGCTTCGCCTACGGCGGCAGCCTGGAGGTGGAAGGCGGGATCCCCGATGCGGTGATGGCGGGGCTCAAGGAGCGCGGCCACCCGGCGATCCGCGCGCCGCTGCCGCTCGGCGGCGGCCAGATCATCTGGATCGACCGGAAGGCCGGCACGCTGGCGGCGGGCTCGGACCCGCGCAAGGATGGGGCGGCGCTGGGGTATTGATGCGTGTGTGAGGATGGGCGCCTCCGGCGCTCATCCTTCGGTGCGGGCAACGGCGAGCCTTGTCAGCACATCGTCTTTGCGAGCGGAGCGAAGCGATCCCGGGTGGCGCCACGCTGAGCGATCGCGTGCTGCCCTGGGCCACTTCGCTCCGCTCGTGATGACGGCGTTGCGGATCGAGACCGCCGATCAGTCGATATCCTCGACCGCCTCGCCGCCGCCGTAGACCCGCTGGGCCAGCGAGGCCTCCATGAACGGGTCGAGGTCGCCGTCGAGCACCTCGTCCGGATCGGTGGACTGGGTGCCGGTGCGCAGGTCCTTCACCAGCTGGTACGGCTGCAGCACGTAGGACCGGATCTGGTGGCCCCAGCCGATATCCGTCTTGGCGGCGGCCTCGGCGTTGGCCTTCTCCTCGCGCTTCTTCAGCTCCAGCTCGTACAGGCGGGCGCGCAGCATGTTCCAGGCGGTCGCCCGGTTCTTGTGCTGCGAACGCTCCTGCTGACACGCCACCACGATCCCGGTGGGATTGTGGGTGATGCGCACCGCCGAGTCGGTGGTGTTGACGTGCTGGCCGCCGGCGCCGGACGACCGGTAGGTGTCGATCCGGCAGTCGGATTCCTTGATCTCGATCTCGATCCGGTCGTCGATCACCGGGTAGACCCAGACGCTGGCGAAGCTGGTGTGCCGCCGCGCGCTGGAATCGTAGGGCGAGATCCGCACCAGCCGGTGCACGCCGGACTCGGTCTTGAGCCACCCGTAGGCGTTGTGGCCCTTGATCAGGAGCGTGGCGCCCTTGATCCCGGCCTCCTCGCCGTCGGTCATCTCGACGACCTCGACCTTGTACTTCCGGCGTTCGGCCCAGCGGGCGTACATGCGCTGGAGCATGTTGGCCCAGTCCTGGCTCTCGGTGCCGCCGGCGCCCGCATGCACTTCGAGATAGGTGTCGAAGCCGTCGGCCTCGCCGGACAGTAGGGTCTCGACCTGCCGGCTCGCGGCCTCCTTCTCGACGGCCAGGATCGCCGCCTCGCCCTCTCGGATCGAGGATTCGTCACCCTCCATCTCGCCGAGTTCGATCAGCGTGGCGCCGTCCTCGAGGTCGCGCTCGAGCTTCTTGATCGCCGTGACGGCCTCGTCGAGCTGCTGGCGCTCGCGCATGACCTTCTGGGCGGCCTCGGCATCGTTCCAGAGGTCGGGGTCCTCGGAGGCTGCGTTCAGCTCCGCGAGGCGTTTATCGACTGTGTCCCAGTCAAAGATGCCTCCTCAGCAGCCCTATAGACTGCTTGGCGGCATCCGAGGCTTGCTCGATCTCGGCGCGCATCTGGTTTTTCGGGGATGGGGTGCGGGGAAGGGGTTTGGTGTCGGGCGGGGGTGATAGCCCCCGGGGACCGACCTGTAAACGCCGCCAAGCCGTCCAACCCTCCCCCCGTGCGGCGCCCGACCGCAGGGATGCGCGCGAGCCGGTCCGCGCCGGGCGCGTTGTCGGGCACGGACGAAGGAGGCTTGTAGATGGCGGATGACGATCACGCGGCGACGTGGAAGGACTTCAACGAGGCCGTCAACATGACGCCGGCCGCGCTGAAGAAGCACCTCGACAGCGACGCCAGCAAGGAGGTCGGCCAGAAGAAGGACGGCAATGAATCGACCGGCCACGAGATGGGCCGGCGCATCCTGGCCATCAAGGACAAGAAGAAAGCGGATCTGACCGACGACGACTACACTGCCATGCGCAAGGTCGTGGGCTACGTCCACCGCCACCTCAAGCAGGGCGGCGCGGCCCGGAAGGATCCGGACTCACCCTGGCGGATGTCGCTGATGAACTGGGGCCACGATCCGCACAAGGATTGAGGCCCCGGAGCGCCCGGCGGCTCAGTACCGCGGCGGCACGATGTAGGACGGGGCGATCACGTACTCCCGCGGCCGCTTGCGCGCGCCGAACCGGCCCTCGGTGATCTGGTCGTTGTAGTAATCGAACCCGGTGTAGCCGAAGCCGCCGCCGTTCATCACCTCGGCCACCGGGACCGCCGGCTGGGCGAGGTCGGGCCGGCCCGGCGGTACGACGACCTGGCAGCAGCCGTCGGTCTCCAGGACGGTCGGGCCGTTCGGGGCGGTGAACACGAAGGCGCGAGGTTGGAAGGGCGCCGCCGGGTAGGCGGCGTCCGAGGCCGAGGCGCCCTGCCCCGCAAGGAGGGCGAGGAGTCCGGCGGCGATCAGGGTCTTGGTGCTCACGCGATGCTCCGTCAGGGGGCCGGACGAGCCGGCATCCGGCCTACAGTCTAGCTGATCGCGGGCGGCTTGTCCGTCGGATCCGAATCGACCGGTTACCGAAATCCCGGGCGGGATCAGCCGCGCGCGCGCAGCACGACCTGCGGGCTCGCCGGAACGGGGCGGCAATCCGTCATGAAGGCGTTGACCGGCAACGGCTTCGAGTCGCACGCGTACACGTCCGCCGGTCCCGGCGCGGGGATCGGATCCCGGGCGATGATCGGGTTCGGCGCGCAGGCCGAGGCCGCGGCGGCGAGCAGCAGGGCGGCAATCAGGTTCAGGCGGCGCATGCGACACTCGGGACGCGGGAAGACCCCCGCACCTGACCCTGGCCATCGCGCCCCGCCCTGACAAGCGCCGGCGCGGGGCGCCGACACCTTTGACCGGGTCTGTCGCCCCGCGGCAACAATCTGCGCGGGCCCGGCTACCCGGCCCGGGCCATCGGCACGACGTTGTGCAGCGTCTTGTCGGTGCCGTCGAAGAACCGCCGGATGTTTCGCGCCGCCTGCCGGATGCGCTGCTCGTTCTCCACGAGGGCGATGCGGACGTACTCGTCGCCGAACTCGCCGAAGCCGATGCCGGGCGCGACCGCCACGTCGGACTTCTCCAGCAGCAGCTTGGAGAATTCGAGGCTGCCCAGCTCCCGGTAGCGCTCGGGGATCGGGACCCAGGCGAACATCGAGGAGGCGGGCGACGGGATGGTCCAGCCGGCCTTGCCGAAGGATTCCACCAGCGCGTCGCGGCGCTTCCTGTAGATGCTGCGCATCTCGTGGATGCAGTCGTCCGGCCCGTTGAGCGCGGCGGTCGCGGCGACCTGGATCGGCGTGAAGGCGCCGTAATCGAGGTAGGACTTCACCCGGGTGAGTGCCGCGAGCAGGCGCTCGTTGCCCACCGCGAAGCCCATCCGCCAGCCGGCCATTGAGTAGGTCTTCGACAGCGAGGTGAACTCCACCGTGCAGTCGATGGCGCCGGGCACCTGCAGGACCGAGGGCGGCGGGTTGTTGTCGAAGTAGACCTCCGCGTAGGCGAGGTCCGACAGCAGGATCAGCTCGTGCTGCTTCGCGAAGGCCACGAGGTCCCGATAGAAGTCGAGGCTCGCCACGTAGGCGGTCGGGTTCGACGGGTAGCACACGACCAGCGCCACCGGCTTCGGGATCGAGTGGCGCATGGCCCGCTCCAGGGCGGGGAACATCGCGGGAGTCGGCTCGGCCGGCACGGAGCGGATGACGCCGCCGGCCATCAGGAAGCCGAAGGCGTGGATCGGGTAGCTCGGGTTCGGCACCAGCACGACGTCGCCCGGCGCGGTGATCGCCTGGGCCATGTTGGCGAACCCTTCCTTCGACCCGAGGGTCGCCACCACCTGGGTGTCGGGGTTCAGGGTCACGCCGAAGCGCCGCTGGTAATAGCCCGCCTGGGCCTTGCGCAGGCCCGCGATGCCCTTGGAGGCCGAGTAGCGATCCGTGCGCGGCCGCCCGGCCGTCTCGCACAGCTTGGCGATCACGTGCTTCGGGGCGTCCAGATCCGGGTTGCCCATGCCGAGATCGATGATGTCGGCGCCCTGCGCTCGGGCGGCGGCCTTGATCCGGTTGACCTGCTCGAAGACGTAGGGCGGCAGTCGCTTGATGCGGTGGAAGTCGGTCATGGGCGTGTCCATCGGCGCGTCCCGGATCCGGCGTCTCTCGTCTGGGCCGGTCGGGCGAACCACTTGCTCTAGCAGAGTTGCGGGCCGTCGCCGACCCAGAAAAAGGGCCGGCTATTGCGGCGCCGCCGGGGCCGGCTTGATGGTGGCGGCCGCGCCCCGCCCGGCGCTCGCGGCGGCGCGGCCCCGGGCCTCGTTGCGTCCGCGGGCGCCCTCCAGCTCCGCCTCCAGGGCCTTCTGGCCCGTGACCGACTTGGCCCGGACCGGCCGCTTCGGCGCGTCGACGCCCACCGGCATGAAGTCGGGCTGCACCTTGCTGCGCGTGTCCGCGACGAAATCCGGGGCCGCGACGACCCGCGGCCCGTAGCCTGCATCGGAGGCCAGCGAGCGGACGACGTCGCCCGAGCAGGCCCCGAGCGCGCCGACCAGCACGCCCAGGCCGGCCACGCGCGTCAGGCGGCGCAGCGGACCGGCGCGACGCGGGCGGACGGCGGGGTTCAAAATGGCACGATCCATCGTCACATGCGTATGAAAAGATCGGCCGGATGTTTCGGCGACGTCCTGAGCCGGGCTGGCGAAAACTCTGGCTCGCTCCTTATTTTGTCGGAAACGAGGCCCGCGCCATCGGGTCAACAGATGAAGCACAGGGAGGCACGTTTGACGAGCCCGCAGGCGCCGGATCGGACCGCCCCTCCGAAGTCGGTCTCGAACGGCGCGATGCCGGACGGCACGGTCGCCCCGATGCCGGATTTCGAGGCGCTCTCCCGAAATGCCGGGCAGTTCGTCGAGGCGATGGGGCGCAACGTCGCCCGCCTCCTCGGGCCCGAGGGCCAAGCGGGCGCGCCCGGCAGCGAGATGAACGAGGCGGCCAAGGTGCTCGGTCAGGTGGCCGAGGCCTGGCTCGCCGACCCGAACCGCAGCGCCGAGGCGCAGGCCCGCCTGGCGCAGGCCTTCCTGTCGCTCTGGGGCTCCACCTACCTGCGCCTGCAGGGCCAGCCCGCCGATCCGGTGGCGCTGCCCGAGCCCCGGGACGCGCGATTCGCCCATGCCGAGTGGTCGACCAACCCGTATTTCGATTTCATCAAGCAGGCCTACCTGCTCGCAACCCGCTGGGCCGAGAGCCTCGTGGACGAGGCCGAGGGTCTCGACGCGCATACCCGCCACAAGGCGCAGTTCTACCTGCGCCAGCTCACCAGCATGCTGTCGCCCTCGAACTTCCTGCCGACCAACCCGGAGCTGATCCGCCACACCCTGCAGGAGAACGGCGCCAACCTCGTCCGCGGCCTCAAGATGTACGAGGAGGATCTGCAGGCCGGCGGCGGGCAGCTGCGGGTACGCCAGACCGACCCGAGCGGGTTCGAGGTCGGCCGCAACATGGCGGTCACCCCCGGCGAGGTGGTGTTCCGCAACGACCTGATCGAGCTGATCCAGTACGCGCCGACCACCGAGACCGTGCTGCGGCGCCCGTTCCTGATGGTCCCGCCCTGGATCAACAAGTTCTACATCCTCGATCTCAACCCCCAGAAGAGCTTCTTCAAGTGGATGGTCGATCAGGGGCTGACGGTCTTCTGCATCTCCTGGGTGAACCCGGATACGCGCCACGCCGACAAGGACTTCGAGTCCTACATGCGCGAGGGGATCGAGGCGGCCATCGACGCGATCGGCGTCGCCACCGGCGAGAACGAGGTCACGGCGGCGGGCTACTGCGTCGGCGGCACGCTGCTCGCCGTGACGCTCGCCATGCAGGCCGCGACCGGCAACCGCCGGATCAAGAGCGCGACGCTGCTCACCACGCAGGTCGACTTCACCCACGCGGGCGACCTGAAGGTCTTCGCCGACGAGGAGCAGATCCGCCAGGTCGAGGCGCGCATGGCCGAGCAGGGCTATCTCGAGGGCGCCCGGATGGCGAACGCCTTCAACATGCTCCGGCCGAACGACCTGATCTGGCCCTATGTCGTGAACAACTACATCAAGGGTAAGGCGCCCTCGGCCTTCGACCTGCTGTACTGGAATTCCGACGCCACCCGGATGCCGGCGGCCAACCATTCCTTCTACCTGCGCAACTGCTACCTCAACAACACGCTGGCGCAGGGCCGAATGGTGCTGGGCAACGTCCGCCTCGACCTCCGGAAGGTGCAGGTTCCGATCTTCAACCTCGCCACCCGCGAGGACCACATCGCGCCGGCGCTGTCGGTCTTCGAGGGCTCGAAGGTGTTCGGCGGCAAGGTCGATTTCGTGCTCGCGGGCTCGGGCCACATCGCCGGCGTGATCAACCCGCCGTCCAAGCCGAAATACGGCTACTGGACCGGCGGCCCCGTGAAGGGGACGCTCGAAGAGTGGATCAGGGCCGCGGTCGAGACCAAGGGCTCGTGGTGGCCCTACTGGTTCCAGTGGATCGAGGCGCAGGCTCCGGAGCGGGTGCCCGCCCGTCAGCCGGGCGGCGACGCTCTTCAATCCCTGGGCCCCGCGCCCGGGACCTACGTGCGGATGCGCGCCTGAGGCGCGCGACGCGCGCGGGTCGACGGGTGATCGGCCGCGACGATCACGGAGCCGCCCCGCCATCACGAGCGGAGCGACGTCACCCAGGGCAGCGCGACACCTGTCAGCGCGGCGCTGCCCTGGATCGCTTCGCTGCGCTCGCAACGACGGCGGCAGCGAAGCACGCAACCTGAGCTGGCTGTCAGTACTTCCGCACGAGCGGCGCCGGAGCCGGGGCCGGCGGCGCGCCGAAGACGTAGCGGAAGCCCACCGAGACGATGTCGGCGCTGGAATCCACCACGCCCGCGAAGGCGATGTTGCTGATGTTGTAGTCGCGGCCGATGCCCGCGAGGATCCGCGAGCGGTCCAGGAAGAAGTGCGAGTAGGCGAGGTTCAGCGTCAGCTGCTGGCTCCAGCGGTAGCTCGCGCCGACCGAGACGTTGTACCGGTCGCCGTCCGGCAGGCGCACCGAGCGGTTCCGGAAGTCGATGGGCGAGGTCTCGTAGGCGAAGCCGGTCCGCAGCGTCAGGTTCGGCGAGGCGTCGTACTCGGCGCCGATCGCGTAGGTGAACCCGTCCTTGTAGTTGAGCGGCAGGTTGTTCACCGGCAGGCCGATCGTCTTCGACACGATGCCGATGGTGCCGAGCCTCGACCAGTTGTCCCACTCGAAGCCGAGATTCACCCGCGCCACCGGCGAGACCGCCTGGGTCAGGCCGACGCTCAGCTTGTCGGGCGTGTTCAGCTTGGCGCGGACCTGCCCAGCCAGCGGCGCCAGGGCGACGAGCGGCACGCCGATCGAGCCGTCGATGTCGTGGTGCACCGAGGAGCGGTAGCCGATGCCCAGCACGGTCCCGTCGCGGGGCGTCAGGGTGGCGCCGGCGGTGAAGCCCGCGCCCCAGGACTCGCCCTTGAGGAAGGAGCTCGGGTACGAGGTCGGCAGGATGCCGGGGATCGGCAGCGCCTGCCGGAGGGTCAGGCGGAAATACTCGATGTTCGGGCCGGCCGCGATCGAGAGCCACTCGTTGACCTTGAAGCCGATGACCGGGTTGATCGCCAGCGAGAAGATCCGCGACGAGCGCCCGTAGACCTCGCCGGCCCACACGTCGCGCGGCTTGGTCACGAGGCCGAACGGGGCCCCGGTGGAGAGGCCGAGCCAGAGGCGGTCGTTGAGCTGATAGGACGTGGCGCCCGCCGGCACGACGGCGCCCTGGCCCAGCTCACCCGAGCCGCCCAGCCGCGCGAAGCCCGGATTGGTGCCCGGCGCGGGCCGGATCTCCGAGGAGAGGCCGATATAGGTGAAGTTCTGCTCCGCGACGAAGCCCGGGTTCATCGTGATCGTCGCGGGATTCCAGAAGATCGACGAGACGCCGCCCGATCCCGACGCCGCGCCCGCGAAGGCCAGTCCCTGGGCCTCGGTGCTCTGCTCCCGGATCCCGAACGCCCCCGCCTGCACCTGCCCGGCGCCGAGGATCACCGCCGTCGCCGCCAGCATCGCAGCGCGAACCGTCCCGCCCATCTGTTCCCCCAAGCCTTCGTTCTGCTGGGCGCCGTCGATTGTTCGAGACCCGTTATGCGGCGACCTTTCGTGCATGGTGCCGTTTTCGGGCGCAGGACCGCAATGACCCTGATCATTTTCGGCACCGAGAGGAATAACAGTAGATTACGATCGGTAAACGGCACCTTCACAAGCGAAAGCGCGCGATCATCGAGACTCTTCAGTCTTGATCCGGGGTCTCGCACCGAGACGGCGGCAGGAACAATATATCCAGATGTCGCCGACCCTGCACTTTTCCGCCGTCCTGTGGCCCGGCTGCGACACCCGATGGGCGGACCCGTAGCCGCGGCCGGCCTTGCACCCGGGTCGAGGCCCGGCCATGGTCCCGGCGTCCGGCGCAGACCGGTTCAGGGAAGGATGAGGAGTGCGACCATGAAGCTCTTCCGGCACGGCCCGAGCGGCGACGAGAAGCCCGGCCTCGTGGATGCCAGCGGGGGGCTGCGCGACCTGTCGGGCATCGTGCGCGACATCGCCGGGCCGGCCCTCGCGCCCGACTCGCTCGCGCGGCTGCGCGCGCTGGATCCCGAGACCCTGCCGAAGCTGCCTCCGGACGTGCGCCTCGGCCCCTGCGTCGGCGGCACCCGGAACGTCGTCGCCATCGGCCTGAACTTCGCCGATCACGCCGCCGAGACCGGCTCGCCGATCCCCGCGGAACCGATCATCTTCAACAAAGCCCCGTCCAGCCTGTGCGGGCCGAACGACACGGTCATCATCCCGAAGGGGTCGCACAGCACCGACTGGGAGGTTGAGCTCGCCGTGGTGATCGGGCGGCGCGCCAGCTATGTCCACGCCAACGAGGCGCTGAGCTACGTGGCGGGCGCCTGCATCTGCAACGACGTCTCCGAGCGCGAATGGCAGATGAACCGCGGTCCGACCTGGACGAAGGGCAAGAGCGCGCCGACCTTCGGCCCCCTCGGGCCCTGGCTGGTGACGCTCGACGAGATTCCCGACCTGAAGAACCTCGCCATGAGCCTCGACGTGAACGGCGAGCGCCGGCAGACCGGCTCGACCGCCACGATGATCTTCGACGTTCCCCAGCTCGTCGCCTACACGTCGCACTTCATGCTGCTGGAGCCGGGCGACGTGATCACCACCGGCACGCCGCCGGGCGTCGGCCTCGGCATGAAGCCGCCGCGCTACCTCAAGGCCGGGGACGAGATGGTCCTGCGCATCGACCGGCTCGGCGAGCAGCGCCAGAAGGTCATCGCGTTCGACGACTGGACCGCCAAGGTCTCGGCCGGGGAGCCGACGGACTGACAGGCTGGGCCGCCGCCTGCGCCCGGGCGGCGGCCTGTTCTCCGGGACACCCCACCGATATCGGTGATCGCCCGACGCCGGGTCCGGACGGGGTTTCTACATACCCTCGATTGAATTCTGATTTTATTTTAACATTGCAAGTTAGATCAGGAATATCGGCCAATTAAGACAGCGTTATAGCATCGATGTAAAATGCCCGCATCGCCGATCGGGCCAGACATGACGACCAACATTGATTTTTCAAGAGGCCGGACGTTCAGATCGGAGTCCGAGCCGCCGACGCTCAGGTCGATCGAGATCCTGGCCGATGCCGTGAAGCAGGCGGCTCAGGAGAAGACAGGTCGGATCCGGCGGATCACGGCGCGGACCAAGATCCTCGCCCTCAACGCCCTCATCGAGGCCGCACGGGCGGGAGACGAGGGACGCGGCTTCGCGGTCGTCGCCCAGGAGGTGCGCGCCCTCGGCGAGTCCGTGGACGTCATCGCCGGCGAGCTGGAGCTTCACCTGGCGGGCCGCATCGTCGAGCTGCAACGCACCGTCGAGACGATGGCGGGCCGCGTCCAGGGTGAGCGGCTGGTCGATCTCGCGCTCAACGCGGTCGAGCTGATCGATCGCAATCTCTACGAGCGCACCTGCGACGTGCGCTGGTGGGCGACCGACGCCGCCGTCGTGACCTGCGCGGCCGATCCCGGCCCGGCCGCGGCGGCCCTCGCGGGCGAGCGCCTCGGCATCATCCTCTCGGCCTACACCGTCTATCTCGATCTCTGGGTCTGCGACCTGGACGGCCGCATCCTCGCGACCGGCCGCGCCGATCGCTATCCCGGCCTGCGGGGCCGGAGCGTCGCGGGGGAAGCGTGGTTCCGGGACGCGCTCGCCCTGCAGAGCGGCGACGCCTTCGTGTGCGCCGACGTGCGTCGGGAGGAGGCGCTGGGCGGCGCGCAGGTGGCCACCTACGCGGCGAGCGTGCGGGCGGACGGCCGGGCGAACGGCGCCCCGCTCGGCGTCCTGGCGATCCACTTCGACTGGGCGCCGCAGGCGCACGCGATCGTCTCCGGGATCCGCGTCGCGCCGGAAGACCGCGACCGCACCCGCGCGCTGCTGGTCGACGCCGGCGGCCGGGTGCTGGCCGCCTCGGACCAGGCCGGGCTCCTGACCGAACGGGTCTCCTGCCGGATGGACGGCCAGACGAGCGGCGTCGCGCGGGATCCGCGGACCGGCACGGTCACGGCGTTCCATCGGACACCGGGCTACGAGACGTATCGCGGGCTGGGCTGGTACGGCATGATCGTCCAGACCGACCCCTCGGTCGGGCGTTCGGGCGCGCGGCCCGCTTGATTTCTGGCCGCCGATCCGGCTCAAACACCGGATGAGCGCGACTTCCCTCCCCGGTTCCCAGCAGCCTGACCTCGGCGAGATCCGCCACGACTGGAGCGTGGCGGAGATCCGCGCGATCCACGACCTGCCGCTGATGGACCTCGTGTTCCGGGCTGCACAGGTGCACCGCCGGCACAACGACCCCGCCGACATCCAGCGGGCGTCGCTCCTGTCGATCAAGACCGGCGGCTGCCCGGAGGATTGCGCCTACTGCCCGCAATCGGCCCACCACAAGGGCGCGGGCGTCGCCCGCGAGCGGTTGATGCCGGTGGAGACGGTGCTGGCCGAGGCGGCCGCCGCCAAGGCCGCCGGCGCCCAGCGCTTCTGCATGGGCGCCGCGTGGCGCCAGCCGAAGGACGGCCCGGAATTCGACGCGGTGCTCGCCATGGTGCGCGGCGTGCGCGGCCTCGGCATGGAGGCCTGCGTGACGCTCGGCATGCTCACGCCCTCGCAGGCCGGGCGCCTCGCCGAGGCCGGGCTGACCTCCTACAACCACAACCTCGACACCGGCCCGGACTTCTACGAGGACATCATCTCCACCCGAACCTACGACGAGCGTCTGCAGACCCTCGCGAACGTCCGCGAGGCCGGGATCGGCGTGTGCTGCGGCGGCATCGTCGGCATGGGCGAGGGCGTCACCGACCGCGCCGCGATGCTCCAGGTGCTCGCCAACCACGCCCCCCATCCGGAGAGCGTGCCGATCAACGCCCTCGTGGCGGTGCCCGGCACGCCGCTGGAGGATCAGCCGGCGGTCGATCCGTTCGATCTCGTGCGCATGTGCGCCACCGCGCGGATCGTGATGCCGCGCTCCCGCGTGCGGCTCAGCGCCGGCCGCAAGAGCCTCACCCGCGAGGCCCAGGTTCTGTGCTTCCTCGCCGGTGCCAACTCGATCTTCTACGGCGAGCGGCTGCTCACCACGGCCAATAACGGCCAGGACGACGACGCGGCTCTGCTGGCCGATCTGGGCATCCGGGTCGGCGAGCCCGTCCGGGCCGCGGCCGAGTAGGCAACAGGTCGCCGTCTCGCCCTTCCCGGCCCCTGCGCGCGGCGCCTCAGCGGCGCCACGGAGCCCGGCATCGCCCCCCGACCGGGCCCCTCCCGGTTCACGGCGGTCGCCCGCGGGCGATCGCGTCAGCCCTCCGGCAGCACGATCCGGAAGCGCGCCCCGCTCGTCCCCTCGTCCTGGTAGGTGTCGAGGGTGAGGGTTCCGCCGTTGATCCCGATCAGTTCGGCGGCGATCGGCAGACCGAGGCCCGTGCCGCCGGACCGCATGGATCCCTGGAACGGCGCGAACAGGTTCTCCCGGGCGCGCGCCGGCAGGCCGGGGCCGTTATCGGTGACCAGGATCGTGATCCGACCCGACGCCGCGCGCGAGGCGACCACGCTCACGGTGGCCTCCGGCACGGCGGCCCCGTCCAGCGCCTGCACGGCGTTGCGCACGAGATTGGCCAGCGCCCGACCGAGCTGCTCCGGATCGGCCTGCACGGAGAGATCGCCCGCCGCGACCTGGACGCTGACCGGGTGCGCCGCCAGCGCGGCGAGATCCGGGAGCTCCGCGAAGATCGGCGCCAGCGGCGTGCTGGTCAGGAGCGGCGTCCGCTCGGAGACGCGCCCGTAGGCGAGGGTCGCCTCGCAGAAGCGGATCGCGCGGGCCAGCGTCCCGACGAGGCGGGGGGCCACGCGCTGCACCGTCGGATCCTCGGTACCCTCCAGGCGGTCGCCCAGGAGCTGCGCGCCGGTCAGCAGGTTGCGCAGCTCGTGGCTGATCTTGCTGACCGCGAGGCCGAGCTCGGCGAGACGCCGCTTCTGCCGGAGCTGGTCGGCGAGGCTGCGCTGCATCCGCCCGAGCGCCCGCTCGGCCTGGCCGATCTCGTCGCTGCGGCGGGACGGGGCGATGATCCGGCCGGCATCCTCCGGATCGTCCGCGAAGACCGTGATGCTGGTGGCGAGGCGCCGCACCGGCCGCACGATCAGCACCTGCAGCACCACGAAGACGAGACCGGCCGCGGCGGCCGCGATGATCAGCGAGGAGACCAGCAGGCGCAGCGCGTAGTCGATCATGGCGGTGCGCAGCGGCGCCTCGTCGAGCAGGATCTCGACACGGTCGAAGCCGATCCCGCCCTCCCCGACCACGCGGATCGGCTCGTGGACCGGCGCCACGAGGGTGCGCCACGCGCCCCGGATCGCCGACAGGGCCGTGACGTCGCGCAGGTCGACGGTGTCGGCGACCTGCTCGGGCATCGGCTCGATGGCGAGCAGGCGCTGGGCGCCGCCCCCGCGGACCGCGATCGCCCGGGCGTTCACGCCGGCCAGGAGCCGGCTCTCGAGCGGCTCGGAGACCGGCTCGCCGGTCCGGCCATCGAGGACCAGGGCGGCGACCTGCGCGGCCGCCAGCCGGTCGGACATCCACTCGATCCGGTAGTTGGCCACCGCCGGCACGTAGGTCAGCACCTCGGCCACCACCACGAACGCGACGGTCACGAGGAACAGCCGCCCGGACAGGCCGAGGCGCGCCGTGCGCCGCTCGGGCAGGTCGCGGGCCGGAGCGGGCGCCGGCGTCGCCGGTGCCGCGGCCTGATCGGACTTGACGGACACGCCGGTCACGCTCCGCGCGGGCATCGCGGATGAGGATCGGCGGAGAGAGGATTGAGAAAGCTCGAGCCGGGTCCGGCCTTCGCGGGATACATGTTCGCAAGCCACAGATTCGCAGGCGGGAATACAGGCTCTCGGCGGCGAGCACTATACGATATCCACCCCCACGCGGTTGCATGTGCCCTTAGACACGGAAAAACGGATCCGGCGGTGGATCGCGTATCCCGGCGGCGCCTGTCAGCCGCGCCTGTCAGCCGCGCTTGGCGCGCCGGCTCAGCAGCATGCTGACCAGGGCGAAGGCGGCCAGCATCCCGAGACCCGCCACCATCTTCGGCGTGACCAGGGCGCGCAGGGTCAGAGCCGTGTCGCAGCCGCCCGACCCCGCCGCCAGGCAGGCGGCCTTCGCGGCCTCGTGGGCGGCGACGACGTCCTCGATGCCGGCGCCCGTGGTGGCGTACACGAGAGCCCCCGGCAGCAACCCCAGGAACGTCGCGAGCACGAAGACCCGCATCTTCACCCCGAAGGCGGCGGGTGCGAGGTTGGTCACCCAGAATGGGAACAGCGGCAGGAGGCGCAGCACGGCGATGTAGCCGAAGGCGTCGCGCCGGAAGCCCTCGGCCAGCCCGGCGAGGCGCGTGCCGCCCATGCGCCGCAGGAGGTCGGCGCCCGGCCCGCGGCCGATGGCGAACACGATGGCCGCTCCGGTGGTGGCGGCACAGACCGCGGTGAGCGCCCCCGGAACGATGCCGAACAGGAAGCCGCAGACCATCGTCAGGATCAGCGTGGCCGGCACAGACACGACGACGGCCCCGACATAGAGGCAGTAGGCCGCGACCAGCGCGCGGAGATAGCCGGCCTCGACGAAGCCCCGCAGCCAGAGGCGCGAGGTGAGCAGGCGGTCGAGGCTGAGGAGCTGCGCGGCCCCCGAAACCAGGACCACCGCCGACACCGTCAGGAGCAGCACGAGCGGGAGCCAGCGCCGCAGCCGCTTCCAGCGTCCTTCGCGGCTCTCCGCGCGACCCTCGGCGACGGGCGCGTTGCCGGTCTCGCTCACCCGGGCTTGCGCATCCGCAGGATCTTGAAGAACCCGCCCGGGAAGGTCGGCTTCAGGCCCAGGACCTCGACGCCGTTGCGCCGGGCCCAGGCCTCGATCCGCGTCGCCTTGAAGTCCGACGACCAGCCGATCTTCGTGCAGAGCGGCGCCACGATCTCCTCGACCCGCGCGACCGGGCCCTCGCTCTGGCCGAAATGGTTGGCGAGCACGATACCGCCGCCCGGGCGGACCACCCGCAGGAACTCCGACAGCGCGGCCTCGGGATCGGGAACCAGGGTGATCAGGAACTGCGCCACGACGGCGTCGAAGCTCGCGTCGGCGTAGCCCAGGTGGCAGACGTCCATCACCTGGAGGCCCTTCACGTGCGCCAGGTTCCGGCGCCGGACCTTGGTGCGGGCACGCTTGAGCATGTCCTCGGAGAGGTCGACGCCGCAGACGAAGCTCGCCTTCGGATAGTAGCCCAGCGCCAGCCCGGTGCCGACGCCGGCCTCCAGGATCCGCGGCCCGTGCTCGGCCGCCGCCTCCACGGCGGCGCGAGCCGCGGGCTCGGTGAGCTTGTCGTAGACCACGTCGTAGACGGGGGCCCAGCGGGCATAGGCCTTGCGCATCAGGGCCGTGCTCGGCCCGGCCATCTGCGGCTCGCTCAGCATCGTTCGCAATTTCCAGAGGTTGAGATCAGGCGGCCTCGCGGGGCCGGGCCGACAACGCGTCGACACGCCGGATGGTGCCGCCGCCCAGGACCCGGGCCCGGGGGCCGTCATCCGCGTAGATCGCGCAGGCCTGGCCCGGCGACACGCCGTCCTCGGGCTCGGCGAGCACGACCTCGACCGCGCCGTCCGGCCCGACCGTCAGCGTCGCCGGGCGCGGCGGCCGGGTCGAGCGCACGCGGACCGCCACGGGCTGGTCGCGCACGGCTTCCGCCGGCCCCTCGCCGAGCCAGTTCAGGTCCGACAGTCGGATCCGGGTCGTGGCCAGCGCCGTGCGCGGCCCGACCACCACCCGGGCCGCGTCCGGCTCCAGCCGCACCACGTAGAGCGGCTCGGGTCCGGACAGGCCGAGGCCCTTCCGCTGGCCCACCGTGTAGTGCACGATCCCGTCGTGCCGGCCGAGAACGTGGCCATCGAGATCGACGATCTCGCCGGGCCGCGCCGCGTCGGGGCGCAGACGCGCGATCACGTCGCTGTAGCGGCCCTGCGGCACGAAGCAGATGTCCTGGCTGTCCGGCTTCTCGGCGAGCGACAGGCCGAGTTCCTTGGCGAGCGCGCGGGTCTCGGTCTTCTCCATCTCGCCCAGGGGGAAGCGCAGGAAGTCCAGCTGCTCCGCCGTGGTCGCGTAGAGGAAGTAGCTCTGGTCGCGGGCGGGATCGAGGGCGCGGTGGAGCGCCCGGCCGCCGCCAGGAAGCGCCCGGCTGGCCACGTAGTGGCCGGTGGCGAGCGCGTCGGCGTCGAGATCCCGGGCGAGGCCCAGCAGGTCGCGGAACTTCACCGTGCGGTTGCACTCGACGCAGGGGATCGGCGTCTCGCCCGCGAGGTAGCTCTCGGCGAACTTCTCGATCACCTCGTCGCGGAAGCGGTCCTCGTAGTCGAGGACGTAGTGCGGGATGCCGAGATGCTCCGCCGCCGCCCGGGCGTCGTGAATGTCCTGGCCGGCGCAGCAGGCGCCCTTGCGGTGGCTCGCCGCGCCGTGGTCGTAGAGCTGGAGCGTCACGCCGACCACGTCGAAGCCCTGCCGCTTCAGCAGGCCCGCGACCACGGAGGAATCGACGCCGCCCGACATGGCGACGACGACGCGCGTCTCGTGGGGGGCTTTGGGAAGATCGAGGGCGTTCATCGCGAGGGTCCGCAGCCGCCGGCCCGGAAGCTCCCCGGCTGCACGGGCCGTCTATAGCGGGACTTCGCCCGGCTTTCCAGGGCGGCCGGGCCGGACACTCGGCAGATCCTGCCGGGCGGGCGGCAGCTTCGATCAGGCCCGCTCCGCGCATCGCGGGAAGAGAACGAACGTTTCCAGCACCTTAGCGGACCGTCCCGGTGGCGCGCGCCTTGCTGCGGAGCGGCTCAGAGGAGTCCGGTATGGCGAGCGGCGCGGCGGATCGGTTGGATGTCACCACGTGGATTCCGTCCGCGCGGAACGCGCAGGCGCCGCGTTCGGGCTGGGAGGCCGCGGGCGTGGCGGCCCGCGCCGGCAATTCCGCGCAGGACCGCTTCGGCGCCGCCCTGAGCGCGGCCCAGGCCCGCGACGCCGCCGCCGCGGCGCGGGCCCGCGCCGCCGATCAGCGCGACGTCACCGACGCGGCCCGCGCCCGGCAGGCCGACCTGCGCGATCAGGCCGACGCCGCGCGGGTGGCCAGCGACCGCGCGCGGGATGCGGCGCTGCGGAGCGAGGCCAGGGCCGCAGACAAGAAGGCCAGCCTCGCCAAGCCGGCGGACGCCGCGGCCCCGGCGGAAGCCGCGGCTCCGGCGGACGCGGCGGCTCCGGCGGCGCGGGCCCGGCAGGCCGAGGGGCAGCCCTCCGTCGCGGGTGCGCGCACCGCCGAGACCGGACGGACCGAAACCGCCGGTCGGCAGGGTTCCGAGGCCGCCGCGGCCGGGGAGGTTCCGGCCTCCGAAATGGCCGCCACGGCAGACCACGAGGCCGCGTCGATCGACGCGGCGGCGCTGCCGCAGAAGGCCGAGACCGCCGCGCAGCCGGCGGGGTCGAGCCCGTCCGCCTCCCTGCTGGCCCTCATCGCCGCGCTGTCCAAGGGCGGCGCCGCGACCGGGACGGTCAAGGTCGAGGCGGACGGGGACACCGGCACCGCGCCGGCGCAGGACGGCGCGGCGGCGCTCCCCGGAACCGGCGTGGCCGCGGGTCCTCCCGGCACGGACGCGCGGGGCAGCGGCCGCGCGGGCGGAGCCGTCTCGGGGGTCGCCGGATCCGGCCCCGCCACAGCGTCGGCCGGCGGTCACGAACCCGGCAAGGTCGGGCCGGGCAGCGTCCCCGTCGACGGCCCGACGGCCGGTGCCGGCGGCGCGGCGGCCGCGACGTCCGACGCGGCGACCCAGGACTTCCTCACCGTTCTGACCGACGCGGGCCAGGGCGCAGGCCCGCTTCAGACGATGCCCGCGGCGGCGCAGGGCGGTCCGACACCGCCCATACCGACCGGCCAGGCCGTGGACACGTCGCGTGCCGCTCAGGAGGCTGCCGCGCCGAACCAGAGCGCCGCGTCGGTCCGGACCGATCCGCCCATCCCGATCGGCCAGGTGCCGATGACCATCGGCCTGAGGTCCCTGCGCGGATCCAACGAGTTCCAGATCCGCCTCGATCCGGCCGAACTGGGACGCATCGACGTCAAGCTGGAGATCGACAAGGCGCACGGCCGCGTCATGACCCACTTGGTGGTCGACCGGCCCGAGACCCTCGCGCTGCTCCAGCGCGATTCTGGCCAGCTGCAGCAGGCGCTGTCCCAGGCCGGCTTCGATCCCGCGGCCGGCGGCATCAACCTGTCGCTGCGGGGCGACGGAAGCGCCCAGAGCGGCGGCAGCGGTGGTCAGCCGGGCGATTCCCCGCGCGGGGGCGGCACAGGCTGGTCGCGCGATCAGGCGGACGCCCCGCAAGAGATCGCCCCGATCCGCCACCTGCGCGGCTACGGCGGCGTCGACATGAGAATCTAGGCGGGGCGCAGGGCGCCCGCATCGCGGACCGACACGGACACCGACACAGCGCGCATCCGGCCCCTGCGCCAGGACGCGGCACGGGAGAGATCAGCATGACGAGCGGCATATCCAGCCTGACCAGCACGACGAACACCACGGGCTCGTCGACGAGCAGCAGCGGCAACGCCACCGAGATCGCCAGCAACTTCACGCAGTTCCTCACGCTGCTGACCACGCAGCTCAAGAACCAGAACCCCCTCGACCCGATGGACACCAACCAGTTCACGCAGCAGCTGGTGCAGTTCGCCGGCGTCGAGCAGCAGCTGAAGACCAACGACCGCCTCGACAGCATCCTCAGCGCGTCGCAGTCGGCGAGCTCGGCCTCGGCCACGAGCTACATCGGGAAGACCGTGTCGGCGGACGGCAGCGCCTCGCAGCTGTCCGGCGGCTCCGCCTCCTGGACGCTGAACCCGGCCCGGGCCGCCTCGAAGGCGGTGATCACGGTCCTGGACTCGAAGAACAACGTCGTGGCCACGCAGACCACCGCCCTCAGCGCCGGCAGCCAGACCTACACGTGGAACGGCAAGACCTCGGCCGGCCTGACCGCGCCCGACGGGAACTACTCGATCAAGGTGGCGGCCACGGACGCCACCGGCTCGAGCGTCGCGGTCGATACGAGCCTGACGGGGGCCGTCGACGAGGTCGATCTCAGCGGAACGTCGCCGGTGCTGGTGATCGGCTCGCAGAGAGTGCCGCTGTCCAGCGTGCAGACCATCGGGTTGTCCACAAGTGGCACTTAACGAATCACATCCGAGTGACTCGCTTCAACATCTCTTAAGCGGGCACAAGTACCTTCAATGCTCGACAGGTCAGTCGAGTGTAGAGCGTATCATGACCGAACCGAGCCGCCCGAGAGTGAAGTACGTGATCGGGCCCGACGGCAGCCCCCTGACGATCGCGGACCTTCCGCCCCCGAGCACCCGTCGCTGGGTGATCCGGCGCAAGGCCGAGGTCGTGGCCGCGGTGCGCGGCGGTCTCCTCAGCCTGGAGGAGGCGTGCAAGCGCTACACGCTGACCACCGAGGAATTCCTGAGCTGGCAGTTCTCCATCGACCAGCACGGCCTTGCCGGCCTGCGGACGACCCGGATCCAGCATTACCGCCACTGATACGCGACGCCCCTGCCGGGCGCCATCGTCCCGGGACGCCGCAGGCGATCCCGGGGCCCATCGAGACCGAGGGTGCCGAGACCCGGCGCATCGGCGGCTCTGGTCGAGGGACTCGCCTCGCGGCCCCGGACCGACGCGAAGGCCTCACGCCCGCAGCGACGACCCGAGACGGCGCCCAGGGACTGGCCCGGTCGACTCCGAGATCCCACGAAGCCGCGTCCGGACCCCGGACGCGGCTTCGTGCCGTTCCGGGCCCGCCTCCGGACCGGCCGGACCGTCGGCATTAACGACCCGCTAACCACGACCTGGGCAATTTCTGCCGAGCGGACCGCCGGGGTCCGCCAGCGTTAGAGTGCAGCGAATCCTCCCGTGAAGCCGGTTCTCGATCTCGTCACGAAGTTCGGACCGGCCCGAATCGCCGCCATGGCGGCGGTGACGCTGACGCTCATCGGCTTCTTCGCCTTCATCATCCTGCGGGTCTCGCGCCCCGATATGGGCGTGCTGTTCTCCGACCTGTCGATGCAGGACTCCGCGTCCGTGGTCCGGGAATTGGACAGCCGCGGGATCCGCTACGAGACGCGGGGCGATGCCGGGCAGACGATCCTGGCCCCGCGCCCGGACCTCGCCAAGCTGCGCATGGACCTCGCCGGCAAGGGGCTGCCGACCCAGGGCGGCGTCGGCTACGAGATCTTCGACAAGGGCGACGCGTTCTCGTCCACCAACTTCGTTCAGAACGTGAATCACCTGCGCGCCCTGGAGGGCGAGCTGGCGCGCTCGATCCGGGCGATCGGCCGGGTCCAGGCGGCCCGTGTCCACCTCGTCCTGCCGGAGCGCCGCCTGTTCGAGCGGGACCGGGAAAGCCCGAGCGCGGCGATCGTGCTGAAGCTGATGGGCGACCTCGATGCCGGGCAGGTCCGGGCGATCCGCCATCTCGTGGCCTCCGCCGTGGAGGGCCTCAAGCCCGAGCGGATCTCGATCGTCGACGAGCGCGGCCGGCTCCTGGCGGACGGCGCGCGGGATGCCGCGACCGACGTCGCCAGCGGGTTCGAGGACCGGCAGGTCGCCCTCGAGCGGCGCCTGCGCGGCCAGATCGAGGACGTCGTCGCCGGCATCGTCGGCCCGGGCCGGGCCCGCGTCCAGGTCAACGCGGAACTCGACCTCAACCGGGTCGAGAGCCGCTCCGAGACGTTCGATCCCGAAAGCCGCGTCGTGCGCTCCGCCCAGACCCGCACCGAATCGGCGGTCACCGGCAATGCCGAGGGGCAGGTCAGCGTCGGCAACGAGCTGCCCGGCGCCAATGGCGGCGACAAGGCGCCGACGCCCAAGGACGCGACCAACAAGAACGAGGAAACCACGAATTACGAGATCTCCCGGGTCACCAAGACCGAGATCGCCGAGGGCGGCCGGATCAAGCGCCTGTCGGTCGCGGTGGTGCTCGACGGGGTCTACGCCGCCGCGCCCGACGGCAAGCAGACCTATAGCCCGCGCACGCCCGCCGAGATCGAGCGGATCACCGCGCTGGTCCGCGGCGCGGTCGGTTTCGACAAGGCCCGCGGCGACCAGATCGAGGTGGTGAACCTGCGCTTCGCGGAAGCGCCGAGCGTGCCGCAATTCACCGAGCCGACGCTGATCGAGTCGCTGCTCGCCCCCACCAAGGACGACGTGCTGCGCATGGCCGAGCTCGCCGTCCTGGCGCTGCTGACCCTGATCGTCCTCCTCACGGTGGTCCGCCCCCTGGTGCGCCAAGTGCTCGCGCCGGTGCCGGAAGCGCCGGCCCTGACCGCGTCGGGACTGGCGATCCCCGGCGACGCCGCCGTGGTCGCGGGTCCGGGCGGGACCGTGACGGTCATCGACCGCGACAGCCCGACCGCGCGGCTGATGGAGTTCGCCAAGATCAACGGCCAGGTCCAGGCCGAGACGGTCCAGCGCGTGGTCGACATGGTCCGGGCGAGCCCGTCCGAGACCGTCGAGGTGCTGCGCACCTGGATCCAGGAAGAGTGAAGCGTAGGGCGTCGAGGGCAACACGATGGCGGCAGGTGCGGGACAGGGTCTGGCGAACACGCTGGCGACGGCGGGCGGCGATTCGTTCGCGTCGATGCCCGGCCCGCAGCGCGCCGCCGCGCTCCTGCTGATGCTCGGCGAGGAGGAAGGCGCGCCGATCTGGCAGATGCTCGAAGAGGAGGAGATCAAGAAGGTCAGCCACGCGATGGTCCAGCTCGGCACGCTGGAGGCGACCACCGTCGAGAAGCTGATCATCGAGTTCGTGACGAAGCTCAGCAACAGCGGCGGCATCTCGTCCAACTTCGAGCGGACCGAGGCGCTGCTCCTGAAGATCTTCCCGAGCGACCAGGTCTCGCTGATCATGGCGGAGATCAAGGGCGCGTCCGGCAAGCGGGTCTGGGCCTCGATCGCCCAGGTCGATCCGGAGATCCTCGCCTCGTTCCTGCGCAACGAGTACCCGCAGACCGTGGCGGTGGTGCTGTCGCGGGTGCGGGCCGACTACGCCGCCAAGGTGCTGACCATCCTGCCCGAGGATTTCGCCATCGACGTCCTCAACCGGATGCTGCGCATGGAGACGGTGCAGAAGGAGGCCCTGCGCCACATCGAGGAGACCCTGCGGGTCGAGTTCGTGTCGACCATCGCCCAGACCCAGCGCCGCGACGCCCACGAGATGATGGCCGACGTGTTCAACGCCTTCGACCGGCAGACGGAGGGCCGCTTCCTCGCCGCGCTCGACCAGGCCAACCGCGGCTCGGCCAAGCGGATCCGGGAGCTGATGTTCACCTTCGAGGACCTGCTGAAGCTCGATCCGGGCAGCGTCCAGACGCTGCTGCGCGGCATCGACAACGAGACCCTGTGCCGCGCGCTCAAGGGCGCCAACGAGCCCACCCGCGGCTTCTTCCTGAGGCAGATGTCGACCCGCGCGGCCAAGAACCTCACGGACGAGATGGCCTCGCTCGGGCCGGTCCGCCTCAAGGAGGTGGACGAGGCGCAGGCCAAGATGACCGAGATCGCCAAGGACCTCGCCGAGAAGGGCGAGATCATGATCGCGAAGAATAGCGCCGAGGAGGAGCTGGTCTATTGAGCGCCCAATCCGCCCGGAGCGCGAAGCCGTTCCTGTTCGAGACCGACTTCCGCAGCGCCCGCCCCAGCGCCGAGGCCCAGCGCGCCGCCGAGGCCGCGGCCCGCGCCGAGGCCGAGGCCCACGCCCGCGGCATGCAGGAGGGCCGGGTCCAGGCCGAGGCGCAGGTCCAGGGCCGGCTCGCCGATGCCATGACCCGCCTGGCGCTGGCCACCGCGGGCCTGATCGCCCAGGCCGACGCGCGCGACCTCGAGCGCGAGGCGCAGGCGGTCGAGGTGGCCATGCTGATCGCCCGGAAGGTGGCCGGCGACGCCCTCGACGCCGCCCCGCTCGCCGGGATCGGCGAGGCGGCCCGGACGGCGCTCCAGCACCTGCGCGGCGTGCCGCACTTGGTGGTGCGGGTGCACGACAGCCTCGTCGAGGACGCCGAGGCCCTGGTGAAGCGCCTCGCCCGCGAGCGCGGCTACGAGGGCCGGCTCGTGGTGCTGGGCGATCCCGACATGGCGGCGGGCGACGCCCGCATCGAGTGGGCGGACGGCGGCATCGTGCGGGAGCGCGCCCGCATCGAGGCGGCGGTGCTCGACGCCCTCGGCCTGCCGACGAGCCCGTGAGGAGATCCTGATGTCCGACGATTTCAGCCTGCCCCAGCTCGGCGAGCACGACACCGACTACGCGGCGGGCTCGATCCGCGACGCGCCCACCACGCCGAAGACGGCGGCCGACCTGGAGCAGCTCTTCGACGTGCCCGTGATGGTCTCGGCGGTGCTGGGCTCCGCCCGGATGCCGATCGGCGACCTGCTCCGGCTCGCGCCCGGCGCGGTGCTCGAACTCGACCGGAAGGTCGGCGAGGCGATCGACGTGTTCGTCAACAACCGGCTGGTCGCCCGCGGCGAGGTCGTCCTCGTCGAGGACCGCCTCGGCGTGACGATGACCGAGATCGTCAAGGGTGAGTGATTGTTCGGTGCGGATGCCGGGGGGCTGTCCGCGCCCGGGTTTTGAGAGGGACGAACCATGCGGCTCCTGATGATCGGGCGGCTCAACGGCGAGCTGATCACCGCCTCGAAGATCGCCATGCAGCGCGGCGCCGCCGTCACGCAGGCCGACACCGTTCCGCAGGGCCTCACCGTCCTGCGCGCGCGGGGCGCCGACCTCATCATGATCGACGTGGGGCTGCCGATCCGGGAGCTCGTCACCGCGTTGGAGGGGGAGCGGATCCGCACGCCGGTGGTCGCCTGCGGCGTCTCGGCGGACGCCTCAGCCGCCGTGGCGGCGATCCGGGCGGGCGCCAAGGAATACATCCCGCTCCCGCCCGATCCCGAGATGATCGCGGCGGTGCTGGAGGCAGTCGCCACCGACCGCGCCGCCTTCGTCTGGCGCGACCCGTCCATGGAGCGGGTGGTCAAGCTCGCCGAGCAGGTCGCCCGCTCCGAGGCCTCGGTGCTGATCACCGGCGAGAGCGGCACCGGCAAGGAGGTGCTGGCCCGGCACGTCCACCAGAAGTCCAACCGGGCGGGCAAGCCCTTCGTCTCGGTGAACTGCGCGGCGATCCCCGAGGCCCTGCTCGAGTCCGAGCTGTTCGGCCACGAGAAGGGCGCGTTCACCGGCGCGGTCGCCCGACGCATCGGCCGGTTCGAGGAGGCCAACGGCGGCACGCTGCTCCTCGACGAGATCTCCGAGATGGACGTGCGCCTGCAGGCCAAGCTGCTGCGCGCCCTGCAGGAGCGGGTGATCGACCGGGTCGGCGGCACCGCCCCGGTCCGGGTCGACATCCGCGTGCTCGCCACCTCGAACCGCAACCTCGCCGAGGAGGTCCGCAAGGGCACGTTCCGCGAGGACCTGCTCTACCGCCTCAACGTCGTCGGGCTGCGGCTCCCGCCGCTGCGCGAGCGACCGGCCGACATCCTCGAACTCGCCACTCACTTCGCCCGGAAATACGCCGCCGTGAACGGGATGCCGGTCCGCCCGCTCTCCGCGGAGGCCCGGGCGCTCGTGCTGCGGAACCCGTGGCGCGGCAACGTGCGCGAGCTGGAGAACACTCTGCACCGGGCGGTGCTGCTCGCCTCGGGCGACGCGATCGGCCCGGAGGCGATCCTCTCGCCCGAGGGCGAGACCTTCGCGGCGGAGGGGCCGGCCGCGCGCGCCGCGCAGGTCGCCGAGGCCGCCACCCGCGGGCTGGTGGGCCGGACCGTGGCGCAGGTCGAGTGCGACCTGATCCTCGACACGCTGGACCATTGCCTCGGCAACCGGACCCACGCGGCCAAGATCCTCGGCATCTCGATCCGGACCCTGCGCAACAAGCTCAACGAGTACGTCTCGGCCGGTCTCGACGTGGCCGAGCCCGGCAGCGTCCGGGCGAGCGTCGCCTGCGGCTGACGCGCGTGTCCCTGTAGGGGCTTCGGGATCGGCTTCACCCTGCCATCCCGGGGCCGGGCGGCGGAGCCCGGGATCCCGACGCGCCAGCGCAGGGCGGACCCGGGCCGTGACGGGAGCGGAGCGGGAGAGACGCTCTAGCGCCGCCCGCCCTGGGCCGCCTTGTGGGCCTCGGCCTGGGCCGCGAAGGCAGCGTCGAGCTTGCGCAGGGATTCGTAGCGGGCGACGTCGCCCTCGACGTCGCGGATCGTCTCCTCGACGAGGTGGCGCTGAAGGGCGACCCGCGGATCGTCGGGCGGGAACGCCTCCCGCTCCTGCAGCCGGAGCACGGCCTGCCGCACGACCGTGTAGACCGCCTCGCGCTCCTCACGGGTCATCGACGGCTGGATCGCCTTCGCGACGAGATCGGAGAAATCCGACATGGACCGTTAGACTTCGCTCATCCAGGGGCGCCCGGTTCGCCGGGCCGCCTCCCTCTACAGATCGCGCGCCCCGGGATCCAGATCCCGGGGCCGCGGTCCCCGCGACTACATCCGCTGGTCGCGGATGCCGGCGATCAGCAGCGCGGACGAGCTCCAGATCACCAGGAAGCAGAAGAACGACACCAGCAGGGAGTGGCCCCGCTCGGGATAGAGGCTGTCGGTCGGCAGGACCGGCGGCACGAACGTGGCCAGGAAGATGTGCTGCTTGCTGGCCGAGATGCGGGCCCGGTCCAGCAGGCTGTGGGCCGACTCCTCGAGCTTCTCGGCGATGGTCCGCTCGACCAGCAGGCCCTCGTACTGGAGCAGCGCCTCGGTCATGTTCTGGCCGCCGGCAGCGGCGTTGGCGCTCGTCAGCTCGTCCTGAAGCGCCTTCATCTGCTGATCGATGGCCGCGATGTTGGCCACCAGCGTCTGGATCGAGCGCGAGCGCTCGTCGAGATTGGAGCTGCGCAGGACCTGCAGGTCGTTCTCGGCCTTCAGCTTGTCCTTCCGCAGGAGGGTCAGCGTGGTCAGCGTCCCCTCGGCGGTCTTGATCGGATCGATCACGCCCCACTGGTTGCGGAACGCCTGGAGCGCCACGTGCGCCTTGCGCAGCCGGTCCTGCGCGGTCTTCGCGTCGGCCTCGGCCTGGGCGACCATGTCGGCCTGCGCGCGCTTCGAGATGTCGTTGATCAGCGCCTCGGAGCGCGACACCACCGCCTGTGCGATGGTCAGGGCGTCCTCGGGCGTGAAGGCGCGCACGGACAGCCGGATCACGCCCGAGATCGAGTCGATATGCGCCTCGACGTGCTTGCGCCAGTATTTGGTCAGGTCCTCGATGGGATCACTGGGGTCGAAGCGGGCCCAGAAATCCGCCTCGGACCGGGAGAACATCTTGGAGATGCCGATGCTCTTCTCGAGCGCCTCGACCAGCGTCTGACTGTTGATGAAGTCGCGGACGATGAAGCTGTCCTGGCTGTTGTGCTTCTGAATGAGGTTCGTGTACTGGCCGAGCGAGATGTTCTCCATCGGCTCCACATTGCCGCGGACCGCGAACTGGGCTTCGGCGACGTACTGGTTGGACGCGAACGCGAACAGGTAGAGCCCGACCACGAGGGTCGGCAGGAGCACGAACAGGCCGACGCGGCGGATGATCCGCGCGCCGTAGGTCGAGGTGTCCTCCTCGCGGGGGCGCAGGCCCGGCAGACGGCTCCAGTCGAGACGCTGCCGCACCGTGGTCACGAGGGCCCGCGCGGTGCGCTTCTCCGGCACCGGCCGGATCGTCTCCGCACTGCGCCGCAACTCCGTCATGGTCGGAGCGGCGAACGTCACGATCTCGCCTTCGCGCGTGTCGTCCTTGACGTCGTCGAAGCTCATCCGCTCTTTGTTCCTGGGTCTGCGCCGGTTCCGCTGCCGCGGCGCCGGCCGAGGGGCGGCCCGTGCGCGGTGACCGGGATCCCGTTCTTTTAGGCCCTTTTTATGGCGCCCGGCCCGACCGCCTCTCGGCTGCTGCACCGCGGCGACGGGGGCCGTAGCCCGGGACGGGTATCGCGTCCTACAGTCTCTGAATGATGACAGAACCGCGTGCCGCGGCCCCGGATGGCCGCCCGGCCGGCCGCACGGCCAAGACCAACCTGTCCGAGATCGTGGTCGTCTGCTCCAAATGCGCCAAGCGGCAGGGCCTGCGCGGGCGCGATCTCCGCGCGCTGCTGAAGAAGGCCGGGAAGCGGGCCGCCCGCGACGGGGGAGCCGGGCGCCGTCAGAAGCTCCGCATCGTGGAATCGGGCTGCCTCGGTCCCTGCCCGAAGCGCGCCGTGGCGGTCGCGACCGGCGCGAGCCTGGCCGCGGGCCGGGTCGTCCTGCTCGACCCCGCGGCCGATGCCGCCGAGGCGCTCGCCGCGGTGCTCAATCCCGTCCTGCCGCGCCGTGCGGTCCCCGAATTCGGCCCCAATACGACTCTAGCGGCGATACCACCCGACGAATCGCCGCCGGTCCGCTGACCGGTACAACCTGGAGCGCGCTCTTGCCCGCCTCTCGACGCGAGGCCCTCACACCGTGACCGGCGACCGCGTTTCCCGGAAGCGGCGGGCGGCCCACGCCGCGCTGCGTCGCCTGCCGCTGTTCGGCACCCTGATCGGCCTCGGCCTCGCGGTCTGGCTCGTGGCGACCAACGATCTCGCCGCCGTGGCCGCGGCCTTCGGGCGGATCGGCGTGGCGGGCTTCGCCGGCGTCACGCTGGTGCGGATCCTGGTCATCCTGCTCTGCGGGCTCGCCTGGGCGCGCATCCTCGACGGTCTGGCGCCCGCGACGGCTCCGGCCTGCCTGATCCTGCGCTTCGTCCGCGAAGGCATCAACGTGCTCCTGCCCGTGGCCTCGGTGGGCGGGGACGTCCTGGGCGCCCGCCTCCTGACCTTCTGGGGAGTCGCCGGCTCCCTGGCGGCCGCCTCCGTCCTGGCCGACATGCTGTTCCAGGTCGGAACACTCGCCCTGTTCGCCGGGCTCGGCGCCGGCCTCCTGAGCCGGGTCGAGGGCGCCGAGGCGGCCGCCCTCGCCAGCTGGACGCTGCGGACGCTCGTCGTGGCCGGGCTGGCGGTGGCGGCGTTCTTCGCTCTCCAGCGGACCGGCATCGTGCGGGTGCTCGAGGACCGCGTCGCCGCCCTCGGACGGCGCTTCGTGCGCGAGGCCGAGGCCCGCCCCGAGCCGAACCGCCGGATCCAGGGCGCGCTGGACGCGGTCTGGGCTCCGGGTCGCCGGGGCCATCTCGCCCAGTCCTTCGCCCTTCACGCCCTGGCCTGGCTGCTCGGCACGGCCGAGGTCGCGGTCGTCCTCGCCTGCATCGGCGTGGACCATGTCGGCTGGGCCGACATCCTGGTGATCGAGGCGCTGAGCCAGGCGATCAAGGCCGCTGCCTTCCTGGTTCCGAGCGGGCTCGGCGTCCAGGAAGGCGGGCTCGTGCTGGTCTGCGGCCTGTTCGGCATCGACGCCGGGACCGCCCTCGCCCTGTCGCTCGCGCGCCGCGTGCCCGACGTGGTGCTCGGCCTGCCGGCCCTGCTCGTCTGGCAGAACCTCGAGGCCCGCCGCGCCGGCGTGCGCGCGGCCACACCCAGTTGCGACCGTCCGTGACCCGAGACCTTCCCGTGCCGACACGCCCGATGCGCCGGACGCGCGAGGTCCCGAAGCCGCGCCTGCTGCGGATCGCGCTCGCCGCGCTCGCCGCACTGGGCGCGGTGGCCGGAGGACTGCTCGCCGCCGGACCGGCCGTCGCGCAGAGCGTCACCCTCGATCTCGGCGCCGGCGGCACCACCGAGCGCGCCCTCCAGCTCGTGGCGCTCATCACCGTCCTGGCGGTGGCCCCCTCGGTGCTGGTGATGGCCACGGCCTTCACCCGCATCGTCGTGGTGCTGTCGATCCTGCGGTCGGCGCTGGGCACCCAGACGGCGCCGCCGACCGCGGTGCTCGTCAGCCTCGCGCTGTTCCTGACCGCCTTCGTGATGGCCCCGACCGGCCGCGCCGCCTACAGCGCCGGCATCGAGCCGCTGATCGCCGGCCGGATCACGCAGGCGCAGGCGTTCGAGCGCGCCTCGGCACCGTTCAAGACCTTCATGCTGCGCAACGTCCGCGAGAAGGACCTGAAGCTGTTCCTCGACCTCGCCAAGGTGCCGGCGCCGAAGGGCCCCGAGGATGTCGGCCTGGAGATCGTGACACCGGCCTTCATGATCTCGGAACTGCGCCGCGCCTTCGAGATCGGCTTCCTGCTGTTCATCCCGTTCCTGATCATCGACCTCGTGGTCGCCTCGGTGCTGATGGCCGTCGGCATGATGATGGTCCCGCCGGCCACGGTCGCACTGCCGTTCAAGCTGATCTTCTTCGTGCTGGTCGACGGCTGGACCCTCGTCGCCGGATCCCTGGTCCAGAGCTACGGCGGATGACGGCGGCGTCCCGGGCCGTCAGTCCGCCCGGGACGCCGCGTCGACGATCCGGACCGCCGCGAAGCCCTCCGCGCGCGAGGGCGGCTCGAACAGTCGGTCGACGGAGCGGACGCTCGCCTCGGGAACCTGCCGGTCGGCGGCGCGCCGCCGGTTCCGTTCGAGGGCGACCGCGAGCGGCGCGCGGATCCAGACCGCCTCCGCGGCGACACCGCGGGCTCGCGCGATGGCGAGGATCGGCGCGCGGTGCTGCCGGCCAGGCAAGGCCGCGTCGAAATAGACGCGGCCGAGCTGAGGTCGCTGCCGGGCGATCCAGGTGGACTTGCCGGCCCCCTGCAGCCCGCACACGACCACGAGCCGCTCGACCGAGTCCGCCGCGAGCGCCGCGCTCAGCGCCGCGAGGGCCAGCCGCCACGCCTCGGCGTTCCGTTCGGGCGTCCAGACGCGGCCGCGCTCGGTCTCGAGGAAGGCGTCCGGGTCGATGACGACCGCCGCGCTCACCCGGGGGGCGTACCGGGTGTCTCGGCGCTGCTCTGCTGCTGGCCGCCCTGCGCACCGTCGGCCGCCGCCTCGCCGCCCGCCCCCGGCGCGTCGGGGCGGCCGCGATCGGGGGCGGCGGCATCCGGATAGCGCTTGCGATACTCGGCGAGGAAGGCCGACAGCGTCTGGACTTTCGTGGCGCGCGCCGCGATGTCCCGGAAGCCCGGTGCCCGGGTCGGGTCGGTGCCGGTCAGCAGCGCGAAGGTGCGGGCGTCCGGACTCGCAGCCATCCCTTCCGAGAACTTCGCCTTGAGCCGCTCCAGGCCCATGGCCTCGTGCGCGAGATCGTAGGCGATCGCGGCGCGCACGACATCGGCGCGCGCCTGCTCGTCCAGCGGCTGGCCGGACTGCCACGCGTCGCCGAGCAGCGCCTCGTGGGCCTCCCCGGCCTCGCGCCAGCGGCGCGCGCCCCAGTAGATGTCGGCGCGGAGACGGTCGATGTCCGGGCCGCTCTCGTCCTCGATCGTTTCCAGCGCCAGATCGGTGCGGGTGAGGTCCGACAGGGCCCTGGCGCGGACGAGCCCGCGGGCGCGCCTCAGCTCGCCCGGAAGCTCGGGGAGCTCGGTGGCGTCGAGGACCTTCAGGGCCTCCATCGGCTTGTCGTCCATCAACCGGATCGTCGCGAGCCGCGCCGCTACCGCGGATCGCGCCGGGCCGGTGAGGCGATTGTCGATCTGGTACTGCAGCAGGTCGGCGGCCGGATCGAGGAGGTCGAGGGTCACGAGGCGGTCGGCCAGCCGGCGCACCACCTCGTCGCCGCGCCGCCCGATCGGGCTCAGCTCGCGGAAATCGAGGAAGAGCGCCACGGCCTCGACCCCGGGCAGCGTGTTGCCCTTGTCGGTGAGGTAGAGGTTCTCGAAGGCCGTCTGCGCCTCCCGCGTCAGGGCCGCCGTCCCGGGGGCGTTGGGGGCGGAGACGTTGGCCCGGCGCACCGCCGCGAAGGCGTCGCGCCACCGGCCGGCGGCGAGGTAGAGGCGGGCGAGGCCCGCGGTGATGCCATCCTCGGTCGGGCCGCCGTGCCAAGTCAGGCCGAGCCGCTCCAGCTTCTCGATGGCGGCCTCGGGGGCCAGCTTGCCGGAAGCCTGAGCCAGGAGCGCGCCGCGCAGGGCGGCCTCGACCGAGACCGGGCGCACGGCCGAATCGTCGAGCCGGGCATAGGCGTCCAGGGCCGCCTCGGTCTGGCCGGTGGCCTCGGCCACGCGGGCGCGAACCAGGGCCAGCCGATCACGGATCCAGGGCGGCAGGGCGCGCTCCGCCTCGGCGCGCGCGGCGGCGGTCTCGGCATCGCCGTTCTCGATCGCCGATTCGGCGGCGCGGGCCCGGATGAGCTGCGCGACGTCCGCGGGATAGCCGTTGGCCAGCGGCAGCACCTTGAGGAAGCCCAACTCCGCCGTCTTCCAGTCGCCCGCCCCGGCCGAGGCCATCGCCCGCCACAGAGCGGCCTCGCGGTCGTCGACCAGGGGCGGGACGCTGAGGGCCTTCAGCGCCTCGGCGTTCCGGCCGATCCGCACCAGGGCGATGCCCCGCAGGAGGGCGGTCTCGCGCTGCGTGGCCAGGAGCGGATCGTCGGCGGCCGCGATCTCGAGGGCGATCAGGCCCTCGTAGTCGAGGCCGTTGGCGAGGTCCGCGCGTGCCAGCGCGAGGCGGGCCGGGCCGCGCTCCGACGGCGGCGCCGCCACAGCCGCGTCGAAGAGGCCGCGCAGGGTCTCGCGGACATTCCCCATCCGGGCGCGCTCCCAGGGCTCCCGCGCGATCGCGAGGGTTCCCGCGTCGGTGAGCACCGTGTCCGGCTTGCGCGCCGCCATCGAGGCGGCGAGGCCGCCCTCGCGGCCGATCGAGACGCCCTCGAACTCGGGCCGCACCGCCAAGTCGTCGGCGCCGGCGAGCACCGCGAGGCCGTGCCGGCTCGGCAGGATCTCGAAATCGACGAAGCGACGGTTCTTGGGATTGCCGACGGGGCGCTGCGCGGCCGACGTGACGACCGCGATCCGCTCGTCGTCGAGGGCGAGCCACGTCGTCGATCCGGGATGCGGCAGAGTCAGGGTGACGGCGATGCGGCCGGACGGGTCGGGCTTGCGGACGGGATCGATCGTGTCGCTCGGACTCAGCGTATCCCCCGCCGAGAGTTCCCAGGCCACGCCGGTCCCGGTGGTGACGGCGTTGAGATCGACGAGGCGGCCGGGCGGGACCGGGAACCGCACGACCGTGAGCGGACCGGTCCGGGTGGGCGCGCCCGTCGGTGCGAGACCCTGGCTCGACGGCGGGACGACCACCGGCTCGGCGGTCTCGAAGGCCAGCGTCGCGATGCCGCCGCGCTCGAACAGGACCGCCGGCGGGAGGGTCTTGAACGGGAAGAGCAGGCCGCCGCCGGCCCGGCGCGTCGGCGGCGGTTCGGGCGGGCGAGACGCGAGTGACGGCGCCGGGGCGGGGGCCGGACGCGGCGCGACCGGGGGCGACGGGGCCGGCTTCGCGGCGGCGGGCCCCGGCACCTCGACGGCGGCCGTGGCCGGCTCCAGCGGCTTGCGGCGGACCACGTCCACCAACATGGCGCCGTCCTCCCGCTCCGTGCCGATCGTGAACCCGTCCTCGGGCGTGATCAGGAGGCTCGCCGAGTTCGCGTCGGTCTCCGTCGCCAGCTTGGCGATCCCGGGCCGCGGACGGCCGCGGGTTCCGCTCGGATCGATGGTCCAGGCGCCGATCACCCGCACGCGCGTCGCGGGCCCCTCGGCGGTCACCGCGGAGACGGCCTCCGCGGGCAGACGCAGCGACAGCCGCGTCAGGGTCGGGAGCAGCGCCAGCTCGAGCGACAGCGTCCGGCGCACCGGTTCCGGGGTGCGCGCCCTGAGCGCCTCCTCGGCAACCCGGGCCCGACGGGCGAGCTCGGCAACCACCTCGGGCGGCAGCGGCGGCATGAGGCCGGACCACCCTTCCGGAAGCAGGTCCACGAACACGCGCTCGCCGGCCGACTGGACGTTGACCCGGAAGGGACGCTGCAGGGCGAGGCGGAGACCCGTGCCGTCGGGATCGCGGCGGACGCTGGCGATGAAGGCCGGCATCTCGTCCACGAGATGCTCGGGTCCGGGCGCGACCCGCTCGCCGTAGCTGACGAGCAGCACGCCGCCGGCGAGCTTCGCCTTGACCGTGACCGGCTTGTCGAAGGTGAGCACGATCCGGCCGTAGCCGCCGGCCCCGGTGCCGGCCTCGCTGCCCTTCATGCTGACGAGCCGCGCGGCCAGCGCCGGAGCGAGCCCGGCCAGGAGGGCGAGCAGCGCCAGCGACGCGGTCAGCAGCCGCGCGCCACGTCCTCGACCGACCCGGGGTCGCCCGCCAACCGATCCCATCGCCTCGCCGATCCGAACCCGGCGCGCGGCCCCTGAGGGGCTCGCGGCGCGCGGCGCCACATCTCGGCGGCATCGTGATCGACCGCGGCTAACACTGGCTTAACCGTAACCGGAAAAGGCCGCGGGCCGCGGCGGGCTCAGCCGCTCAGGGCGACGGCGCGGTCGAAGGCCTGCGGGAAGCCTGTCAGCGGCACCGTGATGGTGGCCGGCTCGGTGCCGCCGGCCTTCTCGCCGGTCACGGTCAGCGCCTTGGCGGTGCGCATGCCGTCGAGGGCGAGCGTCGGGAAGCTGATCGCCACGATGCAGCCCTCGGCGCTGCAGGTCGTGTAGGGGGCGCCCTTGCCGAGGGTCTGCTCGTCGAGCTTGAAGGTCACGCCCGGCTCGATGGCGAGCCCGAACGGCATCAGCACGATCCCCTCGGCCCGGCCGTTCGCGGGCGTCTGCAGCTCGAAGCCGAACTTGCGCCGGCCGGTCCGCGAATCGCCCTGCGCCTGGGCCACGATGCAGGTGACCTTGTCGCTCGGGCGCGTGCAGGTCATCGTCCAGTCGCCGTAGCTCTCGCTGACGGTGCTGGCGCCGGTGGGCCACGCGGCGTGCGCGGCCGCAGGCGCGGCGGCCTCCTCGGGCTTCGCCGCCTCGGCTGGCTTGGCCGCCTTGTGGGGAGCCGGCTTCGGCCGCGGTTTGGGCTTGGGCTTCGCGGGCGCTTCGGCGGCCGGCGCGGCCGCGGGCTCGGCATCCTGCGCGCGCGCCGCCAGGATCGGGACCGCCGTGAGCGACGTCGCGATCAGGCTGAGACGCAGAAGCGCACGAAATGTCGGCATGGAATCACGATCCCCCGGAGAGCCATTGGGCGGCAGTGCCGCCTAATGCTCAAGCCGGGGCGACGCAATCGCCAGGGGCAGCGCCGGTGGGTTGCGCGCTTCTCAGAGAGGATTCGGGCCGCCGATGGAGCGGGCGAGGGCGCAGCGGCGCGCGAAGGCACTCTCCGCGCCGCTGCGCACCGTGCGGGCGACAGCGAAGACGAGGGTCAGGAAGCCGGGATCGCGATCGGCGGTCTCGACGGCCGGGCCGGGGATCCGGGATGTGATGAGCGCGAGCATGGCGGACTCCAGATGCGGGGTGCCGGGCGTTTCGGAGTTCCCCAGTTCCTGCGGTCCTCTGTGCGACCTTGCTGCACCGCAATATGAGACCTGCATCCCGAGCCTGCCACTGAGCAGACGTTGGGGGACGCATGCATCGAACTCATGGCTTGCGCCGCGTCCGGGAAAGGACGCGTTAACGAACGGTCGGGCGGGCGCGGTTGACCGGCGACGGGCGAGCCGCCATTGAGCGCGTTTCCGGCGACTCGGACCCTGGACCGCCCCGGCCCCGCCCCGGCGGCGCGGGCCTGTCGCCGCACTGTCACACGCGCGCCATAACCCGCCCGCGAGCCAGATGAGCGGACGCGCCCGGCGCCCGCCAGACGAGGATGTCCCGCATGACCGATCAGCCGACCCGTCACCCGATCCATGGCCGCATCACCGGCCCCATCGTGATGATCGGCTTCGGCTCGATCGGCCGGGGCACCCTGCCGCTCATCGAGCGCCATTTCGAGTACGACCGCGCGCGCTTCACGGTGATCGACCCGGTCGACACGCATCGGCCTCTCGCCGAGAAGCACGGCCTCCGGTTCGAGAAGGTCGCCCTGACGCCGGAGAACTACCGCGCCGTGCTCACGCCGCTCCTCACCAAAGGTGGCGGCCAGGGCTTCTGCGTCAACCTGTCGGTCGATACCTCCTCGCGCGCCATCATGGAGCTCTGCCGCGAGCTCGGCGCCCTCTACATCGACACCGTGGCCGAGCCCTGGCCGGGCTTCTACTTCGACAAGACCAAGAGCCAGGGCGACCGCACCAACTACGCGCTCCGCGAGAACATCCTCGACGCGCGCGCGCAGAAGCCCGGCGGCACCACCGCGGTCTCCTGCTGCGGCGCCAATCCCGGCATGGTCTCGTGGTTCGTCAAGCAGGCGCTCCTGAACATCGCCCAGGATACCGGCCTCCAGCGGCCGGAGCCGAAGACCAAGGCCGAGTGGGCCGCCCTGATGAAGGACCTGGGCGTCAAGGGCGTCCACATCGCCGAGCGGGACACCCAGCGCGCCAAGACCCCGAAGCCGCGGGGGGTCTTCGTCAACACGTGGTCGGTCGAGGGCTTCGTCTCCGAGGGCAATCAGCCGGCCGAGCTCGGCTGGGGCACGCACGAGACCTGGAAGCCCGCCAACGCCCGTGAGCAGGAGAAGGGCTCGCGCTGCGCGATCTACCTGCTGCAGCCGGGGGCCGACACGCGGGTGCGCACCTGGGTGCCGACCGCCGGCTCGCAGTTCGGCTTCCTCGTGACCCACAACGAGGCGATCTCGATCTCCGACTACTACACGGTGCGCGAGGGCGATAAGCCGGTCTTCCGGCCCACCTGCCACTACGCCTATCACCCGGCCGACGACGCCGTGCTGTCGCTCCACGAGATGTTCGGCAAGGCGGCCCAGGTGCAGGAGCAGCACCACATCCTCGACGAGACCGAGATCGTCGACGGCATCGACGAGCTCGGCGTGCTCGTCTACGGCCACGAGAAGAACGCCTACTGGTACGGCTCGCAGCTCTCCATCGAGGAGACCCGCCGGGTCGCCCCCTACCAGAACGCCACCGGCCTGCAGGTGACCTCGGCGGTGCTCGCCGGCATGGTCTGGGCCCTGGAGAACCCGGAGGCCGGCATCGTCGAGGCCGACGAGATGGACTTCCGCCGCTGCCTGGAGGTCCAGACCCCGTATCTCGGCCCGGTCGTGGGCGTGTACACGGACTGGACGCCGCTCACCGACCGTCCGGGCCTGTTCCCGGAGGACATCGACACCAGCGATCCGTGGCAGTTCCGCAACGTGCTGGTGCACGGCTGAGCCTCCGCGCCGAGCAGGCGCAAGCCGCTGTCGGCGGCGCGGATGTCGGGCAAGTCCGAGATCCGCGCCGGCCGTGACCGGGTCGCCCCTGCCCCGCCGCGATGGGGCACGGCCCGACGGCGGAGCTGTGCCGGACCGGGCGATGCCTCCCCTCGGCCCCGCGCCGCGGAAGCACGGACACCGCGGGCCGCGAGCGATCGCGGCGCGTCGATGGTTCGGCTACTCGGCCTGACGCCGCGTCACGAGGGTCCGGCCCGGCTCGACCTCGTTCTTGTCCTGGTACAGCGGCACGATCGCGCGCAGCCAGCCGCGGACCTCGCGGCCGCCGTAATTCCGCTCGACCACGTCGTGGGTGAGGTAGGCCTGCAGGTTCACCGGCCCGAAATTGTAGCCGACGAGCCCGCCCACCGCGATCTGGCCCTGCGGCCGGTAGCTCGCCACCCCGGTGGGAAGGTCCGTCGAGCCGAAGGCCACCGCGCCGATCTGCCAGGAGCCGAATTTCTTCGTCATGGTCAGGTCGAGGTTCATGTAGTCCGGGTAGAGGGTGCCGCTGGGCGAGCGCGTGTCGAGGAAGACGCCGTAGAGCAGGTTCGCCGTCAGGTTCCAGCCCTGACCGGTGTAGCTCAGCGCGAAGCGGTGGGTCAGAGAGGCTGACTGCGTCAGGAACCGCGTCTGGATCGGCAGGTAGCCGCCGAACAGGTAGCTGAAGCCGACATCGCCGCCGAGGTCCCAGGCGAGCTGGGCGGCCAGCAGCTGCTGCCCGACGCCGCTCTGGTATGGGGCGCCCCGGCTGCTCGCCGCCGCGATCGGCTGGGTGAAGAAGAACTGGAGGCGCGCGCCCGCGACGTTCCAGGGCGTCGCCCACGCGAAGGTCGGCAGGTTGACGTTGGTCGACGAGTCGCGCGGGAGGGTACCGCGCACGCCGAAGCTGGACAGGTTCACGAAATACAGGCCGACCGGCAGCTGGTCGCCCACCGGCAGGCCGACCGTCTGTCCCGGCTGCGCCGCGGACGCCGCCCGCGCGGTCGTCGCCGTCGACGCGGCGGTGATCGGAGCCGAGACGGCAAGAGCCGCCGCCGTGATCCAACGTGACGTCAGGCTAAAACCGGCCATGGGAACCCTGAACCCGAGCCCCGTCATCCGGGGCCGATCAGGGTTTGACGGGCGCTCACTCCGACAGCATCCGGCCGTTACGGCCGAGCTGTGCGCGATCGCACCGCTTCGACAGACCGATCTCTCGGCGGGGGACTAAATCACTGATCCTCGACTTCGACGACGAAGTCGCCGCGATAGGTCGTGCCCTCCACCGGGTTCGAGATCCAGCGGCAGCGGCCGACCCGCACATCGTGGCCGGCGTGGAAATGCCCGGAGATCCACAGCCCCGGCCGCTCGGTCTCCGCGAGGTCGTCGAGGGCCGTGCTGGCGTAGAAGGCCGGCACCCACCAGGGGACGCCGGGCGCGTCCCGGAAGCGATCGGCCGCGAGCGGGCTCGCGGGGTGATGGGTCACCACCACGGTCGGCCCGTCGTGCGGGGTCCGGAGCGCCGCGTGCAGGGCCGCCCGCTCGATCCGGTGCTCCGCCATCGCGTCCGCCGGCTGCCACGGGCTGCCGTCGGCCTTGCGGATCGAGCCGAGATACTCCCGCGAGCCCGTCACGGGGTCGGTCATGCGGGACGCCGCGTAGGCCACCGGATCGTCGGGCCGGTTCGGCGCGTCCGGTCCGAGCCAGCGCCCGGCGAGCGCCCAGTCGCTCCAGAGGGTGGTACCGACGAAGCGGACGCCGTCGATGACGCAGCTCCGCGCGCGCTGGAGCAGGTGGATCCGCGCGCCGAGCCCGTTGAGGCGGCCGACCTCGGCCTCGAGGGCGGCGAGCAGCTCCGGCGCGGTGCGCCGATCCCCGGTCGGCGCGTAGCGCTCGTGGTTGCCCGGCACCAGCACGACCGGCCGCCCCTGCGCGAGATGCAGCAGCGCCGCGAGCCCCCGCTCGGGATGCCCCTCGTGGAGGTCCCCCGGGCAGGCGAGCAGGTCGAACGGTTCCGCGGGCGGCGCGATCAGGTCGAGGCGCCGCCGCTCCAGGTGCAGGTCCGAGATGGGGAAGATGCGCATGATGGTCGCTGCCGTGTCGCCGCTCGGGGCCGCTAGCCCGCGGCTCTGCGCTCGGCCGCGGCCGCCTTGAGGATGTCGGCGGCCGAGTCGGCGTTGAGGATCGCGATCCCGGCCGCCACGACGAGGTCGGGCCAGGGGGACGGGTGGAGGGCCGTCACCAGGCCGGCGGCGATGATCGCCAGGTTGGCGACGGCGTCGTTGCGCGCCGAGAGGTAGGCCGCCCGGGTCAGGCTGCCCGAGCCGGAGCGGTGCCGGGCGAGCATGAGCGCGCAGGTGAGGTTGACGGCGAGCGCCCCGAGCCCCGCGAGGGTCAGAGGCAGAGCGGCGGGGGCAGTGAAGTCGGCGATCTTGCCGTAGGCCGCCCAGGCCCCCGCCAGCGCCGGCAGGAGCAGGATCCCCGCCATGGCGGTGCCGAGGCGGGCGCGGTTGCGCGCGCTCCAGCCGAGGCCCGCGAAGATCAGCAGGTTGATCGCCGCGTCCTCGAGGAAGTCGAGGCTGTCGGCGATCAGCGCCACCGAGCCGATGGCGAGCGCCACCGCGATCTCGATGCCGAAATAGCCGAGGTTGAGCGCCGCCACGCGGGCGACGACCGGGCGGAGGGCGGGCGGCGCGGGCCGGGGCGCATCATCGGCGATCACGGGACGCCTCTTCGCCGACGCGCGCGGCCCTGTCGAGCGGCTGTTGAGAAAAGCCTGTCCGCGGCTCAAGAAAGTTCGAGGCCGTTACGCCTTTGTCCGGGTGGATTCGGCGCCGCGATCGTGCGACGCCGTTGCCGGAGCCGGCAACACGAGACGCATGACCGGCCGGAACCGGAGGTCTGCCGCGTCATGCTGCCCGAACTGCGCGTGCTCTATTTCGAGGATCTCGAGGTCGGCCTGTCGGAGACCCTGTCGAAGACCATCGCCTCCTCCGACGTGGTGGGCTTCGCCGAGATCACCGGCGACCGCAACCCGATCCACCTGTCCGAGCACTTCGCCGCGCGCACGCCGTTCGGCACCCGCATCGCCCACGGCCTCTACACGGCCGGGCTGATCTCGGCGGTGCTCGGCACCCGCCTTCCGGGGCCCGGCGCCGTCTACATCTCCCAGACCCTGAACTTCCGCGCCCCGGTGCGGATCGGCGACGTCGTCGACGTCACCGTGACGGTGGCCGAACTCATGCCCGAGCGGCGGCGCGCGCGCCTCGCGTGCCGGTGCTCGGTGGGCGGCGAGACGGTCCTCGACGGCGAGGCGCTGGTGAAGGTGCCGACCAAGGCCGAGGCCGACCCGCTGGCGAACCGCTCCGACCGGTCACAGGGCTGAGGTGCCCCCGGCCCCGGAGCCCCTCACCGACCCGGACGACCCCCGCCTCGAGCCCTACACCCGGATGCGCGAGCGCGACCTCGTGGGCCGCGCCGGGCGCTTCATCGTCGAGGGCGAGGTGACCCTGCGGCTGCTGCTCGGCCGCCGCAGCCGGTTCCGCGCCGAATCGATCCTCCTCGCGCCCGAGCGCTGGCCGGGCCTCGCCGCCGACGTCGCCGCCTGCCCGGAGCCGCCGCCGATCTACAGCGCCTCCAAGGCGGTGATGAGCGCCGTGACGGGTTTCCCGATCCACCGCGGCGTCCTCGCGGTCGGCCTGCGCGGGCCGGGGCTCGACGCGGCCGCCCTCGTGCCGCCGCCGCCCGCGCCCGCCCTGGTGGTCGGCCTGGCCGGCCTGACCAATCACGACAATGTCGGCGCCGCCTTCCGCAACGCGGCGGCCTTCGGGGCCGACGCCGTTCTCCTCGACGGGGCGACTTGCGACCCGCTCTACCGCAAGAGCATCCGCGTCTCGGCCGGGGCCGCCCTGATCCAGCCCTTCGCGCGGCTCCCGGACGGGCAGGACTGGCTGCGGCTGGCCGAGACCCTCGACCTCCGGCCGCTCGCCTTCAGTCCGGGGGCGAGCGAGACCCTGGACGCGCGCGCCGCCCCGCCGCGGGCGCTCCTGATTCTCGGCACCGAGGGCCCCGGCCTCGACGCGGCGACGCTGGCCCGGGCGCGGCCGATCCGGATCCCGATGGCCGCCGGCTTCGACTCGCTGAACGTCGCTACCGCGGCGGGCATCGCCCTCTACACCATCGCCCGCGGCCAGGGGCGCCTCGGCGAACCGCGAGCGCGCCGCGGCGGCGAACCGTTCGACCCGGGGCCGGCAGGTTCTTGAAGTCAGTATTCCCCGCGTAGACGCCGCGGAACAGGGCCGGAGAACGCGCCTCCAGCTGGAACACATTGACATCTCGACGCCGCGCGCGGGCGCGCGCAATCTGAGATCCGACGACCGTCCCGACGCCGCGCCGGATCGCATGTCGAATATCCCGACGCTTCACTTCAACACCGATCATCTCGACCCCGCGCACGCCTTCGCGGCCTGGCGCGACCTGATGGCGCCGATCGTCCGGGTCGAGCGGATCGCGGGGGCGCCGGTGCCCCGCGGGAACCTGTCCTGCACGGTCCTGGGGGATATCCTCGCCAGCCGGATGGTCTTCTCCGCCCAGCACATGGTCCGCGATCGCCGCCACGCCGCGGCGACACCGGATCACTTCACGTTCATGCTCTACGTGTCCGGAGGCCTGTCCGGCGACGTCGCGGGCAGCCCGGTGGTGCAGCAACGCAACCGGATCATGGCCGCCAACATGGGCCGGGAACTGGATGCCCGCGGGGTGCGCTCCAGCGCGATCGGACTGACTGTACCGCGTCGTCTGCTGCCAGACTGCACGATCGAGCGGATACCGATCTTCCTCGACAGGGAACGGAACCGTCTGCTCGTCGCGCGGCTGCACGCCCTGTACCGGCGGCTGCCGACGACCACGGCCGAGGAGGAGCCGGCGATCGCGGGCGAGCTGGCCGGTTTCGTCCGCCGCCTGTTCGATCCATCGGCGGCCTCGGACGTCCTGCGGGGCCCGGAATTCGACGTCGGCTTCGTCGCCCTGGCCGAGCGCCTGATGGACCTCCATCTGGCCTCACCCGACCTCTCGCCGGACTGGCTCGCCGACGCTGCGGGCGTCTCGCGGACGGTGCTGTACCGCGCCTTCCGGAGCACCGGGGGCGTCATGCAGCGCGTCTGGGAGAAGCGGCTGGAGGCGATCCGGCTCGCCTTGGAGGATCCGCTGGAGACCCGGGCGCTCGCGCGCTTGGCGAGCGAGCACGGCTTCAAGGATCCCGCCCATCTGAGCCGCGCATTCCGCGCCCGGTTCGGGGAATCGCCGCGGGCATGGCGCCGGACGCGGGGAGCCCACGGCGTCCGGACCTTCGAGCGGACGCCGGCCCGGGCCCACGCGTGGTACGAGCGCCTGGGCCAGCGCTGAAACGCCTCCGCGGGCCAGGACGAACAGGACACCGGATCCTGCGCTCGCCAGGCTGCCGCTCAGAGCCCGCGACGGCAGGCGCCGCATCCGGCCTTCACAAACCTTACGGATGCGTCTCCACGGTATGATCGTGTACAGCGTTCTGCGCGCGACAAACGGCTGCAATTGCCGCCCGATGATGCGAAGCTAGCTTGGCCGCATGGGGTATCGGGATTCTGTGAGGAGTCGAGGACGTTGCTTCAGTCTGGGGACGGGTTGCGGGCGCTGACCGGACGCCGGGTGGCCGTGGTCGGGGCTGGGCCGGGCGGACTGGCCGCCGCCCTGCTGCTCGCGCGGGCCGGGATCCACGTCACCATCTTCGAGAAGGACCCGCAGGTCGGGGGTCGGACGAAGACCGTCGAGGCGCCCGGCGGCTACCGGTTCGATATCGGCCCGACCTTCTTCCTCTATCCACAGATTCTCGCGGACATCTTCGCGAGCTGCGGCGAGCGGCTGGAGGAGCACGTCAAGCTCGAGCGGCTCGACCCGCAGTACCACCTCGTGTTCGAGGGCGCGGAGGGCATCACGGGGACGATCAGCGCCACCGGTGACGTCGAGCGCCTGGAGCGCGAGATCGCCCGCCTCGCGCCGGACGACGCCAAGAACGTCAAAGACTTCTTCGCCGAGAACCGGACCAAGCTGAACTACTTCAAGCCGGTCCTCGAGCAAGCCTTCCACACCCTGCGCAGCATGGCGAGTCCGGCCATGCTGGCCGCCCTGCCCTACCTGCATCCGGGTCGGAGCGTCGACCGCGACCTGAAGCGACACTTCGCCGACCCGCGGGTGCGGCTCGCCTTCTCGTTCCAGACCAAATACCTCGGGATGTCGCCGTTCCGGTGCCCGAGCCTGTTCACCATCCTGTCGTTCCTCGAATACGAGCACGGCGTCTACCACCCGGTGGGCGGCTGCGGCGCCGTCTCCGAGGCGATGGCGGGCCTGGCCGGCCGCATGGGCGTCGATCTCCGGCTCAACAGCAACGTCGAGGAAGTGCTGTTCGACGGCAAGCGCGCCAGCGGTCTCGTGGCGGACGGTGAGACCTTCAACGCCGACGCGGTGCTGATCAACGGCGACTTCGCGAAGGTCGTCCGCGCCCTCGTCCCGGAGCGGCACCGGCCGCGCTGGCGCGATGCCAAGATCCGGAAGGCCCGGCTCTCCTGCTCGACCTTCATGCTGTATCTCGGCCTCGAGGGGAAAATGCCCGACAGCCTCGGGCACCACACGATCCTCCTGGCCGACGGCTACGAGAAGAACATCCGCGAGATCACCGAGGGCACGCTGCCGATGCAGCCGTCCCTGTACGTGCAGCACGCGGGCTACACCGATGGCGGCATGGCGCCGCCCGGACACACGGCCCTCTACGTGCTGGTGCCGGTGCCCAACCTGAAGGCGGGGATCGACTGGGCGGCGATGCGCGAGACCTACCGCGCCCTGATCCTGGACCGGCTGAAGCTCCTCGGGATCGACGATCTCGAGTCCCGCATCCGCTACGAGCGGATCATCGACCCGACCCAGTGGGAAGAGGATTTCGCCGTCCACGAGGGCGCCACCTTCAACCTCGCCCACGACCTCCTGCAGATGCTGTATTTCCGGCCGCACAACCGCTTCGGACCGGGCCTCTACATCGTCGGCGGCGGCACCCATCCGGGCTCCGGCCTGCCGGTGATCTACGAGGGCGCCCGCATCTCCGCCCGGCTGCTGATCGAGGAACTGGCGGGCGCCCGCGCCGCCGCCGCGGCCGGCATCCCCGATACCGCCCCGCTGGCGACCTCCGGCGAGGCCTCGTGAGCGCGGCGACCGACCGGAGGTATCTCCGGAGGCTGGCAGGCCGCGCGACGGTTGCCTCCGCGGTCTGGCTCTGCGCCGCGACCGTGCCGGCCTGGGCCGCCGTCGTGCAGGTCGAGGTCGACGGGATCGAGCCCGGCGGCGGCCAGGTGCGGGTCGCCCTCTGCCAGGGCGGTCTCTCGGAGTCGTCGTGCCTGCGCGGCGACGACGCGCCGGCCACCGCCGACCGGGCGCGGTTCACCTTCCGGGATGTCCCGCCGGGCACCTACGCGGTCGCGGCCTACCAGGACGCCAACGGCAACGGGCGCCTCGACCGCACCGGTCTCGGCCTGCCGCTGGAGCCCTACGGCTTCTCGGGTACGGTCGGGCGGCGGGCGCGCCCCGATTTCGCCGAGGCGGCCTTCGCCCTCCGGGAGCCCGGCGCCGCCGTGCGGGTGCGCCTCGGCCGTGCCCTGCCGAGCCGGTGAACCGATGGACGATCCCCTCGTCCGGCTCGCGGACGTCGGCCTCGACCTCAGCGGCCGACGGGTGCTGGATCATGTCGATCTCGACCTCGGGGCCGGCGAGACCCTGGCGCTGCTCGGACCGAACGGAGCCGGCAAGTCCTCGCTGATGCGCCTCGTGGCGGGGCGTCTCGCCCCGAGTGCGGGGTCGGTGCGCGTGGCCGGAGCGGATCCGTACCGGGCGGGACAGGCCCGCCGCGCCATCGGGTGGGTGCCGCAGGAGATCGCCCTCTACCCGCGGCTGACCGTCTCGGAGAATCTCGGCGTGTTCGGGCAATTGGCGGGGGTCTCCCGGCGCGAGCGGAAGGCGGCCGTGGAGGCCGCCCTGGCCATGGCCGACATCGCCGACGTGGCCCGGCGCCCGGTCGGCGTCCTGTCGGGGGGGTACCGGCGCCGGGTGAACATCGCCGCGAGCCTGATGAACCGGCCCCGGCTCGTGCTCCTCGACGAGCCGACCACCGGCGTCGACCTCGCCGCGCGGGCCGCGATCCACGCGGTGCTCGACCGCCTGAAGGCCGCCGGCACCGCGATCCTGATCGCCACACACGATTTCGCCGAGGCGGAGCGCCTCGCCTCCCGGGTGGCGTTCCTGGCCCAGGGGCGGGTCGTGCGCGCCGGCCGTCTCGCCGAGCTGCTCGCGCAGCTGCGGACCGGCGCGCCCGAGCGGGAGCTGAGCCTCGCCGGTCCGGCGTCGGGACCGGCCGAGGGCGTGCTGCGCCGGGCCGGCTTCGTGCCCGCCGAGGCGGGGGGCCTCGTCTGGCGGTCGGTCGAACGGTCCGGCCTCGACGGCGCGGCCTTGCTCGGCGCCCTGCGCGCCCAGAACGTTCCGGTGGCCGAGATCCGGGTGCGGGCGCCGCGGCTGGAGACGCTCTATCTGGACGCCCTCCGCCCGCGGGAACTGACGGATCCCGAGGCCGCCCCGCTCCGGGCCGGGACCGCCGGATGATCGGCGCCGCCTTCCGCGTCATGCTCCTGACCCTCCTGCGCGACCGGGCCGCGCTGGTGATGGCCTTCGTGCTGCCGACCGTGATCTTCTCGATCTTCGCGGCGATCTTCTCGGGAGCGATCGGCGACCGGATCCGCATCCATCTCGGCCTGGCCGACCTGGCCCACACCGCGGCGACGGGGCGCCTCGCCGACGCGCTCGCGGCCGATCCCTCCCTCCGCGTGACGCGGTTGCCCGCGACCGACATCGACGCCGTGGCGCAGGCGGTGCGGGCCGGCGAGGTCGACGTGGCGCTTGTCCTGCGCGGGGACCTGAACGCCGCACCTGCGGAGGCGGCGCCCGGCGCCGCGGATCAGCCGGTGGTGCTGGTCGAGAACCCCGCCAAGGCACTGGCGACGCCGATCGCCCTCGGACAGCTCCAGAGGGTCCTGAACGAGGCGCTGCCCGACGTGGTCCTGTCGCGGGTCGTCGCCGACGTCGAGCGCACGGGCAAGATCGGTCCCGACGAGCGCCGCTTCCTCGACGAGGCCTTCGCCGAGCAGCGCGCCAAGAAGGAGCCGTTCAGCTTCGCCTCCCTGGTGGAACGCCGCAGCACGGCGTCCGGGACCGCCAATGCCCGGGTGAGCTACTACGCCGGCGCGATCACCGCGGTGTTCCTGCTCTTCGCCGCCATGCAGGGCGCGATGTCGCTGGTCGAGGAGCGCGAGACGGGCCTCACCGAGCGTCTGATGGCCGGGCCGGGCGGTTTGCCCGTCGTGGTGCTCGGAAAGTTCGCCTTCCTGACGCTGCAGGGACTCGTCCAGGCCGGGCTGATCTTCCTGGCCGCCGCCCTCCTCTACGGCGTCGAGATCGGGCCGCACTGGCCGGCCTTCCTGGCCGCCTGCCTGCTGGTCTCCGCGATGGCGGCCGGCCTGGCGCTCGCGGCCTGCGCGCTCGCGGCCTCGCGCCAGCAGGCGCATCTCGCGTCGACTTTCGGCGTGCTGCTGCTCTCGGCCGTCGGTGGCTCCATGGTCCCGCGGTTCCTCATGCCGCCCTGGCTGCAGCAGGCCGGATGGCTCACCCCCAACGCCTGGGCGATCGAGGCGTACCAGAGCGCCCTGGGCGAGGGGTTCTCCGCCGCGGCCCCCGCCCTGGGGGTCCTGGCGGCGCTGACCCTGGCCGGTCTCGGCTTCGCCCTGGCGCTGGCGGCGCGGCGGACGGCCTAGGACCCGGCGCCGTCCCGACCCGGACGGCGCTACTCGACGTAGACGCCGGCACCGACGAGCGCCTCGACGCCCGCCACGCGCGTCGCGCAGACGTAGCTCCACTTCACGCTCGGCGCCGCCTGGCCGGGCTTCGGGAACATGTAGTCGACCCAGCCGGACCCGAACCGCGTGACGGCGTCGATGAAGTCCTGGTGGAACTGCTTCCCGTCGGCGTCGCGCTCGTGGAGCAGGTCGTGCCCCTCGCGGTTCGGGTGGGCGGCGTTGAAGAGAACGATCCCCCGCAGGTCGACGACGAACAGGTAGACGTCCCCGTATCGCCAGACGCCTCCCCGACGCCGGAACGCGTCGAACGCCCGCGCGCCCTCACTCTCCAGCACGTCGGCCGCCCTGTTGACGAGGGCTTCGATCTCGGCCGCCCGGTGCAGCGGCGGGGGCGTTCGTCGGGCGTCGGCCGGAATGGCCGCGTCCGGGACGAGCAGCAGGACCCAGATCAGCAGGGCTCTCGCCAGGCCGGCGTACCACCGCGCCGCCGGCCCCACCGGATCTCCCCGTCGCGCGCGACAGGGCTCCCCGCGCGAGATCCGGCCGATCGCGAGCGCGCTGACCGGCATGCGCGGGATCGGACGCCCCGCCGCGACGGCCCTAGGAGTGCGCCTCGATGCCATGGCCGGGGTGCCCGCCGCGCGGCCGGAGGAAGATCAGCCAGTTCCGCCTCTGCGGCGGGGGTGGGCCCGGGGTCGGGCCGACCGCGTTGGGCAGGGACTGGAACGTCAGGCGCCTGCGATGCCGCTCGATGATGCGCTCGAGGTTCCGCAGCGCCGCGAGGCCCTGGCTCGCCATCATGCGGTGCCCCTCGCAGGCACCGCTCCGGCCCAGGTCGTGAACGATGGCCTCCGCGTGGGCGAGGAGGTCCCGAGCTTCCGCGCAGTAGAGCTCCACCTCGGCGAGATCCGGCATCCTGTCCTCCGCGATGATCGCTCCTCGAAGTCCGACGCGGCAGAGGTAAACCCGGAGCGGGGGCGCGCATCACCCGTTTGAAGGAGCCGGGCCCGATTTCGACGCCCGCCTCCCGCGACGATCCGCGCCGTTCCTGCGACGCGGTGCGCACCGACATAGAGGCGCTTCCGCTACGGCCGCGCTCCCCGGAAATCCCGCATGCTCCGCCTGCTCATCGCCGACGGCAACGATCGCGCTGCCCGCGACCGCCACGTCGCGGCCACCGGACGAACCTCGGCCGAGTCCTACGCGGCGGTGGTGCGGGACCTCGCGCCGGGCTCCGTCTGCCGGCACATCAACGCCGCCGACGCCGACGCGACGCTGCCGGCAGACCTCACGGATTTCGACGGGCTGATCTTCACCGGGTCGACCCTCAAGGTCTCGGAGGGTACGCCGGCCGTGATCCGGCAGCTCGACCTGATGCGCGCGGCCTTCGAGGCCGGGCGCGCGGTCTTTGGCTCGTGCTGGGGCGTGCAGGTCGCGGCTACGGTGGCGGGTGGCCATGCCGCCGCCAACCCACGCGGGCCGGAATACGGCTTCGCCCGGGCGATCACCCCGACCGAGGAGGGTCGGACACACGCCCTGCTGGCCGGCCGTCCGGCGACCTGGGATGCCCCGGCGATCCACTCCGACGCCGTACTGGAGCCGCCCCCCGGCGCCCGCGTTCTCGCCGGCAATCGCGTGCTCGGCATTCAGGCCATCGAGATCCGCCGGGAGCGCGGCTGGTTCTGGGGCACCCAGTATCATCCCGAACTCGACCTCGACGAACTGGCCGCGATGCTGCGCCTCTGCGACACCGCCATCGTCGCGGCGGGGCTCGCCGAGAACCCGCGGGCCGTGGCGGCCTACGCCGACGAGATCGCGACGCTCCAGGGACGCGACCCGGAAGCCGCGCGCCGCCTCGCCTGGCGTCACGGCATCGGGCCGGAGGTGATGGAGGCCGGCCTCCGTCGCCGGGAGATCGGCAACTTCCTGGCGCGCCTGTCCACAGGCGAGCGCCGCCGGTAGGCTGCCGCGACCGGGTGGCGCGTTGACCCGCCCGGTCTCAAGTCTAGCTTCGCCCTGCGGGCCACGCGTTCTTCGGCCCGGGGAGCCAGCCAGCAGGATGAGCCAGGATTCCACGGTCGCCGTCATCGGCAGCGGGCTCGGCGGACTCGCCGCCGCGTGCGTCGCCGCCGCGCGGGGCCACCGCGTGACGGTCTACGACAAGAACGGCTGGCTCGGCGGCAAGGCGGCGGTGCTGCACGAGGGCGGCTTCCGCTTCGACATGGGCCCGACCATCCTGACCGTTCCGCGGGTGCTGGAGCGGATCTTCGCGGAGGCCGGCCGCTCGGTCCACGACTACATGGACCTGCGCCGCCTCGACCCGCAGTGGCGCTGCTTCTTCGACGACGGAACCCACATCGACCTGATGCAGGACGTCGAGCGGATGGCCGGCGACATGGAGCGCTTCGCTCCCGGCACCGGCGAGGGCTACAAGAAATTCCTCTCGATCTCCGAGCATCTCCACGGCGTCTCGGAAAAATTCTTCTTCTGGAAGCCCGTCGAGGACCTGTTCGACACGATCAACATCCGCGCCAACATGAACCCGGGCACGCTGCGCGACGTGCTGTCCCTGCGCATGCACGCCTCGGTGGCCTCGACGATCCGCGGCAAGGTCAAGGACGCCCGGCTCGCGCAGATGCTCGACCACTTCGTCCAGTATGTCGGCTCCTCGCCCTACGGCGCGCCGGCAGTGCTCTGCGCCATCGCCCACATGCAGACGGCCGACGGCGTCTGGTACCCGATGGGCGGCACGCGCGCGGTCGCGGAGGGCTTGGCGAAGCTCGCCCAGGAACTCGGCGCCACCTGCAAGACCGACACCGAGGTGACCGGGATCGAGACCGCCAACGGCGCGGTCCGGGGCGTGCGGACGGCCGCGGGGGTCACGCCCTACGACGCGGTGATCTCCAACATGGACTCGGTGCGCACCTACCGCGAGCTCGTGGGCGGCGAGGCCGCCAAGGCCTACGCCAAGAAGAATCCCGAGCCGGCCTGCTCGGGCGTGGTGCTCTATCTGGGCCTGAACAAGCGCTACGAGCACCTGAACCACCACGATTTCGTCTTCTCTCGCGACCCGGAGGAGGAGTTCGACTACATCTACAACAAGGGCGAACCGGCCCCGGACCCGACCGCCTACCTGGCCGCCCCCTCCTCGACCGACCCGAGCGTGGCGCCCGAGGGCGGCGAGGCGCTCTACGTCCTCGTGCACACGCCGTATCTGCGGCCGCACCACGACTGGCGCCCGGACGGGCCGCTGTTCCAGAACTACCGCCGGACGATCCTCGACAAGCTCAAGCGCACCGCCGGCATGCCGGACCTCGAGGAGCGCATCGTCGTCGAGCGCCACCTCACGCCGCAGGACATCCACGAGCGCTACAAGGTCCTCAACGGCGCGATCTACGGCCTCGCCTCGCACGGGCGCGTGATGGGCGCGTTCAAGCCCGGCAACCGGTCGCGGCAGGTGCGCGGCCTCTACCTCGCGGGCGGCGCCGCCCATCCGGGACCCGGCATGCCGATGGTGATGATGTCGGGCTGGATCGCCGCCGACGCGCACGACCAGGACGCGCGCGGCGCCCTGCGCGCCTCGGCGTGACCGCGACGCCGCCATCTCCGCCCCCCGCCGCGGGGGGTGCGAGAGGCACGCGCGGCGCCCCCCTGCCCACGGTCTCGCCCCGGATCCGCGCCTTCATGGTGGCGTGGTTCGAGCGCTACCTGCACCGCCACCTCGACGCCCTGCGGCTGCCCCTGTGGAGCACGCCGCCCGTCGCGAGCCATCCCGGCGCGATCGTGGTCTACTGCAACCATCCGGCGTGGTGGGACGCCGCGCTGATCATCGTGCTGGCCGGTCGCCTCTATCCGGAGCGGGCGAGCCGCGCGCCGTTCGACGCCGCGATGCTGGCGCGCTACCGCATCTTCGAGCGGATCGGCGCCTTCGGCGTCGACCTCGACAGCCCGCGCGGGGCGGCGCAGTTCCTGGCCGCCGCCCGGTCGATCCTGGGGGCGCCCGACGGCATGCTCTGGATCACCGCGCAGGGCCGCTTCGCCGATGCCCGCGCGCGTCCGCTGGCCCTGCGTCCCGGCGTGGCGCGGCTCGCCGAGATCGCCCCCGACGCGCTCTTCGTCCCCCTCGCCGTCGAGTACACCTTCTGGGACGAGCGCGGCGCGGGGGCCTTCGCGGCCTTCGGGCCGGGGATCGCCGGATCCGAGCTCGCCGCGCTCCCGCGCGACCAGCGCCTCGCGCGCCTGGAAACCGACCTGACCCAGACCCTCGATCGCCTGAGCGCCGACGTGATCAGCCGGGACCCGGCCCGCTTCCGCACCCTGGTCTCCGGCCGGAAAGGCGTCGGCGGCCTCTACGATCTGTGGCGGCGCCTCGCGGCCCGGCTCTCCGGCCGACGGTTCGATCCGGCGCACCGCGCGGCGGGTGGACAGGATCGCGCCGGATGAAACCTTCCGCTCGCGTCCGGCCCCATGCGATGCCTCATCGCGGCGCGACACCTTCCCGGCGGGGATGATGACCGACTCGATCCTCACGGTCCTGGCCCTGCTCTGCCTGATCGCGGCCCTCCTGCCGGCCGCGCTGGCGGCGGTAAATCTCTCGGTCCTGCGCCGGCCCGCGGCGGAGAGCGGCGCGGGCCTCGTCTCGATCCTGATCCCGGCGCGCAACGAGGCCGGCAACATCGACGCCACCGTGCGGGCGGCGCTCGCCAGCGTCGCGGTTCCGGTGGAGGTGATCGTCGGCGACGACCATTCCACCGACGCGACCGCCGAGATCGTGCGCGCCGTCGGCGACCCGCGCCTGCGTCTCGTCTCGGTCCCGCCCCTGCCCGAGGGATGGACGGGCAAGAACCACGCCTGCAGTCACATGGCCGGGATCGCCCGCGGCGACCACCTGCTGTTCATCGACGCCGATGTGCGGCTCGAGGCCGGGGCGGCCGCCGCCCTCGCGGCGCAAGCCCACCACACCGGCGCGGCCCTCGTCAGCGGCGTGCCCCGGCAGCGGACCGACACGGTCGGCGAGATGCTGACGGTGCCGATGATCGACTTCCTGCTCCTCGGCTTCCTGCCCGTGCCGCTGATGCGCCGCCTGTCGGACCCGTCGCTCGGCGCGGCCTGCGGTCAGTTGATCCTGATCGAGCGGGCTGCCTACGCGGCCACCGGCGGCCACGGCGCGATCCGCACCTCCCTGCACGACGGGGTCCGGCTGCCCCGGCTGCTCCGGGCCGCGGGCTACCGGACGGATCTCGTGGCCGCCGCCGCGCTGGCCACCTGCCGGATGTACGAGGGCTTCGCCCAGGCCTGGGCCGGCTTCTCCAAGAACGCCCACGAGGGCATGGCCACGCCCCGCGCCCTTCCGATCTGGACCCTCCTCCTTGGCTGCGGCCAGGTTCTTCCGCCGATCCTCGTCCTGGCCGGGCTGCTCGGGCTGCTGCCGGCCTCCGCCCTGGCCCCGGCCGCGCTGGCCCTCGGCCTGTCCCTGGCGACCCGGACGGCCGTCACCGTGGCGGTCCGGGCGCCGTGGGCGACGATCCCGCTCCATCCGGCGGCGGTCGCGGTGGCCCTGGCGATCCAGTGGAACGTGCTTCTGCGCCGGGAGCGGGCCGGCGCGGCGACCTGGAAGGGCCGCAGCTATCCGGTGAGCGGCGGCTGACCCGCGCGGGCCGGCGGACCAGAGGGTGCCGGCCCGCGCCCGGGCCTCACGGCTGGGACGGCTGGCACGGATCGGTGGAGCGGGCCTTCCCGGCCTGCGGTTTCAGGGAGACGATGAGCTGGACGTTCGGCACGTCGCCGACCTGCCGGGTCAGGTGTCCGACGTGGCCCTCGGGCCCCTGCGGCGTCGATCCCATGTCGGCGTTGAACTCCACCTCCCCGGGGCCCTGCTCCAGCACAGCCCCGTCCGTGGCCTCCACGGACCAGCGGCCCGACAGGGTGATCACCCATTGGGGACCCGGCGCCGTGTGCCACGTGCCGACATAGCCGACCGGCAGGACCGCGTACTTGATCGACGTCACCTCACCCGGCGGAAAGCCGACATATTGCGGCGCTGCCGGAGGCGCGTAGCTCTTGAAGATGAAGTTCTTCAGGTCGCAATACTGGACATGGCTGTGGCCCTTGTCGTCGGCATAGAGCACCCCGTACCGCAAGGCGGGCGGGTCGGCCGATGCGAGGCCAGCCGGACCGGACGGCGCCGGCGCGATGGTCATCAGCGGCTCGCTCTTCGGCGCCCCGGCCGCGTGCGCGTGCAAAACACTTATGGCCGACGCGAGCAGGGCCAGCTCGACCCGCCCAGCATTCCTGAACCATCCCATGATTTCCCCTCCGCGCCGTCTCGCGCACGGCGAACGCGCGAAGATTTTCTAGGTCTTCGGATCGAGAGAACGCAATATACCACCCAGCTTGCCTGGAACGATTGCTTATGATCATAGATCTATTCTGGATACTATACTCGCGGATGAACAGGGTTTGTTCACACATATCGGGCTTCACGGGCGCGGCGTCGGTACTGCTCTCCGATGGGCCGTCGAGGCGACCGTACCGGCGGCGCGGCGCGCTTGTCCACAGGCGTCTGCCCGGCGGTCCGGGGCCTTGCCAGGACCGGCCGGGGCGGAAGCGATGCGGCTCGGTCGGGTGGGTCAGTCCGCCTGAGGCCCGGCGCCGGCCGGCCCGCAGGGCCGCGTTTCCGCCAGGATCCAGGCAGCGGTGTCGGCGTCCGCCCCGGCGACCGGCAGATGCAGGATGATCGGCGTATCGTAGGGGTGGCGCGCCTTCAGCGCGACCGCCAGCGCGTCGGCCAGCCCCTCGCGGCTCTTGAGGATGGCCGCGACCTCGGCGCCACGCTCCACCGCGCCCTTCCAGCTGTAGACGGACTGCATGCCCGGAAACACGTTGATGCAGGCGATGAGACGCTCGCGGACCAGGGCCTCGCCGATGTTCATCGCCGAGGCGAGGTCGGGGAAGGTGGTGTAGACGAGGAGCGGACGCTCCATGCTATGCCTCCGTCGGCGCGTGTGCTCGCGGAGTGAGGCGCATGCCGGGTAAGGACGTCAACCGGGCGGTTCGCTCGCCAGACTGGAGCCGTGACGTGAACCCTGAGGCGATCCCGACGCGCCTGCGCGGCTGCGCCTGATCCATGCCGCGCTTCCAGAAGATCGCCTTCGTGGCGAGCCCGACCGGCTACGCCCGCGAGGCCGCGGCCGCGCTGATGCGGCGCTACGACCACGTCCCGCCCGAGGAGGCCGACGTCGTCGTGGCCCTGGGCGGTGACGGACTGATGCTCCAGGTGCTGCACCGCTTCATGGACCACCCGAAGCCGATTTACGGGATGAACCGCGGCACGGTCGGCTTCCTGATGAACGAGTTCCGCGACGACGATCTCCTGGAGCATCTGGAGAATGCCCAGCGCAGCGTCATCCACCCGCTCGTGATGGACGTGCTCGATACGGAGGGCCGATCCCACCGGGCGCGGGCGATCAACGAGGTCTACCTGCTGCGCCAGACCCACCAGACCGCCAAGCTGAAGATCGCCGTCGACGGCAATGTCCGGCTCGACCTGCTGATCGCCGATGGCGTGCTCGTCGCCACCGCGGCGGGCTCCACGGCCTACAACCTGTCGGTCGGGGGACCGATCCTGCCGCTCGACGCCAAGCTTCTGGCGCTGACACCGATCTCGGCCTTCCGCCCCCGACGCTGGCGCGGCGCACTTCTGCCGGACTACGCGCGGATCCGGATCGACGTGCTCGACGCGCCCCACCGCCCGGTCGCGGCGGTCGCCGACCACACGGAGTTCCGCCGGGTCTGCACGGTGGAGACGTCCCTCGACCGGGCCACCGAGCTGGTGCTGCTGCACGATCCCGGCCACAGCCTCGACGAGCGCATCCTGCGGGAGCAATTCGGGTGAGTCTGCACATCCGGGCCGCGCGGGCGGCCGACCACGCGGCCATCACCGGCATCATCGTGCCGACCATCCGGGCCGGCGAGACCTACGCGCTGGACCGCGACCTCGGCGAGGCCGAGGCCCTCGCGTACTGGACCGGCCCCGACCGCGAGACCTTCGTGGCCGAGGAGGCGGGCACGGTGCTCGGCACGTATTATCTGCGCGCAAACCAGGCGGGCGGGGGCGCCCATGTCGCCAATTGCGGCTTCATGACCGGCGCGGCCGCTCTCGGCCGCGGCGTCGCCCGGGCCATGTGCGCGCACGCCCTCGATCGGGCGCGGGCGCGGGGCTTCACGGCGATGCAGTTCAACTTCGTGGTGAGCACGAACGTCCGGGCCGTTCGCCTGTGGGAGAGCTTCGGCTTCGATGTGGTCGGCCGGCTACCGGGCGCCTTCCGGCACCCGGACCTCGGGCCGGTCGACGCGCTGGTGATGTTCCGGACGCTCTGAGGCGCCCGGATCAGGGCCGCGGGGCCGCGACGAGGTCGCCCTCGCGGATCGCCCGCTCGCCGGTCTTCGTGCGGATCCGGTAGCTCGGCTCGCCGGTCTGATCCTCCGGCATGAGCCGCAGGATCTCGAACACCTCGCCCTCGCCCGTCTCGCCCGGGATGCCCAGTCGGGGTCGGCAGACGCGCTCGCCGATCTTGAACTTGTGGGACATGCCGGGCTCCTGGACAGGTATGGCTGCGGTCGCGCCTCAGCGCTTCTTCTGAGCCTTCGCCTTACGGGCGAGATAGCGCGCGTCGCGCTGGGCCTTCTGCTCGGCCTGCAGCGCCTTGGCGCGCTCCTGGGCGGCCAGTTGCTCGGCGTGCTTGCGCTCGATCTCGGCGAGGCGTTCGGCCTCGGCCAAGGCGGCGGCGCGCTCGATCTCGGCCTGACGCTGGGCAGCGCGTTCGGCCGCGCGGGCCTCGCGGGCATCGACCACCGCGCGGCGGGCGGATTGGCGGGCGAGGACGGCCGGGTCATCGGCGGACGGGCGCGCCCGGAACCGGGCCAGCATCTCGGAGCGCGCCTTGGCGGCGGTCTCGAGGCGATCGGCGACACCCTGCTTGTTCAAAAAGCTCACAGACACTCCTGGATCGGGTGCGGCGAAGACCGTCACCCGCAGAGGGGAAAGTAGAAACACGACGGCAGATACGAAGAAGCCGCTCCCAGAGGAGCGGCTTCCGGAGAAACGCTGAGGACGGCGATCAGGCCGTCTGGAGCTGACCGGCGGACTGCTTGCCGCTGCGACGGTCGGTCTCCAGCTCGTAGGAGACCTTCTGGCCCTCGTTCAGGCCGCGCAGGCCGGCGCGCTCGACGGCCGAGATGTGGACGAACACGTCCTTGCCGCCGTCATCCGGCTGGATGAAGCCGTAGCCCTTGGTCTCGTTGAACCACTTGACGGTTCCGGTGCTCATGGAAGTCCTTGATCTTCGCAGGCATAGTGAGAGATGGCGCCCTCCCGAAGGAGCGGGCGCCGGCATCGACCGATAGCGATAGGAAAGTCAGAACCGCCCTGCGAAGGCGTAACGGTCCAAGATATCCGGACACGTGCCGATGCGGTAGAAGTAGACCGCCGGCGGTTCTTTGGCAAGCGCGGGGAAATATTTCCCCCGGCCAGCGCCGCAGCGATGCGGGAAATTCTTTCCGCAAATTCCGGTTGAGCAGCGCCAGAACGGTCGCTTGAACAACGGGATAAGGGATTTCGATGCGGCGCGGCCGCGCGAAACCTGTGCTGCCGACCGGACGATCGGACGCGGCCGACGCGCAGCCGGGCGGCGGGTTCGCTCAGGCCGGGACGAGGCGCAGGACACCCTCGCCGCGCCGGTGGCCGACGGCGGTCACGGCGACCTCGCGGGCGCGGCCGTCGGCGACGAGGGCGGCGGCGAGCGCCGCCCCGAAGGGCGCCGCCACCTCGAGCCCGTGCCCGATCACGTCCCCGAGGGCACGCAGGCGCGCGCGCGGCGCGAGCTGCGCCAGCGCCGCGCGCTCCTCCGCGGTGATCGGGGCGACGCCGGTGGCACCGGACAGGACGTGGTCGGGAGCCGAGAGGCCAGCCCGCCGCCAGAGGGTCTCGAGGCTGCCGGCGACGCTGCCCGGCACGCGCCGGGTCCGGTCACTCGCCACCGGCTCCAGCCGGGCCAGGGCGCGGGCGCCGCGGGCGGCAGCGTGCGCGGCGGATTCGAGCATCAGGAAGGCCGCACAGCTCCCGAGGATGAACCCGCCCGCCTCGCCACCCGCGTCGCCCCGCGCGAAGACCGGGCGATAGGCGTCGCGGGCGAGATAGCCGCCCATCTCGTGGATCACCAGAACGTCCGGCCGCTCGGCGCTGTAGGAGCCGCCGACCAGGATCGCGTCGATCTGGCCCGAAGCCACCCGCGCCTGGGCGATCCGCAGGGCGTCGACGCCGGCGGATTCCTCGCCCATGAACGTGCGCGAGGCGCCCGTCACCCCGTGCACGATGGCGATGTTGCCGGCGAGCAGGTTCGAGAGCTGGGCGAGGAACAGCGTCGGACGGAGATCGTTCTGAAGGCGCTCGTTCAGGTAGGCGCCCGGATCTGCGGCGTCGCGCAGACCGGTCAGGATCGCGCCGTCCGCCGCGTAGTCGCGCTCGCCGCCGCCCGCGGCCACGACGAGGTGAAGCGCCTGCTTGAAGGCGGCGTCGTCCTTCACGCCCGCCTCGTCGAGGGCGAGGCCGGCGGCGTAGACCCCGAGCCGCTGCCACGCCTCCATCTGCCGCTGGTCGCTGCGCTTGGGGATCTGGCCGTCCCACGCGATCGCCGGGGCCGGATGGACCGGATAGGGCGCGAAGGTCTCGCTGTCGGTGCGCGGGGCAGCCTCCCCGGCGAGGGCGGCCAGGTGGGCGTCGACGCCCTCACCCGCGCAGGAGACGAGGCCGAGGCCGGTGACGACGACGGGGCGGCTCATGGCTGACTCAGGGCTCGCGTTCGGCCGGCGCCGAATCGGGAAACAGGCCGATCGTCCGCGCCCGCTCGCGCATCGGCGCGTCGAGCCCGTCCGGGAACGGCATGGTGCGGAAGCGGAGCTCCGCGTCGCACAGCGCCTTGCCGTCGTGGCTGATCGCCGCCTTGGTCACCGCGTAGCCCGAGCCGTCGTGCTCCAGGGTCGCCGTGACGAGGAGGTCCGCGCCGGGCCCGACGAAGGACCGGAAGCGCGCCTTGTCGACCCCGGTGAGGAACGGCATCCGGGCGAAGTCGAGATGGGCGAGCACGAGGTACCCGGAGGCCTGGGCCATCGTCTCGGTCAGGAGCACCCCCGGCACGAGGGGATGGCCGGGGAAATGCCCCTCGAAGACCGGGCTCGCCATCGGAACCCGGGCGAGCGCCTCGATGCGGCCGGCGGCCCTGTCGAGGAGCCGCACGGAATCGATCATCTCGAAATATTCGAGGCGCATGACGGGTCGGATCGGCCTTGGTTCAGACCTTGGCGGCCTTCTCGGCCACGAGGCCGTCGATGCGCGCGCACAGGTTCTTGAGGACGAAGTACTCCTCGGCCGGGACCTTGCCCTCGTTCACCTCCTGGGTCCACCGCTCGAGCGGCAGCTTGATCCCGAAGGCCTTGTCCACCGCGAAGGCGATGTCGAGGAAGGCGAGGCTGTCGATGCCGAGGTCGTCGATGGCGTGACTCTCGGGCGTGATCTTGTCCCGCGGGATGTCGGCGGTCTCGGCTATGATGTCGGCCACGCGCTCGAAGGTGGCGCTGCCGTGGACGGGCTCGTCGGACATGTCTACTCGCGGGCTGTTCGAGTTCCGGATCGGTCGTGCGGGAGCCCCCTCGCCGCCCGGGCAGCCCGGCGCAGCGCCCCGCGCGGCCGCCCTACGCGTGGACGGGCCCTGGAACGCGGCCCGGTCGAATGGCGGCGACCTCTACACGAGGGTGTCAGAAGCGGCAACCGCGGCGCTTCCCCGGCGTTTCAGCGCCTGTCCACAGGCGTGCGCTGCCCGGTGCGGGGGCGCGCGTACGCTCCGGACGCGCGGGCCCTAGCTTGACGGCGAGACGAGGCGCGTCCTCAGGAGACCAGACGGATGCCACCGATCACCAAACCCGCCGCGCCGCCGGCGCGGATCGAGACGCCGCCGCTGCCGCCGCAGGAGCGCGCGCGCTCCCAGGGAGCGGCCCGCGTCCTGCTGGTCCTGGCCCTGACGGCCCTGGGCCTCTGGATCCTGCACGAGTTCCTGCCGGCGCTCGCCTGGGCGTTGGTCCTGGCGATCGCCCTCTGGCCGATCTACCAGCGGCTGGAGCACCGCTTCCCGCCGGGCAAGCACAACATCCTCCTGCCCACGCTGATGACCGCGGCCGTGGCGCTTGTCTTCCTGGCGCCGCTCGCGATCCTCGGCATCCAGGCCGCCCGCGAGGCCCACGACGTGGCGGAGTTCGTCCGGAACGCCGAGGCGAACGGCATCCCGGCTCCGGAATTCCTGCAGCACCTGCCCTACGGCGCCGCACAGGCGACCGCGTGGTGGAACGACAATCTCGGCCACGCGCAGGCGGGCTCCGACCTGCTGCGCCGCTTCGAGAATCACTCGGTGCTCGGCGCCTCGCGCAATGTCGGCCGCGAGGTGGTGCACCGGATCGTGCTGTTCGGCTTCAGCCTCGTGGCGCTGTTCTTCCTGTTCCGCGACTGGCGGACGGTGCGGGACCAGTCGCTCACCGCCTGCCACCGCCTGTTCGGACCGCGCGGCGAGCGCGTCGCCCGCCAGATGGTGGCCTCGGTGCACGGCACGGTCGACGGGCTGGTGCTGGTGGGCCTCGGCGAGGGCTTCGTGCTGGGGATCGTCTACCACTTCGCGGGCGTGCCCCACCCCGTTCTGCTCGGCGCGTTCACGGCGGTGGCGGCGATGATCCCCTTCGGCGCCGCCGTGGCGATCGCCGTCGCGGCGCTCCTCCTTGTGGCGGCGGGGTCGGTGACGGCCGCTCTGGTGGTGGCGGCGGCGGGCCTCGTCGTGACCTTCGTGGCCGACCACTTCATCCGTCCGGCGCTGATCGGCGGCACGACCAAGCTGCCCTTCCTGTGGGTGCTCCTCGGCATCCTCGGCGGCGTCGAGACCTTCGGGCTGCTCGGCCTGTTCGTCGGGCCGGCCGTGATGGCCGCCCTGGTCTTGCTGTGGCGAGAATTCACCGAGGGACAGGACGCGACGGCCTGAGTCGCGCGAGCCGCTAGTCGGCCGCGCTCGTCCCGGCCGCGGCCTCGACCCGGCGCCGATCCTGGCGCCAGTCGGCCGGCTTCTCGAAGGTGCCGGCCCAGATGCCCCGGCGGGTCGCCCAGGCGTGGCCCTCCTGCCGGATGTAGGGGGCTGTCACCTGGCGGCTGGCCAGCGCCAGCCCCTGGCCCACCATCCAGGCGGACAGATCCTCGCCCTGGACATGGCAGATCCCGGCGACGCGGCCGGCGACAGTGCCCTCGCGCCGCTCGCAGGTGACCACGCCGCCGCCGATCCGCGCGCGCAGGGCCTGCGCGGCCTCGCGGCCGCAGCGATACTCCCGCCCCTTGGCGGTCTCGCAGCTCTGCGCGGTCTCGGGGGCGTCGATGCCGTAGAGATGGATGCGCGTGCCCTGCACCTCGATCGTGTCGCCGTCGATGACGGTCGCCGGGCCGCTGACCGTCCCGGCCGCGGCCGCGGGGCCGCAGAGGAGGAGCAGGGCAAGCATCGGTCTGATCATAACGGGGATGTCCACGCGGGTGGCGAGAATCTGGTGACGAGTTCGTCGGGCCCGAGACGGTGCCCGGCCAATGTGGCGAATTTGCCGGGCGACCGAATCGGCCTCGCAGGCGCGTCGCCGAGTTTCGGCCGTCATGGTTGCCAAAGCGTTCCGCCCGCCGGAGCGAAGCTTGGCAACGGAACGACGGCCCGGAGCCGGTCGTTATGAGTCATGACCTTCCTCAAGACCCTGCTGGCCAGCCTGGCCCTGTGCGCGGCTCTCCTGGTCTGGGCCGGCTTCGAGATCGGTCCGGAGCGGCCGACCGGCAGGACCGGACCCGGCCTGACCGCCGCCGCGGTGCTGGCCAGCGACGGCATGGCGCCGGACGGTCGGCCGGGCGGGCCCGCCGCGGACGGTGGCGGCCTGGACCGTGCAGCTCTGGCCCGCCTCGCCGGACGCGTCTCCGGAGAAGTCCGCGACGCGTCCGCCGCGGCAGCGCCGGCCGGCTGACCGGCCCGGCGATCGGCGTCGGCCGCTCAGGTCCGGTACTTGCCGTTGCGCTTGATGAGAACGCGGGTGCCCACCGGCACGCGCTCGTACAGGTCGGCGATATCCTCGTTCAGCATCCGGACGCAGCCCGACGACATCTGCTCGCCGATGCTCCAGGGCTCGTTGGTGCCGTGGATGCGGAACAGGATGTCGCGGTTGCCCTGGTAGAGGTAGAGGGCGCGGGCGCCGAGGGGGTTGTCCAGGCCGCCCTTCCGGGTGCGCGGCAGGTCGGGATGCAGCGAGACCATCGTGACGGTCGGGCTCCAGTCCGGCCACACGCCCTTGCGCCCGACCCGCGCCTCGCCCTTCCAAGAGAAGCCGGCCTTGCCCACACCGACCCCGTACTGCATCGCCGTGCCGTCGGCCTGGACAAGGACGAGCTGACGCTTGTCGATGTCGACCACGATCGTCCCGGGCTGCTCGGGGCCGTTGTAGCTGACCTGCTGGCGGCGATACTTCGGATCGAGGCGCTGCGTGTCGACCAGCGGAATATCGAAGGGCTTGTCGGGTTTGCTGCCGATGTACCAGGCCGACTCGTCGTCCTGGGCAACTTGGACCGGACGAGTCTGGCACGCCGCCAGGGGGGCGATCGCCACGACGGCGAGGAGGACTCGCGAGAGAACGATCCGGCGCAGGCGGCTCCAGGCCGAGGGAAGCGTGGCGATCATAGGTCCTGTCGTGCGGGATACGGTCGTCGCGCCATGCCTACCGTCTCCGCGCCTGTGACGATGTAGCTTTTCCGCCGCAGCCGGCCGCGCGCGGGCCGCTCCCGCGGCCACGGTTGCGCCCTAATTCTGAATCGCAGAGGCGCTCTATTGCGCCCGGCGCGGAGGTGAGCGATGCCCGAGACCGAAACTCTTCCGACCGAGGCGACGGTCGCCCCGGATGTCCCGCTCAGACCGGCGATTCACCTCGATCACTGCGTGATCCACGTCAGCGACTGGGCGCGCTCCAACACCTTCTACCGGGACGTGGTGGGTGCCGAGATCGTCGAGCGCGGCGCCGGCTTCGCCTACCGGTTCGGCGGCGTCCAGCTCAATTGCCACGGCCCGGGCGTCGAGGCCGTGCCGGTGGCGGCGACTCCCGTCCAGCCGGGCAACAGCGACCTGTGCTTCCGCTGGTCGGGCGCGATCGAGACCGCGATCGCGCATCTCGAGGCCGCCGGGGTCCCGGTGGAACTCGGCCCGGTGGAGCGGCACGGCGCCGCGGGTGCGGGGATCAGCGTCTACTTCCGGGATCCGGACGGCTCGCTCCTGGAGTTCATCACCTACGCGGGATGATCAGCCCCGGCTCTCGGCCAGCGCCTGATTGGTCTGCTCCAGCCGCAGCGCCAGCACGCGCATCAGGGCGATGCTGATCTGCGGAAACTGTGCCAGGAGTTCCAGGAACACGCCGCGGTCGATGCGCAGGGCGGTCACCGCGGATTGCGCCGTCACGGTGGCGGAGCGGGGCTGCTCGGCCAGGATGCCCATCTCACCGACGAGGGCGTCCTGGCCGAGGAGCGCCAGCCGCACCGGCCCGGCGGGACCGTCGATGCTGACCTCCGCCGTGCCCGAGAGGATCACGTAGGCCGCATCCGCCACGTCGCCGCGGGCGAAGAAGCGTTGCCCCGGCTCGAAATGGACCCGCTCGCTGGTGAAGGCGAGGAGCTTCAGGCGCGCCGGCTCCACCTCGCGGAAGAGCGGCACCTGCTTCAGGGAGGAAACCTCGGTGTCGAGGGTCATTCGGGGGCTCCGCGACGGGTCTCACGCCCAGGACGGCGGGGCCGGACGGGCGCGCTTATCCATGCGGTTCGTCAGGCACTTGTCCAGCCCCGCGCCTGCCGCAACCTGTCGGTGTGGTCTGGGCGCCGTCCTGACGGTGGGCCTCGCCCTGGCGTCGGGCCCGGCCGCGGCACGCCTCGTCCAGGCCGATCTCGCCCGCGTCGCGGTCGCGCCGCCCCCAGGTGCCCGGGTCCCGCTCGACCTCGCCGCGACCGACGCGCGCACCGACCGGCCGACCACTCTGGGGCAGGCCGTCGGGGGCCGCGCGGCCCTGCTGCTACCGGTGGACTACACCTGCGGGAATGTCTGCGACCCGATGCTGTCCATGTCGGCGGACGCCCTGGCGGCCACGGGCCTCCCGATCGACGACTACGCCCTCGTGCTGGTCGGGATCGACCCGCGCGACGATGCCGCGGCCGCGCGCCGCATGCTGGTCGAGACCCTCGGGGACCGGGCGAAGACCGTCCGGCCCCGGGCGCTCCTCGTGTCGGACGGCGCGCTGGCGCGCCTCACCGGCGCGCTGGGCTACAAGGCGGTGTACGATGCCGGGACCGACAGCTTCGCGCATCCCGCGGCGGCGCTTCTTCTCGCCGCCGACGGCCGGCTGTCGCGGGTCCTGTCGCCCCTGGCGCTGACCGAGCGCGACCTCCGCCTCGCCCTGATCGAGGCCGGCGAAGGCCGGATCGGCAGCATCGCGGACCGGCTCACCCTGCTCTGCTACGGCTACGATGCCGCGCGCGGTATCTACACGCCGCTGATCCAGCGAATCCTGACGGTAGCCGGGATCGTCACGATCCTGGCAATCGCCCTTCTGATCGCGGGCCTGACGCGCCTCGCGCGCCGGCGTCAGGCCTGAGACCTCTCCGTCCGACTCAGCGCTTCGTGGCGAGGCCCAGACCGCCGGGAGGGGGCGCGTCGCGCTTGAGACTGGCATTCAGGTGCGGCGAATCCGTCGGCTCCTCGCGCGTGGTCGGCGTGGCGGAATCTTCCGGCGCGGGCATCGGCGGCAGCGGTGGCGTGTTCGGCCGCGGCGCCGAGGCCTCATCCTTGACCATGTTGCGGTTCGTCATACGCGAAAACCTTTCCCTCGCGCCGCGCGGCGGCGCCATCCACCCGGAACAAGCCGCCGAACCTCCGGGGCAGCCGGAGCGAACGCGGACATCAACCAGCGTCGAATGTCGACCAACGCGGGACACAAGTCCGGGTTGCTGCCAAGCTTAGCTGGCGGAAGCTTGAGCAGGTCTCAGGATAGGAACCTTGGTTATTGCTGAAGGTTGTTGCGGGGTGAAGCGAAGCCTGAGGAGGAACTGATGGCATCCGGGAATTCGACCTCGAAGCGGGGCTTTGCCTCGATGGATCTGGAGCGGCAGCGCGAGATCGCCAGCAAGGGCGGCCGCAGCGTGCCGGCCGAGAAGCGCTCCTTCTCGCAGGACCGTGAGCTCGCCTCGTCCGCCGGCCGCAAGGGTGGCCAGTCCACGGGGACCGGCCGGGCCGAGTGAGGCCGCTGCCGAACCGAACCGCGTAGCGGCGCCGTGTCCCCCGGGACCGGCGCCGTTCTCGATTCCGGCCCCGGGCCGAGAGAGTCCCGCCAGCGTCGTTCACACAGCAAAAGGCCCCGCCGAAACGGCGGGGCCTTTTGCTGTGGGACTCCCGTCGGCGCCGATCAGGAGATGCAGCGGCCGGGGGTCATGCGCCGCGCCTCGGGGCCGACCAGTGAACTCAGGGCCGCCTCGCACCCCTCGCGCATCCGCCGCGGCGGCTGCCGCAGGATCGGCTTGATCTCGAGATCCTGGGCCTCACCCGCGACGGGCGCGTTCCGGCTCTCGAGCCGCTGCACGCCCGCCACCCGCGTCGGGCTGATCGACAGGGAGACCGGGCGCATTCCGGGCAGCGGGGCCTGAACGGTCTGAGCCGTGGGAACCGGCATCGTCCAGCGATCCGCCGTGTCGCGAACCACCGGCTGGATCAGAACGGTGAGAAGAGCGGCAGGAGCACTCACGCCCAGAATGAAACCAGACCGCAGCATCGCCCCGACCTCATCGCGAGAGCTTGACAGGATGTTCGTACAACGCGCCCTGCAATCGCAGGTTCCTAGACTGTGCCGCGTCTACGCATCCTGAGTATTCGAACGCAGCTCGGCCGTTGGTGCGGCGGCGCACGCCCGCTATCCACAGACCCGAACCGTTGCCGAAAAACCACTCGCTACGAAAAATCGCCCGCCCTGGAACCTCCTGGGCCGGCACCCGTTCCCTCTGCACCCGGCCACCTGGTCCTCCCCGCATTCCCCTTGTGCATCGGCCGGAACCTTCGCGACGGGCTGGAGCCTTCTCCGGCCCGTTTTTTTGCGCGCTTCCGGACACGGGCGGCGGCCAGGCAACAAAAAACCCCGGCTCGCGCCGGGGTTTTTTGTTGCCACCGTTCCCGGTCGCGGGCGGCCCGGGCGAACCCCGGGCGCGACCCTACAGGCCGGCCTCAGGCCGTCTTGGCCTCGCGCCGACGGGCGGTCTGCTGGAAGAACAGCGCCTGGCTGATCACCGCCGAGACGTTGGCGGGCTGGAACGGCTTGGCGATGAGGAAGGCCGGCTCGGGCCGCTCGCCGGTGAGGAAGCGCTCCGGATAGGCGGTGATGAAGATCACCGGCACCTCGAAGGACTTCAGGAGGTCGTTCACCGCGTCGAGGCCGGAGGAGCCGTCGGCGAGCTGAATGTCGGCCAGGATCAGGCCGGGGCGCTTGCCCTCGCCGGCGATCTTGATCGCCTCGGTACGGGTGCGGGCAACGCCGATGACGTTGTGGCCGAGACCCTCGACCAGAGCCTCCAGATCCATCGCGATCAGGGGCTCGTCCTCGATGATGAGGATCTCGGTCGCCATGTCGGCGGCGAGCTCACGGCCGGCCTCGTCGACGAGGTCGCGAACCTCGGACACGTCCACGCCGAGGATGATGGCCGCGTCCTCCTCCGAGAAGCCCTCGAGGCAGGAGAGCAGGAAGGCCTGGCGCGGCAGCGGCGTGATCTGACCGAGGCGCACCTCCGCAGGCAGGTCGTGCTGAACCTGCTCGCTGCGGCCGTTGACCGAGAGCGAGTTCCAGATCCGCGTGAAGACGCGGAACAGGTCGGCCTTGATGTTGGTGCTGCGACCGAGCGTGTCCGGCTCGTTGACGAGGGTCTCCAGGGTGGCGGCGACGTACGCGTCACCCGCCACTTGGCTACCCGTGAGCGCGCGCGCGTAGCGGCGCAGGTACGGCAGGTGCTGTACCACGAGTTGCGATGTCGACATTCGATCCCCTGTGCCTCGCCGTGTTGCCCGGCCGCGAGCGCCTCGATCCGTTACCGAGGGCCTGCCGGGGCCGGCTCTGTGTCCTGCGCAGCCTACCGCCCAACGCGGAGGCCCGCACTCCGTTCCACCCCCCGGCGGAACCGATGCCGGCGCGCAGGCGTTGCCGGCGCAGCCATGGCGTATGTCGAGCCGCAGCACAATGCGGCCGGGCCGACTTCGGCAACAAGGGGCGTGTTGATGGTGGACCAGGGGAAGGAGGCAGGTCTTCGCGCGCGCGACCCGCACGCCGAGACTGCTTCGGATCGCTCATCGGCGCCCGAGAACAGCTCCGGTGACGCATCCGCTTCCGACCAGCCCGACCGCGCCCGGAGCAGGAACGGCCTGAGCGATCAGACCCGCAATCGCATCGCCGCGCAGTTGCGCGCGATGTACGACACGGTCACGCAGCAGCCGGTCCCCGACCGCTTCGCCGAGCTGATCGCACAGCTCGACAGCGCCGACCGCAAGGGCTGAGCCGCCGACGCATTGATCGGCCTGCATGCGAGCAGCGCTCGGACCGCCCCCACCTGTCCTCACACGATCGTGGAGACCGGCCCGGCCAATCACCATCGCGCGCGGCGGCATCATCCCGACGGAAGAAGCCGCCGCCCTGAGGCGACGGCTTCTCCTGCGTGCCCGTGCGCCGGCCCGCGTTCGGGGCCGGCATATCCGGTCAGTCGTCAGAGGGTCGGCGAACGGCCCCGCATCAGGCCGACGACGGCGGAGATCGCGAACAGGACGATCGCCACGAAGAACACCAGCTTGGCCGCTTCCATAGCGGTGCCGGCGATGCCGCCGAAGCCAAGCAGAGCGGCCACGAGGGCGACGACGAGAAAAGTTACGGCCCAACCGAGCATGGTTCGTATCCTTAGAAAGTACCAACGCGGGCGGGCCGCGTCGTTCTGAACACGAAAACGCCAAGGTTTAGCTCCGGTTCCGCCCCTATTGCGAAGTCCTGTGAGTCCCTACGGCCGCGCGCGCCGTCCGCGACACGGGGTGACGGAACGAGACAGGGGCGCTAGCGTTCGAAGATAGGTCTCCAGGCTCGATCCGGGATTTGCGATGCTGCAATCTGCCAAGAGTGCCGTTCGATCGAAGGCCGCCGCGATGGCGGCGCGCGTGACCGAGATCGTCGACAGGGCCGGCGATGCCCTGCGCGCGGCCGCGCTCGGACTCGTGCCGGCACCGGCGCCCGTACCGGTCCGCGTGCGCGCGCGCCAGCCGCGCCGGCAGGACTGACCGCACGGCGGGCGCGCCCCGCGGGATCGGACGCGGCCCCCTCCGCGTCCATCCGGCTCGGCGCGCGGTGGGATCGCCACCCCGGCCGCGATGGCCAGCACCGCGGACGGGTCCTGACGGCGACCGACACTCCCTTTGCCGTGGCCGCCGATCCGCACAGCCTTCGGGGTGATTGCCACGCGGCCGCCGAGCGTCCATGGAACCGCCGTTTCGATCGCACGGGATCGCGATGGCGGACACCGACGAGACCACCCTGACCTTCGATCCCTCGATGCCTCCGGCCGGCCGGCTGGACCGGGTCGCGCCGCTGATCCGCCGACGGGTCGCGCCGAACGGCGGCCCGTTCACGGCGAGCGGCACCTGCACCTACGTGGTGGGCCAGGAGCGCGTCGCGGTGATCGATCCGGGCCCGGACGATCCGGCCCATGTCGACGCGCTGCTTCAGGATCTCGGCACCGAGCGGGTCGAGGCCATCGTGGTCACCCACACCCATCGGGATCACTCGCCCGGAGCAAGGCTGCTCGCCGCGCGCACCGGCGCGCCGATCGTCGGATGCGCGCGGCACAGGGCCGCGCGGGCCCTGTCGGAAGCGGAGACCCCGATGCTCGACGCGAGCGCCGACCGGGCGCACGCGCCGGAACGGATCATGGTGGAGGGCGACGCCGTGTCCGGCCCGGGCTGGACCCTCGTGGCCGTCGAGACCCCCGGTCACACGATGAACCATCTCGCCTTCGCGCTGCCGGAGGCGCGGGCGCTGTTCTCGGGCGACCACGTCATGGCGTGGTCGACGACGATCGTGGCCCCGCCGGACGGCGCGATGCGGGCCTACATGGAGTCCCTCGACAAGCTGCGCGGCCGCGACGAGGCGGTCTACTGGCCGGGGCATGGCGGCCCGGTGCGCGAGCCCGCCCGGTTCCTCCGGGGACTGGCCGGGCACCGCCGCCAGCGCGAGGCGGCGATCCGCGCACGGCTGGCAGCCGGCGACGGGCGAATCGCCGACATCGTCGCGGCGATCTACCAGGGGCTCGACCCCCGGCTCCGCGGCGCGGCGGCCCTGTCGGTCTTCGCCCATCTGGAGGATCTGGTCGGACGCGGGCTCGCGTCCTGCGACGGCGCCCCCCGGCTCGACGGCACTTACGCGCCGGCCTGAGGCGCGCGGCGGCTCACTTCACCGCGAGGGCGAGGTTGGCGACGTCGTCGAGATAGGCCCGGATCCGGTCGGCGTTGCTGCCGAAATCCCGGCCGCCGAGCCGCGAGGCCGAGCGCACGTCGATCCGCGCCCCGTCGGCACGGGGGCGGATGCGCACGGTGACATCGTCGGGCAGGTTCAGGATCAGCCCCCGGGCCACGGCCTCGATCCGGCCGTTGCCGGTCCGGCCGCCCGGCCGGATCGCCTCGACGATCTGCCAGTGCCGCTTCAGGGCCGCCTGCCGGGCGAGTTCGAACGCCTCGTCGGCGCCGATATCGAGGGTCAGCGGCGCGATCTGCGGATAGGCGCCGCGCTGGCTCTCGCGTGCCGCCGGGCTCGGGTCCGCCGGGTAGCGTCCGCCGCGGGCCGCGAAGGCCGCCCGCGAGCGCGAGAAGGCCGGCGGATTGTCGATGTCGGTGGTGATGTCAGACAGGGCGGGCAACCGCAGGCCGCGCAGGCCCAGGAAGGCGGGGTAGCCCAGCACCGCCAGCGCGAGGACCAACCCGGCGAGGGCGGCCCCGAGGCCGCGGGCGCCCTCGCGCCAGACCCGCACGAAGGCGAAGATCGCGGCCGCGGCCGCCAGCAGCGCGACGCCGAGTCCGGCCAAGAGGGCCACGAGGGCGGCGTTCGTGTCGGAGCGCGGATCCCGGACGAGGACGAGGGCGATCCCGGTGGCGATGACGGCGAACACGGCGAGCCGCCGGGCCAGCGGCCCCGCGCGGGTGACGGGTTCCTCGATGAGCAGACGGCGCATGGGGATCATGGAGGCGTTCGAGGCCTGATCTTAGAGCTTGGCCGGGGCCGGCACCATGGCGCGGCCGTCACGGGGCATAGGCGCGGGCGTTGCCGGGCAGTCCGAGCGTCGCGGGCAGCTTGAGCGGATCGGGGAGCATCGCGTCCCCGTACCGGCCGGCCGGATCGGAGGCCTCGCTGTGGGCGACCGTCTGGGCCGTCAGGGCGCTCCAGGGCCCCGTGACCGCGAACAGGATCCCGCGGGAGGCGTCGCCGGGCGGGCGCAGGACGAGGTCGCCCTTGGCATCGAGCCGCCGCTCCGGCAGCGAGACCTGACCGTGCAGGGTCGCCCCGACGCTCGGCCCCAGGAGCCCCGATTCGGCGATCTCGCCCACGCCGTCGACGAAGCGCAGCGTCACCACGGCCCGCTCGAAGGCCGTCCGGCCGTTCCGGCGCGCCAGGGCTCCGGACGCCACCGCACCGTTGCGGTGGACGACGTCGGCGAGGTCGAGGCCGGCGATGGCACCGCCGTCCATGGCGAGCGTGGCCCGACCATTCAGATGCGCCAGCAGCCCGGCCGTGTCGCGGGCCCTGGAATCGAGGGCGAAATGCCCCTGCACGGGCCCGATGACCCACCGCGCCGCACCGATCTCGCCGAGGAGCGCGCCGAGATCGACGCGATCGAGGCTCCCCTGCGTGCGCAACTCGGTCGCGGCCGGGTCGGCGCCGCTCGTCAGGTTCACGCGCCCCTTGAACGTGCCATCCTGGATCCGGGCCCGGTTCACCGCCACTTCCAGGGCGGCCTCCCGCACCAGGACGCTCGCCGCCAGATCCTGCACCCGGACCGCGCCGGCGCGTCCCTCGGCCGCCGACAGGCGCAAGTCGAGGTCGCCCCGCGTGAAGGGCGCCAGGGCGATCGACACGGGCGCGGGGTCGAGGAGTCGCGACAGATCCGCGACGAGCGGCGTGAGATCGAGTGTCTCGGCCGCCAGGGTCGCCTGCACCGAGAGGCGCGGCGCCTTGCCGGGCCCGAGTGCGACGGCGCCTGCCCCCTCGAGCACGTTCTGGCCCAGGCCGATGCGCAGGCTCGGCCACGAGACGGACCGCTCGGCCGTCTCGAACCGGCCGTCGACCGAGAAGGCCCCGGCGAGCGGCGCCAGCGGCACGTCACGGCCGATCCAGGCCAGGCTCTCCGGCAGGGATCGCGTCTCGAACCGGACCTGCCCGGACATGACGGGCAGCGCGCCCCCCTCCGCGGGCGGCGCCAGCGTTCCGTCCGCCGCGAGGCTGCCGTTCGGCCACGTGATCTCCGCGGTGAAGGGGCTGCCGCGGCGCTGGGCCAACGCGGCCGGACGCAGGTGAGTCAGGGCGATCCGGGTCGGTACGCCCCGCCAGATCAGGCTGGCCCGGCCCTCGGCGGCCCTGCCCCAGAGCGGCCACGCGATGTCGAGGTCGATATCCCGGGCCGCGTCGCCGGCGGCGAGGCGCGCGTCGCGCAGGACGATCCGGCGCGGCCGGGCCGTCTCGCCGGACCGGGCCTGCTCGGCGAGGCGCGCGAGGGCTGCGTCCCAGCCGACGGGATCGTCCGACAGCCGCGCGCCCTCCAGGCGGAGGCCGCTGACGGCCGCGCGCCCCCCGAGGAGGCTCAGCGGGTCGAGGTCGATGGTCAGGCGGCCCTCCTCCGCCAGGACCGGGCCGGCGGAACCGGCGGCGAGCCGGACGCGGTCGAAGGTCAGGCGCGGCCAGGGCAGCACCGCGAGGCGCGCCGGCCCCTCCAGCGTCAGACCGAGGCCGTAGGCATCGAAGGCGCGGCGGGCGAACGCCGTGACCCGGCCGTCCTCCACGGGCCAGTCGCGCAGGCCGAGGCCGGCAGCGATCAGGCTCCCGAGAGCGAGGACGAAGATCGGGCGGCGCAGCGACATCATGCTCCGAAGGGGCGGCGGCTGTGGCCGGAAGCCGGGCGCCGCGCCGGCCCCTCGGGCTGCCACGGCCCGGCAGGGTCTGCACGTCGAGGGGGCAACTTAGCGTCCCCGGCCGGCTTTGTCTGCCGCGCCCGCGCAGGGCCGCCCTGCCCTCCCCAACGCAGTGCCGGTTACGGATCGCCCGGGACCGCACGGACCGGTGCGGCGCACCACTGGATTTCGCGCGCGGAATCGGGGAGAGCAGGCGCGAGGACACGCGCTTCCCAAGGTTTCGGCCGGTCGGATCCGGCGGGAAAAGGACGGTTCGATGAAGAAGGTCTACACGGATGCCGCCGCCGCCCTGGCCGGCCTCCTGCACGACGACATGATGGTGATGTGCGGCGGCTTCGGCCTCTGCGGCATCCCCGACGAGCTGATCGAGGCGGTGCGCCTCTCGGGCGTCAAGGGCCTCACGGTCGTGTCGAACAATGCCGGCATCGACGGGGTCGGCCTCGGCAAGCTCCTGGATACCCGCCAGGTCGCCAAGATGATCTCGTCCTACGTGGGCGAGAACAAGGAGTTCGCCCGCCAGTATCTCGGCGGCGAGCTGGAGATCGAGTTCAACCCGCAGGGCACGCTGGCGGAGCGGATCCGCGCCGGCGGCGCGGGCATCCCGGCCTTCTTCACCAAGACCGGCGTCGGCACCAAGGTCGCCGAGGGCAAGGAAGTCCGCGAGTTCGACGGCGAGCAGTACGTGATGGAGCGCGGCCTGTTCGCCGACCTCGCCCTGGTCCACGCCCACACCGGCGACACCGAGGGGAACCTGCGCTACCGGATGACCGCCCGCAACTTCAACCCGATGATGGCCACCGCCGCCAAGATGACGGTGGCGCAGGTCGAGCACCTCGTGAAGCCCGGCGAGATCGACCCGGACACGATCCACACGCCCGGCATCTTCGTGAAGCGGATCATCGACGTCGGGCAGCGCGACAAGCGCATCGAGCAGCGCACCACGCGCAAGCGCGGCGACAGCACCCCGGCCGCGGCGGCCGGCGGCGGCACGCACTGATCGGACGGGAAGGGAGCGAGAACGATGGCCTGGACCCGCGAGCAGATGGCGGCGCGCGCCGCCAAGGAGCTGGAGGACGGCTTCTACGTGAACCTCGGCATCGGCATCCCGACGCTGGTGTCGAACTACATCCCCGAGGGCATGTCGGTGCAGCTCCAGTCGGAGAACGGCATGCTGGGCATGGGCCCCTTCCCGTACGAGGGCGAGGAGGACCCGGACCTGATCAACGCCGGCAAGCAGACGATCACGGCGCTGCCGACGACGAGCTACTTCTCCTCGGCCGATTCCTTCGGGATGATCCGCGGCGGGCACATCAACCTGTCGATCCTCGGCGCCATGCAGGTGGCCGGCAACGGCGACCTCGCGAACTGGATGATCCCCGGCAAGATGGTGAAGGGGATGGGCGGCGCCATGGACCTCGTGGCGGGCGTGAAGCGCGTCGTCGTGGTGATGGAGCACGTCGCCAAGAACAAGGACGGCACCGAGAGCCCGAAGCTGCTCAAGGCCTGCGACCTGCCGCTGACCGGCACCCGCGTGGTCGACCTGGTGATCACCGATCTCGGCGTGTTCGAGATCGACAAGAAGGGCGACGGCGGCATGAGGCTGATCGAGCTCGCCGACGGCGTCACCGAGGACGAGATCCGCGGGAAGACCGAGGCCGACTTCACGGTCGTCCTGAAGAACTGACGCCCCTGGGCCCGGCGGCCGACGTCGCCGGGCCCGTCGCGGGACGCGTTACCGGGGTCGGACGACCGATCGTCTAACGGTCCCGCGGACGCGGCCGACGCGCCCCTCACGCCTCGACTCGGACGCGAAACACCCCCTGCCACGTTCGGAACAGGAGGTGTTTCGCGCGGTCAGTGCAGGCCCGGCCGCGGGGCTCGGTCCCGTGAGTCCGTCCGGCCGCGGCCGTGTCAGCCCGCGTCGCTGGCGCCCGCACCCGCGAGCTGCGGGTCCCGGGTCGCCGGGCGCACCGGGCTGTCGGCCGCCGGCTCCGCGCCGTGCAGCGCCCGCCGGACGTAGCCGTCGACCCGGTCGCCCTGCTCCGGCAGGGCAGCCTCGAGATGGGCGATCATCTTGGGCGTCCAGAACGCCTTGATGTGCTTCTGGATTCCGGCCACCGCCTCCTCCTCCGGGTAGGACCGGAAGAAGGTGGCGATCTGGTTGGCCATGCGGACGAGCTTGTCCGCCTGCGTCACGGCGCTCATCGGGTACTCTTACTCTGCCGCGTCCAGGGTCTGTGCGATCCGGGTCAGGGAGAAGTCCTCCTCGTAGAACTTCGCCTGCCAGTCGGAGGGCCGGTTGGTCCGCCGGACCTGCACCGCCGTCACCTTGTACTCGGGGCAGTTCGTCGCCCAGTCCGAGTAATCCGTGGTGATGACGTTGGCGCCGGTCTTGGCGTGGTGGAAGGTCGTGTAGACCACCCCGGGCTGCATCCGCTCGGAGATCTTGGCCTTCAGGGCGATGTCGCCCGAGCGGCTCTCCAGGGCGACGAGGTCGCCGTCCACGATGCCGCGCAGCTCCGCGTCGAACGGGTGGATCTCCAGCACGTCCTCCTCGTGCCAGCGCGAGTTCTCGGTGCGCCGGGTCTGCGCGCCGACATTGTACTGGGAGAGGATCCGGCCCGTGGTGAGGATCAGCGGGAACTTCGCCCCCGTCCGCTCCTCGGTGGCCACGAACTCGGTGATCATGAACCGGCCCTTGCCGCGGACGAACCGGTCCACGTGCATCATCGGCGTGCCGAGCGGCGCCTTCTCGTTGCAGGGCCACTGCACCGAGCCGAGCTCGTCGAGCTTGGCGTAGGACACGCCGGTGAAGCTCGGGGTGAGCGAGGCGATCTCGTCCATGATCTCGGACGGGTGGCTGTAGGTCATCGGGTAGCCCAGCGCGTTGGCGAGCAGCACCGTGCCCTCCCAGTCGCCGTAGCCGCCCATCGGGGCCATGACCTTGCGGACCCGCGAGATGCGGCGCTCGGCGTTGGTGAAGGTCCCGTCCTTCTCGAGGAACGAGGCGCCCGGCAGGAAGACGTGGGCGTACTTGGCGGTCTCGTTCAGGAACAGGTCCTGGACGACGATGCACTCCATCGCCATCAGGCCCGACGTCACGTGGTGCGTGTCGGGGTCGGACTGCGCGATGTCCTCGCCCTGGATGTACATGCCCTTGAACGAGCCCTCGACGGCCTCGTCCAGCATGTTGGTGATGCGCAGGCCCGGCGCGTTGTCGAGCTTGGCGCCCCAGAGGGCCTCGAAGCTCTCGCGGGTGGCGTCGTCCGAGACGTGGCGGTAGCCGGTGAGCTCGTGCGGGAACGAGCCCATGTCGCAGGAGCCCTGGACGTTGTTCTGGCCGCGCAGCGGGTTCACGCCGGCGCCGAGCTTGCCGATATTGCCGGTGGCCATGGCGATGTTCGCCATGCCCATGACCATGGTCGAGCCTTGGCTGTGCTCGGTGACGCCGAGCCCGTAGTAGATGCCGGCCGCGCCGCCTTTGGCGTAGAGCCGGGCCGCTCCGCGGACCTGCTCAGGGTCGAGGCCGGTGAAGGACTGCTGGTTCTCCGGGGAGTGTCGCTCGTCGGCGATGAACCGCGCCCAGGACTCGAACTCGGCGAGGTCGCAGCGCTCGCGGACATAGGCCTCGTCGATCAGCCCCTCGGTGACGATCACGTGCGCCAGCGAGTTGATGAAGGCGACGTTGGAGCCGGGCTTCAGCGGCAGGTGATAGTCGGCCTTGATGTGGGGCGACTTGACGAGGTCGATCTTGCGCGGATCGGCGACGATCAGTTTCGCGCCCTGCCGGAGGCGCTTCTTCATCCGCGAGCCGAAGACCGGGTGGCCGTCGGTCGGATTGGCGCCGATCACCAGGATCACGTCGGAATGCTCGACCGACTTGAAGTCCTGGGTGCCGGCCGAGGTGCCGAGCGTCGACATCAGGCCGTAGCCGGTCGGCGAGTGGCAGACGCGGGCGCAGGTATCGACGTTGTTGTTGCCGAAGGCGGCGCGCACCAGCTTCTGGACGAGGTAGGCTTCCTCGTTGGTGCAGCGCGACGACGTGATGCCGCCGACCGAATCCTTGCCGTACTGGGCCTGGATCCGCTTGAACTCGGAGGCCGCCCGATCGATGGCCTCCTCCCAGGAGACCTCGCGCCACGGATCCGTGATCTTCTCGCGGATCATCGGCTTGGTGATGCGGTCCTTATGGGTGGCGTAGCCGTAGGCGAAGCGGCCCTTGACGCAGCTATGGCCCTCGTTGGCCTTGCCGCCCTTGTACGGGACCATGCGGACGACGCGCTCGCCCTGCATCTCGGCCTTGAACGAGCAGCCGACGCCGCAATACGCGCAGGTCGTGACCTCGGCGTGCTCCGGCTGGCCGTACTCGTGGATCGACTTCTCCTGCAGGGTCGCGGTCGGGCAGGCCTGCACGCAGGCGCCGCAGGACACGCACTCGGACTCGAAGAAGTTGGTCGGGCCGGCCGCCACGCGGCTGTCGAAGCCGCGACCCGCGATGGTCAGCGCGAAGGTGCCCTGCACCTCCTCACAGGCGCGGACGCAGCGGTTGCAGACGATGCACTTCGACGGGTCGTAGGTGAAGTACGGGTTCGACTCGTCCTTCGGCAGGTACTTCTCGGAGCTCGGCCGGACGTGGTTGTCGCCCTCGTAGCCGTAGCGCACGTCGCGCAGGCCCACGACGCCCGCCTGGGTCTGCAGCTCGCAGTCGCCGTTCGCCGCGCAGGTCAGGCAGTCGAGGGGGTGGTCGGAGATGTAGAGCTCCATCACGCCCTTGCGGAGCCTGGCGAGCTTCTCGTTCTGGGTGTGGACCACCATGCCGTTCTCGGCCGGCGTCGTGCACGAGGCGGGCGTGCCGCGCCGGCCCTCGATCTCAACGAGGCAGAGGCGGCAGGAGCCGAACGGCTCCAGCGAGTCGGTGGCGCAGAGCTTCGGGATCTGCGTCCCGGCCTGCATCGCCGCCGCCATTACCGAGGTGCCGGCGGGCACCGTCACCGACATGCCGTCGATCGTCAGCGTCACCGTCTGCGCGCTGACGCGGATCGGCGTGCCGTAGTCGATTTCTTTGATGAGGGCCATGCGCGCCGCCTCACTCAGCCGCCGCAGGCAGCGAGCCCGCACGGCGAAAATCTTCGGGGAAATGGGTGATCGCGCTCATGACGGGCATCGGGGTGAGCCCGCCCATGGCGCAGAGCGACCCGTCGGTCATGACCTCGCAGAGGTCCTCGACCAGCTTCAGGTTCGCGTCCGGCCGGATGCCGGCGATCACCTTGTCCATGGTCTCGACGCCGCGGGTCGCGCCGATGCGGCAGGGGGTGCACTTGCCGCACGACTCGGTGGCGCAGAACTCGAAGGCGAAGCGGGCCTGGGCGGCCATATCGACCGTATCGTCGAACACCACGATGCCGCCGTGGCCGACGAGGCCCTTCTTGGCCGCCATCGCCTCGTAGTCGAGGGGCGTGTCGAGGAGATGGTCGGGGAAGTAGGCCCCGAGCGGCCCGCCGACCTGCACGGCCCGGACCGGCCGACCTGAGCGGGTGCCGCCGCCGAAATCCTCGATCACCTGACGGAGGGTGATGCCGAAGGCCATCTCGATCAGGCCGCCGTGCTTGATATTGCCGGCGAGCTGGATCGGCAGGGTGCCGAGCGAGCGGCCCATGCCGTAATCGGCGTAGGCCCTGGCGCCGTTCTCCAGGATCCACGGCACGGCCGTGAAGGTCATGACGTTGTTGACCAGCGTCGGCTTGCCGAGGAAGCCCTTCAGCGCCGGGATCGGCGGCTTGGCCCGCACGATGCCGCGCTTGCCCTCCAGGCTCTCCAGCAGCGAGGTCTCCTCGCCGCAGATATAGGCCCCGGCGCCGAGGCGCACGTCCAGGTGGAAGCTCTTGCCCGAGCCCAGGATGTTGTCGCCGAGCACGCCCGCCGTCACGCCGTTGGCGATCGCCTCCTTCAGGGTCGCGAAGGCCTGCGGGTACTCGGAGCGCAGGTAGATGTAGCCGCGGGTGGCGCCGGTGGCGACGCCCGCGATGGTCATGCCCTCGATGAGGTTGAAGGGATCGCCCTCCATCATCATCCGGTCGGCGAAGGTGCCGGAATCGCCCTCGTCGGCGTTGCAGACCACGTATTTCTGGTCCGCCTCGGCGAGCATCACGGTGTTCCACTTGATGCCGGCGGGGAAGCCGGCACCGCCCCGGCCGCGCAGGCCGGACTCGCGCACCGCCGCGACAATGCCCTCGGCATCGAGCTTCAGGGCGGCCTCGAGGCCGCGGTAGCCGCCATGGGCCCGGTAATCGTCCACGGAGACCGGGTCGATCACGCCGCAGCGGTGGAAGGTCAGGCGCTGCTGCCGGGCGAGGTAGGGGATTTTTTCAGGATCGCCGAGGCGCAGGGCGTGGTCGCCGCCCGTGGTCAGGCCGGCATCCAGCAGGGCGTCGACGTCGGCGAGCGTCACGGGTCCGTAGGCGACCCGCCCCTCGGGCGTGCCGATTTCGACCATCGGCTCCAGCCAGAACAGGCCGCGGGAGCCGGTGCGGACGATGGTGACGTCGAGGCCGCGGCGCTCGGCGCCCGCGAACAGGGCGCGGGCGACCTTGTTGGCGCCGAGGCCGAGGGCGACGGCGTCGCGCGGAACGTAGAGGGTCACGCTCACTGGCGCACCTCCGTCAGGGCAGCTTCGAGGGCGTCGGCGGTCAGGTGCGCGACCGGCTCACCGTCCACCAGCGCGGCGGGACCGTTGGCGCAGAGGCCGAGGCAGTAGACCGGCTCGACCGTGGCGCTGCCGTCGGCGGTGGTCTCGTGCCAGCCGCAGCCGAGGCGGCCGAGGATCTCGCGGTGCAGCTTGTCGGAGCCCATGGCCTGGCAGGCCTCGGCCCGGCACAGCTTCACCTCGTGGCGGCCGGCGGGGTGGGCGCGGAAGTCGTGGTAGAAGGTGATGCAGCCGTGGACCTCGGCGCGCGACAGGTTCAGCGCGTCCGCGATCAGCGGCACGGCGCCGGAATCCACGTAGCCGAAGGTTTCCTGCAGCGCGTGCAGGATCGGCAGCGTGGCCCCTTCGAGATGGGTGTGCTCGGCGATGATCCCGGACGCGCGCTCCGCGCTCCAGGGCTTGTGACGCGCCATGGTTTCCAGCCCAGTCTGTTCCTGTTCTAATGCGAAGAGGAACAGAAATGCCGAATGGCATCAATCGCGCTGTCCGGTCGGGCGACAAAGGACGTTTGTCGAGCTGTAACGCGCAGGCCAGACGAGCGGAGACACCTCGTTAACCTGTTGCCACAGCGCGATTTTTCAGATCCTATACGCGGTCAGAATTTGTCGCGTGCATCGCAACATAAATTTGTGCCATGCAAGAAACTGCATCCTGTCACGTCGGGTCCGGAACGTCCGGTGAGAGCCCTCCGTCCTTGCGAGCGGAGCGAAGCAATCCAGGGCAGCGCGACCTCGGCAAGCGTGGCGCGACTGGATCGCTTCGCTCCGCTCGCAAGGACGGCGGCGGGCCCCGAGACCGGAGCCTCGGCCGCCTCAGAACTCCATCTCGAGTTCCTCGATCTCGTCCGGCTCGTCGGCGGCGGCCTCAGCCCACTCGACCATCAGCGGCCAGTGCAGGATCGTGTCGCGGTAGGCGGCGGCCCGGGGCGGCAGCGCGACGTCGTAGGTGCGGAAGCGCGTGCAGACCGGAGCGTACATGGCGTCGGCCAGGCACGGCCGCGCGCCGAACAGGTACGCACCCTCGTAGCGGTCCAGGCAATCGTCGAAGATCGTGACGATGCGCTCGATATCGGCCTTCGCCCCGTTGAACACCCGGAAGTCGGGGTGGAAGGCGCGCAGGTTCATCGGCAGCGCCGAGCGCAGATTGACGAAGCCGGAATGCATCTCGCCGGAGATGGACCGGCAATGGGCGCGCTCCGCCACGTTGCCGGGCAGGAAGCCGGCCTCCGGGAAGGTCTCGGCGAGGTACTCGGCGATGGCCAGGGTGTCCCAGACGACCACGTCGCCGTGGCGCAGGCGCGGCACCAGGAAGGACGGCGAGAGGTGAAGCAGCTCCGCCCGGGTGGTGGCGTCGGCGCCGGACAGGACCTCGGTCTCGAAATCGAGACCCGCCATCCGGCAGATGAGCCAGCCCCGCAGGGACCACGAGGAGTAGTTGCGGCTCGAGATGGTGAGCGTAGCGGCCGTCATCGTCCTGCCCCGGGCGCGTCGCCGATCGTGCGGTCTGCGAGGCCCGATCCAAGACTCGTGCCGAACGGGGCTGGCGAATCGCTTCCGCCCGCGATTCTACTCCCGTCGCAGCAGCGCCGCGACCTCCGCCTCCTCGGCCGCCGACAGGTTCCGGGCCGGCGCGGGCGGGCGGCGGCGGGCGAGGCGCCAGATTCCCAGCCCGCCGAGCAGGACCGCGAGCACCGGGGTGAGCCACAGCAGCAGGGTGTGCAGCGCGAAGACCGGGCGCAGCAGCACGAACTCGCCGTAGCGGGCCACGACGTAGTCGAGCACCGCCGTGTCGCTGTCGCCCTTCTCCAGCCGCTCGCGGACGATCAGGCGCAGGTCCTTGGCGAGCGGCGCGTCGGAATCGTCGATCGACTGGTTCTGGCAGACGAGGCAGCGCAGTTCGGCCGAGATCTCCCGCGCGCGATGCTCCAGGACGGGATCCTTCAGCACCTCGTCGGGCTGCACCGCGAGGGCCGGCAGCGACGCCAGCAGGGCGAGCGCCGCCAGCGCGGGCCGGAGCGAGCGGCGCGCCATCACTCGGCCGGCACCGCGACCGGGAGCGGCCGCGCCTTCGCCTTGGCGGGGACGCCTACGCGCATCCGCCGGTCCGTGAGCGACAGGCCGCCGCCCACGGCCATCACCACCGCCCCGAGCCAGATCAGCAGGACCAGCGGCTTGTAGTAGAGGCGCAGGCCGACGCCGCCGTCCTGCCCGATCTCCCCGAGACTCGCGTAGACCTGGCTGGCGCCGACGGTCAGCAGGCCCGATTCCGTCACCGCCATCTTGCGGCTCGGGTAGAACCGCTTGCCGGTCTCGACCTGCCCGACCTCGTCGCCGCCGCGGGTGCGGATGGTCAGGTAGGCGGCGGCCTCCTCGTAGTTCGGTCCCTTGCGCGGCGCGACGCGATCGAGGGTCGCCACGTAGGGTCCCGTCGCCAGGCTCTGGCCGGCCTTGAGGGTCGCCAGCCCCTCGGTCGCCCAGCCCTGCGCGGCGATGCCCAGCACCACGACGCCGACCCCGGCATGGGCGATGGCGGTGCCCCAGGCCGAGCGCGGCAGGCCGACGGCGCGGCGGCCGATCTGGCCGAGGGAGCGGGCGCGGCTCGCCCCGTAGCCCCGGGCGCGGGTGACGATCTCCAGGGCGGAGCCGATCAGCAGGTAGGCGCCGAGGCCGATCCCGACCGGCGCCATGACCGGCCCGCCCCAGGTCAGCGCCAGCACCCCGAAGCCGACGACGAGGGCGACCGCCAGCGCGGCGAACAGGCGCTGGGCGGCGGCGAGCACGTCGCCGCGCTTCCAGGCGAGCGACTGCCCCATGGGCACGATCAGCAGGAGCGGGATCGCCAGCGGGACGAAGGTGGAGTTGAAGAAGGGCGGCCCGACCGTGATCTTCTCGCCCGTCAGCATCTCCAGCACGAGCGGGTACAGGGTGCCGACCAGCACGGTGGCGCAGGCCGCCACCAGGAACAGGTTGTTCAGGACGAGCGACCCCTCGCGAGAGATCGGCGCGAACAGGCCGCCCTGCCGCAGCAGCGGCGCCCGCCACGCGAACAGCGTCAGCGAGCCGCCGATGAACAGCACCAGGATCGCCAGGATGAAGACGCCGCGGGTCGGGTCCGTGGCGAAGGAATGGACCGAGGTGATCACGCCCGAGCGGACCAGGAAGGTGCCGATCAGCGAGAGCGAGAAGGTCAGGATGGCGAGCAGCACCGTCCAGACCTTCAGGGCGTCGCGCTTCTCCATCACCACGGTGGAGTGCAGCAGCGCCGTGCCGGCGATCCACGGCATCAGCGAGGCGTTCTCCACCGGATCCCAGAACCACCAGCCGCCCCAGCCGAGCTCGTAATAGGCCCAGTAGGAACCCATCGCGATCCCGAGCGTCAGGAAGCACCACGCGGCCAGCGTCCAGGGCCGCACCGCCCGCGCCCAGACGGCGTCGATCCGCCCGTCGATCAGCGCGGCCACCGCGAAGGCGAAGCTGATCGAGAAGCCGACATAGCCGACGTAGAGGAGCGGCGGGTGGATCGCGAGACCGGGATCCTGCAGCAGCGGGTTGAGGTCGTTGCCCTCGAGCGGCGCCGGGATCACCCGGGTGAACGGGTTCGAGGTCGTGATGATGAACAGCACGAACACGAAGGTGATCAGCCCCTGCACGCCCAGCGTGCTGGCCCGCAGCCGCGGCGGCACCGAGTTCTTCGCGGCCGCCACGCAGGCGCCGAACAGGGTGAGGATCAGCACCCAGAGGAGCATCGAGCCCTCGTGGTTCCCCCAGACGCCCGAGATCTTGTAGATCAGCGGCTTCTGCGTGTGCGAGTTCTCGACGACGTTCTGGACCGAGAAGTCCGAGGTGACGTGCGCGTAGGTCAGCGCCGCGAAGGCGAACAGCACGCAGGCGAACGCGCCGAGCGCCGCCTGCGAGGCGATCTGGCGGAGCGCCGGATCGCCCGAGCGGGCGGCCCAGATCGGCATCACCACCTGGACGAGGGAGATCGCCAGCGCGAGCGCGAGGGCGAAGTGGCCGGTCTCGACGATCATGCGGGTTCCCTCACCGCTCGCTGCGGGGACCGAGGGTGCTGTCCGCCGCCGCGGTGGCGGGCTTCGGCGCCGGGCCGCCCCTGTTCGGGCCGCCCTCCTGCCAGCGCCCCTGCGCCTTCAGCGCGTCGGCCACCTCGCGGGGCATGTAGGATTCGTCGTGCTTGGCGAGCACCGTGTCGGCGCGGAACTGCCCGCCCGGCTCCAGCACGCCCTCGGCGACCACGCCCTGCCCTTCGCGGAACAGGTCCGGCAGCAACCCCTTGTAGTGGACCTCGACGGTCTCGTTCGTGTCGGTGACGGCGAAGTCGACCGTCTGGTCGGGACCGCGCCTGAGCGAGCCGTCCTTCACCAGACCGCCGAGCCGCAGGCGCGTGCCCGGGGCGATGGCCTGCTTGGCGATGTCGGTGGGCGAGCGGAAGAACACGATCGAGCCGCTCATGGCGTACAGGATCAGCCCCACGGCGAGCGCCAGGACGCTGCCGCAGGCGGCGATCAGGATCAGGCGGCGTTTCTTACGCGTCACGATACTTCCACCCCGCGGTCCGGCGCGCGGAGACCCGCCCCGACCGGAACCGTTCTCATTCTAGTCTTGAGGGTGTCGGCTCCAGGCGCCCGCGGGTCAAGGGCGGGCGTCGGGACCGATTGTCGTACGGACCGCTCGGCGGAGGCGGCCTCGCGATCTCGTGGTGCCGGGGGCTGGGCCTGGCGGGGGTCCGGCCTGTCAGGGATTGGGCTTGGCGGGCAGGTCCAGCTCCCGGGCGAGGCCGTCGAGCCGCGTCACCGCCTCGCTGTTGGCGGCCAGCGCCATCCGGGCGCGGTCGAGGGCCTTCACCGCTTGGTCCCGCTCGCCCAGCGCGCTGTAGGAGCGCACGAGGCGCATCCACTCGTCCGGCGTGCCGCCCCGCGCGGCGAGGCGCCGGTCCAGCCCCTCGACCATCCCGCGAATCGCCGCCTGCTGCTCAGCCTGCGGCATGGCGCGCACGGCCGCCATCGCGGCCTCCTTCTCGGTTTGGGCGCCCGATCCCGGCTGGCCGGATCCGGCCGGCGCGGGCGCCTCGCCCTCCGTGCCGAGCCCCACGGCGCGGGCGGCCTGCTCCACCTGGGCGAGCCCCTGCGGGTCGCCCGCCAGGGCCGCGCGCGCCCGGGCCAGGGCGTCGGCCGCCTGCTCGCGCTCGCCGAGGACCGCCCGGGACCGGACCAGCCGCAGCCACTCGTCGGGGGTGCCGCCGCCGGTCTTGAGCCGGGCGTCCAGCCCGTCGACCATGCCGCGGATCGCCGCCTGCTGCTCCGCGGGGATCTGCGGGGCGGTCTGCGGAGCTGCGGGCGGCGGCGGCTCGCCCTTGAGCCGGGCGAGGCTCTGCTTGACGATCCCGAGCCAGGGGGCATTCGGCGGGCTCGACGCCTCGAGCTCGGTGAGCTGGCGGATCGCCTCGCCGGTGTCGCCGGCCTGCTCGGCCGCGCGGGCCAGGTAGAATCGGGGCTTGGGCGCGTTCGGCTCCTTGGCCTGCGCCTTCTCGAACAGCGCCCTGGCCTCGGGCGAGACCGTGCCGTTGCCCGCCGCCGTGAGGGCCTCGCCCTGGTCGGCCAGCAGATCGGCGGTCTCACCCTTGATCCGCGCGATGTTGGCGTAGGCGCGGGCGGCGTCGTCGAAGCGGCCGGTGCGCATGTAGACCGGGGCGAGCACCGCCCAGCCGCGGGCGTCGTTCGGGTCCCGGGCGAGGCGCGCCTCGATCTGGCTGACCGCCTTCATCAGCTCGTCCGCGCCGCCACGGGCGGCCTGCCGGTCGGCCTCGGTCTGTGCCGGCACCTCGGGCGAGCCGTAGAGCCCGTAGGCGATCAGCGCCACGAGGGGGATGGTGGAGAGCGCGAAGGCCGAGGCGGCGCGCCGGCGGCGCAGGCGCGGCTCGGCCGGGCGCGCGGCCTCGGCGATGCCGGCATCCTCGGCCTCGCGCTGCGCCTCGCGGCTCGACCGGAGCAGGCGGCGGCCCGCCTCGGCCTTGGCGGTCTCGGCCTCGTCGGGGGCGATCAAGCCGCGCTCGAGGTCGCGCTCGATCTCGGCGATCTGATCCTCGTAGAACGCCGTCTCGGTGGCGAGCCCGGTCCCGCCCGCCTCACCGGTCGGCACGGCGGCGCGGCGCGACATCGGCCAGAGCAGGCCGAGCACGGCCGCCGCGGTCATGGCCGCCAGGATGAACCAGATCGCCGTCATGGACCTTATCGCCAACGAGCCGGACCGGCCCGCCCCTCCCCACGCCATGTGGAGCCGGCAGCGTGACGCCACGACGCCTCCCGGCGGCGGCACGGTGTCACGCAACTCTGTTGCGAAGACAAGGGGCCGGGCGGAGCCATGAGGCCGCGTCCCGCAGCTCGATCCGTGCCCGGCCCGTACCCGGAGGCGGCGGAGGGCCTCAGTGGGTCGGGGTGCCGACCGGCAGGTCGCCCGGCACCTCCAGCACCGCCCGCAGGCCGCCGAGCGCCGCCTCCTCCAGGGTGAAGCGTCCCCGGTACAGGGCGGCGAGGTCGGCCACGATCGACAGGCCGAGGCCGGAGCCGGGCTTCGATTCGTCGAGGCGCCGCCCGCGGCCGAGCACGGCCTGGCGGGCCTCCGGGGGCAGGCCGGGGCCGTCATCCTCGATGGCGACAACGAGGTGGGGATAATCGTTCGTGTTCACCGCCTCGGCCCGGATCGCGACGCGGCCGTGGGCCCATTTCGACGCGTTGTCGACGAGGTTGCCGACCATCTCCTCGAAATCCTGGCGCTCGCCGCGGAAGCGCAGGCCCGGCGGCACGTGGACGTCGTAGGCGATGTCCTTGTCCCGGTAGATCTTCCCGAAGGTGCGCACGAGGCCCGCGAGCGCCGGCTCCACCTCCGTCGAGGTGCCGAGCGTGCCGGCGAGGGCGGCGGCCCGGGCGCGGTCGAGGTGGTAGTTGACCTGATCGCGCATGACCGCGGCCTGCTCGCGGATCTTCTGCGCGAGCTCCTCGGGGGCGTCGGAGGCGCCGACCTCGTTGACGATGATCGAGAGCGGCGTCTTCAGGGCGTGGGCGAGGTTGCCGACCTGGGTCCGGGCGCGCTCCAGGATCTCGCGGTTGGTCTCGATCAGGAGGTTCACCTCGCCGGTGAGCGGCGCGATGTCGCGGGGATAGGTGCCGGTGATGCGGTCGGCCTCGCCCCGGCGGACGGCGCCCAGCGCGGCGCGCATCTTCTTGAGCGGCGCGAGGCCGAACCGGATCTGCAGCAGGGTGGTGATCGCCAGCGACAGGCCGAGCAGGCCGAAGGTGATGGTCAGCGAGTTCCGGAACCGGTCGACGTCGTTGACGATCTCGTCGGCGGGGCCGGCGACCCGGACCGTGTAGCGGCCCTCCTCGCCGAGATCGACGTCGCGCTCCATGATGCGCAGGAGGCGTCCGTCCTGCCCCTTGCCGTAGCCCTGACGGATCTGCCCGACCCCGACCTTGCCGTCCGAATCGGTGGCGGGCGGGAGCGGCACACCCACGAGGGAGCGGGAGGTGCGCACGTCGCGCGGCTTCGCGTCGGGCTTGCCGACCTGCCAGTACCAGCCCGACAGGGGCAGGTCGAAGCGCGGGTCGCCGAGCGAGAAGGTCCGGCTCTCGGGATCGTTGGGCGAGACGAGGTCGGTGGCGAGATTGTTGGCGAAGACGAGGAGCCGGCTGTCGAAGGAGCGCTCGGTGTTCTCGCGGTAGAGGGTCGTGAGGATCCAGGCCGCGATCAGCAGGATCGCGGAGCTCGACAGGAACGCCGACACGGCGAGCCGCACCGCGATGGAGCGGCGGCGCAGGGAGAAGAGGCCGATGAGGTCGATCATGGATGCGTCGGTCGCTCAGACGGGCGGCGGCGCGTCGTAGAACACCGCGCCGCGCATCAGCGGGCGCGCCGTGCGGAAGAAGGCGCCGCGCTCGGCCCGCCAGCCGTCGGCCCCGCGGGTCACGGCGGCGTCGGCGGTGAGGATGCCCGACGGCATGCCGACCCGCAGGGCCGCGCCGGTGGGGCGGGCGGCCTCGTGGACGAGACTGCCTTCGAGCCGGGCGGCGACCGCGAGGCACAGGGTGGCGGTCAGCGGCAGCGCCTGATGCGGCACGCCGTTGGAGATGACCCGGGCGGTCAGGTCGATCTCGGCGGCGCGGATCGCGTCGCCGGAGAGGCTGCCGGACTCCTGCGGCGGGGCGACGAGGCCGACGAAGGGCACGTGGACGACGCGCGCCGCCGCCTCGACGTCCGGCGCGATGCCCATCGCCACGGAGCCGGCCCGGCGGATCCGCGCCAGCCGATCGAGGAGGCCCGGCACGGACTCCAGGGCTGCGGGCAGCTCGGTGCCGGCCAGCCCGAGATCGGCGGCGCGGACGAACACGCAGGCGTTGGCGGCGTCGATCAGGGAGGCCTCGATCGCGCCGAGGCCCGGCACGTCGAGCCTCTGGCGGACGGTGCCGGTCGGGAGCAGCCGGCCGGTCGTGGCGCCGCCCGGATCCAGGAAGTCGAGCTGGACCGGCGCGCCGGTGCCAGCGACGCCGGGGATCGCGAGGTCGCCGCGGTAGACGCTGCGGCCGCCCTCCACCGCGAAGGTCGCCGCGATCCGCTTGCGCGTGTTGGTGTTGAAGATCCGCAGCCGCACCGGGCCGTCCGGGACCTCGACGAGCCCCTCGTCGACCGCGAACGGTCCCACGGCGGCGAGCATGTTGCCGCAATTGCCCGACAGGTCGATGCGGCCGTCCCGGACCACGACCTGCACGAAGGTGTAGTCGATGTCGGCGTCCGGCCGCGCGGAGCGCTCCACCACGCAGATCTTCGAGACCGACGAGACGCCCCCGCCCATGCCGTTGAGCTGCCGCCCGAACGGGTCGGGGCTGTCCATGGCGGAGAGGAAGACCGGCTCCCAGGCGGCGAGATCCCCCGGCACGTCCCGGCGGTGCAGCATCAGCGCCTTGCTGGTGCCGCCGCGCATGAACACGGCCGGCAGCGTGCCGGAACGCGGAGCCGCGCTCACATCCGCGCCGGCGGCTGGTTGGGATCCACGAGGTAGCCGAGGCCGCGCACGGTCTGGATCAGGTCCACCGCGAGCTTCTTGCGCAGGCGGCCGACGAACACCTCGATCGTGTTCGAGTCGCGGTCGAAATCCTGGTCGTAGAGGTGCTCGGTGAGTTCGGCGCGGGACACGACCCGGCCGGTATGGTGCATCAGGTAGGAGAGCAGCCGGTACTCGTGGCTCGTCAGCTTCACCTGGGCGCCGTCGACGAAGACCTTGCCGGAGCGCGTGTCGAGGGTCACCGGCCCGCAGGCGATCTGGCTGGTGGCGTGGCCGGCGGCGCGGCGCAGCAGGGCGCGCACCCGGGCCATCAGCTCCTCCATGTGGAAGGGCTTGGTGACGTAGTCGTCGGCGCCGGCGTCGAAGCCGTCGACCTTGTCGGACCAGCGGTCGCGGGCCGTGAGGATGATCACCGGGGTCTTCACGCCGGCCCGGCGCCACTTCTGCAGCACCGTGACGCCGTCGGCCTTGGGCAGGCCCATGTCGAGGATGATGGCGTCGTAGGGCTCGCTCTCGCCGAGATAGCCGCCCTCCTCGCCGTCATAGGCCTTGTCGGCGACGTAGCCGGCCTCCTCCAGCGCGGCCACGACCTGCCGGTTGATGTCCTTGTCATCCTCCACGACCAGCAGACGCACGGCTCACTCCCCTCCGAAACGGTTCCGGCGCCCGCTCAATACTGTCCCGCCACGGTGCCGGTGCGCGCGTCGACAATCACGTGCACGAAATGCCCGTCCCGGCGCAAGGCGGTGAGCATGTAGACGAGGCCGTCCGCGTGACGGCAGAGGCTCGCCCGCTGGATCTCGGCCCGGGGGATCACCGTGCGGGCCGCGCGGATCGCCGCGACCGGCGGGATCACCCGGCGCTCGCCGACCTCCTCGCGCAGGTCGGCGGGGGACAGGCAGCTCTCGATCCGCAGCGGCGCCTGGCTGGACACCGCGCCCGTCTGGGGGGCCGGCCCGTCGTCGGCCATGGAGCCGAGGCCGCCCGCGGCGAGGGCCGCGGCGGTCAGGCTGATGGCGACGAGGGCGATGGCGTAGCGCATTGGCAGATGATGTGCGCCCAGGGCACTGAATGCGTCCTGAATACGTGGCCGTGCGCCGCCCCCGGCGGTCGTCGGTGGCGGTCCGGACATTCCTCGCGCGGTTGACGCGGCTGACTTGGCGGCGGACGGCATCGTGCGGACATGACGGCCGAGGCGGCGCCCGGTTCCACGGCGCGGGCAGCTTCGCACAGGCGCCGCGGCGGGTCTCACGGCGGGGCCGCCGGGGCGGGTCCGCAGGCCGCGGCGCGGGCCGACGGCACGGCCCCGCCGGGGCGCGCCGGCGCGGCCTGCGCGGCGCCGCCGGCCCCGAGCGTCCAGGCGCGCCGGCCGACCGCACCGCCCTCGTGGACGGCGACCGTCACCGCCGCGGCCGACGCCAGGGCGAGCCACGCCCGGTCGAGAACCCTGTCCCAGCGCAGGCGCATCTCACGCTCCCGTCAGCAGCTTCCAGAGGGCCCGCAGGGCCGGGATGTGCGCGGCGAGCCACGCGACCTGGTCGGAGAACCAGTGCGCGGCCGCCGCCGCGGCGACGAAGGCGAACACCGTCGCGTGCTTGAGCCGGCGCAGGTAGCGGCGCAGCGCGCGGCGCTCGAGATGCGCGTCGACCAGCTCGTCGAGGGCGGCGAGGCGCGGCTCGGACTGGCGGGCGAACCACGCGTGCCAGACGGGCGGGAAGCGGATCGTCCGGGGCCGCCCGCCGAGGGCGACCCCGGGGCCGGCCGCGTCCTCGGGGGGCGCGGATCGCCGCGTCCCGGTGCGGAGGGGCTTCATGGTGATGTTCCCTGTCTCACGGCCCCTCTGTGCCGCCGGAGCGGCGACGCCCGGCTTCAGGCCGGGCGCGTGTCCGCCCCGCGCAGCTGCGCGAGCGCCGGCGCGAGGACGTTGGCGGCGCTCGCCTCCGGGTCGAGCGGCAGCGCCCGGAAGATCCGCGCGGCCACGCCCGCGGGTCCGCCCGCTTTCCGCACGACGTGCGCGGGGGCGGTGGCGAGGACGTGCCGGGCGCCGGCGGCCACCACCGCGGCGCCGAGATCGGCGCTGACGGTCCGGCCCCGGGCGGCGCCGGCCACGGCGTTCTGGCCGAACTCGGCCCCGGCGCGGATCGCGGCCTCGATCCGGTCGCGGGTGAGCACGGAGGCGGCCCATGGCGCGACCCGGGCGATGCCGGCGGTGACGGCGGCGGCGGCGAGCGGCACGAGGGCGGCCGTGACCGGCTGGAGCAGCCCGGCGAGCCAGTCGCCCCACGGGAGCGCCGGGCCGGCGGCGGACGCGGAGGGGGCCGCGATCGCGGGCGCGGCGAGCGGCAGGCTCGTGACGGCCAGGGCGAGGGCCGTCCGGATACGGTGCGTCATCGTTGGACTCCGTGGTTGCGCGCGGCGGACCCGGCCGGCTCGGGATCGGGTGCGGCGGGTCAGGGGCTGCCCGGCGGCGGGGCGGCGGGGGCGTCGCGCAGGGCGGCGAGGGCCCGGCGGGCCCAGGCGAGGCGGTCTCTCGCCGCCACGACGCCGGGCCGCTCGTAGCGGCGCCAGACCGCCGCGGTGGCGGACGCGAGGGTGGTGGTGGCCCGCAGGGCGGCGAGGGCCGGCGCCTCGGGCCCGCGCAGCTCGGCGCAGAGATAGCCGTAGCCCGCCTCGGGATCGGCGGGATCGAGGCCGCGCGCCCGGCACCACGTCTCCATGGCGACGCGCCGGGACCCGGTCCACTGGGCGAGCCCCCAGCCGCCGCGGGAGCCCGGCACCGCGGGCGCGACCTCCTGGAGGTGGCGGAACCCGCCGGTCTCGCGGCCGAGATTGCCGAGCAGGCCGGCGGCCTGGAGCTCGCTCAGGCCGAGATCGCGCATCAGCCGCGGGCCGAGGCGGCGGCAGGCGGCGGCGAAGGGCTCCTGCGCGGCCGGAACGGGAGGCGGCATCGGCCCAGGTTCGGGCCTGGGTTCGGGCCTGGGTTCGGGCATGGGCGTGCTCCGGAAGCTGGCCTCCCCGGTCGCGCCGGGCTAAGGCGGCCCGCGCCGTGGGCGGCGCCGAGGGGGATGCGTGGGACGCGGACAGGACCGGCCGCTCGTGTTCATCGGCGACTCGATCACCGCCGCCTGGGGCGCGGTGCGGGCCGAGACCTTCGCGCGCCACGGCTTCGTGGCCCGGGGCGTCCCGGGTGAGACGAGCGGGCAGATCCGGGCGCGCTTCCTGCGCGACGCGGCCGGGGCCCGGGGCGTTCACCTGATGTGCGGGATCAACGACATCGCGGAGATCGGCGGCCCGGTCCCGGACCGGGCGATCGCCGGGAACATCATGGCCATGGGGCGGATGGCCTTCGCGGCCGGGCTGCCGCTCACGATCGGCACCGTGATGCCGAGCGACTTCTGGGGCTGGCGCCCCGAGCTGCGGCCGGTGGCGCGGATCCGCGCCCTGAACGGGTGGCTGCGCGCCTACTGCGCGGCGGGTGCGGCCCGCCTCGTCGATTACGGGCCGCCGCTCGCCACGGAGGCGGGCGCGCTCCGGCGCGAGTTCACCGACGACGGCATCCACCTCAACGGCGCGGGCTACGCGGCGGTGGAGCCGGCGATGCTCCGGGCCCTCGGCGCAGGCCCGGAATGACGGCGGCCGCGGGGTCGGGCGCTCACGCGCCCAGCGCCAGCCAGTAGGTCGGCACCGACCCGACGCCCGCCACCGAGCCGGCCGCCGCGCGGCGGGTGCGGAGCGTGAACCCGGTGGCCGCGACGTCGCTGACCTGCGCGGCGTGGAGCGCGTCGCCGGCGCCGGCGACCGGCTGCGCCCAGACGCCGAGGCAGCTCCCCGGGAAGGCGATGCCGAACGCCACCGCGACATCCGCCTCGGCGGCGGTGACGAGCCCCCATTGCGCGATCAGGCCGCCCGGGAGCCGGATCGATCCGTTCGCGCCGAGCGCCTGCGCGCCGGCCGCGAGCGGCGTCCCGTCGGCGCGCTGGTAGTGGCGCACGCGCCAGCGGCCCGCCGCGTCCGAGGTGGCGATGCAGGTGTCGTCGGGGGCCGTGACGAGGTCGGCCCGGGTCGGCAGCGCCAGCGCCTCGGGATCGTGGACCAGGGTCGCGGCGCCCGAGAAGCGCACGAGCCGCTCCCGGTCGGCCGCGGCGCCGAAGCTCGCGATCCGCCCGGCGCCGGTGACGAGGACGCGCCGGGTGCCGGCCGCGCCGAGGTCGGTGGTGGGGGCGGCCGCGAGCGCGGTCTCGGCCGAGGCGAAGTCGATCCCGCCGGTCCGCGCCGACGCCGTGAGCGCCGTGGCGAAGGCGGCCCCGTCGGGCGAGACCTTCAGGGTGAAGTCGTCGCTCCCGAGGTTGCCCAGCAGCGCCCGCGCCGCGTAGCCGGTCTCGAAGACCAGGGCGGCGTCGCGGGCGGCGGATTTCCGGTTGACGGAGACCCGCATGTCGCCGGTGCCCGGCGTGGCGTCGTCCCAGGTCAGGAGGGCGGAATCGGACTTCACCGCGAGGCGGTTGCTGGCGTCGGCCGCCGTGTTGATCCCGAGGCGGCCGACGCTCTGGAGCGCCGTCAGCGCCCGGCGGAGGCTCGTCCAGGCGGCCCCGTCGAAGACGTAGAGGTCGGCCTCGTCGACCAGCCAGGCGAGCCAGCCGGCCCGCGGCGCCGCGCCGGTCCAGATCCCGTCGGCGTAGCGCACCACCTGGCCCGCGAGCCCCGCCCAGGCGCCCCCGGGCGCGTCGGCGGTCACGAGGTAGCGGTCGCCCTCCGCGGGGCCCGGCGGCGGCGCCGCGAGGTCCTTGTCCAGGCAGGCGAGCTGGACCAGCGCGTCGAGGAGGGCGAGCGCCTCGTTGTGGGTGACGTGCTTCTGCGCCTGGCTCGCGGCGATCAGCGGCAGGCCGAGAAGGGGCGTGGCGTCGGACATGGGGCAGCTCCCGGGCGGTCAGGCCGAACGGACGGGGATTCGGGCGCGGCAGGCGGGGCCGGGGCCGGCGACCGGCCCGATCTGCGTCACGGCCACGTCGAGATGCGTCTGGGCCCCGCCGAAATCGGCCGCCTCGTCCCCGTAGAGACAGTGCTGCGCCGCGGATCGGAGCGTGCGCAGGGCCGCGCCGGCGGCGGAGAACACCGTCACGGCGTAGGCGTCCGGCTCGTCGAGCGGGATCTCGGCCGGCTCCCAGGCGTCGCCGTCGCGGCGGGCCCGGCGGATCCAGGAGAGCCGCACGCCGTCCGCCGCGCGCCGCGCGCGCAGGTGGACCGGCCGCAGGGGCGTCAGGGCCGCGAGGCCGGCCGCGGCGGTGAGCTCAGTGACGGCCGGATCGGCCGGATCGCTGTCCGCCGGCCCGATCCGGTAGCGGAACGCGCGGCCGACCTCGTCCAGCCGGTCGACCAGGGGCGTCACGGCGCCGTCGTCGAGGCGCACGATCAGGCTCCCCGCCGGGCTGACGCGCCCCGCCGCCGCCTCGCTGCCCGCGAGCCCGCGCAGGAAGCCGGACAGCCGGTAGGTGTCGGGCCCGGTCAGGACCGCGGACGCGGCGCCGAGCAGCTCCACGGCTCCGTCCGCGCCGAGCAGGGCGAACAGGTTGCCCCCAGCGAGCATCGCCCCCTCCCCGATCGACGCGAGGGCCGCGCCGCGCCGCAGGGCGACGTCGAGGTGGACGCCCCTCTGGATCCGCCAGAGCGGGCCGGCCGGCAGCGCCGACAGGGTGCGCCCGAGGCAGGCCGGGTAGTCGACGACGCGGTGCAGGGCGAGCGGCCCGTCGCCCGCGGCGCGCCAGATCGCGACCGCGCCGGGCCAGGGCTCGGCCGCCACCGCGCAGTATTGCAGGGTGACCGGGTCGCCGCGGTCGACCGGCAGGTCGAGGGCGAGGGCGAGCGGCGGTCCCGGGAAGGCGGGCGGCGCCACCGCCGCCTGGGCCATCGGGCGGGGCACCCCGCGCCCGGGCCCCGCCCGGGGCGGCACGCCGCTCGCCTCGATCCGGCGGCCCGTGGGCGCGTCGTCGATCCGGTCGATCCGGCGCAGGACCGTGCCGCCGGGCACGTCGGCCGGCACCGCCACGAGGTCGCCGGGCTCCAGCTCGACCCGGCGCGGGCTCACGGTGAACACCGCGCCGTCGCGGGCCGCGATCAGCCGGTCGAGCAGCGCCTCGGCGAGGCCGTCGCCGGTCTCGCGGCGGGTGACGATCGCCGCCTCGATCCGGGTCTCGCGCCGCCGCTGGCCGGCGGGCCGCACGGCCGAGGCCGCGGCGCGGCGGTAATCCGGGCTCTCGGAATCGGTGATCCCGAGCTCCACGGAGCGCGGCAGGGCGCTCTCCTCGGCCCGGACCTGGTGCAGGACCGGCCGGTCCTCGGACAGCCGGACGAGGTCGGCCTCGGCCAGGACCGCGGGCCGGTCGCGGCGGGGACCGCGCAGCCGCAGGGTCCCGGCCACCGCCGAGACGTCGAGGCCGTAGACCTGCGCCAGGGTCTCCAGGGCGCCCCGCGCCGTGAGCGGCCGGTCGATCACGTAGCCGTCGAGATAGGCGGCGGCCTCCACGGAGACCGGCGCGTCGAAGCCGAAATCCGCGAGGATCTTCAGGACCAGCAGGTCGAGGTCGCAGCCCTCGATCCGGCCGGTGATCCAGTGGCCGACGCGCCAGTTGGCGGCGTCGGCCCACACGCCCCGCACCGTCGGGAAGGCGGGGAAGGGCCGCGCGTCCCAGGCCCAGACGAAGATCCCGTCGGGATCGACCATGCGGCCGCCGTAGACCGGCGAGACCGGGTTGTCGGCCTCCCGGAAGCCCGGCACGGCCGGGTCGAACCGGGCGATCACGGCCTCCAGCCCGCGGAGCTGGATCAGCTCGTCGCGCAGGGCGCGGGATTCCGGCGGGAAGGCGCTCTCGGACGATTTCGGGTCCGGGAAGACGTTGGGGCCGTTGGTGCCCTTGTCCACCGCCGGCACGCCGATCTCGGTGAGCCAGATCGGCTTGCCGGCCGGCACCCAGGCGGTGGTGCGGGTCTCGACGCCGCCGTCGCGCTCCACGTGCGGGCTCGACCACCACGCGACGAGGTCCTTGGCCCGGTAGATCCAGGGCTTGCCGGCGGCGCCGTCGGTGATCGGCCGGCGCCGCTGGGCGGCGCGGTCGGACGCGTCGGCGTAGTACCAGTCGAAGGCCTCGCCGGACGCGCCCCGGGCCTTCAGATAGGCCCGGTCGGCGATGTCGCCGGTCACCGCGAGGTCGGCGTGGTCCGGGTCGTCGCGCCAGTCGGAGACGGGCGGGTACCAGTCGATCCCGACGGCGCCGATATTCGGGTCGGCGAACAGGTCGTCGAGGGGGAAGCGCACCGTGGCGCCGCCGTCGCCGACATGGGCGCCGTACTCGGTCCAGTCCGCGCCGTAGACCAGGGTGACCGCCGGGCCGAGGCGGTCGCGGAGCGCGGCGGCGAGGTCGCGCAGCGCGCGCACCGCCGGGTAGCCGGCCGCGCCGCGCACCCGGGTCAGGCCGACGAGCTCGCTGCCGATCACGAAGGCCGCGAGCGGCGCGCCCGAGGCCGCCCAGCCGGCCGCGAGGTCGGCGTAGTGCAGGACCGCGGCGCGGTAGCCGCCCGCGAAGAAGGCCGCGACCTGCGCGTCGGCCGCGGCGGTGCCGTCCGGGCTCCCCGGAACGCCGGGAGCCGGATCGCAGGTGATGCGGCCGCGCCAGGGATAGGCGGGCTGCGCGGCGCCGGGGCTGTGCGGATCGGGCAGCGCGTTGCCGGCCGGCACGTCCATCATGACGAACGGGTAGAGCGACACCGCGAGCCCCCTTCGCGCCAGCTCGGCCACCAGCCGGGTCAGGCCCGCATCCGCCGGGGTGCCGCCGTAGGCGGGGCTGCCGTCCGGCAGGGTCGAGACCGTCTCGGCCCGGTCGCGGGTGATCCCGGCGACCCGCCAATCCTCCGGCCGGGCGCGCTTGTCGGCGGCCTCGACCTTGGGCACCACCCGGCAGGATCCCGCCCGCAGGTCGGTGCCGAACCACGTCGCCACCACGGCGACCCGGCGCAGGTTCGGGCAGAGTGCCTGGAGGGCGTCGAGCGAGGCGACGACGTCGGTGCCGCGCTGGAGCTGGTGCCGGTTGGCGGCCTCGGTGCGGCCGAGCCCGAGATCGACGGTGACGCGGTCCGGATCGAGGCCGAACTCGCTGGCGCCGGGGATCAGGTCGACGGCGCGCACCCGGTCGAACAGGCCGTTGACCGGGCGGATCACCTCGAAGGCGAATTGCGGGACGCGGTTGCCGAAGGCCGCGAGGGCCAGGTTCTCGAACACCACGTAGGCGAGGCCGCGATAGGCCGGCGCGTCCCCGGCCCCCTCCTTGGCGACGATCAGCGGGTCCGGCTCCTGGCCGGGGCCGCCGGTATGGACCCGCAGGGTCAGGCCGGCCTGGTCGATCTCCCGGCCGTCCGCCCAGATCCGGCGGACGCAGGCGATCTCGCCCTCGCACAGGCCGACCGCGAGGTTGGCGAAGTAGCTGTAGCGGGTCGTGACGGTCTTCGGGCCGCCCGCCAGGCCGCCCACGCCCTTGGCGGGTGCGGCGGCGCGCTGCACCGCGGTGTTGGCGAGCTCCAGCGGACGGGTCGCCCAGATCAGGGTGCCGCCGATCCGCGCCCGCCCGTAGACCCGGGGGATCGGATCGCCCTCGGTGGAGGTGAGCCCGGCGACGTCCGCGAGCCGCGGCCCCTCGACGAGGCGCGCGTGCCGCCCGGACCCCGACAGGGCGCCGCCGAGGGCCGCGCCCGCGACCGAGCCGAGCGCCCGCCCGACCAGGCCGCCGATCGGGCCGCCGAGGGCGGTGCCCGCGGCCGCGCCGGCCGAGGACAGGATCAGCGTCGCCATGACGGGGCTCCGGGCCAGTTTGATGCGGATCTCGGGTGGGCTTTATCGGGCGAGCCGACCCATCGGGCTCTCGGTGGCGCCGCGCCAACCCTGTAAAGGATCGCCGCGACCGCTGGGGGCTCAGAGAAGCTGAAGCCGCGCGGACCCTGGGACCTCGGCGAGCCCGCGTGTCGGATCTGGGGCGCGGAGCGATCCATCTGCGCGGCATTGACCTGCCCGTCGCGGCGACCGCAACGCGGGCAGCGCGGGGTCAAGGATCGAACTTCCTGCCGTCCCGGAGGCGTCAACCGTCCGAGGCCCGCCCCTCAGTCCGGGACGAATCCGGTCGGAGTTTTCCGGAAGCGTGTGTCACCGACACCGTAGCCGCGGCCGCCCCGCTCCCACCGGACGACATAACCGTCCGACGTCGGATAGCCGCAGATGAGACGCATCCATGGAAGGCGCTCCTGCTCGGGACCAATGACATCCGTTCTGAGAAACGGCTCGCCGGGATCCGCCATGCGCCCTGGCAACGCCCTCACTATTCCGCCGGGAAGCTCGGCCTGCTTCCTGGCGATTCGAGCGTCCGAAGAGCCACATTGAATCGCGGGATCCACCGGCTGGGCATGCGCCGCGATCGAAGACAGCGCAGGGATCAGCCAGAGCAGGATTGACTTGAGGCAGATCGGCATATCGACCCGAGGGATCAGGGCACCATCCATCGGCCGCGCCGTCTCGCAGCCTGCGCGCCCTCCTCACAGGCCTGCTGACGCGGCCGCCCCAAGCTAGACTCGAAGTCGGAGCCTGTCTCGCCCGCGAAGCTCAGCGGCACGTGGTGCCGTCGATCGGCGACGACCGACGAATCCTGCTCCAGACCCTCCGCAAGTCCGGCCATCTCCGGAAACCGGAACACCCCCGTCGCGTGCCGCCGCCACCACGCGGTCAGCGCCACCTCGGCGACCGCCGCCCCGTCGTGGGCGTGGATCATCGCGCCGTCGCCGGTGGCGATGGCGCAGTGGCGGGCCGGCAGGTGGCGGCGGAAGGCGAAGAGCAGGACGTCGCCCGGCCGCGGCGCGCAGGCCGCGGGCCTATCCGGCACCGGCACGAGGTGGCGGGCGGCCGCCTCGGTCAGGGGGTCGGTCCCGGGCGCGGCCGATTCCGCCCAGGTGCCGGAATAGGGCGGCGGCGCCTCGGGCTCGGCGCCGTAGAGCCCGCGCCAGACCCCGCGCAGCAGGCCCAGGCAGTCGCAGCCCACGCCGCGCAGCGACGCCTGGTGGCGGTAGGGGGTGCCCAGCCACAGCCGCGCCTCGCCGAGCGCCGCGACACCGATCTCTCGGCCGATCTCCCGCCGCATCGCGCTCATCGGAACAGGCTCCCGCCGTCGAGGACGTGGTCCGAGCCCGGGACCGACCGCATCACCGCGTCGTTGCCGGGCATGTGCGGGAAGCCCTGGAAATTGACCGCGTTGGCGAAGCGGTCGCGGCAGGTGGCGAGGCGCTTGTCGCACCCGGCCGTGAGGCTGAACCCGTCGCCGGGATCGACCGGCCGGGGCGGCGCGGTCCAGAGCTCGATCAGCGGCCCGAGTTGGAGGCGCACATCCGCCGCGAGCCCGGCATTGGCGCCCGTGGTCCAGGTCAGCCGCCCGCCGGTGAACAGGCCGTCCGCGAACGGTCCGGCGAGCGTCGCCGCGAGCGTGGCCGGCTCCGGGACGCCGGTCACCCGGCCGGCGGTCGTCCACGCGCCGCGGTCGACGCGGCAGCGCCCGTCCCCGAGATCGGCGCCGCAGGTCGCCCGGTAGGTGCGGCCCCGCTCGGCGCCGAGCCGGTGCGTCAGGCCGCGCAGCTCGGCCACGAAGGCGTCCCCGTCGCGGCGCACCTCGCCGATCGTGGCGACGTCGAGGAGGAGCCGGGTCTCGGGCTCGGTCCAGTCGACCAGCCAGGTCTCCACGGCGGCGCCGTCGTAGAGGCCGCCGGCGATGTCCGCCTCGGTGAGGCCGAGGCCGCTGAGCGCCCCGGCGACGTCGCCGCCCGAGACCGCGAAGCCGAGCTCGGCGCCGGCCTCGGCCGCCTCCAGCCCGGTGCGGGCGGCGTGGACGAGGCCCGCGACGGTGAGGTCGCGGTCGTGGTCGGTGAAGCCGAGGGCGAGCCCGTCCCGCCGCCGCAGGGACCAGCAGCGGCACAGGGTGGTCACGCCGCCGGCGAGGTGGGCCGCGAAGGCCTCCGGGATGTCGCGCATGGCGTCACGCCTCCTCAGGGCACGATCTCGACGAGCGGCACCCGCGGGATCTCCCCGGCCGTGAAGGCGGCCAGGTCGACGGTCAGCGCGTCGGTGTCGAAGCGGACCGGCACGTCGAAGCTGAAGCCCGCCGTCACCGCGGTGCCGGGCGGCGGGACCTGGCCCGCCGCGAAGGTCACGAGACCGGTCGTCGGGTCGCAGGCGAAGCCACCGGGCTCCACCTCCCGGCCCGCCACCGCGACCCGGACGCTGCCCGCCACCGGCTTGGCGATCCGGCGGCGGTAGGGCGCGAAGCCGGACCCGTAGGTCTTGAGCAGCGGGAAGGACGCGGTGGCGCCGTCGCCGGTGCCGAGGGGCTGATCGAGGGGGCCGATCGGTCGGCCGGGCGGTCCGGACCGGCTGTCGACCCGGTCGCGGAACCGGAAGCCGTAGAGCCGCCCGCGCCGCTCCTCGAAGAAGGCCAGCACGGCGTGCAGGGCGTCGAGGCCGCGCATCCCGAAGCCGGCCTCGTAGCGGCGGCGGGAATCGGCCCAGCGGCCGTTCCGGTGCTCCCGGCCCGAGGCCAGGGTCACGATCTCGGTGAGCCGCTGCGGCCCCCCGCCGGCGCGCAGGGACACGTCGAGGGGGAACAGCACCTCGTGGAAGTCTTCGGCCATGGCGGGCCACTCCGGTTGGGGTCGCGCTGTTGCCGCGCCGGTCGTCCGGGTCCTCACCGTCGTCGCGCGCAGCGAAGCGACCCAGGGCAGCGCGACATCGGTGACCGTGGCGCCGCGGGATCGCGTCGCTCCGCTCGCGGGGACGATCGCGGTGCCCCGCCTCGGCCGGCCCCCGCGCGACGTCGGGGAACGTGATCGCCGCCGGACGGGACCGGCTGAAAAGAGTCTTCCGGGCGAGACCGGAAAATAAAAAACTCCGTTCATCGACAAAGGACAGCGATCGATCGAAGATCGACGTGCCGGAGCGGAGGTCGTCCGAAGTTCTCCCGGTCCGAACACCTCGGTTCATCGCGCGATCCGCGCATCCCGTCGCCGCCCTGCCTGGGAAACCTTTCGATGAGCGCCGTCCCCCAGCCCCTCCACGCGCCTGTCCCCGCCCTCGACATCCGCCGCGTCGCCGGCCGTCTCGGCGCGGAGATCCGCGGCCTCGCCCTCTCGGGAGACCTGGACGACGGGACGGTCGCGGCGATCCGGCAGGCGCTGAACACCCACAAGGTGGTGTTCTTCCGCGACCAGGACCTCGACGAGGCCGGGCAGGAGGCCTTCGGCCGGCGCCTCGGCGACCTCGTCGCGCATCCGACCGTCCCCTCCCTCGCCGGCACGGCGGGGGTCCTCGACATCGACGGCAGCCGGGGCGAGCGGGCGAGTTCCTGGCACACCGACGTGACCTTCGTGCCGGCCTACCCGGCGCTCTCGATCCTGCGGGCCGTGACGCTGCCGCCCTACGGCGGCGACACGCTCTGGGCCAACACGGCGGCGGCCTACGCGGACCTGCCCGAGCCCCTGCGCGACCTCGCCGACAAGCTCTGGGCGCTGCACTCCAACGTCTACGACTATGTCGGCGGCCGGGTGAACGTGTCGGAGGCCGGGCGGCGGCGCTACGACGAGGTGTTCACCAAGACCGTGTTCGAGACCGAGCACCCGCTGGTCCACGTCCACCCGGAGACCGGGGAGCGCTCGCTGATCGTCGGCCACTTCATCCAGCGGATCCTGGGCCTGACCACCGCGGATTCGCAGCATCTGCTGGCGATCTTCCACGACCACGCGACCCGGCCCGAAAACACCGTGCGCTGGTCGTGGCGGACGGGCGACGTGGCGATCTGGGACAACCGCGCCACGGTCCACCGGGCGGTGGACGATTACGGCGAGGCGCCCCGCGTGGTCCGCCGCGTGACGATCCAGGGCGTCGCGCCGGTGAGCGTCGACGGCCGCACCAGCCGGGCGCGGGAGACGCAGGCGCGCGAGGCCGCGTGACCCGCGACGGGCCGCGCGGCGGCCGTGCCGGCCGCCGTCACGTCGCCCGCTGGCCGCGCGCCACCGCCCGGGCGAGGCTCGCGGTCACCTGCGCCTCCGAGCGGCGGAAGGCCCCCGGATCGGGGGTCGCGATGTTGACCGTCACGGAGACCGGCCGCGTCGGGGCGCCGCCCGCGGCGACGCCGAGGCGCCCGTCCGGCCCGCGGCCGAGGGGCAGGATCGCCTCCGGGCCGGCCTCGCCCATGAGGCCGGCACCGCCCGCCATCGGGAAGTAGGTCGGGGCGGCCACGACGCCCCCGGCGGCGAAGGGCTGGACGCGGCCGCCCCGGAACACGCCGCCCCGGGCGAAGCCCGTCTCCGCGCCGGAGCCCAGCATCGCGCCGACCAGGCCCGTGAGGCCCGACTGGATCGGCCCGGCCGCCGCCCGCGCCGCCACGCCCGCGAGGCGCGCCCCGATCGTGCCGAGCACGCCGTCGAGGCTGCGGCCGGACGCGGCCCCCCGGGTCAGCGCCGTGTCGAGGCTGCGGCCGAAACTCTGCGCCAGCCGGTCCAGGGTCTCGAGCTGCCGGATGCGGTCGTCGGCCTGCGGGTCGGTCTGCGCGTCGGTCTCAGCCATGGCGGCGCCTCACGGTGGGTCGGGATGGGCGGCGAGGAGCCGCGCGAAGGCGGCCCGGGTCAGAGGTTCCGGGCCCGCGCGCCGGCCGAGCGCGGCGGCGAACTCGCGCGGCGTCGCCGACCAGAAGTCGCGGGGTCGCCAGCCCAGCGCGCCGAGGCCGAGGGCCAGGGCGTCGTCCCAGGGGAAGCGGTCCGGGGCCGGACGCGGCGGCTTGTCCGCGCCCGGCCCTAGGGAGGGTTTGCCGGGCCCGGCGCCTCCCCGCCCGGCGCTTCCCCGAAGGCGGCCGCCAGGACGTCGCCCAGGGCGACCGAGACGGCGTCGAGCCCGCCCGCCAGCGGCAGCCGCGCCACCGCCGCGTCGTCGAGGTCGTGGCCGCCGCCCCGCAGGGCGACGCCCAGGAGGGCGATCAGGTCGCGGGCCGAGACGCGCCCGCCCGCGAAGCGCGCGGCGAGGCCCGCGAGGTCGCCGGCCTGGAGCGCGGCCTCCAGCTCGGCGAGCGCCCCGAGGGTGAGGCAGAGGGTGTAGCGCCGCCCGCCGAGGGTGAGCGGCACCTCGCCGCGGATCCGGTTGGCCACGGCGCTCAGACCGCCGCGAAGGCGAGCGCGCCGCCGGATTCGAGGCTCATGTCGAAGGTGACCTCGCCGGCATGGTCGCCCCGGTACTCCAGGCTCGCGATCTGGAACGGACCCTCCAGGATCCCGAAGGCCGGGATCACGATCTGGAACGCCTCGACCGCGCCCTCGAAGAACAGCAGCCGCAGGCGCGCGTCCGAGGCCTGGTCGCGGAACACGCCGGAGCCGGCGATCGCGGCCCGCCGCACCCCGGCCCCGGCGAGCAGCTCGCGCCAGCGCCCGGCGGAATCGGCGTTGGTGACGTCGACGGTCTCGGCGTTGAGGGTGATCTGGCGGCTGCGCAGGCCCGCCACCGCCGCGAAGCCGCCCGCGCCGTCGCCGGCCCGGATCAGCAGGTCCTTGCCCTTCTGCGCGCCCATCGGCACCCTCCTCACAGGTTCTCGGTGACGGCCTCGACCGTCAGGGTCGCCCGCGCCTCGCCGGTCCGGGCGTCGCGGTGGGCGCGGACGGCCCGCACCCGGAGGGTGACGAGCCGGCAGCCAGCCAGCGGCAGGACGAGGGGCGTCGCCCCGTCCGCGAGCAGCGCCGCCATCCGCGCCGCGGCGTCGAGGGCGGTGCGCACCGAGCCTGCCTGAGCGATCACCGCGATCGCGTGGCTGTGCCGGTGGCGCTCGGCGCCGTCGACGGACGCGTCGGTGATCTCGGACTCGCCGAACAGCGCGTAGACCGGGAGCGTGCCCCGCGGCGGCTCATCGTAGAGCCGGACCCGGCCGCCCAGGAGGGCGGCCAGGGCGGCGTCGGCGGCGAAGCGGGCGATCAGGCCGGCGCGGAGCGCCAGGAGCGGGCCCGGATCGCTCACGACCGGCCCTCACCGGGCAGTTCCTCGACGTGACAGACCAGGTCGCGGCCCCGCGCGTCGGGCTCGGCGACGGCGCGGATCGCGAAGCGGCGCGGCCCGGCGGCGAGGCGCATGGTCGGGTCGAGCGCGGCCCGGCTCCGCAGGGTGACGCGGTAGGCGGGCCGCGTGTCGGTGCGGCCGCCGGCCGGGCGGTCGGCGAGCCCCGCCGGGGCCATGGCGCCCCACAGGACCGGGCCGGCCACGTAGCGGCGCAGCACGCCCCCGAACCCGTCCGGCTCTTCCAGGGGCCGCTCGAGCACGAAGCGGCGGCGCCGCGCGCCGAGGGCTGGGCGTTGGGGCGAGATCGCCATCGGGGCAGCTCCGGGTGCGAGGATCACAGCCGCAGGCGCCGGAACGGCGCGGCGAGGGCGGCGGTGTCGGTGCGGGCGGCGTCGGGCTCGTCGCCGCGATGCTCGTAGCGGGCGGCCGCGAGGCGCAGGACCGCGAGGCGCAGGGGCTCGGGGAGCGGGGGCCCGTCGCCGCCGTACCCGGCCGCGACCTCGATCAGGATGGTGCGGCCGGCGGGATCCGGCGCGGACGGGTCGACCCGCAGGGACGGCGCCCCGTCCGGGTCGGGGCCGAGGCGCACCAGCCCGGCGTCGAGGTCGGTGACGCCTCCGGACGGATCCGCGAGGCCGGCGCGGAGGACCGCGACCAGCGGGCTCAGGGGCAGCGGCACCTGCCCGTCGGGCGGCCAGGCGGACAGGGCGATCCGGTACCGCCCCGGGACCAGGATCCGCCGGGTCTCGACCTCCAGGCTCGCGCGCGCCGCCGCGATCAGGGCCTGGAGCAGGCCGTCCTCGTCGGCGCCCGCGTCGGAGTCGACGCGCAGGTAGGCGCGCAGGTCGGGCACGCCCACCGGCTCGACGGCGGCGGCGGCGATGCGTAACGGGATCATCGCGCGTCTCTCTGCAGGTGGTCCGATGACGATCTCGAAGCGCCGCCCCGCGGCCCGCGCCGCGCCGGCGACGGCCCTGACGGCGATCCTGGCGGCGATGCTGACGGCGATCCTGGCTCTCGCGGCCGTCCCGGCGCGGGCGATCGTCGGCGGCACCGAGGCGCCGGCCGGCGGGGCCGTGATGGTCCTGTCGTCGAGGGGCGGCGTCTGCACCGGCGTGGTGCTCGCCCCCGACACGGTGCTGACCGCCGGCCACTGCCTCGCCGACGCGCGGGAGCACCGCGTCCATTTCCGCGACGCCGCCGGGGCGCCCGTGCTCGTCGACGTCGCCGCGCAGGCGCTCCATCCGGGCTACGATGCCGGCGCGGCCGCGGCCCGGCGGCGCTCCGTCGACCTCGCGCTGCTGCGCACCGCGACGCCGCTGCCCGCGCGCTTCGCGCCCGTGACCCTGAGCGCCGCCCCGGCGCGGGCGGGCGAGACCCTGACCCTGGCGGGCTACGGCGCGGCCAGGCCCGGCGACCCGCGCTCCACCGGCACCTATCGCAGCCTCGGCCTGCCGGTGATCGAGCCCTACGGGCCGAGCCGCATCCTGGTCTGGCTCAAGGGCGCGGGCGGCGGCGCCTGCCAGGGCGATTCCGGCGGCCCGATCGCGGGACCGGACGGGGCGGTGCTGGCCGTGTCGGCCTGGATCGGCGGCGCCTGCGGCGGCCTGACCCAGGGCGTCCTGGTGGGGCCGCAGCGGGGCTGGATCGACCGCGTGCTCGACGGCTGGAACCGGACGGCGCGCTGGGCGCAGTAGCGTCGCGGCGCGGTGCGCGCAGGGAACCTCAGCTTGGCCGGGCTATTGCCTTGCTCTAGGCTCGCTTCCTCTAGGGTGCCGTGCCCTAGGCCGTCTCGGCGCCGCCTCCGGCGTCCCCCACCCGCGCCCGCGCGCGCCCGGAGTTCCCGATGTCCCCTCGCCCGATCCGAAAGGCCGGCCCCCGCGAGCGCAGCCTGCGCGGCGGCCTGTGGGGCGGGATCCTGGGCCTGTCGCTGCTCGGCGCCCTCGGCGGCCTGCTGCCCACGCCCGCGGCGGCGGTGATCAACGGCACGACGACGCGGGACCCGAACGGGGCGCGCAGCTTCGTGGTGCGGATCGAGAGCACCGAGGGCGAGATCTGCTCGGGGACGCTGATCGCCCCGGACCTCGTGCTCAGCGCGGCCCACTGCGTGATGCGGCCGGCCGGCTACACGGTGATCAGCGTCGACCGGAACTTCCGCCAGCACCGGACCGCGGTGATCACCGCCTCCATGCACCCGGACTTCGTGCCCGGGACGACCCCCGAGGACCAGCCCGGCGTCGACCTGGCGCTGCTCAAGCTCGAGCAGCCCCTCGGCACCGATTTCGTGCCCCTCGATCCCCGGGGCGCGGCCTCGATCACCGACGGGCAGCCCGTGGACATCGCGGGCTTCGGTGTGGTGGCCGAGAATCGGCGGAACTCGGCGCGGATCCTGCGGCTCGCCCACCTCGTGTCGATCGGCTCGCTCCAGGTCGCCAACCGGGTGACCGTCGTGACCGATCGGCGGCGCATGGCGGAGACCTCGGGCGCCGGCGCCTGCCTGGGCGATTCCGGCGGCCCGATCCTGACCGGCGGCCCCGGCGGCTACCGGATCGTCGGCGTGGTGAGCTGGTCGAGCGGCGCCCTGCAGCAGGGCGCGCGCCGGACCGCCTGCGGGGGCTTCACCGCCGTGACGCCGGTCGCCGAGCATGCCGGCTGGATCGCCGCGCGCTCGGCGGAGCTGTCGCGCATCCAGGTCGGCGAGACCGCGCCCCGCGGCAACCGGTCCGACTGGATGGCCCGCCCGGGCCGCCGGCGCTAGAACGGCCCGGCCCCGCCGCGGCAAAGCCGCCGCCCTCCCGCGGATCCTTCGCGCCTGCGGGAACCTGGGGGCCGATCGGCACTTTTCGCATCCGAACCTTACCGGCTCACGGAGCGAGAGCATGGCCGACACCGGCACCAGCAACACCCCGCGGACGCACAAGACCCGCAACAACACCGACTCGAACGCCAAGAAGGTCTCGATCGAGGCGCTCAACGCGCGGCTCGCGGACGGCATCGATCTGGCCCTGGCGATCAAGCAGGCCCACTGGAACCTCAAGGGCCCCCAATTCATCGGCGTCCACGAGATGCTCGACGGGTTCCGCACCCAGCTCGACGAGCTGAACGACAGCGTCGCGGAGCGCGCGGTCCAGCTCGGCGCCACGGCCTTCGGCTCGACCCAGGCGGTCGCCGAGCGCACCAAGCTGCCGGCCTACCCGACCGGCATCTACGCCATCGCCGACCACATCGCCGCGCTGATCGACAGCTACGCCGCCTACGCCAACGCGGTGCGGCAGAACATCGACGAGACCGACGAGGCCGGCGATCCCGACACCGCCGACCTGTTCACCGAGATCTCGCGGGCGGTCGACAAGCACCTCTGGTTCCTCGAGGCGCACGTGCAGGAGCCGACCGGCACCCTGCGCGACGGCAACGCGGGCCGCTGACCGCCGACGCGGGCCGCGGCCACGCCGCGGCCCGCCTTGCCGTGGGCGCTCAGGAGAACTTCAGGAGCTTGAGCGCGTCGAAGTCCTGCACCCCGCCGCCGACGCGCCTGGTGGTGTAGAACAGCACGTAGGGCTTGGCCGAGTACGGGTCGCGCAGCACCCGCATCCCGGTCCGGTCGACCACGAGGTAGCCCCGGCGGAAATCGCCGAAGGCCACCGACAGGCTGTCCTTGGCGAGATCCGGCATCGCCTCGGCCTCGGTGACCGGGAAGCCGACCAGCGTCGCGGCCCGGCCGGCGGCGAGCGGCGGCTGCCAGAGATAGTTGCCCTCCGAGTCCTTGAACTTGCGGATCGCGCTCTGGGTGCGCCGGTTCATGACGAAGCCGGCATTCTGCCGGTAGGCCGCGCGCAGCCCGTAGATCAGGTCGAACAGCACGTCCCCCGGGCTGGCCGACGGGAACGCCCCGGCCGCCCCGGTGGCGACCGTGCCGATCTTGCCCGGCACCCAGGCGGCGTTGGCGACCGTGTCGTAGCTCAGGAAGCCCCGCGGGCGGCTCGCGCCGTTGCCGGACACGAAGGCGACGCCCTCCTGCTCGGCGAAGGCGGTCTCCACCTCGGCCGAGAGCCACGCGTCGAGATCCACCACGGCATCGTCGAGGAGCGTCTGGGTGGCGGCCGGCATCGCGTAGAGCTCCATGGCGGGGAACGCGATCTCCGACAGGGCCGGCGCGGCGGTCTCGGGCCGCGGCGCGGTCTCGGCGGCCCAGCCGGTGACCGGCGCGCCGACCGAGACGGCGCGCTTGTACTGGGCGCCCGAGATCGCCTGAACGCTGGCGATCGACCGGATCGGCGAGACCTGGCCGAGGCGCGTCAGCACGGTCCGCTCGATCGTGTCGGGGACGAGGTAGCCGCCGTCCGGCCCGGAGCCGGCCGACAGCGCCTTGGCCTCGAGGCGCTTGAGCCCGGCGCTCTCGCCCGCCCGGACGTAGAGGTCGAAGGCGGCCTTGTGCTCGTGCGCGGTCCCCGGCCCCCGCGCATCCGGCTGCTCGAGGGGCGGCCGGGCCCGCTCCAGGGCGATGCGGTCGAGGCGGGTGCGGGCGGCGTCGAGGGCCGCGTCGATCCGGGCGAGCTTCTCCTCGGTGAGCACGTCGACGCCGAGGCGGCCCTCGATCCGGTCGATCCGCGCGTCGTTCGTCTCCTTGAAGGCCGCGAAGGCGGCGGCGAGCTCGTCGAGGGCGGAGCGGACCGGGCCGCCCTCGGGGTGGGCGGCCTTGTTCTCCAGCGGCGGCAGGCCGCGCGGCGGCGCGAGGGCGGGTTCGGCGATCGGGGTCTGGGCGTCCATGGCGGGCCTCGTCGGGGGTGGAAGTCAGGATCGCGCGGCCGGCAGCGGCCGAGTGGCAGGTCTCGCGGCAGGTCTCGCGGCGGGTCTCGCGGCGGGTCTCGCGGCGCGCGGCGGCGCGATCAGGCCGGCGAGGTCGCGGATCGCGTCGGCCTCCGGGCCCGGGCCCGGAACCGGGGTTGGGCGCGCCCTGGCCCCCGGCTGCAGCGGGAAGGTCACGAGCGAGATCTCCCAGAGGTCGACCTGCTGGAGCCGGCGCTCGCCGCCGGCGCCCTTCCGGGCGCGCAGCGTGCGGAAACCGATCGAGAGCCCGTCGAGGCCGCCGGCGCGCATCAGGGCGTCGACCTCCCGGGCGCGCCGCACGGCGAGGTTGAGCTGGCCCTCCGCGAACAGGCCGCGGCCGTCCTCGCGCAGGGCGAGCCAGCGGCCGATCGGCTCGGCCGGGTCGTGCTGGAACAGGAGCCGCACATCCGCGGCCCCGCGGCGGGCGAGGCTCGCCGCGAAGGCGCCCGGCACCAGCACGTCGCGGCCGAGATCGGGCACGCCGAACAGGCTGGCATAGCCGGAGAAGTGGCCGTCCATAGGGGATCCTCGGGTGGGCCGGTGAGGGGACGTCCGCAGCCGACGCGGAGACCCGCGCCTCAGGGAGTGCCCGGCGCCGGCGGCATCGCGGGCGGGTAGCCGACGGCCTCCCGCTTCTCCGCCACCGACAGGAAGTCCGCGGCCTGGACCCGGCGCCACAGGGATTCCCGCTCGCCGGCGAGCGCCTCGATCCGGTCGAGGTCCGGCTCCAGGTCGATCGCGCCGAAGGCGGGCTCCAGCCAGCCGGCCAGCGCCTGGGCGGTGCGGGCCGCGAGGGGGACCAGGGTCTGGCGGTAGAGGGCGCGGTTGGCCTCAGCGTAGTTGGCGTGGGTGTTGTCGCCGGGGAGGCCGAGCAGCAGCGGCGGCACGCCGAAGGCCAGGGCGATCTCCCGGGCGGCCGCGTCCTTGGCCGCCACGAAGTCCATGTCCCGCGGCGAGAGCGCGAGCGGCTTCCAGTCGAGGCCGCCCTCCAGCAGGAGCGGCCGGCCGGCATTGGCGGCGCCCTGGTAGTTCGCCTCCAGCTCCGCCTTCAGCCGGTCGAATTGCGGCTCGGACAGCGTCGCCCCGGCGAAGACGAGGGCGCCGGACGGACGGGCGGCGTTGTCGAGCAGCGCCTTGTTCCAGGCGCTCGCGGCGTTGTGGATGTCGAGGGCCGCGGCCGCCGCCGCGATCGGGGCGAGGCCGCCGGTCTCGTCCTCCGGGTGGAACAGCGCCAGCGCCAGGATCGGCGCCACGGCGGTGCCCGGCTCGGGGAGGTCGAACCGGCGGCTGCGCCCGCCCGCCGTGTACAGGTAGGCCGCCGGCCAGCCGTCCGGGCCCGGCAGCGCCCGCATCCGCCCGGGCCGCAGGGCCTGGAGCGCGGCGACCCGCCCGTCGAGGCTCACCGCCTCCAGATAGGCCGTGCCGGTGAGCAGGAGGTCGGCGTAGAGCGTCTCCAGGAGGTGCGGGCCGCTCTCCCGGGGGTTCGGCCGCGCCAGCAGGGCCAGCAGGTCGCCCGCGCGCGCGGCGCCGGGGCCGGTGGCGATCAGCGGCAGGCTCGCGGCGCTCTCGGCGACGAGCCGCACCGCCCGGTGGACCACCGGGTTGGCCTGGTAGCCGGCCCGGGCGAGCGCCGCCGGATCACGGGGCGTCCAGCTGGCCCGGCCCTCGGCGTAGAGGGCGAAGGCCGGGGCCGCGGCGGCCTTGGTGGCGAGGGCCGGGCCGCCGACGGCGCGGCGCGCCACCCGCGCCAGGCGTTCGAGGAGGGTCGACATGCCGGTCCGTTCCTGAGCTATGGTCACGCGATGCAGCCCCGGATCCCCACACGGCCCCAGGCGCGGTTCCGGGCGCGCGCCCGCGCCGCCCGTCTCGGCGGCCTCGTCGCGGCGCTCCTCGCCGCGCCGGCCCGGGCGGCGGATGCGCCCGCCCCCGTGCCCCTGTGGCCGGAGCCCGACGGGACGCTGATCCTGGCGCACCCCTTCGGCCGGTCCGAGATCAGCCTGCGCCTGTCCCGGCGGGTCGCCGGGGCGGTGGACACGCTGACCTGGGACGGCGTCACCTTCCTCGCCGACACCGAGCCCGGCGACGCCCTGCAGGCGCGGGCGGAGGTCGGGTCAGGCGCGGGCTGCCGCCGTGCGAGCGAGGCCGGCACCCCGCAGGACGGGACCGGCGCGCCGGCGGCCCGCCGGCTCCGCGCCCTGCGCACCGGCCGGAGCTGGGCCGAGACCGAGACCCGCATGGCCTGGGACGGCGCCGCCGACCCGGCCGACGAGCTCCCCTCGGACTGCCCGACCGCGCCCGCGAGCCCCGCGATCCCGGCCCCGATCCTGCGCAAGCGGGTCGCCCTCGGCCTGCCGGGCCTCGGCAACGCCGTGGAGGTGCAGACGAGCTTCGTGCTGGCCGAGCCCGCGGCGGCGCTCCGCCTCGAACCCCTCGCCGCCGCCGTGCCGGCGGACTTCTCCGCGGCCTGGCGCTTCGACCCGGCCACCGGCGGGATCGCGCCCCTCGACCCCGGAGCGGGGGAGCGGCCGGACCCCGTGATCCTGGCGACGCCGGAGGGCTCGCACGCCCTCGCGGTCTGGGCGCCGGGCCCGCCGGAGCAGGAGCCCGACGCGCCGCGGCCCGCATTCGCGATCGCCCCCGAGGCCGGGGCGAACCGCCTCAGCTGCCGCTTCCGGCTGGCGAAGGCCGCCGCCGGCGCGCACGACTTCGCCTGCTACGCCCTGGTCGGCGCCCTCGCCGACGTCCGGGCGGCCCTGCGGAGCCTGACGGCGCCCCCGTGACGGCCCCGGCACCCGCCCGTGCTGGAACGTCCGGACCGACGAACCGACGGCGGCTCCGATGGACGGGAGGCAGGCCCTCGAACTCGCGGTCTTCGTCGTCGCGCCCGTCCCCTTCCCCCGCTGCGGGATGCGAGCCGCGCGGCGCTCGCGGCGCGCCCAGGGCTCCCGCCCCTCCGGAGCCGGCAGCTTTGCTTCGGGCGCCGGCGGCGCCTGCGGCGGTGGCGGCGGCGATGGCGGCGGCGGGGGCGACCGGGCGCTCGATCGGGCTCCCGGCGGCCAGGCACGCCGATGTGCCGGCGTCGGGCACCGATGACCGGTCAGGATTGAGGGTCCGCCCGCGGCGCCCCGGAAGGACGGCGCGGATCATCCCGACAAATCCGCCGCTCAATCTGCCCGTCGCCGCCGCGCAATAAGGAGAATTACGGTGGGGATTCCCAGCACAGGACCGCGTGCCGTGGCCTGATCGCTACAGATTTGGCGCACGACATTGTGTATACAGCATGCAGTTCGTTCCAGAGACCACGAACCGACTCCGGCGCGCTTCTCCCGAAGCGCGCCGAATTGTTTCGGGCCCTCCCCGTCAGAGCCGCCGGATCCGCGGCGCGGCCCGGGGCTCCAGCATCAGGTGCGTGAGCGCCCAGACCAGGGCGTCGAGGCGGTCGGGCGACGCCCCGCCGGACAGCCCGTCCGGCCCGAAATCGCACAGCTCGTCCTCCAGCGCCGGGAAGGCGCCGACATGGTGGACCAGCCCGCGGGCGTAGAGCAGCGAGACCGGCTCGGCGCGCAGGTACTTGCCCCGCGTGGCGTGGACGCGGGTGACCGGCACGGCCGGGTCGCACTGGCCCAGCACGGCGGCGGCCATCTCGCCGCCCTGGTTGACCTCGACCACGAGGGCGTCCGCCCGGAGCCGGTGGTAGAGCGCCAGCGCCGCGGCCGCCCAGGCCTGCGGGGTGGCGCGGGCGAGGCTCGCGTCGGCCAGCACGTAGGCGTGCCCGCCGGCGCGCCCGGCCGCCACGATCCCGCAGGCATCCGAGCGCGCGCCCGAGGCGGCGGGCGGGTCCACCGCCACGACGATCCGGCCGAGATCGGGGGCGGCGGCGATCCGGTCCGCCTCCAGGGCGGCGCGCGTCCACAGGGCGTCGTCCCGGTCGGCGATGAGTTCGCCGTCGAGTTCCTGCCGGCCGAGCCGCGTGCCGGCGTAGCGCCCGACCACCTGCTGGAGGAAATCGGGCGCGAGATGCGCGGCGTTGTCGTGGGTCCGGGCGCGGCTCACCACCGTGCGCGGGTCGGCGAGGAGGCGGCGGTGTAGGGAGTTGGAAAAAACTGCCCCCGGCGGCTGACAAATTCCCAATGCCAAAAAGGGGTTAGGCAAAACCCTGTTTAAATTACACACCCCCGTCCCGCGGAAAAAGCTACCCATCCCACGAATATGATCAGAATAAATTGCCCCGGCGCGTCAGACCCCGCGGCAAGGCGCACGAAGTTGTACCGCGGCGGCCATCCGGCTCCTTAGAGTCCGTCCGAGAAGTCAGGCTGATCGGGCGAGGCGCCTGACGAGGATCATGACGGCTGCGGCGTAGAGGAAGGCTCGTGCGGAGGCGAGTGTCGCTTCCGGATCCTTCCAGAGGCGTCGATTGCGGCTGATCCAGGCGAAGAACCTCTCAACGGTCCGCTGTACAACGTTGCCCTCTGCGAGCGTCGGCCTGATCCGGCCCGCTCGGGGGTGGTGGCACGCGGAAGACGATCTCGATGTGGCCATCATCGATCTCGATGCGCCGAACCATGAGACGAAGAACATCGCGCTTGGCCGTCCAGTCCAGAACGTTGAGGCTCTCGCGCACGCGAGCGGAGAAGAGCTCCAACTGGCCAACAATCAAGGTCAGTTCGCGCTCGGCTTCGCTCGCAGCCCGGATCTCCTCGCGCTGCTCCTCCAGTTGCGCCACCCGACCCCCTCAGATCGGCGATGCGCGGCTCGAACTCGCTCCGTTCGATCACGCCCTCAGCATAACCGTCGATGAGCCGACCGATCCCGCGCCGGAGTGTGGCGATCCGGCGCTCCGCCTCGCCCAAGTCCGCGGCACTGCCCACCCTGGCGCTCACCGCAGCTAAGCGTTGCTGGTATTCGTGGGCCACCCGCGCGGGATCGTTCAAGATGGCCTCGACCTCGGTCCAGACAGCGCGCTTAAGGCGATCGCTGCGGACGGGCCGGTTGGTGCAGACCGGCTTCCCATCGAACCGATGGCCGTCGCTGCCGATGCAGCGATAGGCACCGTAGCCGAACGTGGTCGAGCGCGGCGGCAGATCCTTGGGGATCATCCGCCAAGAGATCCCACCTCTCAGAACGTAGAAGATGGCGTTCAGGACCTCCCGTGTCGTCCAGAGCGGAGGCCGACCACAGGGCGCCGGCCTCGGCATCAGTGGCGCGATCACCGCCCACTCGGCGTCGGTCAGTTCGGTTTCATAGCGAAGGCCCACGCGGCTATGCTGCCGCCGGGTGGTCGGGGTCCACATGGCGCTTCCAAGTCAGGCTTCAGCACCCCCCTGGAAGCATCGCCATCCCGGCCACTCAACCCCGCTTCAGACCCTTACCGGACGGGCTCTTAGGGGCGCGGTGCTATGATCGTGTCCAGCGCATGCCCGGCCAGCGATTGATCTCACGTTCCTTCAAGGCAAGGTAGACCGGATGCATGATCCAAGATAGCCATAAGTGCTCCGTTCCGACAGCTTCAATCACTCTTCAAATCCAGACAGCGACGGAAGCGGCTGGCGCGCATGCGATCCCATGCATCTAACACCGGATCGAGAGGTTTCATGGCCGGGGACGATCAAGTTAAACCGGCTGATGCACAACTCAAGGTCAATATGGCGTCGGGATCGTGGTCGTTCCTCAAAGCGCAGGCTGGCCGGTCCGTTGGCTACATAAGCCAAGCATGGGAATCGGCGGTGCTCCCATCCGAACTTCCGTCGTGTCACGGGTGGTCGTGTAGCTCGCGGGGGTGGGGGGCATCGGCGAATGCCGGGTAAGGTTCGGCTGCGAGCACCTGCCTCAAACCTAGAGCCCCCGATGATTGACGAGATGATGAGCGTTCGCGGCGTGTTGGTGAAGTGCGCCGACGCCGAACTACTGTGCCGGGGCGCAGCCTGCTGACTGTGTTGGACGGTCACGATCGATTCGGAGCCATTCCGTCCTATACCGCGGCAGCGCGCTGGGCAGCTCGGCCTGCAGGAAGCCGACCATCTTCTCCCGGACTTCACATCGCAGATCCCAGGCCTGCGAAGCATTGCGAGCGCTCATCAGCATTCGAATTTCAATCACGTTCTCTCGCACGTCTGAGACCTGGAGATTCACGACCTTTCCGTCCCAGAGATTTGATTGCGCGGCGATCTCTGCAAGCTTTTTCCGCATGGCTGGGATTGGCGCGGTGTGGTCGACGTAGAGGAAAGCGCTTCCGATGAGCGACGAACCCTCGCGCGTCCAGTTCTGGAATGGCTTTTGAATAAAATATGTCAGTGGCACGACAAGCCGACGCCAATCCCAAAGCCTAACAACCACGTACGTCGAGTTGATTTCCTCGACCCAACCCCATTCGTTCTCAACGATGACCGCATCTTCGATCTTGATAGGCTGCGTTATCGCGATTTGGATTCCGGCAACGAGGTTCGAGAGTACCGGCTGCATCGCTAGACCGAGGATCAGGCCCGCGGCTCCCGCCGAGGCCAGAAGGCTTACGCCGTATTGCCGCACGGGCTCGAACGTCATCAGGCACACGGCGACCGTAATCAACGCCACGAGCGTCACGGCCGCGCGTTCGAGGAGGCGCACCTGGGTGAAGTGCTTGCGCGCGAGAAGGTTGTCTTCAGCGTCGAGTTTGAATCGCCGCAGGTAAATGACGGTAGCGATGTGGATCGCGATGCAGCAGCACCAACCGGCGAGCGCAACGAAACCAACGAGCAGAAGATGGTTCACCAAGACCCGGACCTCCCGGGACACCGGTGCGACGGCGGAAGCGGCACCAACAGCGACGATGATGAGGCAGAGACGGGTGGGACCTTGCGTCCGTCGAACGAGTGAGCGCCAGAACAGGCCTCGGTCTTGAGACGCTCGTGTCAGGAAGCGATACGCGAACTGATGAAGTGGCAGCACAACAACAAAACATCCGAGAACAAGAGCGACACTCTGCGCCCAGCCCGGCAACCAACGCAGCCATCGCATAGCGTCAGTAAGCACAATATCCGCATGCTGCATCGACTCTCCACATCTTGTAAAATGAAGCGTGACGCGCGAGCGACGGGGAAGACGCTTCCGCTCGAACTGTCACCCTCGTTGCCTACCGACCGCGAGTGCCGTCGGTGTCGTCGGCCCCAGGACGCTCGACACCAATACGATCAACCGGTGAATACACGTCTCGGCAAACAGGCGTGACATATTGGACCGCCTTATCGGAAGATATAATCCGGCAAGTGATCGTAGTCATCGCGGCGACGGAACATAATGCTGCAGGACGGCGCGGACTGGCCGATCCCACCTCGCCCACGAACTGGACCTGCCGCGAACGCCAGGTTCCGGAGGCGAGACAGACGGCGGTCGCCTCGAATGTAGCCGACCGTCTGTTCGTCCTAGTGAGGGCGCGGCCGGTGTTGCCGCCCTCCTGCGAACGGGACGGCCGGCAGGAACGTGTTGGAGCGAGGACCGCGATGGAGGCCAAATCTCGCAGACCCGTGACTACCCCCTCGGAATGCGCGATCGCCGCCGGGAGGCGAACCATGGTCGCCTGCCCGACCCCAGTCCGGACCACCGCCATGGCCGCCACGCTCGAATGCGAGGGCGGCGGTCGCACTCGATACTGTCGCGACGAACATGAATGCGGCCGTCAAGTACTCGACAGTTTGTTTCATCATCTAAAACTCCGTGTCGGCTGCGGATTGTCTGGAGACGTTCGAAAGTTCGGATAAACGGACGCGGTCTGGCTCTCGAAGACTACGATAGCTGGGTGGCCGAGCACGGCAGGGCTCGGTATTTCTGAGCCGTTTTGCCGAGGCGTCGATCCTCCTCGGCCGTCTCCAGGGGGTAATCCTTGGCATATTCGGCGTCGGTCGAAAGCGCGACGATCAAGATAGATCGCGGGTTTGTCTCCAGATCCTCGCGATCGTGACAAAGTGTGTCTGACCGAACAATTCCGCCGTTGGCCCGAATCTATCAGTTACCCTTAGGTTGTCGCATCCATCTACACTCACGCAATATGCCCCACGATGCTCCGATCCCTTCGGAGCATTTGCATAATCGCCAAGAATGACCCGAAGCACTCTCAGTTTTGCCGAGGCGTGCGCGCAAGAGCGCGTCGAGGTGCTCACCTCGGTGCAGCGCCGGCCGCAGGACCACGCGAGAGAAGTTGCGCCTGGTCGAGCCGACGTATCTCCCCGGCCAATCCGTCTGGCTCGGTGATCGCGCCCGACAATGACGCATCAGGCGTCCGCGGCGTCAGCAGCTAAACTCTGAAGCTGCATGGCGCTTGCGCCGCCCTGACGTTTGTCCCTTGCATGATCAACCGCGAACCTCGCTGCGACACACAGGAGGTTCCCATGCCCATCGCCACAGAAACATGCGTCGCGAATGTCGAGATACACGAAACTCCTTTCGGGACGCGCCACGTCGCGGCCGCGTTCGGCGACGAGGTGTGGGTGAGCGTCGTCCCCTTGGATTCGCTGCCCTACACATTGACGGATAGGCCTTACCTGCGGCCGCACTCCCAAACGGTCATGTTCACCGTACTTCGGTCCGAGGACGGCAGCCGCGATGTGGTGCTGCGCCACAATCCCAGGAGGCGGCCGCCGGCGATCGACGCCGCGTTCAACCATGCGCGGGGGCTCGCGACCGCCTACGCAAACGATCATGCCGGCTACATGGACGAGCTGCGCGTGACCCAGCGAGACGAACGGCTCGCCGAGCTTGCGAGGCTCGTCGCCAATACACCGACGAGGAACGAGAAGTGGCTCACCGATGAGCTCAAGAGGAAAGCCGAGGGCAAACTAACGATGCTGCCCGAGGCGTGGCAGGAACTGATTCGCGGGACGGTGCCAACGCATCAGGGGCTGCTGGCCGCCCCTGAGCCGCTCGGTCCGCTGCTGCGCCGAAATTCGCCTGAAAACGAAATCGAAAAGCTGGTCTTCCAGGTTTGCGGGCACTTGGTCGGGATTCAGCGCATCGAACACCAGGAGGAGCAGATCAGGGCTAAGTACCTCGCCGAGGCCGAATCGTTGCGCGATGAAGCGGACCGAGAGGCGGTTCCGTCGGGTCCATCCCTTCCTTGATCTCGGCGGCTGCGGCGACCTGCTCCGCGACAGCACGCCCGAAAGCGTCCGAAACGCCGCGAGCGCCGCGCATCGCGACATTCGCGGGGTGGCTGACGGCCCCACGGCTACCCTGGACCGACGCGGGCTCGGAGGCCCGGTCGGCCCGACGATCGTGAGTCGCACTATCTGGGGGGGGCGTCGAGCCTATGCCAGGGGTTCGAGCGGCGTGACCGCACGGCCGGTTGCGTGGTGATCGGACAGCCGCGATTGAGCCCCGGTCTCCCCTCCCGCCGACGACCTTGGCGCCGGGAGGCTTCCGGCACGGCCGATCGCCAAGGAGTCGCTGATCTCGCCGTTGTGAGCGGCGACCATGACAGCCAGGGCGTGGGACAGTGCCGCCTGACTTGTATCGTCGGGGTTCCAGTCGTCGTGGAAGTACTGGCGTTCGAGCCAAGTGGCGAGATCGTCGGCGAGCGCGTCGACCGCCCTCGCGCCGCATGCGTGGCCATCCCCCACCCCCGGCACGCTGCGCGAGGCTGCCCCGCCACCCGCCCGAAGGGCTGTCTCCCGCCCCAGACGAACTGTGCCGCCCGCCCATCCGCTTCCGACGTCGAGATGCGCCTTCACCGTACGCAGTGCAAAAGCACTCGTCACGTGGAACGTCGCCCCGTCGGGGCGGAATGCCAATCCCGCCAGGGCACGGTCTATCGCGGATCTCGACGCCGAGCGCTGACGTTCGACCTCGCGTCTCAGGAAGGCGCGCCTATCTCCGGCATCGCCGGAGCCCGCGGTCGGCGCCGCCTGCCTGCCCCCGCCCAGGATCACACTGGAGGAGGCGATGCGTGCGCTCCCACGCTCCGTGATCACCGCGAGGGCGACGTGCCCCCTCCAATCGGGATCCGACCACCACGCCATCGTTTCCGGCGAGTCGATGTCACCGAGCGTTCGCGCGAACAGGTCGAAATGCGGCAGGGTCCCAGGCCTGGGATCCATGACAACCCCGCCCCCGACCGACTCCATCTGCATGTTCGCCTCCCGGACATCCTTCCTTCGGCACGATGCGGCGGCCCGGCTTAACGGACGCCTGAGCGGGGTCGGGTAGTCGATCCATTGGTTGACGAAACGTCGATGTCTGGCGTGGCTCGCGGCGTGGCATCCGTGGCCGACCGGCCGATCCGGCTTGGACCCACGACGACGCCTGGACGGCGACGGATACCCCGGTCTCGACGGCGACAGCGGCGTGGGGCCCACACGCAGCGGCAGCGTTTCGCCGCCCCTCGGTCGTGCCGTCCGCCATGGTCCCGAACGACGGCGGGCCCGCGATCTCGTTCGGCCGGGCGTTCGAAGGCCGTCCGCACTTTCCGCCACGGCGTCGAGAACGGGGGATCGATCGTGCGCGAGCGCGCGCGCCGCCGAGTCCGTTACTCGATCTCTGGCGGGCTCGGCGAGCCGGTGCCCCCCCGGGAAGTTCCACGGCGGCGTTCGCGCAACGCCACAGCGCCTCGTTCGCCGCGGGATCGCGCTCGATTCTCCCGAGATGGTCCACCGCGCAGTACATCGGCTCATCGTCAGCGTCGGGATGGCAGAAGGGCGGACCGACCTCCATGTCGCCATGCGTGCGGACCAGATAGGCGCTCGTGGATTTCTGTCGCAGAAGCGTCGCCAACTCTCCGGAAAGCGCCTCGACGATCTCGAATGCGCCCCAATCGTTGATCTCGACGAGGTCGCAATAGCACGACCCCTCGCCATCCTCGTGACGTCCATTCGGCGACGGGGTGGAGATACGTAACGGCAGCGTCACGGCATCGCTCCTCGTGGATCGTCGGGCTCGAATTGGCGGCGACTTCGCTCGGCTGGAGGAGGGAGATCCCGCGGCCCGGCGAGCGCGAAGCGTCATGCCGCCCGCACCGGTCGCGCACCCCAAGTTCGCCTAGGGCGAAGCCGCGACCGTAATGGGGATCAGGGACACGGACCCCGTCGCCGCGGGCGGTGTGGCAGGATCACAACCGTGACGGGGCCACAGACAGCATCGGCGCTCGCGGCGTCGCGCGAGGGCGTAGCGACGAGAGGTCGGCTTCACCCGTTGATAAGGCGCCACGATGTCAGGACGATCCTCGGCAGAGGACGATGCGATCCGGATCATCCAGGCGGCCGCACGCCGCGTGAACGGACGCGTCATCAAAGCGCGGCGCGGCCAGGCGAGAGCCCGCTTTGGCCATGACCACTCCGGGCCCCCGCTCCCGGCTCCGGGGACAAGGTGGGTTGGAGTCGGACTTGGACCCGCGACCGGAGCGTCGAGCGCGTCGGCTTCCGCGCCGGGGCCGACGACGTGGGCCGGGCTCGTGCTCGGGACTTCGGTCCGCCCGGACCGAGACGACGGAACTCGCCGACACGCCCGGGACCGCCGGATGGCGCCGCCTACCCGAAGACGAGGTGCTTCCGGTACCCGCGCCTGAGGAACAGGGGGAGCCAGGGTTGCCCGGCATAGGCGCCGGGACACCACAGCGCGGTGATCGCGTGCGAGGGGGCGCTGGTGGGCGTGACCATGACGCTGCCGATGCCGCCGTAGCCGACCGCGTCGGCCGCGAGCGCCGCGTCCGCCGCGGCGTCGACCGGAGCGTCGCCGTGCCTGATGGCCCGCAACAGGCCACGACCCACCTCGGCGAGGAATTCCCGCAACGGTCCCGACAGGATCGGGCTCGCCGGGATCAGTCGGTCGAAGACGACGTCGAGGTCGGCGAAGCCCGCGGACCGCGCGGTCTCGACGACGCGGGTACGCCCGGACTCGGTGCCGTGCACGAACATCAGCCTGACCCTGCCGGACCGCAGCAGCTCCAGCGTCCGGTCGCCGGGGGCGCTCATGTCGATGTTGCGCTCGCCCTGGATCGCGGCGGGCCATCGCTCGCGCGGGACGCCGGCCCAGTGCAGGATCTGGGCGCTGGCCTGGCCGCCGCTGGCGAACTGGTCGTCGACGAAGGCGACGCAGTCGGCCGGACCACCCGCCAGGCGGACCTCAAGCTCGGCCAGATTTCGGACAAAGCCGTGGCCGGCGCCGAGATAGGTGTCCCGGCGCTCCTGCTCCAGCGCGATGCCGGTCACGTTGCCGCTGTTCGGCGAGAAGCGGGCGAAGACGATTCCACCCTCACCCCGGGCCCGCGACGCGGCGGTCATCCGATCGAAGGCTTGCCCGACCGCGCCGCGGGTGATGATCGTCCCTTCCGCCAGCAGGGACAGCATCTCCGGACGCAGGCCGACCGGGAACTGGCGGACGAAGGCAGCCACCGATCCCGGGCTGACCTGCCAGCCCCCCTCCCCCCGGAACGTGGCGTAGCGCGCCGCGACGGTGCCGCACCGCGGCAGCAACCCCCCGTCGAGCGGCACGATCCGCTCGGCGGCCCCGAAATAGCCGGCGCGGGCGGCCGTCGCCATGTCGTCGAGCAGCCTGCCGTGGTCGACGCCCGTGCGCGAGCAGACCTCTTCCAGGCGCAGAAGCAGGCGCGGTCGGACGGGGAAGCCCTCCCGGGCGGAGCCGTCGCCCGTTGCCGCCCCGTCGGGGATCGACGACGCCATGGTCCCCGCGTGCAGGTCGTAGAGCACCTTCGTGCACGCGACCGCGACGTAGGGGAGCCATTCGCGGTCCGCGTGGACGTGGTCGACGCCGCGCCCGAGATTGTCCGCGTTGGACAGCTCCTCGGACTTCGTCCACTGGCCGCTGTGGCCGATCGAGTTCTTCTCGCGGACGAGCACCTCGTTGATCGGCTTGAGCTCGAAGCGCGGCGACAGGCCGACGTAGGGCTCGGCCGCGTTGGGCGCCGGGGGTACGAAGCCCGGGTCGACGCTGCGTCGGACCGCGATGGCCTCGCGGCGGATCAGGTCCCGCAGCTCCGCCAGCCGCCGCGGCCTCTCGACCGGGTCGACCGGCACGAGCTGGTCGAACAGGCGCCAGCACGTGGCGCGTCGGTAGACCAGTTCGAGGTCGGCCAGCGCGCCCCGGGCGTCGTGCACGTCCCACTCGCCCGCGTCGAACACGTCGCGCAGGCTCACGAACGGCTCGCAGGCGTCCCGGTAGATCACGAACGCCCGCTTCGGCAGATCCCGGGTGACCAGCCGGGCGGCGATCTGGCGCGAGCCCCGCTCGCGCGACAGGCGCGCCAGCAACTCGTCGTCGCCGTACCCGAACCACGTGAAGATGTCCCTGGGGTCCGGACCGGCGGTCGCGGGCGCATCGCGGATCGCCCCGTGGACGGCCTCGGACAGGACCTGCTCGGCGTTGCGCGTGAGCTGGTGCAGGTAGACGCGCTGGTAAAGGACCGCCTTGGCGTTGGCGAGCTCGTCGTAGGTGTCGATCCCCGACGAGTTGACGATGAAGTGCACGCCGGCGGAGAACCGGCCGCCTCCGGTCTGGCCGATGCGCGACCGGCTCAGGGCGAGTGCCTGGTCCTGCGAGATCCGGACCAAGGCCGAGTTCAGGAACACGCGTGACACGTCGACGCCCACCGGGATGCCGCATTGGCGGGCGTCGCGGTTCAGGTAGTCGATCTTGTCGGCGTCGACGGCGGCCCCGGAGATGAGGTTGGCCAGGCCGGGGTACCGGGGGTCGTGCGGCACGCCGCCGATGAAGCAGCAGATCTCGCGCAGCCGGCCATCGACGTCGTCGGCGCCGAGCACGCGCCCGTAGAACGCCCGGAAGCGGGGCGACAGGCAGACGGCGATCGACAGGCACTCGGAGAGGCCCGACTCGAACCCCTCCTCCCTGAAGCAAGCGATGAAGTCCTCCAGCTCCATCCCGCCGACCAGGAGGCCCGCCCCGGCGGAGAAGGCCGTCTCCCCCGCGTGCGAGAACGCGAGGTGACCGACGTCATGGAGCAGTGCGGCGTGGGCGAGGCTCCGTGCGACAGCACCGTCCGCCGACGGGTCATAGAGCTGGTACTCATCGTTGCCGGCCCGCAGGATCGGCTCCCTGCGCGCGGCGTCGCTGATGGATGCGACCAGCCGCTTCAGGACGTGCGTGACGCCCAGCGTGTGCGAGAACCGGCTGTGCTCGGCCGAGGGATAGGTCAGGAACGTCAGGCCGAGCTGGGATATCCGCCGCAGCCGCTGGAGCAGCGGGGAGTCGATGATGGCGAGCTCGTGCGGCTCGAAGTCCATCATGCCCCAGACCGAATCCTTGACGTACTTGCGACGGCCGCCGTGCGGCGGCGCGGTCAGCCGCTCCACGTAACCTCCGTCGAAGCCGAGGGCGTCGAGGGCGCCGTGCAGGGCCGGCCAGAAACCGGTCGCCGCGTCTAGCCTCTCCTTGATCCGCCTGACGCCCATGCCCGTCACGTCATCCGGCAGCCAGGTATCGGTCGACGCTGTCCCGGGCGAGATCAGACGTGGCGTCGTCAAGGCCGGCGACGATCCGGTCGGCCATCTCGGCCGGCAACTTGATCACGATGTCCTGATAGTACGGGTTGGGATGGTCCGTCAGGTACACCTGCTTGGCGCGCAGCAGCGTCTCGAAACGATCGAACGAGCCGATCGGACTGGGCCTGAAGACGTTCCTGATGTTCACGATCGAGCGCCTCAGATCCTTGTCCGCGGCCCCGTCCACGCCGGCGAACCCATCGAGGAACAGGTAGACGCGGTATAGGCCGTCCCGGACGTCGGGATCGTTCAACCTGACCATGTTGCGCCCACGCTTTATCAGGTAGGCGGCGAACGCCTCGATGAAGCCGTCGAGCGTTATGCGTGCCATCTCAGCCGACCCCGAATCGATCCCGACATGCGTGCCTGCCACGGAACATATCAAGAACTCCTTAACCAGCCATCGTGCACCGCGCCGCGGTCCGCGTCGGGCTTGGCAGGGCCAAGCCACCGAACCGACGGGCCTTGGCGCCCGAACGTCCGTTCTCGACCGCTGGGCTAGGACTCCGGCCCCGCGACATAACCGCAACTCGCGTGACCGGCCAGCGAGGCGGGCGGCGGATCATCGCGGCGGAGCTGACCGAGGCCGATTCCGTCCGCCCAAGCATCGGCCCTCGCTGCGTCCTTGTCACGAGCGCTGCCCGGGCCCGGAAAACCTGTCGGGTCTCCTCGGGTCACAGCCGGTCGCGCTCGTCGACGAACCCTACCCGCCTTCCCAAAGCGGCCCGCACATCCGTGAACGGTTCGTAGACCCGATGCCACGCCTCGGCGGGGGGCGGCAGCCGGTCGACGCAGGCCACGCAGGGGCGACCTTTCGCTGTTAGGCCCGCGCGTCCGGCCCCTGTCGCCGCACCTGCCGATTGGGAGCGTCGAGCTGCCGGTCGGCTTGGAAGCGGCTCCCAACCAGAACCGAGTTGGCCCGTTGGTTCCTCTGCCAAGATCGGGAAGGCCGCAGGGTCCTGACCGGCGCCGACCGGGGCCTCACTTCGAATCGAGATTCCTTCGGTCTTCGAGGATGTTGGCTCTCCCGAGGGAGGGCGCCCTTCGGCTCCGACTCACATCTATCTAAGCTTTCAGGACGTCGATCGTCGCTTGCTCGATCCGCTCGAAGGCGGAGACCACGTCCAGGTTCTTTTGGTAGGCGCCGATGGCGTTGCGGAGATCCATGGTTTCCGCAACGCTGTTCACATTGGGCAACTTCACCAAGCCCGCGGCGTCCGCGGCAGGGTGGTCGGCCATCCGCCTGAGCGGAAAGGCCGACGTGTTGGCGGCGACGCGCAGCCTTGGGGACGGATCCTCGCCGACGGGTTCGAACAGGACATGCCTGCGTCGATAGGGGTCGCCTCCCGGCGTGGCCGCCGTCGATTCTGCGTTAGCGAGATTCTCCATAATGACTCGCAAGCGCGCTGCCTGCACCCGCATGCCCCCGATCGCCAGATCGCGCCCCGTGACCTCACCCATCGATGCATCAAACCCGCTTGTGCACTGAGGCCCCTCGCGGACAATTGATCGTCGGCATGGTTAACGATTGGTGAAAGCCACCCCTCCTCGATCCGGTGCAAGCGCGAGAGATAACGTTCCGACGCTGGCCCCGTTGCTTGTGCAAGCATCCGGCGGACTGCGCGCGACCGCATTGCCGCCCACAACGCAGGCAAACCAGGACGTCCGCAGCTGAGCCGCCACCGACGGTTGGCAACGATCGTCGACCTACCCGTGCGACGTCGTCGGACCTGTCTTCGAACTCGAACCGACGACCCGACAGATCAATCGACGCCGGGTCGTCGCGATCATCTCATAGATCCCCGGCCCCGGTTGGGATGGGCAGTCGAGATCCGCGTTGACCACGATCTCGCCACCGCGGTCTCGCGCCTGCAGGACTCAATCGGCGGAAAGATCGCGATCAGTGCAGGCATCAGCCCATTCGGGCGAGCGGCCGAGGCTCACGATCTCGACAAGACGCCTGCGACGCATGTCGTACTGTCGTCGTCCGCCGCGGCGACGGGGTGCGCACGATCACGATGCTGTCTCGGACACCTCTCGGGCTGGCCAGTCCCCCGTTCCCGATCACTTGGCGGCGGCTTCGTGTCTTTCAGAACAACGCAAACACCCGCGCTCGCTTCGCCCCTGAGACGTCCGGAACCAAGGGCGATCCCGAGGCGTAGCGGCGCATGCGAGGAACCGGTTCGATGGACGGCGGAGTCGATGCAGCCGGGGCGGACGTGGGGCTCCTCCGGGGCCGGGCCAGTCCTACCTGCTCGGTATGATCCTTCCGTCAGCCCCGACCTTGACCTCGTGCCCCTCGCCGTTAGTCACCACCGTGATTTTGTATTGCACGCCGTCATCCTCGCGTTCGATTTGAGCTTCCGCGACCTTGTCGCCAGTTTTCGCAGCGATGACGGCCGCTTGCCTTAAGCTCAAATCGACATCTCGCAGGTTAGACGGTTTCAATGAAGTGAAATAGCTTTCGATCGGATGATCGTCGCTTTTGGTCACCTGACCGGAATTAGCGTCGACACGATGATGGGTGAGCTTGCCATCGTCGCTGAGCAGCTTGACCTCGTAGCAAGGCTTGCCAATCCCGCCCTCGAACTCGGCCATGATAGCGCGGCCAGGCCCCTCGCCCTCGGCAATCTCCAGGGCTTCGACCAGAGAGACCTTGGCGGCCGGCAGCCCTTCGTAATCGCGCTCTCTGTGGCCGGTCGTGCCGTGGGCCAATTGCACGCCGCTCGAAGGGATAGCCGCCGGCGCCGCAATTCGGGCGATCGCGCCCGTCTGAGCCGTGGCGAGGCCAACCATGATTGGCAGCGCGATGGAAAGGGCAATTCGGGACATGGCGTCTTCCGTCGGTTCTCGAACAGTTACGAAGCAGTGCGGTCGCGGCGCAAGTGCAACAGGGCGGCCAGAGGCAGCAGCTCCGGCCGTTAGAGATTTCACGATGCCTGGTTCAGGCTTGCACCCGAGCCGATGATCGTCTTCCTCGCATCGATGTTTCCGCCCGACGGATGCCGCAGCGGATGGGATTGCTGCGCTTTTTACACTGCGTATCGATGCCGCCCCATACCCTGCCGCGCAATATCAAGACTCGCATGAGAGAGCGCGTCGAGACCTACCACATGGCGTTTGGCACGACCGTCGCGGACATCCTTCGCAAGACCCAGCTGTCGCTCGGTATCCTCAAGCGCGTGATCGGTTTGGACGACAGCCTTAGCGTCGGCCCGATCGACACACCCGCCCCGGGTATCCGACCCGCCTGGGGCCGGTCCATCCTGGGAGCGAAGTCCTTTCACCCAGGCGAACTCGATGGCGAACCGGATAGGCTGCCGTCGGGCACAGGTACACGGCGGCCACGGTACGGCGCGCGCGAGATCGGCCGCGTCCGGCGGCTCGATCCGGACGCGGCGCTCCATGCGGCCACACCTGGGGATCGCCAGGCACGCGCCCGCCGCGACCGATTCGGTCGAAGGAACTCATTTCGCTGGAACTCGAAGTCGTCGATCCGTGGCGAGCGACCATCGGTTCCGTCGGCTGGATCAAAAGAGAGAGCGTGGTGTTGCAGTCGGCATGCCGCCGACTGCAGCATCTAACCAGGCTATCGGCGCCGCCGGCGACCATCACAGTCCGATGGTGACAGCTTAGATCGACCGCGGCTGTCAACCAAGAAGGGGCGCCGCCGACTACGAGCGTATTCATCGGTCACCCATCCCCTTCGCCCACGGCCTCCGCAACGTTTCATAGAACACTATCTGCGCCGCCCATGAATTGGTCCCCATCGATTTGAAGCCTACGTGATCGAGGCTTCAGTTTGTATTCGCGCAGCTCGTGCATGATGGAAAGGTGAACGTGACTTCGTTCATGGGTCGTCAGCCGTATCCGCCGCGCTTGCCGCTCCGTTATTGGGACCGAGCCGCATGCCCCTCACGTTCTCGCCGCCATACGGCTTCCGGACCGTTTCGAGGTTAGAGGCTGCGTCGGCCTCTCCGATCCCTGAACCAGGCGCGCAAAGAACAAAATACCAGGCTCTCATATCAGGCCTTCGCGAGAAGCGGCACATAGGATATTGAATCTCAACAACTAATATATCTATCCTTTGATGGCGAATTTTTGTTTGCTATAGGCCTTCAGATTTTTTCATATCGTCACCGAAATTAGAAAAAATATACATTTTGGCGTGGTCTACCATGGAAAAGCATCGGACCAAATCTATCAGACTGCACAAGAAAGTGATAATTCAAAGTTTGGTTCATCAATCAACAAATCTTGTCTGAAGAATCAGCAGAGAAATAACATTTATAGGAGAGAATATGGCCTATTACTCCGATATGTTTGGAAATCATGACCGCACCCCCGTCACCATTCAAGGAATGCTGCGGGATCGGCTACACGGTGGCGCTTGGCGGCCAAGGCGTGCATCGCAGCCCGCCAGACCGGCTCGGGCCGCTCGGGGTCAAGAAGCTCACCGTCGCTCAACGGCTTCACGACCTCAACAGCTGATGCGTCGAGCGGGACCAGGGTACGCCCCGCCTCCCGGCGCAGGGCCTCGATCGTGGTGATGAGCGAGCCCGTGCGGGAATGCGATCTTGCGACCTCATCCGGCGGAACGCCGAGATGCTCGCCTAGAAGAGCGTTCCGCAAGCCGCGGATTCCCGCCGCGACCGCTCGATCGGTTCCTTGATCGGACGCGGCTTCGACGGCCAAATCACATTCCGTATCCAGACCCATCGAGCGGTTGTTCAGGTTGGATGAGCCGATCTTCAGCACCCGGTCGTCGACGATCATCACCTTTGCATGCACGTAGATCGGCTGCCCGTTCGCCGTCACGGGACGGTAGATGCGGAAGCGCCCATAGCGATCCGCGGAGCGGATGTGTGCCAGGACGCGGCTTCGGCCCCGCCCCATCGCCTTTTCCTCAAGCCAACCGACGGCGCGAGCTGGGTTGATGACAACGATCTCGGCTCCATCCGGCTCCTGTAGGCGGGCAGCAACGGCCTCGGCGACGCAGCGTGCGGCGAAGTATTGGCTCTCTATGTAGATCGTGTGCCGAGCGGCTGTGATGGCGGCGAGGTAGAGTTGCTCGATCTCATGCACGCCAGGGCGGCTATGATAGGCAGGCGCGGTCCGAGCGATTCCGACCGCCACGTCGCGCAGAAGCGGCGTCAACCCATCAGGCCAAGGATCTTGCACGGGCGGACCGGGCGGCGCGATCCGCTCGCCGGTGGCATGCCGCCAGCGCTCGCGAGCGAGGGTACCCAGGGCCGCGGCAGCCGCGCCGTCTACCGCGACCGTGGCATCGTGGAACGGCGCGTAGGGTCGCCCTGACGGGCGCACCCTCCGTCCATCATGATCATCGTGGGCGCGGGTATCCCAGCGGTCGTCTGTCATGTCGATGCCGCCGCAGAAGGCGAGCGCATCGTCGATCACCACGATCTTTTGGTGATGCGAGGCCCCCGGCGGGTGGGCGCTGTCGAGTCGGAACTGGAAGCCGCGAGCGCGCATCCAATTCAGGAGGTAGAGTGGCGTAGTTCCGCGCGCCAGGGTGCCAAGGAGCCCCAAATTCCACTGCAGCACCCGAATGCTGAGCTCTGGCCTGCGCCGACCGAGTTCCGCCAGGAACGGCCCAAGCTCCTCCGGCAAGCCCGGCAGCGGGTGATCGGGATCGAGCTTGATGCGAGTATCGAACTCCCAGCCGATGAACAGGATCGCATGGCGGGCGCCCAAGAGAGCGCTGCGCAGATGAGCGAAGTATGCGGCAGCATCGATGATCGGGGCAAAACGCGCTGTCCGCTCGATACGCCAGCAGGTCAAGCTTGGCTGCAGCAACTCTGTGCCGCCTGTGAGCGCGACCGGTGCCGTGTGGGGTGGATGATGCATCAGCGCGTCTCGTTCTCCCGATACCTGCTCGCTGCATCGTCGCGCTGGCACGATGCGGGCTTCGCTTTGGCGCCCCGGTATGAACCCGCGCCTACTCGGCGCGTTCCCGACGTGAACCGCGGCGGTGAAGGCCGCGGCTCGGTGCCGCTTGAGGGGAGATTGCGCTGGTCGACTGGATTGTGATTGCGATCGAGCAGACCGGCTCCTTCGGCGTCTTCCTGCTGATGCTGGTCGACAACATCTTCCCGCCGATCCCCTCCGAGCTTATCATGCCGTTGGCAGGCTTTGCCGCGGCACGCGGCGAACTCAGCCTCGTCGGCGTGTTCCTCGCCGGCTCGGCCGGATCGCTCTCCGGAGCGCTGATCTGGTACGGCGTGGGGCGCTGGCTGGGGCGCGAGCGCCTGAGACGCTTCGCCGCCCGGCATGGTCGTTGGCTGACCCTGAGCCCGGCGGAGGTCGACCGGGTCGGCGCCTGGTTCGCCCGACGCGGTGGCGTGACCGTTCTGATCGGTCGCGTCGTCCCGGGCGTGCGCAGCCTCATCTCGGTGCCGGCCGGGGTTGCCGCAATGCCGCTCACGCCCTTTCTGGTCTGCTCGACCCTGGGCACGATCGTCTGGACCGGGCTGCTGACGGCGGCCGGATACTGGCTTGGCGAGAACTACCTCCTGGTGGGCCGTTTCGTCGAGCCGATCGGCAATGGCGTGTTGATCCTGGCGCTCGTGCTCTATCTCTACCGTGTTGCCACCTTCGAGCCCGGGACGGGCGCTCGGGGCTGAGGCATGGACAGGCGGGCAGGCCGAAGCATGATGCGAAGGATCCCGCGTGAAGCGCTTTCTGATGCTGGTTGCCGTCGCTGTCGCGGCAACCCTTCCGGCCGTCATCCTCCGCTTCGGGGGCTGGCGGTTGAGCCCCTTTGTCGATGTCGCCGCATTCGGCATCGCCATCCTGGCCGCTGGCTTTTTGCTGTCCTGGGGCGCTGAGACGGCCGAGCAGTACGTCTCCCAAGGCCTCATCCTTGCAGCAGTGGCGCTGGTGACCGTGCTGCCGGAATACGCCGTCGACATCTACTATGCCTACATGGCTGGCGCTTCCGGCCCGGACTCGCGGTACGCGCAGTACGCGGCCGCCAACATGACGGGCGCGAATCGGTTGCTCGTCGGCCTGGCCTGGCCGCTGATGGTCGGGCTGCACTGGATGAAGGACCGCCACCGCTCGATCGGCCTCGCGCCCGGCAACGCCGTCGAGGTCGGGTTCCTATTGGTTGCCAGCCTCTACGCCTTCGTGATCGTCCTCAAGCGCGCCATCTCGCTCGTCGACTTCGTCGTGCTTCTCGCGATTTTCGGAACCTATGTCTGGCGCGTGCGCAGCATGCAGAAGAGCGACAATCCGGAGGAAGCCGAGGAGCCGGGACCAGCCGCGGCGCTCGACACACTGTCTCCGGGCCTGCAATGGGCGGCAATGGCCGGACTTGTGGCGACGGCGAGTGGCGTGATCCTGGTTTCAGCCGAGCCCTTCGCCGAGGCCATGGTCAACACGGGCCGGGCGATTGGGCTCAACGAGTTCCTGCTGATCCAGTGGCTGGCCCCCCTGGCCAGCGAGGCCCCGGCGATAACGGTGGCGGTTTTGTTCGTGCGTGCCAACCGTGCCGGTGACGGGCTGATCGCGATGATCAGCGACAAGATCAACCAGTGGACCCTGCTCGTCGGCATGCTGCCGCTCGCCCTGAGCATTGGTGCGGGCGCGACGAGCCCCCTGCCACTCGATACGCGCCAGAACGAGGAGTTCTTCCTGACGGCGGCCCAGTCGCTGCTCGGCATCGCGCTCCTGCTGCGCCTGCGCTTCGGGTTGGTGTCCGCGCTAACGTTGGCTGGTCTGTTCGCCGTTCAGGTCGGGCTGGCCTTCGTCTACCGCAACGACGAGGCGCGCACGATCACGACGCTGACTTGGCTGGCTTGGACTTACCTTGGGCTGGCCGGCCTCCTGTTCCTGATCAATCGGCGGCGGCTCGTTGCTCTGCTGCGCAGCGCAATCACGGGCGATGTCTCCGACGTCGAGCCGTCCGAAGACAGGGACGATCCGGCCCCGCGGCGGGGCGGGCGAGAAGCCAGTTCGCTCGTCGGCTGAGACGATCTAGCCCAGGCGGCGGAGGGGATTCCGCCTGGGCTAGATGTTTGGTCGCGGAGCTTGGTGGTGCGGGTTCTGGATAAGTAGGGGGGCGCGCCCTTCCAGGCTTTGCAGATCGCTCCGTAGGGCGTGAGGCCGCATGGCCCCGTTCGCGTTCGGGGCAGCTTATTCGCGGCCGTCGATGACTGGCGCGGTCGCTCTCGAAGAGCGCACAGGGCTCAAGGGTCGTTTATTCCGATCTCAAGGGGCGCTTATTTCGCGCCACGCTATGCATACCGGCGAGCCGAAACGCGTCGCCGGCAATCCGCAAGGTTGAGACCCCGCGCAGCCAACCCCGTCCGGCAGGAAAGGCGAGGGCAAATGAGGCCTGGCGAAGGGGCATGCGCCACACGGATCCCGCGCTGTCGACGCGGCCAGATCCGGGCATGCGCAGGTGCGATGCCGCCTCTCCGCTCCAAGAAATCGCTGCGTCGCCCAACTCGGTTGTCAGTAGTTGACGCTGATCTGCCAAACGGCGCCCGGGAGCGTGTCCTCGGCGCGATGCCCGCCGCTAGCGTCGATGCCCTCGTATCCGTTCGACGTCTCAAAAAGCAAACCGTGGGAACGGCCTTCGATCGAGAAGACTTCCCAGGCCGATCGAACGGTCGCCACTTTACGCCCGTACGAGAGTTGGGCCGGGTGAGACTGCCAGGTCTCGATCGGGTCGATGAGAACGACCGTCTCGGATCCCTCGACGTCCGCTAGCCGATAGTGCGACGGCGCGGTCGCCACCACCCTCGCCGGGCCGTCTCGCGGTGGCCCGAAATCATTGGATCGCTCGCGGACGGTGCGGAGCCGACACCGGTTCCAGGGCCTCACCGCCTTCACCCTGCCCATCGCGGGGAACAGCGCCATGTCGCCCCGGCTCAACCTCGCGGCGAGATCGAAGCCATGTTCCGTCAGGTTGGCCCCGGTCGGCGTACCATCGGCCGCGCGGCACACCACCGCCAGGTCATCGGTCTCGAAGGCCCGGAGAACGTACTCAAGGCGGCGCTGCAACGTCGGCATGTCACGCGGCGCGACGCGCAAGCGTTCATCCGCCTCAGCCATCCGCCGCGCCAGGTCGACCGCGCATGTTCGGTCCTCGAACTCAGGCCAGCGGTTGTCATTCGCGCTCATGTTCGGCCTTCGCGGCGATGTCATCACGCCTCGTCGGTCCGCACCAGGCCGAGGAGCGCGGCCTCGTCATCCGACGCGATCGCCGCGGCGCCCGCCGTCAGGAGCCTCGGCCTGGGGGCTTGCCGGACCCGACCGGTCAGGGTCGCCTGCCACCGCGCGAGCCGGGCCCGGTCGAAACCGGCCACGTGATGGTACTCGACGATGAAGGCGGCCGCCTCGGCGATGCGCCGCCCGACGAGTTCGCGTGGCAGGTACCCGTCGTCGTGCCAGGCCGGCGGCACGACGTGGTCGCGATCATGCCGGACCAGCGCGTCGACGAGCCGTCCGATGACCGGCGTGGCGACCTCCCGCGCCTTCCGGTCGAGCGTCTCCGCCCGTCGGGCCTGGGCTCGCTCGCCGCGAATCTTGCGGGCCTGCTCCTGTTGCGTCAGACCGCGGATCCGGACCGCGCGGCGGCCCTGGAGCGCGAACGACATCTCCCGGTCGATCAGCCGGTGGCGCGGCTCCCCGCCTGGGCCGGCCTCGACCGAGAGGAGCCGCAGGCGGTGGCACCGGCCGGCGAAGGCACCCGCCGCCTCGTATGCACGCGGATCGGGATCCGGCCGGGGGAACCGTTCGATGCGGCGCGACCGGCTCGCCATGAGCCGTGCGTGGCGGTCGACGAATTCGCGGATGCCGAGCACCCCGTCGGGGCCGAACGTCTCTAGCAGTGACGCGTTCAGGTCGACGGGATGGACCGCGGCGGGATCCGCGTCTTCACGACTGAACGCCAGATCGAACGCCTGCCGGCACTGCTCCGGATCGCCTTGCGGTCGCGCGCGGTCATCGCCAGTGTGCGGGAACGCTCCCTGTCGGTCGAGGGCGAACATCCTCGACAGGTCGCTTCCCGTGCCGGGCATGTGACCATCGCATTCTTCACTTCGGTCGGGCATCGCGATCGTCTCCGGGCCGGCGACAGGTCCAGGCGGCTCCGACGCCATGCTCACTGCCGTTCGCTCGCGAGAAAAGCCCGAGGCGGTAGCAACTTCACCGAGCGCATGGCCCATGCTGCCCGAGGCGGCCGAGGCACAGTCGAAGGGCCTTGCGAGGCTTCTTGAGGGCCGCCCGAACGCAACTCCGGGGCGGGAGATGAATCCCGGGTCGCCGAACACAAACCGATGAGCGGGCGGCTGAGGGGCCTTCCCGGCTGCGCTCAAACCTGTGGACAAACCCCGCGACCGGCCGCGGCGCCGCCCACGATGCGCCCGCCGATGAGCCGCGAGCGCTTCGCATGGCCCTCGGGCAGGCCTTCTTCACCGCGATCATGCGGCTTCCTCCCCCGCATGACGCCCGCACCCACGTCCAGCCTGTGGCGGCTGACCACGAGGCCGCCCAGGGAGGTCGGGACCCGACGGACCGACCGCCCGCGCCGGGATCGCCGAAAGTCCAGGGGCCCGGGGACGCGCTCGACCGTCCTCACAGGTCCTCGGTGTTGCGGCACGCGTCCGGGTACCCGGAACAACCCCAGAACTTGACCCCGACGCCGCTGATCCTGACGCGCATCGTACGGCCGCATGCCGGGCAGACCTTCCTCGCGAACGTGCGCTGGTCCTTGGCCAGGGCCATGATGCGGACCTCCGAGGCGCCGTCGCCGAGCAACGCCTCCGCGCACGCGGCGGTCGTGCCGCCCGTCGTATAGACGTCGTCGACGAGCAGGATCTTGGCTCGCCCCCAGGTGAACTCGGACTCGAATGCGCCCTTGACCGCCTCGCGCCGTTCGAGGGGACCGAGCGCCTTGTAACCCTCCACCTCCCGCGTGCAGCGCAGCCCGTCGCGCTCGACCTCCACCTCGTCCGGCATGTGCTGCGCGGCGACGCCGAGCAGCGCGGCGAACCTGTTGCGCGCCTGGGAGGGCTTGGGGGGAACTGGAACGACGATGTCGGGGGTCCAGTCCAGGCGGTCGACCGCCTTGCCGAGGGCGCGGCCGAGCGCCTCGGCGGGCCCATCGTCCTCCTTCAGCCTCAGCACGGCCTCGGACAGCCGGCTCCCGGCGTGCCTCGGGTCGGAAGTCGTGAAGTACCGACCCAGCGCATAGACCCCCGGGCCGTCGTCGCATCGTAGGATGGACCCCCAATGGCCGTAGTACGGCCGGCCCGCCGCGAGGCTCTCGCCGACGTAGGGCAGGCTCCCGAGCCGGTCGGTCCTCAGGAGGGTCGACGGCCTGCCGACGAAGATGTCGGGGGCGGCCGACGAGAACTCGAAGGGCGACGTCGGGCTCCACCCCACCCCGACGGACACGATCCCCGCATGGTACGATGCCTCCACATCGCCCACGTCGTCGCCGACGTAGTGGACGTCCGCCCCCGCCGCGACCCCGAGCCGACTGAGCGCCTCCAGGAGGGGGGCGGGGTCGGGCTTATGGTCCGCGGTGTCCTCGTAGCAGACCAGCACGTCGTAGGGGATGCGGAACAGCCTCGTGATCTCCTCGGCGTAGGGGCGCGGGGAGGACGTGACGATCCCGACGCGGTGCCCCGCCATCGACAGGGCCGCGGGCATCTCGTGGGGCGCGACGCCCCCGGGAAGCGCGCGGAACGCCCTGACCAGGTGCATGTTGGCGGCCACGAGGTGCCACTGCTGGGTCTTGCGCAGCGTCGCGAGGGCGGACGTGTCGACGAGGGTCATGTCGAGGTCGAACAGGAAGGTCTTGGTCATGGCGTCCGCCGGCCCCCCCGCCATCCGCGCCAGGGACACGCCCCGGGGCGGCGGCCACGCGTCGCGTGCCGTCGGGCAGCCTGGCGCCACCCGCAAGACACGCGCCGGACGACGTTTGGCCCGACTCGGCGTGCAAGCGCCCGCCAGGCTATCGGCGTACCGTGACGTCGGCAACGTCGGCGGTCCGGCCTCGACCCTCGGCCGCCGGCCCGGGTTCCCGCCGGGACGCCGCTCAGATCATCGATATCTGAGCCGTCGCCCTCCCCTCCCCTCCGGGGCGCGCCGGGGACAGCCGCCCCTCGATGGCGTCGAGCATCGCCGGGTAGTCGTCGCCGCTCTCCAGCGGGATGGCGACGGCATTCTCGCCGAACCTCCGGAGGAGCAGTTCCGCATACTCGCCCGTGGCCCCGACCATGGCCGACAGCCTGCGCCCGGGCACTTGCGTCAGCGCGAGGATGCCCCGGCTCTTGGGTTCCTCGGCGTGCCGGGCCCGCGGCACCGGCGCGAACAGGAGGCGCCCCTGCATGAGGGTGAAGCGCACGGTGTGCATCGACCCGCCCTTGACGTCGGTCTGCATGACGAACGTCGCCACGGACAGGCCGCTTTGCAGCCGATCCCTCTGCACGAGGTTGCGGGGGGCCGGCGGGATCCCGAACGCCTGCTCGCTCAGCAGCGCGCCGCCCCCGTCCACGATCTCGTCGGCGAGCCTCGCGTTCTGCCGGGGATACACGCCGTCCAGGCCGCCGCCCATCACGGCTACGGTCCGCCCCCCCGACCGAAGCGCGGTCGCGTGGGAGAGCTCGTCGACGCCGATCGCGAGGCCGCTTACGATCGTCCAGCCGGCCTCCACGAGCCGCCGCACGATGGCGGCCGTGACCTTCCGGCCGAATTCGCTCGGTTCCCTGGTGCCGATGCAGGCGACGCTCCGCTCGATCGCCCGGAGGTCACCCTTCGCGTAGAGGATCGGCGGTCGGTCCTGCAGGTCCCGGAGCGCCGCGGGATAATCCCCGTCGTGGACCGAGAGCACGCGTACCCCGAGCCGGTCGGCCTGATCCAGGGTCCGGGCCGCCCTGGCGAGCGCATCCGCGACGGCGTCCGCGTCCCGGAGCGACGCCGCCGCCGCCGCCGTGACGATGCCACGCAGTCCCCGCGGCTCGGCGTCGAAGACCTCGCCCAACGTGCCGAAGCGCTCGGCGAGCCGCTCCGCGCCCGTCGGTCCCAGGCCGCGCAGGGACATCAGCGCGACGATGCCGGCGGGGCTCTTCGTGTCGATGTCCCTCATGAGCGGCACTTACCCCTGTCCGTCGCCGACGCGCGGGCGTCGGCGCCCGCCGAATCCGGCGCGCATCGTACCACGGCGTCGTGAACGACTCCTCCGCCGCGGCTCGGCGTCGCGCTCGTCCGTCGCGTCCGTCGCTCAGGCCGAACCCGGCGCGCGCCGCGAGCGGTGTCCGGGCGGGTCTCGACCCTTTCGCCCGGACCGCCGGGATTGAGGTCACGGGCCGGTGGCATCGACCTGGATGGCCGCCAGGGCCGCCAAGCCCCTCGCGTCGGCGGCCAGCGCGTCCCAGTCCTTCGAAAGGCGAGCCATCCTCGATCGTGAACTGCAAGGCCCCGTCGATGACATGGCCCCGGCGGATCGCCGCGACGCAAGGCGCGGGGCCAGCCCACGAAACGATCGGGCGATCAGAGCGATCTCGGATACATCGCAGGCTGCCTAGCCCGGCTCGATTCGGCTTCGCGCATGTGGGGACGCGATCCGCCGACGCCCGCCCGACTTCGAACCGGGCAGACTTCGAGCCTGGCAAAGCGGACTGCACACCGTCCACCTCGATAAGGGAATGGATCGACCGGTCAAACCGGGCCGGTCAAGGCAGGCGCGGATGGTCCGGCCCCATGACCCCGTCGCGTATATCGAGGCGCCAAACCCAGATGGGCCGGCCCGCGACGATCTAGCCGACCCAAGCATGATCGCGACGCGGCTTGCAATCGCAAGTGGAGCTGGGTATGCTGATGCAGCTCTCTGGTTCGGCGGGATAGGCGGAGCTAGACGATGCCGGAAAAGCGCGAGACGATCCACTCCCGCCTGCAAATGATCGCCAGCCTGCTGGGCGTCCCCGTACAGGATTTGATTTCCGGGACGGTGCCCCGGCGGTTGTGGGCCGACAACGAGTGCATGCGCCTATGGCGCGGCCTCAGGACCGAGGCTGGCCGCGATGCGGCCCTCGATGCCCTACGCAGCATCTTGGAAGCGGAACGGCGTTGAGTGGTGTGCGGCTCCCTTGCCGGCGCGATCCACTTCGTTCCGGCTAAACGGGTGGCTGCTTCCTTCAGCGTGCCGGCTTAGCTTGCGGCCACGTCAGGGGCGCGCGTTTGTTTCTCCGGGTGAAGGCATCCGTACCGGGCTTACCGGGCGAGACAGGATCGTCAGCCTTGGCGACGACCAGTTAACTCACGCCGCAGCGTCGCCCGCGAAGCCCGAGCCGGCGGCCGGTCAGGATGCCCTGTCGGCGCCGTCGAGGGAACCACCGCCGATCCGGACCAGTCCCAGCAAGACACCCACCGCCCGCGTCTCAAGCGATGGTCTCCGAGCCGGCCTGGGCCGGGACGACCATCGCACGACCAGCGGAACAGAGCCGCCAAGCGTCCACGAACCGCCCCAGGTGGGGGCTCGCCGCCCGCGCGCGGTCGAGGTGGTCCATGAGGTCGAGGACCGATCGATCGTGCCCGGCCGCGTCCGTCCGTCCGGACAGGTGAGCCCAGCGCAGGTAGAGCGCGTAGAGGTTCAGGCAGTCCGTCTCGCAATACGCCCTGACCCTCTCGGTCTCGCCCGCGGCGACCATCGCCGACACGCGGGACCCGTGCTCGCCCATCTTGCCCGGCAGGCCGATCGAGGCCGCGGCCTCGTCGAGGGTCAGCCGCTGCGCCGCTCCGTGCTCGGACGTCGCGTCCATCAGGTCGTTGTGCCAGTCCAGGGCGAACCGATGCCGGTAACCCTCCCACCGCGTCCCGCGGCGGAACCAGGCGGGCGCCTCGACGCCGTGCATCATCGACCGCGCCAGGATCGTCGGCATGTCGAACGCCCGGCCGTTCCATGTCACCACGCGGTAGCGGCGCGCCTCGAAGAACCTCCAGAACGCCCGGAGCAGGCGCGCCTCGTCCCAATCCCCCTCCCCGCCGCTGCGGCACGCCGTCACCGCGTACGATTCCCGCCCGCCGGGCTCGCGCAGGATGTCCGCGGTGACGAACGAGATCGCCACGATCCGGTGCCAAGCGTTCTTCGGGAAACGGTCGGGAGGCCAGTCCGGGGGCACCAAGGCGGCGTCGGGGACGGTCTCGATGTCGAGGGCCAGCAGGGCGTCGTGTGGAGCGGCCCCATCGACCGGTCGGGGCCGGACCGGGCGGGCGGCGTCGGCGACGCGCGTGGACGCGGGACGCGGGGTCGGCGCGGGTTCGGGATCGGGCGCGGACGCCGGGCAGGTCTGCATGTCGTCTCCCTCGTCGTTACGGGCCGGCCCACCGCGGCGCCTCAGTCGGCGTTCGGGTCAAGGTCGTCCCAGCCTCGCCTCGAAGAACCGCGCCCGCCGGGCGACGGCAAGCCGTCGAGGCCGTGTGCGAGGTCGTCGCGCGCGTCGAAGCCGGGATCCAGCTCGATCTCGTAGGGCACGCGGAAAAGATCGTCCGGCCGGCGGCCAGACGCCGCCCGCCGAGGCACAGCGAGGAACCCGCGGCCGCGCACGGGGACCGCACGCCTGGCGCTCGTCCCGCTCGGTCCCCGCGCACGGCGGCAGCCCGCTCCCTCCCCGGCGCCGGTCTCGGGCCGGGACGGCTTTCGCGGGGGGCATGACAAGGATGTCCGTGCGCTCATTCTACGCTCCTCGGTGCAAGGGCCGGCCCGCGCCCAGCGGCATGCCGCAGCGGGGTCCGGAACGGCGACCGTCCCCGCATCGGGAACGGCCGGGGGCTTGATGGGACGGGCGCCCGGGCTGGCGCCGACGCACCCGGGCGAACTCGGCGACAGGCGTCGGACCACGTCAGGCCCGGCGCGGCATGATGCCGGCCGGCTCGCCGTCCGAGCTCCGACGGGCATGCGTCGCGCCGACCCGCGCGGGCAGCGCACGCCGGCCGGGCGCGCACGCGGCATGGCGCGGCCAACCCATCGCCTCGACGGCGGCGTCGAGCTCCTCATAGGCGTTGGCCAGTCCGACGAGCCGGTCGGACAACGCCAGCTCGGCGGGCAGCGTCCGCGCGGCCATCAGCGTCGCGAGGTCGGCGGCCTCCAGCCGCCTCGCCCCGGGATCGGCCGCGACGCAGAGCGCCAAGGCGGCGAGGAGCATGCCCATGCGGATGACAGTCGCGTCCGCCTCCCAGGCGGCGAGGCGACGACGCTCGGCCGGCGACAGCCAGGGCAGCGCCATCGGCAGCGCCCGGGTCGCGAACGGCAGGCGCGGCCCCACGGCCGAGGCCAGCTGCGCCCGGGTCCGGAGTTCCGACTGCCCCGGCCCCGCCAGGAACCAGGCCGGGGGCGCCGCGGCGAAGGCCCCGGCGTCCTCCGCGGCGAGATACCGCGCCGCCCTCAGCGCCCGGGAGGCGGAGGCCTCCTGGAAGCCGACCGTGACCACGGCATCGAACTGATTCCGCAAGGCGCGGTCGCGCACGCTGGTCAGGGGCAGCGCGGCGACGAAGTCGCCGCCAAGCGTGGTCGCCGCGCGCGCCGCCCGCTCGACCTCGAACGCATTCGCGTTCGGGGCGAGGGCGACGACCGACGTCCCCCCGGGCGCCCCGGCGCCCCCGGCCGCGGGGGCCGCCCCGGCGAGGGCGAGGGTGGTGTCGCCGTGCAAGGCGGACAACCCGAGGCAGAGCATGCGGCCGCACAGCGCGCCCGCGTCGTCGTCGGAGAAGAAAGCGATCTTGGTCACAAGCATGCCCTCCTTAAACGCGTCCCCGGAACGGGACGATGCCAATATACCCATGGGGGGTATTGTTGTCCGCCTGTCGCGGCCGCCTTCAGTCGAAGATGAGTCACGAGTCCGTAGCGCGAAGGCAGTCATTCTCCCTTCGCGCTTAGCGCCGTGTTCACCAATCGCGCCCTCCGATCAGTCGATGCGCCAGGTAACTCAGTGAGGCGATCGGCGCACCGCCGCCGATGCCTCGTCATGTTGACTCGTTTTGAGAACCCTCCCGCATCGATCGCCGCTCTACTGCACGCGACACTTGGATCAACTTGGGATCAAGATCGACTATCGCCGCAGTCGATTTCGCTGTTTGCTCGCAGATCGAAGACGAGACTATTTCAGTCCAGCGCACTCGATCGCGGAAACGCCGTGTATTCGACCGCGGCCGGGGGCGCCGCGATCGTGGATCGACGACATTGTCCACAGGCGCCACGGCTCACCTGTCGGCGTCCGGCTCGCCCCGGCGGCGCGAGCCCCGGATTATCTTTCTGATCGCCGCGTCGCCGATGTCGCCCTGGCGATCCAGGGCATCGGCCAGCCGACCCAAGGCCGCCCGCCGGGCCCGAACGGCCCCGGAGGCACGCCCGTACGCCGCCGTCAGGCGAAGGTGCACGGCGGCCGCCACGCCGGGGACGCGCAGCAGGTCGGCCGTGGCCGCCTTCGGGAGCGCCACCAGGGGCGTGCGCGGCGAGAAGCCGAGGTGGGTCTCCATCGCGACGGCGAGGCGCGTCGCCGCCGCGAGGTCCTCCGCGGCCCCGGCCGTCACGTCGCCGAACACGGCCTCCTCCGCGGCCCTGCCCGCCAGCATGATGGCGAGGCGCTCGTCGAGCTGCGCCTCGGTGACGGGACCCGCCCCTTCCCCGGCCCCGATCCACGCCGCGCCGCCTTCGGCGCCGATCGCGGCCGACAGCGACGCCGCCCCCGCCCCGATCGTCGCGGCGGCGAGCACGTGCCCCGCCTCGTGGACCGCGACCCTGCGGCGTACGCTCGCGGGCAACGGCGGCCACGCCTCAGCCGCCGCCGCGGCAAGATCCGCCGCGTCGAGGTCGCGCCCCGCCCGGCGCGCAAGCCCGCGGGCCCGGCGGACCACCGCCTCGGCGTCGGCGCCGGTGGCGCCGAGCAGCTGGCCCGCGAGGGGCCGCAGGTCGAGGCCCGGCAGGGCGCCGGCGAGGTATCCGCGCAGGATGAGGGCCAGGTCGACGGCGTCCGGCGGCTGGATCCGGACGTGGCGCTCAAGCCGGCCCGACCTCAGGATCGCGGGGTCGATCCGGCCGGGGTGGTTGGTCGTCCCGACCACCACGACCCCCTCGCGGGAGGCGGCCCCGGCCAGGTGTTCGAGCAGGGCGTTGACGACCTGCGTGGCGTAATCCCGGCTATGCTCGGGAAAGCTCGCGCGGTCGCCGAAGGAGTCGATCTCGTCGACGAGGGCCACGCAGGGGGAGCGGCGGGCGCGGTCGAAGAACGCGCGCATCGCGCCCAGGGTGTGGCCGAGGTGGCCGTCGCGGGCCGCCTGCCATTGCGCGAGCGAGCCCGCGATCAGGGGGAGTCCGGCGCTGCGGGCCAGCGCCGCCGCGAAGGCCGTCTTGCCCACGCCCGGGGGACCGGACAGCAGGGCCGCGGATTCGAGGTCGGCCCACCGCGGCGCAGCCGGCCCGCCGGCGAGCCACGCCCTCAGGTCGAGGACGAGGGAAAGGCCCCAGTCGCGGGCGGCGCCGTAGCCGTGCAGCTCCTCCAGCCCCGGTCCGCCCCGGTCGGTCCCGGCCTTGGCGGACACGATCGCGGCGAGCCTGCTCGCGGAGCCTTCGCCGCCGCGCGCGGCGTGCACGGCCAGGCTCAGGTCCCCGGGATCGCAGAGCGCGGCCCCGGCGGCGGACAGGCGCGACCGCGGCGCCGCGCCCGTCACCGCCTCGACGACGAGGGCGACCTCGGTCGGGTCGAGGGCCTCCACCTCGATCCGGAGCTCGGCGCCGCGCACCAGGTCGCGCGGCAGCAGCCGCGCAGGATCCTGCGAGACCCCGATCACGACGGCGCCGTCCTGGAGCGCCTGCCGGACCTCGCCGTTTCGCCTGTCCGGCTGGTGCCCCGACGACGAGCCGTCGGCCTGCACGACCAGGGCGGTTCCCGCACGGCCGTCGCCGCGCGGGAACCGCCGCCCCGGGTCGACGAGGCACAGCGCGGACGCGGAGGCGACCGGCTCGACCCATTCCATGGCCGGCACGGTCACCAGCAGGATCGCGGGGCCGAGCCGGGGAAGCGCGCCGACCCCGCCGACGGCGTCCACCGCGCGGCCGAGGGCGACGGCCGCGCCGGCGAGGTCGGCGCTCGGGCGCCGGGGGCCGTCGAGGAGTGCGTCGACCGCCTCGTCGAAGCTCGCCGCCGGACGGCCGTCCTCGACCAGGAGGGCGAGGAACGCGCGCGCCGTCGCCTCGCGGCGCGGGATCGCGGACGCGGCGCGGGTCGGACCCACCCCGGCCGTCACGCGCGCCTCCCGCGGCGGGGCCGCGCCGCGCGTCCAGACCGCGCGGTCCACGCCCGCGCGATCCGGGCCAACTCGCCGTGGCCGGGGCGCGACCGCGACAGGGCGCGCAGCGCGTGGGACAGCACGACGCCCGCGGTCGGGTCGCCGTCCCGGTGCGCCAGGACGAGAAGGTTCCCCATCACCAGGTCGGCGAGCGGGCCCTCGGGACCGTGGTGGCGGATCCGGTCGATGGCGACGGCCGCGGCCGCGGCGGGATCGCCGGCCCGGGCCGCGGGCCAGCGGCGCTCGTGCAGGATCGCGGTCGCGGCGACAGCGCCCGCCAGGGCCGTCACGTCGGACTTGGCGATCTCGGACGGCGCCCGGGTCCGCCACAGGGTCAGCGGGCAGCAGCGCGGCGGCATCGTCCCGCCCCGACGCGCCAAGCGCGGGCCGCGTGCTCTCGACATGTCCATGTGCGCTCCCATTCCCAGCTCCGGTGTTCGGGATCGTGGCGGCGCCTCAGGCCGTCACGACGAGGGTCGGGTCGAAGGCGTGCGCCGCCATCGCGTGGTCGCGGCCGCCGGTCCGCGGGTTGGCCACCACGCGCGTCTTGGCGACCCGGTGGTCGGCGGCCGCCGGCACGTTGCCGTGTACCCACAGCGACGGGGCCCCCCAGGCCGCCATGGCGGCGGCGGCCTCCGACGCCAGGGACGCCGGCAGCCAGGGGTCGGCGTGCCATCCCTCCCAGTCGACGGGGAGCGAGCGCGGGGTCGGCGCGTGGCACGTCACGACGACGGCCGCGTCGCCCGGCAGCGCGGTGTCGACGCACGCGTTCGGGCCGGGCGGGAGGCCCAGGGAGCCGATCGCCGCGCTCGTCAGCGCGTCCTCGATGAAGGCACGGCTGCGCGCATGCATCGCGAGGGTGTCCAGGGGCGTCAGGGGGCGTCCGCGGCGGAGCTCGATGCGCCCGGCCTCCTCCCAGGCCGTGCGGGCCGCGACGCGCGCCGGGGGCCGGCCCGACGACGCGCCCAGCTGCCAGTCCGTCCACAGGGTGGCACCGACCACGACGGTCCCGTCGCCGTGGGCGGGCCCGAACCGGAACGCGTCGTCGGAGAGCAGGACGAGGCCGAGATCGGCGGCGAGCTCGCGACCCCGGGCGAGCGCCTCGGCCATCGGCGTGCCGGATCGGTATTCGACGTTGCCGGGCACGACGCAGACCGGCCGACGGCCTTGCCGGCCGTCGAGCGCCCGGGCGAGCCAGGTCAGGGACGCGGAGAGGCCCGGGCCGACGTTGCCGGCGACCAGCATCGCGTCGAAGGCGGGCAGCGGCTCCGGGAGCGCGAGGTCCGGGCGGAGGTCGACGCGCAGGTCCGACAGCACCCAGAAGGCGGGGCGCGGCGAGACCCGCTCCGCGGCCCGCGCGTGCGCCAGGATCCCGGCCATCGCGGCCGGGGCGAGCCAGCACACGCCCGGCTCCGCCCGGACGGGCGTCCCCGTCCCGTCGGCGCTCGGGCGGATGTTCATTGCGGGCTCCGGGTCAGCGCGCGATCCCGCACGCGCAGGATCGCCTCGACCGCCCGGCGCAAGCGCCGCAACGAGCCGCCGCGCCAGCGCGCCCGCAACGCGGCGCGCTCGACCGCGTCGAGGGGCAAGTGGAATCGCGGGTCGAACCCCGCCTCCATGGCGACCCCGGCGAGGATGCCCGGGAGCAGGGCGTCGAGGTGGTCGGCGCGTGCCTCCGGGAACCGGACGACCCGCATCCGGTCCAGCAGGGGCGCCGGCAGGACGGCAGGCGCGTTGGCGGTGCAGATGACGGTGACCCACGAGAGGTCGAGCTCGACCTGCAGGCAGGGGTCCGGGAAGCGGGCGGCGTTCTCCGGGTCGAGAGCCTGGAGCATCGAATCCCAGAGACGCCCATGATCGGTCCGCGTCGCCGCCTTGTCGACCTCGTCGACCATCACGATGGGGTTGGCCTGGGCATGCCGTGCGACGGCCATGAACGGCCGGCAGGGCTCGGACGAGTACCAGCGCCGCTCGGTGCCGCCGAAGGAGCCTCCGGCGTCGTTCGCGCCGTCCACGCGGTAGACCCCGACGCCGAGCGACTCGCCCAGCCGCCGGACGAACCGCGACTTGCCGGACCCGGGCGGCCCCGCGATGACCATCGGCGGGGCGTGGACGTGCGGACGCGCCGCGAACGCGCCGAGCGTGGCGTCCACCGCCGCGACGGCGTGCGGGAACTCCTCCAGGAGGGCACGGCGCACGCCGGCGAGGTCAGGGGTCGGGACCAGCGGCAGCGCCGTGCCGATCGCGTTCTCGTAGCCGCGCGCCACCTCCTTGGCCTTGCTGTGGCCCGTCCGATTCAGGTGGGGGCAGACCAGGACGTGGCCTGCGGGGACGTCGGCGACCGCGGCGGCCCCGCCGTCCTGCCGGCGGTCCGCCTCGTCCCGGTAGGCGCGCACCATGTCCCGCAGGTCGGCGATCTCGGATTGGGCGCGCGCTTCGCCGGCCCGGCGTCCGTCCCGCTCGGCGGCGACCGTCAGGGGCTGCGCGACGGCCTGCCCGACGACCGCCGCGACCTGCGCGAGCGTGCCCGTGGTCCAGAGGCCGCGGGACCGGCCCGTCGCGACGGCCGAGAGGCCGACGGCGAGAAGGCGCGCCTCCTGGCAGATGTCCGCGAACGCCGATTCGAGTTCCGCGCGCCAGGACGCCCCGGCCTCGTCGGTCGCCTGGGTCGCGCCGTCGGGAGCCGCCGCCGGCCTCCCGAGCGGGTCGAGGTGCGCCCACGGCGCGCGCGCGGCGTCCCCGCCGGCCTGAGCGCCTGCGGGGACGGGCGCAAGCCGGTGGAGCTGCGCCCCGACCTCCGGGAGCCGATCGAGGTACGACCAGGCCGCGGCCGCGGCGCGCCCGGCGTGCTCCGCGACGCGCTCGAAGGCGCCGAGCAGGACGAGGGCGTCGGCGATCTCCCGGAGGGTGGGGTCGTCCCCGAGCGCGGCCGCCCGGTCGAGGGCGCCGAGGCCGCAACCGTCGGCCTCCCCCGGCCCCGCGGCACCGTCCTGCGGCGGCACGTCCAGCCCGGGACACGGCCCGACGTTCTCGCGAAGCCACGCCGTCACGCCGGCGCCCAGCCCGGGCGTGGCCGCCTCGGCGTCCGCGGCGAGCTGCGCCGGGAGCGGACCGTCCGTGGCGTCCGCGTCGAGGCCGGCGCGCAGGGCCCGCGGCAGGTGCCGCAGGACGATGCCGCGCGCGATGTCCGGGGTCACGTCCTTCATGGCATTCTCCAGGCGGTTGCGGCGGGACGGGCGGCGGACGCTCAGGTCGTGGCGTCGAGGACCAGCGCGGGGTCGAAGGCCCGGTTCTCGCGCCCATACCCCTTGGGGTTGCAGACAACCCGGGTCCGACCGACCACGTGGTCGCGGCTGGCGTGGACGTGCCCGTGGACCCAGACGGCAGCCCCCAGGCGACCGATCGTCCCCTCCAGGCGCGAGGCGAAGGCCGGGTTCAGCGGCCGGCCCGCGAAGGCCGGGTCGAGGGACGCCGCGGCCGGGGCGTGGTGGGTGACGACGACCCGGGCCCGGGCCAGGGTCCACGCCCGGTCGAGGGCGAGCGACTCCAGCCGGGCGCGGCTGGCGCGGTGGACCGCGGCGGCGTCCTCGGGCCGGAACGGCATGGCCGCCGGGCGGCGCGCCCGGTCGATCCGGCGGTGATCGGCGAGCATCCGCCGGGCGTCGTCCATCGAGGACGCCACCCGCCCGTCCCCGTCCAGCCGGTAATCGGTCCAGAGCGTGCACCCGGCGAACGCGACGTCGCCGATCCAGGTGGCCTCGTCCTCCAGGAAGTCGACGCCGGACCGCGCCGCCGCGATCCGCCCGGCCGCCAGGGCGTCGGGACGGCACGACCGGTAGTATTCGTGGTTTCCCGCCACGAAGACCACGCGCATGTGCGGGCGTATCGTGCGCGCGAGCCAATCGAGCGAGGTCTCGATCCCCTCGCCGACGTCGCCCGCGACGACGGCGACATCGGCCTCAGGAATGGCCTCAGGCGTCCACGGGACGCCCATGTCGCGGTGCAGGTCGGACAGGATCCAGAGGCGCATGCGCAAGACTCCGTCAACCGACGCCGCGTGCGGCTCGGCTCGGCTGGACTGGGCTTGGAACTGGGACTTGGACCGGGGGCCCGGGGAGGCCGCGCCGACCTAGTGCACGGCGCCCGCGGAATCGCCGGCCGGCGTGCGCAGGACGTACCAGCGCGACAGCGTCCGGGCGAACGTCGCGCGATCCGTGAGGTAGACCTCGCTGGTCCGCACCCGGTGCCCCTCGGCGATGCCGGGGTGGCCGGTGACCCGTCCCTTGAGCACCGGGGCGAAGACGGCGTCGCACGACCAGCCGTCGAGCACGGGCGCGCCGGCCAGGTCGTCGGCGGTCGGCTTGAGCCCGGCCTCCGCCGCCTCGACGTCGTCGGCGAGGTCGCGCAGCCTCTCGGGCAGCGACCGGACGTCTGCGGCCTCGCCGATGCGCCTCGCCTCGTCCTCGCGGGCTTCGGGCGGCAGGTTCCGCCCGGGAGCCCCCGTGGCCCGCCGAACGGCGCCCAGCAGCGTCAGCGCGACCCGCAGGGCATGCCCTCCGGGGGTCCCGTCGGCCAGGCCGGAGGCCTCGCCCCGACCTAGCGGCGGCACCGCGCAGGGAAGCGTCGGTCCGTCGGGATCGAGGAGCGCCATCGCGGCCGCGAACCGCGCCGCCGCCGGCGCGCCGCCGGCGCGTCGGCAGCCGAGATACCACGTCGGTACCGGGGTCGTGTGTGCGGCGCGCCATGCGGCGGCCTCGCGCTCGTCCGCGGCGTGCGGGCCGACCACGAGGACGGATGCGTCCAGCAACGCGCGGACCGCTCCCGCGCGCAGGTGCCTCGACGGCAGGTCGACGAAGACGGGTCCGCCGCCCCGCAAACACGCTTCCGCCGCCCGGGCGACCTCGCCCGCGGACGCCGTCTCCCGGAAGCGGACGTGGCGCAGGCCGGTGCGCGATCCCGGCACGGCGACGCGCTCGGACGCCAGCAGGGTCGCCGCGCCGTCCGCGACGGTGGCCGCGTGCGCGGCGAGGAGGGACGCGTGTGACGCGTCCGTGCGCCCCGAGGCGCCGGAGAAGGCGATCAGCATGGTGGAACTCCAAGCACGCCGGGACGACGTCCGGGATGGACGCCATCGGCGGCACATCGCTGGCCGGGCCGCGCCGAGGCGCGGCTGGTTCAGGGAACGACGACGCGCCGCCGCGGACAAGGCGATGGTCGAGGTCAGGGGATTATGGAGGGCCCGGGCGCGCACCTGCACGTCTCACCGGGAGAAGCGTCCACTACAGCAGAAGCGCTTCGATGTCTAGACTTTACCGGGCAAAACATCTGTTGATTGCGGGGATATCGACAAATATTTTCCCGTCGGAACAGTCGATCCTGATCGTGGGTCCGGTCCGCCTTCACGCCGCATTGGCTTCGTCGCCCGCGCGGCGATGGCGGGAGGGCGAGCCGCGACGCCCGCGCACCGAGCCATTCGATGAATGGCCGTGACGCCCCGCGAAACGGCGCCCCGGCTCCCGCGTCCGGGGGGCCGGGTCACGCAGCGCGTGGCTTGCGCCGGAGGCGGCGGAGTGCGTCGGTCGTGCCATTGCCGTGACCCGACCGGTGACGCGGCCGTCCCGAAGCCGGCCTCGGGACGGCCGCCTCGTGGACACTTGGCCCTTCCGGGCAGGCCCGGGCAACCGCACCGAGGCGCATGCCCCGATGACGGCATCGGCCGGGGGCGAACGCCCGCGCGGCGCGCGGGACGTTTCGGGGCGCGGCGGGCGGCTCCACGCTCACGTAACGCCCGGCCGGCGCCTGAACGCGAACGGCTCGATCTCGTGGATGAGTTTGTCCCCGTGCCAGAGCTGCGCCCTGCCCGTTCCGCTGAGCGCGTGTGCCAACTCCACAGCCTCGTCGCCATCCATGGCAACGATGTCGTGGGTCTGGATCGTCCTACCCCGCGCGTCGAGGCGCCTGACGCAGTACCGCCCTTCTGGGGAAGCTTGCTCCTGACCGCCGGCCCGGGAGGCCGGGGACGGATCGACATCATCCACCACAGCAAACCTTCGGAGTTTCAGCGCGGCGTCGGCCGGATGCCCCTCAAGAGGCCTCACCGCGACATTGCATCGCCACACGGCACGCCGACGCATGACTTGTCGCCGGACGGCCAGCACACCTCGTATGTAGTCTCGGATCCTGTGCGCCCGTACATGGGCGCATATCAGGCGAACTCTATACTTTGGTTCACCCCGGATGGCCAGCATGCGGGCGCCCCCGCAGGGTTGGAAGCAAGCCGTCGTACCCGGCAGACGCCCCATGCCCGGCCGATCCCGACTGATCAGCATCGGGCCCGGGCGACGGAGCCGGGGCGCGAACCGGTGCCCCGGCGGAACGGTGACGTGAATCGGCCGGCATCGAGCTTCAGGCCGGGACGCTAATCCTCGCCACCAGAGAATCGTCCTTCGATGTGCGTCGCCGCGTCTGCGTATAGCTCGCAACGTCGGAGCAGGACGGCGCGCCTCTCCGGCTTGCGCGTCCCATCCGCCTTCGCTTTCGCCTTGTCGGCACGCTCGCGCATCTTCTTGGCGAGCTTGCGGAAGGCCTTGTCGATCTTCGAGCTGACCTGCTCGACCTCCGCCTTCACCGCATCCTCATGGTCTGGCATCGGCCCGGGAAGCGTGCTCCTTTCGTCCTTGGCCAAAGGCATCTCCATCGACCTGCCCGCACCCCTTACCCGATCCACTGCGACAATGCGATCACGGTCGCGATGCATGCCGACCGGCGGGCGCGCCGACCGCCCAGCCCGCGGGCATCATGCGTGAGGTCCGGATCGTCAGGTCGGCCGCGAGGATCGCCGGCGGCATCGAGCCGTTCCCGCGAGTGGCGGCGGGCCCTGCCGCGCCGGCTCGCACGTCAGGCAACCATCGGGATCGCGGCGGCATCCGGTTCGGGGGAGGCCCGCACCGTCGGCGGCAAGCTGCCGAGGCGCAGGCCCCCCTTGCCCCCGGCCTTGGCGGCGTACATCAGCGCGTCGGACGCACGTAGCGCCGCGGCGAGGCTCTCGCCCGAGCCGGCCGCCAGGACGATCGCCCCCATGCTCGCGCCGACGCCGCGGCCGGCGAGCGCATGCACGAGGCTTTGGTGCAACGCCTCCGCCCGGACTGCCGCCAAGGCGTCCGTCTCGGCCTGCAGCAGGAAAGCGAACTCGTCCCCTCCAAGCCGAGCGATCCGCTCCCCGTGGGAGAGGGTTGCCCCTGCCGCGGCAACGACCCGGCGCAGAACCTCGTCCCCGGCGGCATGGCCTTCCCGGTCGTTCAGCGCCTTGAAGCCGTCCAGGTCGGCCATCACCACGACGTGGCGCCCGCCGCGCCGCGTCGACAGGACGGCCTGCGCGTGATCCTCGAACGCGATCCGGTTCAGGGCGCCTGTCAACGCGTCCTGGCGGGCGGCCTCCCGCTCGCGGTCGTAGGCGCGCCGCAAGGTGCAGGTGGCGAAAACCACGAAGGCATAGGTGCCGAGGCGGAGGAAGGCCCGGGCGACCGCGACCGCCGGAGGCAGTGCCGCTTCCTCGGGCAAGGCGGGCAACACGTTCAGCAAAGCGGCGGCCAAGGCGACGCCACAGGCGACCGCAGGTCCGAGCCGCCAGCCCGCCAGGACGATCAGCGGGATGTAGGCGGGCCCCATGCCGATCCCAGGAACCATGCGGTCGATGGTGGCGAGCGCGAGGCCGGCCGCGGTCAGCACCGCCCACGACGCCGCCAGCGGGTATTCCCTCGGTGGGATGATCGGACGCCGGTCCGGCAACCTGCCCCGCGACAGCATCGCCTTCCCTCCCATCGGTCGCGGAGCCAAGCGCCGCGCCACGAGATTGCCATGCGATTCCTTAAGGTTGTCCTGGGCGGCTGGCGCCGGCGACAGTCCGCGGTCCCGTTCGCCGGAACGACGGACGCCGCCTGGATTCGGCATCCCTTCGGTCCCGTCGGGTTCGGGTCCCGACCAATGGCCCTTGGCCGTCGTCCCGCGGACGCCGCCGGATCAATGACGCCACTCGCGGGCTTCACCCGACCGAGGCCTATCAGGTTCGATGACGCTGCTTTCGCAGCGTCTCGGCGGATGTATTCCGCAGGCCGGAGGCGATGATGGCGATGGCGAATCCCGGCGCGCCGATCGCGGCGCTGCGGGGGGGCGACCCCGAGGATGGATCCGGCCTTGCGCGAAGCCCGCACCCGCTACGATCACCCCACCGGATGGCTCGGCGTCGACATCGCCGACGCCCTGGTCGCGCGGTGGCTGATCACGCCGGGCGATGAGGCCGGCACGGTGGCCACGCCCCACGGCGGGCGACTGGGTTCGTCATCGAGGCCGAGCCGGCCGGACGGAGCCACCTGCCCCGCCGCCCGTTCCGGCACTGGAGCGAACGACGGCCGCATCTCGTCAGCCGGCCCGGCGGCGCCCAGTGTCGCCGCCGCGGGGGGACTTGTATCGAGCGAGCGTCGACGGGGCGGGCGCGCCGTCCGGGTGACCGAAGCGGGCCCAACGGCCAACGGACCTTTCGACGGCGGCCGCCCCTCCCGATCCCCGACGACGGGCGGACAGGCGTGACCCGCCCCCGCCACTCTTGCGGGGCGCTCCTCCCCGGGCATACGGGCCGCGGCTTGGATCACACCGGGGACGGACCGCCCGCTACTCGGCAGGTTGCTCCATATCCGCGAGCGCCTCGATCACCCGGCAGTCGCCGACCCGCCCTCGGCCACAGGTGTCCAGGGCGCGCCGCAGCTCGCGTCGGAGGGCCACGAGCCGGGCGATGCGCCGGTCGATGTCCTCGACGTGACGGCGGGCGATGCCGTCGACCTCCGCGCACGGGCGGTCCGGCTGCTCACTCAACGCCAGCAGTTCGCGCACCGCGGCCACCTCGAACCCAAGCTCGCGCGCGTGCCGGATGAAGTGGAGCCGCGCCACTGCGGCGGCGTCGTAGCGGCGCTGCAGTCCACCCGTGCGCGCCGGGACGCGCAGCAAGCCAACGCCTTCGTAATAGCGGATCGTCGGCACCTTTACCCCTGAGCGCCGCGCCAGCTCGCCGATCGATATCTCTGCCATGGCCCTTGAACCTTTGGTGGCTATAAGAAGTAGGTGAGGGCCGAAGGCGAGTCACCCCATAGCCGACGGCTGCTGCGAAAGACGCGTTGCCCGCTGCCAACCACCCGCGCCCGCACCGGCGGGACATCCCTCCCCCGCCATCGCCCACGGCGCGGCGGCCGCTGCGTGCTGCACCGGCGGCGTCCCGGTCTTCGATGGCGGGAACCCACGCCACAAGCGCATCCTCTGGACGGTGATCGGCCCGGAACGGGGCGTTGTTCCTCGGAGAGATGGCGGCGGGCCGGCTCGCTGGGTCTCAGGCGCTCAGGCCGACGCAATGGCCTTGCTCGCCGACACGGTGACCTACGGCCTCTGGCTGGCGGTGATCGGAGCGAGCCTGCGCACCCGTGCGTCGGCCGCGCTCACCACGGGCGTGCCGCCGTCGCTGATGGCGTTCGGCTCGACGGTCTGCCAGACGCTGGCCCTCGGCCTGCCGAAGGCGGAGGTCATGGGTCTGGCCGGCGAGCTGGCGCTGGCGGTCAACGCTGCCTCGGTGCTGCTCCCGAGCCCGTACAAGGACGGCGGTGCGAACATGCGCTCGCTTTTGGTCGTGCTCGCGCAACGACGCGATCGGCAATGTCATCGCCATGGGCGCGGTGCTGGCGGTGCGGGGCACCTCGACCGCGTGGCCCGACCTTCCGGCCGCCGCCCTCATGCCCGGCATGTTCCTCACCTCCTCCGCGCAGTTGCCAAGGCGGGCATGGTCGGAGTACCGCGAGGGCGAGCGGGTGCGCCCGGCGCCGGTGGAGTAGCCGATACGGACCGGTGCCAAGCGCGGACTGACTGGGCTCCGTCGGCCGGAGCGTTGCGACGTGGCATGGGCCGGCGACCGCCGGGACGTGGGCCTCGGTGCGGCCGCCGAACCGGCCGAACCGGCGCGTCTCACCGGCCGTCCGTCGGATCGGTTCGGTCGACGTCGCTGAAGATCGACCTCCGAGGCCGCTCCCGCGGCGGCGGCGGGGCGGCGGCGATCTCGGGGATCGTGGTCGCGGAGGCGAAGGCCCATTCCTCCTCCTCGTCGCCGGGCTCGGTCAGGGCGTGCCGCTCCCGCCGTCGCTGCACTAGATCGTGGACGGCTTCCGCCATGAGGTCGCGCGCCTCCTCGATGAGTTCCTCGGCCCCGTCGTCGAGCACGCCGATGTCGGCGAGCGCGCCGAACCCCTCCTCGAAGCGCTCGAAGTTCCTGTCAGGGTCCTCCTCGGGATCGGCCGTGGCCGCCGCCTGCCGGATCAGGCCGGCGACCGCCGGCAGGGCGCGCGTCCTGAGTTCCAGCCCGAGCGCGACGAGGCCGCCGGGCGGCAACAGCGCCAGGAAACCGGGATCCGGCAGGAACGAGAGCTCGAAGCCGTCGACGGCCGCGGCTGCGAGCTCGGCCGCCGCCCGGGCCCGGACCGTCTCCGGGAGGAGACGAAGCCGGTGCGCCCGCGCGACGAGATTGAGCCACGGGTCGTCGGCGGCGCGCTCGGTCCGCCAGGTCGCCCTGTCCAGGAGTCCCGGGTCCGCCGCGACCACGCGGGCGAGCAGGTCATCGCTGGCCCGGCGCGCCAGAAAGAGGAACAGCGAGCGGTTGGTGTCCTGCCTGTCCTCCACTCCGGCGATCCTGGCGGCGACGACGTCGTTCATCGACGCCGGGATGATGCCGGCGTCCCTGGCGGCCGGCATCCCCTCCGAGACGAAACCGGACAGGATGTTCTCGGGGGCGATGCCGCGCAGCAGCGCCGCGACCATGTGGGCCTGCCCGCGCAGGATCTCGGTCAGGGCGTCGCCGATGGTCGGATGGGAGAACGTCCAGGTTCCGCCGCCGGCCGACCGCTCGACGACGAACGAGCCCGCCAGCTCGGCGATGCGGTTGCGCACGTCGGCCAGGCGGACGCCGAGCAGGTCCGCCACGGCCCGGCTCGTGTCGTCGTCCCAGCCGTCGGCCGACAGTCGCCCCTGATGGACGTAGACGAGCATCAGGGCGGCGCGCAGCGTGTCGCCCAGGGAGCCGATGGTCTCGACGAGGTGCTCGCGCGGCTCGCGCATGAACCGGAGGAGACCCTCCACGGTCGGCCGCAGGCCCCGCGTGAACGCCGGGTCGCCGAGACGCTCGGCGACCCCGGGCAGGAAGCCGTCGACCTCGGCCACGGCGTCGAGGCAGGGCTTGACCGACGCCTTCCATGCCGGCGCCTGGCCGCCGAACGCGACGTGGTTGTACAGGATCTGCGCCCTCTCGGCACCCGTGAGCGCACCGACGTCGACGACCGCCCGCCCGTCGACGAAGGCGGCGAGGTTGCGCTGCCCAAGGAGCGGCTTGGCGCGCTGGTAGATGTGGCGGCGCGAGGTGAGCAGGAAGCGGTTGCCGTGCGACAGGGCCGCCTCGATCTTCCGGAAGGCGGAACTCCAGTCCTGGACGTACTCGTCCCGCATGACGTTCGGGCCGAAAGCGTCGTCGATCCAGAAGAAGCGCTTCCGATCATTCGGATTCCAGCCGTCACCGAGCTCCCGCGGCCCGGTCAGGTGCAGCACCGTGCAGCCCGCCTCCTCGCTCGCCATCGCCGAGAGGATGGCGCCGATGGTCGACTTGCCCGCCGAGGGGTTGCCAAGGAGCAGGACGGCTCCGTGCTCGTTCAGGGCGTGGACGGCACGGCGGTGCGCCTCGGTCGGCACGTACGAACGCAGCTTCGGCAGCCACTGCTCCAGCAGCGCGCGCGACTGCGCCGCCATGCGCTCGTCCAGGATCGCCCCGAGGTCGCCGAGGCCGTAGACCTGCGGGACGAGGGCGCGCAGGCGGGCGCGCGCACGTATCGACCGGATCAGCCATTCCCGGCCGAGGACGTGCGGCCTCGCGACGCCCCGCGCACGAAGCCGCGCGCGTATCGCGCAAGCCACCGGGGCGTCCACGCCCATGCTGGTCATCAGGATGTAGGTCTTCGCCTGCCCCAGGGCGACGAGCCGGTCGACGCTGGCGAGCTCCGCGGCGATGTCCCCCACCCTCAGGCGCCTCCGTCCGTCCGCGGAGTGCTTGCACTGGATCGTCGCGTCGTGGCCGCCGCCCGGCCCCGACAGGAACACCGCGTCCTGCCCGCCGTCCTGCGCCTCCCGATAGACCTGGACCGGGCGCCGCAGCACCTCCTCGCAGACCTGCGCGCATAGATCCTGGAAGGCCTTCCACCCGATCGTATGCAGGGCGAGGTCGCTCCAGGGCCCCTCGGCCCGCACCCGCATCGTACCGGCCATGCCGTCCCTCCGACCCAGGGCAGCAATCGTTCGCCCAGGCCCAAAGGATAGGCCGGCATCGCCTACCCATTCGATAGCGCATTCGGCCGCCGCACTGGAAAGCCCGGCGCGACGGGGCCGCGGACGATGCCCCCCGATGCTCGGCTAGGTCGGGAGTCCCCTTCGGCCCGCGGGGACGATGACCGGGCATGCCCCTTCGCGGAGCGGCGTCGCCTCCCCGCTCGCCCGCGGCGCGTCCGGTCCGCCACGGGCCCACGGATGCCGGGCGCCGGCCCTCCCGGTCTCCCGCATCGGCGCCTCCCGCCGCCCTGTCGCCCCAGGGTCGACGGCCCCGTCCGGCTCAGCCTATGGTGCGGCGGGAGGACCGTGACGTGGGGGATACGGACGCAGGCAAGGCGAAGCTCGTCGCGCGCATCCGCCGGGTCATGGGACAGGCTGGGGCCGTGGAGCGGTCGATCGTCGACGAGGGCGACACCCTGGAGCTGCTCATGCTCCTGTCGGCGTTGAGCGGGGCGATCGACGGCCTGACGGCCGAGGTGATGGAACGGCACGTCCGCCGGACCCTGGCGGACCCGGCGACCGACCCGGATCCGGGCCGAGCCGACGGGGCGAGCGTCCTGATCAAGGCGATCCGGACGTACATGAAGTGACCGGGCGCCGAATCCGGATCTCGCCAGCAGCGGCTGCCCGGGGACGTGTGCGTGGCCCGGCCATCGTCCGACCGAGGCGTTCATCGACGGCAGGACGCGAGGTTTCGGCGGACGCGCGCCCCGGCGCCGCGGCCGGGTCCCCCGGATCGAGTTCCCGTCCGTCGGCAAGGTGCGCCGATGCGAACCACGGCGGACGCAGCGGTGCCGGCTCACGCCCTCGCCAGGGGCGCCGCCCAGCGGCAGAAAAGGGTCACGGGCGCCCGACGGGCCCACGGCGCCGGCCCGTCCGTCGCCGATCGCGGCGCCCCGTCAGCCACCGCCGATCCCTGCAGGACCCACAAGCGACTGGAACCTTCGCTCGCACCTCTTGCTCATGCCGAGCGAGGACAGGATCCTGGATGCACCCAACGAGTCGACATTCCTGACCCTGTACCGATCCGAGAGTATGTAATTTATCGTCGCCGGCATGCTTCTCCTGATCTCGGGATCGTTCGCCGACGGAATGGAAAGCAAGCGTTTTGCCGCGGCGTAAACGACGCCCTCGACCCCCAATATGGTCAAGGCCTTCTCGTTGACGTCCATGGCTATCAGCCTCAGGATCGAAGAGTTCGAGAGGGCCTGCCTGTGGGTGAAGAGGATCTCCGCACCTTCCTTGAGCGGCAGTATCTCCGGCACGCGCATATCGTCGGTGTGATCCGGCCACGCCTCCAGCGCATCTCGGATCCCGTCCCCTCGCGAGAGGTCTTCCGCCGCGCCGCTCGCGATCGCGTCGCGGTGCGCGATGCAGTTGCGAGCGACGCGAAAGTATACGTACAGGGGCAGCAGGAACTTGACGCCGTCGAGGTCGGCGCCGATCCGCTCATAGTATCTGGTCAGCCCAGCCTCGGCCGCGGCCGCTCCGTCGTCGGTGCCGTCGCCACCCTGCCTGGCAGGGAGACGCCCCTTGGGCTTCGGCTTGGCCCCGCGGAAGCGGCCGTAGCTCTCCAGCTCGGCGCTCAGGTTGTCCAGGAACAGGTCGAACGCCGAGAAGCCGCGAACGACGCCCGCTCGCCCGATATCCAGCCTCCCCTCGTCGATCAGCTCTTGCGGGCGGCCCCAGTCCGGCATCCCGCCCCAGAGGTCGTTCTGGGCGTACAGGATCTCCTTGATGCCGTCGCGGGTCTCGCCCTTGTCGATCGCGTCCTTAAGCATCCCCAGCCCGATGACCTGCGTCTTGAGGGAACGGTTGAGCCTCTCGTGAAAGCGATGAAACCGCAACGACGCCTCGGTGTTGGCCCCCGCGAGACCGTGCTGCGTCTGCATCCTGTCCTTCCGTTCCGTCATCGGCGGGGGGATCGCCCGCCCCTGGGCGCGGCGCGTCTATAGAGGCCTGTCACCGAAGCGTCGATTCCGGGGGAGCGCGCGCCGGCGACTGGCGGCGGCGGAGATCCGACGCGAGGAACCGTGCCCGGCCGCCGCGACGGCACGTATCGGGTGGCCTCGGCATGGAGCCGCGGTTCGAGGGTCGATGACCTTCATCGCCGCAGCGCCGCCGATGCGGGCGTCGCCCCGGCCGGGTCGGCCAGGGATCGGGTCAGGACGAGAAGCGACGCAACCGTGCGGTCCCGGCCCCGTCGGCCGGCCCGCTCGCGGACGTCGCTCGCCAGCCGTGGACGGGGCGCGACGCCGCCGGCCGGCCCTTCTTCCCGGTGCCCGATCTTGCCTCGGCGCGCGGATGGGTGGAGCTGCCCCTAGCCGGGCCGCGCGGCTGAAGGCTTGACGCCGAAGGGGGAACCACCCTTGGGATCGGGCGTCAGGCCGGTTTCGTCAGCACGCCATCACCATGCCACATGCGATCCGCGTTCCGCCGCGGCCGGGGGAGCCCGCGTACGAGGCGTTCGAGCGGCTGGCCGCCCGTTTGGGCGATGCCGACGGCGACCGGCTGGCCCGCTCGCTGGGAATCGATCGCAAGGCCTTGCGGCACGGCGTAGGCGTGGACCGGGTCGGCGAGTTGCTCGGCCTGGAAGCCCGGTCGTTGACCGACGCGACGTTCGTGCGGGAGGCCCGCGGCATGCGGCTCGGCGGCTTCGTCGTGCCGTTCCGGGGCTGGGCGCCTTCGAAGCGCGTCTGCATCCCGTGCCTGGTACAGGATTCAAACGGCGATGATGACGCAGCAACGCTCTGGAAGTACCGTCGGACGTGGTGGGACCTTCGGGCCGTCGACCGCTGCGAACGCCATGGCTGCGCCTTGCTCGACGCCTGCCCGGGATGCGGATCGCCCCTCGCATGGCGCGATCGCCCCCCGCGCCTGTGCTCGTCCTGCGGTCACGACCTTCTCGCCGCGTCGGGGGCCTCGGCCCCCGACGCGGGCTGGGAAGCCTACCTGGTCGGTCGGCTGGGCTTCGGTCCGGCGCGTCCCGCCGCGATCCTCGACGCCATGCCGCTCACCGACGCGCTCTCATGCGTCCTGGCGGTCGGCGAGACGCTGAGCCCTCGTTCGGCGTCCAGGAGCAGCCCGCAGGTCGACCGCGCGCGCGCGACCCTCGGCTTCGGCCTTGTCGGGGACGGGGGCCGCGCGCTGCGGGCCGGCCTCCTCGGGCTGGAGCCACCGTCTCCCCACCTCGACGGCCGGCGCCTGCGCCGGTTGCTCGACCCGCTGCTGGGCTGGCTCGAAGCGCATCCCGGCGATGCGACCGGTCCGATCAGGGACGCGCTCCTGTCCCACGTCCGATCCGCCTGGGTCGTGTCGCGCGAGCTCCCCCTGCTCGGGGAGACCCTCGCGCCGGTGGTCCAGGAGCACCGCCTCGCCCTGGGGCGCCGGCTCGGCCTCGACCCGACGATCCTGGATCGTCTCTTGCGGCACGCCGGCCTCGCCGCCGCGGGCGAGCGAGAATGCAGCGCGGAGGAGTTCGCCAGGCTCAGGGACGCGGTCGAAGCCTCCGTGTCGGTCCCCGAGGCGAGGCGCATCCTCGACCTCGACACGCGGACGCTGTCGGCGCTTGCGGGTATGGACATCCTCCCGCGGGTCCCTTGGGCCGAAGGCGAGGCGACCCGCGGTCGCTTCGTCCGGAGCGCCCTCGAACGCCTGGCGGCGTCGTTGCGGTACGATGTCCCGACGGTGGGTCGCCGGACCGCGGACCATATGACCTTCGACGACGCGTCGCGGGCCCTGCGCCGCGGGTCCCGCCACCACGATCGCGCGCGGGCCATCCGGCACCTGCTGAGCGACAGGATCCGGCCGTGCGCACGGCTCGACCGCGGGCAGGGGCCGACGACGCTTCTGTTCGACCGGCGGACGATCGAGGTTCTCCAGGACGCGGACATGCAGCCCCCAGATCTCTGAGCGTTCGGGCGCCGCTTCAAGCCTCCGCGCTCAGTGGGCGAAGACGCTGCGGGAAGTAGCATCCTGCGTCGTCGATGCCACGAGCGCCACCTGCCTCTAAATAGTGGCTTCCCCGATGACGGCCGCCGCCGCGGAAGGCGGGGCATGACCGGCCCGGGGAACAGGTCCAGCGCGGGCGCGGCGACCGGGGTGCCGCCCCCGGTCCCGAACCGCCCTCGTCCGTACGGCCGATCACCCGGCGGGCCGGCCCTGCTCGATCTCCTGCACATGCGCGGCATGAAGCGCCTCCCCTTGCCGCAGGAGCCAACGCATCGCGGCCGGGATGGCCTCGACGTCGAGCCCTTCCGACCGGGCCCGGCCCGTCAGGGCGGCGGCGATGTCGGGGTGCCTGCCGAACTTCAGCCGCAGGACCCAGAGATCGATGGCCAGCGACCGATGGCGGACGAACTCGGCCTCGGCCACGGCCAAGGCCAGATTGGCCCGGTCGCACGCCTCCGCCTTCGCGACATCGATCTCGGGCTTCTCGTTGTCGCGCACCTCGCCGAGGCATTCGCGCATGTCCTCCAGCGTCAGCGTAGGTCTCCGATCCACGACGGGGCGGGCGGACTGCAGCCTGGAGGAGACGTCGCCGCAGTCCGAGCAGACGTATACCTGCCGGCGCAACGCCACGACGAGCCCGGCGCCGCCGTGGCCGTAGAGCGCATGCCTGAACTCCCGGCTCTGCGGGTCGGTCTCCAGCTCAAGATGCGAATGGGTGCGCAGCTCCGCGAACCATTTGCCGCCGCCGGAGATACGCAGGATCGCGGGCTTGCCACGGCCGCAGCACGGGCAGGCCCAATCGGGCGGCGTCCGCTGCCAGCCCTTCCCGGCCTGTCTCTCGAACGCGGCGATGTCGGCGGCGGTGGGACGCCGCCCGGCGACCGGCTTGCGCGCCCGTCCCGAGTTGCCGACAGCGTCGCGGCGCACGGACCTGGCGCGCAACCGCGCCTCGATCCCCAATTGCCAGGTCCGCATCGCATGCAGGTCCGGGTCGTCGCGGACCCAACGGTCGATCATTCGTTCGTCCGCCGGCCTGGCGAACGCCATGACCGCGTCCGGCCCGCGCTCCTGAGCGAAACTCCCCGAGGCCAGCCGCTCGACCAGGAGCGCGGCGAACGCCAGCCGGTCCTCGAAACCATGCCTGACCTCGCTCCAGGTGCGGCAGGCCGCCTCCACGTCGACCTCGTGGAGCGCATTGGACCGCGGCCGGATGAACCGGCCGATCTCAGCCGGGGAGAAGGAGAAGGCGGGGTGGATCTCCGATCCCAGCAGCCGCTTCGCGGTGCCGTCCGCCGCGTTGCACGCGTCGCAAACGAGCGTGTCGCGGAAGCGCACCACCAGCGCACGCATGTGCTCGCCGGCATGGGCCGACCCGGCGCCGGCGCCCTCCACCCGGGAGACGCCCACCCATGCGCCGACCAGGCTCTGCAGGTGATCCCGGAGGTGGTCGTGATGCAGGTCGAGATGCGCGAGCAGGACCCCGTTCCGTGCCTTGCGCACGATCATCGGCTTGGGCCTGCGACAGCATGTGCAGTGCCAGTCGGCCGGCACGCCGGCCCAATTCGCGTTCAGGTCCAGTCCGGTGGCGCCATGCGCCCGCAGCAACGTCTTGGTCTGCTCCGTCCATTGCCCGTCGAAGCCCGGGAACCAATGCGCGAGCCCGGCATCATCGAGGCCCGGGACGTCGGGCAAGCGCAGGTCGGCCCTGATCATGCCGGCCTCTGACGTAGCCATCTCCAACCCGCTCCAATTTCATGCCGGTCGACGGATCTCGCGCCGCCCCCCCCGCACCCGCCATGGACGTGGCAGGATAGCCGGGCGTCAAGCGCGCCCGGCGCCATCACGCGCGCGCGACGGCGCCGGAGGACGCATTGGGCGCCATCGCGGCCGGTGCCGGTCTCCGAACCGAAGGTCGCGCGGGTCGCGGGGAGCGCTTCGAGCACCACCGTAACGCATGGTTCATCGTATTCGAGGCTCGGCCAGGGGAAGTCGATCGACCGGTAAGATTCTCAACGCACCCGGCCCCAGAAGGCAGCCGGGACGTGCGAAGACATAAGGGGAGCCTGTTGCCGGTGCCGGGACCTCGGTCGATGCTCGCCTCCGCGCTTCGCCCCGGCGCGGCTCTCGCCGCCGCGCTGGCCGCATTGGCCCTGGCGATCGCGTCGGCCGCGGCGCTGCTCGTGGTCGACATGAACCGGCAGGCCGTTCAGGACGTCGAGCGCGGCCTGGTCGGGCTTTCGGCCGTCCTCGCCGACCAGGCCGACCGCTCCCTGCAGGCGATGGAGATGGTGCAGGATGCCGTCATCGACGGCTTGCGCGAGGCGGGCGTCGCCACGTCCGAGGAGTACGCGGCGGCGGCGGGCCGGCAGGACCTCCACCTGGCCCTCAGGGCCCGCATCGCCGCGCTCCCGCAGGTCAACGCGATCACGATCGTCGACCACGCCGGCAAACTGCTGAACTTCAGCCGCTACTGGCCGATCCCCGACGTCAACATCGCGGACCGAGACTACTTCAAGGCGCTCGCCGCGGACCCGGGGCGCGGACGTTTCGTCGGCCGACCGGTTCGGAATCGCGGCGACGGCGCATGGACGATCTACGTCGCCCGCAAGGTCTCAGCCTCCGACGGGACGTTCCTCGGCCTCGTGCTCGGCGCGGTAGAACTCGGCTACTTCGAGGGCCTCTACCGGCAGATCTCGCCGACCGACGACGCCGTCGTCTCGGTCTTCCGCGACGACGGCATGCTGCTCGTGCGCCACCCGCACCGGGCGGCCACGATCGGCAAGGTCCTGCCCACCGCGGCGGCTGCGCTGATCGCCGCGCGGGACCGGGCGGGCGGCGTCCTGCGCAACGTCAGCCCGATCGACGGCCACGAGCGCCTCGTCGCGACGAAGGCCCTCGCCCGCTACCCGCTCATCCTCAGCGTCAGCCGGACGGTGGAGGCGAGCCTCGCCCCCGTCCGGCGCCAGGCTTTCGTCGTCGGCGCGTCGGCGGCGCTCCTGGTGTCATGCATCGCCGCCCTGTCCGCCCTCTTCCTCCGTCAGGCCCGCGCCTTGCGGCGCGCCGCCGCCGCCGAGGAGCGCGCCCGCGGCGAACGCGACCTGCGTGAGCATTGCGAGCGCTTCGGCTTCGCGCTCGACAACATGATCCAGGGCCTCTGCCTCTTCGACGCCGACAGGCGGCTGGTCGTCATGAACCAGCGCTTCGCCGAACTGTACGCGGTCCCGCGCCATCTTCGCGAGCCAGGCGCGAAGGCGGAAGACCTCCGCCGGGTCGTCCTGTCGCTGCGGGGGGAAGCGGGAGGCGACTGGGACATGGTCGTCACCCCGCCGGGTTCGGACGCCCCTTCGTTGACGGCCTCCGTCGTCCGCCTGTCCGACGACCGGGACGTCAGCGTCATGCGCGTGCCCGTTCCCGGCGGGGGGTGGATCTGCACGCACGAGGACGTCACGGAGCGCCGCAGGAGCGAGGAGCGCCTCGGCTTCCTCGCGCGGCACGACGCCCTGACCGAGCTGCCGAATCGCGTGCAGTTCGCGGACGTGGTAGCCCGCGAGCTGGCGATCTGCGCCGGGACGGGGCAGGAGGCCGCGCTCCTCTGCCTCGACCTCGACGGGTTCAAGCAGGTGAACGACCTGTTCGGCCATCCCGCCGGGGACCGCCTGCTCGTCGAGGTCGCCAAACGACTGCGGGGGCTGCTGGGCGAACGCTGCGTCGCCGCGCGCCTGGGAGGCGACGAGTTCGCCGTGCTCGCGACCGGCCTCGATGGCCGCAGGACGCCCGCCACGACCGCACGGGCCGTCATCGACGCGCTGGGCGCGCCCTTCGCGGACGGCGAGCGGCGGATCGACGTCGGCTGCAGCGTCGGAATCGCTTCGTTCCCGCGCGACGGCGACACCTGCGAACGCCTTCTCTCCGCGTCCGACATGGCGTTGGTGCGCGCCAAGCGTGACGGCAAGGGGGGCTACCGTTTCTTCAAGCCGGAGATGGACGCCGCGGCGCGCGAACGGCATCAGCTGGCGCTCGACCTACGCGCGGCCATCGGCACCCCGCAGTTCGCGCTGCATTACCAACCGCAGTTCGAGGTCGCCACGGGCCGCGCCTGCGGCTTCGAGGCCCTCCTGCGCTGGACGCACCCGATCCGGGGAGCGATCCCGCCGACACTGTTCGTGCCGCTCGCCGAGGAGACAGGCGCGATCCTGCCGCTCGGCGAATGGGTGCTGCGGGAGGCCTGCCGCGAGGCTGCAACCTGGGGGCTGCCCCTCGGCATCGCCGTCAACCTCTCGATTGCGCAGTTCCGGCAGGCCGACCTGTGCGACGTGGTCAGGCAAGCGCTCGCGGAGACGGGACTGCGGCCCGATCGCCTGGAACTGGAGGTGACCGAGAGCCTGTTCCTCAATAGCGCGGCGCGCTCGCAGGAGGTGCTGGGCGACCTCAAGGCGCTCGGGGTGCGCATCTCCATGGACGATTTCGGGACCGGCTACTCGTCGCTGGCCACGCTGCAGTCATTCCCCTTCGACAAGATCAAGATCGATCGCTCGTTCGTGGGCCAAGTCGGCGTCACGAGCAAGGGTGGCGCGATCGTGCGCGCGATCATCAGCCTCGGCGAGAGCCTCGGCGTCCCGGTTATCGCCGAAGGGATCGAGACGGAGGAGCAGCTCGCATTCCTGCGGCGGCACCGCTGCGCGGAGATGCAGGGCTATCTGCGCGGCATGCCACGGCCGATAGCGGAGTATCTCCCGCTGCTCGCTGCGGAGGTGGACCTTCGCGTCGCGTAGGCGCGCAGCCGGTGCACCGAACGCTCGGCGGAAGGCGGCGCCGGCACCCGCGACGCGAGCGCTGACCTGGGCGAGACCTGTCAGCAGGCACATGCCGTTCAGGGGTGCCATCGATCTTTTCCCGATGCCGCCGAAGTCTTCATCCGGGGGGCGGTTCTGACGCTCGGCATCCACTGCTGGCGCGATCGAGCGAAGCGCTCGTCCTTCAGCGACCGTGGCGTCAGAACGGTGGCAGGGCGGCCCATTCCGAGGCGCTCCTCCGCCGGTCCATCGACGCCGCGATCACCTGCGATAGATGTCCGACCTCGACGACATCGAGCGGTTTCCGTTCTACCGGGAGCCCTACGTGCTGGTCGTGCCGCGCGGGCTCAGGGAGGAACTCGAAGGGCAGGAATTGGCCGCGATCTTCGAGAAGCATCGTCGCGTCCGGCACAGCGAGCGCTCCTATGTCGGCGGGCAGGTCGAACGGCACCTCAGCCGCTCGGGTCTCCGGCCTCCACGGGCGTTCGAGTTCGACACGTCGGACAGTCTCGTCGCGATGGTGGCGACCGGCATGGGGGTCGCCATCACCACGCCCCTGTGCCTGCTGCAGGGCATCGCGCATGCCAGCCACGTCAGCGTCCTGCCCCTGCCCGGTCCGGGGTTTTCCCGGGAGCCGCTGCTGGTCACGCGCCGAGGTTATCTGGTCTCATTGGCACCCCGGATCGCCGAGCTGGCTCGGGCCGCGATCATCCAGCGAGAGCTGCCCCGCATTCACGCGCTCGTGCCGTGGTTCTCGCCTCCCTCTTCCCCCGCAGCGCCTTCGATGGCTCGATAAGCCCAAGGCTCTGATCCAGCACATCAATACGGCATCAAATCTGCTATGTTTATTGGTGCTTTAAATCTTTTTGATGTGCGTGTATAGATAACCGCGCCACAAGCAGATTAGCCTCTAAGGGCGTTCAATGATTTGTTACTATGTACGCCAAATACAAACTTTTGATACTTCGCAAGTGTCTGCTTTTGGCAAGCGCCGACACTCGTTCTCATGGCTGACATGGGTCGTAGTCTGAACGTCCGGTTGCGTGGAGCGGGTCAGCTTCCGCTTCTGAGCCTGCTTTGATTTTCCGGGCTAGCCACGAATGGCCGCCTACCGGAAGCGACGATCGCAATCCGCGCAGCTGGCATGGTCCGGATCCGAGAGCTGGCATGCGTCGAGCGCTGCCGCGGCAGATGCAAGCGGCTGTGCACGAAACCTGGGCGAAGCTTGTCTGGGAAGCCTGAGCCCATGCCCCGCGAAGCCGCGTTTCGGCCAATGCCTAGCCTGACGCGCTCAAACACAGCATGGCCACCTCGACCCGTCGTACGAAAGCTGCCTTTCGGATTGCTCCGCAGCCCTGGGTTGTGTTTCAAATGCCTTCGGCGGTCTTGGAACCTGGACAGAGCATGCCACGCCGATCAGCGGACGCCCATCTCTCGGCGGCCTCCCTGCCGCTCACGACGCTCGACATCGGCCTGTGGGAAGAAGACGTCGACGCCGACCGGGTCCGCGCCGACGAGGTGATGGCACGGATGTTCGGGCTGTCCGGCGCGGCGGTCACAGAAGGCATCTCGCGCGCGCACCTCCTTTCAATCTTCCATCCCGAGGACGTGGCCCGGGACCCAGAGCGCCGCCGCAGCGTGCGGGAAGAAGGCGGGCTGTTCGTATGGGAGCACCGCATCCTGCCCGCGCCGGGCGTCGTGCGCTGGGTTCTCGCCCGCGGACACTACGAGCGGGACGTAGATGGTGGGATGCGCGGGCGCGGGATCGTCATCGACGTGACCGACAGCCGGACAGACAGCCGCATCGATGGCCCCGCGCACTTCCTCGCGGCCTTCGAGACGTCGGGGTCCGTGTTGGAACGCATCGCGGACAATGCGATCGAGGCCTGCGACCTGATCCGCTCCCTGGACGCGGACAAGGCGGCGCGGCTGCGGCTGCTGGTCGACGCCTTGCTGCACGAACTCGGACGCCAGCTCGCGGCCTCGCTTCACGAGGACGCCGCGAGGCCCGCCATATCGCGCGGTTCCAAGGTACACTGAAGCGGCCCCGCGCGCCGACCCGGTCTGAGTCGAGTATCCGGGCGCTGATAGCCGACCCAATGTTCCGCGTTGAGAACGTAGGGGATGAGAGGCAAGCAACACCATAGTTGCGTGCCTCGAACACCAAAGATCCGCACATGTTTCGAGGCTCTGCGCAACCTCACATGTGATGAGGCTTCGGACGGTTTTTGGGTTGCAGCCCGGGATCAGAGAATCGCTTGACCGGCCGGCGCTCCCGCCGTGGGCGGGACGAGGCTTCGCCATGGGCTACAAGCATAGCAATCCGCAGAACCGGGCGAAGGCGGCGTCCCTGCTCAGGCAGCTGAAGGGCCAGCTCGTGGACGTGACGGGCGTGCGGGTGGAAGCCCTGAGCAACGTCTACGCCGCCGCCGAGGCGTACTGGCAGCTTTCCAAGGCAGCCGGCGTCCACCTGTACCAGGAAGGCGGCGGCTGGCACGCCGACCTGGAGTTCAAGGGACTGCCGCACGGCATCCCGAGGATCGTCGGAACCCCCGAGCCCGTCGCGACGCGGGCGGAGGCCATCGAGAGCGTGGTCGAGATGATGTCGATGTGCGCCCAGCGCGACAACGTCCCGCCCCCGGATCCGGCGACGGGGCTACGCTGGTTCCGGTTCGACGAGCATCAGATCCCGGTCGACCCGCGGATGCTGCAACACTTTGTCTCCCGCGTTCCGGAGGTCGCGTTCGACGCGGATCACATCCGGAAGGAACTCGACGTCCTCCGGGCCGACATCTCGGGCGACGCCCCCGTCACGGCCGATGCCTGGGAGGCTGCCGAGTTCCAGCTCCGTTACGACGCTAGCCGGATGTGCTGCGCCGCCATGGCCTTCGGCATCATGCAGATGTCGTACGATCCGCCGGCGGACCTCGATCTGGCCTTGGCGGCCGCCCCCGGAATGCACTGAACGCCGCGGCCGGTCATGCGGCGTCGGCCGCCGACAGGCAAGCCGTCAGGTCGCGGCGTCGGTAAAGCTTCATCCGGACCCGGTCGTACGCCGCCGCGTCCCCGATGCCGGCTTCAGCGAGCCGACGCATCGCCTGCTGGGGCGCGAGGCCCAGGACGGCGGCCGCCTCCTTCAGGGTGACGTACTCCGAGGCGAACGCCTCGACGCTCGCCCTGGTCAACGCCCTCACTGACCGCGGATCGCGCGGGCGGTATCCGGGTGACCATTCCAGCATCCCTTCCCTGACCGGGCACCACAGTCTCCCCGGGTCCACGCCGGCCAGCATGGCGGCCGCCTCGGTCTCGGTGACGTCGTCGGGGGAGCCGGCGCCCTGGAGGACCGTGGATAGCTCGTCGCGGTCGATCAGGAGGTCGCCGTAGCGTCCGCCCGTCGTATGGCGTCCGACCCATGCGAGCCGCTCGTCGAGGATGAGGTTCAGGATCTCGACGGTGCCGACGCGCAAGCCGGGCGCCGCACGCTCGATCGTCATCCTCGGCTCGGCGGGGTTGGCCACCGGCACCGCGTTCCTAAACAGCCTCGCCATGAAGGCGTCGACGTCCGGACGGAGGAATCGGCGTTTCGAGCCCGCGTTCCGGTCGGCCTCGGGCAAGGGCGACAGCAGTCCCGCCTCCTCAAGGTGCCCGACCTGCTTCGCTGAGAAGCCGGTCCTGGCGGCGACGTCCTTGGCCGTGAGGTGGTCCTCGACGTCGGCGACGACCCTCCCGAACTCCTCGACGGTGATCCAGAGCCGCCGCCCGTCGGCGACCGCCTCGGGGCCGACCAGCCGGATCAGCCCGGCGTCGGACCGGGAGCTCGAAAAAGCGGCGCTCCTTTGCGTGTGCATGCGCCGCTCGTCCAGCCGCACGCCGAGGAAGGCGGTCCCCGGGCTTATGGGGAGCCTCCCGAAGGCGTGCTCCCGCAGGACGTGGCGGAATTTCTCGAACGCGACGTCCTTGGGATTCGCCCGCAGGACTGCGTGGACGCGCCCGTAGACCTTGCCATGGCCGACGGAGCCGCGCTTCCCGAAACGGACGCGCCCGACGATGCCGTCGAGGGCGCTCCCGACCGCCTCGGCCCCCTGCGCGGCGGTGCGGTAGCCCTCCTCCGCGGCCCGCGCGAGGTCCGCCATGCCCATGTCCGAGGGATGCGTTCCCGGACCGTGAAGGACCGAGGTCCCGAGCCCCTCGCAGAAGGCCGAGGCGGCGTGCAGGGGCACGTCGTCGAGCCAGTTGCCGGGATTGCGCATGCCATCGAGCCTGGCGACGAACCAGTCCACGAAGGCGGTGCCAGTGGCGGGTTCAGCCTCCGCCCGGAGCCGGTCGAGCACGGGGAGCACGCGGCGCGCCAACGTCGCCGAGAAGTCGTGACCGGCCCGGAGCGTCGCATCGGCCTCGACGTGGACCAGCACGGCCCCGTGCCGGCCGCAGACCCGGACCGGTAGCAGCAACCATTCAAGCCTCGACCACGGCCGGGCCTTCGTGGGGTTCTCGAACCGGGCGAGGTCTTCCGCGACGCAGTGCGGGCAGACCCTCGTCGCGGAGGTCAGGACCGATCCGGGCGGGAGCCGGTGACCGCCGACCTCCGCGGCCTTGTCGCCGACGGCGTGCGTGGGCGTGTAGCGACCGAGGTCGAAGCGGCTCACCGGCGTCGGCCGGCGCAGGTTGGCCAGGAGATCGGCCCGATCCTGACGTAGAGGTCGGCGGATGCGACGAGGGTCGCAGGCAGGTAGCGCGCCGGGCTCTGCGAGACGCCTGCGACGCGCGCGCCGTCCGAGAGCAGGCGCCCGACCTTCTCATTGCCCTCCGTCGGTCTATCCTGAGTGCGTGAGGCGCCGGATCTGCAGCAGATGTGGGCGAAATCGGTGAGACTCCGGAGCGCCAGTTCGATGCCGGGGATCCAGTCCGGGCTCGGAACCTCGACCACGACGGCGATGCCGTCCGCTTCCCGCAGGCGGCGCAGACCCGCGGGGCCAAGGGCTTCGGCGAGCGCCACGGTGGGAAGCACGTCGCGGGCGGGGCGTAGGCCGTTCAGGCAGGCGGCGACGTAGGTGTCGTCGGCCGCTTCGACGGGGAACTCGACATCGATGGGGTCCGCCGGCGGGCGACGCTTGCCGAGGATGCGGCTCTCGATGGTCTGACGGGTCATGGCTGCCTCCAAGCGCGAGGCAGCCATCCGCTGACGCGGCGAGCTAGGCCTCGGGAGGTTTCTGGGTCTGGCGAGGGATGCGCGGCCGGCCGGCTATGCCGACGGGCGTCGCGGACCGGCGGGAACGCCGGCGATCCCGTTTTCGCGGGCACGTCCAGGGCATAGAAGGGCTTTCGAGGCTGGGGCCGCCCGAGCGTCAGCTACGAGGGCGGTATGGGTGCTTCCGCATCGGCGGGGGCACAGGAAGCGCCTTCGACGCGCCGAGAACACATACAGAACGCCGCGAATCGGCGTCAACAGATTTGGCAGTTCCCGAACTACCTTTCATGCGTTCCCGTGGATAGCGGGGATGACGCTGGGGGCTCTCTACCGATCGCGCGAACCCCAAGCTCGCTCGCGCCCTAGCCCAAGGGTTGCCTCGGATCACCCCGAGAGCGTGCGAGCCGCCGATACTTGATGGCCAATGGGCGTCCTAGCCATATCGGCGGCGGCAGGCACGACCTACTCGATGCCGTGTCCCGCGCCGCACGTAGAGCAAAATCCATGAGTTGCCTTCCTCAGGTGTTCTCGACATTCCGACCCGTCGTCGAACGATGGTACCTCGCCTGCTGTGACGATGCCGGCGTGACACCGGCCGAAGTGCCCTTGAAGCTTGAGGACTTGGCTCTGGAAGTTCCTCGGACCTTCAGGTCGGAGTTCGCGGCCGTGACGCCCCCGCCTGCAGTGAGGATCACCTGGAACGGTCTTGCGAGCCTGTGGGCTTTTTCCCAGGCGGTCGTTCGGGTCGGACGTCCCATGTTCGAGGCCCAGAGAACAGCCGACCCTACCGCAGGCCCTCCGCAGCTTGCGATCGGCGGAGAGCTTGAGGAGGGGCTGCATCTCTTCGAACTGTCGTCGAGACTGAGCAGGAACAAGTTCGACGGCTGGGTCGATTGGGCTCCGGTGCCGGACCCCGACGCCGTCGGTGCCAGCCTTGGCGGCAACCGCACCTTCGAGAACGCACTCGGCTGGATCATGCGTCACGAGTTGGCTCATCTGAGGCTGAACCATCATGCCGTGGCCGAGCCGTTGCCGCACGAAGCCAAGGAACAGGAATTCCAGGCCGACGCGCAAGCCACGCATTGGATGAAGGGATCGTTGCAGGTCGATCCGGGCAGGGCTCTGGAGACGCGACCCTCGGAGACCGAGCTGGATCTGGAGCGGCGTGCCCTCGGCATGTTCACCGGGCTTGCCTGGGTGGCGCAATTCGAACTCGTCCCTCATGGAAACAGCTCGACGCATCCGCCCGTGATGGATCGCATCGGTAGGATGATCGGCGACCTGAGACTCGCGGATGACAGTTTCGCCTGTGAGATGCTCTCTTACGTGACCAAGGTGTTGGTCGATCCGGAAGGCGTATGGCCTCCGGACCAGGAAGTCCCGACCGCCAAGGACGCGGCGATGGAAGCGATGTTCAGGCTGAGCCGTGCGGTGGCCGCCTTCAAAGGCTGACGCGCGGTTCGAAAGGCTCGTAGATCCCGGTGACCCGGGCCGGCCAAGCCATGCCCGGGTGTGTCGCGCTCTCGGGCATGGCTTGGCATGCTTGAGGCGTCGCCTAACGAGATTTCGACGCCGGCGTCGCGGTCAGCACCACTCGACCCTGCCCTTGCGGAGCCAGAAATGGCTCTTGCATCCGACCTTGCGCCAGACGCTGGGTGCGAGCGACGCGGTGCCGTCCCAATGATCCCTCAACTTCCAGCCGGGACGGTCGCCGGGGACGAGCGAGAGCTTGATGGTCTCGCCGCAACCGCAGGGGCAATCGAAAGCCGCGAACCAGCGATGGCCGTCCTCGCCCACGACGTAGACGGTGCGCGGGGCGAGCGCGTCCGGCTCCTCCTCAACGAAGGCGGCGGTGTGGCGTCCCCGACGACGGGAGACCCAGCCGAGGGCGGCCCGGATCTTCGAGAGCATGGCATCCCTCATCACGCTGCCCTCGCGAGCATGTCGAGGGCGGGCCGGTTCAGGAACGGCACCATGTCGCCGCGGCCGACGTAGCGGGCCAACGCCTCGTCGACGCCCTCGTCCGGCAGGTTCTCCCAGTAGCCGGCCGTCAGGCTGAACGTCTGGGTGGCGAACCCGCCGTTCGGGTCGAGCCGCGAGGGATGCAGCCTCAGCAGGAACTCCATGACCGCCAGGCTGGAGAAGAGCCCGTTCAGCGCCCCGACCGCCGGTCGGTCCTCGGGAACCCCACGGATGTAGCCGCGGGCGAGCCGGTCCTCGTAGGCCGCCGGATCCTGCCTGCGGAGGCTCTCGGCTTCCAGCATGCCGTCCGTGTAGAGGCCCCGGCCCCGCAGGCTGGAGCGTCCGGGTTGCAGGTAGTGGACCGAGCCGCAGATCTGCCCGATGCCCCCATGTCCGTCGGCGTCGAGCATCACGCCGACATCGAAGTAGGCCAGGCCGTAAAAGGTCGCGAGCCGGTTCAGCAGATCACGCCCCTCGACGCCGTCCATGCATCCGAAGACGACGTCGCAGGTCGAGATCGCATGCAGGGCGGCGGGGTGGGAGAGGTCGTGGGCGAAGGCCTCGACCCGCGAGCCCAGGCCGAGCCGTTCGACGAAGCCGGCGAGCACCTCGACCTTCGGTCGTCCGATGTCGCCCCGCGTCGTGTTGACGATGCGATTGAGGTTCTTCTCCTCGACCTTGTCCGGATCGACGAGCACGATCTCGCCGACGCCGAGCCGGGCGACCTGATCGACGAGTGGACTGCCGGTGCCGGAGCAACCGACTACGCCGAGCCTGAGCCCACGGACAGCCTGGAAGGTGCCGCGTCCGAAGGCCTGCGCGTGCCGCCGGGCGAACTCGGGGATCTCGCGATCCGCGTCCGCCGGCGGCCTCCAGAAGCGGATGTCGTCGCCCACGACGCAGACGTGATGCAGTTCGCCATGCGTCCCGTCGGCCCTGTGGGCGCGGGCCAGCACGGCGCCCGAGGGCACCATGACGGCGCTGAGGTGCGGGGCCCCGTCGTCGACCCAGGCGTGGACGCTCCCGAACAGGGCGGCGTCGGCCTCGTCGTCGACCTCGCTGAAGTGGAGATTCCCGCCCGGATGGGAGTGGATCTTCGCCACCGCCATCCCGCGCCGCGCCGCCTTGTCGAGCAAGGGTTCGAGGTAGGAGGTTGGCCAGGTGACGCGCCGGTCGGTGCGCTGGCAGGCCTCGTGGGGCACCGGGACGATCTCGTGGACGACGAGCTTGGTGCGGCCGGGCGACACGGCCCGACCGCACAGCATCAGGGCGACGGCCTCGCGGCCATCCCCCGGGAAAAGGTGGGCGTGGATCGCGGCGTGCTGGGCGCCGGTGAGGGCGAGCGTGACGCGCATCAGGCGGCCCCCACTTCCTTGGCGAGGTTGTGCTCGACGACGGCGAGGTGGGTGCCGATGTCGTCGATGTCCGGCCGCCAGGGGTTCAGGCCGGTGCGGTGGCGCGACCAGCCCTGCCAGTGCTTGCCCTCGAAGATGTCACCGACGAGCGCCCGGATCTGCGCGCCGTCCGTGCGGGCCAGGGGCGGGTGGAAGTACCACATGTCGATCTGCGAGGTCGGGTATCCCGGCAGGAGCCGCAGCATCAGGTCCGTCCGTTCCGGCGCGTAGCCGGCCCGGACGGGATAGCCGCGGATCACGACGCGGGGGACGCCCATGTCCTGGACGGTCTCCCAGCGCAGTCCCGTGGCGTCGAGGGTCTCGCGATCGCCCTCGGGCAGCACGAAGTCCCGGCGAAGGGGGAGCGCCTGCTCCCCCTCGGTCTGGTCCAGCGGCAGGGTGATGAAGCGCTCCTCGCCCTTGTCGCTGACGTGCACCACCTCGTCGAGGGCGATCGGCTTCATGGTGGCGCCGATCTTCTGGAGGAGCTTGAACCGCTCCGGGTGGTGCTTGCCGGCGATGACGAGGAGGTCGCGGCCGGTCAGGTCCGGAAGCGGGTTCTCGTACTCCGTCTTGTCGATGCGGAAGCGATAGACCTGGACCTTGCGGGTGCCGTCCTCGTCGCGGTCGTTGTCGTGGCCGTTGGTCGTCATGACTGTTCCTTTCGATCTCTCGGTGGGTCGGGTGCTCCCCGCACCGTCGAGAGGTTGATCGAAAGGGACCGGCGGATCCGGAAACGGCCGCGCTCACTTTTTTTCCAGGATTGATCGCGGCCATCTTGCCGGCCGGCCGAGCCTCAGCGCTCCCTGGACAGGGGGTGCCGCACGAAGGCGCCGCCGGCCGGTAGGCCAGGGCAGGCGAACAGGTGCGGGCAGCGGAGGCAACCGCGCCCGGGATTGGGGGCGAAGCGGCCAGCGCCGACGTCGGCCATGTGCTGGGCGACGGCGGCCACGAGTTCCGCCCGCTTGTCGGGCGGGACCGGTCGGCGGGTCGCGCCGGTGAGGTGGATCGCCTCGACCGTCACGGGCTCGCCGAAGGCCTGCTCGGCGGCCGCATCGAGGATCGCGTATTCGATCTCCTTCTCAAGCGAGGCCATGGCCTTGCGCGTGGCGACGCGCCTCACGACGAGGCGGCCGTCACGGGTGCGCACCACGTCGTGCGCCCGTGACAGGACATGTCCGCCGCCGGCGCCCAGGCGCAGGGCCCTGGGGGGCTGCCGGCCTTCCTCGGCGCGCGTGCCCACGAGGAAGCGGAGCATCTCCTCGGCGATCTGCCTATAGGCGTTGGCGTGGCCATGCTCGGCCGGCCCGTGCCCCTCCCAGGCACCGTCGAACGCCGCCGCGAAGCCCGCCGGCTCGGCCTGCGCCGCGTCGAAGTTCCGGTCGAGCCAATCGATCATCGCCCGGACGGCGTTGTGCATCCGGATGTAGGGGTTCTCGTCGCGTCGGCCGCCGAGGCCGAGGACGTAGGTGTAGAGGAAGCGCAAGCCGCACTTCCCGTAGGAATCGAGGTGCTGGTGATCGAGTTCGACCGGCACGCTCCAGGCCACCGCCACCGGTGGCGGCGCGGCCGCAGCCGGCGGTGCCGGGAGAGGAGCGATCGGGGGCGCGGGGTCCAGCGTCGCGGCGATCCGGGCGTTGTACGCGGACGGGTTGCGCCTCCTCGCTCCACCCTTCTGAAGCGTGGAGCGGTAGAGGCGCAGGCCGTCCCGCGCGCGGGAGAGCAGCACGAAGAACAGGCAGGCCTCCTGTTCTTCGTGGCCGGCCACGCTGGCCTGGAGGCCGGTCAGGCCCGCGCTGCCGGCGATGAGACCGTCCGGCGGCGGGCAGTCCGGCGCCTTCGCGCTTCTGGGCAGCCCCGTCGCGATCATGCCCGGGGCATGGACGAGGTCGAATTCGAGGCCCTTGCTGCCGTGGATGGTCATCAGCCGGACGGCATCGAGCTCCAGGGCGGCGTCCGGGAACTGGCGCAGCGAACGCTCCTCGTTCAGCCGGATCAACCTCCTGATCTGACGCGAGACCTCGGAGGTCGGGAACTCCCCCTCGATCGGCAGGGATCTGAGGAAGTTGAGGAATTGCCAGACCGCGACGCCGGCCATCCGGTCGGCCAGCGTCGTGGCCCCGCCGATGCGGCGCGCGATACCGAGCCTGTCGAGCACCAGGGCGCTCGCTACGTTCCAGGGATGGGCGCGGGCCTCGAAGCCGCCGCAGGCGTCGCGTAGGCGCCTGAGGGATTCACGCCCGGCGAGGCTCAAGCCGGGGAGCGCGTCGGCGTCCTCCAGCCAGGCCAGCGGGCCGCCGGCCGCCTCCCTGAGGTGGACGGCGACGAGGGCGACGTCGCCGAGGCCCATCGCGACCTCCGGGATCATGGCGACGCGCACCAGCGTCGCGGCGCGGGGATCGTGGAACAGGGCGAGCAGGCTGAGCAGGTCCTTGATCTCGGGCCGCTCGAAGAGGGGCCCGAGGTAGAGGACGGGGATGTTCCGAGCCGTCAGGCCGGCGGCGAACGCGGCGAGCCGGTCGTTGGCCGTGCAGAGGATCGCCTGGTCGCGATAGTCGATCCCACCGTCGTTCGCCTCGGCGACGGAGGCGGCGACCAGCGCGATCTCGTCGTCGGGCGTGCCGGCCTCGTGCATGACCGGTCGCCGGCCGCAGGCTCCTCGATCGGCGGTGAGGCGGAGATCGCCGAGGCGTCGGAAGGCCTCGACGCTCGACGCGAAGGCCGAGAAGGTGTCGATGATCTCGCCGCGGGAGCGATAATTGACGGTCAGTGCGCCGTCCGTCGCTTTGGGATAGTCGTCCTTGAAGGCACCCATGCTCGCCGAGGTCGCGCCCCGGAAGCGGTAGATCGACTGGCGGGCGTCGCCGACCACCCAGAGGCGCTCGCCCTCGTCCGCCGCGAGTGCCGCGATCAGGCGCACGGTGGCGAAGTTCACGTCCTGGTATTCGTCGACGAGGATGTGACGGTGCCGGAGCGCCAAGGCCCTGGCGACCTGGGGATGGTCGGCCATCAGGCGAACCGGCTTCATGATGAGGTCGCCGAAGTCCAGGGCGTCGCTGTCCGCCAGGAGGCGTTCGTAGGCCGCGTAGACGAGTGCCTCCTCGGCCGCGCGCTTCGCCCGCAGGCGTGTCGCATCGTCGGTCGCGGCTCTCTCCATGGCCTCGGCGAGCTCGGCGTAGCGGACGTGATCGACGAGTTCGTCCTTGGCCCGCGAGATGGCGGCGAGGATGTCCGCGAGGTTCTCCTCGGGATCCCAGAGATCGCGGTAGTGGTCCAGGGCCAGGCTCGGGATCACCCCTTCGAGCATCGTGATGGCCGTGGCCTTGTCGACGAGGCGCGGGCTCGCAGGGAGCCGGAGCCGATCGTGGAAGCGGCGGACGATGTCGAGGCCGAAGGCGTGGAAGGTTCCGATCCAGACTGAGGCGGCCGCCTCGGGATGGGACAGGGCGAGCCGGTCCATCAGCTCGCCGGCCGCCTTGTTCGAGAAGGTCAGGACGAGGATGCCGTTCGGGTCGACGCCCTCGTCGATGAGGCTGGTCACACGCCGGATGAGGGTCCTCGTCTTCCCCGTGCCCGGGCCTGCCTGAAGGAGATAGGGGCTGCCGCGGTGCGCCACGGCGATGTCCTGGCTGGGGTCGCGCCGGAGCGCACCGCCGGAGGGGACGGCGACCGCGTCTGGGACCGGCGGAAGCAGCAGGGCATCGAGCAATTGCTGGGTGACGACGTCTTCCGTGATGCCGAGGCGGGCGGCGATGTCCGCGACGCTCATGCCCTCCGCGTGACGATCGCGCGCGACCGATCGTGGCAGCACCAGTTCGCGGGCGAAGAGGTCGGCCTGGACCTCCCGACGCTCGCCTCGCCCATAGTCGACGAGCTTCTCGACGGCGGTGCCGCTCTCCGCCGAGCGGCTGGGATCGGTGTGGTGGGTGAGGACCGGGTCCGTGCAGCCGTGCATCGCCACATGGCCGAGCTCGTGCCCGATCAACAGGGCGTCGCCACCCGCCGTGCCAGTCTCGCCGTACAGGATCCCCTTCGTGTCGGGATCGATGCGCGCTTTGCATCCATGCAGCGACACGTCGCCGGCCTGCACCGGTTGATGCCACAGGTCGTGCGTGGCGATGGCACGTACGACGATGTCGAACGGCTGCCAGGGATCACCGCCGTCGGCGACGATCTCCCGGTGGATGCGTGCAGCTCGTTTCCTCGCGGCCTCAATCGGATCCACGTTCGGCCCTTGCCATGTTGAGCAGCCGTTCCTGCTGCTCGGGGGTCAGGCCGGACGTGGCGACGGCTTCCTCGAAGCTCTGCTTCGCCCCGGCTTCCGGTTTCCCGTCCGATTTGGCCATCATGCCGCGGGGTATCGCGGAGGGTCGTCCGAGGCTGGCTATTATGAGGTCCACTTCATGCCCGACCTCATCGGCGACGAGCTTCGAGAAAGCCCTCGGGAAGCGGGCCGCCTCGATGAGGCCGTCCTTCATCTTGATCAGAAAGAGCGGGGTCACATCCAGGCGCGCCGCCAATCGCGGGAAGGCCGCCCCGCTGAACCCGGCGAAGACGTTCGGCAACGCCGCCGCGCTGCGCACGGGGGCTCTCTCGACGTCCGACCTTGTTCCGGCCTGGAAACGGGCCCATGCGGACGCCACCGTAGCTTTTGTCGAGGCATCGGCGGGCGGTAGCGGGCGGGAGGGTTCCAGCACCATCTCGACCGCCAATTCCGTCAGCTCCCGGCGCAACTCGGGGTGATCCTTCGCATACGCTTCGAGGCGTCTCGGCGTCGGCTCACCCTCGGTCGCGAACATCATCAATACGTCGCGCGCGCCGCGCGCGGTGCTGGTCGTCGTCATCGTCCCTCTCCGAGTTCACGACGCAGCTTCTCGTACGCCTTCTGGAGGCGATACCGTATCGCCCGGTCGGAGACGCCGCAAAGCTTCGCAATGGTTTCCGCGTCGTCGCCCTCGATGGGATGCCCCTTGAGGACGAGCGTGACAGCCACCCTTTCGTGGTCTGGCAAACGGTCGATCGCCCGAAGAAGCTCGTTCCGGAAATGTTCTTTTTCCTGTTCGGCGCCCTCTGCCTGGGAAAACTGCCTGAGTTGCTTGGCCAGCGCGGGAAGTGGCTGACCCTCCTGGTCGTGCATGTCCTCGACGTGATCTTCCTTGGCGGCGAGGCGTCCGGACGCGCGCAGCACGTCGATGCGCAACGCGGCGAGCGCGCTTGCGAAACGCACCTCGAAGTAGTCGAGACCGTCCCCAGGCTGGTTTCGGTCCTCCACCAGGAGGTCGACGAACCTGTCGGCCACCTCCTGTCGCAACTCCTCGGGATCGTAGAGGGAGCTCGGCCGGATGGATCCTTTCAACGACCGGGCGACCCGATCGAGGAGGATCTCGAACAGCTGCGCGAAGCGGTCATCGGAATTGTCGAGGCGGGTCGACCTGACGAGGTGGAGCAGGCACTCGGGCTCCATGAAGCCCGGCGCTCCTCGATCGTCGACGCGGGCCTCGCGGATGACGGCGTCGAGATCGAGCCCTGCGGCACGGTCTATGGCGGCGTCGACGGAAGCCGTCCTGACATAGAGTTCCCCCGTTTTCTTGCGCTTCGTGAGAGGAGGCGGCATGCCGGATCCGTGTCGCGTTCGAGCAATGCTACCTCAAGATGATTCGCCGCCAAGCTCGAAACGTCGGGCGTGTCCTCTTCTCCCCGAAGTGCGTCTTCGGAGTGCGCGGCCCTGCTGACCTTCCGGTGGCCGATCAAGGCAGGTCGATGGTGCGACCATCCTCGAAGCCGCTGGCTTCCTCGTGGTGGCCGCGCGAGTTGCAGACCATCCGGGTCCGGCCGACGTGGTAATCGACGCTCCGGTGGATGTGGCCGTGGACCCACAGGTCCGGGCCGCACGCGTGGATCAGGTCACGCAGATCCGAGGTGTAGCACCAGCCGAGATCCTCGTGCGGACGCGGCAGGCTGTCGGGCTGCGGCGCGTGATGGGTGACGACGACCGTCGGGCCGTCGTGCGCCGTCGCGAGCGTCGCCTCCAGGAATACACGCGTCTTCCTGTGCAGGGCGAGGATCTCGCCCGGCTCGACACGGTGCCGTGACCGCGGCCCGTTCCGGATCCGGCGATAGTCGTTCATGCCGCCGCGGCCCTGGGCGGCGCGCATGGCGGCGTGAAGCCCGAAGGGGCCGAGCCGGAAGTCGGTCCAGAGCGTGCCGCCGGCGAAGCGCGTGCCACCGATGACGACGGCGTCGTCGAGCAGCAGGTGGATGCCGTGGCGCGCGGTGACGTCCCGGCCGCGGGACAGCTGGTCGACGAGCGTGTAGCGGTCCTCGCCCCGGTCCCACCAAAAGACATGGTTGCCCGGAACGTAGACGACCAGCACGTCGGGCAGGCGCTCGGCGAGCCAGTCGAAGGCGCGCACGAGCGGCGTATGGACGTCGCCCGCGACGACGGCCACGTCGAAGCCGTCGGGCGGCGCGTGCGCCGCCGGATCCCAGGCGTTCTCGGGCCATTCCTGATGGAGGTCGCTGAAGACCCAGAGCTTCTGCGTCATGGCGCCCTCCCGTCGTTGGCGGCATTCTCGGCGAGGCGGATGCGGATCTCGTCCAGGGTGACCGGGCGGAAGCCGAAGCAGTCCACGCCGACGTCGGTGCTCGCCGCGGTGCCGGGCAGCGTGCCGTGGGAATGGCCGTAGAGATGGATGTCGCCGCGGTGCATTCGGGGCCAGACTCGGTGGGCATAGTGGCTGCACCACACGCCCTGGACAGACCCGTCCGGCAGCGGAACCTGCACGTGGGCGACGTCGAAGATGCCGTCCCAGGGCAGGCGCGCGCCGATGCGGTCGTGGTTGCCGCGAACGAGATAGCGCCTGGCGCCGTTCAGTCGCGTGAAGATCTCCCGGGCCTTGGCTTCGGAGCAGCGGTAGCAGAAGTCGCCGAGGTGCCAGACGGTGTCGCCCGGGCGGACGTCGGCGTTCCAACGCACGATCAGGGCCTCGTCATGGGCCTCCATCGTGTCGAAGGGGCGTCGCAGGCCCAGCCGGTCGCCAAGGGTGGCCCGGTGCGCGAAATGATGGTCGCTTGAGAAGAGGATCCGAGGGGGCATGAGAGCCTCGCGCGCTTGGCGGAGGCTCGACGCAGGTGGTCTCGCGCTCCGGGTTTTAGGGGGGCGTGGGACGACCGATGCGTATCATGGCGGGCTCCTGGGTCGGGGCGGTCCTTATTCCCTGGACGGTCCCGGGGCGCAAGGAGCGCGACTCGGTGGGGTAGCGGTAGCGGTAACGCGACCATGATTTGCTACCGAAATCCATAGGCTCGTTAACCATCTTGGGTGATGCTCGTGGCGTGGCGGGGGGCGGGCCATGAATGAGCAGCGGAAGCAGGAACTGTTCAGGGCGGCGGACGGGCTGTTAGCCAGGACCGGACGCGTGTCGCTGCGGACGCTGATCCCGCTTCTGAAGAAGGGCGGCTCGAACCGTGAGGTCGGGCCGGCGCTGGCGGAGTGGAAGGCGGCGAAGGGCTACGCGCCAGCGCTGAAGATCAAAGAGCTGCCGGTGCCGCTGCAGGATGCGCTGGCGAAGGTGGCGGGGGATCTCTGGGCGGCGGCGCAGGCCGAGGCGGCGGCGCGGCTGACCCGGGACCGCGAGAACCTGGCGGTGACCGTGCGTGCGAGCGAGGAACTGCTGGCCGAGGCGCTGGATCGTCTGGACGCGGCCGAGGCGGAGATCGCGGGGCTGCGCGAGAGCGTCACGCGGGCCGAGGCGCGGCTGGAGCGGGGCCGGTCGGAGGAGTTCTGGGACCGCGTCATGCGGGAGATCTACGAGATCCTGCGCGCCTCCGGCACGATGACCGCGGCGCAGATCCTCCGGCTCCTGAAGCCGGCGACGGTGCGCGGGGCGGCGGATCGCCGGGAGCCGCTGACGCCGAGGACACTGCACAAGAAGATGTCGGTGCGGGTGAGCCACGGCTGGTATTTCGAGCGCGGCGAGACGGGATTCTCGCGCGGCACGTTCCCGACGCTCGGCCGCGCCAGGGAAGCGGCTCCCCCAGCTTGAGCGAAGCGGCCACGGTCGTTGCCGGCTGGCCCGCCGGAATTGTGCCGACTTTATCCGCGCCGGCATATTCGGGCGCAGACGACGGATCCGCCCGGCGTTTCTCTGTGACCGCCGGCCAGCGAACCGCTCAATCGGGATCGCTCAAATTCATGGGCAGGGGCTCGAAGCGATCGCGAAACTGCTTGCCGAGATCCTGACACGCCATGAAGGCATGGTGGTTCAGCTTCGAGCAAAGCTCGTAGATGCGGAAGATCTCATCGAGGTCGAAGCGCGGCCGCTCCTCGAACCGCGGCATGAACAGGTTCATCTCCGCGCCGTTGTGATTGAACACCTCGTGGAGATACAGCATCCGTAGTTCCACGGCGTCGGCGTCGGAGTGCCCGTAGAGACTATTGCGATGGGCGACGACCTTCTCGTGCAGGGCCAATTCGGCCGAGGACAGTTCGACGCCGAGCGCCTTCCAGCCGAGCTTCGGGACCCGTCCCTTGGATTGCGAGAACGGTCGTGCGTAGGCCACGACCATCGTTGTCTCGTAGCAACGGAACTTCCGCCAGGCCGGCAGGCCGTAGACGACGTCGTCTTCCAGTTCCTGCAGGAGGAAGGTGGCCGCGCTCATGGCCTGCGCGAAATCGGAGCAGGAGAGCTGAAGGCGCGTGAACCGATGGAATTCGGCTTCGTCGCGAGGGCTCGGCGCGGCTGCTGCCCCGTTATCCGGTTCGTCCATGCTCCGATGCCCCCGATCGTATCGTCCCGTTCGAAACCTGACCCGATCGCGGCATGATCGGGAAGGGGCAGCGTGATCGGGCCGGACGGTTCCTCAACGCTTCACGAAGCCGATGTCGGCGACGACCGCCTTCAGGCGCTCGGGCTCCCGTTCTTTCCGCTCGCTGTAGCGGTCGGCGCGCTCGCGGGTACCCGCACTGGGGAATGTCGGGCTGGCTGCCGCCCTATGGCGCGTGTGCGGTCCCGATCCGAAAAACAGCGTTTGACCTCCCGCCGGCGGGAAGCGTCGCGAAGGCTGTCGCTCCTGATTGGCGCGCTTCATCCACCGTCCGGAACCCGACGATACGCGAGAACTTGGCTTCGAGGACCGGGCGGTTTGCCCGGCGGGAGCACGCATCATGTCGAGTGACACCGAAAAGCATCGCGAACTGCTCAGCGGCCTGAAGCAGGCCCGGGGCAAGGCGGACGGCTCGTTCGAGGCAGCCATCACGGCCGCCTTCGAGCATGTCTTCGAGCATCTGGAGCGCTTGAATGGCCACGTCTCGTCGGGCGGTCCCGGCGGAGCGGACCGGCATCTCGAACCTGACGAGAGCGCAACCCTTCGCTGACGAAGGTCGCGATCCGACGGCCGTGGACTATCGGGTCTTCCGAAACTGGTCGGGACCGCCGACCTTCGTGTTCCGGACCCGCGCCACGTTCGGCTTCTTGTCGGGCTCCAGTTCGCGAGCCCGCTCGATCCCCGCCTTCTGGGTCGGCGTGATGGCGCTCGCGCGCTTGGATCCCTCGCGGCGCACGGCGAAGTCGCCGTCCTCGCGCGGCTCCACGTAGATGTTTCCTGGCTTGGTCATCGGCAGTCTCCGTCACCAACTAGGCGTGACGTGATGGCTGGCCGCCACGCTTTCAATGCACGGGTCAACCATTTGACCCACGCCAAGGGAGAACCCCGTGACGCCTACGGAGATCAAGGCCAAGGTTCAGGACACCCACCGCCGGGCGATGTCGAACGCCTCCCTGCAGATGTCGCGCGACGGCGGCGTCCACCACCTGTTCCGCGACGTGAAGCTGTATGGCCGGGACGCCGGCGTCGACTTCGTCGAGACGAATATAGGCCAGATCGTCCAGGAAGCGGTGTCGATGGCCGAGTGCAAGCGGCCTTCCTTGGAGATCCCGGCCTACGGCTTCGGGAAGGCGGCCGTCGCAGGCATGGCTCAGGCGCTGGAGGACCTCACGGCCCTGAAGATCGAGGTCAAGGGGAACACACTTCAGCTGATCTGGGCGCAGCCGAACCCGGGCTACGTCTAGGCTACCTCCGCCGCGGGGCGGATCAGGTCTTGGTGCCCGCTTTGGAAGGCTTGCGTGCCACGTTCGCCCGGGCACGTGGCTTCTTCGCCTTCGGCGGCGCCGAACCCTTGGCGGCCGCCTTCGCCGTGGCCTTGGCGGCGGCCCGCTTCGGCTTGGCCGGCTGCGAAGCCGCCGCGATTTCCCGTCGGACGGCGGCCACTACGCGTCGAATGCCCTGAGCGACATTGAGATAGGCGGCATCCGCACTGCGCCAGCGGGTGACCTCCCGCCCGTCTTCCGGGAGCAGCTTGAAGCCTGCGGCCGGGGTCGACTTCCAGTCGCAGGGCCGGACGACGACGGCGACCACCCGCATTGTGCCGCGGGCACGCCGGTTCATGGCGCGCCTGTACTCGATCTTCCAGCAGTAGTGGCTCGCCAGGTAGTCGGGGCTCAGCAGGCCGACGAAGACGTGGGCGTTCCTGAGTGCCCGGGCGATGGCGGTATCGAGCTTGTCGCCCGCGTTCATGTCGCCGTCGAACCAAGTCGAGACGTTGTCGCCCTTCAAGGGGGCCAGATGCGTTTCGAGTTTCCTGCGCGCGTCGGCGTCCATGTGCGAGTAGGACACGAAGATCCTGACCTCGGACTTTTCCTTCCTGCCGGGCTGCCCGGACGGCCTCGTCGTGCGCGCCGGCGGCCGTGCCGCCTTGGGCCGGGGGACGGCCTTCCGTGTGGATAAGGAAGCGCGGGCGCGCATCGTTGCCCCCGTTTGGCTAGCGGCCAAGGTCGCGAGTCATGCTCCCTGGACCCGGTTTGTTCCCAAACCGGAAGGGTTTCGGTCGTCGGCCTAGGCGAGGTGGGGCAGATATCCCGGTCCTGGTTGGACCAAGCGCCTGTCGACGAGGATGGTCCGCCGGTTGGTGGCCCCGGGATCCGAGAGACGGGGGGTCAGCGAGATGATCGCGACCTTCCAGTCCGGGATACCGGGGATAGGGGCTTCCATCACGGCGACCAGCACGGTCACGCCTCTCCTTCGCAACTCGGACACCGATGCAAGGACATTCCCGCATAGATCCCGCCTGCGGTTGAACTCGCCGCCGCCTATGGAATGCGGCCCCATCACCCATGAAACCAGATCGATCCATTCCGTCAGGGCTTCGACGTCGGCGTCGTAGGCGGGCCCGAGTTCCGGACGATGGATCAAGAACGCCTGCGTGCCGGCGACCATCCGGACCTGCCGGTGCGTCAGAAAGGGCCGTACCGGAACCGCTTCGAGGTTACCCATTTCCTCGACGAACTCGGCGGCGGCCTGCTCGCGTGGAATGGGAATGCGGGCGGCCGTGAAGGCCCCCTTCTCATAGCCGAGCGCGAGGGCGACCCTGTCCAGGCTTTCAACGCCGACCGGCTCGGCGCGCTCGACGCGTTCGATCGTAGACAACGAGACACAGGCGAAATCGGCCAGGGTCTCCTTCTTCCACTGTCTCAGGCTTCGTCCCATCCGGGTCACCATCGCGACCAGCTCGATGGGCGGCACGGCAGGAACCCCCGGCGGCCGAGGCGGCATGGCTGCCAGGCGCTCGATGATTTCCTTGGACTTCATGACGTTCTCCTTCCGACAAGGGGAAGGTGACCCGGGACGCTCGTCCAAAGGAGATCGAAAAAACCTTCAGCGACGAACGCCGGTGACGGCTGATTCGGGCGCCGCCCACGCTCAAAGGCAGCGGGCCGTCATCAAGTGATGGCGGCCCGCTTTACTCTAGGCTGACCCGACGTGGAACTTAGATGTCCGAAAGCGGATCTTTGGATCGGCTATCAGGCGCGCGGCCCAGCCAGCGAAGTCCTGGAGTTGGCCGCCCATTAACCATCCGCTCAATCCGCGATCGCCAACGTCGGCCAGAACGGCTTTGCTGCCCCCCGACCCGGAACCGCCACAGGGCCTGCGCGGCCAGACGCGGATCGGCCCATGGCCGCGGCGCCTACGCATCGCGCCACCTTCGGAACCGGCTCGCTCACGGCGTCCCTGACCCCGTTTCCGCCCTGGCCATAGTCGGACCAGGCGCCTGGCCACGCGGGGGAATGCGGGTGCCGACCATCCCGCACCAGGAGTCACCAACTATGCCGGAGCCCACTCAGATCCCCCGAAGACCGCCGCTGCATCGCGATCGGCTGGAGGCATTCGAGCGCGTGAGGCGCGCTGTCGCGTCGGGAACGTCGACCTTCGCGATCGATCACGGCGAAAACCGGCGGACCTCGGATCGGGCCGCGGAGATCGTTCGCGCGCTGGAGTCCGACAAGACCGCGACCGTTCGGCGAGGCGGTGGCGCGGACGTGACGCGGGTGCTCGTGACGATGGCGGGACGCCGCCTCGCCGTGGCGCGGGATGCGGGCGGCGTCGCGCTGTTCCCCCTGGACGGACCCATGCGGGTCGTGGATCGGCCGCAGCGATGGGACGCGGACGTCGACCTGGCGCGACAGGATCGGCGCGGCCTCGTTCGCGCGATGGCCCCCGACGAATACGATGACGACACGCGTGCCGGCTCCGCCGTCACCGTCGTGCTCGACCCGGTGGTCGATTGGCCCACGCATCCCGTCTACGAGGCCCGCCGGCACAGCGCCGGCGACGCGATCCGTGTCTGGGAAGTCTTCACCCTGGACGGCGAGTCCCACGGCCTGCTGCTCATGATGGAAAACGGCTTCCACGGGGTCGAACCGTGCGGCGCGGTCAGCCCGGAAGTCAGCCCCGGCGCGGCCGCTTGGCAGATCGTCATGAACGGCTAGGGGCTCGGCCGGAGGCCCGGGCCGACGACGGGATCCGCCAGCCCACGGGGCCGGAGATGGCCGGCACGGAGGGCGTGTGGGAGTTCCCCTGGCGCGGCTCCGCCGCGACCTGAAGCGCCATCCCGCGGAGGATCCGTCCGTCGCCCGGGATGCCCGCGCCGCCGCGGAACCGGCCGGAGCACGGCTGCGCGGTCTGACGTCGGCGAAGGAGAGGCCGGGCCCGCGGACCGACCATGCCCCACGCATGGCTGGCCGACGCCCGCGGCTCCTGCTTCTTCACCGCCGCCGATGTCGACGCGGTCCGACCTGCGACGGGCAAGGCCCGGAATCGCCGCAGTGTGCGGGCGAGCCTCGCGGTGGCGGTCGATCAATCGATCGGGCGGCGCCGCTTCGACGGGCGGACCGTACGCGGGGCCGCCCGCTTCCGAAGGGTCGCGCAGCTTCGACCGAGCCGATCGGCGGGACGCCGGCGCGCTTCTCCCCGCGACCGGACGCGAACGAAGCCGGCCGCGCCGTTTGTCGATCTTTAGATAGTATTAACGATGTACAAAACGCCTTATCCACAGTCTTGCGGACCTTAGCGCATTTTCTCACTTGCATACATCCGCTCTCGCATGTATTACGACCGTGAGCGTCGCTGCGACACCCGTCCGCGCTCAACCCTCCCCCAAACATACATCCCTGCCCGACCGCGGGCATGGCGACCTGTCCTGGTCGCATTCTCCGGTCGGGGCCGCCCCGGTCAGCCGGATCCAGGCGGCACGTTCGCCCCGCCGGCGCCAGCCGTTCGACGCCGCGCGAGCCCGCCCGTCCCCGATGTGCCCCCGTCCGTCAGCGTCCCCCTTGGGCCGCGGCGGTACGACGACGACCCGCACGGGTCCGCCCGTGCAGCGGCGCCCGAAGCCGCCGGTCGGCGGCCGCCCCGTGCCCGCCCGGCATCCGCTCGTCCCGCAAGCCGCCAGGCAAGGAAGATCCATGCCCCCCCAGAACGACTTTCCCACCCGCCACGCCGCGCCCGCCCCCAGCGAGCGTCTCGCCGCCGAAGTCGAACGGCGACTCGTCTACGTCCGCGCGATGCGAGGCCTGGCCCGGCGGCCTGCGCTGACCAGGGTCGCCGCCGTCGTCGCGGAGGTCGCGGCGGAGGTCGGCGGCAAGCCGCCGGCCCCCCGGACCGTGGCCGCATGGTGCCGCCGGTACGAAAGCGCCGGCCGCGACCCTGCCGCTCTGATCCCGGTGCTGCGCAGCCGCGGGACGGCGACGCCCGTCAGGCCTGTCCGGATGGGCGACGGCGCACAGCTGCCGGACGTCATGGGGCCGGCGAGACCGGCGAAGCCCGGCACGACGCCTGATCACGGCGTCGTGTCGATGACGACGCCCGCGCGCACGGTCATCCCGGAACAGCGCCGCTCCCGCCAAGCCCCGCATCGACGCGCGGCCGAGCCGGCCGTCGATCCTGCGGATGCCCCGCGGCGCTTCGGCAGGATCGACGGCGCGCGACGCCCCGACCCCCGGCTTCCGGAGGGCGCGGTTCGCATGGACATCGTCCGCCTGCGGGACGCTTCGGGGGAAACGGCGGACCTGGCCCTCGCGTGGGACCGCGGCGGGCGCCCGTTCGGGGCCGCGCTCGGACGGTCCCTCGAAGCGGGCGAGTTCGTGCGCCTGCTCCATGGCGGCGTGTCCGCCGCGGGCGTCGAGGTGATCGGACTCGCGGCCCTCGCCCCCACCGCCGTCCTGGTCGACAACGCCCGCGAGTTCCATAGCGCGTCGTTCCGCGAGGCGGCGCACGCCCTCGGGGTCAGCATCCACTACGTGCCGACCGGCGCGTCTCAGCGGAATCCGTCCGAACGAGTCCTGCGCAAGGTCGCGGCGCACATGGGCATCTCCGGCATCCGCGGCCTCGCCGAACATCTTCGGCGGTGGCTCGGACCGGACGGCGAGAAGATCGCCGCGACCGCGGGCTGACCGCGCCGCAGTCCCGCCTGCGCCGACCGTCGGTCGGCGGGGCGCCGCCCGCCGCGCCCCGGATCGCATGCCGGGGCCTACCTCGCCCCGACGGAACGGCCGCGACCGCCCCCACCCTCGGGATCGCCGCCGCCGATCCAGGATCTTGCCATGACCGAGAGCAGACACGCCATGTGTGCCACCCCCTTCGCCGCCGAAACCCATGAGTTCGTCAGGGCGATCGCCGACGGATACCTGTTCCGGGAGCGGGCGACCGGGATCCATGTCGCCGTTTCCCCGGCGGGGATGGTCGCGTCCTGGTGCCGCAACGTCTCGGGCCACCGGACGGTCGCGGCCGCCCCCGACGGCGGGCGGCCCGGCCCGGCCGTCTCCGGGACACCCCCGGCTGTCCTCCCGCAGGGTCGGCCTCGGCCGCAGGAGGCGGCCGGCACCCTCGCGACCTGGCGCGGCGCGTTCGCCGCGGATCCGGCCGCCGCGGCGCCGCCCCCCGGCTATCGGCGCCTGCGGCGCCGCCTGGTGACCGGCCGCCGCGACACCTTCAGCGGCTTCCGGCCGTCGAGGAAGACGGGGCGGATGGTGGCCTACGAAAGCCTTCTCGAACGGACCGCCGCGATCCTGCTGGAGGAGGCGCGGGAGGTCTCCGACTACCTGGAGCAACCGGCCTCCGAGTCGTGGGACGACGCGGGGACGCCGCGCCGATACACCGCCGACTTCGGCGCGCTGACCGCGCTCGGGATCGCCTACGTCGAGGTCAAGCCGCGGCGCCTCGCCCGTCGGCCCGGGACGATGGCGCGTCACAGGGCCGTCCGCGAGGCCCTCCACGCCCGGGGGATCGGCTTCGTCGTCTGGACCGAGCGCGAGATGGCGCGGCCGGCACGGGCGATCGCCCTGCTGCTGTGCGCCGCCCGGCGCGCCGAGCGGGACCGGCGCGCCTGATCGCCCGTCCCGGCGGCGGGCCGTCCCGGCCGCCCGGACCGCACCCGTCGCCGTCGATCCCCTCCCGCGCCCACCGCCCAGCAAGTCGGCAGCGACCCATGATCGTGCCCTTCATCAACTTCCCCCTCGGCTCGTCGGTCAGGATCGAGGACGTCACGCATACGTACATGTCGCGCGAGCAGGCCGGCTGCGTGTTCCGGAGCGAGGTGGACGGGCGCACGGTGACGCACGGATCCAAGGAGATCGCGTCGCTCTACTTCTCCGGGAAGTTCGTGATCCCGAGGCAGCTGCACCCGGCCCTGCCGGCCGGCATCCGCGAGAACCTGCGGCGGAGCCTGTCCGAGTTCCCCGACCACAGGCAGGCGGAGGCCGAGCGCCGCCTGGACTACGTCATGACGATCGACGGGCTGGAGGAGCGCCGGAAGAACGGCGACGGAACGCTGTTCCGGCGCAACGCACGCCGGTACGCGTCCGTGGCCCGGGCGGTGGCGAGCCTCAGGCGGCGCCGGGCCGGCGTCCCGGGCCTCCTGCCCGACGCCGCGGCGCGGAAGCAGGCGAGGGCCGAGGCCACGCCGTCCGCCCCCACGCTGCGGGATTGGATGCGGCGCTGGGAGCGGTCCGGCCGCGAGCCCTCCGCCCTGGTGCGGCTCGACGATCGCAAGGGGCGCAAGCCCAGGGAGCTGGCGCCCGCCCTCGTCGACCTCATGGCCGAAGCCGTCAGGACCTTCTACCGCCAGGAGGAAGGGCCGACGATCCGCCTGCTCCACGAGTACGTGGCGGGGCGCGTCCAGCAGCACAACCGGGAGACCGGCGACAGGCTCACGCCGCTCACGGAGACGGCGCTCCACCGTTTCGTCACGGGGCGCTTCGGCGCCCGCGAGCTCGCCGAGGCCCGGCTCAAGCCGCGCAAGGCGGCGATGCGCTTCGACGCCAAGCGGCGCCGGGCCTCGCCAAAGAAGGCGTGCGAGGTCATCGAGATCGATCACGTCCTCCTGGACGTGACGGTCGTGCGCGACCGCGGCGGCGAACCGCTTGAGACCGAGGAGGGCTCCCATCGGCGAAAGCGCGGCATCGCCGGGCGGCCCTGGCTGACGCTCGCCATCTGCACGGCGACGCGATGCGTGGTGGGATGGTCGATCTCGCTGGATCCCCCCTCGTACGTGTCGGTGATGCTGTGCCTGCGCAGCATGCTCTCGGCGAAGGCAGACGTGAGCGTGAACGGGCGCGCGGTCGTGAATCCGGTCTTCGGGATGCCGAAGGTCCTGAGGCTCGACAACGGCAAGGAGTTCCACAGCCTCGCCCTGAAGGCCGCGGCGGCCAAGCTCGGCTTCGAGCTGCTCTACTGCCCGCGGCGGGCGCCCTGGGAGAAGGGGCGCGTCGAGCGCTTCTTCGGCGAGGTCCAGCGCAACTTCGCAACGATGCCCGGCCGAACGTTCGGAAGCCCGGAGCGGCGCGGCGACTACCGCCCGCACGACCGCGCCCGCATGACCATGGGCGAGATCAGGGTGCTGTTCGCGATCTGGGTGGCGGCCTACTACCATCAGAAGAACCACCGCGGGCTGTTCCACAGGACGCCGATGGAGGTCTGGCAGGAGATGTCGCCCCTCGGGGTGGACATGCCGCCCAGCGCGCGCGACGTCGTGGTGGCTACCGCCCTGCCGCTGCTGAAGCCGATCCAGGACACCGGCATCGAGTACCTCGAACTGCACTGGGACTGCGCCGAGCTGGAGCGCCTGCGGGAGCTCCACGGACGCAAGCGGAAGTGGCGGTGCGCGCTCGACCCGCTCGACCTGACGACGATGACCGTCTGGGACGACACGGTCGAGCCCAACGTGGAGATCCGGGCGACCTGCCAGGAGCCGGACCTGATCGAGGGCCTCGACCTCGACATGTGGAAGCGGCTCAGGAACCGGTCGAAGGAGCGTACGCCCGAATCCGAGCGGGTCCGTCGGGAGACGCTGGCGGACGCGCGCGTGGAGATGTTCGAGCGGGCCAGCCGGGACGACCGCGCCGGGAAGCCCCTGGGCAGGGGGAAGCAGAAGTTCGCCGACGCCGCCCGGCCGGCCCGTGCCGTCGCGGCCCTGCCGACGCCCGAGGCGGCCGAGGCACCGTCCGCCGCGGCGACGCATTCCCCCGCCGAGGCTGCCGGCGCGCCGGCCCGCCGCGGCTCCGTGGCCACCCGCTCGCAATACTACGACTGAGGACGACACCCATGACACACGCCATGACGCCCGACGCCCACGCCTCCCGCGAGCCGGTCCCCGGATCCGCGCCCCCCTCCGGCGCGGCCGCGCCCGGCGGCCCCGCGGGGGGCGGCAGGACGAACTGGGACGCGCCGCACAACGCCGCCCGGCTCGACGCCTTCGTCCTGGCCATGCGGGAACGCATCCACGTCCCCACCGTGGCGTACGGGGAGGCCCAGCGGGAGATGCGCCTGCTGCGCGACCGCGCGCGCCGGCGGGAGCGGGGCAACGTCCTGGTGATCGGCGGCGAGGCCGGGGCGGGCAAGAGCTGGGTCCTCGACCGCGAGCTGACGGCGGTCGACTTCCCCGACGTCAAGACGAGCTGGGCGGACCCCCTGCCGGTCCTGCGCCTGGACGCGCCCTCGCCCGGCCGCATGAAGGCGCTCCTGGTCAAGATGCTGTCGCAGGTGGCCGGGTACGAGGCGAGCGACCGGCCGTCCGAGCCGATGCTGATGCGGCAGTTCGTCAAGGTCGCGCAGGCGCGCGGGGTGCGGGTGGTCAAGATCGACGAGTTCCAGCACATCGTGAACCTGGCGCGCACGGACAGGCACGAGCGCACCGTGTCCGAGACCCTCAAGACGCTCCTGAACGAGACCGACATCCAGCTCGTGCTGGCGGGCGAGCCGTCCGTCATGACCTTCTTCGATCGCTGGAAGCAATTCGAGCGCCGCGGCGCGAAGCTGCCGATGACGCCGTTCGCCGGCGAGGCCGCCCGGGAGGAGTTCGCCGACTTCCTCAATCATTACGACGACCAACTCGTGGCCCTGCATTTCCGGGCAAGAAGCGGCTTCGCCGAGAAGGTCGACCGCTTCCGGCTGGCGACGGACGGCTATGTCGGCCTCGCGTCCAAGCTCATCCACCTCGCCGCGGAGATGTCGTTCAAGGCCGGTCACAACTGCGTCGACGACACCCTCGCCGTGGCCTACGAGCGCTGGCGTCGCCGCGGCGACGGCGCCAACCCGTTCCTCATGAAACCCGACGCGGTGTGCAGGGCGCTCCGGCGCCCGGCGACGCCGGCAGGGGGCGACCTGACCCGCCTGCGCGGGACCGGCGGCGTCCCGGAGCCGAGCTATGGCAAGTAGGCCCGAGCCGGCGGCCCGCCTGCCGCTGCACCTGGCGCCGGGCAGCGGCGAGCCGGCCTACGCCCTGCTCGAACGCCTCTCGCGGCGGTACGGGGCCGGGAGCCCGGCGGCGTTCGCGGCCGCCAACGGCCTGGACTGGAGGTCGGTCGTGGCGGGGCGCGACACGGACCGGGTCGCCGCGCTGGCCGGCGTCGACGCCGGCGCCCTGCGGGCCGCCACCTTCGTGGTCGAGGGCGCGACGGTCCGGCTCGGCGACGAGATCGTCGCGCGGGCCGATTGGTCGCCCCCGGCCCGGCGACGCTGCCGCGCGTGCGAGGCGGAGGACGCGGCACGGCTCGACGCGCCGCCCCCCCGGGCGTTCCGCCGGGCCTGGTGGGACGTCCGCTCCCTCCGGCGCTGCCCCCGGCACGGGACCGACCTCGCCGCGGCGGCGGCGGGGGACGCCGGCATGCCGGATCCCGCCACCACACCCTGCGAGGCCGGATTCCCCGGCGAGACCTACGTCCTCGGACGCCTCGGCTTCGGGGGACGGCGCCGGGTCCCGCTGCTCGACGCGCTGTCGCTGGCCGCCGCCATCCCCCTCGTCGAGCGCGTCGGCGCGATGCGCCTCCACGGACGCCGCGCGCGGAGCGACGCCAGGCTGGTGGACGCCGGCCCGCTGCTGTCCGCCGGCATGGCGGCGTTCGAGGGCGGCCCCTCGCCGTTCCGCTCTTTCCTCGACGGCTTGGTGGCGACGGCCCGGCCGGACCGCGACGAGTTGACCCCCGGCGTGGCCTACGGCCGGCTCTACGGCTGGCTCGTGCACGACGAGCGGGACCCGGCCTACGGGCCGGTCCGCGAGGCGCTCCGCGCGCACGCCATCGCGTCCCTGCCCCTTCAACCGGGCAGGGACCTGCTCGGCCGGCCCGTCACGGAGCCGGTCCTCGGGACGGTCGCCCGTCTCAGCAGGGTTACCGGCCTGGAGAAGGCGACCGTCGAGCGTCTGCTCGCGTCTCTCGGGGCGGTCCCGGCGCCGGGGCCGAGCCCGATACCGCTCTACGCCGCCGCGGACTGCGCCCGTCTGGCCGACCTCGCCGCCGCGACGTGCTGGTCGGCCGAGGCGCGGCGGGCGCTCGGCCTGACCAACGAAGGGATGGCCTCGGTCGTGTCCGCCGGCTGCCTGGTCCCTGTCCTGCCCCGGCACGGGCGCGAGGTCCGCGAGGACCGGTTCGACCGGGCCGCCGTGGAGCGGCTCGCCGTCGGGGTGTTCACGGGGGTGCCGCGCCTGCGCGACGTGCCCGCGGGCTGCGCCCCGCTGCCGGAGGCCGCGCGGCGCGGCATGTCGTCGATCGGCTCGATCGTGCGGGCGGTCCTGGACGGCCGCCTTGCCCCCCGGGGACGGGTGCGCGGCCGGGCCGGGCTCCCCGGCCTGGTCCTCCGGGTCGCCGACGTCGCGGCGCTGCAACGGGCGCCCAGCGACGACGTCCCCTGGACGGAGGTCGTGGCCCGGGTCGGCGACCGCGGGCTCGCGAGGTCCCTGGTCGCGTCGGGCCGGCTCGGGCTGCGCCGCGCGCCCTGCGGCTTCCGGAACCGGCACCGGCGCGAGGTGGCGCGCGCGGACTGGGCGCAGTTCCGGCAGGGCTTCGTGTCCGCCGGCGAGCTGGCGCGCGCCGAGGGGACGTCTGCGGCGGCGATGGCGCGGAGGCTGTCGCGGTCCGGGATCGGGCCGGCCTTCGGGTCCGGGTCGCCCGGCGGCCCGACGTTCTATCGCAGGGAGGACGTCGGAACCCTCCCGCGCGCGACGCCGGCCACACGGCGGAGACGGCCGCCGCGACCCGGGCCTGGAGTGGGCTCCCGACCGGTCGTGCGCCCGTCCGCCGGGGCCGTGGCCGACCGGTTGCCAGGAACCCGCCGCCGCGCAGCGCCATAGGGCGCCGCGGAACGGCGCGAGGCCCCGGCCCAGCGTCCGGCATCGATCCGAGCCCGCCGTCGGGGCCGCCGGCCGACCCCGGCGCCGTTCGACCGCGGCGCCGACGACCGGCAGCGTGGAAGCGGCTCAGCCGATGGTGTTCGCCGGAGGTTGCGGACTGTCATGGGCGCAGCGACGCGCGATCCGAGCCGTCGACCGGCCCGCGCCCGGATTCCCCCCGAGGAACCCGCAAAGCCTTGTCCGCGGGCCCCTCGCTCGACCGGACGCGGGTCGGTGGACAGGTTCGCCGAGCCCCGGGGGCTCATGGCGGATCGTCGACGGCTCGCTGGCGGTGACATCGGCATTCCACCGTCGACCCCTCGTTCAGGGTGTCCGTCCTTGAACCGAAGGGACCTCTCGCTGACCGTCGCAGCCGCAGCCGGCTCGGGCCTGCCGAGGCGGATGCGCACGCATCGGAGAGCTGCCAGGCCGTTCGGACGTCGGGCACGCAGGCGGCCGCTCCAGATGGGGCCGGGGCCCCGAACGTTGCGGCACTCCCCACCCATCGACGCGACGCAGGATGTGGACGTGCCGCCAAGCCGAACGACCGGGCCATGCCACAGACGCACGCTGGGATTGTTGCGCTGCACGAAACTCCATCCGGCGTGGTGCGGTTTGAGAACCTTGTCGGGGCGGCAGGCTTCGGCCATCGCCCGTAGGTCCCCACCGCACATGACGACCGAGCCGAAGTCGAGGTGGCGCCCCACCACTAAACGCCCGACCGGTGGATGCGCGACCAGCACTGGCGTCGCCGAAACGCCGACCGCTCATGGAGCGGACCGAACAGCTCTCGGCCCCGCGTCCCATGCCTCCGTTCGGCGCCGACCAGCGGACGGGGCGGTGGGCTACAGGACCGGCGCCGATCGCCTGCAAGCCATCGCGGATCGGCTGCGCGTCCCGGTCGCGACCTTCTTCGTCGGAACGGTCGGCTCGATCGAGGGCGTATCGCCGGTCCTCGACCTGCTGCGCCATCCGGAGACGGCAAGGCTCGTCAGGGCGTTCGCGGCGATCTCCGACCCGGTGACGCGCCATCGCGTGCTGTCCGCCGTCGAGGCCGCTGCGGCGGGCGCCGAGGCGCCGGATGAGCCGCCGTCCGGGCCGGCGACCGAGGCCGCATGCGACGGTTCGCAGGAGGGCCAGGGGTAGCGGTGGGTCTTCGTGTCCGGTGACCGCATCCAGTCCGCCGCGACGCGGGTTCTGTCCTGGTCGGTCAGTTCAGCGACCGGCCTTGCATCCGCATCCGGGCGGCAAGGGCAAGGCCAACTTCAAGTAGGGCGATCCGCGCGCCCGGCAGCGCTGCCTTCGCCCCGTCGTCCTCCTCGATCAGCGAATGGGTGATGATCAAGTGATCGGCGATAAGGTCGAGGGTGTCGATCGGCATGGTCGCCGGGTGGGGTGGGGGCGGCACGAACCGACCGACGTTGCCATAGGCCGCGATCGTATCGGTGGCCCCCCCGGCCAGTTCGGTGATCGAGCCGAGATAGCCGATGAACGCGCCGTTCTCGATGCCGAACGAGGGCACGCCACCCGCCCCAACCCAGCGCGGGGTATCGTCGGGCTTGAGCAGGCGATACCGGATGCTGAACTCCGCCCCGCTCGCGAGGGCCTCATCGAGAATGCCGGTGGCGGTGCCGCGGTCGTCCGGGTGAACGCGTAGGACCCACCCCCGATCGAGGGCCTCCGTGCTTGGCTGGCCGGTGAGTGCCTCCCACTCAGGGCAGGCGTAGACGCATCGCCCGCGAGCGTCGGTCACGAAGATCATCGTCGCATGGTCCGGCCGTGCTCCCCGCGCGCGATGAACGGACGCGAGCGGTTCTCGACCCCAGGGCGACGCCACGAGCGGTCGGTCCTGACGAATGCTGCGGCTGTGGCACGGACTGCGGACCGACGCGGGCCGCGCGGTCGCCCTCGACGCCCACCGCGAGGTCGCGGACCGGGAAGGCGGCCGAACGGTGAAACCTACCGATCCTACATCGGGACCGCGCAGTCGGGCAGGGCCATCGCCGCCAGGGGAGGCACCGGTAACCTTGGCCTCGCGATCGCGGTTCGGGACTCCCTGAGGTTGGATGGGGGCGATGCACTTCCGGATGCGCCGGTTGAGAAACGAGGCGACCGAGATGGGCTTCCTGGTCCTGGCCTACGGTCCGGAGCGGGTGATGGCGGTCCTTGGCACCGGTCCCCGTCCACGCCGCCCTCCGCGTGTGAGCGCACGCGGCACCGCGCGCGCTGTCACAACTTCGCACCGACACACCGAAACCCGTTTCCACCCGGCCCCCACGCCGAGAAGGACAGCCGCTTATGAGGGGAGCTGCCAGCGCTCTCGGCGGCTCGGTTGGGTCGGAAGCGGGCAGGCCGCCTTTCCCGGGTCGTGGACGCCGACCGGAATCCGGGGGTGATCACACCGGCCTCGGCTACGATCATTGCGCTGCCTGCGAGTGGATGGGGAAGCGCCAGCCGGCGCGAAGGCGAGAATGACCAAGCAGTCGATGATCGGGTTGATCCGCCGACGTTGGACGTCGGAACGACCCTTCGAAGGCCATACGACCGATAGCCTGAACCGCAAGATCGCAAATCCCGCCACACGAAACGACGTTCGAGAGTAGGCCCGGCGTGAGCTGCAGATCCGGCGACAGCTGGAACCCCTCACCTGAGGCTTCTGGCGTGCGATCGCTTCCGAGCAATTCTGATCTGGCGGCTCACCCATCCTCCCAGATCGGGCATACGCGGAACGTTCCCTTTCCGGCCAGGAACCGGGGTCCCTTGAAGTCCGGCCCTGCCTTCGGCGGCGGTCGCCGTGTCCGTGAAAGCGCGCTGCCGCAGCGACACCGGCGCCGCGGCGACCTCGGCGGCGAGGGCCGCACGAGGTTCGGGCGGCGGCGGGACCGGCGTGATGTCGCCGAAGCCGCTCCGGTCATGCTCGTCTGGGACCGGGATCGCGCGCGTCCGCCGCATGATCTGAGGCCACCGATGAGCCGTGTTGAGGATGCCGCGCGCGGTTTCTTGGCACAAGGCAACGGATCGCCGCCGCTGCGGCGCGGCCCATTCCCGGCGCGCGGAAACACGGCATCTGAAACGTCCCGTCGTCGCGGCCCCGGGGCGGGATCCCGTGGACGGACGCATCGTCGTCCCCCCGCTGGTCGTGGACGCTCAAGTCCTTCGCGGGCGAGACTTCGATGCGCGTCATGGGGTTGGATGGCCACTCGGGGGACGTGCCGCCCCTTTCCTGGGACGCCACGCGCGGCTCGGCTCGTCAGGCGACCGAGGGGAATGCGGTCCGAGCCGATCCACGCCGGACCTTCAGCATCTCGTGGGGAGCGGCGAAGCGCCCGACACCCGGGGCCGTGGCCCGGGCCACCGCGCACCCGGCCAAGGCCGGGCGGCACCCGATGGCCGAGTCGGAGTGTGGCTCGGTGGCTTGACCGAACGACGGTCCCGGACGCCACGACGCCGCCAGGCCGCAACGGCGGCGCGCTTCCGGCGCGCTTCGGGATGCGAGGACGGAACAGTTGGCCGCCCGCCCATCGGTCCCGCGCAGCACCGCCCGGCCCGCGCAGGGCGGCTGCCGGCCTGGCCACCGGGATGCGCAGCCGTTGCGGCAGACCGCGGTCAGACGCAGATGTCGGGGACGAGCAAGCCTCCCCGCAGCCGGCGGCCCGCCCGGTGGACGGCATGGGGCGCACGGCTTGGGACCGGCGCCCTGGCGTTCCGCCGGCAGCGCCCGGTGCGTGCCGGCCTCAGCCCGGCCTAGCCGTCGGCCACCGGGGATGCAGGTCGTCGATGACGAAGGCGTGGACGTGCCGGCCCCGGCCGGCGCCCGCAAGGTGGGGGTGGTCGGGCGAGAGGTCGGGATGCGCGTGCTCGACGACGTCCGGATCCGAGGCGGGCCACAGCACGGCCGCCGCCGCGACGGCCGCCAGGGTGAGCGCAGCCAGGACCGCGAGCGTGACCGGCAGGCCGGCCTCTGCGCCGAGCCACCCCGCGAGCGGATAGGTGATGAGCCAAGCGACGTGAGACAGGGCGAACTGCGCCGCGAACACCGCGGGCCGATCCTCGGGCGTGGCCGAGCGCCGGAGCAGCCGCCCGGTCGGGGTCTGGGCGGCGGAGTAGCCAGCCCCGAGCACGAGCCAGGTCGTGAGGAGCATCGGCCAGCCGATCACGCCTCCCCAGGTCGTCGCGGCGAAGGCGAGCAGCCCGACGCCGAGGAGACCCGCCGCAAGCAGCATCACGGTCCGGTCCGGCAGCCGGTCGAGCGCCCGCGGCAGGAGCAGGGCCGCAACCATCGAGCCACCGCCGAACAACCCGAGCGCCACGGCGACGTCGTTCTGGGGCCGGTGCAGGATGGCTTGCGCGATCACGACTGTGTTGACGATGACCATCGAGCCGGCCGCCGACACCGCGAGGTTCAGGGCCAGCAACCCGCGCAGGCGGGGCGTGGCGAGGTAGATGCGCAGACCCCTCGTGGTCCGGTCATAGATCCCGCGGCGCTCGGTCGACTTCGGGCTCGGCAGGCTGACTGAGACGACGAGCGCCGCCGAGCACAGGAAGCCCACCACGGTCCCTTCGAACAGCCAGTGGAAGTCGATGACGGTCAGCAGGACCGCAGCGAGCGCCGGGCTGAGCAGGTTCTCCAGGTCGTAGGCCAGCCGTGAGAGGGAGAGCGCCCGGGTGTAGTCGCGCTCTTCCGGAAGGATGTCCGGGATGGTCGCCTGGAAGGTCGGGGTGAAGGCGGCCGAGCAGGACTGAAGCACGAAGACGAGGACGTAGACCTGCCAGACCTGGCCGACGAACGGCAGGATCAGGGCGACGGCGGCGCGGACGAGGTCGGTCGAAACCAGGAAGGCGCGACGCGGCAACCGCCCGGTGAATGCGTTCGCCACGGGCGCCACCAGCACGTAGGCGACCATCTTGATGGCGAGCGCCATGCCGAGCACCGCGCCGGCCTCCGGGCCTGCGAGGCGATAGGCCAGCAGCCCGAGTGCGACCGTCAGCAGGCCGGTGCCGATCAGGGCGATGACCTGCGCGGCGTAGAGGTGCCGGTAGGTACGGTCGGCGAGGACGCTCAGCATCGGGCGAGCCTCACAGGTACTTCGCCAGCGCCTTGAACTCGGCGAGCGCGGCCTTGGCTGTCGTGCCGCCGTCCCCGACCCCGTCGCCGATGCAGTGTTCCATGTGGTCCTCGATGAGGACGCGCTTGGCGCTGGCGATGGCGCTTTCGACCGCGTGGAGCTGCTGCGCGAGGTCCACGCAGGCGCGGCCCTCCTCGATCATGGCGATGACGCCGGCGAGGTGGCCGTTGGCGCGCCTCAGGCGCTTGACGATGTCCGGGTGGGAGGCGTGCGCACGTTCCATGTCGACGTGCTATCCCCCCGGATAGGATATGAGAAGGGAAATCGACGTTCCGGCGTCGGCTGGCTCGCTCCGAGAGAGGGGGGTCGGGTGTCCTCGTGGCGGCGTCTCATGGCGGCGGCCCTCGCATTCGCGCCGATGGCCGTCCTGGTCATGCCGACGATGGTCGATGGTCGTCGTGGGGCTACGACGCCTGTCGTGCACGCGTTCGCCGACCACGACCATGGCGCGGGCCGGCATGCCGAGGACGACTTGGCCGACCACGCCCAATCCCGCGCGCAGGACGCGATGCCCGTTCTCGCTCCGGCCGCCGGGGGCGCCGCCTGGACGGCCACGACGTTCCCGGTCGGCGACCGGCCCGTGCATGCCGCTGGCAGGGTCCGGGAGCCGTTCGAGCCACTGAGGGCGTGAGGAAGCCTGTCCGGTACCTGCACTCGAACGGCGGCACCGCGCGCCCACGCCTGCGGCCGACCGCCCATGGCATCGACATGTTCAGGCGTCCCCTCCCCGCGCCGCTGACCATCGCCGACGGCTTCCTGATCGCGACGTGGCGGCTCGGGGCGCAGGATGCCGGCCGCGCCCATCACGGCGAAGACGACCGGCGAGGTCGCCAGGCTGCGCATGGGCCGCGGCGACCGGATGGCGAAGGGCGAGGTCGTCACCCCGCTCGACGGCCGCGAGATCACCGAATCGAAGGGCGAGCACCCCGTCGCCAGGGTGTCCGCCGCCCCCCGGAGGCCGGTGTTCGAGCGCGACAAGGTCCTCTGTGCCAAGCGCATCATGTCCGAGCGGCAGTACCTGCGCTCGCAGGCGAGCTACCCGACCTCAAGGTCAGGGAGGACGCCGCCCGGCGCAAGCTCATCTTCCCGGGCCCGGGCACGGCCGAGATCGACGCCTGTCGAACCAGCCGGAGGCACAGTGCGAGCGTCAGGAGATCCGCTCACACATCGCGGGCAAGATCGTCGAGCGCCGCGTCGACCCTGGGGCCGCGGTCGGGCGGGACAACCTGGAGATCGAACTCTACTCGGTCGTCGACCTGTCGAAGGTCCGTGTCGGCCCCGCGGTGCGCGCAGGCGGCATGCCCCTGGTCGGCGAGCGTCCGGCGGTCACGGTCCGCGGCGAGGCGGCGAGGCGGCGAGCGGGCGCAACGTCTTCAACGTCGCCGCTCGGTTCTGGGATGTCGTTCCGAAGCCGGCCGGCCGGGGCTGGTGCGAGCTGTCGCCCGCGATGCCGGTCCGCCGCGGCCCCGAACAGGAGTCGTCATTGGCCCGGCCCGCCAGGGGGCGCCAACGCCAGGGCGCGCGCGAGGGCCAGGACCTCCTGGCGGTCCGCCCGGTGGCGCAGGCCCTGCCACGCCTGCAACATCGCGGCCGTCTCGGCGTGCTCTGCCAGCGCCGCCGAGCCATCGCGGAAGGCCGCCTCGGGGACGCCGAGCGCTGCGGCCACGCCCGCCAGGAGCACGGCCGTGGCGGGCCGGGCCGGCCGCGCGGGCTCCCCGGGCCCACCATCGACGCGGCTGCCGGAACGGCGCCGCCGAGAACGTCGGTCCCTCGAACCCATCGATATCCTCATGGCACTTCCGAGGGCCGTCCCCCCGAGACATCCCCCGATCGGACCGAGGTCCGCCCGGCGGGGCGGGAAGGCGGTCGCGCGGCGATCTTCGCCGTTCCGGGAGCCGCGGGCCGGCCGCACCGGGCCCCCGGCGTCAGGGATCCTTTCGGTCGAAGGTCCGGCGCAGGTCCCGCGCGAACGCCTTCGCGAGCTCCGGCGCCTCGGCCACCACCTCCTCGTAGAACCTCGTCCCGACCGGGCTCTCCTGGGTGTAGTCGGGGGGCAGGTCGCCGATCGTGCTGGCGATCTCGCGGAAGACCACTTCCCGCTCGTGAGGCGGCAATTTTTGCATGACGAGATGCATCATCGCTATCGTGGATGTCCGCAATACCGCGATCATCGCCGTGGTGGTCACCGCGAAGTGATGCGTCTGCTCGCTGTTCATGATCTATCGCCTCGCATCGCCCCCGAAACCTCCCGTGCGCCCGCGCGCGATTGACAAAGGCCGGCCTCGCCGGAGCACATCCCGATCCACGACGGGCACCTCAATGAAACCTGCCCTTCATGGCCATGATCAGAAGCAGCGCGACAGCGATCCCCATCGAGTAGACCACCATCGCCCGGTTGGCGGCCTTGCGGACGTAGGGCCTGACGCGTCGCCTGCCGCGTGGCCTCGACGTCCAGTCGGGTTGGAGCCGCTCCGATTTCTTGCTCATGTCCGACGCCCCCGGTCACACCGGCAGGTGCGCGCCCTCGGCCGCGAGCGCCTCGTCCTCGACCTGGACCGTGACGTGCTCGATGCCGTGCCGCTCCTTCATCAGCCCGCGGACGGCCCGGATGACGGCGGGACCGCCGGCGGGGTCGTCGACCACCACGTGGCCGCTCATCGCGTCGAACCCGGAGGTGAGCGTCCACGCGTGCAGGTCGTAGGCGCGCCGGACGCCCGGCATCGCCTCGATCTCGGCCTTCAGGGCCGCGAGGTCGACGCCCGGGGGCGTCCCCTCCAGCAGGATGTGCAGGGCCTCGCTCAGCAGGCGCCACGTCCGCGGGACGATGAACAGCCCGATGCCGGCCCCGACCAGCGGGTCCACCCAGCGAACGCCGGTCCACATCACCACGAGCGCCGCGACGATGACGCCGAGCGAGCCCAGCATGTCGGAGAAGACCTCGAAGTAGGCACCCTTGACGTTGAGGCTCTCGGACGATCCGCCCGACAGAAGTCGCATGCTGGCGAGGTTGACGCCGAGGCCGACGAGCGCCACCAGCATCATCGGCCAGCCGAGGATCTCGGTCGGCTCGACGAAGCGGCGGTAGGCCTCGAAGAGGATGTAGACGGTCACCCCGAGCAGCACGACGGCGTTCGCGAGCGCCGCCAGGATCTCGAAGCGCATGTAGCCGAAGCTCTTGCCCGGCGTCGGGGCCTTGCCCGCGTAGTGGATGGCGAGCAGCGACAGGGCGAGACCGCCCGCGTCGGTGACCATGTGCGCGGCGTCCGCGAGCAACGCCAGGCTGCCGGTGAGCAGGCCGCCCACCACCTCGGCGAACATGTACGTGAGGGTCAGCGCCAATGCCCAGGCGAGGCGCCCCTTGTTCCGGGCGGCCGCCGAGCCGGAGGGGATGCCACCGCCGTGCGAGTGCCCATGGCCGCCGCCGTGCGCGTGTCCGTGTCCCATGCCTACCTTCCGGATGTGCTGCGTTGCGAGGGGGGCGGCCTCACGGACCGTCCGTCCCGATGAGGTCGGCGACGTGCGCGCCGGCCGGATGCCCGGTCGCGGCGCGATGGGCCTGCGAGCAGGCCGCGTAGCCCGGGCCGAAGGCGGCCATCACGAGCTGGCGCCGCCCGTCGGCGGTCCCGCGGCTGGCAAGGAGCGCACGGCCGCCGGGCCAGACCTCGGAACCTGCCGACGGGCCGGGCCCGGGCTCGCCGTAGCGGCGCACGCCCTCGTCGTGGATGGTCCTGCGCGAACGCTCCAGCGCCTCCCCGGACAGGGGCACGCCGACCCAGACCATCTCCTGGAGTCCCTCGTCCCGGCAGACCACCAGGACCACCTCCGCGGTCTCCGATCCGGTGGCCGGCCCCCACCCGCTGGGATAGTAAAGGCCGGTCAGGTTCGCCTCGCGGTCGACCTTGAGCGGCCGCGGCACGGTGGCGACCGGGCCCCAGGCGAGACCGAACGGGGCCTCGCGGCCGGGGGCCTCCTCCGCCCGCGCCGCGTGCGACAGGTTCAGGACGCACAGCGCGGTGGCCGTCGCGAGTCCGGCGATTTCCCGCATCGCGCCTACTCCGCCGCCTTGAGGTGCCGGGGGGCCGCCTCGCCCGGCCGCTGGGCCGCCTTCGCGGGCTCGACCTTGCCGAAGCGCGCATAGAGGGCCGGCAGCACCACCAGGGTCAGTAGGGTGGCGCTGATCAGGCCGCCGATGACCACGGTGGCGAGCGGCCGCTGGATCTCGGCGCCGGTCTCGGTGGCGATGGCCATGGGCACGAAGCCGAGCGACGCGACGAGGGCGGTCATCGCCACCGGCCGCAGCCGGGTCATGGCGCCCTCCAGGATCGCCTCCCGCTTCGGCCGGCCCTCGGCTACGAGCTGCTTGATGAAGGTCAGCATCACGAGGCCGTTCAGCACCGCCACGCCCGAGAGCGCGATGAACCCGACCGCCGCCGGCACCGAGACGGGCATCCCGCGCAGCCACAGGGCCACGATGCCACCGGTCAGCGCCAGCGGCACGGCGCTGAACACGAGGAGCGCGTCGCGCGGGCTGCCCAGCGCCGAGTAGAGCAGCAGGAAGATCAGGAAGAAGCACACCGGCACCACGACGGCGAGCCGCTTCTTGGCCGAGGCGAGGTTCTCGAACTGCCCGCCCCAGGTCACGTAGTAGCCGGGCGGCAGCTGCACCTGGCTCCCGACCTTCACCTGGGCCTCCGCCACGAGCGAGCCGATGTCGCGCCCGCGGACGTTGGCGGTGACGACGACCCGGCGCTTGCCGTTCTCGCGCGAGATCTGGTTCGGCCCCTCCGCGACGGAGAAGCTGGCGACCTGCTTGAGCAGGACCGAGGTCGCCCGGCCGTTCAGGCCGGGCGGCAGCGGCACCGGGATGTTCTCCAGGGCTTCCCGGTCCTCGCGCACCGTGTCGGTGAGGCGCACCACGATGGGGAAGCGCCGGTCGCCCTCGAACACGACCCCGGCGTCCCGGCCGCCGATCGCCGCGCCGATGACGTCCTGGATCGCCCCGGTACTGAGGCCGTAGCGGGCCGCCTCGGCCTTGTTGATCTTGATCTCCAGGAACGGCAGGCCCGCCGTCTGCTCGACCTTAACGTCCTCGGCGCCCTCGATGCCCCTGAGGATGGCCGCGACCTGGTTGGCGACCTTGAGCATCGGCTCGAACTCCTCGCCGAACACCTTCACGGCGAGGTCGCCGCGGCTGCCGGCGAGCAGCTCGTTGAACCGCAGCTGGATCGGCTGGGAGAACTCGTAGACGTTGCCGGCGAGTTGCCCGACCGCCTTCTCGATCTGCTCCTGCAGCTCCGCCTTGGGCAGCTCCGGATCCGGCCACTCCTCCTGCGGTTTGAGGATCACGAAGGTGTCGGACGAGTTCGGCGGCATCGGGTCCGAGGCGACCTCGGCGGTGCCGGTCTTCGAGAAGACGTAGGCGACCTGCGGGAACTTCGAGACCACCTGCTCGACCTTGAGCTGCATAGCCTGCGACTGGCTCAGCGAGGTCGAGGGGATGCGGGTCGCGTTGAGCGCGATGCTCTTCTCGTCCAGCGTCGGGATGAACTCGGTGCCGAGCCGGGTGAACAAGGCTCCCGCGACGACGAGCAACAGCAGGGCCCCGCCGACGAACGCGAAGGGCGCCCTGACCGCGGCGCCGAGCACAGGCCGGTAGGCTCCCTTGAGCGCCCGGATGATCAGGTTGTCCTTCTCGGTGACCTTGCCCGTGATGACGATGGCGATCAGCGCCGGCACGAAGGTCAGCGAGAGCACAAAGGCGGCGACCAGCGCGATGATCACGGTCAGCGCCATCGGCTGGAACATCTTCCCCTCGACGCCGGTGAAGGTCAGCAGGGGCACGTAGACCAGGATGATGATCGCCTGCCCGTAGAGGGACGGCTTGATCATCTCCTCGGCCGAGGCCCGCACCGTCTGCAACCGTTCCTCGGTGTCGAGGGTCCGGCCCAGCGCATGCTGTTTCTCGGCGAGGTGGCGCAGGGCGTTCTCGGTGATGATCACCGCCCCGTCGACGATCAGCCCGAAGTCGAGGGCGCCGAGGCTCATCAGGTTGGCCGAGATCTTCGCCTCGACCATGCCGGTCATGGTCATCAGCATGGCGACCGGGATCACCAGCGCCGTGATGATCGCCGCCCGGATGTTGCCGAGCAGCAGGAACAGGATGACGATGACGAGGGTCGCGCCCTCGGACAGGTTCTTGGCCACCGTCTTCACGGTCGCCTCCACCAGGCGGGTCCGGTCGAGGACGGTCTGGACCTCGACGCCGGGCGGCAGGCTCTTGCGGATCTGGTCCATCTTGGCGTCGACGGCGGCCGCGACCGTGCGGCTGTTCTCGCCGATCAGCATCAGCGCGGTGCCGACCACGACCTCCCGCCCGTCCTCGCTGCCCGAGCCGGTGCGCAGGTCGCGGCCGATGCGGACCTCGGCGATGTCCTTGATCCGCACCGGGATGCCGCCGCGGGTCGCGACCACGACGTTGCCGATGTCGTCCATGTTCTCCAGGCGGCCGGCGGCGCGGACGACGTAGCCCTCGCCGTTGTCCTCCAGGTAGCGGGCGCCCTGGTTGGCGTTGTTGGTGTCGAGGGCGCGCCCGACGTCCGCGAAGGACAGGTCCAGGGACGCGAGCTTCGTGGGATTGGGCTGGACGTGGTACTGCTTCTCGAAGCCGCCGATCCCGTCGACCCCGGCAACGCCGGGCACGGTCTTGATCAGCGGCCGGATGATCCAGTCCTGGACCGTGCGCAGGAAGGCGGTCTGCTCCAGCGGGGTCCTGAGGCGCTGGCCCTCGGGGGTCAGGTAGCTGCCGTCCGGCTGCCAGCCGGGCTTCCCGCCCTGCGAGACCTTGCGGTCGCCCGGTTTCGCGTAGTGGATCGACCACATGTAGATCTCGCCGAGGCCCGTCGAGATCGGGCCCATCGCGGGCTCGGCGCCCGGCGGCAGGTCTTTCTTGACCTGGGCAAGGCGCTCGGCGACCTGCTGGCGGGCGAAGTAGATGTCGAGGGTCTCGGCGAAGACCGCGGTGACCTGCGAGAAGCCGTTGCGCGAGAGCGAGCGGGTGTATTCGAGGCCCTTGATGCCGGCGAGCGCCGTCTCGACCGGGTAGGTGACCTGCTTCTCGATGTCGACCGGCGACAGCGACGGCGCCGTCGTGTTGATCTGCACCTGGTTGTTGGTGATGTCGGGCACCGCGTCGATCGGCAGCTTGGTCACCGCGTAGCCGCCGAAGCCGGCGGCGAGCAGGGACAGCAGGAGGATCAGCCAGCGCTGGTGGACGGAGAAGTCGAGGATGCGGGCGATCATGGTCCGTCCCCTCAATGGTCGTGGTCGGCTTCGGACTTGCCGAGCTCGGCTTTCAGCAGGAAGGTGTTGCCGACCGCGAGTTCGTCGCCGGCCTTCAGGCCCGAGGCGACCTCGACGGCGTCGTCGTCGGACCGGCCGAGTTCGACCTCGCGCTTCTCGAACCCCTCCGGCGTCCGCACGAAGACGACGCTCTTGCCCTCGACCGTCTGGACCGCCGCCTTGGGCACGCGGACGGCGACGTCGTCGCGCGAGACGTCCACCTCGGCGGTGACGTAGGTCCCCGGGCGCCAGGACATGTCCTTGTTCGGCAGGGCGACGACGACCCGCGCGGCGCGGGTGTCGGCGTTGAGCAGCGGGCTGACGAAGATGACCTTGCCCCGGGCCTTCCGCTCGCCGTCCCCCTGGTCCGGGGTGACCGTGACCTCCGCGCCCTCCTTCACCTTGGCGAGTTCCGAGGTCGGCACGGAGAGCTCGATCCAGACCGTCGAGAGGTCGGCGACGGTGTACACGTCGGCGGGGTCGCCCTCCTTGCCCACCGCGGTGCCGACGTCGACCTTGCGTTCGACGATCCGGCCCGCGAGCGGCGAACGCAGCTCGTACTGGCGCAGCGTCGAGGCGTTGGGCGTCGCCTCGTCGCGCTTCTGGGCGGCGGCGACCTCCGCGGCGTTCAGGCCGAGCGCAGAGAGCTTCTGCCGGGCGAGGTCGACGCGCAATTGGTTCTCCTGGAACACGGCCTTGGCGTTGTCGTACGCGGCCTGAGACGCCGCCGCGGACGCCAGCAGCTTCTGCTGGCGCTCGAAGTTGATCTTCTGCAGGTCCGACTGCACCATGGCGGTGAGGTACTCGCTCTTGGCGTCGGCGACCTCGCGGCTGTCGAGCACGGCGACGACGTCGCCCTTCCTCACGTCGTCACCCAGGCGTTTGCGCATCTCGGACACCGTGCCGACGACCCGGACCGGGACCCGGGCGATCCGGTCGGTGTCCGGCGTGATGGTGCCCGGCGCGAGGATGTGCCGGGAGATCGTCCCGCCCTCCGCCTTGGCGACCTTGATGTCCTGGTTCTCCACCTGCTCGGCGCTCATCTTGATGTGGCCTTCCTCGCCCTCCGACTCGGAGTGCTCGTGCTCGCCGCGCGCCTGGCCGTCGGCCTTCCCGGCCGAGGGCTTGCCGTGGTCGTGGCCGTCGTCCGCGGTCTCGGCGGGTCCCTTGGCTGGCTCCTTGGCGGGGGCACTTGTAGCCGGCCCTGCGGCGTACGTGACCATCGACGGCGGCACGCCGACCGCGGTCAGGAGGCCGCGGACGAAGCCGGAGACGGCGGGAAGGGTGGCGCCCGCAAAGACGCCGGCGGCCACGAGGACCGCGGTCAGAAAGATGCGCATGATGTTCGCTCGGCCGAGACCGTGCGCCGTCAGGGACGGCGCCGTCGTTGATGCTGGGTGACGTGCGGCGACGCCCCGGAAGCGATCAGCTCCGCGCGGACGCGCCCGTGGCAGCGTCGCCTCAGGCGCGCGGGGGCCTCGGCAGGCGGTCCGGGAAGACCGAGCGGACGGACGCGGCGACCCGCGCGTAACTCAGGCGCGAGGCCATGACAGGCGTGGCCGCAGTCGTGCCATGCGGACTGACGGCGAGGTGACAGCCGCAATGGAGATGGCTGTGCACACCCGGGTCGGCGGCCCTATCCGCAGCCGCCCCCTCGTCGGACGCGACGGCGAGTTCCGTGCGGCCGTGCCCGTGATGCCCCTGGTGGTACGCTAGGTCAGAGGCCATTCCGGCGCTCGGCGCCGCCATGGCGAGCGCCAGGACCAGGGCGAGCGCGCGCGCGGCGGTCGACCACCACCCCATGACCGCCCCGAAGGACCTATGGCTCCGCGCCGCTGGCATCACCGCCCTTATGACCGATTAGAGGATTCGACCGCAAGCCATCGCCATCCAGGTCGCCGGCCGGAGCGAAGGTTGTCCGGGCGCCCCCACGTACCCGCCCCGACTGGCGTCGGGGCGGGCGTTCCACGGCACGCTTGAGGGGCAGACGACGCACCGTGAACCCTTTGTCGCGCGGGCCGGCTCAAGCGAGCGCGTAGCCGATGCTCGCGGCGAGAACCGCGAAGACGACGAGGAGGGGCAGCAGTCGCATGACGGCATCTCCACCCTTCGCCTCCACCGCCCGCGCGGCTGTCACCTCTTGCCGCTGGCGTCCTGGCTGTGCCCGTGGGCGTGGCCGTCGTTGGCGCCGTGCGCCGGCGTGCCGTCGGACCGCCGCTCCTGCGACTCACGGACCCGCGGATCGTCGCGGTGGGCGGGTCCGCCGGAGACGCCGCCGGTGTTCGGGACCGCGCGCTCGGGGTTCGCCGCGTTTCCGTGCCCGTCGATCGCGAGCGCGGGCAGCGCGGCCGCGGCGAGCGTCGCGACGGCGAGGGCGGCGGTGAGCGTCCTCTTCATGGGTCCATCTCCTGTCCGGTCTGCGGTCGGGCCGACCGCTTCGGGACCCGAGATAGACGACCCGTATGTCTGCCGGTCGCCGCGTCGGTGACGAAGTGTGTCCGCTCCGCACACGGGCATCCGGGCCTGTCGCAGCCCGGACGATCGCGTCGACACACTTCGTCACCGTCCGGAAAAGCCGCGACCACGGGGCGGCCTTAACCCTGGCGGCAGCCCGGCGCGACCGAGCGAGGCCGGAACACCCACCCGAAGATCATAGGTGACGAATGGACAAATCCTTCCCGTCGAGCCCAGCGACGCGCGTGCCGCTCGCCATCGCGCTGGCCGCGCTGGCGGGCTCCGCGGACTCGATCGGATTCCTCGAACACTCGCAGCTGTTCATGTCGTTCATGAGCGGGAACACGACCCGCTTCGGGGTCGCGGCCAGCGGTTTCGACTGGCCGGGAGCCATGCGCTTCGGCAGCACCATCTCTCTGTTCTGCTTCGGCGCCTTCGTCGGGACGCTTCTGGCGGCTTGGGCCGGCCGGTGGCGCCTCTCGGTCCTGCTCGGCGTCCAGGCCGTGCTGCTGTCCATCGGCAACCTCCTGCCGGAGGGACCGGAGGCGTTCCCGCTTCACGCGTACCCGGTCGTGCTGGCGTTGGGGATCCTCAACGCGACGCTGCAGGACGAGGGCGGCCGAAGCCTTGCGCTGACCTACGTCACGGGAACGGTCGTGCGCTTCGGGACCGGGCTCGCGAACATGGTCCTGCACGAACCCGCGCCCTCCTTCTGGCTCCAGGCCCCGCTCTGGGGGGGCCTGACCGCGGGGGCGGTCGCGGGCGGCTTCCTGCAGAGGCTGCTCGGGCCCGACGCCTTCCTCGTGCCCGCCGCGCTCTCAGCGGCGCTGGCGGCAGCCACGCTGCTACTGACGCTGGCGCTGCCGGGCAGCGCCTACGTGTCCAACGCGCGGTCGGCGCAGCCGGACGCGCACCCCGACGCGCCGGCGACCGCGCGCTGAGGGCCGGCCGGGGGGACGCCGCCCTGACCGCGCCCGCCCGGCCGAGGCAGGCGGATCTCGGCCCGTAGGCCTCCCCCGGGCCGGTTCGCCAGGCGGAGGCTGCCACCCTCGGCCTCGACCGCCCGTCGCGCGATGGTCAGTCCCAGGCCGGTCCCGCCCGTGTTCCGGTTTCGCGACGCCTCCAAACGCACGAACGGCTCGAAGGCCCGGGCCACGTCCTCCGACGGGATACCGGGCCCGTCGTCGTCGACGTGCACCACGAGGTCACCGTCTTCGAAGCCCAGGGCGATGCGCACCCGGTCGCCGTAGCGGACGCCGTTGTCGACGAGGTTTTCCAGTGCCCGCCGAAGCGCGACCGGCCTCACTTCCGCCAGCGCCCGTCCGGGGCCGGCATACGCGACATCCCGGCCGGCGTCCGCCGAGGCGTCCGCCACCCCCATCAGGAGGCTCGCGACGTTGACGGCCTGCCGCGCTTCCGGGTCGTCGCCGCCGCGCACGTAAGCCAGGGTCGCCTCGACCATGGCCTGCATCTCGTCGAGGTCCGCCGCCATCGCGCGACGCTCGTCGGCGTCCTCGACCCGGTCGAGGCGCAGGCGGAGCCGGGCGATGGGCGTGCGCAGGTCGTGCGAGACCGCCGCCAGCGCCTGGGTCCGCTCGGCGACGAGACCGTGGATGCGGTCCTGCATGGCGTTCAGCGCGCGCCCGATCCCACGCGTCTCGTCCGGCCCCACCTCCGGCACCGGTACGACCGCCCCGCGGCCGATCCGCCCGGTGGCGCGGGTCAACTCGCGCAGGGGGCCGGCGATGCGGTGAACCACGACCACGGCGGCGACACCGACCAGGATGGCCATCGCCGTCGCCAGGTAGGCCCAGGCCCCCAGGCGGGCGAGGCCCGGCGCGTGGGCCGAGCGGAAGGTCAGGTAGCCGCCGTCAGGCAGCGGGAAGGCGCCGCGCAGGTCCCGCTGGCGCAGCGGCTCGTCCGGCGCGGCCAGGGTCAACGCAAGCTTCGGGCCGAGCACCGGCTCGACCTCCAGGACACGGTCTCGGAGGTCCAGCAGCGCCGGGTCGGTCCCGACGGCCCCGGCTGGCGGCCCACGTTCCCAGCCGATCTCGAAATGCGCCGAAGAGAGCGCCTGCGCCTCGGTCCCGCGATCCTCCGGAGGCCGGCGCAGCACCGCCTCGCGCGCCAAGACGAGTTGGTGGGCGATCTCGGTCGCGAACGCGTCATCGGCGGCGGCCGACGCCGACCGGCGGTAGAGCGCGAGCGCGCCGCCGTGCACGGCCAGGACCGCCAACAGGAGGACGGCGACCGTGCGCCCTTCCAGGCTGCGGGCGAGGCCGGCCAGCCCCCTCAAGTGCGCCCGACCTTCGCGGCCAGCATGTAGCCGGAGCCGCGCACCGTCTTGATCACCGGGGCCGCGCCCTCGGGCGGTTCGAGCTTGCGCCGGAGGCGGCTGACCAGGGTGTCGACGCTGCGGTCGGATGGCGCGGCGAGGCGCCCGCGGCCCATCTCAAGGATCTGCTCGCGGCCGAGCACCCGCCCGGGATGCTCCAGGAAGACCAGGAGCAGGTCGTGCTCCGCCCCCGACAGGTCCACGGCGGCTCCCTCGGGATCGGTCAGGGCCCGGCTGCGCAGGTCGAGGCGCCAGCCGGCGAAGGACAGCGTCTCCGGCCGCGCCGCGGCGTTGGGAGCCGGCGCGATGGTCGCGCGGCGCAGCACCGCGCGGATGCGGGCCAGCAGCTCCGGCCGTCCGAACGGCTTGGCGATGTAATCGTCGGCGCCGAGCTCCAAGCCAAGGACCCGGTCGGCCTCCTCGTTGCGGGCGCTCAGCATGATGACGGGTACGGTGCCCTTCACCCTGAGGGCCTTGAGCAGGTCGAATCCGGAGGCGCCCGGCAGCATGACGTCGAGCAGGACGAGGTCGACGGGCACCTCGGGCAGGAGCGTCCACATCTCGGCGCCGCTCCGGCAGCCCGTCACGCGGTAGCCGCTCTCCCGAAGGATGCGCGCGACGAGCACGCGCATGCCGTCATCATCCTCGACGAGGAGGATGTGCTCCGTCGGGGAAGCCCCGCCCCGTTCACCGCCCTGCTCCATCAGGCGCCTGTCCCGCCGGCCGGCGAGGGACTGCCCGTCGGGGCCGCGGCAAGGAACCTCTTGGCCGCCGGCCACCAGGGGGCTGTCCGAAGGGGTGCGGCAGGGGAGCCGCAAGGTCGGCCGGCCTCGACGGCCCGAGCCTCGGCCTTGTCCGCGTGTGGCGCCCTCGTCATGAACCCTCCACCGTGTCGGCCGAGGACGGCCCATGCAAGGGCAGGCTTCCCGGCCCTCGACGGGATCGTCGCGCCCTGCCGCGGGGCGCGGTCGCCCCCCGAGCCGGCCGACCGAGACCTGTCCCGTTCGCGTCAAACCGTGTCAAGGCCGCCTGTCCGCACTGAAGGCCGTTATCATCGCGGTTCTAGTAGGTCCGAGGACGCTCCCGCCGGTCCCCCCGGGGCGGCCCATCTTGACCACGCCCCTTTCTCGTCGCGACGCCGCATGCCGGTCCTGGCCATGACGCCGTTCCAAACGAACGCGCGGTCGGTGGCCTCCCACCTCATCCGCCCTTCATTGGCGCCCGCGATCCCGATCGGATGAGACCGCGAGCGGAATGCGCGCTCCGCAGGGATTCGGACCTTCCCCCTTGGCTCCATCGCCGCCTGCGGCTTCGTGTGGGTCGCCATTCGGGCCGTCGGGATCGACCCCGGCAATCCCGCCAGCATCATCGAAGGCTTGGCCACCGGCGTAGGCTTCATCGGCGGCGGCGCGGTCCTCCAGCGCGCCCGGCGTACGTCGGGTACGGCCACGGCTGAGAGCTTGTGGGCGACGGGCGCGGTCGGCGCGGCGGCGGTCTCAGGCCTCCACGACGTCGCCCCCATCCTGATCATCGTGATGTTCCTCGCCTGCGCCGACTCGCGCCCCTGAATCGGCCATGGGCGTCGCATCTGCCTGGATCTCCCAATCCGCGGAAGCGATGCGCCGCGCCTATTTCGGCGGGAGCGTCGAAGTGAAGCGGCCCCGGTCCAGAAACCCGTTCCAGCCGTGTTTCTGGACGCGAACGCATGCTATAGGCTTCAGGCCGATGCCAGTCTGGAGAGCTCGCTCGGGACCGTGGCCGTACCGCACAAGCCGGACGCGCCCTTCCGGCAGCCGCAGATCCTGCATCGCGCTCGGGACGACGTCCGCTTCCATCTCGAAAGCTTGAGCGAGCGGGCGGCGGTCGCCGGTGCGCAGCACCTCTACCGGGCGATCGTCGACGTCCTCGGGCTGACGAAGCCGGACGACGTTGGGCGGTGTCTCCATGCCGGATCGCTCTCGCCGAGAGGTTCTGGCAGGCCAGGACACCCGCCCCGATACGCCGCCTTCAAATCACCGCCGTCGCTCGATCTCCGGCATTGCTCGATGGCGGAAGCCCCCGGCATTTACCTTGGTGGCAGCCCGACAGGCGGCCGAACGACACCTGGAGACTCACCCTTCGGCCGGACCAGGATCGGATGCGGGGTACCCCCGGCGGATCGTCGGCTTCTTGAGCCCGGCGCGACACTCAGGAGCGCGGTGGACCTCGCCCCGAACATGGGGCTTGAACCTCTAGTCGGTAGAGGTCGTACACGCCCTGGCGAGGCGACAAGGACCACGTTCCATGAATCCCACACTGGCTACCTCCCGCTACCGCATCGCCGGCATGGACTGCGCCGCCTGTGCGGCCAAGATCACGAACGCCGTGCGCCGCGTGCCCGGCGTCTCCGACGTGTCGGTGTCGGTCACAGCCGGGACGATGACCGTCGAGCATGAGGATGACCCGCATCTCGGAGTCGCCGTGGTCCGCCAGGTCAACGGCCTCGGCGGTTATCGCGCCGCGCCCCTGTCCCAGGCGACTCAGGCCGACGTCGATGGCACCGGCACCCATAGCCATGGCCCCGACAATGCGAACGGGCAGGCCCAGAGCCACGACCATGGGACGCCAGCGGCGGAACCGTGGTGGCAGGGTGCCAAGATCCGCTTGGCAGCCGCGAGCGGCTGCGCCTTTGCACTGGCCTGGCTCGCCGCCAAGGTCGTCCCGGCCTACGAGCCCTGGTTTTACGGCGCCGCCGTCCTCGTCGGGCTCGTCCCCATCGCCCGGCGCGCCTTCGCCGCAGCTCGGTTCGGCACGCCCTTCACCATCGAAAGCCTCATGACGATTGCGGCCGCGGGCGCCCTCGTCATCGGGGCCGCCGAGGAGGCCGCCGCGGTGGTGTTCCTGTTCCTGATCGGCGAGCTGCTGGAGGGCGTGGCGGCCGGCCGGGCCAGGGCCTCGATCCAGGGCCTCGCGGCGCTGGTTCCCAAGACCGCCCTGGTCGAGCGCGACGGCACCACGACCGAGGTGCCCGCCGAGCAGCTGACCGTCGGTTCGGTCATCCTGGTGCGGCCCGGTGACCGCATCGCCGCCGACGGCGAGGTGGCCGAGGGGACCGGCGCCGTCGACGAGGCGCCGGTCACCGGCGAGAGCACGCCCAAGCGCAAGGGGGTGGGCGATGCCGTCTTCGCCGGCACCGTCAACGCGGATGGGGTGCTGCGCGTGCGCGTGACGGCGGCGGCGGCCGACAACACCATCGCGCGGATCGTGCAGCTGGTGGAGGAAGCGCAGGAGGCCAAGGCTCCGACCGAACGTTTCATCGACCGCTTCTCCACCTATTACACACCCGCCGTCGTCGCGGTCGCGGCGCTCGTCGCGGTCGTGCCGCCGCTGGTGTTCGGCGGGGCCTGGGGCGAATGGATCTACAAGGGCTTGGCGATCCTGCTGATCGGCTGCCCCTGCGCGCTGGTCATCTCGACGCCGGCGGCCATCGCCGCTGCCCTCTCGGCCGGCGCCCGGCGCGGCTTGCTGATGAAGGGCGGCACGGTGCTGGAGGGGCTCGGCGCCATCAAGGCCGTGGCCTTCGACAAGACGGGCACCCTGACCGAGGGCAGGCCCAAGGTGACGGACATCGTGGCGATCGGGCGGTCCGAGGACCAGGTGCTGTCCCTCGCCGCGGCGCTGGAGACCGGATCGAGCCACCCGCTGGCGCTCGCCATCCTGGGGCGGGCCAAGGCCGCGGGCGTGCCGGTGCCCCCCGTGAGCGACGCTTCGGCCCTTGGCGGCAAGGGCATCCTCGGCCGGGTCGGCGGCAAGGCGGTGTTCCTCGGCTCGCCGGCCGCGGCGGCGGAACGCGTCACCGTGCCCGAGGAGCACCGAACGCGCATCGCGGCGCTCAACGGCGAGGGAAAGACCGTGTCCGTGCTGCTCGACGGCGACGCGCTCGCCGGCTTCGTCGCGATGCGCGACGAGCCGCGCGCCGACGCACGGGCCGGCATCGAGGCGCTCAGGGCCTCGGGCGTGGAGCCGGTGATGCTGACCGGCGACAACCGGCTGACCGCCGAGGCGATCGGGCGGGATCTGGGCCTCGCGGTGCGGGCCGAGCTGTTGCCGCAGGACAAGCAACGCATCGTCCGCGAGTTGCAGGCGGGCGGCCGGAAGGTCGCCAAGGTCGGGGACGGCATCAACGACGCGCCGGCCCTCGCCGCGGCCGACATCGGCATCGCGATGGGGGGTGGCACCGACGTGGCGCTTGAGACCGCGGACGCGGCGGTGCTGCACGGTCGGGTCACGGATGTGGCCACCATGATCGCGTTGTCGAAGCGGACCATGGGCAACATCCGTCAAAACATCGCGGTCGCGCTGGGGTTGAAGGCGGTATTCCTGGTGACGACCGTGATCGGCGCGACGGGGCTGTGGCCGGCGATCCTGGCCGACACCGGCGCCACCGTGCTCGTCACCATGAACGCGCTTCGGCTCCTAGCACCCATCCGGAGCGCCTGAGACGTGGCGGACCGTCCGCGCCGCTGACTTCCGGCAGTCAGCGTCCGTTGACGGCCGCCCCGTGCGGGTAGCGCCCCGCCTTGGACGAAGGACGTGGCGTCGGAGGGCGCTGCATCGGCCCTCCGCCTCAGCGAGCGATCAGCCGCCTCAGCTTCAGCAGGCGGGTTTCTCTCGGTTCGTGGGGGTCGAGCGCGTTCGCCATCCCGCCCCCAGGGCGCATCAGGTAGGTCGTAGCCGTGTGGTCCATCGTGTAACCGCCGCCCTCGATCGGGACTTTTCGGAAGTAGGCGTGGTAGGCCCTCGCGGCCGCCTCGACCTCCGCGATCGTCCCGGTGAGGCCGACGATGCGCGGGTCGAAGGCCCGGAGGTAGTCGGCGAGGATCTGCTTTGTGTCCCGTTCGGGATCGACCGTGACGAACAAGGCAGTGACCTTGTCCGCATCCGGGCCAAGCGCCGCCAAGAGCTCGGTCATCTCCAAGAGGGCGGTCGGGCACACCTCCGGGCAGTGGGTGAAGCCGAAGAAGACCGCGAGTGGCCTGCCTTCGAAGTCACCATCCGTCAGCACCTCGCCCTTGTGGCTTGTCAGACGGAAAGGGCCTCCGATTTGGGTTCGGTCCGGTGTCGACGCCATCCGCCGTGGCTTCGGCTCGAAGAGGCCGTTGCCGTAGAGGCCAAACGCGACCAGGGCCGCCAGGGAGAGCGTCCAGGGACCGGCCCGCACGATGCGAAGTCTCTTCATCGGAGTTTCCCATGATGCCCGCGCCCTTTTGACCGACCATGCTTCCGGCGGCGCGATGGAGGATCGCGCCGGGGAGGAGGCGACGAATGGGGCAGCGCGGGAGGTGATCTCCGCATCCCCAGGATCGAACAGAGTGGGAGCACGCGGCGATCCTGAAGCAGCATCGCACCGTGAGCGCGCCAGGGACGGGACATGGGACGCTGGAGTGATACTTGTCCTCGCGGGGAGCGGAACGGCAGCTGGCCTGCCTCGAACGATTTGTGTGAGGAGCTCTCGCATCGGAAGAGGCGATCGGCGTTTGCCGCAGAGATCGGCCGTAGCACCTGTCGGGCTATCCGATGCAGCCCGCTCCGGGCTGCTGGCCTCGATGGGTTCGGCAAACAGGGGCTCGATCTGCGCATTGGGCTATGTCCCGCCGAAGCTGAGACGCGCTACTTTGCTCCAGCCGAGGTGCGAGCCTCGGCCGCCCGACCCAAACCAAAACGTCTCCGGGAAACCTGGGCCGGTTCACGCAATCCGCGGGCGGCACTCGTCCGGAGCCATGAGGAGGCGATGGCAATGAGCGGCAGCGATGAGCGGCCGATAGACACGCTCGTGATCGGCGGTGGCCCTGCCGGGCTGACGGCAGCGATCTATCTCGCCCGCTACCACCGGACGGTTGCGGTCGTCGACGACGGCAACAGCCGGGCCAAATGGATCCCGCGCTCGCACAATCACGCCGGCTTTCCCGACGGCATCGGCGGGGAAGAACTCCTGGCGCGCATGTCGGCGCAGGCCGGACGCTACGGCTCTCGGTTCGTGAGGGGCCGCATCGACGTGATCGAGGGGCATCCCGGCCGCTTTCTCGCGCGGGGAGACGGCATCGCCCTGGTGGCACGCACCCTCATCCTCGCGACCGGAACCGTGAACCGGCGGCCAGACGTCGATCCGGACACGCACCGACGGGCCCTCGATCGCGGCCAGCTCCGGTACTGTCCGGTCTGCGACGGCTTCGAAGCAACGAGCCAGGCGATCGGCGTCATCGGCGCTGACGCGCGCGGCGTCGCGGAGGCCTTGTTCCTACGCACCTACTCCGCTGACGTCACGCTTCTCCCGACCGGCCCGATGGAGATCACGGCCGGCGACCGCTCGCTTCTCGAACGGGCCGGCGTCGCGATGGAGGCACGTCCGCTGGCGCGGCTTGTCTTCGACGACGACCGCGTCACCGCGCTTTTGGAAGGTGGCGGCGAGCGCCGCTTCGACACCGTCTACCCCGCGCTGGGATCGGACTCGAACGACGGCCTCGCGCACGCGCTCGGGCTGGAGATGGGAGACGGCTGCTGCATCGCGGTCGACCAGAAGCAGCGCACGAGCCGCGAGGGCATCTATGCCGCGGGCGACATCGTCTACGCTCTCGATCAGATCAGCGTCGCCATGGGCCACGCCGCGATTGCGGCGACGACCCTGCACAACGATCTGCGCGCGCAGGAAGGCCGTAGTCAGCCGGGCCTTCCCTGACAATGCTCATTGCCAACCTCTTCATGATGGCGGTTGAAGCGTCGGGCGCGCAGGTGCAGTGCTTCGGGATGACCGATGCTCGGCAGATCGGCTGGACGGCGGTCATAGCGGTTGTGAGGGGCTGAGCTGGTTGCGCCGCTGGGGGGGACAGCGCCCCTGCACACGGCGCGCTCGGGCGACGACCTCGACACGACCGTCGCTCCGGATGAGGCCTTCGATGGTGGAGCATGGCAGGGATGGGGACAGGATCATCTCACCTCGTGAAGCAGCCCGTGCCCCCCTCGCAGCAACCTTGCCACCCGAGAGGCGAGTGAACCACCGAGCCGCTACTGCTGGCGGATTACCCCGCGCCGGCCGTTGGCTGGGGCATCCGGCAGATCGCGCTGGAGGAATTGGCGGTCGCGAACATGGTGTGCCCGGCCTCCGGCGCCATGCCTGAGCCAGGCACGCACATGGCGCAGAAGGAATGGATGAACCGGTCCATCCAGGACGCGGGCTGGGGGACGTTGACCGGGATGGTCCGCTACAAGGCCGCGAGAGCCGGTGCCGCGCTGATCCTGGTCGATGCGTAGAGCACGCCCGCCGAGTGCGGGTGGTGCGGCGCGGCTCCGCCGGCGCCGCTGCCCGTGCGGGGCGGACGAGCACCGTGACGTCAATGCGGCCAGGGTGATCCTCGGCCGTGGTCGCGCGGCGAAGGCCGCTGGCGAAGGGGTCACCCCTCGGGGGCGCCGACGCGGGCCGTCGGGCCGTGCGTCGCCCCGGGATGCACGGCCCGGCGTGAACCGCGCCGGAGACCGGCGGGCGAGGTCATCGGCCTCAAATGACGACTGACCCGAAAAGACCCTCGTGCCCACCGAGATGCCGGAGCCGGCGGGCAGCGTCCGACTTCCGGATGGCGAGCTCCCCGATCCTGAGCACGCCGAGCCGGTCGGGCGCGTGGCGGGGCGGGCTGTGCGGGTCCGCCTCGCCGGCCCGCACCGGCGGCCTATCCCTTGAACGCTGTGTTGAGCTGTAGGGTCGCGAACGTCACGATCGATAGGATCGCGGCGATGTCGTAGAGCCCGTAGCCGACGGCTGCCCCGAGCGCACCCGTCGCCCACAGGCTCGCCGCAGTGGCGGTGCCGGAGGTTCCCCCGGCGCGCTTGAGGATCGCGCCGCCGCCGATGAAGCCGACGCCGGTGATGAGACCCTCGATGATCCGCGCCTGACCAGCCGAATCCTGGCCCAGCACTCGGATGGCGACGATCACGAAGCCGCAACTGGCGATCGCCACGAGCGGGAAGGTGCGCAGCCCTGCGCTCCGAGCCTCATGCTCGCGGTTCCAGCCGATAGGCAGGGCCAGGGCGTACGCGACCGCGAGGGCGATGAGGTGGGAGGCGACCTCCCAAAGGTCGAAGTTGCGTCCTGGCATTCGGTCCCCCTGCCCGACCGGGCGATCCGTCTACGACCTCAGGACGACGAGCGTCGCCTTCTCGATCCGCGCGAAGACGGCGATCACATACACGTACTTCGGGCAGGCCCCTACCGCGGAGCAAAGCCCCATGCGCTCGGCCATCGCGAACCCCGAGGCCCCCTTGCGGGCGGAGCTGGCAGTCACATCACGGCACCGCCCGATCCCAATGGGGGCGGCCGAGCGACCGTCCCGTTAGGTGGATGTTTCCGATGGCACTTCCGTATCGCCGGGCGCGGCATTCGGCTTCCCGGCCTCCCGCACGGACGACCGCAGCGCATCGCGAATGTCCTCGTCATCGGGGAGCGGATCGTAGCGACCGTTGCGGTGGCGGTAGAGGCGACAGGTCAAGGCGGCGGGCTCATCGCCGACCGGCGCGATGTCGCGGCCATCGACACGGATCGTGGGCGAGCCGACAAAGTTCTCGTCCCTCGCCTCCCGCAAGACCAAGATCTCGCGCAATTCGATGGCCTGTGGATCCAAGCCGAACTCCGGCAGGAGGCGGCGCAGCTGGGTCAAAGCCTCCGCGTGAGACGGGCAGTCCTCCCAGTAAAGCAGTGCGACATGCGGCGGGGTCATCGCTCGCTCCCGCCAGGACCGGACCCGAGGGTCCACTTCACGGTGCAACCGACGGGTTTGGTCTCAGGGACTGCCACATCCCTTCCGGCGAGCACGGCGTCCAGGGCGGCGCGCAGCCATCCGGCGTCGCGGGATGGGTCGCGGTGGTCCTCATCCGGCGCACCGTGATAGGCGACCCGTCCGTCGGCATCGAGCACGAACGCCTCTGGGGTATGGCGTACGCCCCATGCCCGAGCAACTTCCTGGCCGGCGTCCATCAGGTAGGGACTGGCCATTTCCCCGGCCGTCACCCGATGTCTGCAGGCATCCAGCGTGTCATGGGGGGAAACGATCGGGTCGTTCGCGTTGATCTGCAGGACGCGGACCAACAGATCATAATCACGCGCCACGTTTTGTATGCGCTCATGCCAGGCAAGTGCCCAGGGGCAGTGGTTGCAGGTCCAGACGATCAGGGTGGCCGGGACCCGCCCTCCGTGCAACGACGTCGACCGGTCGCTCGTATCGCGCAGCACGAACGGCGGGGCACGATCCCCCACGCGGAGGGCAGGCTTGAGATCAGCAGGCTCCTTGTGGTGCGGCGAAGGCTCCAGATGTTGGATGCGCCCGTCGTCTCCGAGAGTGAAGGCGACATCGAGCGCCGAGAGGCCGTTGGGACCAGTGCGCCCATCCGCCCCGCCGGTGAACCTCGCGCGAAGGGCCAGCCTCGTGGCGGTTGCGGCGGGCAACAGGCGCCATTCCAGCGCCTGCATCGCAGGTCCGGCCGGCATCCGCGCTTGGTGAGCCAAGACCGCATCGATGCCGACGACCGTCTGGCCGGCAAAGGTCAGTCTCACGTCGTCGCTCAGCGCGGAACGGCGGGCGGCATCGGCCGAGGGCCCGGTCTGCCCGAGGGCGTTCATCCATGCGGCGACGGCAGTCGGGAGCTTGTCAGGCAACACCATGGTTCGAATCTCCTCGTGGGACACGTCGCTGGTCTGGGTCAGCCGCCCCATCGCTCGGAGCCGTCCCGGTCGTTGCGCCAAGGGGCGTCACGACCGACGCGACACAGGGTGATGGCGAACAGTTGGACCGACGATCCATCGAGCGAGTAGACGCTGTCCTTGCAGGCAAAGTCGGCGCTTCCGGTCTCGCGCTGCACCAAGACTTGCCCCGTGACGGGACTGGTCCAAGGCAGAAGGGGCTTGGCCGTCCAAGCGGCCGTGGCTCCGGGCGGGAGATCGGCGACTGCGCTGCTGATGGCGGCCATCTCTCCGGCGTGTATCAGGCGCTGCCAAAGTCGGCCCGCGGCACCGACGACGGGTAACGGCACCAGCAGCACCGCCGGGATCAAAAAACGGAAACGTCCTTGCGGCAACACGACCCTTAACCTAGCGAATGAACGTTGCCTCGATGCGACGCGGCCCCGGTACCGCCGATCCCGCGGTCCAACTCGCGCCGCACGAGTCGGCTGACCTCCGCGCGAGACGCTCCCTTGGCCCGGTGCGGGGAACGATCCGATGCCTGCGGCACACCCGACGGCATACCGGCGTCCCTGCGCGACCGCCAATCGTCATTGATGCAGGCTGTGATCAGGATCGATGATCAACCTTGAGCTTCGGCACCTACGATCGTTCGTCTGTCTCGCCGAGGAACTACACTTCGCGCGAGCCGCCGCACGCCTCAACATCGTGCAGCCGGCGCTCAGCGCGCAGATCCGCGGCATGGAGGGCATGCTCGGCGTTGAGTTGTTCGATAGAGGCCGACACAAGGTGGCGTTGACCGAACCAGGGCGCCTCTTGCTGGCCGAGGCCCGCGCAACCCTGGCGCAGGCCCAACACAGTATCGAGGTCGTTCAGCGCGCCGGGCGCGGGGAGGCCGGCCACCTACGGATCGGCTACACCGGCGCCGCTGCGTACTCGGGACTGATGTCGCGCCTGGTCCGCGATTTCCGCCGACGCGCGCCCGCCGTCACCTTCGGCTTCGAGGAGCTGTATCCGACGCTGCAACGCGATGCGCTCCTGGCAAGCCGCATCGACATGGGACTGATGGTGTTCCTGCCCTCGTTCCGCGACGAGCGGCTGGCCCATCGCGTGATCGAGCATTGGTCGCTGGTGGTTGCGCTGCCTGCCACCCATCCGCTCGTGTCCTGCGATCGGATCCGCCCCGATCAACTTCAAGGAGATGCGTTCGTCGTCTACGCGGCGCACGGCGGGGAACTCGGCGGGGAAGTTTTGGACCGGATCGGTGTGGTGCCGACCGCCGTCCATAGAGCCGCAACCGTGACCTCGCTCCTTGCCCTCGTTGCAGCCGGGCTTGGCCTTGCCGTCGTTCCCTCGGGTTTGGCAATCAGCACGACCGCCGACGTTGTTTTCCGATCCCTCGACTTATCGATTCCACCGCTGGAGGTTTCAGTCGTCTATGACGCGACGACCATGGTCCCGGCCCTGATGAATTTCATCAATGCATTCACATGACGGTCGCTGGCGAACGTTTCCGGCACAAAGACGCTCACTTCGCCATGTCAGCGAGATTCCTCGCAGGGATTGTATGTCGGAAGCGGGAAGATCGATTGGGTCGGTTGTCGTGATGAAAGCCGATCGCGGCCGCGATCGGCGACAGGTGGCATCAGCCCTCGACCTCGGCCATTAGCCCTTCAACCGATCCGGCGGCGCTCGGCCGCGGCATCGGGATGATCGTGGCGACTTTTCTCGGGTTCGGGGCGGTCGCTGCGAGACGGAACTCGTATCGCGGTCGGTTCGGTCCTCGCAACCGCAGGCAATCCAAGCTTCACGCAGCAAGCCCTGCCGGCCTCGTCGTGGGCGACATTCCGACGGACACGTCCGCGTCCCACAAGCCAAGCCGGCGCGTCGTCGGCATCGTTCTCGGCCCTGACCCCGGTGGACGTATCTTACGAGTACCGTCGCTCACGGTACAGGGTGCATCGTTTCGAGTCCTGTCTCAGTTTGAACCAGCCCGCGGGCCGGCGCTCCTGCGATTCCGTCCCACTTCCCGGACGCGCATGCGCGGCGGGGTCTGCGGCCCAGGCGACACCACGGACTGGTGGCCGGGGCCCGGCCGGGCGGATCCTCGCCCGCGAGCATGAGGCCGCGGGCGGGATCGGCGCCCCCTCGCAGTTCGGTTTCCCGGTCCCCGCTGGCCATCCGCGACGATTTGCCGATGAGTTGGCGTCGGGGGAGCCCAACGCAGGAGGTGACCTGTCGCCGCTCGCGGAACCTTTGTCGTCCCCCCGGAACGGGTGGGCGTCGGCCCCGGGGCAGACATGGCTCGCCCTTCAGAGATCTGCTGGCGGATCCCGGTCGGCGTCAGGCGCCCCCCTGATCGCGGAGATCGGAACCCATGCGGCGCCCGGGAACGGGCCGCACGACGGGTGACGGGCGGCCGGCAGCGGGCGAGCCTCGCCCGCGGGGCCTCATCCCACCAGCTCGTCGAGAAGAAGCAGCAGCAGGAAGCCGACGAAGAACATGGCGGTCACCCAGGGACGGTCCTCGGACTCGTGCGCCTCGACCAGCAGTTCCTCGGTGACGAGGTAAAGCAGCGCGATCAAGCCGAAGGCCAGGAAGCCGCCTTGGACGGGGGCGGGCATGGAGCCCACGGGACCGCCGAGCAGGGCGCCGAGCGGCAGCAGCAGGACGAGACCCGCCGTCGCGCCGACCACCTTCCACTTCGATGCGCCGCCCTCGCCGAGCTCGCTGGCCACCGTGAGGCCCAGGAACAGCACCTCGACGGTGAGAGCCACGGTGAGCAGGAAGCCGGCCCTCGCGGCGGATGCGAAGGCGATGCCCAGCACGAGGCCGTCCACCAGGATGTCGATGCCGGTCACGGTCAGCAGCCCCACCGGCCCGGCCGCCCGCCGCTCCAGCATGCGGACCCCGAGCATCGCCGCCACGCCGACGGCGCCCCCGACCAGCGTGGCCCAAGGGGAGCCGACATGCTTCAGGTCTGGCAGGATCTCGCCGGCGGCAGCGGCGAACACCACCCCCGCCGCGAGATGCTGGATGGCGCTGACGAAGACGGCCCCCGGCCGCAGGTTGGCCGCGATCGCGGCCCCGAGGATGGCCGCCGCGGCCGGGATCAGCGTGTAGATCCAGGCTTGCATCGTGGCCTCACGCGGCGCCGTTCGGGCGGGCGGCGACGGGCCCGTCGTTGCACCCGAAGCGCTGCCCCTCGCCCCCGCGGAACTTCCGCCGGGCCTGCCGCGGGACCTGTGCGGACGTGGCCGGCGAGATGCCGGCCCTCGTCCTGGCGACCGCGAGGCCGGTCCACGCGCTCGACGGGTCGCGGAGGCAGTGCGCCGCGGCCGCGGCGTCCCCATCGTGCCGGAACGGCCCGGCAGCAGGCGCGCCCGTTGGCCCGCAGGCACGGCCGATCGGGTCCGCGTCGCGGCAGAGGCTGGCCATGTCACGCTCCCTTCCGAGGTCGAGCCGCGAGCCCTAGATCATCCAATGGCCGGTGGGGCAAGCCTCCCGGGCCGTGCGGGAAGCGAAATGAATCGAGCGACCCCGGCGCCATCGCGCCGGGGTCGCTCGGTCTTCCACGTCGCATCCTTCCCGGCCTCGCCCCACCTCGTCGCGTGCCCGATGCGCGATCGCCGCCGCGACGGAGATTCCCGGCGCGGCCTGGCTTGAGCCGGGGATCGATCCCGCGCCGACGCCGATGCCGTTCGTCACCTTCCTGCGGGTGCCGCTGCGAGAACCCGGCCGCGTCTTCGACCTGGCCCGCATCCGCGGGGCCCTGCTGGCCGCCGCCTCCTCGTCGGTGCCGCTGTCGGGCACGGCCCCCGATCTGGTATCTGCCAGCCGACCCGATGCTGCCCGCCGGCCTTCCGATCTACCGGTTCCGGGATTTGGCGACGGTCTACGGCACTGCCTGCCAGGAGCCGATCCAGGGGAGTTCGGCGACGGCATCATGTCGGCGATCGGCTCTGGACATGGACGTGGCTCAGAAGGCCAAGAACGAGCGCGACCGCGTGCGGCCCAGGATGTCGGGGAAGCTCCCGCTATACAAGCGTCACGGCGACGACGACACCTCGAATGCGGTTTCAAGGAGGACCAGGGACGCGGGTCCGGCCGGCGGCTGGCGAGCCGTCGCGCCGGTCATATCGAGGCGGCGGGCCCACTCCGTCCCACCAGGCATCCCGGTCGGGATATGCGTCATGACGGTCGAAATCGACAAGGACCCGTCGGCCGCCCCACGAACCCGCCGAGGCATGGAAGTGAATGAGGTGCGTCGGTTCGGCGGGGCGACACTCGACATCTTAGCCGAGACTAACAATCACAGTCCGGCCCAAGAAAATGCGGCCTAACTTGCTCATCCGTCAATCGGATTCATGATTTTTGGGCTTGACCGCCTCGGCCCTTCGTTTACTGGAATGCCGTCGCCGGCGCGCCTGTGCCGCCCGCGTCGCACACCGGAACCCTCTCCACCCCATGCCCAGCGACAGTCACAGTCGATCGACTGTGCCGCGCGCCGGCTAGGTCGCACGGACTCGCCCTGGAAGGGTGAACCCGGGACCTGGCCGCACGCGCGGCCCGTCCCAGGAGACCCTCATGTCCATCGTCCATCTCGCGTGGGCCGCGTCCGCGCCCGCCATTCCCCCTCGCGAAGGAACGGCGCCTCCTCGTCTTTCGGCCCACTGGTCGCTGAATCCCGCCACGGGTCGCCTGGAGTGTGCCTGGGTTCGGGCGCCGGGCCCACTGCAGGCGGCCGCGGTTGCCCAGGATCGCCCTGGACGTCTTGCGTTGCCGGAAGCGGCGTGAGACGGGGGCCCGCAAAGCTGCCCTCCCCCGACCCGCGCGGACAGGCGAGGCGTCCTTCGTTGGCGGATCTGCGCCGCGACGTCAGCCGGCCCGCGCGCGGCGGCCGCGGGCGCAAGACATCCGTACGACGCCAGTGACCGAATCGAGGCTGCGGTGGATTCCGGGGTTGCCCGCCAGCCCATCGCCGTCCACGACGGGCCGGAGGGGCGCCATGGCGCGATCGGGATCCGGCCGTCATCGAGATGTCTTGCGGGTTTGTGACTGACGCCCATGCCTTCGGGGCGACGTTCGCGGGCCTCGCCCCGTCGGAGCGAAAGCCGCCAATCAGACGATTCATCGCCGGCGTGCGACGTTCGGAAGTTTAGCCATGCGTACCCTAGTCAGGCTTGCGATCGCCGCTCCATGGTGCGTCCCGTTGATCCCGGAGGCGGGAGCCGCGGACCTGGGGATCCCCGCGCCGTCCGCGGCCAGCTTCGTCGATTGGTCGGGGCCGTACCTGGCCGGGCAGGCCAGCGGGGGCGCGTCGTACGGGGGCTTCGACCTCGGCGCGCCGCGCGTCGGGGGCCGGACCCTCCCCGATTTCCGGACAGGCGACGGGGCCGGGCGCAACGACGCCGGCCGGCGGGCGACCTCCGCGGTCGGCGGCCTCGCCCTCGGCTGGGACTGGCAGGCCGGGCAAACGGTGATCGGGCTGGAGGCGGACCTCTCGGCGGCATCGCTCAAGCGGCCGGTCCTCGGCACGACCCCCGGCTTCGGCTACGAGCGCCGCGACGGGCTGGACGGGCTCGACATCGTGCGGGCCAAGACCGGCGCGTACGGCACGCTCCGCGCGCGGCTGGGCTACAGCTTCGACCGCTACCTCGTGTACGGGAGCTTCGGCCTGGCGGCCGCCGACAGCCACGTGCTGTCGACGTTCCCGGGGCAGGACGGGACCGCCCCCGACCGCGGCCGGCGCGAGTTCGGGTCGGTCGGGTTCACGTTGGGCGCGGGCATCCAGTTCGCCATCCTCCCGAACTTCGCGCTCGGCATCGACTACCGCTACCTGGACCTCGGGCGGACCGACCGCCTCGGGCTCGGCTTCGTGCCCGGCGCCGACGGGGGCCCCTTCTCCGCGCGCGTCGGCGCCGCCTCGAACCAGGTGTTGGCCCGCCTTTACTGGTTCCCGGGGGGCCTCGCCCTGCCGCCCGAACCCGACGACGCGGCGCCGCACGATCCGGACACAGGCAATTCCGACCGCATCTCGGTGCACGGGCAGACGACCCTCGTCGCGCAGGGCGTGCCAAACTTCCGTTCGCCCTACGTCGGCCCTCAGAGCCTGGTCCCGAGCCAGACCCAGCAGACCACGACCGCGACCGTGTTCCTCGGCCTGAGGCTGACCGACAGCACCGAGCTCTACTACAACCCGGAGTTCAGCCAGGGCTTCGGCCTCAGCCGGACCACTGGCGTCGCCGGCTTCCTGAACGGCGAGGCGCAGAAGGCCGGCGCCGCGGCGCCCCGGCTGCGGTCGAACCGCTACTACGTGCGCCAGACCTTCGGGCTCGGCGGCGAGACCGAGACCGTGCCCGACGGGCCCAACCAGTTGGCCGGGACGCGCGACGTCGAGCGGGTCACGGTGGTGGCCGGCAAGTTCGCGCTCGGCGACTTCTTCGACGGCAACGCCTACGCGCACGACCCGCGCGTCGACTTCTTCAACTGGTCGCTGTGGGCCTCCGGCGCCTACGACTTCCCGGCCAACCTGCCAGGCTACACGCAGGGCGTCATGGTCGAGTACAACCGGAGCGCGTTCGCCGTCCGCGGTGCCTACACGCAGGTCCCGAAGGAGCCGTCCAGCGACGTCCTGGACCCGAGGGTCCTCCGGCGCGGCGGGGCCACGCTGGAGTTCGAGGAGCGCCATACCCTTCCGCTCCTCCACCAGCCGGGCAAGCTGCGCGTCGGCCTGTTCAGCAACGAGGGCGTGACCGCGAACTATCGCGACGTCGTCGCCCTCACGCAGGCGGGCGCGTTCGCCGACGCCAACGAAGCCGCGGCCGCAACGCGCCGCCCGAGGCGCAAGAGCGGCTTCTACGTCAACCTGGAGCAGGCCCTGACGGCCGACCTCGGCTCGTTCCTCCGGTTCAGCGACGGCGACGGCCGGACGGAGAACCTGTCGTTCGCCGACATCGACCGCTCGCTCTCGGGCGGCCTCTCGCTGAAGGGGGCCGGCTGGGGAAGAGCGCAGGACACCGTCGGCGTCGGGGCCGTGATGAACGCCCTGTCGCCCTCGCACCGGGCATACCTCGCGGCGGGCGGCCTCGGCCTGGTCGTCGGCGACGGGCGGCTTCGGTACGCCGCCGAGCGCGCGTTCGAGGCGTACTACGCCGTCGGCGTCAGCAGGGCCGTGACGGTGACGTTCGACTACCAGCACGTCGACAGCCCGGGATACAACCGCGACCGGGGGCCAGTGGACGCCTTCGCCACGCGCCTGCACGTCGACTTCTGACGGCATCGAGACCAGGGAGACGAGCCGACGGGCTCGACGGCAAGCCGTCGTGGCGGATGCGGCAGCGCCGGATCGGACCTGACGCCAGGGCCGTCTGGGTCAGCGCAGTCGCAGGTGGGATCCCGCGAAGGGCGGGAGTGCGATCCATGCGTCGGTTTCGGTCTGGCCCGATGCTGCATAAGCCTCGGACAGCCTCTCGAAGGCGATCTCGTCCCACGCATAGCAGTCGACTGGCCGAAATCCGATCGGTTGGCTGCGGCCGGTCCTGATCGCGTCGAGAAATCGGGGATTGGCGACGTACAAGACGTCCGGCCCCGTCGCGAGGATGACGCGTTTCAGGGGCTCCCCGTCGTAGGCTCGTACCAGGGCGAGATGCGCGTGATCCATCGAGGCCTCCATGGCCTGTTCGTGCCACCGATCCCCGTTTGATCAACCCTCTGGTTCCGCGGCGATTCGAGTGGCTGACCTTAACGAAACAGTAAGGCACCTTTGGCGAAACAGAAGGGCTTTGACGATGCCGCGACTTGCTGAGGGGGTGCGAATTCCGCCGGCCCCGTTTATGTTTCGCTGAGCGCCGTCTTGGCTGTAATCACTGTCCTGCGCGATCACGGCACGCCAAATCCCATCGACGAAATGGCGTTGCAGCACGTGTCTCAGAGTATGCGACGGCAGGTGCTCTCGGGCCTGAGGTTTCTGCGGCTGATCGATGCCCGTGGCCGTGCGCTGCCGAGGCTGAAATCCCTGGTTGTGGCGTACGAGACTCCGGCATGGCCGACCGTGCTGACGGGCGTGCTCAAGGCGGCTTACGAGCCGCTGTTCCAGCATGAGCTCGGCACGATGTCGCCGACTGTGTTTCAGCGCCTGTTTCGCTCGCAGTATCCCTCGACGGATGGCGTAACGCGGAAGGCCCTGACGTTTTTCATCAGCGCGGCGCGGTCGGCCGAGATCCCGTTGAATGGGGATCTCTTCGAGGGCCGCCGCGTGCGACGGGGTGGGCAGCGGCGGGAGGCTTTGGGCCGCGAGAATGGCGGCCGTGTCGAGCCCGTCGACGACGCACAGGATGAGACCCCGAGCCTTGGCGAATCGGGGGGCGAGGAATCCCCAGGAAAGGTGATCGCGGCCGATGACGGGCACGCGGCGCTCGCCTTTCTGACGGACCTTCTCGACGAGGCCCGTATGACGGGACAGGAGCAGGAGGCCGTGTGGACCCTGGTGAAGTATGTCCGCCGCTGCCGCGACCACGCGCATCGCGCTGCGTGACGACTCTTGATCCGGTTCGTGCCTGACTGCGTCTGGTCTCATGGCGTCGTCAATTTGACCGGTCTCGGCCAGGGGACGCCCCGCGCCGCCGGAGCTTGGGGCCCGTCGCGCGCAGGATCCGCGCCGCACGGATGCGCCGGTAGCGTGGGTTGTCGATCCGCCGCAGGCGCTTCAGGCGTTTGTCTTGAAGGACGGGGAGGAAGGTCCGGTCGCGGCGAAAACCTTCGGGCAGGCGGAGGATCTGGCGCGCGAGATCGCCGGGCCGGGCGACTTTTCGGAACATCCGCTGAGTGAGCCCGGCTTCGCCGGCGGCAGTGAAGAAGCGGCGCGGCCAGTCTTCGATCCACGCCGCGACGGTCTCGACGATGACAGCACAGTCGCCGGCACTGAGACACCGCGGGCAGATCTGAAGCGCGTGCCGGATCCGTGTGCGGCGATAGATCCCGGCCGACAGGATCAGGGACGCATCGCCCGATCCCCGCCCGAACCGACGGCGAGGGGCATCCAAGGTCATCGCGCGGACCCGGTCGAGCGTCAGGCCGGCGCGACCCGCGAGATCGGCGAGCCATGCGGTGTCCGCGACCTGGTCGAGATCGCGGTTCCACACCGGTCGGTCCGGCCACCACAGTGCGGCGAACGGCTTCACGACCTCCAGGGTGATGCCGTGATCGGCGGCCGCTTCCGCCGCGCGCTCAGGTATAGAGCCCTGATCGACACAGGCGAGGTTCACGCTGTCACTGGTTGCCCTCTGCACGGCACAAGCGAGCGCGGCCACGGCTGCGCGATCATCGGCGTTGGCCGGTGTGACGTGCAGAGCCAGCACTTGGCCGAGCGTACCGACCGCTGCGTGCAGCTTCGAGCCACGGGTGCGCTTGTGACCGTCCCAAGCGGCGCGAGCGACGCTCTCAGGGGTCGAACGCGGGGTGCGGCTGTCGTGCACCACGGCCGAGGGCTCCTCGGCACGACCCGCAGCCAGGCGCAACACGGCGCGCAGGTTGTGGATCAAGCTCTCGAAGCAGCCGGGCCGCAGCCAACGTTGCGCCTGATCGTACACGGCGTGCCACGGCGGCAAGTCATGGGGCATCGCGCGTTGACCTGACCGGCTGGCTTTGGACCGGGCTGATTGAGAGGATCAGCCGGGACCGAAGGAGCTGGGTATGAAGCGGGGTCAGAAGACGAGCGCAAAGCAGGTCGTGCTCAAGCTGCGCCAGATCAAGATCCTGACGGCACAGGGCAAGAGCTTGGCGCTCGCATGCAAGGAAGCCGAGATCCCAGAGCAAAGCTACTATCGCTGGCGCAAAGATTACGGCGGCTTACAGATCGATCAAGCCAAGCGAATGAAGGAGCTGGAGCGCGAGAATACCCGCCTGCACCGGCTGGTCGCCGATCTGTCCCTTGAAAAGCAGGTGCTCGCGGACTTCGCCGCGGGAAACTTGTAGCCCCCGAACGACGCCGGCAGGCGGTCGATGGTGCCCGAGAGAAGCACGGTCTCTTGGAGCGCCACGCCTGCCGGATCGTCGGCCAGCACCGGGGCACGCAGCGTTACGTGCCCACGGTTGCGGCCGACGAGGATGAACTGACCCGCGCCATCATCGCCCTGGCGTCCGAGTACGGCCGCTACGGCTACCGCCGCGTGACCGCGCTGCTGCAGGCGGCCGGCTGGCGGGTGGGCAAGGACCGGGTTCAGCGCATCTGGCGTCGTGAGGGGCTGAAGGTCCCAAAAAAGCACCGACCGCGCAGCCGCCTCTGGCTGAACAACGGCTCGTGCGTGCGGCTGCGCCCGCTCCACCCCAACCACGTCTGGAGCTTCGACTTCGTCCAGGCGCAGACCCATGACGGGCGGAGCCTGCGCGTCCTGACGCTGATTGACGAACACAGCCGGGCCTGCCTCGCGCTGAAGGTGGCGCGGCGCATCGGCAGCCTCGGCGTGATCGAGGCGCTGGCCGACGCGATGTGCCTGCACGGCATCCCGGAGCATCTCCATTGCGACAACGTCCTACGTAGCGATGAAGGACGGCTGGCCAGGCAACAGGTCTCCGTCCGCGAACATGCGCCCGCGGTGTGTTTGTCGTCAACGTCGATCCAGGCGGCTCCTGCCGATCCGGAAGAACTCTCGGCCATAGCGAACACAGGATCCAGCCGATGCACGCGGCACCGTGGTCCTCACCGTCCTCAACACGAGATGTCGATCCAGGCAGGAGACCCGAGCATTATCTACAGGGTCGTGGTTCTCACGCCCTCACGGCTCTGCTGAGAGGGGTTCTCCCACCTGGCACCGGCCCCTCGACGAAGGGCCGGTAGTCGGCACCGGTCTTGATGACGGCGTGCACCACGCGCGCCATCTTGGCGGTGATCGCGGTCAGCGCCTTACGCCGCAGGTCGGCATTGTGCCGGTCGCGGGCGATGTAGCGCTCGAACTTGTCGCGGAAGCCGTTCTCCCGCTGCCGGATAGCGACCTGTCCGGCCAGCCAGAGCGTACGCCGGAGCCGGGCGTTGCCGTACTTCGACAGCTTGGTCTGGCCGCGGAAGGTGCCGGATTGCTGGGTGGCCAGATCGAGCCCGCAGAACTTCAGGAACTGCCGGTGATGGCTGAAGCGGCGCAGGTCGCCGGCCTCAGCCAGGATGGTCAGGGCGTTGATCGGGCCGATGCCGGGGATGCGGCGCAGCAGCTTGTAGTCGGAGCTGTCGGTCAAGAGGGCGTCGGCCGTGGCCTCGATGGCGTCGCGCTGCTGGATCAGCCCGCGCGCCTCGCCGATGACGAGCCGGAACATGCTCACCGCCGGAGCGTCAGGCGGCACCGGCAGGCCGATCGAGCTGTGGGCCGTCTCGTAGATGTCGCCGAGCAGTTGCGCCTTGGCGACCTTGCGCCCGACGACATCCCAGGCGGCGGCGATGAAGGCTTCCTTGCTCAGCGCGGTGATGCAGGCGGGCGTGGGGAAGCGATCGAGGAAGGCGAAGAACCAGTCCGAGCGGCTGTTGTGGCGGAAGCGGTCGACCTCTGGGAAATACAGCGGCAGGTAGTGGGTCAGGATCCGATGCAGCACCTCGGTCTTGGCCCGCGAGACGGCGTCGTGCGTCTTGGACAGCTCCTGCACGTCGTTGATGCCGGCGGCGAGCGGGTCGTGATACACCTGCGAGGCGCCGATGCGGATCATGTGCAGCATGACTTGGGCGTCCTTCGGGTCGTTCTTGTCCCAGCCGTTGTGCAGGGCCTCGCGGGTGCGGGCGAGCCCCACGGAGGAGATCAGGCGCACGGCAAAGCCGGCCTGGAGCAGGCGCCAAGCGATCGGGCGGTGATAGTTGCCGGTGGCCTCGAAACCGCAGGTCACCGGCTGGCCGAGGTTCGACAGGAGCGCGATCAGACGGTCGTGCTCGGCGCGGGTGTTGAGGACGCTCAACCGGCGTCGTCGGCCGGAGCCGGGCACCTCGATGAGGACCTCGTTGCGGGCCTTGGCGACGTCGATGGCTACGAGAACGCCGGCCGGCGGCGTAAGCTGTGGTCTGGTCATGGTCGATCCGTCTCCGGAATGAGGCTTCGAACACCGTCATTCTAGAGACCTGTCGATCGGCCATGACCGCCCAGGGCGGCGCGCTGCGCTCAGCATGGCTTCGCGCGCCGCCCCAGAGCCGTCGAGCCATCTTCCCGATGTGCTATGGCCCCGAGATGATTGCGAAGGCGCTGCGCAAATGGGTCGCCAAGACGGGCCCGCAGATCCAGTACATCACCCCAGGCTCGCCGTGGAAGAACGGGTACTGCGAGAGCTTCAACGGCAAGCTGAAGGACGAGTGCCTGAGGCAGGAGATCTTCTACTCGCTCAAGGAGGCGCAGACCGTGATCGGGATCTGGCAGAACACATACAACCGCGTCCGGCCGCATTCGTCCTTGGGCTACCGGCCGCCCGGGCCCGTCACCTTCCCGGATCTGGCCTTCCGGCCTCCATGGTCGCTGCCATGCAGTAGCCTCTCACTCGGCCCGGTCCAAAATACCGGTCAGGTCACCCGTGCCGACGGCCGGTGAGGAAACTCGCAGGGATCGACAGGTTTCGCGAAGCGGCTCGGCCGTTCGAAGCCTAACGATGTCCAGGGCGCGGCGAACACGCCTACGGCGCGGAAGGCCCACGGCAGCTTGGTACGCGTTTACCGAACCTCGCCCCGAGACGACGGCCCGTCCGATCGGGGAGCCGCGGAGGGGGCAGCGGGTCAGATGGACGGGCTCGGTCCATCGAGACCCGGACGATCGTCGGGCGATGGCGCCGTCTCTTGGTCCGGAGCACCTGCGGCGATGAAATCGAGGAGGGCTTGTTCCCGGTCGATTGGCCCGTTCGTCGCCGCCGGACGGCGTTGGCCATCGACGTCGAATGCCTCGAAGTGGAGTTGCGCGTTGCCGACGTCGCCGAAGGCCGCCCTGATCGGCTTGGCGTGGTATTGGGGGAGTCGGTTCGCGGCGAGCTCGTACCAGACTTTCTCCCGGATCGTTTCCACCATGCCCGAGGGTGCGAAGAGCAGGCCGCGAAGGCCCTCCAGATCGTCCTGCGCCTTCAGGGTCGCGACGACGCACGCGATGTGCCGGGCGAGCTTGCGGGCGTTGCCGACCTCGAAGCGCTTGCTCCCGTCGCCGGGACGATCGCCTCGGAGAAGCAATGCCGTCATCACCGGGTCGCGCCTTACGAGTCGGGCGATGTCGTCGGCCGCCGCGAAGGCGGCCACGGCGTCGCCGGCCTCGATCGCGCGCCGGGCCTCGCGGACGCCCGACATGAACGCCTCTCCCGTCGGGGGCAACGGCCTGCGGGTTGCCAGCCGGTTCCGCACGCACTCCTCGTAGGTGGCGCCCGGGTACACGGTCTCGGTCTGCGTCTCGGATCTGACGGTCGGCCGCTCAGTCCCTGCCGGCATCAGGGAGGCCAGGTGGTCGGCGAGCTTCCGACCCAGGCGGTCGACATCCCCGTCGGGGCCGCTGAGCATGACTTGGTAGTTCACGTGCACGAAGGGATCGACCGGGGCGAAATAGAACGCGCGCGACAGCCCGAGGACCTGCTTCACCCGTTCGCGGATGTTGTCGGGCGCGGCATGGAGCACGGTTCCGGGTGCGACCGCCTCGATCCTGGATGTCCAGGACACATGCACGCCACAGGCGCGGGCCTCCTCCATCGCCTCGGTCATTGCCCCCCGGACGCCATCCTTCAGGCGAGCGGCCTGGACGGAGACGCAGGCGCCGACGATGCCGAACAGCTCGTCCATCCGGTGCTCCACCATGGATTGGTCGAGACACTGCACCGCTTCGTCGCCGCCCGCCTCGGCCAGCGACGCGCAGAGGTCGTCGAGGACCGCGCCGCGGTTCGCCTTTGGGAGGGCCTGGTTGAGGGCGAAGGCGCGAGTCTCGTCCGGATGTCCCACCGCCGGAATCGAGCGCGAGAGTCCGATATGGCAAAAATGCGTGACCCGCACGGTGGGGCCGACAGAAGAACTTATTTCCATGGATGTCATGACTGGCCCGTCCCGCTCAGTGCACCATCGAGCCCGATGCCCGATCGTCCCGGCGAAGGTTGGTCGGGGGGCTTGCAACCCACAACCTCGGCCCACGCCGCCGACGGGAATGGGCCACCCGGCTGATCCTGCCCCGCCGACGGCCCGGCCACCGCGCCGGGACCGCACAAGAAAGTTCCGCGATCACCGGGGCACATGCGTCACCGCCCTCGCACCGTGCCAGAGCACAATGGCTGGGCCGTCTAGGGGCCGGGAACGGCTGCGCGGCGCTCGGCTTCACGATGCCGGTGATGGACGGGTTCCACTCTCTCGACAGGCTCCCGGGGCTGCCCGGCTGCGCGAAGGTCCCCGTGGTGGCGCTCAGCGCACGGGACGTGACGGCGACCGAGCGCGACCGCCGTCCGAGGCCGACCAGGCTGGCGCAACGGCGAAACGAGCCCGCAGAACATCGCCACGGGAGATGCGCAAGCTCGACAATCAGCAGACGGACGGCGCGAACGCCGCCACGACGCACGAGCCGGCACGGGCTCGGCGGGCTGACCACTGCGACGGCCTGCCCGTCGTCGCCGCTACCCGGGACACCATGGGTTCGACTTCGGCTCAGCCCGCGAATGTCTGGAGCGCGGCTTCGATGCGGCGGGGGTCGAACGGCTCGCCGAGCACGATCCCGCGCTCCGGAATCTTCGAGGCGTCCAAGGGCCGCGACGGGACCATCAGCAACTCGATAGGCGGCCAGCGGTGGCGGATCGAAGGCGGGCTGCATGCCCGCGGTGGAGCCGCGCATGTCGAGGCCGGTGAACACCGCGTCGATCTCGCTTGTTGGCCGGCAAGGTCGACGAGCCGTGGTCCCATGCCGCGCCCCTCGACGACACCGTCCCGACGCCACGACGATGACCGGGAGGCCCACCGGAAGGGGGGCCTGGCCGATCCGCGGCACCCATCGGCGATCGCCTGTGGATCCACGACATGGTCGCGCACGCTTAACTCGTCCGACAGGGACTTGTGCGATCAGAGGGATTCAACGGGTTTCGAGGCCGCGCCATGCTCAACGTCGTCGGATGCCTCGTCGAAACCCATGATCTCCGCCTCGTCGTCCTGGCGGCCGCCACCTGCGGACTGTCGGCGCTGACGACGGTCTGCCTCGTCGACCACGCCCGCCGGACCGCCGCCTGGGTCCAGGTCGGCTGGCTCGCCGTGGCCGCCTTCGCGGGGGGATCCGGCATCTGGGCGACGCACTTCATCGCCATGCTCGCGTTCGCGCCTGGCGTCCCGGGCGGCTACGATCTCGGTCTCACCGCGCTCTCCCTCGTCCTCGCGATCGCGCTGGTCGGCGCCGGCGTGGCCCTCTCGGTCTCCGTCGGGGGGCGTGCGGCCGCATGGGCCGGCGGTGGCGTCGTCGGGCTCGGCATCGCGGCGATGCACTACACCGGCATGGCCGCCTACGACGTCGCCGGGCACAAGGCGTGGGACCCCGCCGCCGTCGCGGCCTCGCTCGCCCTTTCCGTCCTGCTCGGCGGGGCCGCCCTGTCGGCCCGGCCGGGCGGGCGAGGCCTCGCCCGCCAGCTTCCCGCCGCGCTCCTGCTGCTGCTCGCCATCTGCGGGCACCATTTCACCGCGATGGGCGCCGTCACCGTTACCCCGGACCCGACCATGGCCGTCTCCGAGGCCGCGGTCCCGAACGCGTGGCTGGCCGTCGCCGTCGCGCTGGCGAGCTTCACCATCCTCCTCATGGCCGGCGCCGCGCTCGCGCTGGACCTCCGCGACCGCCGGCATGCCCAATTGGAGGCCGACCGCCTGCACAGCCTCGCCAACGCCGCCGTCGAGGGGCTCGTGGTCTGCACGGGCGACACCGTCGTCAGCGCCAACCGCAGCTTCGCCAAGCTCGCCGGCCGGCCCCAGGCCGGCCTCCCGGGCTCGTCCCTGTCCGCCTACCTTCCCGGGGAAGCGACACGCCTCCTCATGGCCGGCCATCCCGAGCGACCGGTGGAGGTCGAGCTTCGGCGCGCGGACGGCACCTTGATCCCGGTCGAGGTGATCATGCAGCCGGTCGAGCATGCCGGGCGGCCCCACTACGCCGTGGCCGTGCGCGACCTGCGTGCCCGTCGCCAGGCCGAAAGCCGTATCGCGTTCCTCGCCCACCACGACGCCCTCACCGGCCTCGCGAACCGCGCCAGCTTCGGCCAGCGGCTCGACCTTGAGATGCGGGCGGCGGACGTGGGGGGACGCAAGCTCGCCGTGCTCTGCCTCGACCTCGACCGCTTCAAGGAGGTCAACGACCTGTTCGGTCACGCCGCCGGCGACGCGATGCTGGAGGCCGTCGCCCGCATCGTCTCCGCGGAGCTCGACGGCACCCAGACCATGGCGCGCCTCGGCGGCGACGAGTTCGCCGTTCTGATGCCGTGCGAGCATGCGACCGCCGCGGGGGGACTCGCGGAGCGCATCCTGGAGGCGCTGCGCGCCGGCCGGGCTGAGGGGGGCGGCCCCAGCATCGCGACCAGCATCGGCGTCGCCCTCTACCCGGACGACACCCGGGAACGCGCGGCGCTCCTCAACTTCGCGGACACCGCCCTGTATCGGGCCAAGTCGGAGGGCCGCGGCACGTACCGCTTCTTCGAGGCCCGGATGGGCGCGGAGGTGCACGAGCGCCGCTCGCTGGAACATGACCTCCGCCATGCCGTCGCCCGCGGCGAGATGGAGCTCGTCTACCAGCCCCAGACCGAGGTCGGCACCGGCGAGGTCATCGGCTTCGAGGCGCTGCTCCGTTGGAGGCACCCCGAGCGGGGCCACGTCCCGCCGTCCGTGTTCATCCCCATCGCGGAGGAGAGCGACATCATCCTTCGGATCGGCGAGTGGGTCCTGCGCGAGGCCTGCCGCGAGGCCGCGGGCTGGCCAAGGCCCCTGTCCATCGCCGTCAACGTCTCGGCGGTGCAGATCCACTCCCCGGACCTCGTCGGGCTGGTGCACGAGGTGCTCCTCGGGACCGGGTTGGCCCCCGGACGGCTGGAGGTCGAGATCACGGAGACGGCGCTGATCAGCGACCCGAACCGGGCGCTCCTCACCCTGCGGCAACTCAAGGCGGTCGGCGTGCGTGTCGCGATGGACGATTTCGGGACGGGCTACTCGTCGCTCTCCAACCTGCGCTCCTTCCCGTTCGACAAGATCAAGATCGACGGCTCGTTCACGCGCGCCGTCGACACCAACGAGCAGACCGCGGCCATCGTGCGCTCGGTGTTGGGCCTCGGCCGGGGCCTCGGGCTTCCGGTCCTGGCCGAGGGGGTCGAGACCGAGGCCGAACTCGGCTTCCTCGCCGCAGAGCGATGCCATGCGGTGCAGGGCTATCTCCTGGGACGCCCGTCGCCCATCGCGGCGTTCTCCCGCCATACCCATGGGATCGTCAGGCAGGATGCCGCGTGACACCCCCGGCGAGCGAGAGGCACGCCATCACCGAACGGTCGCGCGACGGATCGCCCGAATGGCCAAGCGGGCGGAGGACGCGGTCGCCGCCGACCTGAAGCAGGCTTTCGCCGGAGAGGCAGCGGAGCGACCGCGCCCCGCGACTGAGCGGCGTTCGGCCCGATGACCATCATGCTCGCCCCGGCCTCGAACACCGCCTCGCGCGGCCTGGTGAACGCCGGTCCTCCGTGACGCGCGGCGCAATCAGGGTCGCGGGCCGTCTGCCCTCGGGCTCGTCATCGAATCCTCTCTGACCGACCGGTCCCTGGCGTCGCCGTCCTCAGGCCGGGATGCGGTCGATGCCGCCAGTTTCCTCTTCCGCCACGCCGTTCTCGCGATGGCGGAACGCGCTGAGCGCCCTGTACACCTGCAGCCGCGCCCGCATGACGGAGCCAAGCGGCCGGTGCGCCGCGAGGCTATGCGCGGGACGGAAGGTCATCACCTCGTCGAAGTAGTTCACCCGCTCCGGGGAGTAGGCGTCCTGGGGCGGCAGGCGAACCGTCGCCACCGTGCGGTACGGGCTGACCGAGACCGGCCAGTCGACCGAGGCGTCCTCGATGGGCTGCTTGTCGGCGTCGGCCCAAAGCTGGACCCTCAGCTCGTAGACGACGTCGTGCTCCCGAAAGAAGTCGACCGTGGCGTGCCGGAACCCGTTTTCGTCCTGATGGGGGTCGAGCCGCCATTCGGAGAGCGCGCGCTGGGCGTCGGTCACCGGCACGGCCCCGAGCTTGGCCACGTAGTCCCCGAAGCGGACCGGCGCCTGGCTGAAGTAGCTGTCGGCGAGCGGATGGCTGTAGGGGTGGCCGAAGAAATCGGCCATGGCGCTCTCCGTGCCGAAGGCGTGTAGGACACGGTTGAGGTTACGCGCGGTCGAGGAGACTGCGCTCTTCACCCCCTCCGGCATCCCCGTCGACTTGCCGATGACCGTGCCGTCGCGCAGGAACCCCGCCGCCGTGCCGGACGGGAAGGTCGTGCCGGTGGCGAGGACGAAATCCTGGGTGTCGACCGCGTGGCCGGGCAGCTTCTCGCCGGGCACGTCGAAGACCTTGATCGACATGCCGCGGTGGGTCGAGACGCGGTCCCCCAGCGTTTCGCCGGGGCCTTGCGCGAAGCGCACCGCGACCGGATGCGTCCCCGGAGTGGCGAAAAGGCCCTGAGCCAACTCGGGCGGCAGACCCTCTGCGACCACCAGTTCGCCGGTCACGCAGGCCGAGCTCTTGGCGTGGCTCGCGCGCACCGCATGGTGCTCGCGCGCCTCGACGGCCCGTGACTGCCGGGTCATCCCCTCGATGATGCCGTCGATGGTCTTCTGCTCGTCCGGCGCGGGGGTCTCGATCTCGGCTGCGTAGCGCAGGTAGTCCATGGCCGACCTCCTCAAGGATGTGCCCGTATCGGGCGCCACGCTCGACGCGAGACGATGGCTGCACCGGGCGGACGTGCCGGCTCCCGGGTCGCCCCCGGGACTGCCGCGCGCGTGTGCCATGATCGGGGTACTGGCGGCATCGCCAACCGTACCTCGACAAACGCAGCCCAGGCCCTTCGTTCCCCGAAACTCGGCGACGGACGATTGAGTCATGCCCAATTCGGAGCGCACGTACGCCCTGGCAATTCGATCCCGGGTGTTCCGCCGACTGCGACCAGCGGCGCCGCACAGCGGAGACCCTGTCGTTCGCGCAGGCGCAAGGCCTCCGGCGGTCGAAATCCGCCCCCTCGTACCCACCGCCGGAGGCTGAACGGCGCCCGCGGCGGCGCCGGCCCTCGCTGGAGGGCAAGACGTCGATGCGCCCTCGACCGCACCGCAGTCCGAACGCCTTGCGTTCCGGATGTCGAGGGCTGACTCTATGAGCCCAGCGTACCGGCGCGGTCAGGGAGAAGCGCTCATGCACCTCGTCATGCTACCGGGTGATGGCATTGGACCTGAGATCTCACATGCCACCCGCCGCGTGCTGGAAGTCGTCGACCGGGCGCTCGCCCTGGGGCTCACCTTCGAGGAACACGAGATCGGGCTGTCCCGCCTCGCGAGGGATGGCTCGACGTTCCCGGAGGCGGTGTTGGAGCGCTGCCGGGCGTCGGACGGGGTGATCCTTGGGCCGGTCTCGCACTCGGACTATCCGCCCCGCGAGAAGGGTGGGATCAACGGCTCGGCGCTGCTGCGGCGCGAACTCGACCTCTATGCCAACATCCGGCCGTGCCGCTCGCGTGAAGGGCTGGCCTATTACGGCCGCACGCCCATCGACCTCGTGATCGTCCGCGAGAACACGGAAGGGTTCTACGCCGACCGCACGATGCACATGGGCACCGGGGAGTTCATGCCGACGCCCGACGTCGCCATCGCCATGCGCAAGGTGACCGCCAAGGGCTCCGAAAGGATCGCCCGCGCCGCTTTCGAGATCGCCCGCACCCGGCGTCGGCGGAAGCTGACCTACGTCCACAAGGTCAACGTGCTGAAGATGTCGGACGCCCTGTTCCTGAAGGAAGGCCGCCGCGTGGCGGAGAGCTATCCGGATATCGCCACCGACGACCAGTTGATCGACTCGATGACCGCGATGCTCGTGCGCGATGCCGCCCGCTTCGACGTGATAGTCACCACCAACATGTTCGGGGACATCCTGTCGGATCTCGCCTCCGAGTTGTCGGGCAGCCTCGGTTTGGGCGCGGCGATCAACGCAGGCGACCAGCACTGCGTGGCGCAAGCTCAGCACGGCTCGGCGCCCGACATCCAGGGGCAGGACAAGGCCAACCCATGCTCGCTGGTGCTGTCGGCCGCGATGCTGCTCGATTGGTTGGCAGATCGGCTCGACCGTCCCGATCTTCGGCGGGGCGCGGCGGCGATTGACGCGGCCGTCGATCACCTGGTCAAGGACCCAGCGACCCGCACACGCGACCTCGGTGGCCTGCTCGGTACCCAGGCTTTTGCGGAGACCCTCTGCAAGGAAGTCGAAAGCCGGCTTCGTCATACGCGGTAGGTCGTCAGCCAACGACGCGACTGGCCCGCCTTCCCCCGGTGCGGACCTCGCGAGTGGGTGCGCGGCTCGCGTCGTCGACCCTGCGACGAGCGCGACGGCACGGTTCGATTCGACCTGCGAGGAATCGGGCCGGCCTGTGGCCCGTCTCGACGGGCAGGCGCGGCGCGATGCGGGGCCAACGGCCCGAAACCGCGCGCCCTGTCCGGGCCGGATCGGCCACGATCGGACCGCGCGCATCCGTGCGACCCGCACGGCCGGCTATCCTCAACCTAGGATAGCGGACCCGGAACGGCGCGTTCGGTCTTGGATTCGCGGACCAAATCAGAATACGGTCGTGGGCCAGGCGGCGACAACGCGCGGCGGCCCGCGGAGCCAGATCACGTGGCAAGGGTAAGCAGAGCCAAGGGGCGTTGGGCCGCCCTGGTCTTGGTGATGGCGTTCGTTTCCGTCCCCCCGTCGGGTGGGGATGCCTCGGCGCAGGGGGTCGATCAGGCCACCCGCGCCGCACAGAACGACCTCAGGGACCTTGGCTTCGACCCTGGCACGATCGACGGCAGGTGGGGCCCGCGGTCGTTGGCTGCCCTCAGACGCTTCCAGCGCGGCGAAGGTCTCCCCGAGAGCGGAAGGGCCGATCCAGACACGCTGGCGCGCTTGCGGCAACGATCCAGGCAGCCGTCTGCGGCTTCGCCGATCGCCAAGGCCCCGGAGCCCGACGCGACCGCGCGCTCCCCGCTGCCATCCGTCGGTGTCGCACAAGTCCCGGATCCCGATGCGCGAGCCAAGGAAAGCCCGGCGCCGACGTCGTCGGCCCAGGATGCCATCGATAGCGACAGCCCCGACGGACACACCGGGGGGGCGAAAGCCGCCGCGCCTTCGGTCTCCGGTCAAGCGTCGGGAGAGTCCAGGGCCAACGCGCCGAACCCCGCCGCCGAGCCACGATCGCAAGCGCCGGGGACTTCGAGCCAGTCCCCGGCCCCCGCCTTCCCCCTCGCCACGCTCGCGCTGGTCGGCGCCATCGTACCCGGCGCCCTGCTGGCCGCCTGGGGCGTGCGCCGCAGACGCCGCCAATTGGTCCCGTCCACGCCGGAGACCATCGACGCCGGGCTTAGGGACGGCGAGCCGGCTCCATCGACCGGCCTGCCGCGCGAGGCACCCGTGGGTTTGCGCGCTGCACGGCCGGCGGCCTCGAACCACGTCGCCGTCATTCCCGAACCGAGGACGCCGATGGCCGACCCGAGCCCGATGACGGGGCTCGTCGGCTCCACGGAGGTCCCGGCGCCGGACGCCGTCGCCGATCCGCCGGCGGATGATCCCATTGAAGCGACGGATCGATCCGGCGCGATCGATCCCGGACAGGGATCCGGAGAGCCGCCGCGCGCCGGTCCGGCGCCTGCCTCGAACCCTTTCGTCGCGCGATCGCCGGAGACGGCCGACGACCGCTCGTGCCACCCGCCGGCCATCGCCCCGCGTTCCCCGGATGCGGCCGCGCCACCCCGGGCATCCGAACCCGCGACGCGTCCATCGAAGCACAGGCTTGCCGGCGACCGGACGTGGGTCCCCGCCGGCGTCGGCGTGGCCGTCGCGGGCCTGACCCTTCCCGGGCTCGTCTACGTCGGCAGGACCTTGCCGCCGGCCAAGGGGGGCGAACAGAACGACAACTGCCTGGTCGACCCCGGGCTCGCCGTCCCCAGGACCACCTCCGACACCGCCGGCCGGCACCTGGAATACTGCCCGTCCTACGGGAGCATGAAGCCTTCGTCCCGTCGGGCCTACCTCGAATGGCTGGCCGGCGACCGGGCCGCTCCGGGGACGCCCATCGGCTACGTGTTCCTGTACCTTTACGGGCTCGAACGGCGCGGGGTGCTCGAAGGATCGGCCGAGGACAGGCCCGCCATCCGAGCGGAAGTCGAGCGGCTCCTCTCGGTCTACGGCGACAACGGCTCGTTCCGCCACTACGCGAGCTGCCTGCTGGCGGCGCTGGACGCCCTGTCGCTCGTGCCCGGGACGGATCCGGCGCCGGTCTTCGAGCCCAGCGGCTACGAGCTGCCGCTGTCGGTGCGCTTCGCCGTCGGCTCCCGCATCCGCGACGGCAAGCCGGTCGAGGGCGTCTGGCTGCTGGCATGGACGATGTCCCACCCCGAGACGCGCGTGCGCACGCCGGCGCGCCGCGCCTTCGACCGCGTCAGGGACGAGTTCGTGGCGGAGTTCGAGCGCCGGCATCCGTCCGGCGGCCTGCCGATCAAGTGGCGCAAGGGCGCGCCGTCCCCGGCCTTGTACCGGGCGGCGAGCCGGACCTTCGAGGTCGACCTCGCGCTCTTCGGGTCCGAGCGGATGCCCGACCTCGCGCGTCACGCGGACGCGCTCGCCCTCGGGCGCGAGCTGCTCGACCTGAGCTCCGACCGGCTGGACGCCTACAGCCGACACCTGGGCAAGGAGGCGGGCCGAGCGTCCCCCCTCTCGCTCCAGGCCCTGGCCCTGTTGCCGGCCGGCCAGCGCGAGCGCGCGGCGGACGCGCCGGCCGCCGCCCACCTCTCGTGGCTGCGCGAGCGGGCGGAGGCGTGCGCCCCGGTGCCGCTGGCCGAGCTGGGCAGGCGCGTGGCCGGGCGGTCCGATGCGGGAGCCACCGCCGCCAAGCCGCGGGAGCTGGCCGACGTCCTGTGCCGCTTCGGGATCGGCCTGATCCCCGACCCCCGCTTCCCTGTCCGAGCCCCGGCGGCGGACGTGACGCTGTTCGCGTTGACCGGGCCTCGGGACGCCGTGGACGCCCCGTCCGCGGCTTACGAGGCTGCGTTCCTCACCCTGTCCGTCGGCATGCTGATGGCCCGCGCGGACGGCGTCGTGACCGAGGACGAACGCGCGGTCCTGCGCGACCTGGCTTCCGATGCGCCGGGCCTCGGCCCGGACGAGCGCTTGCGGCTGGGTGCCGACGCATCGTGGCTCGAAGCCCACCCGACCGAGCTCACCTCGATGCGCGCCCGGCTCGCCGGGCTGGACCCGGAGCGGAAGCGGGCCGTCGCCGACACGCTCGTGCGCGTGGCGTCCAGCGACGGCCGCCACCACCGGGCCGAGATCGCGCTGCTGGAGAAGGCGTTCCGTCAGATGGGCCTGGACCTCAACGGCTTGTACTCGGCGCTGCACGGGGCCGCGCCGGCGGCGGCGCCGGACGGGCCCGTGCTCGTCGCGCGCGGCCCGGCGCGCGAGGCGGCCTTCCTCATCCCCGGCGGCCCCGAGGACGGGCGGGAGCCGTCGGGCCGTGCGGCCGCCGACGCGTCCCGACGGGCGGAACGGGGACCGCCCGCGCCGGCGGGACGCGTCGATGCGGAGCGCCTGGCCGCCATCAGGTCGGAAACCGAGGCGGTGAGCTCCGTCCTCGCCGGGGTGTTCGACCTGGACGCCGACCCCATCCGTGAGGCGCAGGGGGCGCCCCCCGAGGCCGAACCGGCCCCGATGGCCGCCCCCGGGGCCCCCGACGGCGGGTTCGATGGCCTCGACGCCCGGCTCGCCGGCCTGATGCGCGCCCTCGCGGGGCGACCCGAGTGGCCGAGGGACGCGTTCGACCGCCTGGCCCGCGAGCGCGGGCTGATGCCCGGCGCGGCGATGGAGGACCTCAACGCGTGGTCCTTCGACCGATTCGACGACCCGCTCGTCGAGGAGGGCGACCCGGTCCTCGTGAACGTCGGCCTGATCCCGGCCCACCTTTTGGAAACAGCATGACCGTCACCGTCACCAAGCCCGCGCCGAACATCAGGCCCCGGGACCGCGACACCATCGTCAACGCACTGCGGGCGGGGGTCGTGCCGCGCCTGGGCCTGCAGCACATCCAGGTGGGGCGCCGAAGGGAGATCGAGGCGCTCCTCGCGGACGTCTCGCGGGTCGCCGACGGCGGCGCGGCGTTGCGTTTCGTCGTCGGCGAGTACGGTGCGGGGAAGACGTTCTTCCTCTTCCTCGTGCGCCAGCTCGCCCTGGCCAAGAACCTGGTGGTGATGCAGGCCGACCTCGCCCCGGACCGCCGGCTCCACGCGACGGGGGGCCAGGCGCGGCTGCTGTACGCGGAGCTCGCCCGGAACCTCGCGACCCGCGCGGCGCCCGACGGCGGGGCCATGCGCAACGTCCTCGAACGTTTCGTCGCCAGGGCCGTCGAGGACGGGAAGCGCCCCGGGCGCGCGACCGAGGACGCGATCCGGGCCGGCCTCGCCGAGTTGCAGGAACAGGTGGGAGGCTACGACTTCGCCACCGTGGTCGCCGCCTACGCCGCGGCCCACGAGGACGGCGACGAGGCACGGCAGGCGAACGCGCTGCGCTGGCTGCGGGGCGAGTACGCGACGCGGACCGAGGCGCGCCAGGATCTCGGCGTCCGCGGCATCATCGACGACGGGAACGTCTACGACAGCCTGAAGCTCCTCGCCCGCTTCGTACGCCTCGCCGGCTATGACGGGCTGTTCGTCTGCCTCGACGAGCTCGTGAACCTCTACAAGCTCCAGAGCCCCCAGGCCCGCAACCAGAACTACGAGCAGATCCTGCGCGTCCTCAACGACGTCCTCCAGGGCACGGTCGAGGGCCTGGGGTTCGTCCTCGGCGGGACGCCGGAGTTCCTGCTGGACACGCGGCGGGGCCTCTACTCCTACGAGGCGCTCCAGTCCCGGCTCGCGGGCAACAGCTTCGCGACGGACGGCCTTGTGGACCTGTCCGGTCCCGTGGTCCGGCTGCAGAACCTGACCCCCGAGGAGATGCTGGTCCTGCTCGAACGCCTGCGGGACGTGTTCGCGGGCGGCGACCGGGCCCGCCACCTGGTCCCGGACGAGGCGCTGCACGCGTTCCTCGACCATTGCCGGGCCAGGGTGGGCGACGCCTACTTCCGCACGCCCCGCAACACGGTCAAGGCGTTCGTGGACCTCCTGGCCGTGCTGGACCAGAACCCGGGGGCGGACTGGCGCGAACGGCTCGGCGCCGTGGCCATACCCGAGGACGGCGCCGCCGACGCTTCGGCGCCCGCGGACGACGGCGACGGCGAGGCCGCGGGGACCGACGACCTCGCGCGCCTGCGGCTGTGACAGGCGCGCGGGCGCCGGGCGCCCACGTCGTCCCCGACGCGGCCTCGACGGCCTTCGAAGCCCTGGCCGAGCCGGTGCGCCGCTGGATCTGGCGGCAGGGCTGGACCGCGCTGCGCGAGGTCCAGGAGATGGCCGTCCCGGCGATACTGGCGGGCGGCGACGTGATCCTCTCGGCCCGCACGGCCGCGGGCAAGACGGAGGCGGCGTTCCTGCCGTTGCTGACGCGCGTCCTGCCGCGGCTGGACGGCGGGAGGCCCGGGTTCGCCATCCTCTACGTCTGCCCGCTGAAGGCGCTGATCAACGACCAGCACCGGCGCCTCGAAGGCCTGCTGCAGGCCTGCGACGTCCCCCTGCACCGTTGGCACGGCGACGTCCCGGCCGACGCGAAGCGCAAGGCGCGCGAGCGCCCCCAGGGCGTCGTGCTGATCACGCCGGAATCCCTTGAGGCGACGCTGGTCCGCCGCGGACCCGACGCGGCGCGGCTGTTCGGGGCGCTCGACGCGGTGGTGGTGGACGAGCTGCACGCCTTCGTCGGCACGGAGCGGGGCCGCCAGCTCCAGTCCCTCCTGACGCGCGTCGAGGTGGCCTGCGGGCGCGACCACGTCGACCGCGTCGGGCTGTCGGCCACGTTGGGCGACATGCGCCTCGCCCGGGAGGCGTTGCGGCCGGGCGCCCCGGATTCGGTCCGGCTCGTGGAGAGCCGCGAGGGCGGCGCCGACCTGCTGCTGCAGGTCCGCGGCTACGAGCGCCCGCCGCGAAATGGCACCGGGAGCGAAGCCGCGGACGCGCGTCGCGAAGGCGCCCCCGACGCCGACGGTCCGGAGCGCGCGGAACCCGTGAAGCCGGCCCCGGACGCGAACGGGGCCGACGAGCCGATCGCGTCTCACCTGTTCGAGGTGCTCCGCGGCCGCCGCAACCTCCTGTTCGCCGGATCCCGGCAGCGGGTGGAGGTGTATGCGGACCGCCTGCGCGCCCTCGCCGAGGACGCGCGGCTCCCCAACGAGTTCTTCGCCCACCACGGCAACCTCGCCAGGGCCGAGCGCGAGGCGGTCGAGACCCGCCTGCGCGAGGACGGCCGGCCGACGACCGCGGTGGCGACGACGACCCTGGAGCTCGGCATCGACATCGGCGACGTCGAGAGCGTCGCGCAGATCGGTCCGGGCCCATCCGTGTCGTCGCTCCGCCAGCGGCTCGGGCGGTCCGGCCGGCGGCCCGGCATGCCATCGGTCCTGCGCATCTACGTCGCCGAGGAGGCGGCGGGGCCGACGCTCCATCCGGCGGACCGGCTGCGCCTCGACCTCGTGCAGGCCGTGGCGACCGTCGACCTGCTCCTGGAGCGCTGGTGCGAGCCGCCGCGGGTGGGCGGGCTGCATCTCTCGACGCTCACACACCAGGTGCTCGCGCTCGTCGCCCAGACGGGGGGCCTGCGGCCGGACGCCGCCTGGAGGACGCTCTGCGGGCGCGGGCCGTTTCGAAACGTCTCGCGCGACCTGTTCGTCGAGCTGCTAAGGGCGATCGCGCGTCCCGAGGCGGCCCTGGTCGAGATGTCGCCGGACGGCTTGCTGATGCTGGGGCCGGCCGGCGAGCGTCTCGCGGAGGGCCATCAGTTCTACGCCGTCTTCCAGACGGACGAAGAGTACCGGGTCATGGTCGTCGGCGGGAAGGTCCTGGGCACGGTGCCGCTCGACCTGACGCTGGCGCCCGGGCAGACGATCATCTTCAATGGCCGCCGATGGCGGATCGAGTCCCTGGACGCACGGGCCAAGGTCGTCGTGGTGGCTCCCACGAAGTCGGCGTTGCCGCCGAGGTTCGGCGGCGGATGGTCGGGCGTGCACGACGCCGTCGCCGCGGCGATGCGGCGATGCCTGTCCGGCCCCGGGATGCCCGCCTACCTCGACGCCGGGGCTCGCGCGCTGCTCGACCAAGGCAGGGCGGCCTTCCTGGGGTACGGCCTCGACGGGACCTGCATCGTCGAGGTCGGGCGTGACTGCACGGTCCTGCCGTGGGTCGGCGCGGCCAAGCTTGAGACGTTGGCCTTGACGCTCCTGGCCCGCAACCTGCAGGCCACGCCCTACGGCCACGCCGTCGAGGTGCGGGGTTGCTCCGCGGGCGACCTGCGCGCCGTCCTCACCGACATCGCCGGCTCCCCGCCCCCCGACGCCGGCGCCCTTGCCGGCCTGGCGGCGAAGCCCGTCCGCGAGAAGTACGACGGCTACCTGACCGACGCCCTGCTCGCCCGGTCGCTGGCGGTCGAGCGGCTGGAGGCGGACGCCGTCCCTGACGTCGCGCGCCGCATCCTCGAACCCGGCGCCTGACGCGGTCGGCGCGGCCGACCGCGGCATCCGGGACACGGGACGCCCCCCGCACGCGTCGATCGGCGGCGCAAGCTTGACCATAAGGATCGCGTGCTCCGATAATGCCCGCAATCCGAGGTGGGGGTTGGCGATGGGGTTTCGCCGGACGGTTGTGGTCCACGGTCGACTGGCCGTGGCGGACGAACGGCTGGCGGCGGCTCGCCGGGGCGAGCACGGCGTGCAGGTGCTGACCGTGGAGGCCCTGGCCGCGCGCCTCGCCGGCGGCTTCGCCCGCCCCATCGACGACGAGTCCCTCAGGGGGGCGCTCAAGGAGGCCCTGGACGAGGTCGAGATCGGCGAGCTCGACCCGATCAAGTCGCTCCCGGGCATGGTCGACGCCGCGGCGGAGACGCTGCGGAAGGCCTGGGCTGCCGGGTTCGCCCTGGACGGCGCGGGCGCCGGCCGCGTCGCGTCCCTCGCCAGGCTGGAGGCGGCCGTCGTCGGGAAGCTGCCGTCAGGTATGATGCGCCCCACCGACCTCGCCGCCGCCGCGACGGCCCGCGCCGCCCACGCCGGGCGCGTGCTCGGGCCGACGACCTTCCAGGGTATGGCGGACCTCGCGCCCTGCTGGCGAGGGGTCGCCGCGGCCCTGGCCCGGCACGTGGCGGTTTGCTGGGCCTCGGGGCCGCGCCCGGTTCCCGAATGGGTGCCGGCGGCGGCCCTTCGCGTCGTCGACGGGCCCCGCTCGGCGCCCGCGGTCGAGGTCTGCACCGCGGCGACGCCACGCCACGAGGTGCTGGAGGCCTTCCGCTGGGCGAGGTGGCTGATGGCGACCGGCCGGGCCCGGCCGTCCGAGATCGCGGTGTCGTCCTGCAGGACGGAGGATTACGACGACGTCGTCCTCGCGCTCCGCGCGGAGGCGAACCTGGACGTGCGGTTCGTCCACGGGGTCCCTGCGACGGCGGTGCGCGAGGGGCAGGCGGCGGCGGCGCTCGCGGACATCCTGGTGAGGGGCGTCACGCAGGATGGCCTGCGCCGCCTCGCCGCGCTGCTGCGGCACGCCCCCGGGCCGTTCGCCGCCCTGCCGGAGGGATGGACGCGGATCCTGCCCCGCGAGGCCCCGCTTTCCGACCTCCCCGCCTGGGAGCGCCTGCTGGGCGGGGAGGGAGTGACCGGCCACTCGGAGGGTCCCGCGCTGGCCGCCGGGCTTCGCGCGATCCTGGCGCTCCTGGCCGCCGGGACCGCGGGGGCCGCCCGGGCGGGGGAGGCCCTGCTATCCGGGCTCGCGCTCCGGATCTGGCGGAAGGCCTTGCTGGAGGGGGCGCCCGCCGTGGTCGACCTGACGCTGTCACGGCAGCGCATCGACGACGACGCCGACGCCGGCACGTCGGTGGTCTGGGTGCCGGCGTCCTCCCTGGCGAGCGCCCCGCGGCGGTTCGTCCGGCTCCTCGGGCTGAGCTCGCGCGGCTGGCCGCAGGTGGCCACGGAGGACCGGCTGCTGTCGGACCATCTGGTCCCCTCGCACGTCCTGGATCCGCAGCCGCGCTCGGCCGTCGACCGGGGCGACTTCGACGCGATCCTCGCCACGAGCGCGGACGCCGTGGTGCTGTCGCGGGCCCGCCGCGGCGCCGACGGCCGGCTCCTCGGCCGCAGCCCTCTTCTGCGCGACCACCCCGACGGCGCGCACCTCGGGAGGAACCGCGTCCCCGAGCATGCCGCCGGCGAGGTCGACCGGCTCACGGCGCGGCCGGAGGAGTTCGCGTCCACGGCCCAGGCCCGGTCCGCCGCTTCCTGCTGGGCGTCGTGGGCCTCCCACTCCCCGACGCCGCACGACGGCCTGGTCCGGCCCGACCACCCCGTCATCCTGTCGGTGCTGGGCCGGGTGCACTCCGCCAACTCCCTGCGCAAGCTGCTGCGCGACCCCCTCGGTTTCGTGTGGCGCTACGGCCTCGGCCTCCAGGCCGCCGATTCCAGCCAGGAGACGCTGACGCTGGACGATCGCGCGTTCGGCAACCTCATGCACGAGGTGCTGGAGCTGGCGGTCATCGCCCTTGAGGCGGGGGACGGGGCCGCGTCGTCCGAGGCCGCGCGGCGGGCGGCACTGGAGGGCGCGGTCCGGGCCGTGGCCGACGCGTGGGAGCGCGGGCGGGCGATCCCGCCCGCGGTGGTCTGGCGCCGGGTCCTCGACGACGTGTCGGTCGCGTCGTGGAGCGCGCTCACGCACCCCGACGACGCCTACGAGGGGCAGTCCAGCTGGGTCGAGGTGCCGTTCGGCGGCCGGGGCCCCAAGCGGGCCGGGGGCGCCGTCCCGTGGGATCCGGACCTGCCCGTGGAGATCCCGGGGACGGGCTTCCGCATCTCCGGCTACATCGACCGCCTCGACCTCTCGGGGGACCGCGCCTCGGCCCGCGTCCGCGACTACAAGACCGGCAAGCCCCGCGGGTCCGACGACGTGCTGGCCGGAGGCCGGGAGCTGCAGCGCTGCATCTACGGCTACGCCGCCCGGGTCCTGCTCGGCGGCGACGTGGCCATAGACGCCTCGCTTCACTACCCGCGCGAGCGGACCTGCATCGCCCTCGAACGCCCCGACGCGGCGCTGGCCGACCTGGCCCGGCACCTCGCGGCGGCCGGGCGAAGCCTCGGGGCGGGCAACGCCTTGCCCGGACCCGACACCGAGGCCGGGTGGAACGACCTCGCCTTCGCGCTGCCGGCCAACGCCGGCGAGGTGTACTGCCCGCGCAAGCGGGCGTCGGCGACGGCGGCGCTCGGCGACGCCGCCCTGGTGTGGGAAGCGCCCTGATGACCGTGCACGACAGGGCCTTGGCGGACGCGGGGCAGCGCGCCCTGGCCATCGCGCGGCACGACCGCTCCATGCTCGTCGAGGCCGGCGCCGGCTCCGGGAAGACGGCGGTCCTCTCCGGCCGGATCGCCATGATGCTGGCGTCCGGCGTCCCGCCGCGCGAGATCGCGGCGGTGACGTTCACGGAGCTCGCCGCGAGCGAGCTGCTGGAGCGGATCGGCGACGTCGTCCACCGCCTCCTCGCCGGGGAGGTCCCCGAGGAGTTGCGCTGCGTCCTGCCGCATGGCCTGACGCGGGAGCAGGAGGGGAGCCTGGCCGCCGCGCAGGGCCGGATCGACGAACTGGTGTGCACGACCATCCACGGGTTCTGCCAGCGGCTCGTGAAGCCGTACCCGGTCGAGGCCGACATGGACCCCGGGGCGCGCGTCGCCGACGACGCCGAGGCCGACGGCCTGTTCCGCGACATCCTGGACGGCTGGCTGCGCGAGACGCTCGCGGGCGGCCGATGCCTCGTGGCGGAGATGTTCCTCGCGGATCCCGTCGCCGCCGAGAAGGCGGTAGAGCGCGTCGCCGGCTGCCTGCGCGCGGGCCGCGCCGTGGGCCCGCCGCCCCCGGTGCCGTCGTCCCGCCTCGCCGAAGGCTTCGCCGAAAGCGTCGCGGCCTACGCCGCCTTCGTCGCGGCGTCGCCCGCCGAGGCCGAGACCGCGGCCGCCGCCGCGGCCTTCGGCGCGATGGCGTCCCGGACGCCGGCGCACGGCCCGGTCGGGGACGCGGAGCTCCTGGGCGTCCTGACGGCGAAGCCCGACCCGGCGCTCTGCACGTCGAAGGGCGCGTTCGCGGCCTACAAGGGCGGGAAGGGCAAGTGGCAGGCCGCGGTCCGGAGCGCCGGGCTCCCGAAGGTCGAGGCGGACAGGCTCCATGCCGCGGCCAAGACGCTGCACGGGGATTGCTGCGCCGCGTGGGACGGCATGCGGGCGTCCGCGGCGAGCGAGCTCCTGGCCAGGCTCGTGCCCCGGGTCCGGACGGTCCTCGACCGCTACCGGGAGCGCAAGCGGGCCGGCGGCCTGCTCGACTTCGACGACCTCGTCGAGGCCGCGGTGCGCCTGCTCCGGGACCACGAGCCGGTCCGGCAGGCGCTGGGGCGGCGGCACCGGCACGTGCTGGTGGACGAGTTCCAGGACACCGACCCGCAGCAGGCGATGCTGTTCTGGCTGCTGTGCGGGGAACGGCCGGAGGGGGCGCCCGCCGACGACTGGACGGCGCGCGTGCTGCGGCCCGGCGCCCTGTTCCTCGTCGGCGACCCGAAGCAGGCGATCTACCGCTTCCGCGGCGCCGACGTCTCGACCTACGTCCGCGCCCGCGAGCGGATCCTGGCCCGCTCGCCCGACGACGTCGTGCCGATCTCCACGAACTTCCGGTCCTGCCGGTCGATCCTCGCGTTCGTCGACCGGTGCTTCCAGGACATCCTGGCCGGACCCGGCCAGCCCGGGTTCGCCCCCCTCGCGGCGTTCCACGAGGACCACGACCGCGGCCCCTGCGTCGCCGCCCTCGACGTGCCCGGCCCGGCGGACGGGACCAAGCGCAAGGCGGGCGCCCTGCGGGACGCCGAGGCGGAGGCGGTCGCCGAACTCTGCGCCCGCCTGATCGGGACGCAGCTGGTCACGTGCAAGACCCACGGCACGCGGCCCCTCCGGCCCGGCGACATCGCCCTGCTGGCGCCGAGCGGGAGCGACCTGTGGCGCTACGAGGAGGCGCTGGAGGCCCGGGGCGTCCCCGTGTCGACGCAGGCCGGCAAGGGCTTCTTCCGTCGCCAGGAGGTCCAGGACCTCATCGCCCTGACCCGCGTCCTCGCCGACCCGCGCGACACCCTGGCGCTCGGCGCGTTCCTGCGCGGGCCGACCGTAGGCCTGACCGACGAGGAACTGCTGGACCTGGTCCACGGCCTGCCGCGCGACCCGGACCGGCCGGACGCCGTGCCGCCCCTGCGCCTCGGGATCGACGTGGCCGCCGTCGCGCACCCGGTCGCGCGCCCCGTCCTCGAACGCCTCCAGGCGTTGGCGCGGCAGGCGCTGGGGACCACGCCGTACGACATCCTCAGCCGGGCGGTCGACGCCGTCATGCTGAGGCCGGTCCTGGGCCGGCGTCACGACGGCCACGCCGAGCGCGCCCTGGCCAACGTCGACCTGTACCTTGAGATGTCCCGCCCGTACGCCGTGCGCGGACTGCGCGCGTTCGCCCGCGCGATGCAGGCCGCCTGGGACGGCCGGACCCGCGCGGTCGAGGGGCGTCCGGACGCCCAGGCCGAGGCCGTCTCCCTGTTCACCATGCACGCGTCGAAGGGCCTCGAATGGCCCGTGGTCATCCCGATCAACACCTCGACGCTCACGATCCCGGCGAGCGGCGCCTTGGTCGACCGCGCCTCGAACTGCCTCTACTGCCCGGTCTTCGGGGTGCGGCCGGCCGGCTACGACGCCGTCCTGGCCGCCGAGGACCGCGAGGTCGGGAACGAGCGCGTGCGGCTCTGGTACGTGGCCGCGACCCGCGCGCGCGAGACCCTGGTGATCCCGCGGTTCCCCGACCCGGCCCACGACGACGCCTGGGCCTCGGTCGTCGGCCTGGGGCTGGACCGGCTGGCCGCCATCGACATGGACCGGCTTCCGGTCCCGGGCGCGAGGACCGGTCCCGCGGGTCGCAACGCCCAGACGCGCGAGAGTTTCGCGGAGGAGGCCGCGCGGGTGGCAGGCCACCGCCGGTTGAGATGGGTCGTGCCGAGCCGCCACGAGGGCGACGAGGCCGCGCCCGGCGGGGCCCTCGACATCGAGGCGCCCGACATCGAGGCGCCCGTCGCGCCGCCCGGCCTCGCGGCGGCCGTCCGCGGGAGCCGCGATCGCGGGCTGATCCTGCACAAGCTCATCGAGGAGCTGCTGACCGGCGAGACCGACGAGGGCGGCGATCTCGCGCTCCGCGCTTCCCAGCTCGCGATGCAGCTCGCCGTCCGGGACGTGGACCCCGACGAGGTGGCGGCCTGCGCGGCCCGGGCCTTGGCCGTGCCCGCCATCGCGGCCCTGCGCGCACGCCTCGTGCCGGAGCTGCCGGTGTACGCCTTGGAGGAACGCGACGGCGAGGACCACGCGACGGCCGGCATCGTCGACGCGATGGCCTACGACGAGTCCGGGCGGCCGGAGGTCGTCGTGGACTGGAAGAGCGACGTCGCGCCGACGGAGTCCGCGGTCGAGGGGTACCGGGGCCAAGTCCGGCGCTACATGGCCGCGACGGGCGCCGGCATCGGCCTGATCGTGTTTGCCACGGACGGGCGGGTCGTTTCGGTAGCTCCCCCGGCGGGGGCCCTGGCCGGGGCCGTACGTGAGGCGTGCCGCACCGAGGCTCCGCCGTCACTCGCCGGCGGCGCATGATCCTCCCCGTCGCCTGACGTCGGGAGCCGGCAGCGGAGCCGGCCCGGCCTGCGCGGCCGGCCGAAGATCCGGGCGGCCAAGGCGGACACGGCGTCCCTCACCGCGACCCCGGCCGGCGCGGAGGACCCGGATCGCCATGGCCCGCTACGGCGTCACCTCGTCGACGACCTCGACCCCGACGGGGGCGACGCCCCTTGGCCGCCGGGCGCCGGGTGCCAGCCTCCAGGCTCCGGCGCGCCAACCGTCCGCCCCGCGGAACAGGATCATCATGGCCGGGTCGGGACAACCCAAGGGGGTGAAGCCAGCCAGCTTCGCCAGGGTCGCGACGTCCAACCGGCTCAACGCGGCGTCCGTGGCGTCCGGATGGGAATGCCAGTCCGCCAGGAACGCCACGTCGCCGCCACGGTCCGCGAGATCGCGGATCCGGCGATTCTGCCAGTCGTGGTCGACTTCGAGCCAGGTCCGGGCCCGGCGCGCGCCGGGCCCGGACCCGATGACGTGGCGTACGAACCGGTCGCCGCGGCCGTCCCGCGATCCGAGCAGGATCCCGCCCTCCTCGTGCGGCAGGGCCGCGTCGGCCGCCGCGACGCAAAGTTCGAGAAGGCGTTGGGGGATGGCGAGACGGGTCAACCGCAGGCGCAGGCCGGATGGCGTTCGAATGGATCGAAGCGCCAGGCGGGCCTCCGGTCCTCGCCGACGAAGTTCAATGTCTCGACGAACGACGTCGCCGGCGCCGCGCGGAGGGTTCGGACCGCGACGCGCACCGCGTGCATCGACAGCTCGCCCAGGTCGTGCGAGGCTCCGGAGAAGGTCGCGTCGGCGCAACCGGGCAACCGAACCGCGTGCGCGTCCCCCCGCTCGCCGGACGGCCGCGCGATGGCGCCGGACCCGTATTGGTGGAGCAGGCAGTTCGGGCAGCCACCCCCGGGCGCGAAACATGCCACGACGCCGCCGGTGAACGCCGCCGTGCCGTAGGCGGAAATCAGCGGCGCACCCATGCTCCCGGCATGTCGGGCGAGGAGCCGCTCGACCTCGAACGAGGTGCTGCAGTCGACGACGAGATCGGCCTGGTTGAGGGCGGCGACGAACTCGCCCCCCTCCCCCTCGGCCGTCCGGAAGTCGAGGTTGCCGATCGGCATTCGGGCGACCGCCGTCCGCGTGGCCGCATGGTTGGCCGCGATGAAGTCGGCGAGGGCGTCGACCTTGAAGCGTCCCCATGCCGACTCGCCGAGCGGCCAGCGCACGGCATTGCCCGGCGTGACGATGTCCAAGTCGGCCATCGCGATCGAACGCGCCCCGTTGCGCGCTAGGTCGAGGGCGACCGGGGCGCCGACGGCGCCGAGGCCGACGATCGCGATCCGCTTCCCCGCGATGACGCCTGCGGACGGGGAGCGTGAGCGGCGGTCGTCCAACCCCGCCCGCAACGTCCGGGCCGTGCCGGAATGGATCTGGTCCGCGCGGCCGTGCTCGAACGCCCGCCGGCTGCCCGTGCGGACCAGGAGGATCCAGGACAGGCCGCGCTCGCCGTGCGTGATCTCGGTCCTGCACGCCACGGCCGCGATGCGGGCGCGCAGACTGTCGGCGAGCGGGATCAGCCCTGTCGTGCCGGTGCCGGGCGACACGGCGCCGAACACGCGTTCGTATTCGTCCGGCTGGGGTTCCTCGTCGAGCAGTCGCCACGGGACACGGATCGAACGCGCTGCGGAGAACTCCAGGGGAAGCGGACCGGCGTTCCGGGCGATCTCGCCGCCGCCGCCGTCCAGGACCCCTTCCACGAACGCTCGCAGCGCGGGGGGGCGGCCGGGCACCACCCCGACCCGCAAGGCCAACGTGCCGCAGGTATGGGTGCCCAATTCCCATCCCGACTCGATCACGAAGGCCGAGCCCGGCACGGCGAGCGCCGCCCACCAATCCTCCATGGGCTCGGCCACCGGCTCGCCGTCGGGGGTGCCGTCCAGGATCATCGGCAGCCGATCCTCGATGTAGGATGCGACCGACGTCTCCGGCTGCCAGGCATGCCGGTCGTGCGCCAGGAAACAGAGGTTGCCGTTCACCGGGTTGCAGTGGTTGCGCGGGCGATCCTCGACCCGCAGCATCCGGATCTCGGGTCGCGTCAGGGGAAAGCCGGGCGGGTAGATGATCGCCAGCGGAAGCGTGCGGCCCCGATGGTCCCACTCGTATCGGACGACCAGGAATCCGGGCGGCGCGGTCTCGCGGCCGGCGCCGGTCACGCGCCCCCGCTCGCGCAGCCGGGCGAGCTCCCAGGTGAAACGGTCCGGCCAGGCCGCCCCGCACGGCGTGTCGCCGCCGACGGGGCCGCCCGACCGGGCCATGGGAGCCGGCACGCTCATCCGACGCGACGCGGGGGGACCACCGGCGGGTTCCCGGGGCCGGGCGCGGGGGGAGCGGCCGGCGGCACGGGCTGACCGCCATGGGCGGGCGGGCAATCGCCGCCGTTCAGGGCATCGCGAATGTCGCGGTCGTCCTCGGCGATCCGCCGCTCGTCGGCGGCGATCGCCGCGTGCGCCTTCGTGGCGGCGTCCTCCTGGATGACGCGACGGCGCGCGAGCTCGGCCATCTCGGCGTCGATCCGCGCCGTCTCCGAACGGGCGTCCAACTCGATCGCGCGCTGCCGCTCGATGTCGGTCGCCGCCTCGACGATGTCCGCCGCATCGTGCTGGATCCGATCCTGCTTGTTTCCGTCCTGCATCGCCGCTCCTTTCGCCTCGCCGCCTGTGTCACCTATGTCCGGATGACGCCGCCTCGCGCCGGTCGCCGGCATCCTTCCGTCGGTCGCCGCGCGAGAATCGGCGACCCGTCTAGTCCATAGATGGGTATTGTTGCTATACCCGTCAAGTGAGCGGAGGGGTAGACATGGCCGAGCCGGAGCGGCGCGTCTGGGCGAGGAACGTCCGATACGAGTTCATGGAATGGAAGCTGTTCTGGGAAGGGCAGCTCAACCGCAGCGACCTGGAGGCGGCCTTCGACATCTCGACGCCGCAGGCCTCGGTCGACCTCAAGAATTACCGCGGCCTGGCGGAGGGCAACGTCGAGTACGACTCCACGGCGAAGTCGTTCGTGCCCGGCGCCGCGATCCGGCCCCGGTTCCTCGTGCCGTCGGCGGACAGGCTCCTGCTGCAGCTCCGGGCGCTGATGTCCGGGGCCCTCCCCCGGGACGTCGTGTGGTTCAAGACCTTGCCGGCGATCGACATGGCGCCGGACGTCGCGAGGCACGTGGATCCGGAGTGCCTCCGGCTGATCCTCGGCGCGATGCGGTCGCGCAGCGCCCTGCGGATCCGCTACCAGTCGCTGACGAACTCGCGTTGGCGGGTCATCGCGCCGCACGCGCTCGCCTTCGACGGTGCGCGGTGGCACGTGCGCGCCTGGGCTTGCGACCACAAGGATTTCCGGGACTTCGTCCTGAGCCGGATCGACGAGTTCGGGGGGGCGGAGGCCGCCAGCTACGAGCCCGCCGACGACGTCGAGTGGCACACGACGATCACCTTGAGGGTGCTGCCGCATCCCGGGCTGACGGACGACCAGCGCCGGGCGATCGAGCGCGACTACGGGATGGTCGACGGCGCCAGGGAGGTGGAGGTGCGTCTGTCGATGGCCTTCTACTTCATCAAGCGCCACAACCTGGACCTGATCGACCTGCCGCCGGAGCGGGTCCAGTTGCGCCTGGAAAACCTCGCCGAGGTCGGCCTGCGGGTCGCCGCGGCGAAGGAGGAGACCCGCAGGCGGGTCATCCCGTCCGGCGGCGGCGGTCCCGCAGACGGTTTGAGCCATGCCGCGGACCCGTGGGATTCAAGCCCGGCATGAACCTTCCGAATGCATCATGCACTGGGACGCGTCGATTCCGTGGATCCTGCCAACGCCCCCGGCCCCGGAATATGCTTTCGCGCGCAGAGTTCCGCGCCACTATGCCAAGAGTTTCCTCACGCAAGATTTTTGACTTCAAGCCCTTCCGAGGGTTCGTGATATCGAGCGGGGCGTAGGCTTCGGCTCGACAAAGCGCCATGGTGGCTCGCGCCCGGCTGATCTCGCTGGCGCTGCTGGCCTACTTGCTCACGCCTGTGGAAGGCGAGGCCGCCGGCCGCGCCGACGCGGCCTACGGCGGCTTCTGCATCGTTGCGGCCATCTTCCGGCTCCGCGTCTTCGAGGGCCATCGCCGAGACCGGTGTGACGTAACCCGCGGCTTGGTGTGCCTGCCCGGCGGTACCCTCAACCTGTTCGCTCCGCGCGGTTCGTAGGCCGCCGGGCTGCCGGCCCACAGCGCCGCGGCTGGCGCGACCATGGACAGTCCCCGCCGATGATGCCGGCGCCTGGTCAGCGAGGCGCCCTGGTCGCATGGGGGCCATGGATGGCAGCTCCGGGTGGGCCGCCGGTCAGATTCGTGCGCGCAGAAGCTGCAGAGCGTTGCCCGTCACCGGAACGGTCGCCCCGGTGTCGGCCAGGATCGCCGGCAACAGGCCGGTTATGCCGACGATGGTCGTCACCAGGAAAACCAGCTTCAGGCCGATGGCGATATCCGCCCGGATGTTGCCGAGCGTCTAACGGGCGAGCGCGACCATGCGGGCCACGTCCGCGGCCCGTCCGTGCAGGATCGCGGCATCGGTGGTCTCCTACGCGACGTCCGTGCCGCCACCCATGCGATCCCGACATCGGCGGCCGCCAGCGCCGGGGCGTCGTTGATGTCATCGCCGACCTTCGCCACGACGGCGCCCGCGCCCTGGAGCTCGCGCACGATGCGCAGCTCGTCCTCCGGCAGGAGCTCGGCCCGGGCCCCGATGCCGAGCGCGCTGGCGACGGCCTGGGCCGTGCGGGCATTATCGCCGGTCAGCATGATGGCGCCTGCGCACGCGGCCGCGACGCTGTCAGCTGCATCGACGGCATGAACCTGAAAGATGCTCTTGGCCAGATGGATGCCGACAGTGGTGATCTCCATGGGGATGGCTCCTGCACCTGCGTGGCTGCGGATTCGGTAGCAACCACATCTTGGCACCGACATGCCGTCAGTCGGAGCGGGAGCCATCCACTCCATCTGCTTCCGGGAGGCTGCCGGCTTCATCTGACTTCCGGCACTCGCCGCAAAGCCGAACGACAGGTTTCGCGCGCCCGGCGATCCGCTATGGCGTAGTCTCGCCAAAAGCCGTCGGTCTGCTTCGGAGAGGCCACGCCGGACAAGCGGACCAACCTCTATCGACCCAACACGGTGGTGCGGGTGTCCACCGGAGCATCCCAAAAGCAGCCATCCGCGGGCCACATGGCAACTCCGACGTGGATCAGAGAGCCATCGTAAAGCGCTGAACCGAACGCCGCAGTGACGTTGCGATGGCCCTTCGCTATCAGCGCGCTCAAAGGACGACATTATTCGCCGGGGGGCGGGCGTAGTTTTAAATGAACAACGATCTGCATGGCCTCTCGCGCGAGGAACTTGAGGCAGAGGTCCTGCGCCTTCGGGCGGAGCGAGGCGAGCGGACCGCTCACGGCGCAGAAGCGTTCAGCCGGCGTGACCACTCTCCTGTATCTGATGCCGACGTGCTGTTCTCCGCCGTCGACAAGACCGGCCTGCCGATGATCCTCACGGATCCCAACCAGGACGACGACCCCATCGTCTTCACCAACCGCGCCTTCCTCGACCTCACGGATTACGGGATCGACGAGGTCGTCGGTCGCAACTGCCGGTTCCTCCAGGGTCCGGCCACCGAGCCCAACCACGTCGACGAGATCCGCGCGGCGTTGCGCGACAACCGCGACCTCACCATCGAGATCACCAACCATCGCCGGGACGGCACGCCCTTCGTCAACGCCCTGTTCATCGGACCCGTCTTCGACGGCGAGGGCCGCCTGCGCTACCGCTTCGGCAGCCAGATCGACGTCACCGAGGCGCACCGCAACCGGCGCCGTCTCGCCGAGAGCGAGGCGCGCCAGCGCGCGATCTTCGACAGTGCGAGCGAGATGGCCATCGTCGTCACGGATGCCGCGGGCAAGGTGACCGACTGGAACGTCGGGGCGGAACGCATCCTGGGCTGGAATGCCGAAGAGATGCGCGGGCAGACCATCGAGCGGATCTTCACGCCCGAGGATAGGGCGACGGGTCGAGCCCGGGAAGAGATGGCTCTCGTCCTCGACGAGGGGCATGCCGAGGACATGCGCTGGCATCTGCGCAAGGACGGCGGCCGGTTCTACGCGGTCGGCGACATGACCTCGCTGCGGGGGCTCGACGGGACGCACCAGGGTTTCGTCAAGGCGTTCAGCGACCGCACGCAGGAGCGCAACGCCGCCACGAAGGAACAGGCCGACGCCGAGTTCATGCGCAGCGTCCTGGCGTCGTCCGCCGACTGCATCAAGGTGCTCGACCTCGACGGCGGCCTGACCTTCATGAGCGAGGGCGGCCGGAAGGTGATGGAGGTCAGCGACTTCAATCACATCAAGGGCTGCCCATGGCCGAGCTTCTGGCAGGGCCGGGGGAACGCCGATGCGCTCGCGGCGCTGGCAGCGGCCCGGGACGGGCGGATCGGTCACTTCCAGGGGCGCGCGGACACCTTCCTCGGTAACGCCAAGTGGTGGGACGTCCAGGTGACGCCGATCTTCGGCCCCGACGGGCGGCCGGAGCGGATCCTGTCCGTGTCGCGCGACATCACCGAGCGGCGGTCGTTCGAGGAGCGCCTCGCGACGAGCGAGGCCCATTGGCGCGGCCTGTTCGAGCGCCTGAGCGAAGGCTTCGTCGTCGGTGAGGTCGTGCGCGACACGACCGGGCGCATCACGGATTGGCGCTATGTCGACGTCAACTCCGCCTGGGGCCGTCTCGTCGGCATCGCCCCGGCCGACGTCGTCGGCCGCACGGTCCGCGAGGTGATCCCCGGCGTGGAGGACGCCTGGGTCGACGAGTTCGCCGACGTGGTCGAGACCGGGGAGCCCGTAACGTTCGTCCGGCAGGTCGGCACCCTGGCGCGGTGGTACGAGGGCCGGGCCTTCCCGCTCGGGAGCGGGCGCTTCGGCGTGATCTTCATGGAGGTGACGGAGCGAGTGCAGGCCGATGCCCGGCGCAGCGGCCTCCTGGAGTTCGGGGAGCGGCTGCGGAGCGCCATCGGCACCGACGCGATCGCGATGGCGGCCTCCGCCATCCTCGGGCGTGTGCTCGGAGTCGGTCGGGTGGGCTACGGCACCGTCGGCCCCGACGGCGAGGGCTTCGTGGTCGAGGAGGACTGGACCGCTCCCGACTTCCCGACGCTCGCCGGCCGCTACCGCATGGACGATTACGGCCTCTACGCCGAGGACCTCCGGCAGGGGCGGACGGTCGTCATCGGCGACGTGCGCGAGGACCCGCGAACCGCCGCTTCCGCCGCGACCTTGGAGGCGGTCTCCGCGCGAACGCTGGTCAACGTGCCCATCGTCGAGAAGGGCCGGACGGTGGCGGTGCTGTACGTGAACGACGACCGTCCGCGCTCCTGGGGGGAACCGGAGGTCGCGTTCATCCGCCAGATCGCAGAGCTGACCCGCCAGGCCGTCGAGCGGCGGCGCGCGGAAGAGCGGCAGGACCTGCTGAACCACGAACTCTCCCACCGCCTCAAGAACACGATGGCGATGGTCGTGAGCATCGCGCACCAGACGCTGCGCTCCGTGTCGGAGCGCGGACCGGTCGAGGCTTTCGAGAAGCGCATCCAGGCGCTGGCCTCGGCCCACGACCTGTTGCTGCGCAAGGACTGGACGGCCGCCGACCTGCGAAGCGTCTGCCGGGAGGTTCTGGGCACCGCGGCCGAGGCGCGCCGCTTCACGCTCGATGGCCCCGACGTGGCGCTCGGCCCCAGTGCCGCGCTGTCGGCGTCGCTGCTCCTCCATGAACTGGCGACCAACGCGGCCAAGTACGGCAGCTTGTCCGGCGAGGAGGGCGAGGTCAAGGTGCGGTGGTGGATCGACGGCGATGCGGGAGAGCCGGGGTTGGTGCTGCGGTGGCGCGAGCACGGCGGCCCTCCCGTGGTGGCCCCGACGCGGCGCGGCTTCGGATCGCGCCTGATCCGGACCGGCCTGGTGGGAACGGGCGAGGTCGACGTGACCTATCATACCGAGGGGCTCGTGGCGGCGATGCGTGCGCCGCTGGTCGAGGTGCAGCGTCTATGACAGCGAGACAGCCGGACGGAGCGAACCCGAAGCCGGTCGTGCTGGTGCTCCAGGACGAGCCGATCCTGGCGGGGATCATGAGGGACTTCGTCGAGGAGGCGGGATGCGAGGCCGTCGTTGTCCGCACCGCCGAGGCGGCGGTCCGCACCCTGGAGGGGCGGACGGACATCCGGGTCGTGTTCGCGGACCTCGACGTTCGCGGCTCGACCACGGGGCTGAAGCTGGTGGCGATGATCCGCGACCGGTGGCCGCCCATCGAGCTGGTCCTGACGGGCGCCCTGGCACCGGACCTCGACGCCATCCCGGCGCGGGGCGTGTTCTGCGACAAGCCCTTTCGGGAGAACAAGGTCATCTCCGCCATCCGTGGCTTCGCCGCCTGAGCGCGAAAGCTGCGCCCTCCCGGGGCGTCGCTTCACCCGGGCCTATCGCGGGCCGGTCTCCGACCGTCCCGGTACCGCCCGGAAGGCCTCGGCGACTTGCGCGGCCGAGTAGGGCTTGCGCACGAGGTCGAAGCCGTGCGTGCCCTCCCGGGCCATCACGTCGCTGTAGCCGGACGTGAGGATGATGGGCAGGTCCGGCAGCATCGCCCGGATGCGGTGGGCCATCGCGATGCCGCCCATCCCCGGCATCACCACGTCGGAGAACACCGCGTCGAACCGGTCCGGGTCGCGCTCGATCTCGGAGAGGGCCTCCTCGCCGTTCCTTGCCCAGACCGTGGAATGCCCGAGCTCCTCCAGGATCTGCGTGCAGGTCCGCCCGACATCGAGGTTGTCCTCGACGACGAGGATGCGCAGCGCCCGGCCATCGGACGCCGCCGTTTGCGTGTCCGGTGCCTCGGCGGCGGGGGCGTCGGCTTGGGGCAGGTACAGGGTGAAGGCCGTTTCGCGGCCAGGGACGCTGGCGACGTCGACGTCGCCGCCGGACTGCTTGGCGAAGCCGATGACCTGGCTGAGTCCGAGGCCGGTCCCCTTGCCGATGCCCTTGGTGGTGAAGAACGGCTCGAAGATGTGGGGGAGCGTCGCCGGGGGGATGCCCGTACCCTGGTCGATGACGGAGACCGCGACGAACGGCCCGCGCGTGCCGGCGTGCCCGCGGATCTCGGGCAGGCTCCGCCGGCATTCGAGCCGCAGCGTCAGCGTGCCCTCGCCGTCCATCGCGTCCCGGGCGTTGACCGCCATGTTAATCAGCGCCGTGTCGAACTGGGTCGGGTCGGCGAAGACGTGGCAGGTCGCCGTCGGGACCTCGACGACGACCCGGATGCGGGCCCCGGTGACCGATGACAGCATGTCGGCGGTCGAGGCGATGCGCGCGCCGACGTCGAACGTCTCGGGCATCAACGACTGACGGCGGGCGAAGGCGAGGAGCTGGCCCGTGAGCTTGGCGGCCCGGTCGACGGTGTCGGACACCGCGTCCATGTAGCGCCGCCGCCGCTCCTCCGGCAGGTCGGGCTTGCGCAGCAGGTCCATAGACGAGCGGATGATCGTCAGCAGGTTGTTGAAGTCGTGGGCGACGCCGCCGGTCAACTGCCCGACGGCCTCCATCTTCTGGGCTTGGCGCAGGGCTTCCTCTGCCTTGGCGAGCTGCTCCAGGTCGCGCAGCCGCTGGGTCACGTCGGTCGCGTACTGGAAGGCGCCGATGCGTCGGCCGTCCGCGTCGCGCAGCGGGGTGAAGGCGAGTTCGTAGTAGGGCCGCTTGCGGTCGGGGTCGCCGAACTCCTCGACCAGCGTGAAGGCATCGTCCGTCAGCGCCCGGGACCAGACGGCCCGCGCCTGGGCCTGCTGGTCGGGGGCGTGCGAGAGCAGGCCGATCAGGTCGTCGCCGACCTGGGGCCGGATGCCGTAGATGGCCTCGAACTCGTCGGCGTAGGCCCGGTTGAGGGCGAGCAGCCGGAACTCCGGGTCGAGGGCGCAGACGAGGGCGTCGGTGATCTCGAACACGTCCGCCCAGAGCTTGCGCTGGGCGAGCGCCTCCTCGATGCGACGCTCCAGGTGCGCGTTGAGCTCGCGCAGGTCGCGCTCGGCGAGCTTGCGGTCGTGGATGTCCTCGACGACGCCGTACCAGGAGACGATGGCACCGGTCCCGTCCCGGCGCGGCTGGGCGCGGGCGCGCATCCAGCGGTACTCGCCTGTCGAGCCCATGCGCAGGCGGTAATCGACGTCGACCGTGTCGCCCGAGGCGAGGCAGGCCGTGAAGACCGTGACCGTCGACGGGATGTCTTCGGGATGGACCGCCTTGATCCAGCCGGACCCGTAGGGCTCGCGCGGCCCCTGGCCGGTCAGGGTCAGCCACCGATTCGAGAACGAGGTGACGTTCCCTTCCGGGTCGCAGGTCCAGGGCACCTGCGGGTTCAGCTCGACCGTGTGCCGGTAGTGGTCCTCGCTCTCCCGGAGCGCCGCCTCGCCGACGACGCGGGCGGTCGTCTCCGCGGTGACGCAGAACAGGCCCGCGATCCGACCGTCCTCGTCGAAGGCGGGCGAGTAGGTGAAGGACCACCAACCCCGCTCCGGCCTGCCGTCGCGCGAGAGGTCGAGCGGCATGTCGGTGACGGTTGTGCCCTCGCCGGCCAGCGTCGTGGCGACGAGCGGGCCGATCTCGTCCCAGATGCTGGCCCAGACCTCCCGGAAAGGACGTCCCAGCGCCGTGTCCCCGCGGTAGCCAAGGATCGGCCGGTACGCGTCGTTGAAGAAGCACAGGAGATCGGGCCCCCAAGCGAGAAACATCGCCGTGGGGCACGCGAGCATCTGCGCCAGCGTGCCCTTGAGCGCCGGCGACCAGGTCCCGGGCAGTCCGAGCGAAGTGCTCGACCATTCGCGCTTACGGATCTCGGCGCCGGTGACACCGCCGGAGGGGAGGAACTGGAACGGGTCGATCACGCCGGGTCGGACCCCGCTATCGCGGCGCGGCGGGCATTCCGGCAAGGGCTCGTTCCTCGGCGGCGGAAGTCGCCGCCGGGAGCGGGCGAGCGGAAGATCGATAGGAGTGGCCACATGCGGCGGCTATCGCCCGTGATGGTGGGCCGGGCAATCGGACGGCCTGTCACGCCTTGCCACCAGCAGTTGGTGCAGGTTCGTCGCCTTCTTGACCCCTCCCGCCCTGGTTCGGATCGGGCGGAGGCAGGTGCGGCGGGGGCAACCGACCGGGGCTGGGAGGCGTCGGCAGGCCGATGTCCTCGGTCACCGGCGGGACTTCGCCGGATTCAATGTCGTTTCCCATCGCCTTGCCCTACGCTCGACAGCGAGGGACAACGCGGAAGTATCCGGAAGGTCGCTGGCCCAATCCTAAACCGAGAAGTCGAGACCGGAACGGCAAACGGCCAGACCGTTCGCACCGGAGAGGTCGTCCGTGCTGCCGCCGGCTGCACAACACCTCGCCGGTGCCGCAGCTTGCCTTCCATACGGACAAGGGCATGTGAAGCAGGTGCTTGCTCTGAGACCAGCCCCAGCCCACCGCACGACGCGTGGGACCTGACTCTACCAGCCGCTTCCCGTAGCCGGCCGCAGGATCGCCGAAAGGCAGTCCTAACCGGGCTGACGGCTCAGGTCGTCTCGGAGCTGCAGCGACTTCGTCCGGTACGAGACAGGCTTATCAGCGCCTCAAGCTCCCATGGTCATGACCGAGCCACCGTCGACCCGTAGGAACTCACCGGTGATGAAGCTGGCGTGTTCCGAACAGAGGAACGTGACTGCGGCGGCGACTTCCTCCGCGCGTCCGCGGCGCTTGGCGACGATGCCGGGGCGCTCCTCGTCCAGCGTCACCTGGACCGCCTCGTCGAAGGAGATGCCCTTCTCCCTCGCCTTCTTTTCCATCTGGGCGTCGGTCATCGGCGTGGCGATGAAGGCCGGCCCGACCGCGTTCACGAGTACGCCGTCAGGCCCGTAGGCCTTGGACAGTCCCTTAGCGAGGTTCAGGACGCCCGCTTTGGCCGCGGCATACGGCAGTTCCTCGACGTAGGGCTGCACGGCGTCCTCGGAGGAGAACAGCACGACCCGGCCCCAGCCGGCCTTGCGCATGTGTGGGATGAACGCCCTGGTCGCGCGCACTCCGGCCATGAGATCAGTTTGAATTGCCTCAAGCCAGTCGTCGTCGGTCAATTCGAGGAAGTCCCCCGACGCCCCGGTGATGCCTGCGGCGCAGACGAGGATGGTGGGCTTGTCGTCGAAGGCCATGTTGGCGAAGGCGGCGAGCACGTCGATCCCCTTGGCCGTGCTCAGGTCCGCCTCAACGGCGCGAACCTGGCCCAGCGCCGCCAGTTCGTTGGTCGTCGCCTGCAGCTCGGGACCTTCCTTGTCAGTCAGGACGACGTGGACGCCCTCGCGCAGAAGGTGTTCGGCGGTCGAGCGGCCCATGCCCGACTTGGCCCCCGTCACGACTGCGACCCGTCCGCTGATGCCGAGATCCATCTCTACGGTTCCGTTAATCCTTGGGAGGTCCACCCGGGGGCCCGGCAGGACCGGTAGTTGAGAAGTCCGCCTTTTGACGGGAGTTCCGTTCCCTTGATCCTCCCCGGGGGGAGCACAAGCTTGACGTTTGCGTGCGCCTGGACCGAACGACCACTTCAACTGGTGCAACGACCCCGCGTCGAACCGATGCACCCTGGACGATGCAGGCCTGCAAACCTGCAGGGCGGTGTCCGACTGGGGGAACCTCCTTTACGCTCCACTATTGCCGCCTCGACACAGTGGAGCACAGGCATGGCGACGAGCAGCACCCCGCGTACTCACCAGACCCGCAACAACACCAATTCCAACGCCAAAAGGGTTTCCATCGAGGCGCTGAACGCACGGCTGGCCGACGGCATCGACCTCGCCCTCGCGATCAAGCAGGCCCATTGGAACCTGAAGGGACCGCAGTTCATCGGCATCCACCTGATGCTGGACGGCTTCCGTGCCGAGATCAGCGACCTCAACGACAAGGTAGCGGAGCGGGCGGTTCAGCTCGGCGGTACGGCCCTGGGAACGGCGCAGGTCGTGGCGGGATCGACCAAGCTCCCCGCCTACCCGACCGGCATCTATGCCATCGCTGACCATATCGCCGCGCTGATAGACAGCTATGCCGTGTACGCCAACGCCGTGCGCGAGAACATCGACGAGACCGATGAGGCGGGAGACCCCGACACCGCCGACCTGTTCACGGAAGTGTCCCGCGCCGTCGACAAGCAACTGTGGTTCCTCGAAGCCCACGTCCAGGAGCCGACAGGCCAGATGCGGGACGGCGACGCCCGCAGCTGAGTTGTGTGCCGCCTCTCCGTGACCGACCGAACGGGGGGCGGCTACGGTGCTCATCGACGAGCGATGCGCTCGGCAGGTCGGTCATCCCCGACACCCAAGCCGCGACCTGCCGAGGCTGCGCGGGAGCTGACCCAGCGTTGCCTGCCCCGCGAGCGACGGGCGTCCCTCAGCCATGACCGGGATTCCGCCGACGCCTCGCGGTCGAAGCAGGGCGGCCGCATTACCGCGCAACTCCATGGCGCGGATGCGCTGGCTGCGAACCAGTACGCACAAGGTTGGAACGTGGATGTCCCCGGGCCTGCATACCGCCAGGTCCACCAGGGCTTCGGCATGAAACTCACGCCCGACTGCCTCGTCCAGCAAGCGGCGCATCGAACCGTATTCCCCGTCGTGCATCCCGATCCACGTCGCTTCGCGGTCCAAGTGAGCCGGGCCCGCTGCCGCGGAGATGTCGACGCGACCACGGCTAGTCAATTCAATCACGCTACGACAGGCCTTGCCGCCACCGCTTTGTCACGGCATGGGGCGTCACGCCTATACCGAAGTGGGCGGGCGTCATCTTCCCCGCCAATCTATCGACCAAGGAGAGCTTGCGTGGAGCGAGCCGCGAACCTGACTGCGGACGACTTCCGGGCGCTCGCCGACGCGCTGCCGCAGATGGCCTGGGTCGCCGAGCCGAACGGCGACATCATCTGGTACAATCGGCGCTGGTACGACTACACCGGCACCACCATCGAGCAGATGCGCGGCTGGGGCTGGCGCGACGTCCACCATCCCGACCATGTCGAGCGCGTCGTTGCGCTCATCAGCGAGGCGTTCCGCACCGGCGAGCCGTGGAAGGACACTTTCCCGCTGCGCGGCACCGACGGCGAGTACCGTTGGTTCCTGTCGCTGGCCGCACCCTACCGCGGTCCGGACGGCGCCATCCTGCGCTGGTTCGGCACCAACACCGACATCACCGAGCGCAAGGGCTTGGAGCGCCGCCTCGCCCGTCACGCCATCGACCTGCGCCGCTCGAACGAGGAACTGGAGCAGTTCGCCTACGTCGCCTCCCACGACCTGAAGGCGCCCCTGCGCGGCATCGAGAACCTTGTCGGGTGGATCGAGGAGGACCTGGAAGGCTCGCTGACCGGCGACGTCCAGACAAACATGGAGTTGCTGAAAAGCCGTGTGCGCCGGCTGGACAGCCTGCTTGACGACCTCCTGGCCTACTCACGGGCCGGGCGGGCTGATGCGACGATGGACACGGTGGACACGAAGTCCCTCGTCGATGAGCTCGCCGTGCTGGTAAGCCCTCCAGAAGGCTTCGCCATCACGGCAGATGCGTCCCTCCCGACGTTACAGGCGGCGCGTGCACCGCTGACCCAGGCCTTGCAGAACCTCATCGGCAACGCCATCAAGCACCACGACCGGCCGGCCGAGGGGCACATCCGGGTCGAGGCGAGGCCGGCAGGGGACGTGGTCGAGTTCGTCGTGACAGACGACGGCCCCGGCATTCCCGAACAGTTCCGCGAGCGCGTGTTCGGCATGTTCCAGACGCTCAAGCCCCGCGACGAGGTCGAGGGCAGCGGCATGGGGCTCGCCATCGTGCGCAAGCTGGTAGACCGTCAGGGCGGGAAGGTCTGGCTCGCCGACGGGCCGGACGGGCGCGGGCTGGCGGTGCATTTCACGTGGCCGCTCGACGGCCGGAAGGGACGGGCGGATGGGATCGACGGTTAACATCCTGCTGGTCGACGACGACGAGGTCGACGTGCAGGGGCTGAAGCGGGCGTTCAAAAAGAGCAAGATCGGCAACCCGATCACGGTCGCCCGCGACGGCATCGAGGCCCTGGAGATCCTGCGCGGCCAGAACGGGCGCGAGCGCCTGCCCAAGCCGCACCTGGTCCTGCTCGACCTGAACATGCCGCGCATGAACGGCATCGAGTTCCTGGAGGCGGTGCGCGCCGACGAGGACCTGCGCTCGGCGGTGGTGTTCATGATCACCACGTCGAAGGCCGACGAGGACCGGATGCGTGCCTACGGCCACAACGTCGCCGGCTACATCGTGAAGCGGGACCCGGCCAACACCTTCATGGAGGCGGTGGCGCTGCTGGAGCACTACTGGAAGGTCGTCGAGTTTCCTGCATAGTCGACCCGTGACGAATCCGACCCGCATCCTGCTGATCGACGACGATGCGGTCGACCGTGCGGCCGTGCGCCGGGCGCTGCGCAAGTCCGGGCTCAAGCATACGCTGACCGAGGCGTCGGGTGGCGAGGAAGGCCAGCGCCTCGCCGCCGAGATGGCCTTCGACTGCGTCCTGCTCGACTACCGCCTTCCGGGTATTGATACCTTCGCACTGCTCAAGACCCTGCTCGCGGCGGAAGGCGATGCGCGGGCGGTGCTGATGCTGACCGGCGAGGCCGACCCGGAGCTCGCGACACGGCTGATGCGGGCCGGCGCGCTGGATTACCTCGACAAGGCCGAGGTCACGCCGTCCGGCCTAGCCAGGGCTATCCGCTACGCCGAAGCGAGGCGGGCCTTTCAGGCGGAGCTTGCCGCCGCGCGGCGGGAGGCCGAGGCGAAATCCCTCGAACTCGACACGCTGAACCGGCAGAAGTCCCTCTTGTTCTCGATCATCGCCCACGACCTGCGCAACCCGTTCCAGGCCCTCCTCGGGCTGTCGGAGGTGCTGGGCAAGGCTGTCGCGGCCCGCGACCCCGCCTCCATCGAACGGCGAGCGAAGGGCATCCACGAGGCGGCGACGCAAGCCTACGCCCTGCTGGAAAGCCTGTTCTCCTGGGCGAGCCTGCAGATGGACACGATGGCGGTCACCCTGACCGACGTCGACCTCGACGCCGTGACCAGTGAGGTGGTGCGCGGCGCGGCGGAGGCCGCCTCGGACAAGGGTTTGAAGATCGAGGTTTCCTGTGGCGGGATCATCGTTCGCGCACAGCGGGACATGCTGACCACGGTGTTGCGCAATCTCGTCGGCAATGCCGTCAAGTTCACGCTGCCCGGCGGGACCATTTCCGTCACGGGCCGCCAGGATTGGGACGACGTCGAGATCTCCGTTACGGACACCGGGGTCGGCATGCCGCCAGGCAAGGTCGACGACCTGTTCCGGCTGGACAGGCGGACCACCACGAACGGCACGGCTGGCGAGCGGGGAAGCGGGCTCGGCCTGCTGCTGTGTCGGGACCTGGTCGAGCGACAGGGCGCCGTGCTGACCGTGACGAGCGCCGTCGACCGTGGCACGACCTTCCGGTTCCGTCTGCCTGCACCGCTCATGGCCAGACAGGTCCCCGCCTCCGCCGCATCGACTTCCTGAACTCCTCCAACGCCCCTGGCCTTTCGGAGGTGACGAAACGTCCGTCGCCCCGGGAAAAAGTCGCGCCTCCTTGGACGACTTTGGCTCCACTCGTCAGGTATCGGACTTCTTCGCGCCAGGAAATCCGCTAGTTCGCAACCCGACGACCAGCGCTGCGACCATCCCCCCGTGAACATCCGCCCTTCATCGACGGCAACTTGCTGCTCGAAGCCCTCGATGCCGACGACCGCAACCTGCCGGCTCTGCACGCCGAGCGGCGCGAGGTCGAACGGGGCGACGTCCTGTTCCGTGCCGGCGACGACGTCAGCCACGTCACCTTTCCGGCTCACGGCTGCGTCGTCATCCTGGTTGTGCCGCTCATGGACGGGAAGTCCGTCGAGACCGCCACGGTCGGTCGCGAAGGCGCCATGCGCGGCGTCGTCAGGCATGGATACCTGCCGGCGTTCGGGCAGGCGGTCCAGGTCGGCGGCCCGGTCGTCCGGATCGACGCCGCGCGCCTGTCCGAGGCCAAGCAGGCCTCGAAGGCCATCCGCGACCTGTTCGTGCGCTACGCCGACTGCCTGCTGGCGCAGGTGCTGCAGTCGGTCGCCTGCAACGCCGCCCATACCATCGAGCGACGCTGCCTGCGCTGGCTCCTGACCCGGCAGGACCGCCTCGGCACGCCCGACTTACCGGTGTCCCGTGAGATCCTAGCCGACATGCTCGGGTGCGCCGCGCCTACCTTACGGAAGTGCTCGGGCGCATACATCGGGAGGGTTTGATCGAGATCGGCCACCGGCGCCTGACGCTGCCGGACCGTGCACGCGCGGAAGCCGCGTCCTGCGAGTGCCATGCCGCCGTCCGACATCACCGCATCACCATCGAGACCGCCAACCGTTGGATCGACGAGGCCGGCGGCCGCCAGCACGACCTCGCGCCCGGCCAGTACCTGGGCGTCTGCGTGACCGACACCGGCACCGGCATGGCCCCGGACCTGATCGGCAAGGTGTTCGAGCCGTTCTTCACGACGAAGCCCACCGGCGAGGGCACGGGCCTCGGCCTGTCCATGGTCTACGGCTTCGCCAAGCAGTCCGGCGGGCAGGTGCGCATCTACTCCGAGGTCGGCGAGGGCTCGACCGTCTGCCTGTACCTGCCGCGGCACTACGGCGAGGCCGACGAGGACGAGGTCGTGCGCAGGCTCGCCGAGGTGGAACAGGCGGGCCAGGGCGAGACGGTGCTCATCGTCGACGACGAGCCCTCGGTGCGGATGCTGGTTACCGAGGTGCTGGAGGATCTCGGCTATACCGCCATCGAGGCGGCCGACAGCGTCGCCGGCCTCAAGGTGCTGCAGTCGGACGTGCGCATCGACCTGCTGGTCACCGACGTCGGTCTGCCAGGGGGTATGAACGGGCGCCAGATGGCCGATGCCGGCTGCGAGCGTCGCCCAGATCTCAAGGTGCTGTTCATCACCGGCTACGCAAAAAAATGCCATGCTCGGGAACGGTTACCTGCGCCCCGGTATGCAGGTCCTGACCAAGCCGTCCGTGCTGGAAACCCTTGCCACCCGCATCAAGGATCTCATCGCCGAGAGTTAGTCTCCCGCGCATGCGCCGACCCCTGATCGCCGCAGCGGGTCAGATTCCCGCGTACCAAGCGTAGCCCTGGTCTTCCCAGTATCCGCCCTTGCCCTCGCCGATGTCGGCGAAGCTCTCCACCACCTCGATGCGCATCACGTACTTGGCTTGCTTGTAGCCGAGGTTGCGTTCGAGGCGCAGCCGCAGGGGAGCGCCGTTCGCCACGGGCAGGGTCTTCCCGTTCAGCTCGTAGGCGAGGATGGTCTGGGGATGGAAGGCGTCCACGAGGTCGATGCTCTCGTAGTAGCGAATGGGCGCGTCGTTGCCAGTGGAGCTTCCCTCGGCGGCCTGCTGGCCTCCGGAATCCCGCTTGTCCTCACCCCCGCCCGATTGCTTCGTCATCGCGGGGTTGGCGTTGCCGCCGGACGAGGCGTCCTCCGTCCCGTCACCCTCGGCGCCATCGTCCTCGCCCTGGTCCATCGTGTCGGCGCAACGGAACACGACGTAGCGCGCCTGCGGTTTCAGCCGTGCCCGGTCCAGGATCTCGGACAGTGGCACGCCGGTCCACTTGCCGATGCAGCTCCATCCCTCAACGCAGTCATGCCGGGTGATCTGCGTCCGGGAAGGGAGCTTGCGCAACTCGGCCAGGGAAAGCTTCAGCGGGGTCTCGACGAGGCCGCACACCTCCAGCCGGTAGTCCGCGAACTTGCGCCGCTCCAGCGCCTTGTAGGCCCGGTCCGGCGGATCCTCGGTGCCGTTCGGCTTGAACCACGGCGAGATGTCGGCCTCGGCGTACTCGGGCGCGAGCGTTCGCTCCGTGAGGAGCAGCCGCTGCACGAACAGGTTCGCGTCCTCGCCGGCCTTGAGCGTGCGCCGGAACCAGTCGGCCTCGCCGAGGCGGTCGCAGCCTCCGAGCATCGCTGCTCCGGCCGCGGCGGTGGCGCCGAGCAGGAGGGAGCGTCGGCTGGGCTTCCGGGTCATGCCCGGTCTCCCGCGCGGTCCGCCGATGCGGGCTCGACCTTGCGCTCAATCACGAACCAGCCGGTGAGCATGCCGCGCATGTTGTTCCAGAACCCCGAGAGCACGACCAAGGCAACGTGGACGACCACGAACAGAACCAGCAGGGCCGCCACGACGAAATGGACCGTGCGGGCCGACTGCCGCCCGTCGAACAGGGTCAGGAGGAACGGGAACGCCGCGTCCATGGCTGGAGACATCGCCAGCCCGGCCAGAACCTGCATCGGCAAGAGCACGAACAGCACGATGGCGTAGGTTAGCTTCTGGATGACGTTGTAGCGCTTGGCCTCGTCGCCTTGCGGGAAACGCAGGGTCACGTGCTCCCACACCGAGGCGGCGAAATGCCGGACCTGGTCGCGCTGCGGGACGACGCGAAAGCGAAGCTGGCCGCTCAGCAGCCCGTACAGGAGGTACAGGGCGCCGTTCAGGACGAAGGCCCAGGCGAAGAAGAGGTGCCAGGAGCGCCCTCCCGTGAGGTCCTGATCGCTGGGAAGCGTCAGCCAGGAGGGGAAGCCGCGGTCGGCCGGCTCGCCGTCAGCGCCGGGCGAGGAGCCTAGCCAGCCGGTGGTGTCGAGGCTGTGGCCTAGCAAGGTCGTGACGCCCTTGGGCGGGTCGTCGTCAGTCGAGGTCATCGACAGCAGCGGGTGATCGAAGGTCGAGACCTTGCCCCAGTACAGGGCCGGGTGGGCGTTGAAGATCTGCAGGCCGCTCATCAGCAAGACGAGCAGGCACAGGGCGTTGACCCAGTGGGTGATCCGGATGACGGCGGGGTGCCTGAACATCCAGCGCCGATGCTCGACCTCTCCGGTGTCGGGGGCGGAGCGCGTCAGGTAGGTGCGGGGCACAAGGGCGGCTCGTCCTGAGGACCGAGGGGCGCGGCGACCGGACCGAGGGTCGGGCCGCCGCGTTCGGGATGGCCGCTTACATGCGGTTCATCATCATCTTCCGCTTCATCATCCGGCGCTTCATCATCTTCTTATGCATCATGCGCTTCTTCATCATCATGCGCTCGCTGTGCGTCATGCGGACCTGCGTGATGCCTGCCGGGCCGGCCTGAAGGCCGTTCGGGCCCATCGGGGCGGCCGAGGCGGCGCCAGTTCCAAGCGCGAGGCTTCCGAGGACCGAGGCGGTGAGCGCGAGGGTGGTGATCTTCATTCGGTATCTCCTTTACAGGGTAGAATTTCCCTTTCGCACAGTGGAGCAAGAAGGGAAATACGTCACAAGTTCCTGATTTATCGAATTAATTTCTTTGATTAGTGGCCTATGGGCGCAACTCTCCGGGCGCCGGGGCGAGGCGCCGCGCCACGCCCCAACCGGGCGTACCCCGACCTGTACGGAGGCTCGCCGCGGAAGGTTTCAGGGGGCGGGAATAATCTGGTCCCGGGCATGAATGGGGTTGTTGGCATTTTACACCCTATTGGCATCACGGACGGGAGCGGACCGGAAGCCGAGCAGCTTGACCTGCGCTGGCCTGTTACTGAATGGAGCGGACTAACCTTCCTTCTGTTGCCTCGCCACCGACAAGGGGACGGCTTCCTCCCCGGCCGGATCTGGGGGATTCGGGCAACCGCGGCACCAAGAAGGCGCGACCGCGAACGTCGCGTGGGCCGGTGCGTTCTCCCAAGGCCAGGCTGCGGACGGGAATAGAGTTGGCACAGGTTCCTCGACGAGCGGACAACACGGCTGCGGCGGGTCCCGCGGCAAGGGCAAGGGCCATGTCCCGGGCGCTCGCCTACTTTGGCATCGCGGTCTCGATCACTGTCGCCTCGGGCTGGGCGTTCCGATTGCCTCTCCTGACGACGATCCTACCGGGCGAGGCGCCGATGGTGGCGCTGACCGCCCTCGCGGTGCTGATCCTGTCGGTCTCGTTGCTGCTCTCGGCCCAGCCCGAGGGGCGAGAGGTCGACAGGTCTGTGGGCCGCTGGCTCGCCGTCGTCGCCGTCGCGGTGGCCGCCGGCGGAGGCATCCAGTACGCCAGTCCGCACGGTTTCCGGCTCGACGACTGGCTGCAGCGGCTCGTGTCAGGCCCGCTCGGGCCGGACAACGGGATGTCGCTCGCGACCGTGGCCTGCGTCCTGGGGGCCGCGGCCGGTATCATCCTCGGCGACGCGCGAGGCCGGACATTCACCCGCCTCGGCGTGGCGACGGCTGCCTTCGCCTTCGTCGCCGCCGCCGTCGGCGGCCTGGGCTACGTCTACGGGGTCGGCGCCCTCCATCAGGGCGGCCCGTTCTCGCGCATGTCGCTGCTCAGCGCCCTGGCCCTGGGCCTGCTGTCGGCCGGGGTGTTGCTCTCCAGGCCGCACGGGCCGTGGGTCGCGACCGTACTCCGCGGCGGCGAGGTCGCGCGTGTCCTCCTGCCGGCCGTCGTGGTCGCACCGCTGCTGCTCGGGGCGCTGGAGATCTACGCCGTCCGTTCGAACCTGCTGGAGCCCGAGACCGGGACCGCTCTCCTCGTCACGGTGCTCGCGATCTGCCTCGCCGCGCTCGCCCTCCGCCTCGCGCGTGACGTCGAGCGGCGCATCGTCGGAGAGAGACGGCTCAGGGATGCTCTCCAGGCCATGAACGAGGCGCTTGAACGGCGGGTGGAGGAGCGGACCCGCGACCTCGCCCAGGCGCAGGACGCCCTGATCCAGGCCCAGAAGATGGAGGCCATCGGGCAGCTTACCGGCGGCGTGGCCCACGACTTCAACAACCTCCTGACCATCATCCGGTCGTCGGTCGAGTTCCTCCGCCGGCCGAACCTGCCGGAGGAACGGCGTGTTCGGTACATGGACGCCGTGTCCGACACCGTGGACCGGGCGGCGAAGCTCACCGGGCAGCTCCTCGCCTTCGCCCGGCGGCAGCCGCTGAGGCCCGAGACCTTCGACGTCGGCTCCCGCCTCGTCGGTCTGGCCACGATGCTGGACACCCTGACGGGGGCCCGCATCCGCGTCGTGACGACCAAGCCCGAGTGCCCCTGCTTCGTGCACGCCGACGCCAGCCAGTTCGACACCGCCATCGTCAACCTCGCAGTGAACGCCCGCGACGCGATGGACGGCGAGGGCACGCTGACCCTCACCCTGTCCTGCGGCAGGGAGAAGCCGGCGATCCGCGGCCACGCTGGCCTGTCGACGCCGTTCGTAACGCTCGGCGTCGGCGATACCGGCGCGGGAATCGCGGCGGAGAACGTGGCCCGCATCTTCGAGCCGTTCTTCACCACCAAGGAGGTCGGCAAGGGCACGGGCCTCGGCCTCTCCCAGGTCATCGGCTTCGCGAAGCAGTCCGGCGGCGACGTCGACGTCGCGAGCGTCGTCGGTCATGGGACCACGTTCACGCTGTACCTGCCGCAGGGCCAAGAGGCGGTCATGGACGTCGTCGAGGACGCCGTCCATGACGACGCACAGGCCGACGACGAGGCCCGGTGTATCCTGGTGGTCGAGGACAACGTGGAGATCGGGCGCTTCTGCACGCAGATCCTGCACGACCTGGGTTACGGCGCGATCCTGACGGAGACCGCGGAGGCGGCGCTCGCGGAGATCGAGGCGGTGCCGTCCCGCTACGACGCGGTGTTCTCGGACGTCGTCATGCCGGGAATGGGCGGCTTCGAGCTGGCGAAGCGGCTGCGGGAGACTCACCCCGGCCTGCCGGTGGTCCTGACGTCCGGCTACAGCCACGTGCTGGCGCAGGACGACGCCCACGGCTTCGACTTGGTGCGGAAGCCCTATTCCGCCGCCCAGGTCGACGGTGCCCTACGTTCGGCGACGCGCCGTCGACGACGCGCGCGCGCACTCGGCATCCATGCGGGAGATGAGCTCATGACCACCTCGAAGCCTCGCCTCGTCGGGCTGAACCACGTCGCGCTTGAGGTCGGAGATATCGGGGAGTCACTCGGGTTCTACCGGGCCGTGTTCTCGTTCGAGCTCCGGGGCACCCATGAGGATGAGGCAGGCCGCACGGTCATGGCCTTCCTCGACATGGGCGACCAGTTCCTCGTCCTGTCGGCCGGGCGGGAACAGCCGGCCGACACGGAGCGGCATTTCGGACTCGTCGTCGATGATCGGACCGGCGTCATGGAACTCGCCGAGAAAGCGGGTGCGAAGGTCCTGGACCGCCCATTCAACTTCCTCGACCCCTGGGGCAACCGCCTGGAGATCGTCGCCTACCCGGATGTCCAGTTTACGAAGGCGGGCGAGATTCTCGGAGGCATGGGCCTGAATCTCGGGAAAGGCGATGAGGCGTTGGGGGAGTTGCGGCGCAAGCTGTCTTCGCCTCCGGCACGCGCCGAAGATTGAAGGCGTGTTTTTCGGGAAAGGCGGGCATCGGATCACCCGCATAAGCGATGGACGGTCGCAGGTCTCCTGGCGCGAACTACAAGAACGATGGCCCCATCCACATACGGAAAATGGCGACCGAGGGGCTGTCAGTCGCCCCTTTCGTTTCCATCCTGACGATTTGGCCTCGAACCTCCGATGACTCCGCAATGCCTCAGTAACCGTAGCCGTAGGCCCGGCAACCGTACCTATAGTTCGGCGCGTAGCCATCACCGGCGTATGAATTTGCGTCATCGACACGCGAAGCCGGTCACCGCCTCCTCGCGAGTATCCGGTCCGCCGTACGCAACGCGACCGCTTGGATCGTGAGCGAGGGATTGACCCCCCCAACCGTCGGGAAGACCGAACCGTCGCAGACGTACAGGTTCGGGATGTCCCAGGACCGGCAATCGGCATCGACCACGGAGGTCCGCGGGCCGGACCCCATCCGGGCGGTGCCGTTCAGGTGGCAGGTGTCATCACCCTGGTCCCAGACCTCGCGCCCGCCCGCGGCCGATAGGGCCTCGCGCATGAACTTGAGCGCGTGCCGGTTCAACGCCTTGTCGTTGTCGCACCAGGAGTAGGTGATGCGCGCCACCGGCAGCCCGTACTGATCCTTCACGTCCGCGAGGGTCACCCGGTTGCGCTCCTGCGGCATGTACTCGGAGACGACCTTGAGCCCGGCGACGTGGTTGTAGCGCTGCATCTCCGAGACGAGCGCCTCCCCCCACAGGCCGTGCGCCGAGGCCTGTGTGTTTGCCCAGAGCTGCGGCAGCGGCCCCTGGCTCATGTAGGAATAGCCACCGAAGAAGTCCTTTACGAAGGGGCCGTGACCCTTGTCGTCGTAGTTCCAGTGCTCGCTGATCGCCAGAGATGGCGGGCCCTTGTAGCTACGGATCTCCTCGTCGAAGACGCCCCAGACCGCTTGGTTGCCCTGGACCATCAGGTTCTTGCCGACGAGGCCCGAGGAGTTGGCGAGGCCGTCCGGGAACTCCTGGTTCGCCGAGTTCAAGAGGAGCCGCGGCGTCTCGATGGCGTAGCCCGCCACCACGACGTTCTTCGCGCGTTGAAACCGCCACTTCCCCTCGCGGAAGTAGTGGACGCCGGTGGCGCGCCCATTCCTCGTCTCGATCCGCCCGACCATGGCGAGGTCGCGGATCTCGGCGCCCGCCTTCAGGGCGCGCGGCAGGTAGCTCACGAGCACGCTCTGCTTGGCGTTGGTCGAGCAGCCCAGCGTGCAGAAACCCCGGTAGACGCAAGGCGGTGCGTCGCCGTGCGGCGCCGAGACCGTAGCGAGCGGCGTCGGCGTCCAGTTGATGCCCATCGCCTCCGCGCCCCGGGCCAGCACCTTGGCGGCGGCGTTGATCTCGTGCGCACGGCGGTGATAGCGGCGACGGTGCGGTCCCCATGGGTAGGAGACCGGGCCGGAGATCTTCAGGTCGTCCTCGACCTGATCGTAGTAGCGCCACATCTCCCGCCAATCGAGCGGCCAGTCGGCGCCGTAGCCCATCAGGGTGCGGGTCTTGAACCATTCCGGTCGGAAACGCAGGGCGACCATGGCGTAGTGTACGGTCGAGCCACCCACCGCCTTGCCGGAATTGTTCGAGCCCATCTGCAGCGGGTTCTCGCCGTCGACGATGCGCTCGTCCGTCCAGTAGAGCTTGGACTGATGGCTCTCGTCCGAGGCGAAATCCTCCAGCGGCCGGAAATACGGTCCGGCGTCGAAGGCCACCACCGACACGCCACCCTCCGCGAGCCGGCAGGCCAGGGTGCCGCCGCCCGCGCCGGTGCCGACGATGGCGAAGTCGACCTCCTCCTCGTCCCGGTGCTGGCGCATCGGCACCCATTCGCCGATCCGCATGACGTTGGGCGCGCGGCCGTCGCGGGCGCGGGGATGGTGCTCCGGGTCGTCGCCGGGCGTGGCGTGCTTGGGGTTGTCGGCGGCGTTGCCGAGGCCGGGGATGCGCATGGACGGAGGTATCCTTATCGACCGACCCGAAGGTTCTCTTGGTAGGCCTCGTCCTCGCGGCCGGGCTTGGCCTCGGCGGCCTCCCAGGGGTCGCGGCGGTCGAAATCCATGCGCACGTAGCCGCGCGGGCTCGCCGGGCCGCCCCAGCCGATCTCGTTCCAGGCCGTGGGGTGGGCGTAGTACGCCTTGACCACATCGGCGAGGACGCGCTGGTGGAAGAACAGCTTCGAGGGCATGCCCTCCCAGACCGCACCGGTCAGGTCACCCTTTTCAGCAAGCTTCAGAAGCTCGTCCTGCGCCCAGGCGCCGAGTTCGTGGAAGCGTGCCCCGAACCGTGCCCGTGCCTCGGCATCGAGGGCGCGCAGTCCCAGGCGCCATGCCTCGCGCTCCCCGGGCATTTCGGCGTTGCGGTAGCCGTCGCGGGTATCGGTCGCGAGCTTGTGGTCCACGAGGGCGGCCACCGGAACCGGATCCCCCCGGTCGGCGGGTTGCGGGACGATCCGCTCGGCCAGCGACTTCATCGTCGACCATTCGGCCTCGTCGAAGAAGCGGCGCGTCTCAGGTCCGATGGCGAGCCGTTCCTCCAAAACCTCGCGGGTCTTGGCGTTCCAGGACGGGCCGTCGCGCTTCGCGAGCACGTCGTAGCCCGGATAAAGGTCCAGTCTCGGACGCATGATGATCTTTCGGGTCAGAAGCGGAAGCGGCTGCGTTCGATGAGTTCGAGGGCCGCGAGCCCCCCGAGCGCCACCCCCGAGAAGGAGGGCGGGGCCGGCAGAGGCGGCCCGTCGATGAGGTTCTGGCGCCAGTTGGACCAGCCGCCCATCATCCGGGCGACGCCGTAGCCGTGGAACGCGACGCCACCGACGCCCATCGCCGAGACCGCCCACATCCCCCACTTGGCGCCCGATTGACTCGCTCCCTCCGGTTTGGTCGCGGCGCGGACGAGAAGGGCGGCGGCAAGCGGCGGCAGGGTGACGGGAACGAACATCGCCGGGTTCTGGAAAGCACCCCGGAAGTGAAGCAGCCCGGCCTCCAGGGTCGTGCCGGCGAGCATGCCCGCCGTGGCGACTGCAAGGGAGCGCCCCGCCGGCAAGCCACCGAGCCGCGGCTCGTCGGGGTCGGCGTCGCGCACGCGCTCGGCGATGACCCCGAGGACGCCGGCCAGCGTCAGAGCCATCGGCGCGCCGATGGGGGCGGAATAGAACAGGTTCTGGAAGGAATACCCACCCTCGCGCTTGCCGACGTTGTAGGCGTGGAAGCCGAAGCCGATCAGCCCTGTCAGGCCGGCGAGCGCCTGCACCCCGTGCCGGACGCGGGAGCTGCCGGGGTCGGTGTCGCCGGCCCCGTGCAGGGACGCCGCCAGGATGACGCTGGACACGACGATGGGCGTGTACATCGCCCGGTTGAAGAACTGGCCGCGGTAGTGCTCCAGGCCGGAATCGAACAGTACCGAGGCGGCGAGCATCGTCGAGGCGTGGTTCAGGCGCTGTGCCGCGCTCGCGGTGACCTCGCGCCCCCGCGGGCTGTAGCTGCGGCCGCCGGCGGCGTGACCTAGGGGCTTGGAACGCCCGGCGGCGAACCAGGTCAACAAACCGGCCCCCGCCGCCACCGCGGCGAGGACCACCACCGGGTGGACGGCCGCCTCAACTCTCACAGGTGCGACGCGCCGCTTCATGCCTGGCGCATGTTGACGTTTCGGCGGGGGTGGGCCGCGATCAGACGGCATAGGCATCGGCATCCCGGGTCTTGAGGGTGAGGCCGTGTCCCGGCCGGGTCAGATCGGGGGTGATCACGCTATCGCGCGGTGCGGGCGCCCCGTCGAACAGCATCCGCTCGATGCGGACGTGGTCGTGGAACCATTCGAGGTGTCGGAAGCGGGGAGCCGCAACCGCCACCGGGAGGTGCAAGGCGGGGGCGCAGTGGCCGGACAGATCGATATGCGCCGCCTCGCACAGGGCCGCGATCTTCAGAAACCCGCTGTAGCCGCCGCAGCGGGTCACGTCCGCCTGGGCCACGTCGACTGCCCCTACGTCGAGCAGTCCACGCAAATCGTTCAAGGTGTAGATGTACTCGCCCGCGGCGACTTCGATGCCGGCAGGCGTAGAGGCACGGACGGAAGCCATACCTGCGGGATCGTCACTGGACACGGGTTCCTCGAACCACGCCACGTCGTAGCGGTGTGCTTCGTGCGCAAGGGCGACGGCGCGCTTCGGGGTGAAGGCGCCATTGGCGTCGATGAACAGACGTGCATTGCCGATGGCTGCCTTCGCCACCGCCATGCGCGCCGGGTCGTGCTCGGGAGCGCTGCCGACCTTCATCTTCACCGCCCGGCAGCCGTCTCGCTCGACCCACCCGGCAAGCTGCTCGCGCAACTGCCGGTCGCCGTAGCTCGTGAAGCCGCCGCTGCCGTAGATCTCCGCGTGTTCCCGCGCCTGCCCGAACAGGCTCGCCAGGGATACGTCGAGGAGGCGTGCCTTGAGGTCCCACAAGGCGGTGTCCAATGCCGAGATCGCCGTGGCGGCCAGCCCGGAGCGCCCGAGGTTCCGCACGGCGCCCCACAGCACGGCATTGGCCCGCGGGATGTCGAAGGCGGACAACCCGGTAAGACGCGATGCGAGCGTGCCTACAATCAAGCGCGCGACACTGGCGTCGGTGTAGCTGTAGCCGAGGCCGGTCTCGCCCCCGGCCTCGACATGGACGACAACGAGCGTCGTCCTGTCCCAGCTGAACGTCCCGTCCGCCTCCGGCGCGTCGGTGGGAACGGTGTAGGCTCGCGCCCGCACCGTTCCGATCCTCGGATCGTCATGCATGCCGTAGAAGCCGTCCTACTTGCTGCCCGGTAGGACGGAACTCAGCACCTGTCGGGCGGTGTCGACAAGGAGATGACGCTCCTTCGGGTCGCCCTTGCCGAGCATCGACATGAAGTTCTGCACCTGCTGGAGCGTGAAGAACGGCGGCAGCGGCGGCACCTCGGGGTCGGTCTTTACCTCCAGCACCACCGGCACGGGGCTCGCCAGCGCCTCGTCCCAGGCCGCCCCCATGCGCTGGGGATCATCGACGTAGATGCCCTTCAGGCCGATCAGCTCGGCGAACTTGTGATAGGGCACGTTCGGGATAGTCTGGCTCGCCTCGAACTTCGGGTTGCCCTCCATCACCCGCTGCTCCCAGGTCACCTGGTTCAGGTCCTCGTTGTTGAACACGCAGCAAATCCAGGTCTTGTTCGACCAGCGATGCATGTACTTTGAGACCGTGATCAGTTCGGCCATGTTGTTCATCTGCATGGCGCCGTCGCCGACCAGCGCGATCACCGGCCGGTCGGGATGGGCTACCTTGGCGGCGATGGCGTAGGGGACCGCCGCGCCCATGGAAGCGAGGCCGCCCGACAGCGAGCACATCTGGCCGCGGCGCATCTTCAGGTCGCGGGCGAACCAGTTGGCGCAGGACCCGGAATCCGAAGTGATGATCGCCCGCTCGGGCATGCGCGGCGAGAGTTCCCAGGTGACGCGCTGCGGGTTGACCGGGCTGGCCTTGGCCATCGCCCGGTCCTCGGCCTCCTTCCACCAGGAGACCATCCCCTTCTCGATGCCGGTGCGCCAGGAGCCACCCTCCTTCTTCTGCTCCAGCAGCGGCAGCAGGGCACGCAGGGTCTCGGCGGACTCGCCGCAGAGCGGCACCTCCATCGGGTACCGCAGCGACAGCATCTCCGGTGAGATGTCGATCTGCACACCGCGGGCCTGCCCCTCCTTCGGGAGGAACTCGGCCCAGGGAAAGCCGGAACCGATCATCAGGAGGGTGTCGCAGTCCTCCATCATGTCCGAGGACGGCTTGGACCCGAGCAATCCGATGGTGCCGGTCACGAACGGCAGGTCGTCCGGCAGCGCCGCCTTGCCGAGCAGCGCCTTGGCGACGCCGGCCTGAAGCTTATTGGCGACGGCGATGACCTCGTCGGTGGCGTGCAAGGCGCCCGCACCGACCAGGATCGCGACCTTCTTGCCGGCGTTCAACACGTCGGCGGCGCGGCGCAGATCGGCGTCGAAGGGCACGACCTTCGGGGCGGTGTAGCCCACCCCGGAGAAGGTGTTGCCGTGCTTGCGTACCGGCTCCTCGTAGGGAACGTCCTGCAGGTCGTTCGGTAGAATGATGGCCGAGACCTTCCGTTCGGCCTTAGCGATCCGCATGGCGCGGTCGACGATGTGGCGGACCTGCGCGGGCGAGGACGCCTGCTGCACGTAGGCCGAGACGTCCTTGAAGACGCTCGTGAGGTCGAATTCCTGCTGGTAGTGGGCGCCATTGACGTTGCGCGCCTGCTGCCCGCAGATGGCGAGAAGCGGCACGTGGTCGAGATGGGCGTCGTACATCCCGGTGAGCAGGTGCGTCGCGCCGGGACCGGAGGTCGCCATGCAGACGCCGACCTCGCCGGTGAACTTGGCGTAGGCCGCGGCCATGAACGCCGCCATCTCCTCGTGGCGGACCTGGATGAACTCGAACGGCAGGTCGTTGCGCTGGAGGGCGCCGAGCAGGCCGTTGATGCCGTCGCCGGGATAGCCGAAGATCTTCTTCACCCCCCACTCGGCCAGGCGCTTCCAGAAAAAGTCGGCGACGGCTTCGGCCATGGCGGATCCTCGGAATAGGTATTGGTGCCGCCCGCTGGGCGAACGTGGTCGGGGGCGGCATGGGATGAAGCCTGCGTGTACCGGCACACGGCTTCCTTAGTCCGAGGCCAACCTCGCGTGGGAACCCAGGTTCCTAGGAGTTTCCGGAGCGTTCTGACGATGCCGTGATTTCACCCCGATCTACTGGGCGGCGAGGTCCAGGGCGTACAGGTGCTGTTTGGACGTGATGAACAGCCGTTGCTGCTCCGGGGAGAAGCAGAGATTGGAGCACACCTGAGGCGTGGGAATCAGTCCGAGCCGGTGCCCCTCCGCGGAGAGGACTTGAACCCCTGCCTCCGAGCTCGTCCAGATCCAGCCGCGATGGTCCACGCGGAACCCGTCCGGCACGCCGGGCTCGACCTCGGCAAAGACCCGCGGTTCGCCCAGGGTTCGGTCATCCACGACCGCGTAGGCGTGGATCGTGTGCCCGTCACCGCCCTCGGTCCGTGAAGTGTCGCTGACGTACAGGGTGTGCCCGTCCGGCGAGAAGGCCAGCCCGTTCGGTTGGCCGAGGTCGGCCATGCGCCTGACGGAGCCGTCCGCCGGGTCAAATCTGTAGACGCTGTGATGGCCCAGGTCGGACGCGGCCAACACCCCCTGCCTGGGTAGCCGTAGCCCATAGGCTGGATCGGTGAACCAGAGGGCGCCGTCGGCGGCGCAGACCACGTCGTTCGGAGCGTTGAACCGGCGGCCCTCGTAGGTCTCGACCAGGGCCTCGTAGTGTCCGTCCGGGGATGTGCGTGACAGGCGGCGGTTGCCGTGCTCGCAGTGGATGAGGTTGCCGTCCCGGTCGACCGTGTTGCCATTGATGAACGGGGTTGCGTCGATGACGACCCGCACGCAGCCGTCGGCGTGCCAGCCAAGCACCCGGCGCCCCTCGACATCGGACCAGACCAATATGTCCCGCGCGGGCCACCAGGTCGGCCCCTCGCTGAAGACGGCCTGATCGTAGAGCGAGACGAGACGGGCGTGGTAGGGCACTACCTCGGTGAAGCGCGGGTCGGACGCCCGGGGTGGATCGACGTGGTGGACGGGCTCGGGCGGACCGGGTCGCCGCAGCAGATTCGACGCGGGTTCAGCGTTCATGATCCCTCCCTGATCGAAGTTTTAGGGCACCTCAGTGGGTGCATGTCTCGAACGGTTAATCCCTCCGGGTTGATGTCGTTCTCCCGCCACCCCCGGCTGACTTGTCGGGTACGACCTAAAGAATGCGGGATCGTCGAAGATCATGAATCAAGAAAAACGCCGATCTTTTCGATGACGACTGCAGCCGGCACCTTGGGGCTAGGTTACTGTCGGCGCACGTCCCGAAGGTCGAACGCAATCGCGAACCTCGTCTTCAGGGCGGCATGGAGACCATTTTAGAAATGGGTGCCCAGCTAAACGCAAGCCCGACCGTGGAATATCGTTCCGTAGCGTCGCCTCATGCGAATGGCCGATCGCAGCTGGTAGCGTCCACTTACGGGATATTGTCAGAACCATCTGAATGACCGGGATGGGCGCGAAGACGAATGTCCGGTGTTGCGCGCTCCAGCGGTACGGCGTGACAAAGTGGGGCCGAAAGCGACTGGTCCGCTTCGGAGAACTCCCGCGGGAAAAGCGGACAGCCTCCTATCGACCCAACTGCGCCGTAGAAGCAGTCCGACGTCGTTCTCGAAAGCAGACATCGAAACTGGGCTCGCGCCGCCAAGGTACTCTTATGAGTGTTCGCCTTCCGAACTAGCGCCCCCCACTCGATCAATCCACAGTCTGCATCTGGACGACACTGCCGAGTTCACCGGGCTTGCCCGAGACCACCACGAGGTAGCGCCGGCTAGCGCCGGCATCCGTGCGGGTGACCTGTCGGATCGGGCCGATCGCGTTGACGATGGCCGCGCCGGCCGGGTTGGTCATGAAGGCGGCGAGCGGCTCCAGGCCGGTCGCTCCCTTCGGATTGGCGGCGAGCGCCAGCACGAAGGGCATTTTCGCGGGCAGTCCTGTGACCGCGGCCTGTAGCGTTTGCAGCACGCCTTGGTCGAACAGGGTGACCTGCGTCGCCGGCTTGTCATCGGAACCGGTGAGCGTCAGCGCGCTGGTCTTGCCGGCAGCACCCAGCGGCTGGAGGTTCTGCTTTCCGTCGCCCTCCGGCACGGCGTTCGGGACGTAGGCGACGCCCTGCGGACCCTGCCCGATCGGCACCTCAGCGATCACCGTGTTCGACGCCGTGTCGATCACCGCCGCCATGTCGGCGTTCTCCAGGCCGACATAGACGCGGCTGCCGTCGCCCGAGGGCCAGAGCCCGTGCGGCAGGGCGCCGGTCGCGATGGTGGCGACCTGAGAGAAGTCGTCGGTGCGGAACACCTTGAGCTGGTTCAGGCCGCCGATCGTCACGTAGGCGAACTGGCCGGCCTTGGTCGAGACGATGTTGACGTGGTTGGTGATCGGCCCGGTCTCGATCGTCTTCAGCGGCGCGAAGGGCGGACGCGCCGAAAACACTTGGGTGCGGCCGACATCCTTAAGGGTGAACCACACCTGCTTGCCGTCCGGCGTCGCGGCGATGTCGGGGCAGAACGGGCTCTCTTGCTTCACGCGGCCGACGATGGTGTGGGTCTTGGTGTCGATGACGACGGTCTCGGGGCTGAAGCTGGAGCAGACGTAGCCGTAGGCGCCGTCCGGCGAGAAGATCGTCATGCCGGGCCCGTTCGGTACGGTGATCCGGCGGGTCTCCTTGGCGGTGGCGGCATCGAGCACCGCGATATGGTCCTCGCCGCGCACGCTCACCCAAACCTCTCGGCCGTCCGGCGTGAAGAAGGCTTCGTGCGGCGAGCGGCCGACATAGGCGGTGTGGCGGACCGCGTTGGTCGCCGTGTCTATGAAGCTCACGGAGTTCGAACCGATCGAGACCGCGAGCAGGGTCCTGTGGTCCGGCGAGAAGCCCATGCCGTGAACCAGAAGCTGCCCGCGATAGAGCGGGCTCAGGTTCATCGGCGTCGGGTCGCCGAGCCGGATCACCCCGAGCAGGGTGTTGGCGGCGGGATCGACCACCGAGACCGTGTTGGAGAACTGGTCGGAGGTGTAGAACCGATCCTTGCCGCTAACCGGCACGTCCGGGGCGGAAGCTGCGCCCGGGGCCTGCCCGGCGAGCGCCGGGCCGGAGAGCAGCGCGAGGGCGAGGATAGTCAGGGCGGTCTTCATCGGCGGGTCTCCGAGGGCATGGCGGCGGGGGCTGCACTGTGGTCGTGGGAATGGGCCGCACCAGTCGATGGCTGCGGCGCTTTAGGAAGACTGGCGAGCGCACGGCGCATCACATCGATCTCCTGGCCCTGCTCGACGACGATTCCTTGCGCGAGGCGACGCAGGACCGGATCCTTGCCGTAGAGCAGCTCCGCCTTGGCCATCGCGATCGCGCCCTCGTGGTGGGGGATCATCATCGCGGCGAAATCGCGGTCGGGATCGCCCGAGGGCGGGACCATCATGTCGGCGTGCATCCGCGTCATCGACTGCGCCATCATCGCGTCGAACGACGTTGACGACGCGGCCGGAGGCTCGCTGGCGGCCAGCGTCGGGCGCATCATCATCCGGCCGCCGACGAGGCCGCTCGCCATCAGCGCCGACGTCACGGCAAATCCCAGTGCTCCGCGCATGCGGCCTCCTCGCGATCCGGTATCAATGGAAGGGATGCCAGAGGACCGCCTTTATTCCGCGGCGGGGCCGAAAAAGCGTTCGCGCCGATGGGATCGCCTTTTTTCGTGTGTCAGCGGAATAAAGGCGCCCGTTTCGCATCCCTCCCGATGCGGTCATGCTCGACCGCGGGAGACTTCACCCATGCGCAATCTGCTGATCCGCACCGCCTTCGCGGCTATCGCCTTCTCCGCCGTGGCCGCCCAGGCCGCCGCGCCCGCCATGACGGCCGAGACCGCCAAGGGGCCGGCGCTCGTGGATGCCAAGAGCATGACCCTCTACACCTTTGACAAGGACATGGGCGGCAAGTCGATGTGCAACGGCCCCTGCGCCGCCAACTGGCCGGCCCTGACGGCTGCCTCCGGATCGGCGGCCTCCGGCGATTGGACGACGGTGACCCGGGACGACGGCACGATGCAGTGGGCCTACAAGGGCAAGCCGCTCTACACCTTCGCCAAGGACACCAAGCCGGGCGACACCACCGGTGACGGCTTCCTCAACGGTGCGTGGCACATCGCAAAGCCCTGATCGGTGAATGCCCGGATCGGCTCCCTCTGATTGGGACACGTCGTTGGACGAGATCGCCCCCCTGATCGAACCGCAGATCCCGGCCCTGCGGCGCTACGCGGTCGCGCTTCTTCGGGATCGCGAAGCGGCGGACGACCTCGTCCAGGACACCCTGGAGCGGGCATTGTCCGCCTGGTCCGGGCGTCGCCGCGACGGCGACCTGCGGGCGTGGTTGTTCACGATCGAGCGCAACCTGTTCCTCGCCGCCGTCCGACGCCGGGGCCGGCGCGGCGCCGATCTCGGCGCGGAAGTGTTGGAGCAGGTGCCCGATCCGAGCGCCGACCCGGGGGCAGCTTTGGGAGCCCGTGACGTACTCGCAGGGCTCGACACCCTGCCCGAGGAGCAGCGCTCGGTGTTGCTCCTCGTGGCGGTGGAGGACCTGTCCTATGCCGAAGCGGCACAGGTGCTCGGGGTGCCGCTCGGCACGGTGATGTCACGATTGAGCCGGGCGCGCACGCGGATGCGCGGATTTGTGGAGACGGGCCGGACAGGCCTGCTGAGGAGGGTTAAATGAGCGGGGATCCGCGCCCGGTCGGCGAGGACGATCTGCACGGCCTGATCGACGGCCGCCTTGAACCGGAGCGGCAGGCGCTGGTCGAGGCGTGGCTCGTGGGGAACCCCGCGCGTGCGGCTGAAGTCTCGACGGACCGAGTTCTGCGCGAGCGCCTGCGCGCCCGCCTCGCGCCGATCGCCGAGGAGGCGATCCCGGCGCGACTGCGGGTGGCCAACATCCGCTCGCGACACCTGTACCCTGGCGCACGCTGGTTCCCCATGGCGGCTGCGGCCGTGCTCTGCCTCGCGCTCGGCAGTGCCGGCGGCTGGGTTGGCCATGCCCTGCACGGTGTGCCCGCGGCGGCGGCGGTGGCGGAGGCACCGGCGACGCAGGACGCGGTCGCAGCCTTCCGCACCTTCGTGGTCGAGGCGGTGCATCCGGTGGAGGTGCGCGCCGACGAGAAGCCCCACCTCGTGACGTGGCTCTCGAAGCGTCTCGGTCACGCGGTCGCGGCCCCCGACCTCTCGGCGCAGGGCTTCCGGCTGATGGGCGGGCGCCTGTTGCCGGCCGGCACCGAGCCCGCGGCGATGTTGATGTACGACGACGACCGCGGCACCCGGCTGACGCTCTACAGCCGCGTCGGTGACGGCGACGGCCGCACGCTCTTCCGCTTCGCCCGCGAGGGCGACATCGCTGCCTTCTCCTGGGTCGATGGTGGCATGTCATACGTCGTCACCGGCCGCACCGACGAGGCCCGGCTGCTCTCCGTCGCGCAGGCGGTCGATGCGCACGTCCGCGACCTCGCGCCGGATCGTCGGCAGCCATGACCCTCGATCAGCTTCGCATCTTCGTGGCGGTGGCCGAGCGACAGCACGTGACGCGGGCCGCCGAGGCGCTGAACCTCGTCCAGTCGGCGGTCAGCACGGCGATCGCCAACATCGAGGGGCGGCACGCGACGAAGCTGTTTCACCGGGTTGGCCGCGGGATCGAGCTGACCGAAGCAGGGCGCGTGTTCCTCGTCGAGGCCCGCGCCGTGCTCGCCCGGGCCGAGGCCGCCGAACTTGTGCTCGCCGACCTCAGCGGCCTACGACGCGGGACGCTGGCGCTTTTTGCCAGCCAGACCATCGCCAGCGACTGGCTGCCTCGCCACCTCGTCGCCTTCCGCCGGGCCTACCCTGAGATCGCTATCCGGTTGGCGGTGGGCAACACCACCGACGCCGCCGACGCGGTGCGCGCGGGGCAGGCCGAACTCGGCTTCGTCGAGGGGGCGCTGGACGACCCGACGCTCGCAAGCACGACCATCGCCCAGGACAAACTCGTCCTCGTGGTCGCCCCAAACCATCCCTTCGCCGGGGCGGCTGCACTCGCACCCGAAGACCTCGCCGGGGCCGACTGGGTGCTGCGCGAAGCGGGATCGGGAACCCGCTCGGCCTTCGAGGCGACCCTGGGTGCGGCCGGCCTTGCCGCGGCCCAGCTCCGGGTCATGCTCGAACTGCCCTCGAACGAGGCAGTGCGCGCCGCCGTCGAGGCCGGGGGCGGGGCCGCCGTCCTGTCCGAGACCGTGGTCGCCGCAGCGCTTCGAACCGGGACCCTGGTGCGGGCGGCGTTCGACTTACCGAGCCGGCCGTTCCGGGTGCTGCGCCACAAGGAGCGCTACCGCAGCCGGGCCGCCGACGCGCTTCTCGACCTGATCGCGACGGCGAACATCAAATGAGCGAGCCCGCGAAACCAGTGCCCCCCGACGACCCGCGGGTGAGGCTCGCCGAGGACCGGACGGTGCTGGCAGCCGAGCGTACGTTCGTGGCGTGGCTTCGAACCGGGCTCGCCTTTCTGGGCGTCGGCTTGGCCGCGCAGCGCTTCCTGCGGGAGGTGCTGGCGGTCTGGCCGCTGAAGGTGCTGTCGCTCACGTTGATCGGCTGCGCGCTTGCCTCGTTCGCCGGCGCCGCATGGCGGGACCGGGCGATCCGGGCGCGTCTCGCCCATGCCGAGATCCCGATGATGCCGCGCATCCTCACCATCGGGATCGCGGCCTTGCTGATCGCGATCTCGGGCCTCGCGGCCACCGCCTTGCTCTGGGCGTGATGATCAGGCCACGGTGACCCGCACCCGGTGCCATGCGGCGCTAAGGTAGCCCTTGTAGTTCCAGGTGTCGTCGGGGGCGGCCGGCTGGGTCTGGCCGGCGGAGTCCCAGGCCCGCACCGCAAGTTCGTGCTCGCCGGCCGTCAGCTCGCGCTCGATCTCCCAGAATGTCCACGCGTAGGGCGCGTCGGCATCGCGGTCGATCCGGGCCTGCGCCCAGCTGCGGCCGCCATCCGTCGAGACGTCGACGCGGGCGACCGCGCGGTCGCTGGCGATGGCATAGCCGCGGATCGCGTGCCGGCCGGCCTTCAACGCCGCGCCGCGGGCGGGCTCGCAGATCGCGCTGTTGAGCGGCATCGCCTCGATGGTGATGCCGTGGGCGGGGTCCGCGGTCTCGGCCGTCACGTCGGGCGGAAACAGCTTGTAGTCGTCGGCCTGCATCGGGTTGTCGGAGGGCCGGTCCTGCACCGTGATCCGGGCGAGCCATTTCGGGCTGCGGATGCCGGCAAATCCCGGCACCACCACGCGCAACGGATGGCCGTGCTCGGGGGCGAGAGGCTCGCCGTTCATCGCGAAGGCAAGCAGCGTCTCGGGCGCCAGCGCCTTGGCGAGAGGGATCGAGGCGCCGAAGCGCGTGTCCGTGTCCGCGATCCGGTCGTGGCTCTCGAAGGCGACGTAGCGCTCTTCATCTGCATCGATGCCGGCCGCGCGCAGCACCTCGGCGAGCCGCACGCCGGTCCATTCCGCGTTGCCGATGGCACCGGGCGCCCACGGGTCACCGGAGACCGGCGCCACCGCCAGCATGTCGGCCCGTCTGTTGCCGGCGCATTGCATCACCGCCGTGACGGTGGCGTGCGCAAAGCGCGCCTTGAGTTCCGCGAGGGAGAGTTCGAGCGGCATGGTGACCATGCCATCTACCGTCAGGCGGTAGCTGTCGGCGTCGAGGTCCGGGATGTCGCCGTGGCTGCGGACGTAGAAGTCGGCCTGTTCGGTGAGGAACGCCGCCCGCAGGCGATCGAGCGGCGGCTCGGCGTTGTAGGGCGCCTTTCCGTGGACGATGAGGCGGTCCTTGCGCTGGAACAGGCGGAGCATGGGGTCTTTGTCCTGCGTACTTGACATGTCGACGACGAGAACGCGCCGGGGGCGATAAGGCCCCCGGCGCGCGTCGCCTCAGGGCTTCATTGTCGAGACCACCGCATTCTTCGCGCGATCGACCACGGCGACGCTGAGATCGCGGTTGAGGACGTAGGCGCGGGCGTTGTCGGCCGAGAACGCGATCGCCTGGCGCGGCTCGTTCAGGCCGGTCACCGTGGCGACAACCTTGAGGGTGCCGGTGTCGATCACTGAGAGTGAGTTGTCCTTGAGGTTGCCGGAATAGACGAAGCGACCGTCCGGTGTCAGTGCGGCTCCGTAGGGGTCCTTGCCCACCTCCACCTCGGAGGTGACTTTGCGGGCGGCGATATCGACCACGCCGATGGTATTGCGGCCGCTGTTGGCGGCAAACAGCGTCTTGCCGTCCTTGGTGATCGAGATGGCGCGCAGCTTGTCGAACCCAGCGATCTCGCCGGTGATCTTGTTGGTGGCGGTATCGACCAACGTGATTTTGTCGCCGAGGAAGTTCGTCACGAACACGGTCTTGCCGTCGGGCGACAGCTTCACGCCCTGGCGCGGCTGCGCGAAGCCGGGAATCACGGCATCTGCCAGCATAGTCTTGGTGTCGAACACGGTCAGCGTGCTCGCGGCCTCGTTGTTGACGTAGAGCTTGCCCCCGTCGGCCGAGAGCACGGTGCCGAAGACCCCGGGCCCGGCGGCGAGAACGCCGGCTTCCTTGCCGGTGGCGGTCTCGTAGACCGTGATCCGGCCGGTGCCGCTGTCGGAGACGTAGAAGCGGGCGCCGTCCGGCGCGAACACGATGTTGCGCGGCGTGACGAAGCCGTCGAGGCGGCGCAGCACCGTGCCCTTGGCGACGTCGTAGACGACGACGGCGCTCTCCTCGCTGTTCGATACAGCGGCGACGGTCCCGGCAGCGTTCAGCGCCAAGGCGTTGTTCTTGATCGCGCCGTCGAAACCAGCGGCGGACCCGGGCTGGCCCTGGGCGAGAAGCAAGGCAGCTCCGGCGAGGAAGGCGCGGAGACTGGTGCGGATATGGGTCATGAAGCGGGTCTCTTGGGCATGCGCGCTCGTTCGGCGGCCGGGGCCAGCCGTGCGGGCGGGTTCGAAATCGGATTGCGTCGTGCGGGACCGGTCCGGCCATGCATCGCCTTAAGGAGATGCCAGCGAGGGCGGTCTATTCCCCGAGGCCGGCGAAAAAACGCGGCGGCCTCGGGATTCGGGAGTTCAGGGGGTCGGCTTCAACGCCGTGAGGTAGTCGACGATGGTCTGCACGTCGGCCTGATCGACCGGAGCCTTGTAGATGTGGACCATCTTGTTCACGGTCTCGGTCCACTGCGCCTTCGTGAGCTTGGGCTGGGTCAACACCATCCCGGCCGAATGGCAGGCGAGGCAGTTGTTGTTGACCGCCTCGGCCCCGGGCCCGTCGGGGAAGATCCGGTCGGAGGTCGGCATCTCGATCGATTGCGAGGTGAAGCGCATCGGCTCGGGAGCCGGGGCGGCGAGCGCCACCAGGGGAGACAGTATGAGCGCGACGCTGAGGGCTGCAGAGCGGATCGGGGTCATGGCTGTTCTCCTCAAGCGGCCTGGAAGGACACGGTTTCTATACCGTTCTGCATGAAGCCGGCCCCGTTCCAGACCCGGTCCGTGGGCTGCGCGACGCCGTTGGTGTTGGTGCAGCGGACCTTCACCGTGTGGGTGCCGGCGGCCAACGCCGGCAGGCTGCCCTCGAAGCGGCGGAAGCTGTAGGGGCCCTCGTCCGCGCCGAGCTGTGCTGGAAACCACGTCGCGCCGCCGTCGCCGGAGAAGTCGACCGCCTTCACCCCGCAATCGCCGCCGAAAGCGATGCCGCGCAACGCCACCGGCGCGCCGGCCGTCACCTTGGCGCCATCCTGCAGGTTGGTGACGAACGAGCGCGGTACCATCTTGTTGATCGGCACCGTCTTGAAGCCGGTCTGGCCGGGCTTGATGTTGGCGCCCGGCACGTCCGGGATGCGGTAGGCGGTCTTCATCCAGTACTGGTCGTCGGGCTTGTCCAGCACCTCGATCTCCGACAACATCTTGACCCAGTAGGTCGAGTACCAGCCCGGCACCACGAGGCGAAGCGGGAAGCCGTTGAGAAGCGGCAATTGCTCGCCGTTCATCGCGTAGGCGATCATCACCTCACCGTCGTAGGCGTGGTCGAGATCGAGCGACTTCTTGAAGTCCGGCGCGTCGTCCACGACCGGCTCATCGAGGCCGCTGAAGCGCACCTGCACGGCACCGGCCTTCACCCCGGCCTTTTCGAGCACGTCCTTGAGGCGCACCCCGGTCCAGCGGGCGTTTCCCATCGAGCCGTTGGCCCATTGCGCGCCGGGAACCCGCGGCTCGAACAGCCCGCGGGAGTTGCCCGAGCACTGGTTGACCGCGGCGATCTCGAAGCGCGGCAGGCCGGCGATGGCATCGAGGGAGAGCGAGAGCTCCTTCTCGACATGACCGTGGACCTTGAGACGGAAGGTGCCGGCATCAACCTCGGTTGGGATCGAGGCCCAGTGCCAGCGCACGTAGAAGCGGTCGTTGGGGGTGAACACGCCCTCATCGAACACCGCAAACGGCGTCTCCAGCAGCGGCGGATGGGTACGCTGGAGGATCATCTCGCCCTTGCCGGGAAAGGCCGTCGTGAGATCCCGCACATCCGGGCCGCCGGGTAGCGGCAGCTTCACCGAGCCCGCGGCCCAGGCCGGCATCGCGGCGGCAAGGCTGCCGAGCCCGAGCCCGCCCAACAGGAGGCGGCGGTTCGTCGGTCTTTCCAATCCGTGCATGGTCTCTCCCTTCAAAGTTCGTCGGCGTCGATGCGTTCGAGGGCACCGGACCCGTGGCGATTCCTTGCGACTAGGGAGATGCTACGGGATGCGTTTAATTCCCACCAACGGTCTTTCGCGATGCGAACGATCTCCCAATGCGATGATTTGAGAATTTTGGATCTCCGCGCCGGTGGTGCCAGATATCGTCTCGACGTCAGACCGCCGGTGCTTCGACAGGCGCGGTCCTGCGACACCCGAACAAGGCGTGACGCTCGGCGAAACCGCGAAGGGCGACAATGCCGAGCGGTTCGAGGGCATGCGCCAGGCCGTGGAGGAAGGTGTCGGTGGCGATCAGCGGCGTGTCGTAGGTCTTGCACAGGCGCTCGACGCGAGCGAGCACGTTGAGATCGCGGCCGATCGCCGTGAAGTCGACCCGGTCGCCGCCGCCGATATTGCCGTAGGCGACCTCCCCAACATGAAGTGCGACGCCGACCTCAAAGGCAGCCCTGTCACCGTCGCGCAGGGTCGCAAGCGCATCGAGTGCGGCCTCGGCGGCACGCAAGGCGGCACGGCGCGCCTCGGCCTCGTCGCGATCGGCATCGAACACGGCCAGCAGCCCGTCACCAATATACTTTAGCACCTCGCCGCCTTCCGCCTCGACGGCCGGCACGATGGCATCGAACATCCGGTTGAGGGCGGCCACGACATGGTCGGGGCTTTGCCGGTCGGACAGTTCACCGAACCCGCGCAGATCGGTCAGCATCATCGCGGCCCGCATGAGGCGTACGTCGCCGCGCCGCACTGTGCCGGCCAGGATTTGCCGCGCCGGGTCGCGCCCGACATAGGCGCTCAGGACCGCGCCAAGCATGTCGTCGAGCGCCTTGATTTCGAACAGCAGCGAGAACGGCTCGACCAGCGCTAGCAACGTCTCGATCTCGATCGGCGTGAAGCCGCCCGGTCTCGCCGTGGCCCAGGAGGCGGCACCCATGCGTCCACGCGCGGCATGCAGCGGCGCGATGAGGTAGTCGGTCAGACCCTCGTTGCGAAGCTCGCCAAGCACGGGAAACGGCAGCGGCCCATCCCCGTCGAGACGGCATTGGAGTGGGGTCCGCGTCTCGACCACGTGCTCGACGGTGTTGCCGTGGAAGGTCGGCGTGCCCTCGATGCCGTGGCGGCGACGCAGGGCTAGGCTCGACGTTCCTGGATGCCAGACGCGCATCACCCACCGGAACGACGGATGCAGGGTCGGCGCGTGGGTGGTGGCGCGGGCCAGCGGCAGGCCAAGCCCCGAGAGGCACGCACTGAACCCATCGAGAAGGGCTGCCGCGTCCACCGCTTCGCGACCCGGCCCCATCAACCATCCCGTCGCCTGCGCGACTGCCTCGGATGAAGATTGGGACGAACGTGTCACGGCAATTCTTCCATCAAGGGGTCGGATCGATGCCATAGCGTGGATCAGACGAGGCCGAGCACATGGATCAGGCCGAGGCTGACGGCGCCGAGGGCAAGGAGCGAGGCGACCACAGCGAGGGTCACCCGCGCCCCGGCCTTGGCGACGCTGCGCACGTCGACCCCGAGGCCGAGTGCCGCCATCGAGACTACGGTCAGCACGTTGGCGGTCTCCGACATCGGCGCGAGCGCGACTTGCGGGATCAGCCCGGCCGAGCGGAGTCCCGCGAGCGCCAGGAAGGCGAGGATGAACCACGGCACCAGGCGGTGGATCGCGAGGCCGCCGGGGGCCGGGCGGTCGCCGGTTGTGACGCCGGGGGCGGCCTCGTCGGTCTCCTCGCGCAGCCGGCTCGCGCCGAGGGAGAGCATCAGAACGACCGGCCCGAGCATCAGCACCCGGACGAGCTTCACCAGGGTTCCGACCTGGACGCTGAGCGCCGCGACCGGCGCGGTGGCGGCGAGGACCTGCGGCACGGCGTAGACGGTGAGGCCGGCGAGCACGCCGTACTGCATCGGCGACAGGCCGAGCAGCGGCACCAGCAGCGGCAGGCCGAGCACCACCAGCACGCCCAGCACCGCGGTGAAGGCGATGGAGGCGGCGACGTCCTCGCCGTCGGCGCCGATCACCGGGGCGGTGGCGGCGATCGCCGAGTTGCCGCAGATCGAGTTGCCGCAGGCGACGAGGATCGCCATGCGCGAATGCAGTCCGAGCGCCCGGCCGATGCCGTAGCTCGACAGGATCGCGACCACGACGACGCCCGCGATGCCGAAGAGCAGGCCCGGGCCGGCGGCGAGGATCGTCGCGAGGCTGAGCGACGCGCCTAGCATTACGACCGCGATCTCCAGCACGGTCTTGGCCCCGAAGGCGATGCCGGGAAAGAAACGCTGCGACGGGGTCCAGGCGGTGCGGATCGCGCTCCCGAGGAGGATCGCCAGCACCAGGGCTTCGAGCCAAGCGCGACCGAACAGGTGCGTCTCGACGGCTTCGAAGCCGACCGCTGCGGCGGTAACTGCCACGCAGAGGCCCAGTCCTGGAAGGATGGCTCTCGTGCCGGCCAGGGCACGCATCGATCGAGGGTGGGAGACAAGTCTGGGGGCGGACATGGGTGGCTCCGATGTGATGCCGGAGAATCCCACTTCCCTTTCATTCACTCCAACGGAATGATTAGATAATTCCAATCACTTAATTAGATCAAATGGGGATCCCTTCGAAGCGTGAGGCGACCCATTCTTGGGGGCCTACAGGCGGATTCAACCGTCGATCCAGCGGGCCTCGATCGTCGTGTCCGCAGCAAACTCATAGATCCTGACGGAGCCCGTCGCGAGTTCGAGTTGCTCGACCTCCGCCGGGCTGAGGTCGTCGAGCGCCATAACGAGCGCCCGCAGGCAATTACCGTGGGCGACGACGAGCACGTCCCCGCCCATGACCGCCGGTAGGATGGATCGGAGGTAGCATGGCACGATGCGGGCGACGGTATCGCGCAGGCTCTCACCGTTCGGCGGCGCCTCGGCGTAGGAGCGCCGCCAGGTCTCGATCCGCTCCGCCCCCCAGCGCGCATCGGCGGCGGTCTTGTCGAGCCCGCTGAGGTCGCCGTAGTCTCGCTCGTCGAGCGCGGCGAAGCGTTGAGGGATTAATCCGGGTTGCCCGAGCGTATCGAGGATAAGCCGGCCGCTCACGACGGCCCGCGTCAGCGTCGAGGTGAAGGCATCGGAAAAGCGCCAGCTGCGCTCGGCCAAACGCCGCCCGGCTGCCACGGCTTCTATCCGACCCTGCTCGGTCAAGGGCGAGTCCAGCAATCCCGTGAACAGACCGGATCGGTTGGCTACGCTCTGGCCATGCCGGACCAGCACGAGACGTCGCGTGATTGGGGCTTTGCGATCGTGAATCACTCTGTCTCCCAAGGCAACGCACTTTCGCGTCGGTCGCATCGCCTCTGATGAAAACGGCATCCGGCTTTAACGAACTTCGACCCTGAGATGGGTTGGACCGTCCATCCGGAGACGGCGATTCATCCTAGGTCCGCTTTAGAACGTCTTGCGACCGAAAGCAGCCAAGCTGCTTCCCACCCCGAGCGGTCATACGGCGAGCGCCCCGTCCGTGATCACCGGGTCGAGCACGGCTGCAAATCGTTCATGCCCGCGGATAGCTCCCTCATTCGGTTTGGTTCGGCGACGCCCTAGGTGAGTTTGAAAGGGAGGCCGACCACGTGGAGCAGGACAGCGGCGAGGATGACGGGCAGCCTGCCGCCCAGGTGCGAAAGCCCATCTCCAGACCTCTCGATCTCCTGAACTTCCTGCTGATCGACGTGAACGGGGCGATCAAGCCCTACCTCAACGTCTACCTCTACGTGCATCGCGGATGGGACGACGCCTCGGTCGGACTGGTCAGCACGGTGTCAGGCATCGTCGGCATCGTGGCTCAGACACCCATCGGGACGGCCATCGACGCAGTGCGGGACAAGCGAGTCATCCTGCTCGGCGCCCTGGTCGCGCTCTCGCTGGCCACGCTCCTCGTCGCGCTCTTCCCGCAGTTCTGGCCCGTGCTCGCGGCTTCCTGCGTGTTAGCCGCCGTCGGGGGCATGCTGAGCCCGGCCATCGCAACGCTGACCCTCGGCCTTTTCCCGGCCGACAGGCTCGCCCGGCGCTTCGGCCGCAACGCCGCACTGGAGCGGACCGGGAACGTCGCCATCGCCGTGCTAATCGGGCTCGTCGGTTGGCTGTTCCCGGACCGGGCGGTCTTCCTCTTGGTCCCGGCCTGCGCCATCGTCTCGGCCGCGGCGCTCTACTCGATCCCGCGAGGTGCCATCGACGCGCGTCGAGCCCGCGGTGGCGGCGAGGGTGAAGGCGAACAAGCCCCGGCCGGATGGCGAGCCCTGCTGACCTGCCGGCCGCTCATGATCTTCGCCGCCTGCGTGGGTCTTTTCCATCTTGCTAACGCGCCGCTGCTGACCCTTGTCGCTCAGGAGATCGGGCAAGCGCGCCCTGACTGGTCGTCCGTCATCGTGTCCGTCTGCATCGTCGGCGCGCAGGCGGTTATGGTGCCGATGGGGCTCATCGTCGGCCGCCGGGCCGAACATTGGGGCCGTAAGCCTCTTCTCGTGATCTGCTTCGCCGCGCTGCCCATGCGCGCCTTGCTTTATCTCGTCTGGCGCGACCCGTATTGGCTGATCGCGGTCCAGTGCCTCGACGGCGTCGGCGCCGGCCTGCTCAGTGCGGTGAAGCCCTTGGTGATGGCCGACATCACCCGCGGGACCGGCCGCTACAACGCCGCCCACGGCCTGATCGGGACCGTTCAGGGCGCGGGCGCTTCCCTATCGTTCGTGATCGCCGGAACCTTGGTCCAGCAGGCGGGGTTCGATGCCGCCTATCTCGCGTGCGCCGCCGTCGCGGCGGTCGCGCTCGGGGTGCTCGTGGTGATGCTGCCGGAGACCGCCCCCGGGAAAGCCTTGGAGCTGGCCGGCGACGTGACTGCGGGCGGTACGACCTGACACGGCGTGAGGAGGGGCGGTGAAACATCGGAACTTCGTCAGGGGCTGCCAGCGATTCACTGCGACGCTGGCGGTGGTCCTGTCCCTTGCCCTGCCTGCCGCCGCCGCCGGGACGCTGCGCAGCACCTACATCGACCCGGAGGCGATGGCGCTCCAGCGCGTCCTACCGCCCCCGCCCGAGGCCGGTTTGGAAGCAGCCAAGGTGGACTTGCAGACCGTGGAAGCCGCCGTCCGTGCCCGCACGCCCGAGGACGAGCGCCGCATCACCGCGAACCTGCCGTGCACCCTCGACCGCTTCACCGGTGTGCTCGGCCCGGCCTTCACGGCGGAGACGATGCCGGTCACCGCAGCGCTGATCGAGCATGTGTTCCAAGACGGCGAACTCGCCGTGCTGGCGGCCAAGGCCACCATCGCCCGGCCGCGCCCCTATAAGGTGAAGCCGGACCTCGCCACGTTCGGCCATCGCTCCGACAGCACGTCCTATCCGAGTGGGCACGCCACGTTCGGGTATCTCGCGGCCACGGTGTTGTCGCGCCTCGTGCCCGAGAAACGCCAGTCGCTGTTCGCGTTCGCGGCCTCCTACGGGGAGAACCGCATGATTGCCGGAACCCATTTCCCGTCAGACCTCGAAGCCGGGAAGATCGCCGCGGCCGTCATCGCGGAGGTGCTGTTCCGCGATCCTCGCTTCGAACGGGATCTCGACCGGGCGGCCGCGGAGATCGCGGCCCAGGGAGCGTCAGGTCGTTGAGGCGGACGCCGCTTCGGTGAGGATCACGAAGGCGGGAGCCGGGTTGCGACGCCCGCCCGCGTGTCCATCTCCGATTCCAAGCACCCCGGGCGTCCGCGCGCCCTTCGTCGCCGCATGCACTTACCCCGGAGACAGGCCGCTCGACGTCCGAGCCCCGAACGACAGGAGGCCGACCATGCACTACGTCACCAAGGAAAAGGCGGCCGACGGGCACTTCATGGTCAAGGTCGCCGGTCGGCCAGTCATCGAGACCTGCGAGAAGCGTCAGGCCAAGAAGCTCGTCCGCGCGATCAGGAGCCTGCGCCGCCTGAAGAAGGCCAGGAAGCAGGCTGGAGCCTGGCGCCTGTACTGAACGGGCCGGGGGGGGGGGCTGGGTCGCTCAGACGAGCCTCATATCGCCCGGCTTGAGGCCTAGACTCCGTGTCAGGTCCCGTGAGAGGGCGCTGGGATATCGACGCGTCAGGACCGAGGTCAATCGACACGCTCAGGGCGCCCCCGCTCACGTGCGAACTCCGAATCGGCCGTGAAGGCGAGCTTGACGCTCCACGGCCCGATGCGTCCGGCCTTGGTCTGGGCGAGGAGCCGGGAAGGTCAGCGAATGGCTTGCATACAGGTCGGAGATAGCCCCAAGCACCGCGTTTGGGGGTAGCTTATTCGAACGGCGCGGCAGGCGATGGCACTGCTTCAACTCGGGTTGCAAGGGCGAAGGGGTAGCCTATTCCGTCAACCGGGGGACGTTAAACCCTATTTGGGGCATGTTAAACGCGCTCCTGACAGGCGGATCAGCGGTACCGGCCGGGGCGTCGTCGTCACGAGGTTGCGCGGCCGGGCGCCGAGGCGCAGGCCGAACTGCAGCATGTCGAAGGCCGCCTCGGGCCGGCGCCACTTGGCGGCCTCGTCGCACCACGCGGCGCCGAATTGCGGGCCGCGCAGGGCGTCGGGCTCCTCCGCCGAGAAGGCGAGCGCGACGGCGCCGTTGCTCCACTCCACCCGGCGGCGGCTCGGCGACCAGGTGGGCCGGGCCCGCCCCCGCGCCGGCAGGCCGAGCAGGCCGGAGGGCCCCTCGACCATCACGTCGCGCACGTCGAGATGGGTCTCGCCCACCAGGGCGATCCGCCCGACCGGCGCGGCCGCGAAGGCCGGGTCGCCCCGCGCGAGGGCGTCGACCCACTCGGCCCCGGTGCGGGTCTTGCCGCTGCCGCGGCCGCCGATCACCGCCCAGGTGGTCCAGGGCTCCGCGTCGGGCGGCGGCAGCTGGTCCGGCCGGGCCTGGTGCAGCCAGTCGCCCGCGAGCGCCCGGAGGAGATCCGGCGGCAGCGTCCCGAGGAAGTCAGGCAGCCGCCCGGCCGCCGACAAAGCCAGCAACGCGTCGCGCGATCTCCGCGCGCAGGGCGGGCAGGTCGGGTTCGGGTTCGGTGCCATCGCCCCCCTCCCCCGCGGCGGCGCGCGCGCCCGCCGCATCCACCGTGTCGAGAAGCCGCTTGAGCCCGCCGAGGTCGCGCAGGACCCGGGCGGAGTCGCGCGCGCCCGGCCCCGCCCCGCTCAGCGCCGCGTCGAAGGCGGCGATCTGCCGGGCGATGTGGGCGCGCAGACGCGCCCGCAGGGTCGCCGGATCGGCCGCCGGGTCGCCGCGCCCGGTGACCGCCGGCGGCAGCGGCAGGTCCACCCCGAAGGCCGAGGCCATCATCCCCGCGTCGAGCCGGCCGAGACCCAGGACCTCGGTGACGTCGCCGGGATCGGCGCCCGGGGTGCAGAGCAGGCGGATCAGGGCGGCGCGGCGCGCCGCCGGCCAGCGCCGCGTCAGGAGTCGCGGCCGCAACCGCCGCGGCCTCGGCCAGCCGGCCCGGGCGTTCCAGGTGCGGACCGTTCTCGGATGGACGCCGAGGCGGTCCCCGATCGCGTCGAACGTCAGGTCGGTCTCCCGCAGGAGCGTCAGCGCCTCGGCGCGGCTGTCCGCCCGGCCGGGAGGGGGTGGCCACATCGGCGTCTCTCCGCACACGTCTCGACCGTGCCGAGGTGATACCCCGACAGCGCGCCGGTGTCAAGTGTAAATTCCTAATTTGCGGCGGTCATAGGATTTAAGGCAGGGCGCGGAGCCTCAACCCTCCCAGTGCGCCACGCCGCCGTGGCGGGAGCAGGTGCCGCGATGCGTGTGGCTGAAGCTCCACGTGCCGTCCCGGCACTTGGCCGTGGCCCCCGCGGGCTTCCCGCCGTCGAGGCTCTTGGCCGGCCGGTGCACGTCGGACCCGTCCCGGCTGCGGTAATGGCCGTGGCGGTCGAGGGTCCGGTCGTCGGGCTCCGGGAACGGCCGGGCGACGGCGCTGCCCGACAGGCCGATGAGGACGAGGCCGGCGAGCACCGGCCAGCGGGCGGCGCTCCGAGGGGGGTGACGGACAGGGCGCCGTCCGCGGCGGGCGGCGCTTGTCGCGGTCGGGGCAGGCAGCACGGTATCCTCAAGGTTGTGTCTGATGCCAAAAGACACAACTGAGACGAGGCGTCACGCACGATCTACGGTTATCCCATGACCGGCTACAGGTTGTGCGCGGGGGATGTGGCCGGTCCGCCGGCCGGGCCACGCGGCGGGTCGTTCGACCTGTGCGGGCCCGCACGACGGCGGGATGCTGAACGGGCTCGAAAGGTATTGCCGCTAATGTCCCGCTGACTGGCGGATCTGAAGGCGGTTCAGGACCGGAACGGCCGTCCGGTCGACACGTTGACCGGCGCCATCCGCACGCAGGCGTCGCCTTTCACGCAGTTCGTCAGAGTGAATCGGGTACAGAATGGTCGGTGAGCCACCAGGGTCCGGCGCGGAAGACTCGCCGGGCAACGGCCCCGCGGGGAACCCGGGTCGGGGTCCGGCACAGGGTACCGCGGAAGCCGCCGCCCTGAGCGACAGCTTCAAGCGATTCGCCGACGTCGTGCCGCTGATGATGTGGCGCTCGGACGAGGCCGGCCACGCGATCCACCACAACGAGTGCTGGCTGGAATTCACCGGCCGCCCCCTGGAGGCGGAGCTCGGCCTCGGCTGGCGCAGCGGGCTGCATCCCGAGGATTTCGAGCGCCACGCCCGGATCGTCGCCGAGGCCTTCGCGACGCGGGCGCCGTTCACCGTCGAGTTCCGCCTGCGGCGGCACGACGGCGAGTACCGCTGGCTCCTCGACACGGCCCGCCCGCTCGTCGAGGACGGCCGGTTCCAGGGCTATCTCGGCTCCTGCTTCGACATCACCGACCGCAAGCACGCGGAGGAGCATATCGAGCACGCGCTGGCCGAGAAGGAGGCGCTGCTGGCCGAGGTCTATCACCGGGTCCGTAACAACCTCCAGGTGATGGTCAGCCTGATCGGCCTCTACGGGCGGGCGGCCCCGGACGCCTGCCGCGGCAGCTTCGAGGCGCTGGGCCAGCGGGTCCGGGCGATCGCGCTGGTGCAGCAGCACCTGCACGAGGCACCGCACATCGCGTCGATCGACCTCAAGGACTACCTGCACCGCCTCGCCTCGGGGCTCGGGCAGCTCCGGCGCGCCGGGCGGATCGGCGTCCAGGTCGGCGGCTCCGGGAACGGCCTCGTGGAGCCGCGCACCGCCAACGCGCTGGGCATGATCGTCGCGGAGATCGTGGCCGAGTGCCTCGACGCCACCGCCGAGCACGTCGCCTGCTCCATCGCCATCGACATCGAGGCCGGCGCGCCCCTGCGGCTCGCGATCGTCTCGGGGGTGAGCGACATGGCCGAGTCCGGACGGCCGAACGTCCCGAAGCTCGGCCCCCGCCTCATCGCCGCCTACGCGGCGCAGGCGGAGATCACCGTGGCGGGCGATGCCAGCCCGGGCGATCCCCTGTGGCTGACCCTGCCGCCGGCGCGGCCCGGCGCGCAATGAGCGCCCGCGGCGCCGGACCCCGTCGCCACGGCGGCGCGGCCGGCCTATAGCGGCGCAGACCTCTCCGGACCCGGCCGAGCATGCTCCCTCCGATCGACACCATCATCGAGAATTTCGAGATCGTCGAAGACGACGACATGCGGCTCGAATACCTGATCGAGCTCGGCCGCGCCCTGCCGCCGATGCCCGAGTCGGAGCGGACCGAGGCGAACCGCGTCCACGGCTGCGAGAGCCAGGTCTGGATCGACACGCGCGCGGAGCGGGCGGACGGCACGCCGCGCCTCGTCCTGCACGGCTTCAGCGACTCGTTCATCGTGCGCGGCTTCGTGGCGCTGATGATCGCGCTCTACACCGGCAAGACCCCCCGGGAGGCCGCCGAGACCGACGGCCTCGACCTGTTCCGACAGCTCCGCTTCGGCGCCCACGTCACGTCGAAGCGCTCCAACGGCGTGCGGGCGATGGCGGAGCGCATCCACCGCGACGCGGTCCGGCTCGCCGCCGAGGCCTGAGCGGCCCGGGCGGCCTCACCCCCGCCAGAGGCGCAGGCGGGCCCGGTCCGGTCCGGTCGCCTCCCGCTCCAGACCGTAATGCTCGGCGAGCCGCCCCAGGGCGATGCGGGCCACGACTTTGGCGGACCGGGCCGGCCAGCGCCGCTCCGCCTCGATCCGCTCCAGCCCCTTCAGGAAGCCGCAGAGGTCGATCAGCAGGCCCGAGAGGTCGCTCCCGACCGCGTCGAGGGCGCCGCGCACCCGCTGCCGGGCCGCGATCACGTGGTCGGCCGCGGAGGCCGGGTCGCGCGGGCCGCCGCCGTCGATCCGGGGCGCCCCGAGATCCGCGCCCATCCGCGGCAGCAGGGCGGCGGCGGTCATGTCCCGCCGCAGCCGCTCACCGGCCTCGAAGGCGGCCGCGTCGATGAGCGGCGCGCCGTCCCGGTCGCGCCGGCGCACCATCCAGGCCAGGGGGTTCTCGGCGGCGTTGCGCAGGGTCGGTCCGGCGCCGCCCTGCACGACGGCCAGCTCCCGGTGCTGGTCCGCGAAGGCCAGGTCCCCCGGCCTGGCCTCGCGGCGCAGGCGCGCCCGCCCGGCCTCGCTGATCGTCAGGCGCGTGCCGGCCGCGTTCCACGTCGCCAGATCGGCCGCCGCCAGGGCCCGCCCCGAGGCGGCCGCGAAGCGCCCGCTCCCCACCGAGATCCCGTCGCCGCCCCGCCGGGTCACCAGCGCCTCCTCGACGAGGGGGTCGGGCCGCGCGTAGGCGCCCGGCTCGCCGAGCCGCGCCAGCAGGCGCGACGCCTCCGCCGGGAGGTCGCCCGCGGCGGCGCCGCGCGGGCGGGCCCCCGCGGTGGCTGAACGGCCGCCCCTGAAAGATTTGTTCATGTTTTGTTCCGTGCATGCTACGACGGACGTGCGAAGCCCCCAGTGTCTCAGGAAAACTTAGAAGTTCAAGGCTTTTTTACCTACAACCCACAGCTATCTCGCGGCGGCGCGCGTCGGAGGCCGGTGCAGGACGTCGGCGATCTCGTCCTCGGACTTGCCGCGGACCTCGTACCCCATGGCCTCGAACCGGTCGATCAGCGCGTCGCTCTCGGCGGCGGAGCGCGCCGCCCAGACGGCGAGGATATCGTTGACGCGCTCCAGGTCCGCGGCGGGTTGATCGTCCTGCGGATCGGGCTGCGGATCGGGGATCGCGTCCATGTCGGCACCTCGGGATCGAACCGGCGACCGTGATGGGTGCCACGGCCGGCGGTTCAACGCCCGAGGTCGGAACCGGCTCCCGGCCAAGCCGGTCTCGCCGCCCGCGGCCGCCCTCAGAAGTCCCGCTGCACGCGCGCGCGCACCTGGATGACGTCGACGTGGCGGGCGGTCGAGACCGGGTTGGCGGGGTTGTTGACGTAGGCCGCGTTCTGGTTGGGATACCGGCCCAGGTCGAGGATGCGGCCGCTCCGGGGCCCGTAGCGCGTGTAGATCGCCTCGACGCCGATATCGAACTCCTTCACCGGCGACCAGATCAGGTTGGCGCCGGCGACGAAGCGGTAGCTGTCCCGCAGCACTTGGCTCAGGTCGAAGAACCGCGTCCCGGGGGTGCCCGGCCCGGTCCCGGTCACGCCGAAATAGGCGCCCTGCGCCGCGCGGGCGCCGCGGGCGAAGCTCAGGGCGCCGTAGGAGCCGAAGAAGGCGGAGCGGACCGCGGGCGTCCAGTAGTGCAGCATCGCCGCCGTGAACGAGTAGCTCGTCGACAGCTGGAGGCGCTGGGTGAAGGGATTGATGACGCCGTCGTTGAAGAACTGGGAGAAGGCCGCCCCCTGCACCGCCGTGGCCGACTGCGCCCAGGGGCCGTTATAGGCCGGCAGGCCGGTATACAGGGCGGTGCCCTCCCCGTAGGCGCCCTGGAGGTAGAGGGTGTCGCCGGTCGCTATCGCTGGCAGGTTGATCTTCACGCCTCCCTGCACGGCCCAGCCGAGGGCGGAGGCTCCGCCGGCCGGAGCGCGGTTGTTGCCCACCGAGACCGGCGCGCCCAGGTTCGAGCCGGCGAACGCGACGCTGCTGAGCAGGCCGTGGTTGACCTCGTGCACGGCGCCCGAGAGCTGCGCGGAGCCCCAGGACTGGTCGGAGCGCAGCACGCCGACGAGGTCGGGCATGCGGCTGCGCTGGACCGTGTCCACGAAGCCCACGCCGGTCGGGCGGCCGGCGGCGTCGTACCCGACGAAGATCGGGGCGACGGGGTTCCCGGGCGAGAGGATCGCGCCGGGGTTCGGGAAGGCCGAGGCCGGAGCGTTCTGGGACGCGTAGACCGGCGTGCGGCGGAACATCGGGTCCTCCACCGACAGCGAGGCGGACAGCCCCTTGCCCAGCGTCGCCGTGTAGGCGGCGAGGTTGGTCGAGGGATTGTCCGAGCCGATGGTGGAGACGATGAACTCGAAGTCGTGGGCGTAGAAATCGAAGAACGAGGAGGCGCGGCCGGCGGTGATGCCGGCGAACTGGATGAACGCCTTGTCGACGTTGAACTGCTGCTGGGCCCGCCCGAACTGGTCGACGCCCAGGGCCGGGAAGGCGCCGCCGATCCGGTTCAGCGCGCCGGCATGCATGGTGGCGAAGCCGGTCCGGCTCCCAGCGTCGAGGCGCAGGAAGGCGCGCAGGGTCCCGTAGGACGTCTGGGTCCGGGCATCGAGGTTGATCCGGAGCCGGCCCTGGTAGCCGCTGTAATCCCCCGGGGTGGCGGCAGCGGTGCCTGAGCGGCTGTAGGAGGGCTGGTAGGCGTACTCGAAGCGCGCGCGGCCGGAGAGGCGCAGGCAGGTATCCGTGCCGGGGATGAAGAAGAAGGCTTGGCCGTAGGCCGAGCAGATCCGCACGTGCTCGATGAGCTGCGATTTTCGCCGATCGGGAAGTTCCGCCGCCGCCACTGGCAGACTCAGCACCCCCGCGACACCCGCCAGAACGCCCGTTGTCCCACGCTTCGTACGATGTTTCCGGTAATCCGCAGACACAACATGCATCGAATCGGCCATTCCACCATCCGCACATCCCCCTTTAGGTCGGACGGATCGCGGCGCCGGATAATCCCAGGCCGGTTATCTCAGGCCTGTGCTCGGCTCGACTTGTCACGACCTGTGCAGCACCCGGGGCGATCCGGTGCCGGGACGCGGCGGAAAACGGCCGCTGCGCCAAGTCCCTGGCGGGTTCGCGGTCCCCGCCGAGACCGCCCGATCCGGCCGCCCCGGCGCGGCTCCGGACGCCGCTCCGGCGCGGGACCGGACGCGCGGATCCCGTCCGCGGCCCGGCCGTTTCCCGCGCCACCGATGCCGCGAGGCAACGGGTCGGCGCCGGTCCCGCGGCCGCGCCGACCCGGCCGGCGGCACAGGGCTCCCGCCCCGGCCCCGCCTCCGGACGCCTTGCATCCGCGCGCCCGGCGGGACACATCCGCTCACCCGGACGCGACACCCGCGCGCGACGGGACCCGACGGGAGAGACGATGACGGAGATCGGCCACGGCTTGCTCGCTCACAGGACCGGCGCGCCGGTGGCCGAGGCCCGGCCGCGGCGCTTCAGCGTCCACGGGCAGGAGATCATTGACGACTACGCGTGGCTGAAGGCCGAGAACTGGCAGACGGTCCTGAAGGACCCGGCCGCGCTGCCGGACGACATCGCCGCCTACCTGAAGGCCGAGAACGCCTTCGCCGAGGCGGCGCTCGCCGGGAGCGCGGAGCTGCGGCGCCAGCTGGTCGCCGAGATGCGCGGGCGGATCCAGGAGGACGAGAGCGGCGTCCCCGAGCCCGACGGGCCCTTCGCGTACTACACGCGCCACCGCGAGGGCGGGCAGCACCCGCTGATCTGCCGGCGGCCGGCCACCGCCCCCGACGTGCCCGAGTCGGGGCCGGACCCGGACGAGACGATCCTCATCGACGGCGACCGCGAGGGCGAGGGCCTGCCGTTCTTCGAGATCGCCGCCGCCGTCCATTCCGACGACCACGCCCGCCTCGCCTGGAGCGTCGACACCAAGGGCTCGGAACTCTACACGATCCGGGTGCGCGACGTCGCCACCGGCCTCGACCTCGACGACCGGGTCGAGGCGACCTCCGGCGAGGCGGTCTGGGCCGCGGACGGCGCGAGCTTCTGGTACGTGGCGGTCGACGCCAACCACCGGCCCGCCAAGGTGATGCGCCACCGCGTCGGCACGGGGCAGAGCGAGGACGAGACCGTCTACACGGAGGCCGACGCCGGCTACTTCGTCCACATCGGCAAGACGCAGTCCGGCGCCTTCCTCGACGTGACGGTGAGCGACCACGAGACCTCCGAGGTCCGGCTCCTCGACCGGCACGCGCAGGACGCCCGCCTGCGCCTCGTCGAGCCGCGCACGCCGCTGCTGATCTACGGGGTCGAGCACCGCGGCGACCGCCTGTTCATCCGCACCAACGCGGACGGCGCCGAGGACTTCAAGATCGTCACCGCGCCGCTCGACGATCCGGGCCGCGCCCACTGGACCGACCTCGTGCCGCACCGGTCCGGGGTGATGATCCGCCACCTGCACCTGCTGGCCGGCCACCTGATCCGGCTGGAGATCGAGAACGCCAGGCCGCGGATCGTCGTGCGCGACCTCGCCGACGGTACCGAGCACACGGTCGCTTTCGCCGAGGAGGCCTACTCCCTCGGCCTGCGGGCCGGTCTCGCCTTCGACACGGCCACGATCCGCTTCGTCTACTCGTCGATGACGACCCCGTCGGAGACCTGGGACTACGACTGCGCGGCCCGCACCCGGCTCCTGCGCAAGCGGCAGGCGGTGCCAAGCGGTCACGACCCGGCCGCCTACGTGACCCGGCGGCTCTTCGCCACCGCGCCCGACGGCGAGCAGGTGCCGATCTCGCTGCTGCATCGCCGGGACCTCGCCCTCGACGGCGGCGCGCCGCTGCTGCTCTACGGCTACGGCTCCTACGGCACGCTGATGCCGGCGGCGTTCCGCACGAACCTGCTGAGCCTCGTCGACCGCGGCTTCGTCTACGCGATCGCCCATATCCGCGGCGGCACCGAGAAGGGCTGGCGCTGGTACCTCGACGGCAAGCGCGAGAAGAAGCCCAACACCTTCACGGACTTCATCGCCTGCGCGCGGGCGCTGATCGAGGCCCGCTACACGTCCGAGAAGCGCATCGTCGCCCACGGCGGGTCGGCCGGCGGGATGCTGATGGGGGCGGTGGCCAACCTCGCGCCGGAGCTGTTCGCCGGGATCGTCGCCGACGTGCCCTTCGTCGACGTGCTCAACACCATGCTGGACGCGGAGCTGCCGCTGACGCCGCCGGAATGGCCCGAATGGGGCAACCCGGGCGAGAGCGAGACCGCCTTCCGGACGATCCTGTCGTACTCGCCCTACGACAACGTCGCCGCCAAGGAATACCCGGCGATCCTGGCGCTCGGCGGGCTCACCGACCCGCGGGTGACCTACTGGGAGCCGGCCAAGTGGGTCGCGCGGCTGCGCGCCACCATGACGGGCGGCGGGCCGGTGCTCCTGCGGATCAACATGGAGGCCGGCCACGGCGGCGCCGCCGGCCGGTTCGACCGGCTGGAGGAGGTGGCGCTGATCTACGCCTTCGCGCTCATGGCGGTGGGCAAGGCCTGAGCGCCGCGCGGGCGCGGCGTCCGCGACGGGGTGCTGCGCCCGAGGCTCTCGGGGTGATCGCCCCCTTCCACGCCCTCATCCCGCGGTGCCCGCCCCGGCGAGCCTCGAAGGAGGGCTCCGGGGGTCACCGTCGGCTCTGGACGGCCCCTTCGCGGCCTCCGCGTCGCCCCGGCCCGTCGGGACGCGGCCGGGGCTTCACGGCCGGGCCTCGGCGGGCGCCGGCGGCTGGGCGATCCCCTCCTCCGGATTGCGGACCCGCTTCGCCGCCTCCTCGGCGGCCTTGTCGGCGGCAGCCCTGTCGGCGGCGGCCTTCTCGGCCGCGGCCTTGAGGGCCGCCGCGCGGGCGCGGTCCATCTCGATCCGGGCGCGGCGGCGCTGACGCTCCACCTGGTCGGCCTCGGTCAGCTCGATCGTCTCCAGCTCGCGCTGGAGCACGAAGGCCGCGAGGCCGTTCGACAGGGTGCCGACGTCGAGCGCGCGCTCCGGCGCGCTCAGGGGCCCGGTCAGGCCGAACTGGACCGCGGGCGGACCGGCATTCCAGCCGCGGGGCACCGGGCCGCCCACGAGCGTGCCGCGGACGTCGAGGCGGCCGGCGCGCAGGTCGTAGCCGACGGTGCCGGCCCAGCGGGCCGGCCCGAGATCGAGGTCGAACGGCCCGGCCCGCAGCACGCCCCCCACGATCGTGGCGGCGGCCCGGGCGGATCCCCGCGCCTGCGCGCCGCCCCGGGCGAGCTCCTCGGTGACCAGGGCCTGGAGCCGCCCCTCGCGGAGCGGGTCGTCCATCTCGGCCGCGCGGGCCAGCGCCCGGCCGAGGGCCGCGGGATCGGCCGCGGGCAGGCTCAGGTCCGTCAGGGTGAGCGCGCCGCTGCCCGAGAGGCTGTCGGCGAGGCCCGACAGGGTCTCGGCCGTGGCGGCGAAGCGCAGGTCGGCGCTCAGGCGGCCGCCGAACGGTCCGCCGGCCAGGATCGGGAGCGCCGCGCCGTCGAGGCTGCCCGAGCCCGAGACCGAGGCCCCGGCCCCGGGCCGGGCGACCGTCACCGAGCCCGCGAGCCGGCCGCCGGCGAGCTTGCCGGTCAGGTCGCGCAGGGTGAGGCCCGCGTCGGCGAGGCCGAGGGCGGCGGCCGCGTCGGTGGCGACGAGGCCGCGGCCGAGATCCAGGCTGGCGACGCGGACGTCGAGGGACACGGCCGGGTGGGCGGTCGGCGGCGCGAACGCGCCGTTGGCGCCCGGCGGGATCACCAGGGCGGCGGCGAGCTGCGGGATCGACAGCCGGTCGAGGGCGAGGCGGCCGTGCAGGGCCCCGCCCGCCGCCCGCAGCAGCGTCCCGTTCACCCCCGCGCCCGCCACCGTGCCGGCGAGCGCGGCGGCGGCCTCGCCCTGCTGCCGCGACAGCGTGACGGTGAGGTCGGCCGGCCACGCCCCCGGCGCCAGGGTCGCGGCGCCGGCCAGCGTCAGGAACGGCGCCAGGTCCGCCGTGTCGGCGCGGAGCGTGCCGCCGGTCGGGACGAAGTCGGGACCGACCAGGATCGGGCGGCCGGTGGCGAGCCGCAGGCCCGCGACCGTGCCGTTCGCCGTCAGGGCGAGGGCCTGGCCGTCCGGCCTCTCGGCGGTCAGGTGCAGCTCGGCGGGCTGCTGGAGCCCCGGGATGTCGGTGCGGCCGAACCACGGCCCGGCCCGCGGCGCCGCGAGCATGGCGGTGCCGCCCTCGATCCGCGCGCCGCGGCTCGCGAGCGTCAGGTCGAGGGTGCCGCCACCGGCGCTGCCCCGGGCCTGGGTCCGCAGGGCCGCGGCCGCGCCGCCCTCCCGGTCGAGGGTGACGGCGAGGTCGAGGGGCGCGTCCCGCAGGAAGGCGGGCAGCAGGCGGATCTCGCCCACCCAGACCCGCTCGAGCAGGCCGAGCAGGGGCGCCGCCGCCGGCGCCTTCAGGCGCCCGGAGACGCGGCCGGTCCCGTCCGCGCCGATCTGCCCGGACAGCCGGGCGCTGGCGCCGGCGAGGTCGGTGACGTCGAGGCTGTCGACCGTGAGGCCGGCGCCGTCCGACTGGATCCGCGCCGCGATCGTGCCGGTGCCGGAGCCCGCGGCGCCGAACCGGACGTCCTTGGCCTCCAGGGTCAGGGCGAGGTCGGTGTCGCGCAGGGTGCCGAGCGCCGTCCCGAGGGGCGGCAGGCCGGCGATGTCGAGGCCGGTGGCGCGGATCTGGGCCTCGAACCGGCCGCGCTCGGTGCCCTCGGCGGCGGTGTAGCGGGCGTTGCCGGTGATCCGCGCCGGCCCGAGGCCCAGGCGCATGTTGCGCAGGGACAGGCCGGTGCCGGCGGCCGACAGGTCGGCGGCGGCCTCGATCTTCCGCCCGTCGAGGAGCGCGACGAGCGGCCCCTCGGCGCCGAGGCGGCGGAGGTAGCGGCCGAGCGCCTCCGAGTCGGGGGCGGCGAGCGCCACCGGACCGGAGAAGCGCAGCGGCGCCGTCTCGACCTGCCCGCTCGCCGTCACGGTGGACTCGGCCGGGCCGGTCACCGCGAAGCGGCGCAGCAGCAGGCCGCCGGCCCGCTCCAGGGTGCCGGTGAGGGCGAGGTTCGACCAGTCCTCGCCGCCCAGAACGGCGCTGCCCACGGTGAGGTCGAGGTCGAGCATCGCCGGCAGGCTGCCGGCCGAGCGCGGCAGGCCGCGGGCGATCAGGTTCTGCCCCTCCGCCGAGGCCAGGAAGGCGTCGAGGTCGAGGCGGCGGGCGTCCAGGGTCAGACCGGCGCGCCACTGGCGCAGGTCGAGCCGTCCGGTGCCGCCGAGCCGCAGGGCCCGGCCGCCGGGGTCGATGGCGAGGTCGATGGCCTCGAACCGCACCTGCGTGCCCCGGGCCTTGAAGGTGCCGGCCAGCGAGAACGGCAGGTAGGCGCCGGCCGCCTGGGTCGGCGGCCCGACGACGAGGCGGGCGGAGCCCTCGGCCTCGACCTGGGTGCCGCCGGCCTCGGCAGGGGCGAGGCCGAACCGCGCGTCCGCCTCGAAGCGCGGCGCCGCGTCGCCGCCGCCCGAGATCTTGGCGGCGAGGCGCCCGTCCGGCCCCGGCGTGCCGCTGACCGCTCGGAACGGGATGCCGCCGCTCGTCCCCTCGATCCGCCAGGGCCCGACCAGGGCCGGCGCCTGCAGGCGGAGGTCCTGGACGTAGAGCTGGTCGGTCCGCCCGGTGGCGGGGACCTGCGTGGTGACGAGGAACTGCTGGATCTGCAGGTTCTCGATGGCGAGGTCGCGGTCGCGCAGGGCTCCGCCGAAATCGGGCGGCAGCTTCAGCGTGTCCGGGCCGGCGACCGGGAGCTTGATCTCGGCCCGGCCGATCCGGGTCTCGGTGAAGCGGAACTCGCCCTTCAGGAGCGGCGCGAGGGCGATCTCGGCCTTGACGAACCGGGCATCCAGGCTCGGGCGGTCCGGATCGGTGCCGAGGTGGAGGCGGTCCACGCGCAGCCGCGGCGACGGCAGCAGGCGGACCTCGATCCGGCCGTCGGTCCGGACCGGCACGCCGAGGGACCGGGCGAGCGCCCGGTCGACGAGCCCGCGATGGGCCTGCCAGTCGACGAAGGGCGGAACCGCGAGCGCCGCCACGAGAACCAGGATGACGGCGCACGCCAGCGCGGTCAGAAGATCACGCAATGGTCCCGTTCCGCACCATCTCTGCGCGAGGCCGCGACCTCACCGGGCCGCCGTGCCCCGCGTGCCCCCGCGAGTCAGTCGCCACGGCCATAGCACGATAAGCCGCCGGGGGCGCCAGCGGCGATGCCACGGTCGGGAGCGGCTCGCGGCACGCCGGGCCTGCGGCCTCCGGACCCGGCGCGGGTCCCCTCTCCCGTGGAGGAGAGGGGGCTCGTCGCGCTCCGCCGCTGGCGGCCCCCGGTCGCACACGTGCCGATCCGCGGCCGCCGAGGGGCAGGCGGCGCGCGCCTGCAGACCCCGGATCGTCCCGGCGCGGACAGCCGCGTTTCACGGCTCCGCCCCCCTCCGCGGCGCGAACGGCCTCGACGCCGTTCGCGATTTGGTCCAGGGAAGCGGGATGCAGAACCGTCCGCATCCGCAGGCCGCCGGGGACGGCGCGCCCGCCACGTCCATCGCCGCCCGCGCCATGGGCGCCCTCCGCCGCGAGGCGGCCGGCTACCTCGAGGGGCTGAACCCCGAGCAGCGCCGCGCCGTCGAGACCACGGAGGGCCCGGTCCTGGTGCTGGCCGGCGCCGGCACCGGCAAGACCCGGGTGCTGACCACCCGCATCGCCCACCTGATCGCCACCGGGCGGGCGCGTCCCTTCGACATCCTGGCGGTGACCTTCACCAACAAGGCCGCCCGGGAGATGAAGCACCGGATCGGCGCGCTGATCGGGCCGGCCGGCGAGGGCATGCCCTGGCTCGGCACCTTCCACGCCATCGGCACCAAGATCCTGCGCCGCCACGCCGAGCTGGTCGGGCTCAAATCCGACTTCACCATCCTCGGCACCGACGACCAGCTCCGGCTGATGAAGCAGGTCATCGCCGACCAGAACGTCGACGAGAAGCGCTGGCCGGCCCGGGCCCTGTCGCACGCCGTCGACGGCTGGAAGAACCGCGGCCTCGGCCCCGAGCAGGTGCCCCCGGGCGAGGCCGCGGCCTTCGCGTTCGGCAAGGGCGGCGCCCTCTACACGGCCTACCAAGCCCGGCTCGCGACGCTGAACGCCGTCGATTTCGGCGATCTCCTGCTGCTCTGCCTCAAGCTCTGGCGGGAGAACCCCGACGTCCTGGCCAATTACCAGGACCGGTTCCGCTACATCCTGGTCGACGAGTACCAGGACACCAACGTCGCCCAGTACCTGTGGCTGCGCCTGCTGGCGCAGGCCCGGAAGAACATCGCCTGCGTGGGCGACGACGACCAGTCGATCTACGGCTGGCGCGGCGCCGAGGTCGACAACATCCTGCGCTTCGAGCACGACTTCCCGGGCGCGGTGGTGGTGCGGCTGGAGCGCAACTACCGCTCCACCGGCCACATCCTGGCCGCCGCCTCCGGGCTGATCGCCAAGAACGAGAGCCGCCTCGGCAAGACCCTGCGCACCGACGACGAGCCGGGCGAGCGCGTCACCGTCACGGGCGCGTGGGATTCCGAGGAGGAGGCGCGGATGCTCGCCGAGTCGATCGAATCCCTCCAGTCCAAGCAGCACCCCCTGTCGGAGATCGCCGTGCTGGTGCGGATCTCCGCGCAGATGCGCGAGATCGAGGACCGGTTCGTCCAGCTCGGGCTGCCCTACCGGGTCATCGGCGGCCCGCGCTTCTACGAGCGCGCCGAGATCCGCGACGCGCTGGCCTACCTGCGCGCCACCGTGAACGTCAGCGACGACCTCGCCTTCGAGCGGATCGTGAACACGCCGAAGCGCGGCCTGGGCGACGCTACCCTGCAGCAGCTCCACACCTACGGCCGCGCCAACCGGCTGCCGCTGCGGATCGCCGCGGAGCGCCTGTGCGAGACCGACGAGCTGAAGCCCCGGGTCCGCTCCACCCTGCGGGCGCTCACCGAGAGTTTCTCGCGGTGGGCGCGGCTCGTGGAATCGCAGCCGCACAGCGAGGTCGCGCAGACCATCCTTGAGGAGTCCGGCTACACCGAGATGTGGCAGAAGGACCGCTCCGCCGACGCCGCCGGCCGGCTGGAGAACCTGAAGGAATTCGTCCGCTCCATGGAGGAGTTCCCCGACCTCGCGGCCTTCCTGGAGCACGTCTCCCTGGTGATGGAGGCCTCCGAGGCCGAGGGCGCCGAGCGGGTCTCGCTGATGACGCTCCACGCCGCCAAGGGGCTCGAGTTCGACACCGTGTTCCTTCCCGGCTGGGAGGACGGCCTGTTCCCGAACCAGCGCGCGCTGGACGAGAGCGGCCGGGCGGGCCTGGAGGAGGAGCGGCGCCTCGCCCATGTCGGCCTGACCCGGGCGCGCAAGCGCGCGAAGCTGTCCTTCGCGGTCAACCGGCGCATCCACGGGCTCTGGTCCTCGACCATCCCGTCCCGGTTCATCGACGAGCTGCCCGAGACGGCGGTCGACGTGGTCGAGGCCCCCGCCCACTTCTCCGCCGGCGCCTCGCGGTTCGACCGCAACCCGGCGCCGTTCGGGTCGAGCTACGGCACGCCGGGCTGGCAGCGGGCGCAGGCCAACACCGCGCCGGGCGGCCGGTCCGGGTTCGGCGCCGCGGGCGGCTTCCGCGCGGCGACCCCGGGCGGCCGGTCCGGCGGCCAAGCGGGCGGTCCGCGCCAGATCGAGGGCGAGCTGATCGCCAAGTCGACCGGCGCGCCCTCGGCCTTCCAGGCCGGCCAGCGGGTCTTCCACACCAAGTTCGGCCCCGGAACGGTCGCCGCGGTCGACGGCAACAAGCTGACCGTTGACTTCGACAAGGCCGGCCGGAAGATGGTCCTCGACAGCTTCGTCCAGGCCGGATCGAGCTAGTCCCGCCGACCAAGCCCGGACGTGTCAGGGCGGCAGGGTCGGCCGGCTTCGCCCGTGCGGGCGGGGAGGATCGCGATCGTGCCGGATGCCGCGTCACCGCGACACCACCGTCCCGAACCTGATGCATCCGCGCCAGCCGCGCGGCTTTTCCGAAGCCTCTCGACCGACCGTCACCCCTTAGTCACACCCGACGCGCAATCGTCGGGCGCGAATCGCGATGGTGCGTCAGTTGCATCGCGTATTCGGCCGCGCACGAAACGTCGTGACGCTCTCCACAGGCGGACGAGCGCGGGGCGGAACCTTCGGCCTGGGGCCGGTATTAAGTTCCGCAAACGAGTAGACCCGGGAGCACGCAGGTAAACGGCAGTTCAGATACAGATCCAGGTTGGCAAGTCCCGTTGGAGTGTACATCCATGAAGAGACGCCGCGCACGACTTGAACTGGTTGAAGACCGCACGTCCCGCATTCATCGCACACGCTTCGACGAAGAACGCAATCTCGCTCCCATCCAACCGCTCACCGAGCGCCAAGCCGAGTACCTCGACGCCCTCGCCCGCTCGCCGCAGGTCATCGTCCTGGGGCCCGCCGGCACCGGCAAGACCTTCATCGCCGGCACCCGCGCGGCGGACCAGCTCCGCCAGCGCCGCATCGCCAAGGTCGTCATCACCCGCCCGAACGTGCCCTCGGGCCGGTCGCTGGGCTACTTCCCCGGCACCCTGGAAGAGAAGATCGCCCCCTGGGTCGCCCCGCTCACCGAGGCCATGAAGGAGCGCATGGGCGCCGCCGCCTTCGAGATCGCCCTGAAGACCGGCGACATCGAGATCGTCCCCTTCGAGGTGATGCGCGGCCGGACCTTCAAGAACTGCCTCGTGATCCTGGACGAGGCGCAGAACACCACGATCAACGAGATCAAGATGTTCCTGACCCGAATCGGCGACGATTGCCAGGTCATCATCAACGGCGACGTCTCGCAGACGGATCTCCGCGAGACCTCGGGCCTGCGCACCGTCATGCACATGGTCAAGAGCCGGATGATGCCGATCCCGGTGGTGGAGTTCACCCGCAACGACATCGTCCGCTCGGGCATCTGCGCCGAGTGGGTGAAGGCGTTCGAGGAAACGAATCTCTAAATCGAAAGTTGATGGCGGCGGGTCCTCGCAGGCCCGCCGTGCCGTCCCCCGGCACGAGACGACTCTCCGCACCTCCCATCCGGGAGGATGAACCGGGCGCCGAGCCCGGCCTTCAGAGAACTGGAGTCTCCTCGTGAGGAAACTGACCTTCGCCTTCGCCGTGCTGGCCTCCCTCGGCGGCGCCGCCCTCGTCCAGCCGGCCTCGGCGGCCCCCGCGATGCCCGGCGCCGTCGCGGCCCCCGACGCGGTGACCCACGTCCGCCTGACCCCGATGGAGCGCCGCATGATGCACCGGCGCATGGAGCGTCGCATGATGCACCGCCGGATGGAGCGCCGGATGATGCATCGCCGCATGCACCGCCGCATGATGCGCCACATGTGATGGCGTCGGCGGAGCGGGCCTCGACGGCCCTGCTCCGCCTCCCCGCTCGGTCCCGGACCGGGCCGGGCGTTGCTCCCCATCGCGAAGATTCCTATCTCGTCGGCTCGAATCGCGCCGTCAGGCGGCCGCCGCGGCAGCCGGCCGATCCGGGAGACCCCGATGCCCCCCTCCAATCGACTGTTCGACGACCTCGCCCGCCTGATGACCGACGCCGCCGGCGCCGCCCAGGGCGTCCGCCGCGAGGCCGAGACCGTGGTCCGGGCGCAGCTCGAGCGCGTCGTCCGCGACCTCGACATCGCCTCGCGCGAGGAGCTCGACGTGCTCCGCGACCTCGTGACCCAGCTGCAGGCGCAGAACGAGGCCCTGACGGCCCGCGTGGCGGCCCTGGAGGCGCGAGCCGGCAGCGCCGGAGCGGGCGCCGCGGGCCTAAGCGAGGTGGTCTGAGTCTCCGCGGCAACGCCGCGGGCTTTTACACAGGAAGCGGCGTCGACGATCCGGTTTCCTGTTCACTGAATGTGACCTGCACTTTGTGTCGCGAGTCACGGCCGGTCTATAGTCGGGCATAGGGTGATTCGGGGGCAGCGGGGCGATGTCCGCAGAGCTTCGACAGTCGATCGCATCACCGCCGGCCTAGATCTGCCGGTCGTTCAAGTTCTCGGAGTGTTCTCGCGCTCCGGTTTCGCGTCACCGCCACGTCGGGCCGGATCTCGTCCGGGCCGTCCATTTGGATCGTCATGCCGCTTCTCAACGTCGACTTCCACGACCCGGACCGGAACGAGCATCCGCTCGACGTCGTCGAGCGGCTGGCCTCCCTGCGCGACTGGATCTTCGACCGGGCCGAGACCGACGAGATGTCGGTCACGAGCCCCGGTCGCTGGACCGACTACAACGTCGCCTTCACGTGGATCGAGGACGTCGAGGCGCTGCACGTCGCCTGCGCCTTCGACCTCAAGGTGCCGGAGCGGCAGCGCACCGAGGTGATGCGCCTCATCGCCCTGATCAACGAGCAGCTCTGGGTCGGCCACTTCGACCTCTGGACGACCGACAGCGTGGTGATGTTCCGGCACGCGCTGCTGCTGACCGGCGGCGCCGTCCCGACCCATCCGCAATGCGCCACCATGATGAGGACGGCGGTCGACGCCTGCGAGCGCTACTTCCAGGCGTTCCAGTTCGTCCTCTGGGCCGGCAAGAGCGCCCGCGAGGCCCTCGACGCCGTCCTGTTCGAGACCGAAGGCGAGGCGTGACCGGGCCGGGCGCCTCGACGGCGCGGATGCCCGCCTCCCTGGTCCTGGCCGGGGCCGGCAAGATGGGCGGCGCGATGCTGGCGGGCTGGCTGGACGCGGGCCTCGACCCGCGCCGCACCACCATCGTCGACCCGGTGCCCGCGCGCCCGATCGTGGATCTCTGCACCGAGCGGGGCATCGCCCTGAACCCGACCGACCCCGAGCCCGGCGCCGTCCTGGTCCTGGGGATCAAGCCGCAGGGCCTGGACACGGCGGCCCCCGGGCTCGACCGGCTCATCGGCCGCGACACGCTCCTCGTCTCGATCCTGGCCGGCAAGACCGTCGCGGATCTCCGCGGCCGGCTGCCGCGGGCGCGCGCGATCGTCCGGGCGATGCCCAACCTCCCGGCGAGCATCGGCCGGGGCGCCACCGGCGCCTGCGCGAGCCCCGAGGTCACCCCGGCGCAGCGGGCGGCCGCCGAGGCGCTGCTCGCCGCGAACGGCGCGGTGGCGTGGCTCACCGACGAGGCGCAGATCGACGCGGTGACGGCGGTCTCGGGCTCCGGACCGGCCTACGTCTTCCTGCTGGCCGAGACCCTGGCGGAGGCCGGCATCGCGGCCGGCCTGGAACCTGAGGTCGCCCGCAGCCTCGCCCGGGCGACCGTGGCGGGGGCCGGCGCGCTCCTCGATGCCAGCCCGGCCGAGGCGGCGGAGTTGCGCCGCAACGTCACGTCGCCCGGCGGCACGACCGCGGCGGCCCTCGAGGTGCTGATGCGGCCGGACGGCCTCGGCGCGCTGATGCGGGAGGCCGTGGCCGCGGCCCGTCGGCGGGCGGGGGAACTGTCCGGCTGACATCGGGCTGATGGCGGGGGCTGACATCGGGCAGCGTCCGTGCGGCATGGCCGCGCGACGGACCTGCCCTTCGCGGCCCGTCCGCCTACATGAGGCGACACGACCGATCAGACCGGGCGACCGACTCATGACCGACAGCAAAGCCCCCTCCAAGCGGCCCCGCAAGGCCGCGAGCTCCGCCAAGGCGGGCACCGATCAAGAGAGCGCTGCCCACGCGAGCGTCGCGCCCGCGGGCGTCGCGCCGGGGGCCGCCCGGGCCGGTGCGGCCGAGGCTGCCGATGCGGGGGCGAAGGGCGGTGCGCCGAAGCTGCCGCCCCGGGAGGCCGCCGTCGAGGCCCTGATGCGCCTCGCCGCCGAGCAGCCCTGGAACGACATCGAGGTCAGCGACATCGCCCGCGAGGCCGGCCTCACGCTGGCCGAGCTGCGCGACCTCTTCCCCTCGAAGGGAGCCGTCCTCGGCGGCCTGACCCGCATCATCGACCGCAAGGTTCTGGAGGGCGACCTCACGGGCCTGGAGGAGGAGCCGAGCCGGGAGCGGCTGTTCGACGTGCTGATGCGCCGCCTCGACGCCATGGAGCCCTACAAGCCGGCACTGCGCCGGATCGCCTACGCGCTCCGCGGCGAGCCGCTCTCGATGCTGGCGCTGAACGGCGTCATGCTGAACTCGCACCGCTACATGCTGGCGGCGGCCGGGATCGACACCGAGGGTTCGCTCGGGCAGCTCAAGCTGCAGGGCGTGGTCATCGCCTTCGCCCGCGTGACCCAGGTCTGGCTGGACGACGATGATCCGGCCCTGGCCCGGACGATGGCGCGGCTCGACAAGGAGATCCGCAACGGCGAGCGCATCATGGAGCGGGCCGAGGATGTCCGCCGGCTCACGGCGCCGCTGCGCGCCATCGGCCGCTCGTTCCTGGATCGGCGGCCGCGCGAGCGGCGGAGCCGCGACGGCGACGAGACCGATCCCGCCGCCGCGATCTAGGCCGCCCGCTCACGCGGCCTGGATATCGCTGAGGAAGCTGGCGACCTCGCGCTTGACCGTCAGGGACTGGGTCGCCAGTTCGGACGCCGCGCTCTGGACCTGCGCGGCGGCGCTGCCGGCCTCCCGAGCGGCGGCCAGCACGCGCGCGACGCTGGCCGAGACCCCCTCCGTGCCCCGCGCGGCCTCGCCGGCATTGCGCGAGATCTCGCCGGTCGCCGCCGTCTGCTGCACCACGGTCGCCGCGATGGCGCCGCTGATCTCGTTCACGGCGGCGATCGTGCGGGCGATCTGCGCCATCGCCTCCGCGGCCTGCCCGGAGGACGCCTGGATCGCGGCGATCTGGCCGCCGATCTCCCCGGTGGCCCGCGCCGTCTGCGCGGCGAGCTCCTTCACCTCGGAGGCCACGACCGCGAATCCGCGCCCCGCCTCGCCGGCCCGCGCCGCCTCGATGGTGGCGTTGAGGGCCAGCAGGTTGGTCTGGTTCGCGATGCCGGAGATCATGACCACGGCGGCGCCGATCTGCTCGGCGGCCGCGCGCAGGCCCGCCATGGCGGCGTTGGTCGCCTCGGCCTCGTGGGCGGCGTGACCGGCCACCTCGTTGGAGCGCACGACCTGCCGCTCGATCTCCTGAAGCGAGGAGACCATCTCCTCGGCGGCCGACGCGACGGTCTGGACGTTCGCCGAGGTCTGCGCGGCGGCCGAGCTCGACGTCATCGCCTGGCTGTTGGTGTTCTCGGCCACCTGGGTCATCGCCTGAGCGGTCGCGTCGAGCTCGCTGGTCGCCGCCGTGACGATGTCGAGCGAGGCGGCGATCTTCTGCTGGAAGGTCTGGACCCGCTGCTCCACCCGCTCGGCCCGGCGCAGGCGGGCCTCCCGCTCGGCGGCCTGCGCCGCCTCCAGCTCGACCCGGGCGACGGCGTTCTGGCGGAAGACGTCGACGGCCTTGGCCATCGCGCCCATCTCGTCGCGCGCGTCGCGGTGCGGCACGGCGACCTGCAGGTCGCCGCCGGCCAGCCGCGTCATCGCCTCCGTCATGCCGGCGACCGGCCGGATGATGCTGCGGGCCAGCACGAGGGCCAGGACACCGCCGAGGAGCAGGGCCGCGGCGACGAGACCGATCAGGATGTACCGGGCCCGCGAGGCGGCCAGCGCGGTGTCCCGGGAAATCCGCTCGCCGGCGGCCACGATCCGGTCGCGCAGCGCGACGCCGAGCCGGTCGATGGCGTCGGCGTGGGGCTTGATCCCGGTCTCGAACGTCGCCTTCGCCGACGCCACCGCCTGATCGTACGCGCGGAAGCCGGCCGCGGCGGCGATCAGCGCGTCGCGGACGGCCCTGAGCTGCTGCGCGAAGGCCGCGCCGCCCTGCGTGTCCTTGAACGCGTCCAGGGTCGCCAGAGCCTGCTCGGCCCGCTGCTCGAAGGCGCTGCGGTCCTGCGGATCCAGGCCGATCACGAAGCGGGCCGACGCGATGCGGGACCGCAGGATCGCATTCTCGACGTGCTCGGTCCGCGCCAGCATCGCCTCGCCGCCCCGGGCGCGCACGTCCGCGAGCATGTTTCCGAGAAGGACCGTGAGGGTATTGCCGGTCTCGTAGAGTCTCGCCCTGGCCTCACGCAGGCTCGCACCCGTGTCCGCGAGGCGCTCCAGCTCCGGCTTCATCGCGCGGGCGGCTTCCCGCATGTCGTCGTACAGCTTCCGCCCTCCGTCCGTGATGGCCAGCGAGAAGTACTTGTCGCAGGTCTGCTCGATCGCCCGCCGGGTCTGCTCCATCGCGACGATCAGATCGGGATCCGGCTGGAGCCGGTACCGTTCGGCAGCTCCGATGAGGCGCGCGGCATGACCGTCGATCAGCAGGACCGATTGTGCACCCCGCTCCACCCGCTCCTGAAGCGCGTGGTCGTCACTGATCACACCCTGCTGGTAGATCGCGAATGCACCGATGATGCCCGTGATCATGACGAGCACTGCAAATCCCGCGTAGACGCGCGCGCGTATCCCAATTGTCACAGGCGTATCTTCCACAGAACAAGCCAATTTCTCGGCCGGATGATAGACGACACGATCATGACAACATCGTGTCACTCGATCAAGTTCAACTTGTACTATAGATATAGGGTGTCCCTGTCCGAGAATAGACTTGATATCTCGGCCGGACGAGGCGGCCGCAGACCCTGGGCCGCGCGCGCAGACGGCAATCGGGGCGTTCTCGCCGCGATGGACTAATTCTGACCGCGCGTCCCGGGCCGCCCGACAGCTTCGCCTTGCGCGTGTCCGCTGCCGAGCCGCGTCAGAACTCCGCGCGGATCCCTCTCACCGGATCACGCGGGTGCTGCATCTGGATCGCCGCGCGGCGCCGCGCGCGTTGCTGACATCGGGCGGGAAGTTCCGATCGCGACAGTCCCGAACCTGCGCGGAGGCGCGGCGACGCCGTGAGTCGCGTCGGGCACGATTCGAGCGCCGCGCCGCGAGCCTTCTCGGGCCGTCGCGCCGGACTTCAGGCCGCGCGGTTCGCCAGCGCCTCGCGCATGGTCGTGGCGACCATCCCGTTCTGGAGCTGGTCGCGCCGGACGAGCAGCGCGTCCGGCACGCGGGCCGACGCGTCCGGCCCAACCGCGTCGACCGGGTCGCTGGCGAGGATGATGCGCAGGGCCGGGCGCAGGGCCCGGGACTCGACGGCGAGCTGCGCGCAGCACAGGCCGCCCTGCAGCGCGGTGTCGACCACCATCACGTCGACCGGGAGACCCAGGGCCAGAACCGTCATGGCGTCGACGCCGCGGTCGCAGGCGGTGACCTGATAGCCCAGCATCCGGACCTGGGTCGAGACCTCGTCGCGCCAGCGCTTGTGGCGGCCCACCACCAGGACCTGGATCCGGTAGCAGCTGCCCTGGGGAAGGCTGCTCGAGGCAGTCTCGACGTCGGCTGGGGGCATTCCGCACTCGACTTCGCGCTGGCTTTGCGATGCAGCATGCTAAGCTGGGATGCAATCCCCACGCAAGCCCGGCGCCGTGATCGCGCCGCATTCGGCGCCGCCGTTGCACAAAGGCGATGCACTCCGGCAGCCTGACCATAGGCTAGGCACGGAGTTGACGCCGGAGGGGTCGCGCGGGCAACACCGGGCCGCCGCGGAACCTGTGCCGCGCGCTGCCGGAGCCTGAGCCGATGTCGTCCGCGAAAGCCCCTCCCGTCTCCCCGCTGGCGCCAACCGCGATGCCCGACCTGCCGCCCCTGCCGGGGGTGCGAATCGCGACCGCCCAGGCGGGGATCCGCTACAGCGGCCGCACCGACGTGCTCTACGTCGCCCTCGAGTCGGGGACCCGGGCGGCGGGGGTGTTCACCCGGTCGAAATGCCCCTCGGCGCCGGTGGATTGGTGCCGCGACGCCCTGGCGGACGGGTCGGCGCGGGCGCTCGTGGTCAATTCCGGCAACGCCAACGCCTTCACGGGCCGCCTCGGGCGCGACGCGGTGGCGCGCACCGTCGAGATCGCCGCGGCGGCGGCCGGCTGCGCCGCGCGCGAGGTCTACGTCGCCTCGACCGGCGTGATCGGCGAGCCGCTCCCGGCGGAGCGCTTCGCCGGCGTGCTCGCGGATTGCGCGGCGCGGGCCGAGGACGGGCCGGCCGCCTGGACCGCGGCCGCCCGGGCGATCATGACCACCGACACCTTCCCGAAGCTCGCCACCCGCACGGCCGAGATCGACGGCGTCCGCGTGACGATCAACGGCATCGCCAAGGGCGCCGGCATGATCGCCCCCGACATGGCGACGATGCTGTCCTTCGTCTTCACCGACGCGGCCCTGCCGCAGGACGTGCTGCAGGCGCTCCTGTCCGCGGGGACGAAGACCAGCTTCAACTGCGTGACCGTGGACGGCGACACCTCCACCTCCGACACGCTGATGCTGTTCGCCACCGCCAGGGCCGGCAACCCGGCGGTCACCGATCCCGCCGACGCGCGGCTCGCCGGCTTCCGGGAGGCGCTCGACGGCCTGCTGATCGAGCTGGCCCAGCTCGTCGCCAAGGACGGCGAGGGCGCGCGCAAGTTCGTCACCGTGCGGGTCACCGGCGCCGAGAGCGACGCCTCCGCGCACCGCATCGCCATGTCGATCGCCAACTCGCCGCTGGTGAAGACCGCGGTGGCCGGCGAGGACGCCAACTGGGGCCGCGTGGTGATGGCTGTGGGCAAGGCCGGCGAGCCCGCCGACCGCGACCGGCTCGCGATCTGGTTCGGCGACGTGCGGGTGGCCGTCCAGGGCGCCCGCGACCCCGACTACAGCGAGGCGGCGGCGAGCGCCGTGATGCGCGAACCGGAGATCACGGTCCGGGTCGATCTCGGCCTGGGCGACGGCACCGCCCGCGTCTGGACCTGTGACCTGACCAAGGCCTACGTCGAGATCAACGGGGATTACCGCTCGTGAGGGCGCTCCTGTCCGGCGCCCTCCTCGTCCTGGGCCTGGCGACCGCGGCGCGGGCCGACGACGCGGCGTGCAAGCGCCACATCAGCGTCGTCGGGCGCGCGTCGGAGACGCGGGCGCCGGACTTCGCCGAGGTGACCGTCGGCATCGAGGCGCGCGGGGCGAGTGCGGCGGCCGCCCTCGACGCGGCCTCGAAGGCGGTGACCGGCGTGTCGGCGCAGGCCCGCGCCCTCGGAGTCCCGCCGGCCGATATCGGCACCGCCGCCGTCACCCTGCAGGCGGCGACCCGCCCCGTCGCCCGGCCGGGGGGCGCCGTCACCGAGGAGCCCGACGGCTACCGCGCCGGCAACCTCGTCACGGTCCGGCTCGCCGACATGGACCGCCTCGGCGACCTGCTCCGGCAGGCCCTCGACTCCGGCGCCAACCGCATCGACGGCGTCAGCTTCGGGCTGCGCGACCCGGACAAGAGCGAGGCGGCCCTTCAGGTGGCGGCGACCCGGGACGCCCGCAGCCGGGCCGAGGCCCTCGCCGAGGCGGTCGGCGCCAAGCTCGGCCCGCTCTGCACGCTGAGCACCGCGGCCGCCACGCCGTACCGCCCGGCGCCGGAGATGGCCCGCGCGGCCCCGATGGCCGCCAAGGGGCGGCGGGTGCCCCTCGAGGCGGGCACGATCCAGATGTCCTCCGAGGTCTCGGCCACCTTCGCGGTGGCGCAGTGAGCGCGCCCGATAGCGCCCCCGCGGCCGCGCCCCTGCGCCTGCTCCTCGTGGTCGCCGTCGCCCTCGTCGACGTCGACGGCCGCGTCCTGGTGAGCGAGCGCCCGGCGGGCAAGCAGCTCGCCGGCCTGTGGGAGTTCCCCGGCGGCAAGGTCGAGCCCGGCGAGCGCCCCGAGCAGACGCTGATCCGGGAGCTCGCCGAGGAACTCGGCATCCGGGTCGAGGAGCCGTGTCTCGCGCCGCTCACCTTCGCCAGCCACGCCTATCCGGACTTCCACCTTCTGATGCCGCTCTACGTCTGCCGGCGCTGGACCGGCACGCCGCGCCCGATGGAGGGGCAGGCGCTCAGATGGGTCCGGCCGAAGGCGCTGCGCGATCTCGCCATGCCGCCGGCCGACGCGCCGCTGATCCCGTTCCTGATCGACCTGCTCGAGGTCTGAGAGGGTATCCGGCTGAGGCGACCGGGTGACGGACCCGCACCGTCCTCGCGAGCGCAGCGAAGCGATCCCGGAGCCGGGTGACATCAGCCGGCGTCGCGCCGACGGGATCGCTTCGCTCCGCTCGCGAGGACGGCGGGACGGGAGCGATCACCGCAGTCCTCGGCCGGCCCGGCGCCCTCCGGCTGACGCCCGGCAACGCCGGCCACGTCACCGCCGCTCCGGCCGTCCTGGCCGAAGCGCCCGGCCGGATCCGCCGCCTGAGCGCCGACAAGGGCTACGACGCCGACGGGCTGCGCGCTGACCTGTGCAAGCGCGGCAGCAAGAGAAGGATCCACCACGACAAGCGGCACGACCGGGACCGCGGGCGCATCGAGGCAACCTTCAATTACCTCAAGGACTTCCGCCGCATAGCCACGCGATACGACACGCTCGCCCGCAACGACGCCTCAACCGTCGCCCTGGCTGCCGTCATCGCCTTCTGGTGCAGAACGAGTCCAAACCCTAGTCCGTCGGATCCAAATTCTTTCTTATCCAAGCTCCGGCCGCACCATCAAGTCGGAGAGCATAAGCTCCGTTTCCGCACAGAACGGTGTTATAGTATCCATTCGGCTGCCCGCGAATAAGAATGCCTATAAGATACTTTACACCATTCTTGCGCGCAAAGACCGGCGACCCTGACTGGCCCTGGCATATCAAATCCGAGCGATCGACGATCATGTTCTCATGCATGTTGATCGAAAACGCCATCGATCCGGCGCTTTTCGGACCAGGAAGACTGATACGGCTCTGCTTATCGAGAGACAGAAGGACGATATCATCGTATCCCTTCGAGTAATGCATCGGCACAATTTCGACGATCCGGGAACGCGCGTCATGTCCGCTGGCGTCAAATGTCTTTAATTCGATTGAGAAACTCTGCTCGTCATTGAAATTCTCGATCGGCTCAGCATCCCCGATGGCGATAACGCCATCGACTTCGGCCGCGAGAGGTTTATTCGCCTGAAATATGGCTATGTCAGTAATAGGCGAGCGAGAATACAAAGTTTTTACTCTCGAGACTTCAGAAAATCCGACCCGACTGCCGACAAAATATCTAACTCCGAGCCCCTCTCTACCTCGAAAACAATGGGCCGCCGTTATGATATCGTTGCCGATTTTCAGCCCTCGACAAACAAATTGATCTTTTTCATATATACCTACGTGTGAATATTCAAATACTTTGCTCGCATACGATGTCGAAACTGAATGCAATAATACTACGATGCAAACAAGCACAGACAAAATCGTGCAGAAATATTTCATATGACCTAATGCGATTGTGGGCAGGCACCCCGAAGAGCGCCTGCCAAGATTTATAATCCTCTATTTCAAGGCTCGTCGCCAGGATACCCCGGACCATACGGCGGGGGATCATAGGGAAGCATTGGAGTTGGCTCCGGGTAGTCCGGAGGGTTCGGAATGATTTCCGGCGGGTTGTCGACGGGATTATTGGGAGGAAGGTCGTCACCTGGATTTTGCGGCATGTTTGCAGTTTAAAATATTAAATCTCTGCTTGCCGGAGACAGCGTCAGAGTCGATCGCGGATCGGCCGACTGCTTCAGCTGTGTTGTTTCGACATCGTCCAGAGAAGGCGCTGCCAAACGATCAGTCGGCAGGGGCACTGTCCGAAGGCGAGATGTCGTGACAGAGGAAATTGCAGCACTCATTCAACGGCTCCTACAAAGACGTGAAATGACTGATGTTTCCTTTGACGACAGCTATGTTCGCTGCAGCCGAGCCGCGTTTCGCGATCTTACGATCGCATCCGCCCGCCAATGATCGATCCGGACCGATTTCAGATTCCGAGCCCGCATGGAGTCGCCGGGCTGTCATGCTCGATAGACCGCCACTGATACTTCACCTGCAACCACAGCAACGTTGCCGGATATGGCGGTAGGACAATCGTCTTAGTTCGTCAAGCATCGTGCTGCACGACAGCGCAGATTATCACTGTTGGCGCGCAGAAGCTCTCAAGCATTCCTCGCCGAATATTGCCGGGCGCGATCTTCGAGTTTGTAAGGTCAGCTCTGTGAGATGTAGCGAACCGCGATCATGGGAGCATGCGATCGCAATTCCCAATCAGCCGCGCCTGGGATCCTTGCACGGGGTTTGCCCCACACTCCGAGCGACCGGGCGCATATACGCTGCCTCTGGTACCGTCATCGTCGCGGTCGTGCCCAAGCTGACGACGCGGGTGGCGGACGGGCCCTCGGGCGGCGCGCTCCCTTCGAGGGTTGCGCCCCTGGATCGCTTCGCTCCGCCCGCCAGGGCGGCGGGGCCGAAGCCATCACCCGGACAGGGTCCGAGGGCCTCCGCCCTCACAGCGCCAGGATAGCCTCGACGACCTCCTGCACGTCGAGCGCCTCCGCGAAGGTGGCGAGGTGGTGGGGCTCGCCGCGCGCCATGCGGACGACGCCCTCGAGCTGGCGCCGGAGGGTGATCGGCCGCAGCCGCTCGTTCGGGATCGCGTCGGGCTCCGGCTCGAACCGCCCGTCGGCGCCCCGACGCTCGGCGATGGCCCAGTCGCGCAGCCGGACGGCGCCCGCGTCGCCCTCCAGCGTCCACGTGTTGTGGTCGTCGGCCTCGACGCCCCCGACCCGGCCGGTCAGGGTGACGGGGATCCCGCCCGCCGTGAGCGTCACGTCGATCGCGCGCTCGGACCGGCCCGGCTCCGGGAAGGCGATCCGTCCGGCGAGCCCCGCGAGCGGGCCGAGCTGGCGGCGGGCCAGGAAGAGGAAGTGCGAGACCACCTCGCGGGTGAAGCCGCCCTCGCCGCGCGCGTCGAGCCAGCGGGCAGCGTCGGCCTGCCACGGGCGGGGCCAGCGGGCGAAGGCCACCGCCACGGTGAGCGTCCGGGGCGTGCCGACCGCGCCGGCCGCGATCCAGCGCTCGAGGGTGGCGACGCCCGGCGACGAGGCGAACGGGAAATTGACCGCGCCCGCGCCCCCCGCCTCCGCCACGAAGGCGCGGGCGTCGGCGCGGTCGATGGCCAGCGGCTTCTCGCAGAAGACGCTCCGGCCGGCCGCCAGGGCGGCGCGGGCGTAGCCGAGATGCGAGGCGGGCGGCGAGGCGACGTAGACGCAGTCGCTCGCCGCGACGACGGCGGCGGGATCGGCCACCCGCGGCACCGCCGGGAACGCCGCGCCGATCCGGGCCAGGGCCTCCGGGGCCGGGTCCCAGATCGCCGCGACCCGCACGGGCGAGTCCGCTGCCCCGTGGATCGCGCCGAGCAGGCGCTCACCCATGATGCCCGCGCCGATGATCCCGAGGGCGAGCGGTGCGGCGGAGGTCGGCATGCGGGGATCCGTGCGGAGGTTCGGGATGACCGGCCGCGCGGCGCGGCCCGTCGCAGGCTTTAGGAGCCCGGGCCGGCGCGGGAAAGGCCGCCGGTCTCCTCAACCTTGGATGAAGGCGAGCAGGTCGGCGTTCAGCCGGTCCTTGTGGGTGGCGGCCAGGCCGTGCGGGGCGCCCGGATACTCCTTCAGCACGGCGTTCGGCACGAGCTTGACGGCGGCGCGCGCCGCGGCGTCGATCGGCACGATCTGGTCGTCGTCGCCGTGCACCAGCAGGGTCGGCACGTCGATGCGCGTCAGGTCCTCGGTGAAGTCGGTCTCCGAGAAGGCCGCCACGCAGGCGTGCACGTTCCGCAGCCCGGCCATCATGCCCTGCATCCAGAACGTGTCCCGCATACCGTCGCTGACCGCGGCGCCGGGACGGTTGGCGCCGTAGAACGGGCCGCTCAGGTCCTTGAAGAACTGCGACCGGTCGCGCAGGACCGAGTCCCGGATCCCGTCGAACACGTCCCGGGGCAGGCCGCCCGGATTCGCGTCGGTCCGGACCATCTGGGGCGTCACGGCCCCGACCAGGACCGCCTTGGCGACGCGCGCCGTCCCGTGCCGCCCGAGGGTGCGGGCGACCTCGCCGCCGCCGGTGGAGTGGCCGACCAGCACCGCGTCGCGCAGGTCGAGATGGGCGATCAGCCCGGCGAGGTCGTCCGCGAAGGTGTCCATGTCGTTGCCCGACCAGGGCTGCCCGGAGCGACCGTGCCCGCGCCGGTCATGGGCGATGACCCGGAACCCGCGCTCCGCGAGGAACAGCATCTGGTCCTCCCAGGCGTCGCCGTTGAGCGGCCAGCCGTGGCTGAAGACCACCGGCTGCCCGGTGCCCCAGTCCTTGTAGTAGATTTGGGTCCCGTCCCGCGCGGTGAAGTAGGGCATCGTGGTCTCCCGAGGGTCGAAGGGCGGGGGTCGAAAGGTGGAGGGCGAGAGGCAAGGGTCGCGCGGATCGCCGGACTGGTCAGGCCCGGCCCTGCCGCGCGTCGAGGCTGAGCGGGCCGGCCCCGAAGGCCGCGACCTGAAGCAAGCCGCCGGCCATGGCGAGGTTCTTCAGGAAGTGGAACATCTGGTTCTGGTCGCCGAGGGCCGCGTGGAAGGTCACCGCGGTGGCCACCGCGAAGAGCGCGAGGACCAGGGCGACCAGCCGGGTGCGGTAGCCGGCGACGAGCAGCAGCCCGCCGACGACCTCCACGCCGGTCGCCGCCGCGTAGGCGAGAGGCGGCAGCGGCAGGTGGGCGGCCTCGATGGTGGCGAGCGTCGCGGCCGGGGCCGCGAGCTTCCCGGCGCCGCTCACGAGGAAGATCGCGCTCATCAGGACCCGGCCGGTCACCGGCAGCAGGGCGGTCGCGCTGGAAGAGGAGATCGGGGACATCGTCGAACGCTCCGTCCTGTCGTGCGCGGCCGAGTCAGGCCGCTTCGGGAAGTGCGAGGCCGCGAAGCCAGTTCAGCGCCAGGCCGATATCGGCCTGCGACAGGCCGTGGCCGACCGGCAGGATCCGGTGCTCGACGCGGGCTCCGGCCGCGGTGAGCTGCTGCGCGAGGCGCCGCGCATTCTCCGCGGGCACGATCGGGTCCATCGCCCCGGAGAGGATCAGGACCGGCCGGCCGGCGAGATCCGCGACCGGCGGCTCGGCGAACGGGACCATCGGGCGGAGCAGGACAGCGCCCGCCAGGGTCTCGGACCGGAGCAGCAGCAGCGACGCGGCGATGTTGGCGCCGTTCGAGAAGCCCAGCGCCAGGGGCGCCCCGATCCCGTACCGCGTCCGGGCGGCCGCCACGAAGGCCGCGAGGTCGCCGGTGCGGCGGCGCAGGTCCGCCTCGTCGAAGACGCCCTCGGCCAGGCGCCGGAAGAAGCGCGGCATGCCGTTCTCGCTGACGGCGCCGCGGGGCGCGAGCAGGGCGGCCTCCGGCGCGACCGTGCGGCCGAGGGGCAGGAGGTCGTTCTCGTCGCCGCCGGTCCCGTGGAGGAGCAGCAGCGGACGCGCGGTGTCGGGACCGGGCTCGAAGCGGTGGATGAAGCCGGCGGTGTCCTGGGTCATGATGGCCTCACGGGTGGCGGGGAGAGGTCCCGCCCCGCGCGGGCGCGGGGCGGGCGTGGTGGTCGCGGCTCAGGCGACCTTGGGCAGCACGGCCTCGATCTCGGCCCGGTGCGGCTCCAGGCCGGCGGGGAGCTTGAGGGCCTGGCCGAGGGCCTCGATCGGCTCGTCCACCGCGAAGCCGGGCGCGTCGGTGGCGATCTCGAACAGCACGCCGCCGGGTTCGCGGAAGTAGATCGAGCGGAAGTACTGGCGGTCGCGCTGCTCGGTGACGTGGAGCCCCCGTGCCTCGAGAGCCCGGCCCATCGCGGCCTGCGCGGCGTCGTCCGCCGCCCGGAACGCGATGTGGTGGACCGAGCCGGCCCCCGGGCGGCCGGGCAGGAACCCGCCGACGGCCCGCAGGGTGACGAGACCGCCGAGCTCGGCGCTGCCCGCGAAGCGGATCAGGTTGCCCTCGCGGCCGACCTCCTCCAGCCCGAGCACCTCCGTGAGGATCGCGGCGGTCGGCTCGGCCCTGTCGATGAGGAGGGTCACCCCGTGCAGGCCGCGGATCGCGTGCTCGGCCGGCACCTCGCTCGACGCCCAGCCCTCCGCGTCGCCGACGTTCACGCCCACCAGCGCGAGCATCATGCCGTCCGGGTCGCGGAAGCGCAGCGTCGGCGCGCCGAAGACCTGGACCAGCGGCTCGTGGGCGACGCCCTTCTCGATGAGCCGGTGGGTCCACCAGCCGATGGAGGCGCGGGGGACCCGGAAGGCGGTCTCCTGGGTCTCGCCGATCCCGACGCGGCCCGGCGCGGCGTGCTCGACGGGGAAGAAGGTCAGGATCGTGCCGGGCCGACCGGCCGCGTCGCCATAGTACAGGTGGTAGGTGCCCGGATCGTCGAAGTTGACGGTCTTCTTCACCAGCCGCAGCCCGAGGATCCGGGTGTGGAAGTCGAGGTTGCGCAGGGCCGGCCCGGAGAAGGCCGTGACGTGGTGGAGGCCGGTCTGAACCATGGCGATGTCTCCCGACGGAAGGCCGCGACGGGCGGCCTGTTGCGATGACGGGAATGTGCCCCTTGCCATGAGCCGCGAAAATAGAAACGATGGAAACCTATCGTTTCTGGAAATGGCTGATGAGACTGCCCGATTTCGAGGCCTGGGCCGTGTTCGCCAAGGTGGTGGAGACCGGCTCATTCGGGCGCGCCGCCGCGGAGCTCGGCCTGTCGAAGGCCACGGTCTCGAAGGCGGTGAGCCGGCTCGAGCTGCGGATCGGCGCCCGCCTGTTCAACCGCACGTCGCGGAAGCTCGCCCTCACCGAGGCCGGGCAGGCCGCCAAGGACGGCGCCGCGCGCATCCTGGCCGAGGGCGAGGCCGCGGAAGCCCTCGCCACGGCCGGTGCCGCGGAGCCGCGCGGGCTGGTGCGGCTCGCAGCGCCGATGACCTTCGGGGTGATGCACGTGGCGCCGATCCTGCCGGCCTTCTTCCGGGAGTACCCGGCCGTGTCGGTGGATCTCCACCTGTCGGACGCGGTCGTCGACCTCGTCGGCGGCGGGTTCGACATCGGGCTGCGCATCGCGGCCCTGCCCGATTCCTCCCTGCGCGCGCGCCGGCTCTGCGGGATCCGCCGCTCGCTGGTCGCCACCCCCGCCTATCTCGACCGCCACGGCCGGCCCGAGCACCCGGACGACCTCGTCCGCCACACCTGCCTCGGCTACGCCTACCTGCCGACGCCCGACCGCTGGCGATTCGTGGACGGGAGCGGCGCGGAGGCCGTCGTGGTGCCGGCGGGCCAGCTGCGGGCGAACAACGCCGAGGCGCTGGCGCCGGCGCTGCGGGCCGGGCTCGGCCTCGCCCTGCAGCCCGACTTCATGATCTGGGACGACCTCGAATCCGGGCGCCTCGAGCGGGTGCTGCCGGCCTGGTCGCCGCCGCCGATCGCCCTGCACCTCGTGACGCCCCCGGGCGACCCGAGGCCGGCCCGGGTGACGGCGCTGATCGCCCATCTCGGCCAGGCCCTCGGCCAGGCGCCCTGGGCCGCTCCGCAGCCGCGGCGCGACCCGGCGGACCGGTGAGCCGCGCGTCGGCGCCCTCCCCGCCGCCGGCCCCGATCCGTGCGCCTCATTCACCTGGATCAGTGTCGGGGTCGTGCGCCTGCGCTATCGGCGCGTCGCACGGATCCGAATCGCGGCGCGGTCCTTGCTGCTCGGCGTTCCGGGCGACAGCCGCGGCGCGCGGTCCCCGTGCAATCCGTCGGCCCATCTAACCTCAGGTTTATTCGGGACAATCTGGCATTGGACAGACGCGCGTTTTCCGGGCAAGAGGCTTCCGTGTATACATGTATACCGTTCTCCTGAGGCACTGATGTCCCCCACGGGCCCTGGACGTCCTGCACCCGACCGGCTGCGGCACAAGACCGTGGCGGCGGCCGTCGCGGATTCCCTGCGCGAGCAGATCCTGAACGGGGATCTGCCGCCGGGGGTGCAGCTGCGCCAGGACGCCCTGGCGGAGGAGTTCGGGATCAGCCGCATCCCGGTCCGCGAAGCCCTGCTGCAGCTGGAGGCCAGCAAGCTCGTGCGGATCGTGCCGCATCGCGGGGCGGTCGTGACGGGCCTGTCGCTCCAGGAGGTCGAGGACATCTTCCAGCTGCGCGTTCAGCTCGAGCCGCAGCTGCTCCAGCTCTCGGCACCGCACCTGACCCCCGACGACATCCGCGATCTCGACGCCCTCTCGAAGGAGTACGGCGCGGCGCTGGAGACCGGCCAGGTCCTCCGCTGGGGCGACCTGAACAGCCGCTTCCACCTCGACCTGATCCGGCACGCCGGCCGGCCGCGCTCCCTGGCGATCGTGTCCGCGCTCCTGCAGGATTGCGAGCGGCCGACGCGGCTGCAGATCTCGACCTCCGAGGACGCGACCCGCGCGGTCAGGGAGCACGCGCAGATCCTGGCCCTGTGCGAGGCCGGCAAGTCCGACGAGGCGGCCGCCTGCCTGCGGCGCCATATCGAGCATATCGGCGTCTCGCTCATCGCCCTCTACCGGGGCGCGCTCGTCGAGGCGTGAGGGGGCCCGCCCCCGCGCGGCCGGGTCAGTCCGGCTTGGCCGACCGGCCGCCGATCCGGCCCGGCAGGCGGGTGAGGCGATCCTTCATCTCCAGCACCTTCTGGACCTTCGAGCCGAGAGTCAGGAGCTGGACGAGGCGCTCGGTGTCGAGGCGGCGCACGTCCGCGTACCATCCGGCGAACAGCTCGAAGAGGTCGTGCATCTCCCGGAGCCGCGCCTGGGCGTGCCGCTCCTCCTCGGTCCCGGGCTCCTGCATCAGGAGCTCGCGCAGGAGTGTCAGCGTCGGGTCGACCTCGCGCTTCTTGCGCTCCTCGACCAGCGTGCGGACGATCTGCCAGATATCCTCGGGCGTCGTGAAGTAGTCGCGCCGATCGCCCGGCCTGTGCTGGAGCCGGACGAGGTTCCAGGCCTGGAGCTCCTTCAGGCCCATGCTGACGTTCGAGCGCGACACGCCGAGCCGCTCGACGATCTCGTCGGCGTTGAGCGGCCGCTCGGCCACGAACAGCAGGGCGTAGATCTGCCCCACGGTCCGGTTGATGCCCCAGCGCGAGCCCATCTCGCCGAAATGCAGCACGAAGGTCTGGACGAGCGGGGGCAGCTGCACGGCAGGGATCCGACGCGGGGAGAGGTCAGGCGGGCGCCCCCCGGCTTATCAGCTCTTGAGCCAATACCGGAGGACCGTCGCGACGAAGCCGAGGCCGACGATGCTCGAGGCCCAGAGCCCCGCGAACCACGCGAGGCGTTTCCAGAGGGGCTGTGCTGCTGCGGGTGCCATCAGTGATATCCGTGCGCGTCGACTTTGCCGCGGAAGACCCAGTACGCGTACGCGGTGTAGGACAGTATGATCGGGATCAACACCGACGCGCCGGCGAGCAGGAAAATCTGGCTCGCCTCGGGGGCGGCCGCCTGCCAGATCGTGATCCGGCCCGGCACGACGTCGGGGAAGATGCTGATGCCCAGCCCCGCGAAGGTCAGGGCGAACAGCCCCAGCGCGATCAGGAAGGGCGCCCGCTCGGCGCCGCCCCGCAGGGTGCGCCACAGGGCGAAGGCCGCGAGCGCCACGAGCAGCGGCACCTGCGCGGTGACGAGCACGTTCGGCATCGCCAGCCAGCGCTCGTAGTAGCGGCCCTGGAGGAACGGCGTCACCGCGCTGACGAGCGCGATGGCCGCGACCGTCGCCGCGGTGAGGCGCAGGGCGAGGCGCCGGGCCCGCGCCTGGAGCAGGCCCTCGGTGCGCATCACCAGCCACGTCGCCCCGAGCAGCGCGTAGGCGACGACGAGGCTCGCGCCGACGAGGAGGCTGAAGGGCGTGAGCCAGTCCCACCAGCCGCCGGCATAGGCCCGCCCCTCGACCGCGATGCCCTGCAGCAGCGCGCCCAGCGCGATGCCCTGGGCGAGGGCCGCCACCAGCGAGCCGCCCGCGAAGGCCACGTCCCAGGCGGCGCGGTGGCGGGGATCGCGCCAGCGGAACTCGAAGGCGACGCCGCGGAAGATCAGGCCGAGGAGCATCGCGATGATCGGCGCGTAGAGCGCCGGCAGGATCACCGCGTAGGCCAGGGGGAAGACGGCGAACAGGCCGCCGCCGCCCAGAACCAGCCAGGTCTCGTTGCCGTCCCAGACCGGGGCGACCGAGTTCATGGCGGTGTCCCGTTCCTCGCCCGGTCGCAGGACCGGGAACAGCAGGCCGATGCCGAGATCGAACCCGTCCATGACGATGTAGGCGAAGACCGCGAAGGCGATCACGAGCGCCCAGACCACCGTGAGGTCGAAGCTGTAGGCCATGGGTCCCTCACTCGGCCGGCTGGAGGTGACGGTCGGGATCGATCGCCGGGGCGGGCGTGATGCCCGCCGTCCGGATCGGCGCGCCGGGCTCGATCCCGCTCTCGCCGGCGTGCGGGGGCTGGCCCATCAGGCGCAGGATGTAGCCGGTGCCCATGGCGAAGACCGCGAAGTAGATCACCACAAAGGCGGTGAGCGAGGCCGCCACCGCCGGCGCGTGCAGCGGCGAGGCCGACTGCGCGGTGCGCAGCAGGCCATAGACCGTGTAGGGCTGGCGCCCGACCTCGGTGGTGATCCAGCCGGCCAGCACCGCCACGAACCCCGCCGGGCCCATGGCCACCGCGAAGCGGTGCAGCGGGCGCCACGCGTAGAGGGTGCCGCGCCAGCGGGCGAGGAGGCTCAGGGCGCCCAGGAGCAGCATCAGCATCCCGAGGCCGACCATGACGCGGAACGACCAGAACACGATCGGCACCGGCGGCCACTCCGCCCGCGGCAGGCTGTCGAGCCCCTTCAGGGGCGCGTCGAGGGCGTGCTTCAGCACCAGCGAGGACAGCTTCGGGATCTCGACCGCGTAGCGCACCGTGCCGGACTCCTGGTCGGGCAGGCCGAACAGCACCAGCGGCGCGCCGTCCGGGTGGCTCCGGAAATGGCCCTCCATGGCCATGACCTTGGCGGGCTGGTGCTCCAGGGTGTTGAGGCCGTGCGCGTCGCCCGCGAGGATCTGGACCGGCGCGACCAGGGCGGCCATCCACATCGCCATCGAGAACATCGTCCGGGCGGCCGGGTTGGCCCGGTCGCGCAGCAGGTGCCACGCGCCGACCGCGCCCACCACCAGCGCGGTGGTGAGGTAGGCGGCGAGCACCATGTGCACGAGGCGGTACGGGAAGGACGGGTTGAACACGATCGCCCACCAGTCCAGCGGCACGAACTGGCCCTCGGCGTTGGTGCCGTAGCCCGCCGGCGTCTGCATCCACGAGTTCACCGCCAGGATCCAGAACGCCGAGAAGAAGGTCCCGAACGCCACCATCAGCGTCGCCGCGAAGTGCAGCCGCGGCCCGACCTTCGTCATGCCGAACAGCATCACGCCGAGGAAGCCGGCCTCCAGGAAGAAGGCCGACAGTACCTCGTAGGCCATCATCGGGCCCAGGACGGGGCCGGTCTTGTCGGAGAAAACCGACCAGTTCGTGCCGAACTGGTAGGACATCACCAGCCCGGACACGACGCCCATCGCGAAGGCGATCGCGAAGATCTTTATCCAGTACTTGAACAGGTCCATGAAGACCTGGCGGCCGGTGGCGAGCCAGAGCCCCTCCAGCACGGCGAGGAAGCTCGCGAGGCCGATCGAGAAGGCCGGGAACACGATGTGGAAGGCCACGGTGAACCCGAACTGCATGCGGGCGAGGATCAGGGGATCGAGGTTGGCGAGCACGTCGGGCCTCCGGCTCTGGGCGCGACTCGTCCTATAGCAATTTCAGAAATATCTGAAAAGTCGGAACATACGGGAGCCCGCGCGGCGTCGGGCCGCGCGCCGGCGCGCGGCGGCGATCCGGGCATCGGGGGTCTGGACGTCCGCGCCCGAACGCGTCAGGGTCGCGGCATTCCCTACAGGTCGGGACCGCGCGGGCCCCTGGACGCGCGCCGCGCGACGGGACGCCGCGTCCCGACGCAAGGAGAGCACGCGCCCCCATGGCCGACACCCCCGTCTCCGCCGCGCCCGTCGATCTCGCCGCCGCGCTCTCGGCGCGCATCCGCGGCATCGGCACGAGCCAGATCGGCCTCGTGGCGGATCGCGGGCGCGACGACCCGGAGGTGGTCAAGCTGTGGATCGGCGAGGGCGACCTGCCGACGCCGCCCTTCATCGTCGAGGCCGCGCACCGGGCGATGCTGGCCGGGCACACCCGCTACACGACGTCGCTGGGGCTGCCGGCGCTGCGCGCGGCGCTCGGCGCCTACCACGCCCGCCACTGGGGCGTGGAGATCCCGCCGGACCGGTTCGGCGTCACGGCGGGCGGCATGAACGCGATCATGCAGGCGGCGCAGGTGCTGCTGGAGCCGGGCGACGAGATGATCATCCCCTCCCCGGCCTGGCCCAATCTCGGCGAGGCGGTCCGCATCGCCGGCGGCGTGCCCGTGACGGTGCCGTACCGCCGCCTGCCGGACGGGCGCTTCGCGCTGCCGCTCGCCGACATCGCGGCGGCGATCACGCCGCGCACCCGGGTGATCATGGTGAACTCGCCCTCGAACCCGACGGGCTGGACCATGCCGCTCGCCGAGATGAGAGCCCTGCGTGACCTCGCCCGGGAGCGCGGCCTCTGGATCCTCTCGGACGAGGTCTACGCGCACTTCACCTACGGCAACCGGATCGCGCCGTCCTTCCTGCAGATCTGCACGGAGCACGACCGGCTGATCGTGACCAACACCTTCTCGAAGAACTGGGCGATGACCGGCTGGCGGGCCGGCTGGGTGATCTATCCCCGCGGCCTCGCGCCGACCTTCGCCAAGCTCGGGCAGTACAGCACCACCTCGATCCCGACCTTCGTCCAGCACGCCTGCATCGCGGCCCTCGAGGAGGGCGACGGCTTCATCCGCACGATGGTGGACCGCTGCGCCGAGGCCCGGTCGATCCTGGTGGAGGGGCTGTCGCGCCTGCCGGGCGTCACGGTCGCGCCGCCGGACGGGGCCTTCTACCTCATGGCCCGGATGGGCGGCGACGAGCCGAGCCTCGACCTGGCGCTGCGCCTGCTGCGGGAGGCCAAGGTCGGCGTGGCGCCCGGCACCGCCTTCGGCCCGGAGGGCGAGGGCCTCGTGCGGATGTGCTTCGCCATCAGCCCGGACCTGGCGCGGGAGGCGGTGCGCCGGCTCGCGGGCGTGCTCGGGACCCGGGCGCCGGCCGCCGCGGCGCAGTGAACCGGGCGGGGTCCGGCGGCCCTTCCGCCGCCGTGCGGTCCCCGCCCGCGCCGGCTCAGCGACCCCAGCGCAGGACCAGCGCGTCGTTCCGCCGGGCGAGCTCGATCAGGCCGGCCCGCGTCGCCGGGTGCAGGGGCTGGATCGGCAGCCGCGCGGTCTCGCTCGCGATCACCCCGCCCTCGGCCATCAGCGCCTTGCAGGCGAGCAGGCCGCACTGCCGGTTCTCGTAGTTGATCAGCGGCAGCCAGCGCGCGTAGGCGTCCATCGCCTCCTCCCGGCGGCCGGCCGCGTAGGCGTCGGTGATCTGGCGGATGCCGTCCGGGTAGCCGCCGCCGGTCATCGCACCCGTAGCGCCGGCGTCGAGGTCGGCCATCAGGGTGATCGCCTCCTCGCCGTCCCACGGGCCCACGACGGCGTCGCCGCCCAGCGCGATCAGCTCGCGGAGCTTGGACGCGGCGCCCGCGGTCTCGATCTTGAAGTAGGCGACGTTCGCGATCTCCCGGGCCATGCGCGCCAGGAGCGGCGCCGACAGCGGCGTGCCCGCCACCGGCGCGTCCTGGATCATGATCGGGATCGCGATCGCGTCCGAGACCGCGCGGAAGAAGTCGACGATGCCGAGCTCCGGCACGCGGATCGTGGCGCCGTGATAGGGCGGCATGACCATCACCATCGCGGCGCCGGCCGCCTGGGCGCGGCGCGAGCGCTCGGCGCAGACCTGCGTGGCGAAGTGCGTCGTCGTCACGATCACCGGCACGCGGCCGGCGACGTGCTCCAGCACGGCGTGCATCACCCGCTCGCGCTCGTCGTCGGTGAGGACGAACTGCTCGGAGAAGTTGGCCAGGATGCACAGGCCCTGGCTGCCGGCGTCGATCATGAAGTCGACGGCCCGGCGCTGCCCGTCGAGGTCGAGGGCGCCCGACGCGTCGAAGACCGTGGGGGCGACCGGGAAGACGCCGCGATAGGCGCGGGCGGGCGAAGTCATGCGCGATCCTCCTGCCGGGATCGCGCATCCGGCGGACGACCGTGTCCGCGGGCGGGATCCGGGCGCCTCTTAGCACGCGGCCTCGATCCTGGCGCGGGCCGGGGCGCGCGCACCGAGCAGTCGACAAGCGCACCGGCTTTCCTGTACGGCCGAGCTCTTCTTTGCTTTGTCCCTCGACAGCCGAGATCACGCGCGGCGGCCGCACGAGAACAGCGTTCTCTTTTCGGAGCTACTGTAATGCGATTTTTCTCTGCCAGCCGCGTCGCGGCGTTCGTCGTCGCGGCGCTCCTCGGCGCAGCCGCCAGCGCGCCCGCGAAGGCCGACGATCTCGACGCGATTCGCGCCGCCAAGACCCTGCGCATCGGCACCGAGGGCACCTACGCGCCCTTCACGTTCCACGACGCGTCCGGGCAGCTCGTCGGCTTCGACGTGGAGATCGGCCGCAAGGTCGCCGAGCAGCTGGGCGTCACGCCGCAATTCCTCGAGGGCAAGTGGGACGGGCTGATCGCCGGGCTCGACGGCAAGCGCTACGACGTGGTCATCAACCAGGTCGGCATCACCAAGGAGCGGCAGGCGAAGTTCGACTTCTCCGAGCCCTACATCCGGGCGCGGGCCGTGCTGATCACGCGGGCGGACCGGTCCGACATCAAGTCCTTCGCCGATCTCAAGGGCAAGAAGGCCGCCCAGAGCCTCTCCAGCAACTTCGCGCGCCTCGCCGAGCAGTCCGGCGCCGAGCTCGTCGGGACGGACGGCTTCGACCAGTCGGTCCAGCTCGTCCTCACCGGCCGCGCCGACGCCACCGTCAACGACAGCCTGTCGTTCCTGGACTTCCACAAGCAGAAGCCGAACGCCCCCGTGAAGATCGCCGCCGAGCAGGCCGACGCGGACGCCTCCGGGATCATCATGCGCAAGAACAACCCGGCGTTGAAGGCCGCGATCGACAAGGCGCTGGAGGCGATCCGGGCCGACGGCAGCTACGCGGCGATCGCCCAGAAGTACTTCGGGGCCGACGTCTCCAAGTAACCCGTCCGCGGCGCGCCCGCCCGGGCGCCGATCCCGCACAGCCCGCCGCTCGATCCGCCCGGTAGGAGACGCCGCCCCGTGCCGCACTGGCTCGACCTCATGCTCCAGTCGCTGGGGCCGCTGCTCGCGGCCGGCCTGCGCTTCACGGTGCCGCTGACGCTCATCGCCTTCGCGCTCGGCCTCGCGCTGGGACTCGGCACCGCCCTCGTGCGGCTGTTCGCGCCCCGGCCGCTGGCGGCGTTGGCGTGGCTCTACGTGTGGATCTTCCGGGGCACGCCGCTCCTCGTGCAGCTGTTCGTGATCTTCTACGGCCTGCCGAGCACCGGCATCCTGATCGACGCCTTCCCGGCCGCCGTGATCGGGTTCACCCTCAACGTCGGCGCCTACACGTCCGAGATCGTCCGCGCCGCCATCGCCTCCATCCCGAAGGGGCAGTGGGAGGCGGCCTACGCCACCGGGATGACGCCGGTCCAGGCCCTGCGCCGCACGATCCTGCCCCAGGCGGCGCGGGTGGCGGTGCCGTCGCTGGCGAACTCCTTCATCGCGCTGGTGAAGGACACCTCGCTCGCGGCCGCCATCACGGTGCCGGAGCTGTTCCAGGCGGCCCAGCGCATCGTCGCCGTCACCTACGAGCCGCTGATCCTCTACATCGAGGTGGCGCTGATCTACCTCGTCCTGTCGACGCTGCTGTCCTGGCTCCAGACGCTGCTGGAGCGGCGCCTCGGGCGCTACGGCGGCTACCTGGAGGCCCGCGCGTGATCGCCCTGTCGGCCATCGAGAAGCGCTTCGGCGACAACCCCGTCCTGCGGGGCGTCGACCTCGCGGTCCCGGAGGGGCGGGTCACGGCGCTGATCGGCCCGTCGGGCTCGGGCAAGTCGACGCTCCTGCGCTGCGTGAACCTGCTGGAGGTCCCGCAGGCCGGGACGCTGACCCTCGGCGACGTCCGCCTCACCTTCCGGCCCGGCAGCCCGCCGGCGCGGCGGGACGTGCTCGCCGTGCGCCGGCAGACCGGCATGGTGTTCCAGAACTTCCAGCTCTTCCCCCACCGGACGGTGATGGAGAACGTCACCGAGGGGCTCGTCACCGTGGCCAAGTGGCCGCAGGCCCGGGCCCGGGCGCGCGCGCTGGAGCTGCTGGAGCGCGTCGGCCTCGCCCACAAGGCCGCGGACTGGCCCGCCAGCCTGTCGGGCGGCCAGCAGCAGCGGGTGGCGATCGCCCGGGCGCTGGCCCCCTCCCCGCGCCTGCTGCTCTGCGACGAGCCGACCTCGGCCCTCGACCCGGAACTCGCCGCCGAGGTGGTGGACGTGCTGGCCGGCCTCGCGGGCGCCGGCACGACCATGCTGATGGCGACCCACGACCTGCGCCTCGCGCGGCGCGTCGCCGACACGGTGGTGTTCCTGGAAGGCGGGCGCGTCGTCGAGCAGGGCGCGGCCGCGGACGTCTTCGCCCGGCCGGCCGATCCGCGCAGCCGCCGGTTCGTCCGGACGCTGCTCGGCGAGGCGGCGGACGAGGCCTGACCGGCACGGGCCGGACGCGCGGATCAGCGCGACAGGCAGCGCAGGGTGAGAAGATCCTCGACGGTCAGCGCGGTCCCGAAGATCAGCGGCCGCCAGGCCGGCAGGGTGGCGAGGATCAGGCCGGCCGTCAGGGCGAGCCAGGGCAGGACCGGTCGGAGGCCGGGGCCGGCGGCCCTCACGCGGGAGACCGCGCCAGCGACGCCTCCTCCCCGCGGCCGACCAGCACGAGGCCCAGGCCCGCGGCCAGCATCGCCCCGCCCCAGAGCAGGAAGCCGAGGTCCCAGTACAGCCACTGCTCCCGGGGCGTCAGCTCGTTGACGTGGTGCACGCCGAGGATCTCGTGGTCGATCACGCCCTCGACGAGGTTGAACAGGCCCCAGCCGATCAGGAGCGACCCGGCGAGCAGCTTGCTGGACCAGTAGAGGTGCGTGCGGTGCGCGGCGCGCCAGAGGATGAACAGCCCGAGGACCACGAAGACGTAGGTCGCGCTGTGGAAGATGCCGTCCCAGCGGGTGTTCAGTTCGAGGTTCGGGATCGTGTCGATCGGGTACCAGCTGCTCAGCATGTGGTGCCATTGCAGCACTTGGTGCAGCACGATCCCGTCGAAGAAGCCGCCGAGGCCGAGCCCGAACAGGATGCCCGCGCTCAAGGGGAAGACCCGTTCCCGGGTGTCAGCCGCTCTCATGCGCAACTCCAGCGTGGCGGATGCCGAGGTAGCGCGTCGCCCTCCTCGCGGCGGGCGCAGCGAAGCGCCGCGGGACACGCGGCATCCGTGAGCGTCGTGTCGTCCGGGCGGCTTCGCTCCGCCCGCGCGGACGACGGCGTCCTGGGGGAACCCGCTCCGGAACCCGGCGGATCCGTCACGCCCCCCGCTGGGCCGCGGCCGGCGTCGAGACCATCCGCAGGTAGACGGCGAGGCCCGCCAGGAACACGGCGAGGCCGAGCCCCGTGGCGTAGGGCGCGAAGCCCTTGCCGGCGACGGCGATCGCCGAACTGTGCCCAGCCAGGAGATCGGTGCCGGCGAGCAGCACGCCGATGCAGCTCTCGCCGACGAGGAATCCGGAGGCGAGGAGCACGCCCCGCCGGCGGGCGTACCCCACTGCCTTGTCGGCCTTCGCGTCCCCCTTCGGTCCGACGCGGGCGCGCAGCCGGCGCTCGGCGATCCAGCCGAGGACGCCGCCGATCGCGATCGTCATCTCCACCGAGAGCGGCAGGTACATGCCGATCCCGACCGTCAGGGCCGGGAAGGTGAGGTCGCGCCGCTTCAGCCAGGTCTCGGCCGCCACCAGCACCACCCCGAGCCCGGCCCCGATCAGCACCATGGTCCAGGGCAGCTCGCCGTGCGTGATGCCGTTGGCGATCTGGGTCATCAGGGCCGCCTGGGGCGCCGGCATGGCGCTCCCCGCGTCCTGCCCGTCATGCGCGGGCGCGCCGACGAAGCCGTAGGCCTCGTAGAGCAGCGACAGGAGCGGGGCGATCACCACGGCGCCGACCCCGACGCCGAGGATGAGCGCGACCTGCTGGTGCCAGGGCGTGGCGCCCAGCACCTGCCCGGTCTTCAGGTCCTGCAGGTTGTCGTTGGCGATCGACGAGGTGGTGATGATCACGGACGTCAGCAGCAGCGCCATGCCGGTCACGAACCGGTCCCCCTCGGGCCCCGCGGAATGCCCCAGGATCAGGGGCAGGAGCAGCGCGGTCGCCATCGTGGTCAGGATGCCGATCCCCGAGATCGGGCTGGACGAGGAGCCCAGCAGGCCCGCGAGGTAGCCGCAGGCCGCCGCCATCAGGAAGCCGAACAGCACCGTGAACAGGGTCGCGGCCACCGCCAGCACGATCATCAGGCCGCCGAGGTCGGCCGGCGCGGCGAAGTACGCGAACAGGATCGCGAGCGGCACGCACAGGGCCAGCGTCGCGGCGGCGACCCAGGTGATCGGCAGGTCGCGCTCCTCGCGCGGGTGATCCTTGCCGAGACCGCCGCTCCCGGACAGGGCGGCGCGGATGCTTCCGAAGATCGGGCGCGCCAGCGAGCCCACGGTCCACAGCCCGCCCACCGCGATGATGCCGGCGCCCATGAGGCGCACCTGCCCGGACCAGACCGCCTCGGCGGCCGCACCCGCGGACTTGCCGGGGTCGGGCGACAGGGCGGTCAGCATCGGGACCGCGATCCCCCAGGCGATCAGGACGCCGGTCAGCAGCGCGAGGCAGGCGCCGATGCCCACGAGGTAGCCGACGCCGACCAGCGCCAGCGAGAAGCCGGTCCCGGTGCGGAACACCGCGCCGCCGAGGCTGACCGCGCCGTTGAGGCCCTCGCCCAGGACCTTCAGCCCCGTGGTGGCGAGCCCGATCGTCCCGGCCGCCGCGGCGGCCCCGAGCAGGTCGCGCAGGCCGCGGCCGCCCTGCTCCTCGTGCCCGGTCTTGAGAACCTCCGCGGCGGCGATGCCCTCGGGATAGGGGAGATCGCTGCCCGACACGAGGGCGCGGCGGAGCGGGATCGAGAAGGCGACGCCGAGCAGACCGCCCAGCAGGCAGACCGCCGTGGTCTGCCAGAACGGGAAGCCGTGCCAGTGGCCGACGAGGACGAGGCCGGGGAGAGCCAGGATGACGTTGCACAGGGTGCCGGCCGCCGAGGCCTGGGTCTGCACGATGTTGTTCTCGAGGATGCCGGCGCCGCCCATCAGCCGGAAGGCGCCCATCGAGATCATCGCGGCCGGGATCGAGGACGAGAACGTCATCCCGGTCTTCAGGCCCATGTAGAGGTTGGCGGCCATGAACACGACGGTGATGGCCGCGCCGAGCGCGATCCCCCGCAGGGTCAGCTCGGCCTGACGGTCCTGCGTCTTCGGCGTGATCGTCGGGCTGCGGGCGTCCATCATCCACTCGGGCTGCGGAAGGCACAGCACGCGAGGGGCCGGAAACGTTCCCGCGCCGTCGCCGGCCGGGCGGCCTCGCCCGGTCCCTGGGGCGATCTGTCCCGCCGCGGACCGAGCATCGTGATGCAGTCACCCGGCGCGGCGGCGGGTTTGACAGCAGACCGCCCCGTCCGGGTGCGGACCTCTCCTCCTCCGGAATGCGCCGCCGTGTCCAAGTGGTACCTCTACGGCATCGCCCTCGTGGCCGGGGTTGCGAACGCCATCGAGCCCGGCCAGAACGCCACGCTGGCGAAGGTCACGGGGCAGCCGATGCTCGCGGGCCTCTTCTGCTTCGGCCTCGCGATCGCCTGCTTCCTCGCCGCGATGGTCGTCGCCCGGCTGCGCGGCCGGACCCGGGCCGAAGCGGCCACGCCCGTCCCCTGGTGGGCGTGGCCGGGCGGCATCCTCGGGGCCACGGTCGTCCTGGCGCAGCTCTACATCTCCGAGAAGGTCGGCGCGGCGCCGTTCCTGGGCTGCGTGATCACGGCGGGCGTGGTCGGCTCCATCATCCTCGACCATCGCGGCCTCGTGGGCTTCGAGCGCCACCCCGCCGGGCGCTGGCGCGTCCTCGGCGGCGCGCTGATGGTCGCGGGCGTCGCCCTCGTGGCGGCGTTCTGACGGGTCGGTCGATCCGAACGCCTCGCACCCTCAGGATCCCAGCATGCTCTTCCTCTACGGCTTCGCGCTGCTCGCGGGCGTCGCCACCGCGATCGAACCGGGCCAGAACGCGGGCCTCGCCAAGTCCCTCGCGCGGCCGCTTCTCGCCGGCGTGGTGAGCCTCGTCGTCAGCGTCGCGGCGATCTCCGTCGCCATGCTGGTGACGGGGCAGTACGGGCTGCCGCCGGTGGACCGCCTCGCGCAGGTGCCCTGGTGGGCGTGGCTCGGCGGCCTGATGAGCGCGGGCCTCACGATGGCGCAGCTCTCCGTGTCCAAGCGGATCGGGGCCGCCACCTTCCTCGGGCTGATCGTGACGGCGGGCGTCGTCACGTCGATCCTGCTCGACCATTTCGGCTTGGTGGGCTTCAAGGTCCACGAGGCCGGCCTGTGGCGCGTCCTGGGCGGCGCCCTGATGATCGGCGGCGTCGGGCTCGTCGCGCGGTTCTGAAGCCCGCCCGGTCAGATCGTCCAGCCGCCGTCGATCACGACGGCCTGGCCGGTCGTGTAGGTCGCGCCCGCGAGGTAGACGGCGAGGTCGGCGATCTCCTCGGGCGTGCCGAGCCGGCCGATCGGCTGGCGCGCGATGAAGGCCGCCCGGGTCTGCTCGTAGTCGCCCTGCTGGCGGATGCGCTCCTGCAGCGACGGGCTCTCCACCGTGCCGGGGCAGATCGCGTTGCAGCGGATGTTGTGGCCGACATAGTCGGCGGCCACCGCCTTGGTCAGCCCGATCACCGCCGCCTTCGTCACCCCGTAGGCGCAGCGGTTGGGTACGCCCTTCACCGAGGAGGCGACCGAGGCCATGTTGACGATGGCGCCGTCCCGGCGCTCCAGCATCCCGGGCAGGACAGCCCGGATCGTGCGGATCATCGCCTTCACGTTGAGGTCGAGGGCGAAGTCGAGCTCGTCGTCGCGCATCTCCAGGATGGTGCCGGCGTGCACGGTGCCGGCGCAGTTGAACAGGATGTCGACCGCGCCGATGCGCGCGACCAGGGCCCTGACCGCGTCCCCGTCCAGCACGTCGAGGGTCGCGGTGCTGAGGGTGTCGGCGCGCAGCGCGGCGAGGGCGTCGGCGTTGATGTCGGTGGCGTGGACCCGCGCCCCGGCGCGGGCGAAGGCGAGCGCGCTGGCGCGCCCGATCCCCTGCCCCGCCGCCGTGACCAGGACCGTCTTTCCGGAAAGATCTGCCATTGCTCGCTCCAGCAGGCTGCGCGTCGCCGCGACGGTGTCCGGACCGGGTCGCGCGGGTCGCGCCCGGCGGGGCCGCCGATCAGGTCCGGAGGCCCGGCTGAGCGGCCCATCCTTGTAGGTTCTGACCGCGCCGGGCTCCAGGCCCGATCGTCCCGCGCGCCCCGCCCGGACACGACAGAGGCGGCGTTTCCAACATAGGCTGTCGCCCGCCCGCATCCGGCCCCGTATGGCGACTGCGATCACGAGCGGGGCAGCGCGTGCGCCGAAACCTACGACGCCTCTGGTCGGGCGAGGCCGGGATCACCTGGCGCGCCGCCATGCTGCTCGGCCTGCTCAGCAGCACCGTCTCGACGCTGTTCAGCCAGCTCACGGCGGCCCGGATCGGCCGGGACGCCGCCGTCGACTGGATGGTGGTCGCCGCGATCCCCCTGCGCGACGGCGCCCTCCAGGTGGATCCGTCCGGTCCGGTGATTCTCGCCGGCATCCTGTTCCACCAGTGGGCGGACTTCTCCTGGGCCGTGGTGTTCTTCGGCCTGCTCGGGCGCTGGACCGGCCGCCTCGGCCCCTGGACGCTCGCGCTGGTCGCGCCGGCCTGGGCGCTGCTCACCTCGGCGAGCGAGTGGCTCGTGCTCGTTCCCCTGCTGCCGTTCCGGCAGCCGATCTTCCCCCTGGAGCAGCCCTACTGGATCGGCTTCCTGGTCCACGCCACCTCGGCCTCGCTCTACCCGCTGTTCCCGTACCTGCGGGACGCCGTCGCCGGGCGGCGCCCATCGCCGCATCGCCGGTTCGCGGCCGGCTGGAGCGGCGCCACGCTGCTGATCGGCGGGTTCCTCGGGGTGCTGGCGCTCCTCGGCGCGCAGGGTCGGGAGATCGCCTGGATGGGCCGCGACCCGGCCTTCGACCAGGCTTACATGCGGCGCATGATGGCGCACCACCGGCAGGGAATCGACCTCGCGAGGCTCGGGGCCGAGCGCGCGCAGGACGCGCATCTCCGGGCCCTCGCCCGCCTGATCGCCGCCGCCCAGAGCGGCGAGAACGCGGTCTTCGATCAGTGGTGGCGCAGTTGGTTCGGGGCCGCGTCGCAGATCTGCGCGCCGGCGGAAGAAGCGTCGATGCCGGGCATGCTGGAGCCCGGCCGGATCGACGCGCTCCGCGGGATGCCCGGCAAGGCCTTCGACGCGCAGTTCGTGGCGCTCATGACCGTCCACCACGTCGGCGCCATCCGGATGGCCGACGCCGCGATGGCCGAGGCGTCCGATCTCCGCCTGCGGATCATGGCGCAGGCGATCCGCCACGGGCAGCGCGGGGAGATCGCCCTGATGCGCGGGGTCGAGGGGCCCGAGGCGGTGCGGGTGGCGCTGGGCAACCTCGTCCTGCCGGCCGGCGACGCGGCCCCCGACCGGGCGGCCGCGGATCGGCCGGCCCCGTAGCGTCGGATCCGGGGCCGGCGTTCGGGCGTTCTCCCGGAATCGTCGTTCTATGGAGGATCGCCGTGGGGCTCGCCGCCTTCGTCTTCTTCGTCGTCCCGTGGATGGCCGTCGCGATCTGGATGTCGATGCGCCCGTCCGGCGCGCGCCTCGGTACGCCGGCCGCCCCCTGGCGCCCGCTGACCGATTACCCGCCGCCGGCCCGGGACCAGCGGCGGGCCGGCGAGACGCGGAGCATGGAATCGGGCTCCGCCCACGACGGCAAGCACGCGCCGATCGAGGCCGTCTAGGGCGCTCGCCGCCGCGGCGGATGCCGGCTCGGCGCGCGCGTCAGAACGCGGGCTTCGAGCCGGGTCAGGGCTCCGCCTGCAGCAGGTGGAGGTTGAAGTCTCCGCCCTCGCCCTTCCAGAGGGCGCGGGGCTGCCAGCCGCTCTCGACCGCGAGCGCCCGGAAGGCGTCCGCCGGGTACTTGTGCGAGATGTCTGTCCGGATGCTCTCGGCGGCCGCGAACGCGATCGTCCGGTCGCCCAACCGGTAGGTGGCGGGCCGCGTCGCGACGAGGTGGGCCTCCACCCGCAGCGGGTCCGGGCAGATCCGGACGGCGTGCCGGAAATTGTCGCGGTCGAAGTCGGCGCCGAGTTCCCGGTTCAGCCGCGTCAGGATGTTGCGGTGGAACGCGGCCATCAGGCCGTCGGCGCGCCCGTAGGCGCGCTGCAGGCGGTCCGGGTCGGCGGTGCCGTCCGCGCCGACGAGGAACAGGCTCGGCCCGAGCGTCGCGCGCGCGCGCTCCAGGAACAGCCGGGCCTCGCGCGGATCGAAGTTGCCGATGCTCGTCCCCGGATAGAAGCCCAGGATGCCGCCCGGCCCCGCCGCGCGCGGCAGCCGCACCGGCTGCGAGTAGTCGGCGCAGACCGGGATCATCGGGATGCCGGGGTAATCGGCGGCCAGCCGCCGGATCGCGGCCTCCAGGTACGCCCCCGAGATGTCGATCGCCACGTAGGCCGCCGGATCGGGCAGCGCGTCGAGGAGCGTGCGGATCTTGCGGCTCGCGCCGCTGCCGAACTCCACGACCGTCACGCCCGGCGGCACCCGGCGCGCCACGTCGGCGGCGGCCTGGGGCAGGACGGTCATCTCCTGCGCGGTCGGGTAGTAATCGGCGCTGTGGCAGATCCTGTCGAACAGGTCCGAGCCGGTCTCGTCCCAGAGATACTTTCCCGGCAGCGTCTTCGGCTCGGCGGTCAGGCCCGCGAGGGCGTCCTGGAGGAAGGCGTCGGTCGAGGCGTCGGTCGAGCTGTCGGTCGAGCTGTCGGTCATGGCCGGGTCGCCGGGCGCGTGGCGGTCAGGATCACGAGGGCGAGCCGCTCGACCGCGTCGTAGGCGTCGGTCGCCAGCTCCTCGCCGTACTCGTCGGGGTCGAACTCGCGGTAGGTCCAGTCCAGTCCGGACCGGCCGCAGAGGTCGGCCACGGCGTCGCGGAACGGGTCCTCCCCGTCGACGATCGCCGCGCCGGTGAACAGCACGAGGCTGCCGCCGGGCGCGAGCCGCCCGGCCGCCTGCTCGGCCACCGCGAGCGACAGCCCGGCCCCGAGGGGACCGCCGCCGTGCCGGTAGGCCCGCTCCGCCGTGTCGATCATGAAGGGCGGGTTCGACACGATGAGGTCGAACTGGCCCTCGACGTCGCGCAGCATGTCGCTGCGGCGGACGTCGACCCCGTCGGTCCCGGCGAGCCGGGCGTTGACGCGCGCCGCCCGCATGGCCGCCGGGTTGATGTCCACGAGCACCACCTCCGCGCCCGGCGCCCTCTTGGCGACGCAGATCCCGGCCGCGCCCGAGCCGCAGCCGATATCGACCGCCCGGCGCACCGGCCGCGACCGCCCCTCGAGATGCGCGATCACAGCCGCGGCGAAGCGCATCGTGTCGGGACCGAAGAACACCGCGTCGGCCGCGCTCGGGGGATACGCGGAATGCGCGAACAGCTCGCCGTCGAGGCTGGAGAAGCGCAGCGTCGGCCGCAGCAGCGGGCCGTCCTCGATCACGGCGCCGGCCGCCCGCATCAGGCGCAGGATCGGCTCCGGGACCAGGTCGGCGCGGAACGGCCGGCTCCAGCCGAACACGTCGCGCAGGCTCCGGGCCTCGGCGTTGCGCGGCCGGGCGTTGACGTGCGCGTGGGTGGCCGGCGTCACCGTGGTGAAGCTGTAGCCGGTCTCGCGCAGCGCGCGCCCGAGCGACAGCACCGCCTCCTCGTCCTCGGGAAACGGAACGGCGGTCGGAACGGAACGCGTCATCGGTCGGCCCTCAGCTGTCCATCTGGCGCACCACGAAGGCGCCCGATGCGAGATCGGCGGCGACCTGCTGGGCGTCCCAGGTCGGGGGCGCCTCCCCGCGGCGGAACGGGCAGGCCCAGTCGTCGGGAACGGCGCGTCCGCTGAACTGACGGGCTGCCGAGCTCTCGCCGTGCTGGGCGAGCATGGGATTGATCGTCCCGGTCCAGGCGGCGTCGCGGTCGACGATCGCGGTGCGCAGGCGCTCGTAGCGGCCCGCCGCGCGCAGCCGCTCGAACTGGTCGTGCAGGTTGAACACCAGGGCGGGCGTCTCGAAGCGCCGGGCCCGGCGGCTCGCCCCGGGATGCAGCCCGACCAGGAAGAACCCCTGGCCGCCGAGGCTCAGCGAGAAATGCGGATCGTCCGGGTCGGCGGCGACGCGGGGATCGTAGGCCTGACCGAGGCGCTGGTCGGTGTCGGAGAGCGACTGGACCCGCCGCCACAGCGCCGCCTCGAAGGCCTCCTCCGTGAGCGTGCGCGGCCCCTCGAACAGGACCGCGAAGCTCTGGAACAGGCTCGGCTGCGCGCGGTACCGACAGATGAAGGCGAGCAGCGCCGGATAGATGCGGGTATCGTCCCGGTCGGAGGTGATGTCGCGGGCGACCACGATCTTCATCTGACCGCGCGAGAGGGCGGATTTGGCGCCGACGCAGGGAAACGGGGCATGCTGGATGAAGTCCCGGAACCGCGCGGCAACGGGATGATGCTCGTCATTCGTGGGAAGCTGCATGTGAGCGTTGGTTCACACCACCGAGATCGGGCGCGCACGCACACCCCCGCCCGACCGGCCGAGGTGTCGTCCCGACTTGAATGCCCGGAAAACCGGAGCCCGAGGGCATTGTTCCCGATCGAACACAGCCATACCGCGATTAATGTATGTTAATCCCCGAATTGATAGATAGGAAATCGACTGAATACTTGGGTGGCGGCGACGGTGATCTCGATCGACCGGTGGCCGAATGCTCGGGGGCGCTCACAGGGCGCGCGGGATCGCGGTGCGGCAGCGCGGCCACGCTCGCCGCGTCGTGATCCGTGCCGGAGACGGCGTTAACCATCCGATTACCGCGCGATCCTAGCGCGATCGACTGAAACGGCGCCGTCGCGCCGGCCGGTCGCGCACGATGAACGCCGCATCTTACCTGTATTCCTGGTCCGCCGCCGCCGCGACGCACCTCGATCTGTTCGGTTCCCTGGGCCTGATCCTGGGTTTTACTGCGGGGGTGATGCCGCGGCGGACCTGGATCCTCGCGGCCTCGGCGGCCTGTGCGGCGTGCTTCGGTGCCCATTACCTCACGCTCGGTGCGCTCACCGGGACGGCGATGTGCGCCATCTCGGTGCTGCAGAGCCTCGTCTCCCTCCGCTGCGTCGGCGCGCCCGGCCGGAGCGGCTGGGTCCCGCCCGTCTTCGCCGCGAGCACCCTCGCGGCGGCGTGCCTGACGGCGGCCACGTGGAACGGGTGGCCCTCGGCCTGCGCGGCGACGGGCTCGCTGCTCGCCACCGGCGCGCGCCTCCAGGCGGCGCCGCAGACGATGCGCCAACTCTTCCTCGGTGCCTCCCTGTGCTGGGCCGGGCACAATCTCCTGGTCGGCTCGGTCTTCGGATTGACCTGCGACGTGCTGACGATCCTCGGCCTCGTGATCGCGCTGCTGCGCGCCGTCCCGGTTCCGCCGCTCGAGCCGGTCGGGCCCGACTGCGCGCGGGCGTGAGGCGCACCGGGCCTGCGGCGATCGATCCGGGAAACCCGCCGCGGCTCCGCTGTTGCACAGGTGCGGGGCCGTGCCGGCCCGCGGCCGAGGAAGAGAGCGGGACTTGCCCGAAGCGACCTATCCGCCCCTCGACGTGCTCAAGCCGGTGGCCGACGGCGTCTGGATCGTCGACAGCGGGCCGCTCCGCGCCCTCGGCATACCCCTGCCCGTCCGGATGACCGTCGTCCGCCTCGCGGACGGAGCGCTCTGGCTGCACTCGCCCACGCGCTTCGACGCGGGCCTGCACCGAGCGATCGCCGCGCTGGGACCGATCCGCCATCTGGTCGCGCCCAACATCGCCCACTGGACCTACCTGAAGGACTGGCAGGCCCAGTGTCCGGAGGCTCTGACCTGGGCAGCCCCGAACCTGCGCGAGCGTCGCCAGGTCCGCCGCTCCGGCCTGCGCGTCGACCGGATCCTGGAGGACGCGGCGCCGCCCGATTGGGCGGCGGACCTGCGCCAGGTCGTCGTGCCGGGCGGGTTCGGGTTCCGGGAGGTCGCGTTCTTCCACGGCGCGAGCCGCACCCTGATCCTGACCGACCTCGTCCTCAACCTGGAGCCCGCGAAGATGCCGGCGCTCCTGCGCCCGTTCCTGCGGCTCGCCCGCATGACGCCGCACGGCGAGCCGCCGCCCTATCTGCGCCTCGTGATCAGGCTCCGGCGGCGCGACGCCGCGCGGGCGGCCGCGGATCTCGTCGGCCTCGCGCCGGAACGCGTCGTGTTCGCGCACGGCCTCTGGTTCGCCGCGGACGGTGCGGCACGTCTGAGACGCTCCCTCCGCTGGCTCGGGACGCCGTCCTGAGCATGGCCGCCGTCGGCGTCAGGCCGCGGCGATCCGCTGCCGCATGATCCGGGCCCGGCCCCGCCGGCAGGTCCGCGGACAGCGGCGGCGCGACGGGCCCGATCGGGCCGAACCCGGCCGCCAGGAACCACTTCCCGGCATCCGCGTCGCGCCGCGCGATCAGCCCCTCGCGGCGAAGTTCCGGCCCCGCACCGCTCCGGAACACCGCCGGGACCGCGCGGTCGGCCAGCCACGGACCGGCGGCCGCGCAGGGCGGGATCGCGGCCGTCCCGGCCGGCTCAGGCGCGGCCCATGGCGACCGATCCGTCCGCCCGGTTCAGGGCGCTGACCCGGGGCCCGCGGAGACGCGGGTTCTGCTGCTCCAGCGCGTCGAGGACGGCGTTGGCAGCCTCGATGATCGCGCCCGGCGATCCGCCCGGGATCTCGGGCCGGATCGCCTCGGCGAGACGCGCGAGGCAGGTCTGCTCGATCTGCGGATGATCGGCGCCGGCGGCCTGGCGCCAGTAGGCGGCGTAGACGTTCTCGGCGATCGTTCGGGCCGTCCGATCGTCGCCCGGCGTGTCCTGCTCCATCGCGTCCCTGCCTCGATCGCGTGATGACCGGCACAAGGGCGGCGACGGCAGCGGTGCGTTCAAGGCTCTCCGGGGAAGTCCTTTTCCGGACCGTCCGCCCCGCCGCCCTCCCCGCCCTCCCCGCCTTCGGCGGGATCGGCTCCCTCGATCGCGCGGGCGAGCTCGGTCAGCACCTCCTCCACCATCGGCGGCCAGGGTGCCCGCTCCTCGTCCATCAGGCGCGCCGCGCCGACCAGCGCCGAGATCTGCGCCTCGTAGACCGGCCGGCCCACCAGCTGCGCGTAGCGAACCCGCGCCGCGAGCGCCGTGGCGAGGCGCTGAACCTCCGCGATCTTCGCGCTCGGCGCGCCGCTGCCGTCGCCCATCCGTCCACCCCCTCGGGATCCTCAGAGATCCTCATAGGCCATGGCCGGGATGCAGTCAGGACCGGCTACCAGGCTTCGAGGATCCGGCCGCCGACGAGGGCGACCACGAGGCCGACCAGCAGCGCCAGACCGATGTCCCGGAGCGGCGCGGTGATCCAGCCGGTCTCGGGAACCGGGGGCGCCACGAAGCGCGTCAGGCTCTCGGGCAGGGCCGGCGCCGGCGGCACGGACCTCCGCCGCAGGCCGTTGCGGATGCGGTGCATGGGCGCGATCCCCGGGCGACCTCAGGCGGTCTCGACTTGGCGGGACGCGGCCGCCGGCTGGGCCTTCCGCGCGGACGTCTTCGGGCGAACGAAATCGCCGAGCGGCTTGCAGGTCGGCAGGCCGATCACCTCGACCGAGCGGGGCGCGGCCTGCGGCAGCGCGGTGTGCGGAACCGGGGTCTCCGTCCCGTCCGCGGCCTCGGCCTGCCCGTCGGCGGAGTCCGGCAGCTCGACGCGGTGCCCGATCAGGTAGGCCTCGATGTCGATGAGGCGGTGGCGCAGGCGCCAGATGTCGTTCTCGACGCCGTTGATCTGCACGAGGAGGTCGGAGACGGTGCCCTGACGCGCCGCGATGGCCGAGAGCACGGTGGCCCGCTCGTTCAGCAGAACGGCCTTGACGGTCGGGTTCATGACGTACGCCTCCGAATGTTACGGCACCACGATTCGCGAATTCGGAAGCGAAGACAGTTCTCAAAATGGCTTAGCCGTTACGCCCGAAGGTGAGCCGCCGCATTCGCTCGCCGAACGACTCGCGCCGCGACGGCGATCGCGCGGATGGCTGACGGAGGCGGACGGGAACTTCTCGCGCGCGCGTGCGTCAGTTTCGCACAGACCGACGCACGCAGCGCTGGGAGCTTCACATGCGCAGATCCGCGACTCTCGCCATGGCCGCCGCCCTGACCCTGGCCTCCGTCACCGCCTGGGCCGATCCCGTGAGCCAGACGGGCACCGGCGGCGGCCCCGCCACCACCGCCAAGGCGCCCCACACCGCCGCGACCGGCCAGACCGTGCCGAATCCCGGCGCCCTCGGCCCGAACGAGACCGGCAGCATCGAGCGCCGCGACGCCGTCGAGGAGCGCAACGACGCGATCACCCGCGGCATCTGCATCGGCTGCAGCCGCTGAGGTGTCGGTGCGCCGAGGGCGGGACGTCGATACGGCCGCGTCATGACCGCGGTTCATGGCCGGGGCGCCGCGGCCGCGGCCGGGGCTTGAAGCCGCGGCCGTCCTGGCCCACATCAGCGCGCCTCACCAACCATGAACAGGAGTGAACACGTGGCAAACGAGTCTGTCGAACAGGCGGCAGAGAAGACCTATTACGGCCTGACCCTCTCGCAGCACGCCGAGCGGATCCGGAAGCTCGCGACGGAACGCGGCCTGACCGGGGAGACCTTCGACCGCGTGACCGCCCAGGCCGTGGCGATGATCCCGACCATCAAGGTGACCGACGCCGCCCAGCGGTGAGCCGGGCCGGGCCGATCACTGCTCGGCCCGCAGCCCCTTGAGGATGCGCCGGGCGATGGTGCGCACGGCCTCATCGTCCCGCGCCTCGCCCTCGACCGTATCCCACAGGTGGGCGAGGCTGCCCTCGAGCTCGTCCAGCAAGTCCGGGTGCCGCCGCGCCAGGAACCGCATCGTCCCGAACAGGAGATGCTCGGTCGCCATCTCGCGCCGGCGCGCCTCGGTGACGGGATCCGCGTGCGGTTTGGTGGTCTGATCACTCATGGTCGGGCAACGGCCCGAGCGGGCCGCGGTTCGCCGGGCCGAGCGCGGTGCGACGCCGCGGATGGCACCGCGCTCGGCCCGGTGCGCGCGACCGGGAACAGCGCCGGACCGGCCCGGTTTGCCGGTCAGGACAGGGCGTCCGGAGAGGGCAGACGATGGCCGAGGCGGATCCGCGCAAACCCGGGGACGAGGCCCCGCCCGGCACGCCGGGCACCGGCGAGAACCTGTGCCGGACCTGCGGCGGCACCGGCAAGGTCGCCGACGCGCAGTGCTCCGAGTGCCGAGGCACCGGCATGGTGACGACCGGCATCGGCGGGGCCTGACGCCGCACCGCCCCGCTCAGGGGTCCGCTCGGAGCCGCGGCGGGCTCAGCGCCGCAGCGCGCCGAACCACGCGGTGAGCGGTTCCACGAACGCCGCCCAGGTCCGCGACCACACCGTGCCGGTGCGCGCGTCCGCCGGGCGCGAGCCGGACATCAGGGCCGCCACCAGGGCATCCTCGCGGGTCTTGCACTCGTCGAGGGCGTTGCGCTCGTCGCCGGCGCGGCTCTGCCCGGTCGGCTGATGCCCCGAGGCGTCCCGCAGGCAGCGGTGCCAGGCGCGCTCCAGCTCGGCCGGATCGGTCGCTCCGGCGGCCGGCGCCGCAACCGCAGGTCCGGTGGCCAGGAGGAGCATCGCGGACAAGCTGAGCACCGGCATGCGCATGCTCGCTCTATGCCCGATTCGCGTCCCGGAGGGATAGAACGTAGCAGCAACAGTGGTCGCGGCTCGGCGCGGTCGCCGGTCAGCCGGACCGATCGTGCTTGGCCATCCGGCAGCTGTGATCCATCAGGTACTCGGCGCTGGCCTCCGGCTCCCGATACGCCAGCAGAATCATCCCGCCCCGCGGATCCCCGGGATCGGCTTCCACCGCCGCGAAGCTCGCGTCGTGCAGCCGGCCCTGCCAGCCGGGCACGCGGGCCAGCGCGGCGAACGGGTTGAACGCCGCCATCGCGTCCGCCGGGACCCGCATGGCGACGTAGGGCACCTCCTCGAGCGGCACCGGGAACGGGGCCCAGCTCTCGCCGACGGCGTCGCCGTGGGCCTTCAGGGCCGCCACGACGCTCCGGCGCATGCAGTCGAGGTGGATGTGCAGCTGATCCTGGCTGCGGCCGCCCACGGAATTGACCTCCAGGCCGACCGCAGAGGCGGGCAGACGGCCCTGCAGCGCGTCCGACACGTAGTGCCGGGCCGCGAGCGCCGCCCGCCAGTAGGCCGCTCCCCGAGGCCCCTGGAGCACGGAGGCCTCGATGCCCGAGACGCTGTCGGTGGGCATCACCACCGTGTGGGTGGGCTGGCCCGGCGCGCGCAGCACCGCCGTTCCCGGGCGCGCCGCGTCGCCGAGGTCGACCGCGAGGCAGGGAAAGCTCCGGCCCGCGGCCTTTTTGGCGAGCACGCAGCCCTGCAGCGCCACCCAGAGCACGTCCCGGACCGGGTTGGCCGCGATGGCCGCCGGCATCGCCGCGAAGGCGAGGAGGGTCGCGACGACCAGAGTACCACGCATGATCAGATGTTCCGGTCCCCGGCCGTTGTTATGATACGTCCGGCGGCGCGCCAGCAGTGTACGCGGCCGCCGTCGCCGTGAGGTTACGTTTCCGCGATGCTGAGATGGAACGCGCAGTGGCAGGGCCTGATACGGGTCGCGGCCTGGATCCTGGTGGCGCTGATCGCCGCGGTCACGCTGGTGCCGATCGGCCTCCGCCCGGTGGTCACGGCCGATCCCAGCTTCGAGCGCGTCGCGGCCTACGCGGTGGCCGGGCTGCTCATGACGGTGGCCTACCCGCGGCACTGGCTCTGGATCCTGGCGGGCACCGTCGTGCTGGCCGGCGGCTTGGAAGCCGGCCAGACCCTCACCGGCACCCGCCACGGCCGGTTCGACGACTTCCTCGTCAAGGCCGCCGCCGGCCTCGTCGGGGCCCTGGCGGGCCGCCCGCTCGCGATCCTGGCCGACCGCTACCGCGCCGGCGGCACCGTGACCGGCACCACCCTGGCCGGCCGCGATCTGGGCGACCGCACCTGCGGCTGAGTCGCGGCGGGCCCGGTCCGCCGCCATCTCGGACACGGACGGCGCGCGGCGCCGCGGGCCGTCACCGCGCCCATGCCGCCGGTGCATGGCCGCGGCGCCGGTCCGGTGCCGGGCGACGGGCTCCCGGTGGAAACCGCCGAGCTTGACCCGCGTTGCCCGAAGGGGCTCTCACGCGGGGTGCTGCATGTTCGGCGCGGCCAAGCTCACGGGACGGTTCTGGTTTCGCAAGACGTGGACGGGCAAGCTGGTCCTGCTCGTCGAGGAGGAGAGGCCGCGGTGGTTCGGCCGCTCCGGCCTCACCAAGCTTCGCTGGCGCGACGCCCGCCTCCTCGACCTGGCCGAGGCGCCGATGCGCACCCTGATGACTCTCGAGCGCAGCTACCGGGCCGACTACGCGGCCGGGCCAGCCCGGGTCCTGCAGGCCGTCGTCCCGCCCGGGGCGCGCGGCGCGATCACCACACCGATCGGGACCGCGGCCAACGCCTGAGCGTCGCCGCGGCGCGAGGGCGCGGGCCGAGCATGGAGGGGCAGGGCTCGGCCCGCCTGTCGTTCGGCTTCTTACCCCCAAAGCCGGAGCGACCCTGCCAGTCACCATGGCAGGGTTAACGCTTCCTGAAGAGCCCGCGGCTGGCCGGTCGGTGGGCGGCGGCGGAACGCGCGCCGCGACCCGCGGGTCGGCCCCGGGGCGGCGGAAAGATCGGGCACGAAGAGCGCCATTGATCTATGTTGGTATTCGCCACTCCATTCGGTAGATAACAGGCATAATGGGTTATCTCCGTGCAGATAAGGCCTTGACTGTCGAGAAGCGAATCCACGTTCATGAATCACTCACACGTGAGAGGCGCCCATGGAAGATAGCAATCCTGCACCGCATCAGGACCCGATCGATTTCGTCGAGCTGACTGCCGATATTGTTTCGGCTTATGTCGCCAACAACTCCGTTCCGGTTCCCGACCTCCCGTCGCTCCTGTCCGGCGTCCACGCCGCGCTGGCCGGTCTCGGCCACACGACGGGCTCGTCCGAGCCGGAATTCAAGAAGGCGACGCCCGCGCAGATCAAGAAGTCGATCACGCCCGACGCCCTGATCAGCTTCATCGACGGCAAGCCGTACAAGACGCTGAAGCGGCATCTCACCGGCAACGGCATGACGATCGAGCAGTACCGGCAGCGCTACGGGCTGCCGCCGGACTACCCGACGACCGCGTCCAACTACTCGGCGATGCGCGCCGAGTTCGCCCGCAACGCCGGCCTGGGGCACAAGCGCCGCAGCCCGGCCGCCAAGCGGAGCGAGCCCGCGGACTCCGTCGCGGCGGATGCCGGCGCCGGCACCGGCACCGGCACGAAGGCCACCAAGAGCCGCAAGACCCGGAAGGCTACCGCGGAGGCGTGAGAGCCCCGGCCGCGCGCTCCGGCGCGCGCTCTGCCGGCGCCCACCGCGCCAGGACCTGAGATGACGGGACCGGGTACGGCCTCGCCGGACCCACCCGTCACCTCCCGGCCGGTCCCGGACCGGCCCGCGCCACACCGGCCCGTCCCGTGCGGGCCCCTCCGCCGGTCGGCGCGTCGGAACGACGCCTGCGGCCAGCCGTTGGGCCGGTTGAACGCCCGACCGCGCCCGACGGAGCCGAGCTTGACCCGATCGATCCCCGCCCTTCTCCTCGCCGCCGCCACGTTGGCCGCCCTTCCGGCCGCGGCCCTCGCGCAGGATCGGCCCGGAGCCGGAGCGGCGCCTCCGGTCGAGACCGCGCCGAAGCCGGCAGCCGACACGAAGGATCCGGGCAAGACCGCCACGGAGGCCGTCACGCATCCGTCCGCCGTGCCGCCGGCGGAGGGCGAGGTCGGCACCGGCAAGCCCCCGGCCACCGGGGACGCCCCCACGACCGGCCGGTAACGTCCGCCCCCGCGAACCCCACCCTGTTCGCCCGTCCGCCTGCGCGGCCGGCGGGCCTCTCCCTGTCGCGGCCGAGCCCCGTCGCGGCCAAGCATCGGCCCTGTCGGGCGAGGTGAGCCGGATCATGCGTCCAGACCGGGTCGTTCACACCGGCCGCGAGCCCATCGTCCCCGTTCGAAGCCCCGCCGGCACTGGGTCGCGCCTGCTGCGCCGGCACAGCGCCGGCATCGCCGCGCCGGACCCGCGTCTCTGGGCGCTGACCCTGGCGATCATCGCGGTCGACGCCGTCTGGATGGCGGCGTCCGGCATGGCCGTCGAGCCCCTGGGCTTCGGCCTCGCCGCCTTGGCCGTCCTCGTCCTGCTGCTCGCCGCGGCCTGCCTGAGCACGGTGAAGTCCGATCCGCCCCTGCGGGGCATGGCCCTGGCGAGCGCGTTCCTCATCGCCTTCACGGTGCCGGTGGCGGTCCTGCATTTCCTCGCCGCCGGGATCGGGCTGCCCTTCGTCGATCCGGCTTTGGCCCGCATCGAGACCGCCCTCGGCTTCGACTGGACGGGCCACGTGGCCTTCCTGGCGCGGCATCCGACCCTGTCGTGGTGGCTGGCGCTCGCCTACCATTCCAGCGGCCCGCAGGTCGGGCTCGTGGTGATCGCGCTGAGCGCGACCCGCCGGCTCGGCCGGCTCTGGACCTACATCCGGCTGTTTTCCGCGACGCTGCTGTGCGTGATCGGCCTCGCCGCCCTCCTGCCGGCGCTCGGCCCCTACGCCCACTACGCCCCGCGGGTCGTCCCGTCCGAGCCCCTGGAGACGGTCGGCGCGCTCTGGCACCTCGAGCCGGTGGCGCGGCTGCGGGCCGGCACCCTGCACACGCTGGCGCTCGGCGACCTGCGCGGCCTCGCGACCTTCCCGTCCTTCCACGTCTGCCTCGCGCTCCTCACGGCCTGGGCGCTGGCGCCGGTGCCGCTCCTCGGCCCCCTGGCCGCCCTGCTCAACGCCGCCGTGATCGTCGCGACCCTCGGGTCGGGCGGCCACTACCTGCCGGACGTGCTGGCGGGGGGGCTCCTGGCCCTCGCGGCCCTGGCCTGCCGGGCCCGGCGGCGCGGGCCGACGGCCGATCCGGCCGCGCGCGGTCCGGCCGCCCGGAGGATCGAGGCGCTCGACGCGATCGAGACGATCCGGCCCGCCGACGCCTGAGGGCCGGTCCGGCCGCGAACAACCCCGCGCCCGGCGGATTAGCCGAGGAGCGGAGAGGCGCGACGATGACCCGGACCCGGTGGACGACCCGCGACATGCCGAGTCAGGCCGGACGGCACGCGATCGTCACCGGCGCGACCAGCGGGCTCGGCTACGAGGCCGCCCTCGCCCTCGCGGGGGCGGGCGCCGCGGTCACCCTCGCCGCCCGCGACGGCGAGAAGGCCCAGCGCGCCATGGCGTCGATCCGGCACCGTCACCCGGAAGCGCGGCTGGCCTTCCGCCGCCTCGACACCGCCAGCCTCGCCTCCGTGCGCGCCTTCGGCGAGGCCTGCCGCGCGGACGGGCAGCCCGTCGACATCCTGCTGCTCAACGCCGGCATCGCCTCCGTGCCGCGGCGCGAGGAGACGGGGGACGGGTTCGAGCGCCAGTTCGGCACCAACTATCTCGGCCATTTCGCGCTGACCGGGCTGCTCCTGCCCCTGGTGCCCGCGCGGGTGACCTCCCGGATCGTCCCGGTGGCGAGCCTCGCCCACCGGCCCGGACGGATCCACTTCGACGACCTCCAGCTCCGGCGCGCCTACGGGCCGCAGAAGGCCTACCGGCAGTCGAAGCTCGCGATGCTGATGTTCGGGCTCGAACTCGACCGCCGCCTGAGGGCGGCGGGGGCGCCGATCCGCGCGATCCCGGTCCATCCCGGCGCCGCCCGGACGGACGTGTTCCGCCGCGGCGACCGGGCAGGCCCCGTCCAGCGCCTTGCCGGGCACCTGATCTTCGCGGTGATCGGCCAGCCCGCGGCGCGGGGCGCGCTGCCGCTGCTCTTCGCCGCCACCGCGCAGGAGGCCGAGGGCGGCGCCTATTACGGTCCCGACGGGATCTGGGAGCTGCACGGCCATCCGGCCCGGGCCGACATCGCCGCGCAGGCCCGCGACACCGCCGCCGCCGCGCGGCTCTGGTCGGTATCCGAGGCCCTCACGGGCGTCGACTGCACCGTCTGATCCTGCGCCCCCGACGGGCGCCGCTTGCCCCCCGACCCCGCTCTCCATAGATCCCGACGATGACGGCACTCCCCTTCGACAACAGCTACGCCCGCCTGCCGGAGCGCTTCTACGCGCGCCGGCCGCCGACGCCGGTGGCGGCGCCGCGCCTCGTCCGGCTCAACCGCCCGCTCGCCGAGGAGCTCGGCCTCGACCCGGACTGGCTCGCCGGCCCGGACGGCGTCGCGGCGCTCGCGGGCAACACCGTCCCGGACGGCGCCGACCCGATCGCCGCGGCCTATGCCGGGCATCAGTTCGGCCAGTTCGTGCCGCAGCTCGGCGACGGCCGCGCGGTCCTCCTCGGCGAGGTCGTCGACCGCAACGGGCACCGCCGCGACATCCAGCTGAAGGGCGCGGGCCCGACGCCGTTCTCCCGGCGGGGCGACGGGCGGGCGGCGCTCGGCCCGGTCCTGCGCGAGTACCTCGTCAGCGAGGCCATGGCGGCGCTCGGCATCCCGACCACCCGGGCCCTCGCCGCCGTGACGACCGGCGAGCGGGTCGTGCGCGAGACGCTCCTGCCCGGCGCGGTCCTGACCCGCGTGGCGGCGAGCCACATCCGGGTCGGCACCTTCCAGTTCTTCGCGGCGCGGGGCGACGTCGAGGGCCTGCGGGCGCTCGCCGACCACGTCATCGCCCGGCACCATCCGGACGCCGCCGGGGCCGCCAACCCCTACCGCGCGCTCCTGGAGGGCGTCGTCGCGGCCCAGGCCGACCTCGTGGCCCGCTGGCTGCACGTCGGCTTCGTCCACGGGGTGATGAACACCGACAACATGTCGGTCGCCGGCGAGACGATCGATTACGGGCCGTGCGCGTTCCTCGACGCCTACGATCCCCGGACGGTCTACAGCTCCATCGACCGCAACGGCCGCTACGCCTACGGCCAGCAGCCGCGGATCGCGCTCTGGAACCTGACGCGGCTCGCCGAGACCCTGCTGCCGCTCCTCGCCGAGGCCGAGGACGCCTCGGTCGCCGAGGCCGAGGCGGCGCTGGCCACCTACGCGCCGCGCTTCGAGGCGGCCTATCACGGCGGCCTCGCCCGCAAGCTCGGACTCGCCGAGACCCGGGACGGCGACCCGGCCCTGGCGGGCGACCTCCTCAAGCGCATGGCCGAGAACCAGGCCGACTTCACCCTGACGTTCCGCGCCCTCTGCGCCGCCGCGGAGCGCCCGGACGCCGATGCGACCGTGCGCGACCGGTTCGTCGATCCGACGAGCTACGATGCCTGGGCGGCCGACTGGCGCGCGCGGCTGGCGCAGGAGGCCCGCGACCCGGCCGAGACCGCCGCCGCGATGCGCGGGGTGAACCCGGCCTTCATCCCGCGCAACCACCGGGTCGAGGCGATGATCGAGGCCGCCGTGGAGCGGGACGACTTCGCGCCGTTCGCGACGCTCCTCGCCGTGCTGGCCCGCCCCTACGACGACCAGCCGGATCACGCCGCCTTCGCCGAGGCGCCCGCGGGCGGCGGCGTCGGCTACCGGACCTTCTGCGGCACCTGAGCCCGGGCGCCGCCGGTCAGGACCGCGGCCAGGTGAAGATCTCGCGCACCCCGCCCGCGTGGCGAAACCAGTGGACGCGGGTCGCTGGATTGAAACCGTGATCCTGGTACGAAGTGGCGATCACCGACACGAGAGTCTCGGCCGCCGAGCGGTCGTGAATGTCGTAGGCCAGAAGTTTCGGAGCACCGTCGGTCTCGCGGGTGAGATCGCGAACCAGAATCGAATACGACATATCCCCCCTCCTTTCGACACGAAGCATGTACTCAAGATTATATCTCCAACGCCAGGATCGTTCGCGGAAGGATCATGTAAAGGTTAAACAACGTTAACGGGAATGTGTTGATTTGATACGGCCCCGGTTGGACTCGCCGAGCGCGGCGGTCATCCCGGCGGTTCCGCGGGTCGCGACGCCGGATCGGTCCGGGGCGAGAGGCGAGGCTGTCGACCGGGCTCGAGCACCGAATCACGCCGCGGCACCGGCCCGAGAGCTGCTCCCGATCGTGTCGCAGCGGTCTGGACGGACGACGATCCGGGTGGAGAAAGTCGCGCCATGCCCCCTCTCACGTGCGGCACAGGCTCGGCGCGCCTCCGCCTCAACTCGATCGGGACCGGCCCTAGATGAAGGCGAGCGCCCGACCGGACCTGACGGGCGCCGGAGCGGACCCGGAGGCCATGGTGAAGCGGATCCGGGCGGGTCTCGTCGCGGCAGGACTCGCGCTGCTGGTCGCCCAGTGCGCGCCCACGCCCGGCGCGCCGGCGGCCGGGATCGTCGTCGCCTCCAAGCTCGACACCGAGGGCGGGGTGCTGGGCAACATCATCCTGCAGGCGCTGCAGGCCCGGGGCCTGCCGATCGTCGACAAGATCCAGCTCGGCGCGACCGCGATCGTCCGGCAGGCCCTGATCGAGGGGCAGATCGACGTCTACCCGGAATACACCGGCAACGCGGCGTTCTTCTTCGGGAAGGCCGATCTCCCGGTCTGGAAGGATCCGGAGGCGGCCTACCGCACGGCCCGGGACCTGGATCGCGCGGCCAACGACCTCGTCTGGCTGACGCCCGCCTCGGCCAACAACACCTGGGCGATCGCCGTGCGCCAGGAGATCGCGCGGGCCGCGGGCCTGAGGACCATGAGCGACTTCGGCCGCTACGTGGCGGGCGGCGGCGCGATCAGGCTCGCCGCCTCGTCGGAATTCGTGACCAGCCCGGGGGCGCTGCCGGCCTTCGGCCGCGCCTACGGCTTCACCCTCCGGCCGGACCAGCTCGTCATCCTGGCCGGGGGCGACACGGCCGCCACGATCGCGGCGGCGGCGCGGGGCACCTCCGGCACGAACGCCGCCATGGTGTTCGGCACCGACGGCAGCATGGCGGTCGCGCGCCTCGTGATGCTGGACGACGACAAGGGCGTCCAGCCGGTCTACCAGCCGGCGCCCGTGGTCCGCGGCGCGGTCCTCAAGGCCCATCCGGAGATCGCCGCGGTGCTGGACCCGATCTTCCGCAGGCTCGATCTGGCCACGCTCCGGGATCTCAACGGGCGGGTCCAGATCGGCGGCGAGCCGGCCTCCGCGGTCGCGGCGGACTTCCTCCGGCGGAACGGGTTCGCGCGCTGAGCCGGTCACGCGGACAGCGCCGCGACCCGCGCCTCCGCGGGCGGGGTCGTCGGCCGCCCGCGGGATCCCGCGTCGACAAGCCGGGGCTCCGTCGGCAAGGATGCGCGGCGGGGCGCCCGAGAGCGTCGCGACGCCGGTGACCCGCCTCATGAGACCCGTCCCGCTTCAGTCCACCTGTGCGTCCCGGGACGCCGTCGGCGCGTGAGGACGGGATTACTGTCCGCGACCGGGCGGCCGCGCCCGGGCGTCGATCCGCTGGGCGCGGCCTTCGCGGCCGTGCTCGGGGTGAGCCTGCTCGCCCTGCCGCTGATGACGACCCGGCCGAACCGGATCGCGGCCGGCACCGCGCTGTCGGCGTGGTCGGCGCTCCCGACCGGCGCGGCGCTCCTCCTCGGGGGCGTCGTCGCCCTGGCGCTGCCGCTGCTGGCCCTGCGGTCGGCGCCGCTCCTGCGGCTGGCCGCCGCCTCCGCGATCCTGCTGCTGCTCGGCCTCGCGGCCGGCTGGGCGGCCGACCACCTGACCGCGCCGGGCGACCGCTACGGCCGGGTCTCGCCGGATGCCGGCTGGTGGCTCGCCTCCGGGACGGCGGCCCTGGCGGTCGGCGACGCGCTGGCGCGGATGCGGCCGGGGCCGATCCCGCGGATCGCCCTGCTGGCCCTGCTGGTCGCCGCGACGGGGCTCGCCCTGCGCACCGGGTTCTGGGACAACCTCTCGGTCCTGCGGGAATATGCCGGCCGCTCCGACACGTTCGGCCGGGAGCTGCGGACCCACGCCGCCCTCGCCCTCAGCTCGGTCGCGGCCGCCGCCCTCATCGGGATCCCGGCGGCCGCGCTGGCGCGCCCGGTCCCGCCCCTGCGGGCGGGCCTGCTCACGGGCCTCAACGTCGTGCAGACCGTCCCGTCCATGGCCCTGTTCGGCATGCTGATCGCCCCCCTGGCCTGGATCGGCCGGGAGGTCCCGGGCGCATCGGCCCTCGGCATCGCGGGGATCGGCGCCGCGCCGGCCTTCGTGGCGCTGTTCGCCTACGCGCTCCTGCCGGTGGCCGCCGCGACCGTCGCGGGCCTCGACGCCGTGCCCGGGCCGGTGCGCGACGCCGCCCGGGGCGTCGGCATGACCCAGCGCCAGCGGCTGTTCCAGGTGGACCTGCCCCTCGCCCTCCCGGCGATCCTGACCGGGATCCGGATCGTCCTCGTCCAGAATATCGGCCTCGCGGTGATCGCGGGCCTCGTGGGCGGCGGCGGCCTCGGCGTGTTCGTCTTCCAGGGCATCAGCCAGAATGCGGGCGACCTCGTCCTGCTCGGCGCGCTGCCGACCGTCGCCCTGGCGACCGGCGCCGCCGTGCTGCTCGACGCCGTCATCGACCTGAGCCGCGGCCGCGCGGCGGAGCGGACCCCATGATCGATCTCGCCGGGGTGAGCCGCGTCTTCGAGGGGCGCACGGTCGTGGCGGACGTCACCCTGCGGGTCGAGGCCGGGACGATCCTGACGGTGGTCGGCACCTCGGGATCCGGCAAGACCACCCTGCTGCGCATGATCAACCGCCTGATCGAGCCGAGCGCCGGGACGATCCGGATCGCGGGCCGGGACGTCCGGGAGGTGCCCCCGCACCTCCTGCGCCGCGGGATCGGCTACGCCATCCAGGGACACGGGCTGTTCCCCCACCGCACGGTCGCGGAGAACATCGCGGTGGTCCCGAAGCTCGTCGGCTGGGAGCGCCGGCGGATCGCCGCGCGGGTCGACGAGCTTCTCGGCCTGTTCAACCTCGATCCGGCGGTCTACCGGGACCGCCTGCCGGCGGCGCTCTCCGGCGGCGAGCAGCAGCGGATCGGCGTCGCCCGGGCGCTCGCGGCCGAGCCGCCGATCCTGCTCATGGACGAGCCGTTCGGCGCCCTCGATCCGATCATCCGCGGGCGGGCGCAGGCGGATCTGCTGGCGATCCAGGCGCGCTACGGCACCACGATCGTGCTGGTGACCCACGACATGACCGAGGCGCTCCATCTCGGCGATCGGGTCGCCGTGATGGATGGCGGGCGCCTGGTGCAGGAGGCCGCGCCGGCGGACCTCATCGGCGCACCCGCCACCGCCTTCGTCGGCGCCCTCCTCGGCAGCGGCGAGCGGGCCTTCCAGCTCATGGCCCTGCGCGTCGTGGACGATCTGGTCGAGCCCGGCCCGGCGCCGGGCCCGCCCATCCCGGCCGGGACCACGGTGCGGGCCGCCCTCGCCGAGAGCCTGTGGTCGCGGCGCCCGGCCCTGCCGGTCAGCCGCGACGGCGTCGTCCTGGGCCGGGTGACGCGGGAGGCCCTCGCGGCGCGGGGTGCCCGGCCGTGATCGGCGCCCCGCGGATCGCCCGGGCCGCGCTCCTCGCCCTGCTGGGGGCGTTCCTGGTCGCTCCGGGCCTGTTCGCGCCCCTGTTCCGGCCCTTCGCCCCCGGCGACGCGCCGCCGATCTACGCCCAGACGCCGCTGCTGACGCTCGCCGTCACCCACCTCCTGCTCGTCGCCGCCGCGACCACGATCGCGGCCGCGATCGCCCTCGGCCTCGCGGTCGCGGCCACGCGGCCGGCCGGCCGCGACGTGCTGCCGTTCGCCCGGTCGGTGGCCCGCATCGGGCAGACCTTCCCGCCCGTCGCGGTCCTGGCCCTGGCCGTCCCGATCCTCGGGTTCGGGGCGGTTCCGACCCTGATCGCCCTGGTCCTCTACGGACTCCTGCCGATCTTCGAGACCGCCCTCACCGGGCTCGAGGATCTCGACCCGGCGCTGATGGAGGCCGCGCGCGGCATGGGGCTGACCGACCGGCAGCGGCTCGTCCGCGTCGAGCTGCCCCTGGCGCTGCCGATGATCCTGTCGGGGATCCGCCTCGCCGCCGTCATCGGGCTGGCGACGGCGACCATCGGCTCGACGGTCGCGGCCAGCACCCTCGGCGAGGTGATCATCTCCGGCCTGCTCACCGGCAACACCGCCTACGTGCTGCAGGGCGGCCTCGCCGTGTCCGCGCTGGCCCTGCTGATCGATGGCGGCTTCCGAAGCCTCGAGCGCGAAGCCGCACGACGGGCTGGATTTCGTTCCTAGACGCGACTAGAACGCCAGCGGGGCCGTACGCGCGGCCCTGGGGCGTGGAACCCCCTGTCTGATGGTCGGTGCCGACCACAACGGCACCCGTATCCTTGACCACACGGTCGGGGAGCCTGCGGCGTATGTCCAGGCGTTCCGGCGCTAAAGGTCGTAGGGACCGTTCAGACACGGTTTTCCAACTCCCCGACTCGGGATGGTCGAAGGCTCGCTCGCGGGGGCGCACCGCGAGCCAGGGCCTGCCGGGAGGATGGGCCGTGGGTTCCAGCGATCCCGAGACGCGCAGGCGGCAGCTCGACCGGCTGCGCGCGGCCTACGAGGCCCATCCGGGCCGGCCGGACCGCGCGACCATCGGCAGCGGCGCGCGGCACTCGCGGGCGCTCCTCGGACGGATCCTCGTGGCGCTCGGCGGACTGCCGGACGGGACCGGCCTGCCGGCGATCGGACCGCGCGGGAGCGGACGCGTCCGGACGTAGCGGCACGGGCCGCGGGCCACCGCCGGGAGACCTCGCGGAGGGCGTCGTCCGGATCGTTTGCGAGAGGCTCGGCAGCGGCAGCTTCGCCGGCACGGTGGCCGGCGCGCCGCCGCACTGACGGATCGGAGCGACGGGACAGGCGGGCCGACTTGGCGGTAAGACGCCGCTCATGACCCCCGCCGACCGAGACCGGTTCGAGAAATGCCTCGCGCTCGCCGCCCAGGGCGCCACGGCGGGCGAGCGGGCGGCCGCCCGGGCCGCCGCCGAGCGCATCGCGCGGGGCGCCGGAATGACCCTCGCCGAGGCGGCCGAGGCGCTCCGGCGTGACGGGCAGGCCTCCGCCGACCGGGCGCCCCGCCCGCCTCCGCCGCGGCGGCCCTATCCCTGGGCGCAACCCAGGGCGCCCGTGACCCCCATCACGGTCGAGGAGTTGCTGCGCCAGAAGGCCGAGACGGAGGCGTGGCGCAAGCGGAGCGCGGCGGCCGCCGACCGCCGCCGGAAGCGGGAACGCGCCGACGAGAACGCCTACGTGGCGGAGCAGCGCGCCCGACAGGCGCAGCGCGACCGGGACTGGGCGCGCGCCCGCGCGGATCCCCCGGGCGCGCCGGGCGACGAGACCTGAGCGCCGGCCGGCCGGCTCAGCGGTGATGCCGCGGCCGCGCGCTCCGGTGCGCCCGCGCCCTGCGGTGCCGCGGCGCGACCCGCGGCGGCGGCGGCTCCGCGGCGGCAACCGGGGGGCCGGGCGCGACGCCGTCATGGGCCGCGACGACCCGGCGGGCCTCCTCGACGCTCATGTCGCAGGCGCTCGTCATGCCCTGCAGGGCGCCCAGGGCGCGGTTGTACTCGGGAAGGTTGGTGCATCCGGGGACGCCCCACGCCCAGGCGGGGGCCGGCGCCGCGCCCGCCGCCGCCAGCACGAGGGCGGCAAGACCGTTCCTGACCGACACGGATCCCTCTCCTCTTCACCGGCGCCCGGAATCCGGCCCCGGGAGGCCGCGCGCTCGTCCGAGCGGCGGGTTCACGGAGGCCCGTTCAGGCCCCGCCGCACATGTGCTGCGAGTCGGGCAATGTCCAGGAATCCAGCGTGCGCAGGTTGGTCGTCGTGTACATCTTGCCGCGATCGTCGCCCCTGGGGCAGCCGGTCGGCAGGAGAACGAGGCAGGTCATCACCCGGTCGCCGACCCGCGAGCGCGCGACCGCGTCGACATACGCGTAGGACACGCCGTAGACGCCGTTCTTCAGATCGACGCTCGTCCCCTCGTCGATCCCGTCGCCCTTCGGCTTCGCGAGCGTGTCGCTGAACCGCGTCCCGATCCGCGCGATGGTTGTCGCCACACAGGTGCCGACCCGCGTCGGCATCTGCGCCTCGGCGGCGGGCGCGAACCCGAGACCGCCGAGGACCAGCGCGCCGCCCAGGATCGCTCCGGGACGAAGGCGCATCAGGCGGCTTCGAGGAGGAAGTTGGCCCGGCGGAACATCAGTTCGCGCCGGTAGAAGTAGACGCCGCGGCTCCGCATCGCCGCGTGCGCGGCGTCCGCGTCGAACCCGTACGGCCTGTCCCGGGTGATGTCGATGCAGCCGACATACGTCCAACGCACACCGTCGAGGAGCGACGGGATCGGCTGATCCTGCCGGACGGCGCAGAACTGCTCACCGTCCGAGGCCGAGACGAAAATGTAGAAGGTCTTCCGCGCGCACATCCGAACCTCCACGGGACTCGGGGGTGTAACCGCAACGCCACGGTCAAGCTATAAACCGATCACGGCAGAATAGTCAAGCTTCTGCCACATTTTCGTCACGTGTGAGACGGAACGCCCACGCCCTCCGCCTCACAGGCAGCCGACCCGCCGCAGGGCGCCGATCAGCTTCCGGCCGACGCGATAGCCGTTGAGGGATTCCGATCCGAGGATGCGGACGGTCTCGGCCGTGTCGGTCCGGTCGTACAGGAACAGGTGGTAATCCGCCCGTCCCCGCTCGGCGGGACCGCTGCTGACCTGACCGCAGAACGCCACCGTGGGCCCCGCCTCGGCGGGGATCGGCCGGATCTTGCGGAACAGCACGAGGCCGGCATCCGGGAAGGCCGCGGCGACCCGCGCCCGCATCTCGGCCTCAGGATCGTCCGCGGCCTGCCCGTGGGCGAACGGGGCCGCGAGCAGGCCACCGAGAAGCGCCGCCAGCACCGCGCATACACGGCCGGCTCCGGGCGCGGCGCGGAACGTCCGGACCTTCGATCTCGGTGCGGGCGGGCGGCAAGTGGCGACCATGGAGAGATTTCGCGACGCGCTCGAACCGTATTGGACCACGAAGATCCGCGAAGCGGAAGCGTCGGAGCCCGGCCGGTGCCGCACGTCGCGCGCGCGTCGAGAAATTCGACGGCTACCCTCGAAACCTCAGACATCACGACGGGCAGATCATCGGCCAGAGGAAGCAGATCACGTCGCAATAATTCTGCATTCAAAATTCGTTACTTGACGATCCCGTCATTCTTCATTGACATCGGGTAATGTCCGAGTATTCATGGTTCATATCAGGTATCGCGGAGATCGAAGAAGGGGCCGATCGAGTTGCGCAAGAATCAGGATCATCTCGAACGGACGATCAGCGACGTGGCCCTGCGCGTCGTGACCGCCTACCTGTCGAACAACGCGCTGCCGCACACCGGCATACCGCCGCTTCTGGTCACCGTGCACGGCGCGTTCTCCGCGCTCGCCGTCCGGCCGGCGGTTACCGAGGCGCCGCCCGAGCAGCCCGACGCCGCGCAGATCCGCGGCTCGGTCCGCCCGGACGGCATCGTCAGCTTCATCGACGGCCGGTCGTACAAGACCATGAAGCGGCACCTCACCGCGCACGGGCTCACGCCGGAGCGGTACCGCGCGCGCTACGGGCTCCCGGACGATTACCCGATGACCGCGCCCGGCTACGCCGAGCGCCGCTCGGAGATCGCCAAGGCGATCCGGCTCGGCAAGGCCGCCTGACCGACGTCCCCGTCCGCCGAGCCCCCCGTGAGCCGATCGCCCGCACGGACGGAGATACGCGGGACGGGGCGGCGCGCGGGCGCCTTCACCGAGGGTTCGCCCGTCGCGGCAACGCGCTCGGGCGGGAGGTATCGGGCCATGAAGGTTCTGTCGGGCTGCGTCACGCTTCTTCTCGTCTGCGCGGGGCCGGCCTCGGCGCAGACCGTCCTGGCCCCGTCCGGCGATTCGGCCGTGACCCAGCCCGGCGGGACGGCGGGTCGGGCCGCGCGACACAACATCCGGGAGGCCTATCGCAACGGCGACGTGGTCGGCCATCGGCACGCCCCGGTCACCCCCGCGCCGCGGCCGGACCAGCCCCGCCGCACGAACCCGCGCTTCTAGAAGCCCGATCCTCCGCGGCGGGGCCGGGCACCGCCTTCGGCGCTCGGGACCGCGCCGCACGGCGGACATCGCGTTTCCGCGTCCGCGCGGGCCGCGGTCTGAAATCGTCGTGTAATCCGGGCCGGTCACGGTCCGCGCACATATCGACCGCGGATCGCGGTCGCGGCGGGTCGAGGAGGACCGGATCGCTCCAGCAGCCGGTCCCGCCCATGACGGACAGGCGCTCGATGCTTCGGATTGTGATCGTCCTGACACTTCTGCTGGCCGGCGCACCGGCCTGGGCCGGGGCGCGCTGGCAGGACTTGCCGCCGACCCCCGCGCCGGTCGCCGGCACGACCCCGGGCCGGGCCGCCATCAACGGCATCCGGCTGTATTACGCCACGATCGGCAGCGGTCCGCCGGTCGTCCTGCTGCACGGCGGCCTGTCGAACTCCGATTACTGGGGCCATCAGGTCGCCGCGCTCGCCGCCCGCCGCACGGTCATCCTCGTGGACAGCCGCGGGCACGGCCGCAGCACCCGGGACGATCGGCCGTTCGGCTACGACCTCATGACCGACGACGTGGTCGGCCTGCTCGACGTGCTGAAGATCCCGCGCGCCGACATCGTCGGGTGGAGCGACGGCGCGATCCTCGGTCTCGACATGGCGATGCGCCACCCCGACCGCGTCGGCAAGGTGTTCGCGTTCGGCGCCAACGCCGATCCGTCGGGCCTGATCGAGGGTGTGGAGAAGAACCCGACCTTCGCCGCCTTCATCGACCGGGCCGGCAAGGAGTACGAGGCCCTCTCGCCGACCCCGAAGGACTACGCCGCCTTCGTCGACGCCGTGGGCCGGATGTGGAGCGGGCAGCCGCGCTGGACCGAAGCCGATCTGAAGCGGATCCGCGCGCCGGTCCTCATCGCGGACGGCGACCACGACGAGGGGATCAAGCGCGCGCACACCGAGTACCTCGCCGCCACGATCCCCGGGGCGGGCCTGCTGATCCTGCCGAACGCCAGCCACTTCGCGTTCCTGCAGGATCCGGCGCTCTTCAATGCAGCGCTTCTCGCCTTCCTGGACGGGCCGTGACCGCCGTGGACAGCCGCTCACGCGCGTGACGTCCGCCGCGCGCAACACGGCGACAGCCACGCACGGGCGGATACCCCGCCCCACAACCTGGATGGCCCGCCTCGACCCCGTCCGCCGCTGCGGCCGGTCGCACGGATCGCGGCCGCGCGACGCTCCGGGAACGGCGGCGCGATGTGGCCCCCGCTCGGTCAGGCGATCGCGAGATGGAGGAACTGGTTGAATTCACTCGGCAGGTAGGTCCCGAACGCGGGGCCGTTCACGAAGCCTCGACGCCGATAGAGTGCGAGCGCGGGCGCGAATGCGGGTCCGCATCCGGTCTCGAGGCTCAGGCGCCGCGCGCCGCGGGCGGCGGCGGCCGCGATGATGGTGTCGAGGATCGCCGCGCCGGCTCCCTGACGGAGGAAGTCCGGATGCGTCCGCATGGACTTCACCTCCGCCCAGCCGTCCGTCGCCATCCTGAGCGCCCCGACGCTCGCCACCCGTCCGCCGCGCCGCGCCGTCCAGACGGTCACGCCCGGTGCTCGCAGGCCTGACAGGTCGAGAGCGAACACGCTGCCCGGCGGCGAGGATGCGTGCATCCCGGCGAGATGGAGCGCCAGCAGCGCCCGTGTCTGACCATCGGACAGATCGTCCTGCGCGACCTCGAACATCGTGCCCCGACCATCCGCCCCGACATCCCCCGCGCAGGATGTCCTCCCGACCGACGATCAGCAAGGCGCGTGATGGCGGTGCCGGCCCGCGCGCCGAGGCTCCCGGCGGAGGGCTCGTCGGCGGATCCGCGCGATCCGCGGATCGCCGGACCGGGCCGCCCCGGCCTCCGCGCGACCCGCGACCGTGGCGCGCTCGGTGCATTTGTGAACGCCATCGCGTTCCCCGGTGCGGAACACGCCGCTATGGCGGTGCGTCACCGGGTGCGCGCACGCTCCGGTCGCAGAGGATCCACACGCTTGGTCGACGCCCGAATCCAGGCCGCGCGCCTCTCCGACCCCCTCGCGCCGGTGGACGGGTCGGTCGCGGCCGTCACGCGGCGGCTCGATTCCCTGCCGATCACGCGGCTCCACGCGGCGGCGCTCGCCGTCTGCACGCTGGGCCTGTTCACCGACATCGCCGAGGTCGCCCTGAGCAACGCCCTGGCGGCCATCTTCCTCGCGCCGCCCCACAGCATGCCGCGGGGCAGCCTCTCCCTGCTCCTCGCCTCCGTCTTCGCCGGCGGGGCCGTGGGCGCGCCCGTCTTCGGGATGCTGGGGGATCGCCTCGGCCGCGGGCGCGCGCTCCAGGCCTCCCTCGCGCTGATGGCCGCCGGATCGCTGGCCGCGGCCGCGAGCCAGGGGCTCACGGCGCTGACGATCGCCCGCACGGTCTCGGGCTTCGCGATCGGCGGGTTCCCGCCCCTGGTCGCCACCTACCTCGCCGAGGTGACGCCCGCGCGCCACCGCGGCGCGACGCTGCTGGTCTGCGCCGGCCTCGGGCTCCTCGGCGGCCTGGCCGCCATCGGCCTGGTCCAGATGCTCGCACCGGGCGCGCCGCTGGGGATCGAGCCGTGGCGCTGGGCGCTGATCCTCGGGGGCGCCCTGGCGGCGCTCGGCGGCCTCCTGTTCGCGCGGCTGCCGGAATCGCCGCGGTGGCTCGCCTCGGTCGGGCGCTCCGCCGAGGCCGACGCCGCCTGCCGCCGGTTCGAGCGGGCGGCCGGCCGGGTCCGGGTCGCCGCCCCCGCCGGCCCGGACCCGGCGCCGGCCGCGGCCGGGCCGGCGGGGTTCCGCGGCCTGTTCGCCGGGCCGCGCCAGCTGCGCCGGACGGCGCTGTTCGTCGGGCTCTACACCCTCGCCCCCCTGGCGACGATCGCCTTCCCGCTGCTCAGCGCCGTCGTGATGGTGGAGAAGGGGTTCAAGGTCGACCAATCCCTGGTCTTCGCTGCCCTGTCGATGCTCGGGCCGCCGCTGGGTACCCTGCTGACCGCGCTGGTGATCGACCGGCTCGAGCGGCGCGCCTGCCTGACGGCCCTGGCGGCGGCGATGGCGGCCCTCGGCACGGCCTTCGCCGCGAGCGGCACGTTCCTGACGCTGGTCCTCGTCGGCATCGCGTTCAACACCGCCGCGGCGACCTACGGCAGCATCCTCGCCGTCTACGCGACGGAGCTGCTCCCGACGCCGCTGCGGGCCTCGGCCATGACCTGCGCCTGGGCCGGCGGCCGGGTCGCCGCCGCGCTGGCGCCGATCATCCTCCTGCCGGTCCTCTCGGCCTACGGGCCGCACGCGATGTTCGCGGTGATCACGGTCGTCCTCGCGGCGAGCGCGGCCCTGCTCCTCTCCGGACCGCGCGGCCTGTCGGGGCGGGCCGTTGCGTAGGGAGCGCCAGAGGCGGCGCGGGCCTCCCGCAGGCGGGACCGGGGCGGATGGCGCCGGTTGCCGATCCGGCACGATTCACACGATAGGGTCGCGCAGGCGGCCGAAAGGGCGCGCCGGGAGTGCCGCACGTGTCTAGCCCGGAGCTCGTCCCGAGCCTCGTCGAGACGACCAGCCACGTCGACCCCAAACGGGCCTTCGAGTTCTGGCGCTGCACGGCCCTGGCCAGGTTCGGCGATATCGGCCGGCGGCACCCCCGGGAGCGGTTCTCGGCCAAGCGCCTGAGCGTGGCCTCGGCCGGCTGGTCGCTGACCCACACGGTGAGCAGCCCGGTCGAGCTGGAGTTCCGGTCCCGCCACGTCGACCGCAACGCCCGCGCCATGGTGGTGATCGGCCTCGGGCTCGACGGCGTCGGCTATCACGAGCAGCACGGACGGGGCGCCCAGCTGAACCCGGGCGACATCAGCTTCCTGACGCGGAACCGGCCCTTCGTGGCCGGCACCCAGAGCGCCTACGAAGAGATCCGCCTCGCCGTCCCGCGCGAGATGTTCGAGGCCTGGATCGGCGCCGCCGACGCCTTCGCGGGCCGCAGCCTCGGCCCGCACCCGGCCGGGGCGGAGGTCCGGGCTCGGCTGCGCGGCGTGGCCGGCTCGATCGCCTGGATGTCCGCGGACGAGGCGCAGGCGGCCGTCGAGGGCGTGCTCCATCTCCTCGGCCACCTCGTCGACGGCGCCGCCCGGCGCGGCGACCCGGAGGCGGTCTCGCAGGCGGCCGTCGTCTCCCTCGCCCGCGCCCATATCGCGCGGCGGATGCACGATCCCGACCTGAACCCGCAGGACATCCAGCGCGCGCTGGGCCTCTCCCGGACCAGCCTGTACCGCGCCTTCGCGGAGACCGGCGGCATCGCGGCGGCGATCCGCGACGCGCGCCTCGACCTCGCGCGCCGGCGCCTCGAGGCCCGCCGCGACGACAAGGTCCGGATCGCCTCGATCGCCTACGCGTGCGGCTTCACCGACGTGCCGACCTTCAACCGCGGCTTCCGCAAGCGCTTCGGCCTGGCCCCGGGCGACCTCCGGCCCACGCTCCCCTAGGCGCGGCGCGTCAGCCGGCGGCGGCGAGATCCGCCCGGCCCCGGACCTCGGCGGGGAAATCGAACACCGCGTCCGCGTGCGCGATCGTCGCCGGGCGATGGGCGACGATGACCCGCGTCATCCGCAGGTCCCGCAGGGCCCGGGCGATCACCGCCTCGGTGGCCTCGTCGAGATGGCTCGTGGCCTCGTCGAGGAACAGGATCTCGGGCCGCCGGTACAGGGCGCGCGCCAGCACGATGCGCTGCTTCTGGCCGCCCGACAGGGTCGAGCCCATGTCGCCGACGAGGCTCTCGAAGCCCATCGGCATGCGGCGGATGTCGTCCAGGATCGCCGCCCGAGCGGCGCACTCGGCGATCCAGCCCGCGTCCGGATGCTCGTCGAAGGCCGCGATGTTCTCGGCGATCGAGCCGGCGAACAGGCCGTCGCCCTGCATCACGCCGGCGATCCGGCGCCGGTAGGACCCGGCCGCGGTGCGGATGTCCTGGCCGTCGGCGGCGACGATCCCCTCGCTGGGCGGCGTCAGCCCCATCATCACCTTCATGAGCGAGGTCTTGCCGCATCCCGAGGGGCCGGTGATCGCGAAGCAGGCGCCGGCCCGGACCGACAGCGAGACCCCGCGGAAGATCCAGGGCTCGTCGGCGCCGTAGCGCAGCGCCAGGCCCGCGCCGGCGAGCGCGCCGGCCCCGATGGCGGCGACCGGGGGCGCCCCCGGCTGCGCGCCGGCGGCGAGATCCTGCTCCTCGGGCTCGCACAGCACGATGTCGGCGAGCCGGTCGGTCTGCACGTCGAGCATGCGCAGCTTGAACCACGCGTCGATCAGGCTGCCGATCCGGGTGGCGAACTGGTCGCGGTAGGCCAGGAACGCCACCAGCATGCCGAGCGACAGGGACCCGCCGATGACCGCGCGGGCGCCGAGCACCAGCAGGATCAGGCGGTCGAGGCCGAACAGGAACTCGTTCGCGCGGCCGAACACGAGGTCGAGGCGCTGCAGCCGCAGCCGGGCGTTCAGGGCCGTGACGAAGTGGTTCATCCAGGCGTTGCCGCGCCGCTCGCGCAGGTCGAGGAGCTTGACGCTCGCCATGCCGCGGACCGTCTCGATGAAGTGCGTCTGCTGGCGGGCCTCGGCCACGAGGGCCTCCTCGCTGCCCTCCCGGTAGGCGCCGTAGGCGAAGACCCGCAGGACCGCGTTGAGCGCCGTCGAGGCCAGGACCACGGCGACCAGCCAGCCGCCGTAGACCGTCAGCATCACCAGCATGCCGACCGCCATGAGCCCGTCGAGCATGGCCTGGACGAGGTCGGTCGTCAGGCCCTTCTGGATGGTGGCCAGGGAGCCGAACCGCGAGATCACGTCGCCGACGTGGCGCTTCTCGAAATAGTCGAGGGGCAGCCGCGACAGGTGGTCGAACAGGCCGGCCGACCACTGGTAGTTCAGCCGGGTCCCGGCCAGCATGATCGCCCAGGTGCGGGCGATGCTGAGGCCGAGCTGGAGCAGCAGCAGCAGCGCGAGGCCGATCGCCACCACGAGGAGCAGGTCGTGGTCGGCATTCACGATCACCTCGTCGATCACGACCTGCGAGGCGATGGGCATCAGGAGGGCGACGAGCTCGATCCCCAGCGACAGGGCCAGGACCTGGGCCAGGGCGGCGCGGATGCCGGCCATGTTGCGGAACAGGTCGCGCAGCCGCAGGCCCGGGGCGGCCCGCTCGCGCCGGAAGCCCGGGTTGGGCACCGCCTCCAGGGCGACCCCGGTGAATTCCCGCGACGCCTCCGCGAGGCTGACCCGGCGCCGGCCGCGGCCCGGATCGTTGATGACGAGGCCGCCGCGCTCGACCCGGGTCAGCACCACGAAGTGGTTGAGGCCCCAGTGCAGGATGCAGGGCAGCCGGAGCCGGGGCAGATCCGTGAGCTCGACCCGCAGGGCGCGGGCGGTCAGGCCCTGCGCGCCGCACAGGTCGATCAGGTTGCGCAGGGTCATGCCCTTGAGGGACAGGGGATGGCGCCGCCGCAGCGTCGCGAGGTCGATCTGGCGCCCGTGATAGGCCAGGACCATGGCGAGGCAGGCCATGCCGCACTCGGCGGCCTCGGCCTGGAGGACGACCGGCACCCGGCGGCGGAGCCCGAAATCCAGCCGGGCGGCGCGGGACGGCGCCGTCACGGCGCGGCCTTCCGGACCGGCAGGGCGTCGAGGCCGCCGCGCGTGACGAGGGCGAGGCTCTCCCGGACATGCGCCACGGGATCGAGCAGCCAGCGGTACAGCGACCGCTTCTCCAGGGCGATGTCGGCCTCGACCCGCATGCCCGCCTCGAGGCTGCGCCGCTCGCCGTAGGCCAGCACGGTGTCGGAATCGGGCCGGACCACGATGCGGTAGAGGTCGGTCCCCTCGCCCCGGGCGGCCGCGCGCCGCGCGAAATCGGGCGCGTCGTCGCTTCCCAGCGGCGCCCGCGTCACCTCGGTTACGACGCCGCGGTGCAGGCCGAAGCGCTGGAACGGGAAGGCGGCGTAGCGCAGCATCACCGGCGCGCCGGCCTCGGCGAAGCCGATGGCCGACGAATCCACGAACAGGTTGGCCTGGAGGCGCCCGGCGCTCGGCAGCAGGGTCAGCAGCGTCGCCCCGGCCGCCACGGTCTGGCCGACCTGCGCGCGGATCGACGTCAGGGTCCCGGCCTCCGGCGCCCGGACCTCGATGGCGCGGCGCGCCTCGCTCTCGGCCTTCTGCTGCGCCAGCTGGGCGGCGGTCCGGTCGAGGTCGGCGAGGTCGCGGGCCAGCCGGTCGTCGTAGGCGGCGAGCTGGGATCTCGTGTCGGCGAGCTTGCCGTCGATCTGGAGGCGGCTCTGCTGGAACTGGGCGAGCTGCGCGCTCGCCTGCATGTAGAGGTAGTTCTGGCTCTGGAAGTCGGCGGCGCGGGCGTAGCCGCGCGCCACGGCGTCGGCGAGCTCCTCGACCCGCGCCCGGAGCGGCGGAACCAGCTTGTCCTGCAGGTCGATCTGCTTGGCGAGCTGGGCCGACTGCTCGCTCAGATTCGCCACCTGCTCGCGCAGCGCCTGCCGCTCCGTGCCGGCGAGATCGGCCCGGGCGGCCCGCTGCCGCTCCACGCTCTGGCGCTGCCGCTCCAGCTCGGCGATCACGCGCTCCTGCGTGGGGCCGCTCGCCGACACGGCATCGAGGTCGATCGTGTACAGGAGCTGCCCGCGGGCGACCTTGTCGCCCTCGCGGACGCCGGTCGAGCCGACGCGCCCCGCCACCGGGCTGGCGAGGCTGATCAGCCCGATATCGGGCGCGAGCAGGCCGACGGCGTGGATGCGGCGCGTGTAGGTGCCCTGCCAGGCATAGAGGCCGAACGCCGCCACCATGACCACGCAGGCCAGGGCCACGATGCGGACCGGCAGAGGCTGGATGATCTGCGCCTCGCCCAGCCACGCGTTGCGTCGCGCCTCGATAACCTCAAGTCGAAAGAGCGGACTTGGCACCCGGAGAAAGCAACCTTCCTGAAAGAGACAGCCGTATTCGAGGACTATGCGCTCAGCATGCGCCGCCATACTCGGTCGCACCACGTGATCTGTGTGTCAACACTTGTTGCCACAACGAATTTTGAATACTTTCTGGTGCGTCAGAACGTCGCGGTCAGCCATAAATCTCAAACACAATCAGAGACTTACTCAGAAATCAGGCATCGCCGAGTTTGCGTCGCAAAATCGGGTCAATTTTTGCGATATCAGATGCTGCACCGCGAAGATCCCGCGGGAGGGGCCGCGCGGGAATCCGCCGTTCCGCAGCGCGCAGGCCGTCGAGTCCTGCGACGCCTGGAGCAGCGTCCGCGAATGGCAAGCCCTGTCAGTTTTTGCGCAGTCGCCGATATCGGTCGTCCGCGAACGGCATCGGCCGTTCCAGACCGATTGACACGAAGCACATCTCTGTAATCCTAAGGGCAGGCGCCGACGTCCAAGGCGCCTCGACGCTACGATCAGGCAATAGATCGAAGCAAATAACCTTCTTCCTGAATTCCAATCTGGAGAACGATCATGCAGGACAGCATCGATACCGTCCGCGAGCTGAGCGCTGCCGAGCTGGACCAGGTCGGCGGCGGCCTCGGGGTCGGCCTCACCGTCGGCCTCGGGGTCGACGCGAGCCAGGAGCTCGGTGCGGTCTCGGGGGTCGTGGGCCAGGTCGGCGGTCTAGTGAGCGGCCTGGTGGGCAGCGTGCTCGGCGCGGTCGGCGGTGTCGTCGGCGGCGTGACCGGATCCCTGCGCTGACGGTCTGACACCGGGAGGGCGGCCGCGGGGCCGCCCTCCTCCGTCGTGGGGAAGACCGCGACGATACCGGGATCGATGGGCCCGCATGGACGACACAGCCGAGAGTTCGGCCGAGAATTCGGCCGCGACCACCGACGGGACGTTCGCGTACGCCACGAGCGGCAGCACCGGGCATCTCTCCGGCCGTCCCGAGCTGACCTGCTACGCGCCGAGCGACCGCGGCCTCCCGGAGATCACCTTCATCGATTTCCGCTTCCCCGTCGGCGGGTGGAGCACGCACGCGGTCACCGGCCTCGAGGTCGCGGCCAGCACGCAGCCCGCCGGGGCGCACCACGCGGTCGATTACGAGATCGCGGCGCGGCTGAGCGAGCGCGAGGGCCTGCTGGTCCGGCGTCCGGGCCTGACCGGCACGACCCGGTGGGTGGGTCCGTATGCCGGCCGGGTCCTCTCCTTCTCGGCCGCGGCCGTCGAGCGGCTCGCCGAAGCGCCGGTCGGCAAGATCGCCTTCGCCGCGGACGGGCGCGATCTCCGCGCCTGCCGCAGCACCTGTCACATCCTCGACGCGCTGGCTTGCGCGCACCGGGACGACCCGTCGCCCGACCCGCTGCTCATCGAGAGTCTCCATCTGGCCGTCCTGCGCTCGGTCGTCGCCGCGCGCGCGCCGGGCCGGTCGGCGGCGCCCGACCTCTCGGCGTCGCAGGCCGGACGGGCCTGCGCGTATATCCGGGAGCACCTGGACCGGGAGATCACCGTCTCTGCCCTGGCCGGCATCGTCGGGCTCAGCGAGGGCTACTTCATCCGGGCCTTCCGCCAGACCACCGGGGTCACGCCCTACCAGTACATCATGCGCGAGCGCGTCGGCCGGGCCGAGGCCCTGATCCGCTCCGGCGCGGGATCGATGGCGGAGGTCGCCGCGCGATCGGGCTTCACGAGCGCCGGCGCCATGAGCCGCACGTTCCGGAAGCTCGTCGGGCGCTCGCCGACCGGGCGCACGGCGGGCCGGCGCGCCTGAGGCTCTGGAGCCGCTCACGATCGCTCAGGCAACGGTCTGGAACACGGGCATCTCCGGTTCGGACGGCCGCGCCACGAACCCCTCTCCCGCAAGGGGAGAGGGACCCGCGCCTCGTGCGGCGCGGGCTCGGCAATCGCGTCCGACTCATCGCGGTCGGGAACGGCTCTACCCGGCGGGCCGCCCCGTCGCCCCGCGGAACAGGTCCTCCATCTCGCGACGGACGCGGATCGCCTCCTGACCGGCGTCGTAGGCGACGTCGCTCCAGCGCACGGCCCGGCCCGCGGGCACGTCGGTCTTGAGGACCATGTTGTGGGCGAGCCCGATCGGCAGGGCGTCCTGCGCCAGGGACTCGGCCGCCGGCATCAGCTTGCCGTAGACGGTGAACCCGCCCTCGCCGTCGAGCCGCTCGCCGGCCCGCAGCGCGCGCTTGGCCGTGGCGGCGACGTCGCCGCGCCACTCGCCCGTCGCCCCCGTCGCCTCGCCGCGGACCGCGATGGAGGCGACCGAGATGCCGAGCTCGAGGCCGATCAGGTGATAGGGCTTGTAGGTCGCGGCGAACCGGCCGCTCGAATCGGTCTTGAGGCCGTACTGGGCGAAGCAGTCGCGCACGTAGGGGCTCGGCGCCTCGAACACCGCGTAGACGCCCCAGCGCAGGTCCCGGAAGACCGGCCGCCCGTCCCGCTCCACCGACGAGACCACCTCGACGGTGCCGCGCTCGGTGAGGAGGCCGCCGTCGGCCGCCGGCTTGAGGATGCCCGGCAGGTCGTCGACGCCGCAGGGCGGGAAGGCGAGGCCGTCGCGCGGCGGGGTGAGCCCGCAGGCGTTGGCCACGGCGGCCATCTCCAGCGCCGACTTGGTGCCGTCGAGGAAGGAGTTGAACATCTGCGGGTTGAAGTCGCCGCCAGCGACCTGGCTCTCGCTGAAGCCGTAATGGCCCCAGACCGTGTCGGGCGTGGAGGCGTGGTAGGCCGGGAGGTACTTGGTGCCCTTCCCGGCGCAGATCACCTCCAGCCCGATGGTGCGGGCCCAGTCGACCAGCTCGGCGATGAGCGCCGGCTGGTCGCCCGAGGCCATCGAGTAGATCACCCCGGCCTCGGCCGCCCGGCGCGCCAGCAGCGGCCCGGCCAGCACGTCGGCCTCGACGTTGACCATGACGATGTGCTTGGCCGCCGCGAAGGCCTGGAGCGCGTGGCGGATGCCGGCGGCCGGGCTACCGGTGGCGTCGATGACGATGTCCACGAACGGGCTCGCGATCATCGCGTCGGCATCCTCGGTCACGAGGGTCGTGCCGCCGCGCGCGGCCGCCTCCAGCGAGCGCGCGGCGAACCGGGCGTCGTCCCAGCCGACCCGGCGCAGCGCTTCGCGCGCCCGGTCCGGCGACAGGTCGGCCACCGCGACGAGGTGGATGCCGGGCGTGCGCGGCGCCTGCGACAGGTACATCGAGCCGAACTTGCCGGCGCCGATCAGGCCGACCCGGACAGGCCGGCCCTCGTCGGCGCGCCGCCGCAGCTTCGCGAAGAGGGACATGGGGCGTTCTCTCCCTGGGCGGGGCGGTCGGGACCGGGCCCCGCCGCGTTCGCCGCGTTGTTGGACAGGGACCTAGTGCGGTTCCCGAGGGCGTTGAGGGCCGCGGCCTGACAAGTCTGGCCGTCGGTACGGACGACGCGCGCCCTCGCCCGTGCCGGCGAGGGTCGGGGCGAGGGATCAGGTCTCTGCGCCTCGGGCCGCCCCCGCCCGGCTCTCCGCCTCCACGTCCAGGAGCCAGCGCCGGAAGGCCCGGATCTTCTCCAGGGCCCCGTCGCGCTCGCGGTAGCAGATGAAGTGGAGGTCGCGGGTCAGGCTCGCGGCCCGATCGCCGCCGAGGCGCACCAGCTGCCCGGCGGCGAGCTCGTCCCGGGCGAACCGCAGGGTCTCGAGCGCCACGCCGAGCCCCTGAGCGGCCGCCGAGATCACCAGCGAGCCCCGGTCGAAGGCCGCGCCCGCCGCCCCGGTCGGCATCGGCAGGCCGTTCCGGGCGAACCAGTCGGGCCAGCGGACGGGACTGAAGGACGAGTCGAGCCGCGCGAAGGGCCCGATCGGCCCGGCCGCGTCCGGCTGCGCGGCCCGGGCGACCGCCGGCGTGCACAGGGCGGCGATCTCCTCCGGTCCGAGGGACTCGACGGTCAGCCCGGGCCCGCGCGGCGGGCGGCCGTAGGCGATCAGGATGTCGATCTCCGCGTGCCGGCCGAGATCCACCGGGTCGGCGCTGGTCGACAGGTGGATGGCGATGCCGGGATGCGCCTCCACGAAGGCGGGGAGCCGCGGCCCGAGCCACTTCGCCGCGAAGCTCGGCGTGCAGTGGACGGCGAGCGCCGCGGCGAGGGCCGCGGGCGGCGGGCCGAGCTCCGCGCAGATCGCCTCGATCGCGTCGAAGGCGCCCGTCAGCCCCGCGAGCAGGCGCCCCCCGTCCGGCGTGAGCGTCGCCTGCCGGTTCGCCCGCCGGAACAGGGCGCGCCCGAACCACCGCTCCAGGGCGCGGATCTGGTGGCTCACCGCCGAGGGGGTGAGGTGCAGCTCCTCGCTCGCCCGCGCGAAGCTGCCGAGGCGCGCGGCCGCCTCGAAGGCCCGCAGGGCGGGGAAACTCGGGATCCGGCGCATCGGCGATCCGTGAATTGAATTCACGAAAAGCGTGAGAAATCGTCGTTTGTCAACGGAACGGGTGCGCAAGAGAGTGCCGGCGACTGCGCGCTCGGCCGCCGGACGGGCGCCCCGACGGGAGGATACGCCATGCTCGACGATCACGCCCACGACGCGGCCGTCGCCCTCGACCTGCCGAACGACGATGCCGGCCGCAGGCGGACCTCGATCTACCAGCCCGAGCAGGCCGGCCTGATCTTCCCGGAAATCCCGGACTTCGCCGACCACGCCGAGGAGCGCGCCTACCGCAAGCAGCACCTCGTCGCCGCCTGCCGCGCCTTCGCGCTGCACGGCTTCGACTACGGCTTCGCCGGCCACCTGACGATCCGCGACCCCGAGCGCCCGGAGCTGTACTGGACCAACCCGATGTGCGTGCACTTCTCGCAGGTGCGGATGTCGAACCTGATCCTGGCCGACCACAAGGGCCGGGTGGTCGAGGGGCGCCACGCCATCAACCGCGCGGGCTTCGTCCTCCACGCCGCCGTGCACGAGGAATACCCGGAGGTCATGGCGATGTGCCACGCGCACACGACCTACGGCACCGCGTGGTGCGCCACCGGCCGGCCGCTGGACATGATCAGCCAGGACGCGGCGGCCTTCTACAACAGCCACGCGGTGATCGGCGCCTCGGCGGGCGCCGTGGCGGTCGAGAAGGAGAGCGGCCTGTCGGTCGCCCAGCAGATCGGCCGCAACCGCGGCGTGCTGCACCAGAACCACGGCCTGCTGACCTGCTCGCAGCACAGCATCGACGACGCCGCCTTCTGGTTCATCGCCCTGGAGCGGGCCTGCCAGCAGCAGCTCCTGGTCGAGGCGTCCGGCATCAAGCCGCAGCTCCTCTCGGAGAAGACCGCCCGCTACAGCCGCGAGCACGTCGGCAGCGACTATATCGGCTGGCTGCACTTCCAGACGCTGTACAACCACATCGCCGAGACCCAGCCCGACATGTTCGCCTGAGACCAAGATCGACCCGAGCGGGCCGGCCCTCCCGCTAGGGGCCGGCGCGATCCGCCGGCCCTCGCCGCCCCTCGTACCGGGCCCGCGGCCGGATCAGGCTGCCCTGGCGGCCCTGCTCCATGGCGTGCGCCGCCCAGCCCAGGCTCCGGCCGAGCAGGAAGATCGTGAACGGCGCGCTCCGCGGCAGGCCCGCCGTCCGCACGAGCGCCGTCAGCGCCAGGAACGGCGTCGCGGCGGCGCCGGCCGGCACATCGAAGAGGGTCGGCTCCGGGCTGTCCCACAGCAGGTCCGCCGTCGCCTCCAGGCTCGCGTCGCGGGCGAAGGCCACGGCGTCGCGGCCGCGATAGATCAGGCTGCCCCGGTGGACGGTGCTGATCGCGGTGACGACCGACGGCTCGCCCCAGGCCATCGCCCCCGCGGCGATCGCCGCGCTGGCGCGGCTCCGGCCGCGCCGGTCGGCGAGCGCCGCGACGTCGGCGGCCCGGTACTGGCTGCGGCGCCCGCCCGGGGCGCGCCGCGCCTCGATCAGCCCGCGGCTGACATAGGCGTAGAGCGTCTGGGCCCGGATCCCGAGGGCGTCGAGGGCTTCGGCGCGGTCCAGCCAGTCCGTCATGTTGATCAGATGTATCAAGATTGATCGGTCCGTCGACGGCCGGCAGCGTGCGCGAACCACCCGAGGGCCGCGACCATGCGCGAACGACATGCCGACCACGACGCCCTGCCGCCGATCCTCACCGAGGCGCTGGCGGCCCTGGCGCTCCCGCCCGAGGCCGGGCACCGGCTGACGGTGACCGGCACCGGGAGCCTGCCCTCCTGCTTCCCGGTCACGGCGCTGGCGACGGCGTCGATCGCGGCCGCCGGCCTCGCCGTCTCCGAACTCCTCGGCCTGTCCGGACGTGCGCCCGCCGTCACGGTCGACCGGCACCTGGCCTCGGCGTGGTTCGGCACCTCGGTGCGGCCGCAGGGCTGGACGCTGCCGGCCGCCTGGGACCCGATCGCCGGCGACTACCGGACGGCGGACGGCTGGATCCGCCTGCACACCAACGCACCCCGTCACCGCGCGGCCGCCCTCGCGGTGCTCGACTGTCCGGGCGAGCGGGAGGCGGTCGCGTCGGCGGTCGCCCGGGCAGCGGCGGAAGGCCTCGAATCCGCCATCCTGCGCGCGGGGGGCTGCGCCGCGGCGATGCGCGGTCCCGACGAGTGGCCGAGGCTCGACCAGGGCCGGGCGGTCCGGGGCGAGCCGCTCGTCGCGGTCGCGGACCGGCCCGTCCGGCACCGCGCGCCCTGGCGCCCGGACCCGGACCGGCCCCTCGCGGGGATCCGGGTCCTCGACCTGACCCGCATCCTGGCGGGACCGGTGGCCACGCGCTTCCTGGCCGGCCTGGGCGCCGACGTCCTGCGGATCGACCCGCCCGGCTGGGACGAGCCGTCCCTGGCGCCCGACGTCACCCTGGGCAAGGTCTGCACGCGGCTCGACCTCCGGCAGGCCGCCGACCGCCGGCACTTCGAGACCCTGCTCGCCGAGGCCGACATCCTCGTGCACGGGTACCGCCCGGACGCCCTGGAGCGGCTCGGCTACGGCGCGGCGCGGCGGCGGACGCTCAACCCGGACCTGATCGACGTCGCGCTCTGCGCCTACGGCTGGGCCGGGCCCTGGGCCGGACGGCGCGGCTTCGACAGCCTCGTCCAGATGGCGGCGGGCATCGCGGCGGCCGGGCAGCGGTGGATGCGGGCCGAGCGGCCGGTGCCGCTGCCCGTCCAGGCGCTCGACCACGCCACCGGCTACCTGATGGCGGCGGCCTCCATCCGCGGCCTGATCGCCCGGCGGAGCGAGGGGCGCGCCGTCACCGCCCGGCTCTCCCTGGCCCGGACCGCGTGCCTGCTCACGGATCATCCCGGCAGCGCGCCGGGGCCCGCCTTCGGCGGATATCGCGACCGCGATTACGCCCCGCGGATGGAGCACACGGCGTGGGGACCGGCCCTGCGGCTGCACCCCCCGGTGCGGATCGGCGGCGCGCCTCTGCGCTGGGATCACCCGGCCGGCCCACTCGGCGCGACGGACGCGGCGCAAGTCCGGACGTTCGATAGCGCACGATTGTCCGGCTCGATCCGCCATCTCGGGGAGCAGAAGCGCTAGAAATTGACCAATCCTGGGAATGTTTTTGCAGCCGCCGCGCCGGCGAACGCTTGACACCGATCTATGTTATCTGGCAATCCGCATTCATGATTTGAAATCCGATCTGTAGCCGCTTTAAATATTGACTTTGATCTATCGACAAGCATCCAATTTTTATAAACACGATTCAGATCCGCAAAAAGCAGAGTAAATCACCACCGTTTACGTCAAAGCGCACCCGGTTCGCCGACCCCGTCTTGCACTGTGCCACACGGTTCGATGCCGAGAAGGATGACGATGAACGCGCCCGTCCCGGACCATCCCGTCCTGCGCGATGTCCCGATCGGCATCTCCGCCACGGGGATGCGGCGGGAGACGGATTCGATGGGCGGGATCGACGTTCCGGCGGACCGCTACTGGGGCGCGCAGACCCAGCGCTCGCTCCAGCATTTCTCGATCGGCAACGATCGCATGCCGAAGCGGGTCTACCACGCCTACGGCTACGTCAAGAAGGCCGCCGCCCTGGTCAACGCCGCCGCCGGGCGGCTGGAGGATTGGCGCGCGCAGGCCATCGTCCAGGCCGCCGACGAGGCCATCGCGGGGAAGCTCGACGCGAACTTCCCGCTCTACGTCTGGCAGACCGGTTCCGGCACCCAGTCCAACATGAACGTCAACGAGGTGCTGTCGAACCGCGCGATCCAGCTCCTCGGCGGTGAACTCGGCTCCAAGAGCCCGGTCCATCCGAACGACCACGTCAACATGGGCCAGTCGTCGAACGACACCTTCCCGACCGCGATGCACATCGCCACGGTGCTCGAACTCGACGAGGTCCTGCTCCCGCAGGCGCGGGCGCTGGCCGACGCGATCGACGCCAAGGCGCGGGCCTGGATGGACGTGGTCAAGACCGGAAGGACCCACCTCCAGGACGCGACGCCCCTCACGGTCGGCCAGGAATGGTCGGGCTACGTGGAGCAGATGCGCGACGCGCTGGCCCTGGTCGAGGCGTCGCGCGCCGGGCTGTACAAGCTCGCGGCCGGCGGCACCGCGGTCGGCACCGGCCTCAACGCCCCGGAGGGCTTCAGCGCCGAGATCGCCGCCAAGATCGCCGACCTCACCGGCAGGCCGTTCGTCACGGCGCCGAACAAGTTCGCCGCGCAGGGGTCGCTGGACGCCATGGTCGCCGCCATGGCGGCGGTGCGCGGGCTCGCCGTCGCGCTGATGAAGATCGCCAACGACATGCGCTGGCTCGCCTCGGGGCCGCGCTGCGGGCTCGGCGAGCTGCTGCTGCCGGCCAACGAGCCGGGCTCCTCGATCATGCCCGGCAAGGTCAACCCGACCCAGTGCGAGGCCATGGTGATGGTCTGCATCCAGGTGATCGGCGAGGACAACGCGGTCGCCTTCGCGGGGGCGCAGGGCAATTTCGAGCTGAACGCGATGCGCCCGATCATCATCAACAACACGCTGCACGCGATCCGCGTGCTGGGCGATGCCTGCGAGAAGTTCCGGACCTACTCGGTCGCGGGCACGGAGCTCAACCGGAAGCGGATCGACGAGACCGTGAACCAGTCCCTGATGCTGGTCACGGCCCTGTCGCCGGTGATCGGCTACGACCTCGCCTCGAAGATCGCCCACCGCGCCAACGACGAGGGCACGACGCTGCGCGCGGCCGCCCTGGCCGAGGGCGTTCCGGCCGAGCGCTTCGACGCGGTGTGCGATCCCAAGACCATGATCGGCCACGGGCTGGCCGGCGCCTGACCCGCCGGGACCGTCCGTCCTGCCCCCTCAGCTGAGCGAGACACCATGAGCACGAAGGTCGCCGATCTGTTCGTCCGGGCGCTGGCGCAGGCCGGCGTGAAGCGCATCTACGGCGTGGTCGGCGACAGCCTCAACGGCCTGACCGAGGCCCTGCGCCAGGACGGCTCGATTGCCTGGATCCACACCCGCCACGAGGAGAGCGCCGCCTTCGCGGCCGGCGCCGAGGCGCACCTGACCGGCGCGCTCGCGGTCTGCGCCGGTTCCTGCGGGCCCGGCAACCTGCACCTGATCAACGGCCTGTTCGACGCGCACCGCTCCCGCGTGCCCGTGCTGGCCATCGCGGCCCAGATCCCCTCGGCGGAGATCGGCCGCGCCTACTTCCAGGAGACGCACCCGCAGAACCTGTTCCAGGAATGCAGCCACTACTGCGAGTTGGTCTCCTCGCCGGCCCAGCTGCCCGGCGTGATCGAGACCGCGATCCGCGTCGCCGTCGCCGAGCGCGGGGTCGCGGTGGTGGTGATCCCCGGCGATGTCGGCCTCATGGCCATGCCGGGCGGGGCGCCCGACCTCTCGGCCGCCCTGGTGCCGCCCCCGCCCGTGGTGCGCCCGCGCGACGCCGAGCTGGACGCCCTCGCCGGGATGCTCAACGCGGCCGGGCGCGTGACCCTGTTCTGCGGCCGCGGCTGCGCCGGCGCCCACGCGGAGCTGCTGCAGCTCGCCGAGGCGCTGAAGGCCCCGGTCGTCCACGCGCTCGGCGGCAAGGAGCACGTCGAGTGGGACAATCCCTACGACGTCGGCATGACCGGCCTGATCGGATTCTCGTCGGGCTACCGGGCGATGCTCGACTGCGACACCCTGCTGCTGCTCGGCACCGGCTTCCCCTACCGCCAGTTCTACCCGGAGGACGCCAAGGTCGCGCAGGTCGACCTGCGGGCCGGGAGCCTCGGGCGCCACTGCCGGATCGACCTCGGCCTGATCGGCGACGTCGGCGCGACCATCACGGCGCTGCTGCCGCGGCTGCAGGCGAAGACCGACCGGGCGCATCTCGACGACAGCCTCGCCCATTACCGCAAGGCCCGCGCCGGGCTCGACGCGCTGGCGGTGGGCAAGCCCGGCGGCAAGATCCACCCGCAATACGTCGCCCGGACGCTCAGCGAGGCGGCCTCCGAGGACGCGGTCTTCACCTTCGACGTCGGCACGCCGACGATCTGGGCGGCGCGCTACCTCGCCATGAACGGCAAGCGCCGGCTGATCGGCTCGCTCAACCACGGCTCCATGGCCAACGCCCTGCCGCAGGCGATCGGCGCGCAGGCGGCCTATCCCGGGCGGCAGGTCATCTCGTTCTCGGGCGACGGCGGCTTCGCCATGCTGATGGGCGACCTGCTGACCCTCAACCAGCACAGGCTGCCGGTGAAGATCGTGGTGCTGAACAACGGCACGCTGGGCTTCGTCGAGATGGAGATGAAGGCCGCGGGCTTCCTCGAGACCGGCGTCGCGCTGGTGAACCCGGACTTCGCCGCCATGGCGAGCGGGGCCGGCATCTTCGCCCGGCGCGTGGAGGATCCGGCCGCGCTGCCGGACGCGATGCGCGCGATGCTGGACCACGACGGCCCGGCGCTCCTCGACGTCGTCTCGGCCCGCCAGGAACTGTCGATGCCGCCGAAGATCGGCCTCGAGCAGGCGACGGGCTTCGGGATGTGGCTCGCCAAGGCGGTGATCGACGGGCGCGGCACCGAGATCATCGACCTCGCCAAGACCAACCTCTGGCGCTGAGGCGCCCTTCCGAAGCCGGAGCTCTGCCCGATGATCCGCTGCGTACGCATCTGGACCGGTGACGACGACAATTCCTACTTCGCGGAAGGTGTCATCGACCTGCCCCACGGCGAGCGCGGCGACATCCTCAGCGGCACGACCGACGTGGTCTCGATCTCCTTCCGCGAGACCCAGGCCGGCGGCACCTACGCGTGGCACGCGGCGCCGACCCGGCAGTTCGTCATCACCCTGCGCGGCACCCTCGACTTCCAGACGAAGGCCGGGGCGCACTTCACGATCCGGCCGGGGGACATCCTCATCGCCGAAGACACGGCCGGCTCCGGCCATTCCTGGCGCCTCGTCGACGACGAGCCCTGGTGCCGGGCCTACGTGATCCTCGCCCCCGGCGCCGAGGCCAGGCTCCCCTTCGTCCCGAACAAGACCGCCTGAGGAGGGGCCCGATGGCCGACACGAGCGACGACGACAATCCCGACGTGGTGCTGATCGGCGCCGGGATCATGAGCGCGACCTTCGGCACGGTCCTGAAGGAGCTGGAGCCCTCGCTCAGGATCGCGATGTTCGAGACGCTGCACGACTGCGCGCAGGAGAGCTCGGAGGGCTGGAACAACGCCGGCACCGGCCACGCGGCCAATTGCGAGCTGAACTACACGCCCCAGCGCCCCGACGGCAGCGTCGACATCGCCAAGGCCCTGGAGGTCAACACCGAGTTCGACATCTCGCGTCAGCTCTGGGCGCACCTCGTGCGCAAGGGCGCGATCCCCGATCCCCGCGCCTTCATCCATCCCTGCCCGCACATGAGCTTCGTCTGGGGGGCCGAGAACGTCGCCTTCCTCAAGGCGCGCTACGCCGCGATGTCGGCGCACCACTGCTATCACGGCATGGAGTACAGCGAGGACCCGCAGGTCATCGCCGGCTGGGCGCCTCTGATCATCGAGGGCCGCGCCCCCGGCGAGCCGATCGCCGCCACCCGGATCGTCACCGGCACGGACGTCGATTACGGCGCCCTCACGCACCTGCTGGTCGGGCAGCTCGCGGCGCAGCCCGGCTTCGCCGTGCACTACAACCGCAAGGTCGTCGCCCTCGACCGGGTCGACGACGGCCGCTGGGCGGTGACCGTCGAGGACACCTACGACGCCACGCGCCGGACCGTGACGGCCAAGTTCGTGTTCATCGGCGCGGGCGGCGGCTCGCTGCCGCTGCTGCAGGCCTCGAAGATCCCGGAGGGGCGCGGCTACGGCGGCTTCCCGGTCTCGGGCATCTGGCTGCGCTGCGACGTCGACGCGGTCAGCGCGCGCCACCACGCCAAGGTCTACGGCAAGGCGGCCTCGGGCTCGCCGCCGATGTCGGTGCCCCACCTCGACACGCGCATCATCGGCGGCAAGCGCTCGCTGCTGTTCGGGCCGTACGCGGGCTTCTCGTCGCGGTTCCTCAAGCACGGGTCGCTCACCGACCTGTTCACCGCGCTGACGCCGCACAACGTCGTGCCGCTGCTCGACGTCGCCAAGGACAACGTCGCGCTCACCGAGTACCTCGTAGGCCAGGTGCTCCAGAGCTCCGACCACCAGTTCGCGACCCTGAAGCAGTTCTTCCCCAAGGCGCTGAAGCAGGACTGGACGTCGGCGGTGGCCGGCCAGCGGGTGCAGACGATCAAGCCGACCGGCCGGTCGAACCCGCTGGAGGAGGGCTACCTCGAATTCGGCACCGAGCTGGTGGCCGCGGCCGACAACTCGATCTGCGCGCTGCTCGGCGCCTCGCCCGGCGCCTCGACGGCGGCCTACATCGCGGTCGAGGTGCTGGAGAAGTGCTTCGCCGACCGGCTGACGCCGGACGCCTGGCTGCCCCGCCTCAAGGCCGTGATCCCGACCTACGGCATCGACCTCAAGCAGGACGCCGAGGCCTGCCGGCGCAGCCGGGCCGAGACCGCGCCGGTCCTGCGGATCGACAACGTCTGACAGTTCCGCGAGGCGCGGTTCCCCGCGCCCCGCCGGCGGACATCTGAGGGGGCGACGCGCCCGCTCCGGGGCGGCGGACCGGCGAGCTTCGGCCGGAGAGAGGACCGATGGACATCTCCGCCCTGATGCTGTCGCGCATCCAGTTCGCCTTCACGGTCTCGTTCCACATCATCTTCCCGGCCTTCACGGTCGGCCTGGCGGCCTGGCTCGCCTTCCTCCAGGCGCGGGCGATGATCTCGGGCGAGCCGGTCTACGACCGCCTGTTCGACTTCTGGCTCAAGATCTTCGCGGTCGCCTTCGGGCTCGGCGTCGTCTCCGGCATCGTCATGGCGTTCCAGTTCGGGACCAACTGGAGCGAGCTCGCCCGCCGCACCGGCCCGATCCAGGGGCCACTCCTCGGCTACGAGAGCTTCACGGCCTTCGCGCTGGAGGCCTCGTTCTTCGGGGTGCTGATGTTCGGCCGCAGGCGGGTGCCGCGCTGGTTCTACCTGTTCGCCTGCCTGATGGTCTGCCTCGGCACCAGCCTGTCGTCGTTCTGGATCCTCGTGAACAACTCGTGGATGCAGTACCCGACCGGCTTCGCCCTCCGGCCGGACGGCGTGTTCGTGCCGACCGACTGGTGGGCGATCATCTTCAACGGAGTCGTCTGGGTCCGCTTCCCCCACATGGTCCTGGCCGCCTACGTCACCACCAGCTTCTGCGTGGCGGCGACGGGCGCGTGGTCGATGCTGCGCGGTCGGGACCGCGCCGAGGCCCGCGCCATGGTCCGGATGGGGCTCGGCCTCGCCGCGGTCCTGGTGCCGCTGCAGCTGTTCTTCGGCCACCTCACCGGCGACTACGTGGTCAAGCACCAGCCCTCGAAGATCGCCGCGATCGAGGGCCACTGGGAGAGCCGGGCGCCGGCCGGCGAGATCCTGTTCGCGTGGCCCGACGAGGCGCAGGAGAAGAACCACTTCGTCATCGCCCTGCCGGCGCCCGCCGGCAGCCTGATCGACGACGGCACCCTCACCGGCAAGGTGATCGGCATCAAGGACATCCCCAAGGCCGACCGGCCGCCGGTGCTGATCCCGTTCTTCGCCTTCCGCATCATGGTCGGCTGCGGGCTGCTGATGCTGGCCCTGGCCTGGGGCGGGATCGCCTTCTACGCCACCGGGCGGCTGGAGCGGGCGCGCTGGCTGCAATGGGCGATCTTCCTGTCGTTCCCCCTGGGCTTCGTCGCGACGCTGACCGGGTGGTTCACCGCCGAGGTCGGGCGCCAGCCCTGGACGGTCTACGGCCAGCTGCGCACCGCCGACGCGGCGACGCCGTTCCTGACCTCCCCGCAGGTGGCGACCTCGCTCGCCGTGTTCGGCGCGGTCTACGCGCTGATCTTCGCGGCCGGCACCGTCTACATCTACCGCATGCTCAGGGCCGGCATCCTGCCGACGCCGGCCCATGTGGGGAGCGCCGCCAACCCCAAGCGGCCGCTCGCCGTGCCGGGCAACAGTCCCGGCACCCCCAGCAGCAATCCGGCGGAGTGAGCGGCCGTGATCGAATTCTGGGCCGCCGCCCTCGCCCTCACCCTGATGCTCTACGTGCTGCTCGACGGGTTCGACCTCGGCGTCGGCATGCTGTTCGGGATCGCCCCGGACGAGACCGCGCGCCGACACATGATGCAGGCGATCGCCCCCGTCTGGGACGGCAACGAGACCTGGCTGGTGCTCGCCGCCACGATCCTGTTCGGCGCCTTCCCCACGGTCTACGCGCTGCTGCTCTCGGCCTTCTACCTGCCGCTCCTCCTGATGCTCGCGGCCCTGATCCTGCGCGGCGTCGCCTTCGAGTTCCGCTACAAGTCCCGGCGGCTGCGGCGGGTCTGGGACGCGGGTTTCGTCGGCGGCTCCGCCTGCGCGGCCTTCGTGCAGGGCGTGACGGTCGGGGCGCTGGTGCAGGAGCTGCCGGTGCGCGACGGGCTCTACGCCGGCGGGGCGTTCACGTGGCTCACGCCCTTCTCGCTGCTCTGCGGTCTCGGCCTGTGCCTCGGCTACGCGCTGCTCGGCGCCGCGTGGCTGTGCGGCAAGACCGAGACCGACGTGCGCGACCTCGGCTTCCGGCTGCTGCCGCGGCTCCTGCTCGGGGTGCTGGTCTTCCTCGGCGCGGCCTTCGCGTACGCGCTGGCGATGAACCTGCGGGTGCTGCACCGCTGGCTCGAGCGGCCCGAGATGCTGGTCCTGCCCCTCGTGGGGGCCGCGGCCTGCGCCGGGCTCCTCTACGCGGCGCGGCGCCGGAACGACGCCCTGCCCTTCCCGCTGGTGGCGCTGATCTTCGCCGCCGCCTTCGCGACGCTCGCCGCCTCGTTCCTGCCCTACATGGTGCCGTTCAGCGTGACGGTGACCGAGGCGGCGGCGCCGGAGGCGAGCCTGTCCTTCATGTTCTGGGGGGCAGGCGTCGTGGTCCTGCCGATCACCCTGATCTACACCCTGGTGGTCTACCGGGTGTTCAAGGGGAAGGTCGACGTCGCCGAGCACTATGACTGAGCCCGCGGCCGGGTTCCCGGACCCGCTCCGGCCGGCGAGGCCGCGCGATGGCCGGTGAGGTCGCGCTCCCCGGCGACGCGCCGGGCCTCCTGCAGCGCGCCGCCGCGTGGTGGCCGCGCGAGGCGGCCGAGGCCGTGCGCATCGCGCTCACCGCCATCGCGGCGGTCTGGCTCGCCATGTGGCTCGAGCTGGCGCTGCCGCACTGGGCCGGCTGGACGGTCATCTCGGTGACGCTCGCCACCCGCGCGGCCTCCCTGCGCAAGAGCCTGTGGCGGGCCGGCAGCACGCTGGTGGGCGTCACCGTCGCGATGGTGCTGGTGGCCAATTTCGCCCAGGCGACCCTGGCCTTCGACCTCGCGCTGGCCCTGTGGATGGGCCTGCTCACCGCGGCCTCCAGCGTCGAGAGCGGCCAGCGCGCCTACGGCTTCGCCTCGATGGGCTTCACCGTGCCGATCATCGCGCTGGCCGACGTGCAGAACCCCGAGGCCGTGTTCCAGATCGGCGTCGACCGCTGCTCGACGATCCTCCTGGGGATCGGCTGCGCCTACGCGTCGAACGTGTTCGTGGCGCCGGGCGTCCCCGCCGTCAGCCGCGCCCTGGCGGGGCGGCTCGAGGCGGCCGCCGAGGCCTGCGATGCCTGGATGGCCGCCCTGCGGCGGGGCGAGCGGCCCGGCCCGATGCCGATCGCCGCCGTCATGACCCTGGGCGAGGAGGTCACCGACGCGTTCACCGAGCAGCCCTCCCTCCGCTCCGGCGGCCGCGGCATCCGCAACGCCGCGCCCCGGCTGCGGCGGGTGCTCGCCGCGGGCCTGCTGCGGGCGCTGCTGCCGGACCGGCCGGGATCGCGCTCGACCGACCTGATCGGGGCCGGCGGGGCGATCGCCGTCCGGCAGATCGGGCGCGTCCGCGTCTCGGCCCGGCTCCTGCGGGCCGGGGGCCGCGTGGGCCGGCGGCGGGTGCCGTTCCGCCCGCACCTGCTCCTGTGGAACGACCTGGACTGGGACGGCTGGCACGCCTTCGACAACGGCCTGCGCACCGCCGCCGCCGTCCTGCTCGTCAACGGCTTCTGGTACGTCACCGGCTGGTCGCACGGGGCCGGCGCCGCGACCTGGGCGAGCCTCGTCTGCGTCCTGCTCGCCGCCCATGCCGACCCGCGGGCGGAGTCCCGCGCCTTCCTGATCGGCGCGCTGCTCGCCGGCGTGGTCGGGCTGACCCTGCGCTACACCCTGCTGACGACCACCGGGAGCTTCGCGCTCCTGGCCGCGGTGCTGCTGCCGGTGGCGATGCTGGCGGTGGTCGGCCGCGCCGACAAGCGCGCGATCTACGGGATCGGCTTCGGCTTCTTCGTCTTCGGCGTGCTCGATCCCAAGAACCCGATGACCTACGACCTCGCCGACTCGCTCAACACCGTGCTGGCCGAGCTGCTCGGCATGGCGGTGGCGGCGATCGCGTTCGCCGCCCTGCCGCCGCCCGTGAGCGCCGCGACCCTGCGGATGCGGGCCCGCCGGCGGCTGGTCCGGTCGGTGCGCGGCGCGGCCCTCGACCCGGCGCCCCTGCTGCCGCCCCTCGACCGCTACCTCGCCCGGGGCTTCGGCCGGCTGGCCCTCATCGGCGCGGACGACGCGGCGGCCCGGAGCGGCGAGCGCCTGCTCGTCATCGGGCTCCTGCTGCTCGCCCTGCGGGAGACGGACGACCGGGAGGGCCGCCGCGTCGGCCGGGCGGTCTGGGCGCGGCTCGCCGCGCACCGACCGGCGGGGCCGGAGACGGCGCCGGATCCCTTGCGCGATCTCGCCGACCGGGCGACCCTGCCGCTCCAGGCGGAGCGCATCGGGGCGCTGGCCGCCCTCGTGTCGGATCTCGACCGCGCGGGCTGGCCCAACCTCGATCCGGGAGGGCGGGCGTGATCGGCGTGGTCGGGTTGCGGGCGGTCGACGTGCTGGGGCTCTACGTCGAGCCCGCGGTGATCTGCCTGCTCGCCGCCCTGGTGATCACCTGGGGCCTGCGCTGGATCCTGGACCGGATCGGCATCAACCACCTTGTCTGGAACCGCGCCCTGCTCGACTTCAGCCTCCTGACCGCCGTGACGGCGCTGCTGATCCTGTCCCTGCGCGTCCAGGGTCCGTGACATGGCCGCGAACCCGCGATCGTCCCTGCGCGACTGGCAGCCGCCGCCCGCCTACAACGTCGCCGCCACTCTGCTGGCGCTCGCGGCGGCCGTGGGCCTCGCCTACCTCGCCTTCCTCTACTACGCCTACACGCCCTGGACCCGGGACGGGCGCGTGCGCGTCTACACCGTGCAGGTGGCGCCCGAGGTCTCGGGCACGGTGGTGGCGGTCCGGGTCCGCGACAACCAGTTCGTCCGCAAGGGCGACGTGCTGTTCGAGATCGACCCCGGCACGTTCAGGAACGCCGTGACCCAGGCCGAGGGCGCCCTCGCCAGCGCACGGGCGCAGGCCGGATACCTCGCGGGGATCGCGCGGCGCACCGCCGATCTCGACGATCTCGCCACCACGCCGGAGCAGAAGCAGACGACCAGCGGGCAGGCGCAGGCCGCCCAGGCCAGCGTGGTCCAGGCGGAGGGCGCCCTGGCGCAGGCGCGGCTCAACCTGGAGCGCACGACCCTGCGGGCCACCGTGAACGGCTGGGTCACCAACCTGCTGCTGCAGGAGGGCGGGTTCGCCGCCACGGGGCAGCCGGCGCTGACCCTGGTCAACGGCGACAGCTTCTGGATCGAGGGCTATTTCGAGGAGACGCAGCTCCCGCGCATCGGCGAGGGCGACGCCGCGCGCGTGTCGCTGATGGCGTGGCCGGACCGTCCGATCCGGGGCCGCGTCACCGGCCTCGGCCGCGGGATCAGCGTCGCCGACGCCGCCCCGGGCGTCCAGGGGCTGCCGACGGTCAACCCGATCTTCACCTGGGTCCGGCTGGCGCAGCGGGTGCCGATCCGGGTCGAGCTCGACGACGTGCCCTGCCCGATCGTGCTGGCGGCCGGGATGACGGCGAACGTCGCGATCCTGGCCGAGAAGGCCGGACCGCCGGACGCCCTGCCGCCCGACCGGCGCACCGGCGCGGCCGCCGGCCGGCGCTGCGACGGGGCGCCGGTCGTCGAATCGCGGCGCTGAGAGCCCGCGTCGGGCCGCACCGTCCGGGAAAGCCGGGGCGTCTCGCCGCGTTAGACCGGCAGGCGCGCCGACGCGCGGCGCCCGCGATCGCGACGAGGATCCGATGGACTACAGGCAGTTCGGACGCTCCGGCCTCACCGTGCCGGTGCTCAGCTTCGGCACCGGCACCTTCGGCGGCACGAACGAATTCTTCCAGCGCTGGGGGCAGACGGACGTCGCCGAGGCGACCCGCATGGTCGATCTCTGCCTCGATTCCGGGGTCAACTTCTTCGACACGGCCGACATCTACTCCGGCGGCGCCTCGGAGGAGATCCTGGGCCAGGCCCTGAAGGGCAAGCGCGGCCGGGCACTGATCTCCACCAAGGCGACCTTCCGGTTCAACGACGACCTGAACCAGGTCGGCTCCTCGCGCTACCACCTGATCCGCGCCTGCGAGGCCAGCCTGAAGCGGCTCGGCACCGACCATATCGACGTCTACTTCATGCACGGCTTCGACGCGCTCACGCCCGTGGACGAGACGCTGCGGGCGCTGGACGACCTCACCCGCGCGGGCAAGATCGGCTATATCGGCGCCTCGAACTTCTCGGGCTGGCAGCTCATGAAGGCGCTCGCCACGTCCGAGCGCCACGGGCTCGCCCGCTACGTCGCCTACCAGGGCTACTACTCGCTGATCGGCCGGCACTACGAGTGGGAGCTGATGCCGCTCGGCCTCGACCAGGGCGTCGGCCTGATGGTCTGGAGCCCCCTGGGCTGGGGCCGCCTCACCGGCAAGATCCGCCGCGGACAGGCCAACCAGAGCGGTCGCATCGCCGCCGGCGGCGCCGAGGGCGGGCCGCCCGTCTCCGACGACTACCTGTTCGGCGTGGTCGACGCCCTCGACGCCGTGGCGGCCGAGACCGGCAAGACGGTGGCGCAGGTGGCGCTCAACTGGCTGCTGACCCGGCCGACCGTCTGCAACATCGTGGTCGGCGCCCGCAACGAGGAGCAGCTGAAGCAGAACCTCGGCGCCCTGGGCTGGACCCTGACGGCCGAGCAGGTCGCCCGCCTCGACGCGGCGAGCCAGGAGACGCCGATCTACCCGTACTGGCACCAGCGCGGCTTCGACGAGCGCAACCCCAAGCCGACTCCCTGGTAGACCGCCGCCTCGGCCGGGACGATCAGGCGTCGATCGGAAACGATGCGTTTCGATCGTTTCTGTTTCAACCTGCTCGGTCCCGGTCCAGGATGCCTGCGGATGGCGGGCCGGCTCGCGACGGCGTCGGCCCGGCCCTCCCCCCGCGCGAAGGAGCAAGGCGATGAGCTGGCACAGTGCCGAGGACCCGATCCCGGGCGACCATTTCAGCTGCGACGCGATCCGAACCCTGATCGTGCCCCGCTCGCGCGATCTCGGCTCCTTCGCGGTGCGGCGGGCGCTCCCCTCCACCGAGTGCCGGATGGTCGGCCCCTTCATCTTCTTCGACCAGATGGGCCCCTCGGAGTTCCTGCTCGGGCAGGGCATGGACGTGCGGCCGCACCCGCATATCGGCCTCTCCACCGTCACCTACCTGTTCGACGGCGAGATCATGCACCGCGACAGCCTCGGCACGGAGCTGCCGATCCGGCCGGGCGAGCTGAACTGGATGACCGCCGGCCGCGGCATCACCCACTCGGAGCGCACCGCCCCGACACTGCGTCAGACCGGCTCCCGGCTGTTCGGCATCCAGAGCTGGGTCGCCCTGACGGACCGGGACGAGGAGAACGCCCCCGCGTTCGAGCACTACGACGCCGCCGCGCTGCCGGTCCTCACCGGCGAGGGCAAGACCGTCCGGCTGATCGCCGGCGAGGCCTTCGGGGCGCGCTCGCCGGTCCGGACCTCGAGCCCGATGGTCTACGCCGACGTGGCGCTCGAGGCCGGCGCGGTCCTGCCCCTCGATCCGACCTACGACGAGCGGGCGATCTACACGGTCGCGGGCGCCATCGAGATCGCCGGCGACGGCTTCGGCGCCGGCCAGCTGCTGGTGTTCCGGCCCGGCGACCGCATCAGCGTGCGCGCCCTGGACTCGGCCCGCTTCATGGTGCTGGGCGGCGAGCCGATGGACGGTCCGCGCCACCTGTGGTGGAATTTCGTCTCGTCCCGGCCCGAGCGGATCGCGCAGGCCAAGGAGGATTGGCGCCAGGGCCGGTTCGACACCGTGCCGGACGACGCCGAGTTCATCCCGCTGCCGGAGGACCCGCAGCCCGTCCGCTACCCGTGAAACGGGCCGCGCCCCGGCTGTCCCGCGCGCGACCCGCGCGGGCATCGCCGCGCCAACGCAACCCTAGCGCGAACATTAAGGAGTTGTTAACCATTTTCCGTCGGTGTGAGACGGACCCCGATGCCTTACCGAAGGCTTGCGCTGCACCCTGTCGGCAGGACGCGTGATGGAACAGACGAAGCACCCCAAGGCCGAGGCGCTGGACCAGATCGACGCCGTCGCGCGCGAGGCCCGCGAGCCGACGACCCGGATCCGCACCGGCAACCTCGTCCTGCTCGCCGCGGACGAGCGCGTCTCGGCGCAGGGGCGCAACCAGAACCCGTCGCCGGTCGAGCGCTGGCCCGACCTGCTGGAGCGGGTGCAGGGCGCGGCGCGCTACATCCGGGACGTCGAGGACCGGGCGCAGGAGCAGGAGTCGCACGTCCAGCAGCTGCTGCGGCAGGTGCGCGCCGACATGGACGCGGCCCGCGCCCAGGTGCTGGCGGCCGAGCGGGAGACCCACGAGGTCCACGCGCAGGCCATCAAGCTGATCCAGGCCGCCGAGGACCGGGCCGCGGCCGCCGAGGAGCGGGCCGCGGCGGCGGAGCAGATGCTCCAGCGCATCGCCGAGACGATCGACGCGGAGTTCGTGATGCAGCCGGGCGGGCAGGCGGCCGGGCAGGCGGGCAGCCCCCAGGACGCCCGCACCCGGGCCTCCGCGACGCGGGCGGCCTCGTGACGGGCGCGGGTCCGGCGGGGTCGCCGCGGCGATGAACGCGGCGTTCTGGGCCGAGCTCGATGCCCGCATCGCGCGCGCCCGCGATGAGCCGGCAGAGCCGGCCCCGGCGCTCGCCGACGGCCCCGGGACGGCCGACGCGCTGAGCCCGGCGGCGCCTTCCGGAGCGCCCCCCGAACCCGCCGCGGATCGCCCGTCGCGGCCGGTGTCGGACTGGAGCCAGATCCTCGACACGCTCTCGGCCGCGACCGTCGCGGCCCAGGCGCAGGATCAGCGCCTGCGCCGGCAATCGACCACCTGCGAGACCCTGGCCGCGGATCTCGAGGCCGCCCAGCAGGAGATCCAGACCCTGAGGGCGCTTCTGGAGGAGACGCGGGCGCAGGCGGCGCGGCAGGTCCACGAACGCGAGACGGAGGCCGACCGGCGCGTCCGGGAGGCGGAGGCGCGCGCCGAGGCCGCGACCCTGCGGGCGGCGGCGGCCGAGGACTGGCTGAGGCGGATCGAGCAGGCCAGCCGGGACCTGCGGCCCGACGGGCGGCACGCGGCCGCCTGAGGCGGGGAGCGCCGGCCGGCGCGGAGGCGACCGGGCGTCGGCCGCGAATCAGCGGCGACCTGACGGGGCCGGTCGGCTCAGGCGGCGCGCTCGCTCGGCACGCCGAGGCCGATGGAGCGCGCCAGCGCGGACCGACGCTCGGCATATTCCTGCGCGACCATCGGGTAGTCCGCCGGCAGACCGTAGCGCTCGCGGTAGCTCTGGGGGTGCAGGCCGTGGGCCGTGAGGTGGCGCTTGAGCGTCTTGTAGCGGCGCCCGTCGATGAAGCTCACGATGGCGTCGGGCCGGATCGAGTTGCGGATCTGCGCAGCGCTGGGCCGGTCGCGCAGCGCGTCCAGATCCGCCGCCGCGATCGACGGCTCGCCGCGGTCGGCCAGCGCGGTGATCGCGTCGTGACACTGCGCGATGAGGGCCGGGAGATCCCCGGCGGAAACCCGATTGTTCGATACGTAGGCAGCGACGAGCCCGGCCGTCAGCTCGATATTGGTTTGCGGGCTGACGAGGGTCGAATCGGACACGGTCTAGGCTCCTGGGAAGGTCAAGAACCTTCATAAGTTGGCCCGCGCCGTTGCGCTTGCCTGAGAGCGTGCTACCGTTTTCCCGAGCGCGCGCGGCGAAGCATGAATACAAGAAGTTGCGATGAGGACTTTGTTCTCGACGGCGGATTTCAAGCCGAAAGACAGTTTCCGCCTCTGGCGTGAAACGATCTTCGAGCGCATCGTGCCGGTCGAGCTGACCCCTGCCACGGCACACGCCTTCGCCGGCACCCTGGAGGCCGCCGAGGTCGGACCGCTGCTGATCACGCGCGTGACGCAGAGCGCCGTCACCACCGTCGCGACCCCGGACACGATCCGCCGGCACGGCAAGCACGAGACCCTGAACGTCGCGATCACGCTGAAGGGCCGCGTGTACAGCGCGCAGGACGACCGCACCGCCATCCAGAATCCCGGCGACATCGTCGTGATGGACCGGCGGCCGGCCACGATGGCCTCCGACGTCGACACGCAGACGCTGTTCGTCGAACTGCCGCGCGAGTCGCTGGAGCGCGCCCTCGGCTCGACGCGCCGCTTCACGTCCCTCACGATCGGCGCGGATCAGGTCGGCACGTCGATGGTCACGACCTTCTTCCAGGAACTGGTCCGCAATGCCGGGCGGCTGACGCCCGACATGTCGAACCGCATGGCGTCGGTCGGCATCGATCTCATCGTCGCGAGCATCGCGGAGCGCCTCGCGCACGACACCCCCAAGAACATCCAGGGCGTCCTGATCTTCCAGCGCGCCCTGGCGCATATCGAGGCCCATCTCGGCGACCTGAACCTCGACCCCGCCCGGCTCGCGGCGGCCGTGGGCGTGTCGCTGCGCCACCTCCAGGCCCTGTTCCGCGAGCAGGACAGGAACATCGCCGACTGGATCTGGCGGCGGCGCCTGGAGATCGCCGCGCAGCGTCTGGCCGATCCCGGCTTCGCCCATCTCGCCGTCGGGGAACTGGCCTATAGCTGCGGCTTCTGCACCCAGAGCCATTTCAGCCGACGTTTCAAGGACAGCTACGGGATCTCACCGAGCGAGTACCGGTGGCGCAACCGGAGCGCGCCCGAACTCGTCGGCTGACGATCCGCTACTGCAGGACGGCGCCCGCCGTGTTCGCGCGGATCCATCCCGGAGCGAGGATGTCGCCGCCCTCGGTGATGATCCAGGGATTGGCATCCTCGGCGTCGATCGCCGCGATCGCGGCGGCGAGGGCTGCCCGCAGCGTGGGGAAGCTGTGTGACACGGCCACCCGGGCGGGCGCGTAGCCCGGCCAGAGGGTCAGTTCGGCGGGCCTGTCGAGGTCGGTCGGCATCATGGGTCGCGCGGGGCTGGGAGAGCACGCCGTCCGGGTCGCGGGCGTGCGGGAAAGGGGCGGAGGACGCGTGCGGTCAGGCGGTTTTCGGCTTCGGCCGGGGCACGCGCACCTCGACCATCTGTCCGGTCATCGGGTTCAGGATCAGCATGACAGCACGTCTCCGGTGGACCTGCCCGTAGAACGCCCGCCGATCGCGCCCGGATCGGGGCGGTCGGCGCAATTGTGAGGTTTGGGTAAACCAACCGTTCACCGTGGCGGCACGCCGTTCATCCGCCCCGTATCCGCCCCGTATCCGCCGGAGGCTACAACCGAGCGTCGTGCAGGCGGAGGGCCGCGCACGTACCGTTTTAGGCGTAGGAACCGGCGGAGCGCTGCCGCCCGTGAGCGGGATCGGATGCCGCACCGATCCGACGCGCTCCGTCGCGAAGGCCGTCCCGCGGGCAGACAAAAGCCCGCCGCGGCAGGACCGGGCGGGCGAAGTGGCGGCATAGGGTCGGGAGGTTCGCCGTGGCGGCGACCTGCCATTCTGCCCATGACAGCCGCATGACAGGCGCGTGACTTGTCGCGCGGCCGTCGCGTGACACACGGCCGGTCGGGTCAGGCCCGTTCCGGCTCCGCCAGCAGGATGGCGGCGCGGATGGCGGCCCGGCGCAGCCCGGCATCGGCCCAGGGCTGATCGATCAGCGTCCGGGCGAAGGGATGCGAGGCCACCGCCGCCGCGGGGTCGATGCGGAAGCCGTCCCCGAACGCCACCGAACCGGGCGTGGGATCGGCCAGATAGGCGTCGACGACGGCCGAGACGTCGTCATCGACGATATCCAGGGTCGTGAACAGGTCGAGAGTCATCGGGCGCTTCGCCATGGCGGCGCTATAGCCGCGCCACCGCGACAGGATCACGACTCCCCTGCCGCTCTCTGCGCCGCGGTCAGGACGCGCTCGGCCCGACCATCGCGGTGGAAGAGGCAGATGAGAGACGTAGCGCTGGAAATACCATCGCGTCCGCTCGTGCTCGCTCGGGGCGGGCAAGGCGGCCACGCGGCAGACGCGGGGATTGAGGCTCTGCGTGATCCGCTCGATCACCCCGCCCTTGCCGCCCGAGTCGCGGCCCTCGAGCAGCACGACCACGCGCAGCTTCCGATCCTGCACCCAGTCCTGCCGGGGGACCAGCTCGTGCTGCAGCCGGAGCCGTTCGCGGACGTGGACCTTGCGGTCGAGGCGACCGGGCGGTGCGCCGCCGTGGTCCGCCGCCAGCCGGTCGAGGCGCTCCTCCTCGAGCCCGAGGCCCGGCTCCTCGTCGCAGCTGTCGGCGAGGTCGCGCCGGATCGCCTCCAAGGTGGCATCCGGGGTGGCATCCGGGGTGGCGTCCAGGACGGCGCTGTCGTCGGGCCGCAGCGCCGGTCCTCCTGCGCGTCGCGGGACCGAGCCAGGGCAGTGTTCCGTGACACGCCTGAGAAAGCGCCGCGCCGCCGGCGGCCGTTCCCGTGTCGCGCCGGTGATCGTTCCGTCATACGGTTCCGCCACCGATCAGGGCGACCGGAGATGCGTCATGGCTGGAGAAGCGACGAGGGCCGCGCCGAAGCGTCGGCGGGACGATCCGGATCCGGCGCGCGCCGAGGGCGAGAAGGTCGGCGCGCGCATCGATGCCGCCTTTGAGAAGCTCGCCGGGAAGCTGCGCGCCCGCGCCGACAAGGCCCACGCCAAGCTCGACGCGGCGACGAAGGCCGACAAGCGCGCGGTGCTGCTGCGCCGCTACGAACTCTACGCGGACGCGGCGGCCTATCTCGAAGAGCGGCTCGTCGATCGCGGGGAGCGATCCGCGTGATCTCCATCGACCCGGCCGGGCGCGCCGCCGCCCACCGCAGCTGACCGCGAGGATACCATGTTCGACGCGACGAAGATGCTCGCCGACGCCCTCGGCGAGCACCTCGCCCTCACCTACCAGCGGACCTTCGGCAGCCGGGAGCCGCGCTACGCCGAGATCATTGAGGCCGCGGCGCGCCTGACGATCGAGCGGCTCGTCGGGAGCGACGCCCTCTACCACGACGGCGACCACACGGCCCTCGTCACCCTGGTCGCCCAGGACATCCTCCGCGGCCGCTTCCTGCAGCAGGGCATCACGCCCGAGGACTGGCTGCACATGATCCTGGCCGCCCTCTACCACGACATCGGCTACGTGCGCGGCGTCTGCGCCGGGGACCGGCTGCAGGCCTTCGTCATCGACGCGCAGGGCACGACCGTCAGCCTGCCCCGGGGCGCCTCGGACGCGGCGCTGGCGCCCTACCACGTCGAGCGCTCGAAGCTCGCCGTGCAGGAGCGCTTCGGCACGCACGATCTCGTCGACGCGGCCCGGGTCATCCGGGCGATCGAGCTGACCCGCTTCCCGGTGCCGGAAGCCGATTCCCATCGCGAGACCGGAACCGAGGCCGGCCTGTTGCGGGCGGCCGACCTGATCGGTCAGCTCGGAGACCCGCTCTACCCGCGCAAATTGAACGCCCTGTTCCACGAATTCGCCGAGATCGGCGTCAACGCCGAACTCGGCTACGACAGCCCGGCCGACCTCGCGGAGCGCTACCCGTCGTTCTTCTGGGGCAAGATCGAGCCCGTGATCGGGGACGCGATCCGGTTCCTCGACCTCACGGTCGAGGGGCGGGGCTGGGTCGCGAACCTCTACGCCCACGTCTTCGCCATCGAGCACGACCGCCGGCGCATGGGCCCGCATCCGGGACCGGGCCCCCTCTGAGGCCGCGGCGACCTCAGGGGACCGCGACGAGCTTGGTCAGCGCCCGGACGAGCTCCGACGCCACGAACGGCTTCTCGAGGATGGGCCGGCTGGCTCCGGCCGAGGCGCCGGAGACCCGCACGTCGCCGGTGGCGAACAGGTACGGCACGCCGAGGACGCCCAGCCGGTCGGCGACCGGATAGACGGTGTCCCCGTCCCCCAGATTCACGTCGAGCACCGCGGCGTCGGGCTTCCGCTCCGCGATCAGATCCAGCGCGAGATCGGCGCGCGAGACCGGACCGATCACCTCGGCCCCGGCGCTGCGCAACCAGCGTTTGACCTCGCTGGCGATGAGATACTCGTCCTCGACGACGAGGACGCGGCACCCCGAGAGCGGGGGAACAGCCTCGGGCACGACCCCTCCCGTCCTTGCGCGACCTTCAACCGCGATCCCGCGCAACCACCGGAGGTTCGCCCGTCCAGAGGATCGGCCGCGCGCTCGAAAGCGTGGCCCCACCCGGCTGTGTCGGAGGAACGTCGGGGCGGGGCCACACCGACGGCGAACCGTCGGCGGATCGAGCATGTCACCGGTCGCGCCGGCGCGAACTTACCTGTGTCAGATCCCGCGCCGCAAGTCTCAGCGATCCGATTTCGGCAGCAGGTTGCGGGCCTCTTGCACGGCGTCCCGGCAGCCCTGGTCGCCCTTCGCGTTGAGGTCGACGGCGCGCTGGAGGGCGGTTTTGGCCTGCGAGACCTTGTCCTCCGACGCGAGGCCCGGCGCGGCCTTGGCGTCGCCGCCCTGCGCGGCCGCGGCGGCCGCCGTCGGCCGGTTCTCGGACTGGCGCCGGACATCGTCCGGCGAGGTCGCGACCCGGCCGCTCGCCACGTCGTCGGCCTGCCCCTTGCCGCTCGCCGCCCCGACCGGTCCCGACACACCGCCCACGGTGCCGGGCGTGCCGCCGCTCTCGCGGGAGGCCCCGCCCTTCTGGGCGCGGTCCGTGTCGGGCGTGCCGACCGGCTTGGCCGCGCTACCCGTGGTGGTGCCCGTGGTCGTGCCCGTGGTCGTGCCCGTGGTCGTGCCGGCCGTCTGCCGGCTCGCGGCGTTCTCCGGCCCCTTGCGCTGCCCGTAATCGGGCTCGGAGGTGGGTGCCCCCATCCCGACTTGGTTGCCCATGTCCCGCCTCAGCTGGGCGATGGCGTCCGTGCAGGGGCCGCCCTCCTGGGCGAGGGCGGCGGCCGGGATCGTGGTGAGGGCGGTCAGGGCCGCGGCCCCGCGAAGTAGGTTGAACAGGCGCATACAGGTTCCCTTCAGACGCTTGGGATCACCTGTGGTTCAACCCCCGCTTCTCGGCGTTGTTCGGCGCCCGGCCGCGCTCATGCGGGTGGCGGGGCGCCGGGCGGGAAGAAGCGGTTGGCCGGTCGCGCGAGGCCGAGATGGTCGCGCAGCGTCGTTCCCGCGTAGTCCCGGCGGAACAGCCCGCGCCGCTGCAACTCCGGCACCAGCCGGTCGACCACGTCGTCGAGCCCCTCGGGCACGAACGGGAACATCACGTTGAAACCGTCGCAGGCGCGCGTCTCCAGCCATTCCTCCATCCGGTCGGCCACCTGCGCGGGCGTGCCGACCATCTGCAGGCCGCCGTAGCCGCCGACCTTGCGGGCGAGCGCCCGCACGGTCGCGCCGGTGCGCCGGGCGTAGTCGACGATCTGGGCCTGCCCGCTCTTGCTGGCGTTGCTCTCGGGGAGCTCCGGCAGCGGCGCGTCGAGGTCGAAGCCCGTCGCGTCGACGCCGAGGCGGACCGAGAGGTTGGCGAGGCCGCTGTCGGGATGGACGAGGTCGTCGAGGCGCGCCTTCTTGGCCCGCGCCTCGTCCTCCGTCTGGCCCAGGACGACGAAGCAGCCGGGCAGGATCTTGAGCTGGTCCGGGTCGCGCCCCGCCGCCGGCATCCGACCCTTCACGTCGGCGTAGAAGGCTTGCGCCGCCTCCAGGGTCGAGCCCGCGCCGAACACCATCTCGGCGGTCTCGGCGGCGATCTGCTTGCCGGCCTCGGAGGCGCCGGCCTGGACGATCACCGGCCAGCCCTGCACCGGCCGGGCGACGTTGAGCGGGCCCTTCACCTTCAGGAAGTCGCCGCGGTGGTCGAGGACGTGCATCTTCGCCGGATCGAGGAACAGGCCGCTCGCCGGATCCATCGTGAAGGCGTCGTCGGCGAAGGAATCCCACAGGCCGGTCACCACGTCGAAGAACTCGCGGGCGCGGGCGTAGCGGGTGGCGTGCTCCAGATGCGCGTCGCGGCCGAAGTTCAGGGCCTCGTCCGGGTTGCCGGAGGTGACGAGGTTCCAGCCGGCCCGCCCCTTCGAGATGTGGTCGAGGGAGGCGAACTTGCGGGCCACGTGGTAGGGCTCGTTGTAGGTGGTCGACGCGGTGGCGATCAGGCCGATCCGCTCGGTGAGCACGGCGAGCGCCGGCAGCAGGGTCAGCGGGTCGAACGACGTCACGGTGGCCGAGCGGCGGAGTGCCGCCACCGGCATGTTCATCACCGCCAGATGGTCGGCCATGAAGAACGCGTCGAACTTCGCGGCCTCCAGCCGCCGGGCGAAGTGCGCCAGGTGCTCGAAGTTGAAGTTCGCGTCCGGATAGCCGCCCGGATAGCGCCACCACGCGGTGTGGATGCCGACCGGGCGCATGAAGGCGCCGAGATGCAGCTGGCGGTCCCGGCTCATCGCTGTCCGCTCCGGTCTCTCACGGATGCTTGTGGATCGGGTCGACCCAGTACACGGTCTCGGGCGCCTCGGCGGCCTCGACGTCGGGCAGGTTGACCACCACCGCCTCGTTGTCGGAGCGCACCAGCACGCAGTGCAGGGGCTCGTCGGTCGAGGCATTGATCTCCTGGTGCGGCACGAAGGGCGGCACGAAGATGAAGTCGCCCGGCCCGGCCTCGGCGACGTATTCGAGCCTGTCGCCCCAGCGCATCCGGGCGCGGCCCGAGACCACGTAGATCACGCTCTCCAGTTCGCCGTGGTGGTGCACGCCGGTCTTGGCGTCGGGCTGGATCGCCACCGTGCCGGCCCAGATCTTCTGGGCGCCGACCCGGGCGGCGTTGATCGCCGCCTGCCGGTACATGCCGGGCGTCTGCGCGGTGTTGGCGTCGAGCCGGTCGCCGGGGATCACCCGCACGCCGTCGTGCTTCCAGCGCTCGGACGCCCCGTGGTCGTGGGCGTGGGCGTGGTCCTGCGCGTGGCCATGTTCGTGCGCGTGGCCGTGGTCGTCGCCGCTGTCGTGCATGTCGGATCCTCCCGCGCCATCATTGCACGGCGGCGGCGGTTTGCGAGACGCTCGTGTCGAGGATCGCCTCGGCCCGCGGCGCGCGGGCCTTCGGGATCAGCCCGGCGCGGACGTAGAGATCGATGCTGCGCTGCTCGTCGGCGATCACGGACGCGTCGATCGGGACGGCCCGGTAGGCGGCGCGGCCGAACCAGCGCAGCGGCACCGCCTCCGGCAGGCCGATGAGCTTCGACCAGACGGACGCGTAGGGCTTCGGATCCGTCAGGGCCCAGGCCCGGGCGCGGGCGAGGCGCGCGCCGAAATCGGCGAGCAGCGCCCGCTTGGTCCGGATCGCGTCGTCGCTCGCCACCGCGAAGGTCAGGCCCGGGGTGATGCCGTTGCCGTCGCGGATCACCCGGACGAGGCCGGCGAGCTCCGCCGTGGAGGTGTAGGGCTCCCAGGTCGACCAGGCGTCGACCGCCCCGGAAGCCAGCGCGATCTTGGCGTCGGCCGGCGGCAGGAAGCTGAAGGTCACGCTGTCGGCGGGCAGCCCCGCCTCCTCCAGCGCCGCCAGGACCACCTGATGGCCGATCGAGCCGCGGTTCGTCGCGACGCGCTTGCCCTTCAGGTCGGCCACGGTGCGCAGGGGCGATTCCTTCAGGACCAGGATCGCCAACCCGTCCTGCCGGTTGCGGAAGGCCAGGAAGGCCTTCACCGGCACCCCGGCGGCGGCCGCGAAGGTGAAGGGCGCGTCGCCGACGCCGCCCGCGTCGATCGCGCCGGCGTTCAGCGCCTCGAGCAGGGGCGCGGCCGCCGGGAACTCGCTCCAGTCGAGCCGGTAGGGCAGCCCGTCGAGCACGCCGGCCGCCTCCATCAGCGCGCGGGCATTGCCGCGCTGGTCGCCGACCCGCAGCACGTCCTGGGCCTGCGCCGGCCGGACCGCCAGGAGCGCCAGCAGGGCGAGGATGACGGCGCGCATCAGGCGGCCTCGGCGGCGCCGCGGCGCCCGAGGGCGTCCCGGAAGGCGGGCAGCAGCGCCCGGCCGTACTGGAGCGCGTCCTCCAGCGGGTCGAAGCCGCGGATCAGGAAGGTCCGCACGCCCAGGTCGTGATAGTCGAGCAGGGCGTCGGCGACCTGCTCGGGGGTGCCGACCAGGGCGGTCGAGTTGCCCGCCGCCCCGGTCTCGGCCGCGATGGCGGTGAACAGGCGCTTGTCGTGGCGCGGCCCCGCGGCGGCGGCCGCGAGGAGCCGCCGGGAGCCCTCGTTCTGCGGCGTCGCGGCCGGGCCGAGGCCCTTGGCGGCCCGGACGGCCCGGGTCCGGGCCAGGATGTCCTCGGCGCGCTCCCAGGCGCGCGCCTCGGTCTCGGCCAGGATCGGCCGGACCGACAGGCTGAAGCGCGGCGCCCGCCCGTGGGGCGCGGCCGCCGCCCGCACCCGGCCGATCAGCTCGGCGACCTGCGCGTGCGTCTCGCCCCAGAGCGCGTAGGTGTCGGCGTGGCGGCCGGCCACCGCCAGCGCCGCCGGCGAGGCGCCGCCGAAATAGACCGGGATCGCGTTGACCGGCTTCACCTCGGAGAAGCCGCGCTCCACCCGGTAGTGATCGCCCGCGTAGTCGAACGGCTCCGCGGCGGTCCAGCTCTGCCGGACGATGTCGAGGAACTCCCGGGTGCGGGCGTAGCGCGCGTCCTTGGTGAGGTGGTCGCCGTCCTGGGCGAGTTCCCGGTCGTCGCCGCCGCTGATCACGTGGATCGCGACCCGGCCGCCGGTGAGCTGGTCGAGGGTCGCGAACTGCCGCGCCGCCACGGTCGGTGCCGTGAAGCCGGTGCGGTGGGCGATCATCAGCCCCAGCCGCTCGGTCACGGCGGCGACCTGCCCGGCGAGCAGGAGCGCGTCCGGCGTGGTCGCGTGGAAGGCCACCAGCACCCGGTCGAACCCGCCCCATTCGTGCGCCTGCGCCAGGAGCTTCAGGTAGTCGCGGTCGATGGACGGCCCCGCCGCCGGGTGGATCTCGGAGGTGTGGCGGGGCGCGACGAAGCCGATGAACTCGACGGCGTCGGGGGGAAGCAGGCTCACGGGGCGATCTCCGGGTCGAGGGCGGGTTCAGGCGCCGAGGGCGGCCCTGCCGGCGGCGGCGCGGACGGCGTCCCCTTGCGGCCAGTGGATGCGCGCGCACAGGACGTCGCGCAGGTGCCGCTCCAGCGGGTTCGCCCGGGACAGGCCGGCGTTGCCGCACAGCTCCGCGGCGCGCTGGACCGCCGCGACGGCGTTCTCCGTGGCGGTGAGCTTCACGAAGCCGGACTCGCGCGGCGGCGAGGGATGTCCCGCGTCGACCTCGGCGGCGAGCCCGGCGACGAGGCGCGCGTTGACGGCGAGCAGCCGCTCGTTCTCGCCGACCGCCTCGTGGAAGCGCGGCAGGCTCGCGAGCGGCGCCCCGAGGCTGCCGGGCCGGCGCGCCCGCAGGAAGCCGATGAACCAGTCCTGCGCCGCCCGGGCCACGCCGTCGTAGAGGGCGGCGAGCAGGGTGCAGCTCCAGGCCTGCTGCCAGGGATCGGGGCCCGACCAGCCGCCCGGCGGCCGCAGGTCGACGGCGTGGTCCCCGGGGATCGGCACGTCCGTGAAGTGGACGTCGTGGCTGCCGGAGGCGCGCAGGCCGAGATGGTCCCAGGTCTCGGCGATGCGGATGCCCGGCGCGTCGAACGGCACCAGGACGTTGCCGGTGCGCGGCTCCGCCTCGTCGGTGCGGACGAAGACGAGGCCGTAGGCGAGCCCCGGCGCGCCGGTCGCGTAGATCTTGTGCCCGGAGATCCGCCAGCCCGCGCCGTCGCGGCGGGCGACCGTGGCCGGCAGGCCGCCCCGCGCGGGCGTGCCGAGTTCGGGCTCGACCCGCAGGGCGTTGATCAGCGCCCCCCGCGCCACCGCCGCCGCGCCGACCGCGTCGGCGAGCGCGCGCGGCCACGGGGTATCCGGCCGGTGGATCAGCCCGTGCTGGAGATACTGCATCGCCACGACCAGGGCGGTCGCCGGGTCGGCGGCGCCGAGCGCCCGCACCAGAGCGGCGGCCCGCGCGAGGCCCGCCCCGCCGCCGCCGAGACGCCGCGGCACGGTGAGGGCCAGGAGACCGGCCTCCCGCAGCGCCGCGAGGGAATCGTGCGGGAAGGTCCCCGCGCGGTCGTGGTCGGCCGCGCGGGCGGCGAGCCGCCCGGCGAGGCTGCTGACGATGTCGGGGGGCGGGACGGCGACGGTCATGGGGTGTTCGGCGACGTGATCGGCGGGCGGCCGCGCGGCGCCATCCCGGGAGCCGCGATGGTCCGCCCGGACCCAGATCGCGTCAACGGAATGCCGTTCCGAATATTCATGGATCGGCAGGAGGATGTTGCCGCGTCGTCGGTCGGCGAAGAAGAACGGTCTCCGCCCACAGGGGGCCGGCATCGAACCTTTCCCCGTCATCGTTCGGCATCCCATCATCGAGAGACAGACGAACGACGCCCCGTGCCGATGAGCCGAGCCGCCCGAGCGCCGCGCGACGGCGCCGATCCGTGAATGATCTTACCCGATCGCGCGAAAATAGAGGAAACGCTTTCGTTGACTCGGTCTCGCAGCGATCGAATACTCGGCACCCTGATCCCTCGACGGATCATTCCCGAAGACGAGGACGCCAGATCCGCCCGGTCGCGCGACCGGGGCGGTGACGCGCGCCGTTCCCGCCGCGCGGTCGCGCGGCCCGGAGACCCGAGATGACCGACGCGCCCTCCCGACCGGGCAGCCCCTCCTCCGATCCCGCGCCCTCCCGGCGGCGCCTGCTGCAGGTCGGCGCCGCGGCCGCGGCCCTGCCGCTCGGCCTCGGCATGGGCACCGGCCGCGCCTGGGCGCCCGGACCGGGGGCACCGTTCGATCCCGGCCCGCTCTGCCGGCCCGCCGCCGCGGAGGCGCCCGCGGGCCCGCTCCGGACCGTGAAGCTGGCCTGGAACGCCACGGCCATCTGCACGGCGGCCGCGCCGCTCGCCAAGGAGCAGGGGATCTTCGCCCGGCACGGCCTCGACGTGGAGTTCGTCAATTTCGGTGGCTCGACCGAGGCCCTGCTGGAGGCGATTGCCACGGGCAAGGCCGATGCCGGGATCGGCATGGCCCTGCGCTGGCTCAAGCCCCTGGAGCAGGGCTTCGACGTGAAGATCACCGCGGGGCTGCACGGCGGCTGCCTGCGGCTGCTCAGCGCCAGATCCTCCGGCATCGCCGACATCGCCGGGCTGAAGGGCAAGACCATCGCGATCAGCGACCAGGCGAGCCCGGCCAAGAACTTCTTCGGCCTGCTGCTCGCCAAGGCGGGGATCGACCCGGAGAGCGGGGTGGAGTGGCGGCAGTACCCGGCCGACCTGCTCAACCTCGCGGTGGAGAAGGGCGAGGCGCAGGCGCTGGCCGATTCCGACCCGCGGACTTGGATCTGGCTGAAGGACCCGCGCTTCACCGAGGTCGCCACCAACCTGTCCGGAGAATACGCCAGCCGGACCTGCTGCGTCGTGGCGGCCCGCGGCAGCCTGATCCGGAACGACCGCGCGGTGGCGCGCGCGCTGACCCGGGCGATCCTGGAGGGTGGCCACGCCGTCCACCGGGATCCCGAGGCGGCGGCCCGGGCGTTCTCCGGCTACGGCGGCAAGGGCTCGATCGCGGATCTCGCCGCGATGCTGCGCAGCCAGCAGCACGGCGATAGCCCGGTCGGCGGGGATCTCAGGCAGCAGCTCGCGCTCTACGGGGACGAGTTGAAGCAGGTGAACGTCCTGCGGCGATCCACCGACACGGCGAAGTTCGCCGAGCGGATCTACGCCGACGTGCTGAGCTGAGGCGCGCCATGTCCGGAAGCATCGCCGCCGGCGTCGCCCCGCGGGCCGCCGCCCCGTCCCGAAGGCTGCCGCGGCCGCCCTGGCGGATCGTCCTCGCGGGTGCCGCCTGGCTCGCCCTGGCCGGGGTGACCCTCGGCCTGCCCGAGGCGGACGACCTGCCCGAGACCGCGGCCCTCGGCTCCGGGGCGGCGGCGCTCGGCCTCGCCCTCCTGGTCTTCGCGCCCGCGGCCGGCCGCCTCGGCACCCTCGGGGTGCGGCTGCGGCACGGGAGCCCCTGGTTCGCGGTGCTGGCCCTGGCGCTGATCGCCTGGGAGGCGGTGACGGCGAAGCTCGCCCTGCTGCCGATGCCGTTCTTCCCCTCGCCCCAGGCGATCCTGGAGGTCTTCCTCGATGACTGGCCGAAGCTCGGCGGCAGCATCCTCAATTCCCTGATCCTGCTCTCCGGCGGCTACGCCATCGGGGCGGCGACCGGCTTCGTCCTGGGCGTCGCCATCGGCACCTTCCGGGCGGTGGGCTACTGGGCCCATCCGGTGCTGCGCTTCGTCGGGCCGCTGCCGGCCACGGCGTGGCTGCCCCTCGCCTTCTTCGTCTTCCCGTCCTCGTGGTCGGCCAGCACCTTCCTGGTGGCTCTGGCCACCGGCTTCCCGGTCACGGTGCTGACCTGGTCGGGCGTGGCGGGCGTCAACAAGGCCTATTTCGACGTGGCGCGGACGCTCGGCGCCTCGCGCGGCTTCCTGATCCTGCGCGTGGCGATCCCGGCGGCGCTGCCGCACGTCTTCGTCGGGCTGTTCATGGGGCTAGGCGGCTCCTTCGCGGTGCTGGTCGTCGCCGAGATGCTCGGCGTGAAGTCCGGCCTCGGCTGGTACCTCCAGTGGGCGCAGGGCTGGGCCGCCTACGCCAACATGTACGCGGCGCTGATCGTGATGGCGCTGATGTGCTCGTCCCTGATCACGCTGCTGTTCCGCCTGCGCGACCGCCTGCTCGCCTGGCAGAAGGGGCTGGTGCAATGGTAGCCGCCGCGACCCTCGAACGCCCCGAAGCCGGCGCGGCCGGCGCCCGCCTGACGGTCGAGTCCGTCAGCCACGCCTTCGCGATCCGCGGCGCGCCCCTGCCGGTCCTCGACCGGGTGAGCCTCGACGTGGAGCCCGGCGGCTTCGTCGCGCTGCTCGGCCCCTCGGGCTGCGGCAAGTCCACCCTGCTGCGGCTCGTCGCCGGCCTGGAGCCGCCCGACCAGGGCGCGATCCGGGTCGACGGCGACCTCGTGGAGGGGCCGGACCCGTCCCGGCTCCTCGTCTTCCAGGACCCGACGCTCTATCCGTGGCGGACCGTGCGCGGCAACGTCGCCCTCGGGCTCGAGGCCCGCGGCGTCGGGCGGTCGCGGGCGGCCCGGGTCGACCGGGCGCTGGGGCTCGTCGGCCTGTCCGGCTTCGCGGATGTCTACCCGCACCAGCTCTCCGGCGGCATGGCGCAGCGGGCGGCCCTCGCCCGGGCGCTCGTCAACGAGCCGCGCCTGCTGCTCCTCGACGAGCCGCTCGGCAAGCTCGACGCCCTGACGCGGCTGGCCATGCAGGCCGAGATCCTGCGGCTCTGGCAGGAGAAGCGCTTCACCGCGCTCCTCGTCACCCACGACGTCGAGGAGGCGCTGGTCCTGGCCGAGCGCGTGATCGTGCTCTCCGACCGCCCGGCCGCGATCCGGGCCGCGCTGCCGGTCGCGGTGCCCTATCCGCGCCACCGCGACGATCCCGAGATCGTGCGGCTGCGCCGGGAGATCCTGGGAATCCTCGGCCAGCCGGCCTGAGCGTCGCCGCCGCTTCAGCCCCGCGCCGCCGACGGGGCCGCCCCGACGGCCGCTGCCCGCGGCCGGTGCCGGCCGATCCAGAAGACCAGGGCGCAGCCGGCGCCGGTGAGGGCGCAGAGCGGGAGCAGGGCGACGGGGAAGCTGCCGGTCTGCTCGCGCAGCACCCCGATCAGCGAGGTGATCGCCCCGGTGCCGAGATGCGCCAGGGTGTTGATCGCCGCGATGCCGGCGGCCGTCTGGGCCGGCGGCAGCGTCTCGGTCGCCAGGGCGAAGAACGGGCCCTTGATCGCGTAGTTGCCGAGCAGGACCAGCGAGAGCAGGACCAGCGTCATCCAGAGCGAGCCGGTCAGCAGCGTCAGGGCGAAGCTCACCGAGGTCAGCGCCAGCGGCAGGGCCGTGCTCCAGATCCGCTCGCCGCTGCGGTCCGCCCGCAGGCCCCAGACGATCATGAAGACCGAGGCGATGCCGAACGGGATCATGTTCAGCAGGCCGGTCTGCAGGTTGCTGAGGCCGAACCCCTTGAGGATCTGCGGCATCCACAGCGACAGCGTGTTGCTGGTGGCCGAGCTGCCCGCGTAGATCACGGCCAGCAGCCAGACCTGCCGGCTCGCGAGCACCGCCCAGACCGCCGCGAGGCCGTGGGCGTGGTGCCCGGCGCTCGCCTCCGCGGCGCGCCGCTCGGCCTCCAGCCGGTCCGTCAGCCAGCCGCGCTCCGCCGGGGTGAGGAAGGTCGCCTCGGCCGGCCGGCTCGGCAGCAGCGCGAGGGCGGCGACGCCGAGCAGGACGGCCGGGACCGCCTCCATGATCAGCAGCCACTGCCAGCCGCGCAGGGACGCGGCGCCGTCCAGGGTGAGCAGCGCCGCCGAGAGCGGCGAGCCGAAGAAGCTGGAGAGCGGGATCGCGACCATGAACATCGCCACGATCCGCGCCCGGTAGGCCTTGGGGAACCAGTAGGTCAGGTACAGGATCACGCCCGGGAAGAACCCGGCCTCGGCCGCGCCCAGCAGGAAACGGGCGGTGGCGAAGCTGACCGGACCGGTGACGAAGGCCGAGCCGATGCCGACGAGCCCCCAGGTGATCATGATCCGCGCGATCCAGATCCGCGCGCCGACGCGCTCCATCGCGAGGTTGCTCGGCACCTCGAACAGGACGTAGGCGACGAAGAACAGGCCGCCGCCCAGGCCGAAGGCCGCGGCGGAGAGGCCCAGATCGTGGTTCATGGTCAGCGCCGCGAAGCCGACATTGACCCGGTCGACGTAGGCGATGAAGTAGCAGAGCACGAGGAAGGGGATCAGGCGCAGGCCGACCTTCCGCATCGTTCGGCTCTCGAAGGCGGCCGCGTCCGCCGCGTGTGGCGTGGTCGGTGTTGCCATGGTCCTGTCCTCGCTGGAATTCGGGCGGGCGCGCCCCGGCCTAGCGGTCGAAGCGGAAGAGTTCGGCGGGCGTCTCGGCCAGGACGATCCGGCGCTCGGCCGGGTCCGGCACCCAGGCGTCGAGGTCGCGCCGGGCCTCGGCGGGGCTGGCCTGGGTCTCGAACTGCGTGTGCGGCCAGTCGCTGCCCCAGAGCAGGCGCCGCGCCCCGAAGGCGCCGCGCAGGCGCTCGGCGGCCTGCAGCGCCGTCTGCCGGCCGGCCTCGCCGCTGCCGATGCGGTAGGCGCCCGACAGCTTGACCCAGACGCGGCCGCCGCGGCCGAAGCCGAGCAGGTCGGCGAAGCCCGGATCGGCGATGCCGAGGGCCGGGTCGATCCGGCCGAAATGGTCGACCACGACGGGGACGCCCGCCTCGACCAGCGGCGGCAGCAGCCGCGCGAGGCGCCGCGCCTCGGCCTGGACCTCGATCTGCCAGCCGAGATCCGCCACCCGCGCGAGGTGGGCGCGCCAGACCGGGCCGGCGAAGTCCGGGTCCGGCCGCCCGATCAGGTTCAGGCGCAGGCCGACGACGCCCTGCCCGGCGAGGTCGCGCAGCGCGGCGGTCTCGGCCTCCGGGGCCAGCACGGCGATGCCGCGCAGCCGCTCCGGCGCGGACCGCAGGGCCGAGACCATGTAGCCGTTGTCGGTACCGAGGAAGCTCGGCTGGATCAGCACGCCGCGCGCCATGCCGTTCCGGTCCAGCATGGCGCGGTAGTCGGCGATGCTCGCGTCGTAGTCGGGGGCGTAGCGGCGGTCCCCCGTGAGGGTGAGGGACCGGGTGAAGACGTGGGCGTGGGTGTCGACCGCCGCCACGCCGTCGCCGGCGGAGCCGGGCCCGGCCGCGCGGCCGCGGGCCGGAAGCGCGAGCGTGACGCCGCCCGCGAGCAGGGTGCGGCAGAAGCGGCGCCGGTTCATCGGATCATCTCACGGTCTGGGGGATCAGCGCGCCGCCGGACTGCCGATCCGGCAGGAGCGCGACGGCGAGGAGGACGAGCCCGTAGGCACCGAGGGCCGACAGGCCGATCGCCGGGCCGAGCCCGAGGATCTCGCTGAGCAGGCCGACGCCCAGGGGCAGCAGGCCGGAGGCGAGGCGGCCGGCGTTGTAGCAGAAGCCCATCCCGGTCCCGCGCAGGCCGTCCGGGAAGAGCTCGCTGAACAGGGCCGCGAGGCTCGCGGGGATGCCGGCGGTGCAGAAGCCGAGGGGGGCCCCGAGGAGGAGCAGGCCCGTGCCGCCGACCGGCAGCAGCAGGTAGACGACGACCAGCGCCATGCAGCCGGCCGCGTAGAGCGCCACCGTCCGGCGCCGCCCGAGCCGGTCCACGAGCCCGCCGGCGACGAGGCAGCCGAGGCCGAAGGCCGCGATGATGATCGCGAGGTAGAGCCCGGTGCCGAGGACCGAGGCGCCGCGCTCGACGCTCAGGTAGGTGGGCAGCCACGTGAACAGGGCGTGGAAGCCCCCGTGGGCGCCCAGGCCGAGCAGCGTCGCGAGCACCGTGACCCGGCGCAGGCCGGGCGCGAAGATCGCGAGCGATCCGGCCGGCGGCCGGGCCGGCCTTCCGACCGGCCGCGCCGGCTCCGGGACCGAGCGGCGCAGGTAGATCAGGAGGAGCGCGGGCGCGAGGCCGCAGGCGAACAGGGCCCGCCAGGCGGTCTCCTGATCCAGCACCGAGAAGGCCGCGGTGGCCAGGAGCACGGCCGCCCCCCAGCCGAGGGCCCAGCCCCCCTGCACGGCGCCCAGCGCCCGGCCGCGGTGCTCGGGCCCGATCGCCTCCGCCATCAGCGCGGCGCCGGCCGCCCACTCGGCGCCGAAGCCGATCCCCTGCAGCGCCTTCAGGGTCAGCAGCTGGGCGAAGCTCTGCGCGAAGGCCGCCAGGAAGGTCGCGACCGCGAACCACAGCACCGTGATCTGGAGGGCCCGGACGCGGCCGATCCGGTCCGCCGCGAGGCCGCCGAGCCAGCCGCCGAGCGCCGCCGCGACGAGCGTGACCGCGCCGATCAGGCCGGCCTCCGAGCGGCTGAGCCCGAAGCTCGCGACCAGCGCGGGGATGGCGAGGCTGAACATCTGCACGTCCAGGGCGTCGAGCGACCACCCGCCCAGACAGGCCCAGAAGGTGCGACGCTCGGCCGGACCGACGTCGCGGTACCAGCGGAACACGGGCTTTCCTCCGCCCTCCGAAGAGGACTAGTCATTTATATGAATAAATGAGCACGCGCGCGCCGGCGCGTCAAGGCGCCGGCCTCTCAGCGGATGTCGACGTGATACCGGAAGTCCTTGGCCGCACCGCGGGTCACGCGCCACTCGATCGGGCGGGCGTCGAAGCCGAAGGCGAGGCGCTCGATGACCACGACCGGGTCACCGTCCGCGATCTCGAGGCGCTCGGCCTCGGTCGCGTCGGCGATGCCGACGGTCAGGGTCTCCTCGGCGCGGGCGACGATCTCGCCGCAGAGGCGCTCGTAGGCGGGGTAGAGGAGGTCGCCGATCTCCGTCAGCGGGGCCGTCAGGATCGGTGCGAACCGTGCGGCCGGCAGCCAGATCGCCTCGGACAGGATCGGGCGGCCCTGCAGGTGGCGCGTCCGGATCAGGCGGATCGCCGCGCCGCGCGCGTCGAGACCGAGGGCCTCGCGTGCGGCCGCGGGGGCCGGACGGGCCTCGCGCGACAGGATCCGCCCCTCCGGCACCGCCTGCGTGCCGTCCGGCCCGAGATGCCGGAAGAACCGGAACAGGGACCGGTCGAAGCGCGGCCGCCGCACGAAGGTGCCGCGGCCCTGCTGACGCTCGACGAGGCCGTCGGCGACGAGGACGTCGATCGCCTTGCGCACGGTGCCGATGGCGACCCGGTGGGTCGCCGCCAGCTCCGCCTCCGTGGGGATCGGCTCGCCCGAGCGCCAGACGTTGCGGGCGATCTGGAAGGCGATCTCGTCCCGCAGGCGCTGATAGAGCGGCAGACGGAGATCGGGCTGCGGCGCGGACGTTGCGGTCATGTGTATGACTGTATGACCAACGCCGGCGGACGCCAATGGGTGGCACAGCGGTGTCGGCGTGCCCGAGGGGCCGGTCCACAGCGTCGCAGGACTGGACCTATCCGCGGGGTCGCGGGTTCTCGCCGGGATTTCCCGGAACCAACCTCCAGCGAGGCGCGGATGGTCGAACGTCACACGGCCCAGGAGAGCCGACAGGGCCGGCGCGGCAGGCCGGTGCTGGTCGTGCTGCTCGTCAGCGTGGGGCTCATGATCGCCGCCCTGGCCGGGCTGATGATCTGGCAGGGTGAGACCGCGCCGCCCGATTACGCCAGCCAGAGCCAGGCCGCCGCCCGCACGGCCGTCACCGGCTCCGGGAGCGGCGCGGGCGCCGCGCCGTCCGGCCCGCGGTCCGCGCCCTGACCCACGACGACGGGCACCGGCGGCCTCGCCCGGCCTTCGAGGGGAGCCGAGACGTCCCTCATGACGCTCGACGACGCCCCCAAGACGAAGGGTAATGCCCGGGCGCGGGCCCGCGTCGACGTCGAGTCGACGCCGTCGCTCGGCGATGCCGGCGACAGGGCTGATCGCGACAACGTCATCGCGATCATTGCGCGGTCGTCGACCGGGCACCCGGGCAAGACTTCGGCGACCCGAACTTGATCCCGCCGGGAACCGCCTCATTTCGTCACGAGGCTCGAGCGCGACGGGAAGCGCCTGAGGGTTCGGACCGCCTGCACCGCCCAACGCCGTCGACGTCCGAGCCCCGCGCGCCCGGTCGTCGCGCAACACCCAAGGGGGACCACTCGATGAGCGAGACGATCGACAAGACGGACACGACGACGTTTCACATGGAAGGCAAGTGCCCGTTCGGCGGCGACCGGATCGGCGGCGCCCTCGGCAACCGGCCGACGCTGGAGAACTGGTATCCCCATCGCCTGCGGGTGGAGGTGCTCCACCAGAACGGGCTGGCGGCCGATCCCCTCGGCCCGGATTTCGACTACGCGGCCGAGTTCGCCAAGATCGACTTCGAGGCGCTCAAGCGCGACATCAAGCAGTTCCTGACCTCGTCGGTGGACTGGTGGCCGTCCGACTACGGCAATTACGGCCCGCAGATGATCCGGATGGCCTGGCACTCGGCCGGCACCTACCGGATCGCCGACGGGCGCGGCGGCGCCGGCACCGGCCTGCAGCGCTTCGCCCCGATCTCCAGCTGGTGGGACAACGGCAACACCGACAAGTCGCGGCGCCTCCTGCAGCCGATCAAGCACAAGTACGGCAACGCCCTGTCGTGGGCCGACCTGATGGTGCTCACCGGCAACTGCGCCCTCGAGATCATGGGCCTGCCGACCTACGGCTTCGCCGCCGGCCGCCTCGACGCCTGGGAGGCGGACAACGCCACCTACTGGGGTCCGGAGGTGGTCGAGATGGGCTCGGTCTCGAGCTTCGACGACATGGTGAACCGCGACAAGCGCTGGCGAGGCAAGAACGGCGACGCCGATTACGACCTGGAGAACCCGCTGGCCGCCTCCCACCAGGCGCTGATCTACGTGAACCCGGAGGGCCCCTACGCGAGCGGCGACCCCCTGGCCTCCGCGCGCGACATCCGGATCACCTTCACCCGCATGGCGATGAACGACGAGGAGACGGTGGCGCTGATCGCGGGCGGGCACGCCTTCGGCAAGAGCCACGGCATGACCCCCGCCAAGGAGATCGGTCCGCCCCCCGAGATGGCGCCGATGGAGGCGATGGGCCTCGGCTGGCACAATCCGAAGGGGTCCGGCGCCGGCAAGGACACGATGACCAACGGCATCGAGGGCAGCTGGACGCCCGATCCGACCAAGTGGGACAACGCCTACCTGGAGAATCTCTTCAGGTTCGAGTGGGAGCAGACCAGGAGCCCGGCGGGCGCCCTCCAGTGGACGCCCAAGGATCCCGACGCGCCGAAGACGCCGGACGCCCACGTCGCGGGCCAGATGCACCCGCTGATGATGATGACCTCCGACATCGCCCTGAAGGTCGACCCCGACTACCGCAAGGTCTGCGAGAAGTTCCTCAACGACTTCGACGCCTTCACCCAGGCCTTCTCCAAGGCGTGGTACAAGCTGACCCACCGCGACATGGGTCCGAAGCACCGCTACCTCGGCCCGGAGGCGGTGATCGAGGACGGGCTCCTGTGGCAGGACCCGCTGCCCGAGCGGGACTACGCGCTCGTCGGCGAGGCCGAGATCGCCGCGCTGAAGCAGGCGATCGCCGCGACCGGCCTGTCGGTCTCCGATCTCGCCTTCACGGCCTTCTCGGCGGCCTCGACCTACCGCGACAGCGACAAGCGCGGCGGCGCCAACGGCGGCCGCCTCGCGCTCGCGCCGCAGAAGGACTGGGCCGTCAACCGGCGGGCCGCGCCCGTGGTCGAGGCCCTGCGCGGCGTGATGGCGACTTTCAACGACGGGCGCAGCGACGGGAAGAAGATCTCGCTGGCGGACCTGATCGTGCTGGGCGGCTGCGTCGCCGTGGAGAGGGCGGCCCGCGACGCCGGGGTCGAGACGCCGGTCCCGTTCACGCCGGGCCGGGTGGACACGACGCAGGCGCTCACCGACCTCGAGATGTTCGAGTGGCTGAAGCCGGTGGTGGACGGGTTCCGCAACTACGTCGACGACGGCTTCGGGCAGATGACGCGCAGCGTGTCGCCGGAGGAGATGTTCCTCGACAAGGCCAACCTGCTGACGCTGACGGCCCCGGAATGGACCGTCCTGACCGGCGGCCTGCGCGCGCTCAACGCCAACCACGACGGGTCGAACCGGGGCGTCCTGACCGACCGGGTCGGGGTGCTGACGACCGACTTCTTCCGCAACCTGACCGACGTCGACCTGGTCTGGGAGAAGGCGGACGCGGACGGGATGACCTTCGCGCTCAAGGACCGCGCGAGCGGGCAGACGAAGTTCGAGGCGACCCGCAGCGACCTCGTCTTCGGGTCGAACGCGCAGCTCCGGTCCATCGCCGACGCCTACGCGGGCAGCGACGGCCAGCGCCGCTTCGTGGCGGACTTCGTCAAGGCCTGGGACAAGGTCATGATGCTCGACCGCTTCGACGTGAAGGGTCACCGGCGCTACGGGCCGATGGCGGCCTGAGACCCGCCATCGGGACCGCCCGCGCCTCCCGGCGCGGGCGGTCCCTCAGAGCGCTCGCCTCACGGCCTGAGGCTGTGCGACGCCAGCGCGGCCCAGTACGCGGCGCCGACCGGCAGCGCCTCGTCGTTGAAGTCGTAGCCCGGATTGTGGAGCGGCAGGCTCCGCTGCGCCCCGTCGGTCCCGATCCAGGCATAGGCGCCGGGACAGGCCTGGAGCATGTAGGCGAAATCCTCCGACGCCATGGAGGGTCCGACCTCGCCGCGGCGCGCGGTGATGTCCGGCACGGTCCCGGCCGCCTCCAGGGCGGTGCCGACGGCGTCGGCGGTGTTGACGGTGGCGGGGTACCCGAACCGGTAGTCCACCTCCGCGCGGGCGCCGTGCGTGCCGGCCGTCCCGCCCGCGATGGCCGCGACGAGCTCCGCGACGCGCTTGCGCACGGCCTCGTCCAGGCACCGGACCGTGCCGCGGATGACCGCGCGGTCGGGGATGACGTTGTAGGCGTCGCCGCCGTGGATCTGCGTGACGCTGAGCACGACCGGGTCCGTCGGGGCGATCCGGCGGCTCACGATGGTCTGCAGGGCGAGGACGATCTCGGAAGCGACCACCAGCGTGTCGGTGCCGCGCTCCGGCATGGCCGCGTGGGTCCCGAACCCGGCGACCGTGATCTCGAACGTGTCGAGGGAGGCCATGATGGCGCCGACCCGGGTCGCGAAGGTCCCCAGCGGCAGGCCCGGCCAGTTGTGCAGGCCGTAGACGGAATCGCACGGGAACAGCCGGAACAGGCCGTCCTCGACCATGGCGCGCCCGCCGCCCTCGCACTCCTCCGCCGGCTGGAAGATGAAGTGCACCGTGCCGGAGAGGTCGGTGCGCGACGCGAGGTGCCGCGCCGCGCCGAGCAGCATCGCCACGTGGCCGTCGTGCCCGCAGGCATGCATCACGCCGGGCGTCCGGGAGGCGTAACTCGCGCCCGTCGCCTCCTGGATGGGCAGGGCGTCCATGTCGGCCCGCAGGCCGACGGTCGGCCCGTCGCCCCGGCTCAGGGTCCCGACCACGCCGGTGCGGCCGAGCCCGGTCTTCACCGAGAGGCCGCAGGCGGCCAGTTCCCGGGCGACGAGCTCCGCCGTGCCCACCTCCTGGAAGGCCAGCTCGGGGTGGGCGTGCAGGTCGCGCCGCCACGCGACCATCCGCTCCACGGTCTCCGCCTCGATGCCCATGCGACCTCTCTCAAATGCCGGCGCTGCCGGAGCGCCTCGATCCCCCGTCCGGACCCTACGCCGATCGGCGCGGCGGTTCACCCCAGCGGGGCGTGCATGAAGAACTGGGCGATCAGGACCGCGCCGAGGAAGGTCCCGGCATTGGCCATGAACGAGACCACGACGATCCGCCAGCCGAGGCGGCGGAAGGCGGGCACGTCCTTGGCGACCGAGAGCCCCGCGAAGGTCAGGATCGGCGTGGCCAGCGCCAGGAAGTTGAGCTTGCCGGTCAGGGCGGCGATCTCGGCGGCGTAGGGCGTGCCGGGATAGGTCAGCGCCATGCCGATGATCGAGACCCAGAGGACGGCGGGCAGGCGCCGGCCGAGGAGCAGGTAGAGGCCCCAGCCGGCGAGCACGGTGCCGATGATGATCGCCATCCCGGCCACGACCTGCGCGTCGGGGACGACGCCGTAGGTGAGCCAGTTGCCGATGAGCCCGTAGGCGCCGATCAGGATCCAGGCGAGCACGGTCTCGCCGAGGCCGATCCGCACCTCCTGATGGGCCGGCGCGGCCGCCTGCGCGGCGCCCTGCGGGTCGGCGGCCGCCGGGCGGGCGGCGTCCGGCCGGTTGCGGCCGAGGATCGGCTCCAGCTTGCCGTAGGCCCAGATCGTGAAGGGCAGCGACAGGAACAGCGTGAAGTACGTGCCGATCGTGGTGGTGACGAGGTTGCTGGCCGCCGCGAAGGTGGCGACGTCCTTGGCGACCTCAGGCGTCTGCTGGGCCGCGATCGCCCCCGAGGCCGCGGCCATCATGCTGCCGGAACCGACGCCGGCGCCCATCGCCAGCGCCAGCGGGTTGAAGATCCCGAGGCTGGTGACCAGCCCGGCCAGCAGGGCGATGAACACCGCGCCGAACACCGTGCCGGTCAGGTACTCGGCCAGCACGCCGCGCCCTTCCGGCGAATCCATGCCGTAGCGCTCGCCGATGATGGCGAGGCTCGGCTCGCGGCCGACCGAGAAGGTCGCGCCGATCGCCTCCCGCTTGATGCCGAGCAGGAGCGCGACCGGCAGGCCGAACACCATCGTGCCGAAGAAGTGGCCGAATTCCTGGAACGCCAGGGCCCAGCCCGAGGCCAGGATCTTCGGCAGCGACCCGCCGACGAGCAGGCCGAGCTTGGCGATGAAGATCAGCAGCGCCGGCTGCAGGTAGGCGCCGGCCGCGTTCTGCAGGGCGCCCGACAGCCGCAGCGGCGCGGGCAGGCGCGGGCTCATCAGCCCCAGCGCGCCGCCCAGCAGCAGGGCCCAGAGCAGCGGGAGCAGCACGATCTTGCCCGACCCCACCGGGATGCTGACGTTGCCGATCGCCTCCGCGATGACGACGATGACCAGGGCGAGCAGGAACAGCGTCAGCTTCCCGCCGCCCGAGACGGCGGGCGCGACCGGTCTCGCCTCCGCCGCATAGAGTTCGCCCGCCATCGTCACTCTCCCCTGCCCTGCTCGGGCCTGCCTGTTGCTCCGCCTGCCGGTCTCGATCGCCGGTCTTGTCGCTTGATCCTGTCGAACGGTCCGCCCGGCGTCGGGCTCAGCCCACGTAGCCGAAGGTCACGGCCGGCGCGGCGGCGGTCTCGACCCAGACGCTCTTGGTCTGGGTGTAGGCCATCAGCGCCTCGCGGCCCGAGGAGCGGCCGAAGCCCGAGCGGCCGAAGCCGCCGAAGGGCGAGGCCACGTTGATGGTCTTGTAGCCGTTGACCCAGACGGTGCCCGCCCGGAGCGCCGCCGCGACCCGGTGGCCGCGCCCGCCGTCGCCGGTCCAGACCGCGCCGGCGAGGCCGTAGGGCGTGCCGTTGGCCAGCGCGACCGCCTCGTCCTCGCCGTCGAACGGCAGGACCGCCAGGACCGGGCCGAACACCTCCTCCCGGGCGATCGCGGCGTCCGGCGCGACGCCGTCCACGATGGTCGGGCCGTAGTAGAAGCCGCCCGTGTCGCGTAAGGCGGCGGGGCAGGCCCCACCCGCCGCGATCGTCGCCCCCGCCCCCGCGGCGGCCTCGACCATGGCGGCGATCTTGTCCCGCTGGCGCCGGTTGTTGATCGGGCCGATCTGCGTCGCCGGGTCGGTCGGCGCGCCCACCGGGATGCGCGCGGCGGCGTGGGACAGGCGCTCGACGAAGGACGCGTGGATCGAGCGGTGCACGAGGAGCCGGGAGCCGGCCACGCAGCTCTGCCCGGCGCCGCCGAAGATCGCGGCCTGCGCGCCGATCAGCGCCCGGTCGAGATCGGCGTCGGCGAACACGATGTTGGCCGACTTGCCGCCGAGCTCCAGCACGCTCGGCACGATGGCGCGGGCCGCCGCGGCGGCGATCTGCGCACCGGCCTCGGCCGAGCCGACGAACACGACCAGCCGGGTCTCGGGATGGGCCACCGCGGCGGCGCCGGTGGTCGGGCCGGCGCCCGCCAGCACCGAGACGAGGCCGCGCGGCATCCCCTCGGCCCGGTCGCAGAGCAGGCCCAGCGCCAGCGAGGTCAGGGGCGTCAGCTCGGAGGGCTTCAGCACCACGGCGTTGCCGGCGCAGAGCGCCGGCGCGATCTGCCAGCCCGCGGTGAAGATCGGGGCGTTCCAGGGGGTGATCTGCACCACGGTGCCGAACGGCTCGTGGCGGGTGTAGTTCAGGTGCGAGGTCGGGACCGGGATGACGTCGCCGTGGAGCTTGTCGCACCAGCCGGCGTAGTACTCGAACATCTCGGCGACCTTGGCGACCTCGCCGCGGGTGTCGCGGATCGGCTTGCCGGCCGAGAGGGTCTCCAGCTCGGCGAGCGCGCCGGCGTGCTGCCGGACCAGGGCGGCGACCGCCCACAGCGCGCGGCCGCGGGCGGCGGCGCTCATGCCCCACCACGCGCGCTGGGCGTCGCGGGCCGCCGCCATGGCGGCCTCGACGACCGACGGGCCGGCATCGGCGAAGGTCGCGAGCACGCCGCCGTCGGCGGGGTTGGTGAGATCGAGGGCGGCGCCGGTCCCGGCGAGGATCTCGCCGGCCACGACGCTGCCGATGCGGCCGCCCGGCAGCAGGTCGGCCAGGAGGGCGGCGACCCGATCGGCGGCGGGCGAGTGCGGCGTGCCGGACATCAGTGGGCTCCCTTGGGATCGCGGTAATCGGCCATGCGGGTGAAGTCGGCCGCGTCGGGGATGGCGGCCTGCGTCGCCTGCCAGATCCGCTTCACCTCGGCGGAGAGCGGCAGGTCGATCCCGCACGCGGCGGCGAGTTCGAGGGCGAGGCGCACGTCCTTGCGCATCAGGCCGGCCGAGAAGCCGCTGTCGAAGGTGCCGGACTGGACCCAGCGCGGGACCATGACCTCGCTGATCGCGCTGCGGCCGGTCGCGGTGTTCACGACCTTGACGGCCTCCTCGGCCGAGAGGCCCGCCGCCTCGGACAGGCGCAGGGCCTCGCCGGTGGTCACGAGATGAGCCGCCACCAGCAGGTTGTTGACGAGCTTGACGATGTTGCCGGCGCCGGACGGCCCGACATGCGGGGCGCGGGCCGACATGGCTTCCAGGACCGGACGGGCCAGTTCGTAATCCGCCTCCGCTCCGCCGATCATCATGGTCAGGGTGCCCTCGGCGGCGCCGGACGGGCCGCCGCTCACCGGGGCGTCGAGGAGCGCGTGACCGGCCGCGGCGAGGCGCTCGGCGAGGCGCCGTGTCGTGCCGGGATCCGAGGTCGAGGTGTCGATCACCACGACCTTCCGGTCGGTCCGGGACAGGAGGCCGCCCTCCGCGGTGACCACCGCCTCCACGTCCCGCGCCAGCGGCAGCGAGAACACCAGGGCGTCGGCCCGGCGGAGCACGTCGTTGAGGGCGTCGAGGGTGGTGACGCCGGCCGCCTCGGCAGCGGGGCGCCGGCCCGCGTCGATGTCGTAGCCGAGGACCGCGAAGCCCTTGCGGGCCAGGGTCGCGGCCATGCCCAGACCCATATTGCCGAGCCCGACGACCCCTACCGTTGCGATGGTCATACCGATCCGTCCTCACCGTGCGGGAGGATGATCTCGGCAAACGAGCGTTGCTACAATCATGGATTTTTGCACGTAACGTGCGGAAATCCAGCACGGTAGGGTCAGGCCGGTGGCGGACGGAACGCCACCATGTGGTCGGCCAGCCAGCCTAGCAGGCGCGCCGCGCCCTCGGGCAGCCGTCGCCCGGCCCGGATGACGAGGTGGGCGGTCGCCTCGGACAGGATGCTGTCGCGCAGCGGCACAGCGTCGAGGAGGTCGGCCCGCAGCTCGGCCGCGACCACGAAGCGGGGCAGGAAGGCGACGCCCATCGCGGCCATGACGAAGCGGCGATGCAGCTCGAAGGACGCCGTCTCCAGCCGCGGCACCAGCCGGAAGCCGCCATCCGCCTCGACGCGGCCGATCAGCTGGCGCACCCCGTGGTCGGGCGGCAGGAGGGCGGCGGGCTCGGTGGCGAAGCTGCGCAGCGGAACCGGCGCCGATCCATCCGCGAGGGGATGGTTTTTCGGCAGGATGGCGAGCAGCGGCTGCCGGGCGGTGACGATTCCGCGGACATCCGGATGCGCGGGCGGGTTGTAGACGAGGCCGATATCCGCGTCCCCCCGGGCTATGGCCGCGAGGATCCCGTCGGTGGTGCCGATCTCGACCTGATAGGCGATGCCCGGATGGTCCTGCGCGAACCCGGCGAGTGCATTGTCGAGGAGGTCGATCAGGAAGCCGGCGCCGCAGCGCAGGCTGACCGTGCCCCGCTGCACCCCGCGCAGGCGCTTCAGCTGGTCCTCCAGCAGCGCCGCCTCGTCGGCCTGCCGCTGCGCGTGCGCGGCGACCAGACGGCCGGCCTCGGTGGGGACGACACCCCGGGGCAGGCGCTCGAGCAGGGTCTCGCCGACCTGCGCCTCGAGTTCGATGATCTGCCGGCTCACCGCCGAGGCGGCGACGTTCAGCACCTCGGCGGCCGCCCGGACAGAGCCCGCGCGCACGACGGCCAGCAGGTAGCGCAGGGCGCGGTCGTTCACGGCGGCGGGTTCCCGTCTGCCGCGCCGCGCCGGTCGACCGCCACGGCGCCCCGTGCGACGACGAGCACGGGCTCCTGGCGCTCGACGATCACCTGTGGCACGCCGCCGGCCGCGAAGGCGATCAGGTCGGCCCGCGCGCCGGGCGCCACCGCGCCCGGACCGATGCCGAGCACCTGTGCCGGGACGGCGGTGATCGGCGCCAGCAGCGCCGCGAGCTCCGCGTCGGTGCGCAGGTCGAACCGGTAGGCGGCGAGCTGGGCACGGGCGACCATGCTGGTGACGGTGGCGGGGTTCCAGCAGTCGCGGACGTTGTCGGTACCGAGGCAGACCGGGACGCCGAGCGCCCGCAGCCGCGGGATCGGCGGGCATCGGGCCCCGCCCGGCACGCTGCTGAGGATTGCGACCCCGGCCCGGTTGAGGGCCTCGGCGATCCGGCCGAGCTCCAGGTCGTCGGCTTCTGCCAGGGCGAAGGCGTGACTGATCGTGACCTGCCCGCCGAGCCCGGCCGCCACTGTCCGGGCCGCGATCGCCGCGATCGTGGCGAGGCCGGCCGCGCCGCCCTCGTGGAGATGGATGTCGATGCCCCGTCCGTGCCGCTCGGCCAGGGCGAAGACGACGTCCAGGTGACCGTCGCGGTCGCCGTCGATGCCGACGGGGTCGAGGCCGCCGACGAGGTCCGCGCCCATCCGCAGGGCGGCGTCCAGGTCGTCGGCGACCGGCGGGCATCCCAGGATCCCGCTCTGCGGGAAGGCGACGATCTGGATCTGCAGGCAGTCGGACCAGCGCGCCCGGAGCTCGAGGATCTGGGCGAGGTGGTCGAGCCGCGTGACGTCGTCGACGTCGACATGGGTCCGCAGGCTGGTCGTGCCGCCGCGGAGCATGCGTTCGAGCAGCGCCTCGGCGCCCTGCTCGGCGAGCGGGATCCGCGTGGCGCGGCGGAACGCCTTCTCGTCGTCGATGATCGCCCGGACGGACCCCGCCGCCGCGTGCGGGCGCCACGGGAGGCCGAGCAGGCACTTGTCGAGATGGACGTGCCCGTCGGTCAGGCCCGGCAAGACCAGGGCGCCGCCGAGATCGATCGTGCGGCCGGCGGGCGGCAGCGGCGCGCCGGGATCTCGCAGCGCCGCCACGCGGTCGCCCAGGATGTCGACGGTTGCCCGGCTTCCGTCGGCGAGCGCGGCGTCGCGGAGGCGCAGGTCGCAGGGAGCGTCCGCGGGCGGTTCGGCGATCGACGTCATGGCGGGGGCTTCCTTCAGAGCGGCCGGCCCGCCGCCACGACGGTCCGGATGGCGAAGCTCGACTGCAGCCGGGCGACCCCCGGCAGCCGCGACAGCACATCCTTGTGCAGCCGCTCGTAATCGGCCGCGTCGATCACCTTGAGCTTCACGAGGTAATCGGCCGTCCCGGTCATCAGATAGCAATCCTGCACCTCGGGACAGCGCCGGACGGCCGCCTCGAACCGGTTGAGGTAATCCTCGGTCTGGCGGTCCAGGGTGAACTGGGTGAGGACCACGAGGCCCGGCCCGTCGACCGCGCCGCCGATCAGCGCCGTGTAGCCCCGGATGGTGCCGGATTCCTCCAGCAGCCGCACGCGGCGGTGGCAGGCCGAGGCCGACAGGCCGACCGCCGCGGCGAGATCCGCGTTGCTGATCCGGCCGTCGCCGCGCAGGGTCTGGATGATGCGGCGGTCGATCTCGTCCACGCGCGACTCGCAGGATCTTCGAAGAGGCCGCAGAAACTTGCACAGCCAAGCTTCGAATTCAAAGGCCTTCGACAGCACGCACGCTCATTCGACGATCCTCCGTGTAGCCTTCCGGCATCGCATCCGAGCGCTGTCCCGAGGGCCGCCATGAGCATGATCGATCGCGATCTCCGGCCCGATGCGGGCCCGGCCGGGACGGCCTCCGCACTCCTCACGATCGATCTCGCGGCCCTCGCGGAGAATTACCGCCTGCTCGCCGCCCGGGCGGGGACCGCGACCTGCGCGGCCGTCGTCAAGGCGGACGCCTACGGGCTCGGCGCCGACCGGGTCGCGCCGGTTCTGGCCGCCGCGGGCTGCCGGCACTTCTTCGTCGCCCAGGTCGGCGAGGGCGTGGCGCTCCGGTCGATCCTCGGACCCGGCGCGGTGATCGCCGTGCTCAACGGCGCCGCCCCGGGCAGCGAGGCGACCTGCGCGGACCACGACCTCGTGCCCGTCCTCAACGACCGTTCCCAGCTCGACGGCTGGCAGGGCCTGGCCCGGCGGCGCGCGCGGCGCCTGCCCGCGATCCTCCAGGTCGACACCGGCATGGCCCGCTTCGGCTTCGCGCCGGACGAAGTCGGCGTGCTGCTCGACCGGCCGGACGCCCTCGCGGGCCTCGACCTGCGGCTGGTGATGAGCCACCTCGCCTGCGCGGGCGAGCCGGACAGCCCGGTCAACGCGGCGCAGCTGTCCGTCTTCCGGGCCGTCCGCCGGCGCCTGCCCGCGGTGCCGGCGAGCCTCGCGGCCTCGTCGGGGATCTTCCTCGGTCCGGACTTCCACTTCGACCTGGTGCGCCCCGGCGCCGCCCTCTACGGGATCGCCCCGCAGGAGGGCGCGCCGAACCCGATGCGGCCGGTGATCGGGCTGCGGGCCCGGGTGATGCAGACGCGCAGCGTCCCGGCGGGGACGCCGGTCGGCTACGGGCACGCGGCCACGGTCGCCCGGGACAGCCGCCTCGCCACGGTCGCGATCGGCTACGCCGACGGGTTCTTCCGCAGCACGGCGGGCGGCGCGGCGTGGTTCGGCGGCGTTCGCCTGCCGGTGGTCGGGCGCGTCTCGATGGACAGCCTCGTCCTCGACGTCACCGACGCGGCGCCCGGCACCCTCGGCCCGGGCGCGCTCGTCGACATCGTCGGGCCGGAGCGCGACGTCGACGCCGCCGCCGCCGCGGCCGGCACGATCGGCTACGAGGTCCTGACCAACCTCGGCCACCGCTTCCACCGCGTCTATCTCGGAGCCTGAGGCCCGCCATGCACGTGCTCATCCTCGGCGGCGGCGTCGTCGGCGTCACCTCGGCCTACTACCTCGCCCGGGCCGGCCATCAGGTCACCGTGCTGGAGCGCCAGCCCGGCGCCGGCCTGGAGACCAGCTTCGCCAATGCCGGCCAGGTCTCGCCGGGCTACTCGGCCCCCTGGGCGGCGCCCGGGATCCCCGTGAAGGCGCTCAGGTGGCTGATGATGCGGCACCGGCCCCTGGTGCTGTGGCCGCGGCTGGAGCCCCGCCTCTACGCGTGGCTCACGCGCATGCTCGCGAACTGCACCGAGGAGGCCTACCGGCGGAACAAGGGCCGCATGGTGCGGCTGGCCGAGTACAGCCGCGACGCGCTGCGCGACCTGCGCACCGAGACCGGCATCGCCTACGATCACCGGGAGAAGGGCACGCTGCAGCTCTTCCGGACGCGGAAGCAGCTCGACCATGTCGGCGACGACACCCGCGTCCTCGACGCCTACGGCGTTCCCTACACGGTGCTGGATCCGGCCGGCTGCATCGCGGCCGAGCCGGCACTCGCCGCCGTGCGCGACGTCTTCGTCGGCGGCCTGCGGCTGCCGGGCGACGAGACCGGCGACGCGCACCTGTTCACACAGCGCCTCGCCGCGCTCTGCGAGAGCCTCGGCGTGACCTTCCGCTACGGCACGGCGATCGCGCGGCTGCATCACGCCGGCGACCGGGTGACGGCGGTCGAGACCGCCGACGGGGCGCTTCTGCGGGCGGACGCCTACGTGGCGGCGCTGGGCAGCTACACGCCGGCCCTGCTGCGCCCCCTCGGGATCGCCCTGCCGGTCTACCCGGTGAAGGGCTACTCCCTGACGCTGCCGATCACCGACGCGGAGGCCGCGCCGGTCTCGACGGTGATGGACGAGACCTACAAGGTCGCGATCACCCGGCTGGGCGACCGCATCCGCGTCGGCGGCACCGCCGAGCTCGCCGGCTTCAGCAACGCCCTGCGCGGGCCGCGCCGCGAGACCCTCGCGCGCTCGGTGCAGGACCTGTTCCCGGCCGGCGGCGATCTCGACCGCGCCGCGTTCTGGACCGGCCTGCGGCCGATGACGCCGGACGGCACGCCGATCGTCGGGGGCACGCGGGTCGGGAACCTGTTCACCAACACCGGTCACGGCACGCTGGGCTGGACCATGGCCTGCGGCTCGGGCCGCCTGCTCGCCGACCTCGTGTCCGGCCGCGCCCCCGAGATCGCGAGCGACGATCTGGCGCTCGGCCGCTACGCCGCGTGAGCCGCGCGGTCATGGCAACGCCGGCGCGCCGCGCGACGCGTGTCGTTGCGCACCAGCACAACCCTACCCCGCGCAGTGCAGAACGAGATATGACTCTGCGTTGAAAAACACGCCGCGAGTCACCGCGAGGCATGTTCGAGACCCCGGCACGGTCATTCATTATTCATCGCGATACGACCAACGGTTGATTACATGATGTCCATGAATCGCGGAGTCGCGACATCGCGGCATAACTTCTGACAGACTCGGGCAACCCCTCGCACCGAATCGAGTTTAGGATCTGAACGAACGATCCGGGTGCGCAGATGAGTTTCATCGTCGTACAGGGCCAGGAAGATCACGAGCAGGCGGACGCCGTTCTCCGGGGCGTCGCCGACGGGCTGGCCCGCCTGTTCCGCGTGCCCGATCACCCGCCCGGCGTTCAGGACCTGCTGGATGCCGGAACGCGGGACGAGGATGACCGCCCAGGGCAGGTCGTCCAGCGCGGCGCGCGGCGCGGCGGGAGCCAGGGGCCTCCCGGGGCCCGGTCGGTGAAGACGGGCACCCGCGGGACGCGTCGCGGAGCGGCTCGACCGTCCAGCCGCGCGCGCGGGCGCCGGGCGATGGCCGAGGCGCAGTCCGGGCAACGCGACCCGTCCTGAGTCCGGCCCCGGCCTCAGCGCGCCGCGGACAGGCCGAAGCGCCGGATCTCCAGGTGCATCTGCTCGAGCGGCAGGACCTTGGCGGCCGCGCCGCGGTCGATCGCTTCCTTGGGCATCCCGAACACGACGCAGCTCGCCTCGTCCTGTGCGACCGTCTGCGCTCCGGCCCGGCGCATCTCCAGCAGGCCATTGGCGCCGTCGTCGCCCATGCCGGTCAGGAGGATGCCGAGGGCGTTCGCGGCCGCCGCCCGGGCGGCCGACCGGAACAGGACATCGACCGACGGGCGATGGCGCGCGACGAGAGGACCATCCTTCACCGACACCGCGTAGCTGCCGCCCCGGCGCTCGACCATGAGGTGACGCCCGCCGGGGGCGATCAGGGCGCGGCCCCGCATCACGGGATCGCCGTCCTCCGCCTCCTTGACGGTGATCGCGCAGAGGCCGTTCAGGCGCTTGGCGAACGCCGCCGTGAAATGCTCCGGCATGTGCTGCACGATGACGAGGCCGGGGGACTCGGCGGGCAGCACCTCGAGCACGTCGCGCAGGGCCTCCGTCCCACCCGTCGACGCGCCGATGCAGACGATCCGGTCGGTCTCGACCACCACGCGACCGGGGACGGGCGGCGGCAGGACGGCGTCGGCCGAGAGCTTCGCCTCGACCAGCTGCCGGGGCGGCCGGCTCCCGCGCAGCTTGGCCCGCGCGGCCGCCCGGACCGCGTCGCAGACCCGGACGGTGGACTCGAGCAGGAACTGACGCGTGTCGACCCGCGGCTTCGGCAGCACGTCGACGGCCCCCGCCTCCAGGACCTCGAACAGCATCCGGGAGCCCGCCCCGGTCAGGGTCGAGCAGACGATCACCGGGAGCGGCTTCTGCGCCATGATCTTCCGCAGGAAGGTCAGTCCGTCCATGCGGGGCATCTCGAGATCGAGGATGATGACGTCCGGGATCTCCTCCTGGATCCGGCGGGCGGCGATGAACGGATCGGCGGCCGTTCCCAGGATCTCGATGTCGGGCGCCGTCTCCAGGATGCTGCACAGGGTCTGGCGGACGGAGGCCGAGTCGTCGACAACGAGGACGCGGATCGGTCGGGACGCGCTCACCGGCTGGATTCCCTCAGCTTGCTGAAGACGGTGGAGGAGACCTGGTCGAGGCCCGCCACGCCGACGCCCGCCGTGGACTCGGAATGGCCGACGATCAGGTAGCCGCCGGGGCGCAGATGCGCGGCCAGACGCGCGACCACGGCCTTCTGGGTCGGCTTGTCGAAGTAGATCAGCACGTTGCGGCAGAAGACGAGGTCGACGTCCCGGTCGATCGGGTAGACCTCGTCCATCAGGTTGAGCTGCTGGAACCGCACCCGGGCGCGCAGCTCCGGCACGATCCGCCCCTCGCGCCGGGCCCGGTCGCGCGCGACCATCACGTAGCGCCGCCGCAGGTCCGGCGGCACGGCGGCCAGCATCTCCTCCGGGTAGATCGCCGTGCGGGCGCGGTCGAGCACCTCCGACGAGATGTCCGTCCCGAGGATGGCGTAGCGGAACCGGTCGGCGGCCATGTCGTGCAGGACCATCGCCAGCGTGTAGGCCTCGGCCCCCGTCGATGCCGCCGCGCTCCAGACCTTGAGCAGCGGCCGGTCGCCCCGCGCCGCCAGCCGCGGCACGATCGTCGTGCGCAGCAGGTCGAAATGCGCGGGCTCGCGGAAGAAGTCGGTCTTGTTCGTCGTCACGCAGTCGACGAGGTGCGGGAACTCGTCCGCGAGATGGCCGGCCTCGAACAGGTGGCGGCCATAGGCCTCCAGGGTCGGGAGATCGAGGGCGCGCATGCGCTTGCGCAGCCGGCCCTCGACCATGGTGCGCTTGGCCGGCGGGAGCTGGATGCCGACGTGCTGCTGGATGAGGTCGGCGACGGAGCGGAAGTGCCGGTCGCTCAGGTGACCCGGATCGGCCTCCATGGTGGCGGATCCCTCAGGCGGCCTGCGAGGGTGCGGCCTGCGAGGGTGCGGCCAGCGCCGGGCCGTCGCCGTCCATGAGCGCGACGAGGTCGAACACGACCACGAACGCCTCGCCCCGGCGGCCGATGCCCGCGATGTAGCGCGCGTTCCAGCGCCCGC